>Ga0193726_1000011_pt1 | contig 706539 bp, 575 predicted proteins | sample H2c1metaG_FD_144928 | JGI IMG/M metagenome (GOLD analysis project Ga0193726, IMG submission 144928) | Soil microbial communities from a riparian zone of the East river system, Colorado, United States - H2c1 | ecosystem: Environmental > Terrestrial > Soil > Riparian zone | place: USA: East...
CGCAGCATGTTCCAGTAAAAGGCTTTGTTCGGTCTTTCTTCCTGTGTCGAGCATGATCCAGCCCTGCTCCCTGGAAATGCTTTCCCTGTTCAGTCCGATAAAGGCCACGATAGAGGTGATCAGCCCGTCCAGCGCCTGGAGCATGCGTTGGTGTCCGGGATTGGGTATGGCCACTGCTGCCGCCCATTCTTCTTCCAACCCTCTCAGCACCCTCCAGGTATCGGTGGACCAGTGCTCTCTTACGGCGTATACGGCCTGGTTGAAAAGAGAAAGGTTGTAGCTCAGACTTCCGGTCCTTTTCTCTTCGAAGAGAATATCCTTCAGCTCTTTCCAGGGATCGCTGAATGGATCGGTGCCCCCGTCCGCACCTTCGAAACCGGGGTAGGTATAAGTGTAGCGGGTGAGCGCCTTTAATAAATGCCGCTCCGCCTGAATATCGTTGTCGGCCAGCAGCTTGTTGCCTTCCGTCACCCATTGCATGACGGTCCGCTGGAATCTTGCGTTGCCCAGCACCCGTTCGGTGTACCGGCCTACCCAGAAAAGGTTTTCCGCCGTGTGGCTGGGCAGCGACCCTCCGGGTGCGGCCGGGTTGGCGCGTTTCAGTCCGGGTCGTAAAGAGCCGGCGCCTGCGCGTCCGGGTTCGGGGCTGATGATCCAGGTATCCTTGCTGATGCCGCCCGACTGATTGGAAATAACGAAGTTCCCCGGCTCCGCCGATGTCCGGGTAAGACCACCGGCCATGACCCGGTAGGTATCGTCCTTGCTCACGAGGAAGCTTCTGAACAACGCGTTGCGGGGTTGTATCTTTCCACCCACCAGGGAGGGAACGGAAGAGAATCCTACCTTCTCCTGCCCGACATATAAATGAGGGTGTGCTTTTATCTGGAGCTTCAGCTCTTCCAGCTTTTTGACGGAGAGGGAAGAGGCGTCGACCGATGTGCTGCCGGACGAGCTCTTGTAGATCCTTTTTATCACCAGCGAACGGATATGGTCGAACACATAATTCATTTCTTTGGGCTGGCCGCACCACCAGGATGCGATGGCGGGAAGAAGAAGGTCCTCGCCGAGGAAATACCGCGCGATGTTCTGCAGAAAAGGCATCATGCCCGGATTCTCGAGGATGCCGCTGCCCAGCGGATTGGCGATGCTGACATGGCCCTTGCGTACGGCGTTCAGCAAACCGGGGACGCCGAGCTGGGAATCTTCTTTCAGCTCCAGCGGATCGCACCAGACATCATCCACCCTTCGCATGATCACATCGACTTTTTCCAGCCCGCTAAGGGTCTTCAGCCAGACATAATTGTCTTTCACGATGAGGTCATTGCCCTGCACCAGCGTGTAACCAAGAAAGGAAGAGAGATAGGAATGTTCGAAATAGGTCTCGTTCCCCGGACCGGGCGTGAGGATGACGATCCTGGGGTTCTGGTTCTGTCCCGGGGCCATATCATTCAGGGCCTGCCGGAGGGAGTCAAACCAATCGGAGGTATGTCTTACTTTAAGCCCTCCGAACAATTCGGGAAGGATACGCGCCATAGCCATCCTGTTCTCAAGCGCATAGCCGGACCCCGAGGGCGCCTGGGTCCGGTCATTTACAACCCAGATCTTTCCGTCCGAACCGCGCGCGATATCCGCTGAATAAAGAACAAGATTGTGTTTGCCGGGTAGCTGGATGCCTGCGCATTGCCGGAGAAAACCTGCGTGGTGGTAGACCAGCTCCATAGGCAGCAGCCCGTTGCGGATCAGTTTCCGCTGCCCGTAAATATCTTTCAGGATCATGTCCAGCAACCCGGCTCGCTGGACCAGACCGGATTCGATCGTCTGCCATTCCTCCCTGCTGATCAGCAGGGGGATCATATCCAGCTTCCAGGGACGGTTCATCCCGGCCGGATCTCCATAAATATTGTAGGTAACCCCGTTTTCTTTCAGTAAACGAAGGAGTTCCGCGTGACGGTTCTGGACACCTTCTTGTCCAAGCCCACTAAAGGACTGGAAGAAAGTCTCCCAATGCGGGCGAAGATTGCCATCCTTTTCCAACAGCTCATCGTATGAATAATCCGTACTGAAATAATTCCGGAACAGCGCCTCCGATGGTATCGATGAGATCATGCGTACAAAATACTAAATAATGGTCAATCCCCGCGCCCCCGCCCCGAAATCTCGCTCACCCATTCTTTGGAATCCGCGGCCGATCCGTAAATTTGGATAATGAGGAAACCAATCCCAAAGGAGGAAGAGCCGCTCACCTGGAAAGAGAGAATAGCCGCGCTGACGAACCTGCCCCGCTTCTTCAGGCTGGTATGGGAGACCAGCCCGAAGATCATGATCGCCGACTTTATTCTGCGGATCGCCCGTTCGGCCACCCCGGTACTCATTTTGTATGTGGGCAAGCTGATCATCGATCAGGTCGTGCATCTCGCAAAAGGGCATGCCACGCCCGAGGCTATCCACCATCTGTGGGTATTGGTCGCCACGGAATTTGGACTGGCCATCATATCGGATGCATTAAGTAGAGCTATTTATTTGATGGATAATTTATTAGGTGATTTATTCTCAAATTATACTTCAATAAGGATCATGCGGCATGCCGCCGAGCTCGATCTCGACCAGTTTGAAGATTCCACCTTTTATGACAAGCTGGAAAGGGCCCGGCAGCAGACCACCGGGCGTACGGTCCTGCTCTCCCAGGTGCTCAGCCAGATCCAGGACCTGATCACGATGGCTTTTCTCGCAGCGGGCCTCATGGCCTTTAACCCCTGGCTGATCGTATTGCTGCTGATTGCCGTCATACCGGCCTTCTGGGGGGAATCTTATTTTAATGACCGTACTTATGCTCTCAGCAGACGGCGTACCCCGGAACGTCGTGAGCTGGATTATCTGCGCTACCTGGGGGCCAGCGACGATACGGCCAAAGAGGTCAAGTTGTTCTCGCTCTCCGGGTTTCTTATAGACCGTTTCCGCGACCTCTCGGATAAATTCTATCAGGAAAACCGCCTGCTTACTATCCGCCGCTCCACCTGGGGAACCTTGTTTGCGCTGGTGGGTAGCGCCGGTTATTATACCGCCTATGTCGTCATCATCATGCGGACGATCAATGGGGCCCTGTCCATCGGTGACCTGACCTTTCTGGCCGGTTCGTTCAGACAGTTGAGGGGCTTGCTCGAAGGCATCCTGAGCCGGTTTACCAGCGTATCCCAGGGCGCTATCTACCTGCGCGACCTTTTCGAGTTCTTCGAGATCACTCCGCGCATCGTGCGGACTTCCCACCCGCGCCCGTTCCCCAACCCGATCCGGGAAGGGTTCCAGTTTGAGGATGTGGGTTTCCGTTATTCGAATTCGGAACACTGGGCCAACCGTCATCTGAGTTTCACGCTCAGACCGGGTGAAAAGCTGGCCCTGGTTGGAGAGAACGGAGCGGGGAAGACCACCCTGATCAAATTGCTCGCCCGGCTCTATGACCCTACCGAGGGGAGGATCCTGCTGGATGGGATCGATCTGCGCGAATACGATCCCGAGATCCTGCGGTCACAGATCGGCATCATTTTCCAGGATTACCTGCGTTACCAGATGACCCTTGCACAGAATATCGCCGTCGGCAATATTGCGAAACAGGATGACAGAGAGCTGATCATCGGTGCCGCCAAACAGAGCCTCGCTCATACCCTTGCGCAAAGACTTCCCGGACAATACGATCAGGCGCTCGGACGACGCTTCCACCAGGGCGTCGATCTGTCGGGAGGAGAATGGCAGAAGATCGCGCTGGCCCGCGCCTACCTGCGCGACGCACAGCTGCTGATCCTCGATGAGCCTACGGCCGCACTGGACGCAAGGGCGGAATACGAAGTATTCCAGCGTTTCGCCGAGCTGACGAAGGGAAAATCCGCCGTGCTGATCTCCCACCGGTTCTCTACCGTCCGGATGGCCGACCGTATTCTGGTGCTGGAGAAAGGGGAGCTGATCGAGATCGGAAGTCATGAAGAGTTGCTGGAAAAAGGCGGGCGTTATGCCGAGTTGTTCAACCTGCAGGCGCAGGGCTATCGATGAGCGTCATTACCCTCGTCGTTGCTGGAACGTGTCACCGCCTTATTTCTCCACCACCGCCTTTTTCGCCAGTTCGATATCCCGCTCTGCCTGCGGCAGATATTTGCTCCATGAGAATCGCAGCGCGTCCTTATACGCAATTCCCCCGGTAGCATGATCATCTATATAGGGCACTTCGCGGTAATGGGCGGATGTGATCGCGGCAATTTTTTTCCAATGGTCCAGGCAAAAGCCAAGCTCGCGGACAGCCGTCTGCTGCATCTCTTTTTCTCCGGTGACCCGGTACGTTTGGAGGGCAACACCGGCCATCAGCTTATAGCCAAAGTACAGGCTCAGCTGCGCCCAGGTCTCCAGATCATCCAGCTCACAGTTCAGAGGCCCCGTAGCTCCCCGTCTGAGCCGGATCACAATGTCGTATACTTTCCGGGCATCGGCCCGCAGGGAATCGGCCAATGCCAGAGGCGAAATTTTTCCAGCCGGCAGTTCCTTCTTTTCCTTTTTCCATTTTACAAAATCCGGGATCGACATATAGCTGGGATCGAGCACCGGATGATCGATCAGTTCATCGATGGAAATAAAGGAACTGACGGTATCGTTCAGCCCGCCGGATGCAAACGGCGCCAGAAAGCCTTCGGAATACAAGGTATAATCCCAGGTCGCCGCGTGGAAAGAGGCCAGCCTCAGCGGCATCCGGCTCGCCGCTGCATAGGCCTGCAGCAGCATCTTCCCCCGGGCCGTCCCACGGCCACTGAAGGGAAAGCTTCCTTCGCTATACCGTTCACCGAACGCCGCCTCAAACACCGCATCGGGCGTGGCAGGGTCATACAATAACCGCCCCCAGAGGGCATAGAACAGCCATTGTTTCTGAAAAGCATAATCCCAGTTCTTATGTCCGTTGGGAAGATGCGAATAGTCCAATGCCGGGATATAGCCTTCCGACCCGACGAAATATCCATTGACATAATCTTTGGAATTCGCGGCAATATGCTGACGGATAAAATCCGGCTGTCCCCAGCGCAGTATGAAAAAATCTTCATTCCGGATCATCCATTCGATCCGGTAGTTGGCTGGCACCGGGTTCCAGTAGCCATCGTCCGGCTTACCGGTATGCGTATCATGCGTCAGCGCCAGCACCGGCGTCGAATGCCCATGCGACCAGTTGAATTTTACTTCGACCAATGCGGTATCCTGGAGGGCTGCATGGTTGATGACCCGGCGCATTTCTGCCGGGTCGGAGGAAAGGACCGACCGGTGCAATAATTTTACGGGCCGGTCTGCGGCCTTTATGCCTGCGACCACCGTTTGTTCGATCCAGTCCTCCCGGTCCTTCGGCGTCATCACAGGCAGCGAGGAAGTGCCCGGTGAAGTAAAATTGCTCATCCAGTCGGCCAACGTGATCCCGATACCCGCCAGATCGGGGTATTCGTTGATGACCTGTGTGACCACTTCACGCGTATAGCGCTTAATGATCGCCGAGGTGTCATTCCTCTCCTGCACGCTATAGTTCTTTGCAAACTCCGGTGATACCGCGATATTCCAGTTTACGATAAACGGTTCGATCGCCCTTTCTCTGCACATCCGGAACAAAGCGGTCCAGAAATGCTGCCATTCCTCCATTTCCTTTCCGGTAAAATTATTTGCCCCTGGAAAATTCTTCGGTTTTACCATAAAAGAGAAAGGATGGACATTCCAGAGCGAGAGGAGGTTAAACCGGTTTTCCGCCATCTGGTCGATATATGTACGCCAGAACCTCAGGTCCCGGCAAACTTCCAGATGCTGGTCCATCGCCGGACCAACGCGATAAGAGTTCCAGGGAAGATTGAACTTAAGCGCCCTGACGGTAAAATGAGGATTTGTTCTTTTCGGGGTGATCGTCTGCCATCCCTTGCCCATCCTGATCTGTCCGGCCACATCCAGCGCGCCATACATGGCCCCTGCCGCATCCGTTGCCGAGACGATCAGCACGTTGTCAGTATACCGGATCTCAAATCCCTCCTTCCGGACGGAAGGCAGTTCTCCGGACGGGACCACCCGGACAAGGATGTTTGCTTTTTCAGCCCGTCCTTCGCCTGCGCCCGAAGATATATCCATTCTCCGCACCTGCTGCCCCGACCGCTTCAGCGCTTCCTCCATACGCGACACTCCGAACGACATGGGCTGATCATTCGGATCAAAGGCCACCCTCACCTGCGCATCCGAAAAGAGCGGAAGCAGACAAACGATGAACAGCATTATCTTTTGCATCCATTGCATACTATAAATTTTTCGCATACCTGCCCATCAGCCATACCGTCTGTATCATATCCCCGCGGCCTTTCTACGCCAGGTCCAGCGCCACGATCTCATGATCGGTTATCTCCGGCACATGCAGCGTGATCCTCCCTCCCTTGTTCTCAAAAGCCGGCTTCATCCCGCTCATCAGCAACTGCACACCGGTTACTTTTTTATTATCGGGGATCCCGATGCTCACCTGTGCTTTTACCGGCAGCAGTTCCCGGAATGGCCCTTTCATCATCATAGGATTGGTCAGGTTTACGAGATGCACCGTCATGGAACTTTTCTGCCGCCAGACAGCTACATCGACAATGCCCGACGCTTCTACGCTGGCTATCGGCTCTTCGTTGAGCGCCCAGCGTATCGTATTACGGAGCAGCAAGCTATGATCCGTGCTCATCATCTGCCAGAAAGACCGGTCCAGATCGCCCGGGAAATACGCAACCCTCCCTTTTCCGATTTCGCGCAGGTATAATTCCCTTGTGCCTGTTTCCACCACTCTGGGATAAACGTCTTCCATCGGCAGATCGGGATAGGTAGGGATCAGCGTGACGGGGCCTGGGAAATCCACCTGTGGTCTTACTTTGACACTATACACCGAGCCGATAATCTTATACGCATCCTCCAACCCCTTTACCACCGGATGAAATTGCCCGGTGCCCGCATCGGCTTTCAACCTCAGATAGCTGTTTCGCATCGGCCCTTCCACGCCCTTGTCGAAAGACACGCCGAAAAGATCCGTAAGCCCGAAGTCGGCGCGCGGCTTGCCTTCCTCGTTATATAATGAGGTCTCGAATGTAGCCAGCACACTGCCACCGCCTGCCACGAATTGCCGCAGCTGTTCACATTGTGCATCCGAAAGAGCGGCGATATTGGGGAGGATCAGCAGCCTGAAGGGCTTCAGATGCCCCGCATCCAGCAGCTTGTCGTTGACCATTTCGAAGGGCATATGATCTTCCACCAGCGCATGGTACATCCCCAGCGCATGCTCATTGCTTTTATCCTGCCAGGGCTTGCCACCGTATTTCTGATTGGTCTGTTCCGAATACAACATGCCCACCCGCGCCATCGGTGCTTCATTCCGCAGATAGCTTTCATTCCTGTAATAGGCCTGGTACATTTTCTCCACCGCGTTCATCCATCGCTTGTCATAGATATAGGCGCCAAACTTTACGAAGCAGGGGCGCATGCCGTTCGCGACTCCTTCGGCAACCCATATCCTGATCTCCGCGTCGTTCTGCACCGAATCCTTCCAGCGGAATTCTTCCTCGATACCCACGCTGAAGATATTGACGATAGGCTTCATACCCAGCCCTGCCCGTAGCTCTTTCGCGCCCATGGCATTGGACCAGGGTGGTATCACGCCGCGTCTCGCCTGCTGATCTGCAAAAAAGAAATCCGCATATTTACCGGTTTCCAGCTTGTCCGGAAATCCATTGGGGATGAACCGCGCCACGGGTCTGATCTTACGGATCTCGCCATCCCACAGAAACCACAGTTCTTTCAGCCTGGCCGTGCGCCAGTCCTCCCATTTATGATATACCGGATCGAGCCGTTCCGCGGTGCGGGGAAGTTCGAGACCGGTTGCCGTCCTGAAATTTTCCTTGCAGTGTTCGCAATAGCAGATGCCATGGCCCGACCAGCGGTTGGAAAAGATCCCATCCGGCATAAAGCGTCTCATGATCTCCTTATGTACCTCGGTCATAAAGACAAAATTGTAAGGGCCGTATGCGCAGGTGACCCATAATTCAGGGTTGGCCCAGTGGCGGCGCTTCTCTCCATCCGCAGTCACGGAAATATAATCGGGATGGGCGTCGTACATATCCTGCCGGGTAGCGTGCGGGTCGGTCCGCAGCACGACGGACATATTCATTTTACGGCACCCTTTCACCATCTCTCCGAGCGGATCGGTATTGCCGAGCCAGGCGCTGCGGTGATGCAAGGGAATATCGGTCGGATAAAAGGCCGCCACTCCTCCGGCGCTCAGCAGGGCGCCATCGGCATGGACACGCTTGAAATAGCCGAGCCAGAAATCAGGATCGAATCGTCCGGGATCGTTCTCGACGAACGCGAGCTGCGCCCAGCGCAATGATTTATCGAACCAGGATGCTTCTGGGGCTGTGCCGTTACCGGCAGGATCGGGGAACCCGGTCATTGCAGGGTCCTGGGGCAATGCAACGGGGCCGGGCAAGATGGCGGAGCTGGCCAGGGCAACGGGACCGGACAGGGCCAGGCTGCCTCCGATGAGCGAACTGTTCCTGATAAAATGTCTTCTTTTCATATAGCGCGCAAGGGTTTACTACATGTGAAAGTTCGGTGATGCATTTAAATCTACCTAATTTTGCTCTATGAAAGTCCTCATCATCGAAGACCACCAGGAGCTGGCCAGGAATATCCATGATTTCCTCGCCAAAGAAGGATATGTCTGCGAATTGTCCGGTACGATGGAGGCAGCCCAGGAAAAACTCAGCCTTTTTAAATACGACTGTATCCTCCTGGATATCGGCCTGCCGGATGGCAACGGCATCAACCTGCTGCACCATATCCGTTCCGAACATAAGGACAGCAATGTGCTGATCATTTCCGCGAAGAACGCCCTCGATGATAAGATCATCGGACTGGAGAAGGGCGCCGATGACTATATCACCAAGCCCTTTCACCTCGCGGAACTGCACGCCCGGATAAGGGCCGTCTACCGGAGAAAGAACCTCGGCGGAGCACATATCGTGGAGTTCAGCGAGATCAGCCTGAACACCGACACCTTCGAGGCGAGAGTGGGGGATACGGTCCTCGATACCACCCCAAAGGAATTCGATCTGCTGTTATATTTTATCGTCAATAAGAACCGGGTGTTGTCCCGCCAATCCATCGCCGCGCATCTCTGGGGGGATTATACCGATAATCTGGCTAATTTCGACTTTGTATACCAGCACGTAAAGAACCTCCGGCGCAAGATCAGTCATGCCGGCGGCACCGATTATATCAGTACGGTATATGGACTGGGATATAAATTCAATTCGCATACACCGACATGAAGCGAGCCAACAGCGAGCTCCATACGGCCATTAAAAAAGACTTTAATTTCGTATGAAGCTTACAAACAAGTTCACCCTCTGGTATTTTGCCATTATGTTGCTGGTCCTGCTCATCGGCGGGGCGATCGTGTACTATGAGATCCAGGGGAAGATCAGCCGTGTGGAAGTGGTCAGGCACGAGCGGCTGAACGACCTCATCGCACAGCAGATCCGCACGGGTGGCGATTATTCCGGTCACCCCACCCGCAAAAGAGCGACCATTTCCGTCATACCCGCCGACGCTGTGCCAAAGGACATTGCTTCCTTTTATACCCGCGGCACAGGCTGGAACCCGGAATTCCAGTCCAATGAATACAAGCTGACCGTCACCTCCTTTTATACCATCAACGGACAGCATTACCGCGTCTCGACTTATTCCTTTATCCCTTCATTTTACCAGCTCCTGCCGGGGGTCGTTAATTCCTTCCAGTGGATCCTCCTCCTCTTGCTGATCCTGGTAGGCATCAGCGGTCAGCTGATCTCCAAATATATCCTCGCCCCGTTCAAGCGGACCCTCCGCGTCATTCAATCCTTCGACCTGAAACAAAAAGATCCTGTCCGGCTGCCCGCGACCCGGACCTCCGAGTTCAGGGAGCTGAATGAATTCCTGAAGAAGATGACTGAAAAAGCGCAGGAGGACTATCAGTTGCTCAAGGAATTCACCGAGAACGCTTCGCATGAGCTGCAGACCCCGACGGCCATTATCCGCGGCAAACTGGACCTGCTCATGGAGTCGGATCTCCGCGACGACCAGGCCATCCTGATCGCGGAAATGCAGAACGCTCTCGAAAAACTATCACGCATCCACAGCTCGCTGACCCTGCTGACCAAGCTGGAGAACCATGAATATAACCCAGGGGAGCCCATTTGTATCAGCATCCTCACCCGCGAGACGCTGAGATCCTTTGATGAGCTCATCCAGATGAAGGCGCTGGACCTGCAGACCCATATCGAGGAAGATATCCATCTGCGGCTGCACGCCTCGCTTGCCGATCTCCTGCTCACCAATCTCATCAGCAACGCCATCCGGCATAATATTCCCGGCGGATCGATCAGCGTAGTGCTGACCCGGGAAGGGCTGTTGATCAGCAATCCGGGAAAAGAACCCGGTGTACCCGTAATGGAACTGTTCGAGCGCTTCAAAAAAGGCAATCCCAGCAGCGACTCCATCGGCATTGGCCTTGCGATCGTGAACCAGATATGCGGATTAAACAATTTTAATATCGTTTATAAATACGCCTCCGGCCTGCATCTGCTGGCCATAAGTTTCCACCCCCAGGTGCCGGCTTCAAAATTACTTCAAAATCTTTCTCTCCCTTTACATGCGGGCTTGCATTAAAATCTTTCATCAATTATGTCAAGATCTTTTCACTGCGTCCTGTCATGGTCGTTGTTTTTCAGCATACAGACCAATCCGGCAAATGCCCAGGTGTTGACGTTGAAACAAGCGGTGCAGACCGGCCTCAGCAATTATGGTACGATCCGGGCCAAGACCAGCTATGTCAAGGCCTCCCAGGCAAATGTAAAAGAGACCCGGAGGGAATATCTTCCGGACCTGAATATCTCTGCCCAGCATGACTATGGCACCATCAACAACCAGTTCGGCCCGCTGGGTGCCCTGCGTGTCCCCGGCGTATCCTCCTCAGGTCCTGCCTTCCCTTCGCAGAACTGGAATGCGGCTTTCGGCGCCCTCTACCTTACCAATGTCAACTGGGATTTCTTCAGCTTCGGCAAGGCAAAGGAAAGAACCAAAGTAGCGCAGGCAGTCCTTGCCCGTGATCAGAACGACCTCGATCAGGAGCGTTTCCAGCAGAGCATCCGCGTATCGGCGGCCTATCTCAATTTACTGGCCGCGCAGGAGCTCACCATCTCCCAGCAGAAAAACCTCGACAGGGCCCGTTCTCTCCAGACGGTGGTAGTGGCCCGGGCAAAAAGCGGTCTGAACCCCGGCGTGGATTCATCGCTTGCCAATGCTGAAGTGTCGAATGCCAGGATCACCCTGACCAATGCGCTGGAATTTCAGCAGGAGCAGGCTAACCAGCTGGCCCAGCTGATGGGCGTTGCGCCTGCCGACTTCGTGCTCGACAGCTTTTTTGTCTCCCGACTCCCTGTAAGTCTGAATACGCCTCCCGCTCAGCCCATCGACCAGCATCCGCTGCTGAAATATTTCCAGGCCCGTATCAATACCAGTAATGAACAAGCGAAATACCTGAAGACCTTCAGCTACCCCACCTTTTCCTTATTCGGGGTCGTGCAGGACCGTGGTTCGGGGTTTGACTACACCTATGGCGCCCAGTCATCCGATGCGTATACGGGCAATTACCTGAAAGGCGTGAGCTTCGCCCGGGGCAACTATCTTCTGGGCGTCGGCATGGTATGGAACCTCACCAGCCCCCTGCGTATCCATCAGCAGGTGCTGGCCCAGCAATTTACTTCCGAAGGGCTCCAGGCCGAATACGGGCTCATCGGCGAACAGCTGAAAGCCCAGCTGGTGCTGTCCGGGACCAGGATAAAAAATGCGCTGGATAATCATAATGAAGCGCCCATACAGGTGCAGGCGGCATCAGACGCTTATCTGCAGAAGACCGTATTGTATAAGAATGGGCTGGCGACGATCGTGGATGTGACCACGGCCCTGTTCACGCTGCTGCGTGCGGAGACCGACCGCGACATTGCCAATAACAATGTATGGCAGGCCTTGCTGTTCAAAGCCGCCTCCACCGGCGATTTCGGATTGTTTTATAATGAGTTTTAACTGAATGAATATATTATGGGATTAATAAAGAGCGCCCTCAGAAAACCGATCACCATTCTGGTGCTGGTAGCCGGAATGCTGTTCTTCGGCATCGCCGCCGTCCGCAGCATCAAGATCGATATCTTCCCGGATATGAACCTGCCCGTGATCTATATCTCCCATCCTTATGGTGGATTCACTCCCGACCAGATGGAGACTTTTTTCGGCAAACAATACGTCAACCTCTTATTATATGTGGGCGGCGTAAAAAACATCGAGTCGAAGAATATCCAGGGGCTCACGCTGATCAAGCTCACATTTTACGAAGGCACCAATATGGCGCAGGCCGCGGCGGAAGTGACCGCCTATACCAACCGGGCGCAAGCCAGTTTTCCGCCTGGCTCCCAGCCGCCCTTCATCCTGCGTTTCGATGCCAGCACGCTGCCCGTGGGCCAGCTCGTCCTCAGCAGCCCCACCCGCACGAACAATGAGCTGCTGGACATGGCGAATATTTATGTCCGGGCCCAGTTCAGCACCGTACCGGGCCTGGTGGCCCCGGCCCCTTTCGGGGGCAATGTCAGGACGATCGTCATCAAGGCGGATCCCGACCTCATGCGTTCCCATAATCTCACGCCCGACCAACTCGTCGAGGCCCTGCGGAATAACAACCAGGCCCTCCCCGCGGGCAACGTACGTATCGGCAACCTGAACTATTTCACGCCCACCAATTCGACGGTAGAAAATATAAAGGACTTTGGGAATATCCCCATCTATACCACCGGCGTACAGAACCTTTACCTTAAGGATGTGGCTTCGGTGGAGGATGCCGCTGATATCACGGCCGGTTATGTGCTGATCAATGGCAAGCGCTCCGTTTATCTGCCCATTACAAAATCCGCCGCCGCCTCTACCTGGGAAGTGGTGCAGGGTCTTAAAAAAGCGATGCCGCGATTTCAGGCGCAGTTGCCGCCAGATGTGAAGCTGTCCTATGTGTTCGACCAGTCCGTCTACGTGATCAACGCGGTGAAGAACCTGCTCACCGAAGGCGCCATCGGGGCCATTCTTACCGGCCTCATGGTGCTGCTGTTCCTCGGCGACGCACGCGGGGCCTTTATCGTGATCCTGACGATACCCATCTGCGTTATCTCCGGTATACTTTTCCTCAACCTGTTCCATCAGACGATCAATATCATGACGCTGAGCGGTCTGTCTCTCGCCATAGGGATCCTGGTGGATGAGTCCACGGTGACCATCGAAAATATTCACCAGCATCTGGCGATGGGTAAGCCGAAGTCCCTCGCGATCTGGGATGCCTGCCGGGAGATCGCCTTTTCCAAACTCCTTATCCTGCTCTGTATCCTTGCGGTATTTGCCCCGGCCTTTACCATGAACGGCATACCCGGCGCTCTTTTCTTCCCGCTGGCCCTGTCGATAGCTTTTTCCATGATCGTCTCCTATCTCATGGCGCAGACCTTTGTACCGGTCATGGCCAACTGGGTCATGAGGGGGCATCATAAAAAAGGGAAATATCAGTCCGATGAAGAAGAGTTCAGGGCTTCCGGTCTTTCCGTCGCCGATGAGGCAAATGTTGCGGAAGAAAAACATAAACAGCTGGAGCATGGTCATGGCCAGGGAGGCAAACGGACGGGCTTCGAGAGGTTCAGGGCCCGTTTCCTCCGCTTCCTCGACCGGATGCTGCCTTTCCGTACCCCGATAGCCATCGCTTATATCCTGCTGGGCCTGGGCGGGGCGTATCTGATGATCAACAGCATCGGACGCGACGTGCTGCCCAGATCCAATGCCGGGGAATTCCAGGTCCGTCTCCGTGCGCCGGATGGTACGCGTATCGAAAGAACGGAAGAGTACATGATCAGGACCCTGCATATCCTTGATTCGATGGTGGGAAATGAGCATATCGAACTGACGTCGGCCGTGGTCGGTATGCATGCCGGACAATTTTCCACCAGCCCGATCTACCTGTTCATGGCGGGTCCCCAGGAGAACGTGCTCCAGGTGAGCCTCAAAGAAGATTATAAGGTGAAAATGGATGATCTGAAAGAAGAATTCCGGCGAAGGCTCGCCGCTGATCTGCCGGAGCTGAAAGTCTCCTTCGAGCCGATCGAGCTCACCGATAAGATCCTCAGCCAGGGTTCTCCGACGCCGATCGAGGTGAAGATCTCCGGAAAGAATAAGAAGCTCAATGAAGAATATGCCGACAAGGTCATCGCCCAGCTACAGAAAATACCCTATCTGCGCGATATACAGCTCGGCCAGGCCACTCATTATCCCGCGATCAATATCGATATCGACCGGGAGCGGGCTGCACAGCTGGGTACGAATGCCGCCGTCGTCAGCCGGTCGCTGATCGCAGCAACTTCCTCTTCCCGCTTCACCGAAAAAAATGTATGGGTAGATCATAAAGCCAACCTTTCCTATTTTGTGCAGGTGCAGGTCCCCGAGAACAAAATAACGAGCTTGCACGATATCGGAGAGACTCCTGTTCAGCCCAATGCTCCCCGGCCTTTGCTGAGTGACGTGGCTTCGATCAGTACCGGCACCGTCTATGGAGAAAATGATGATATCGGCGCCACTCCTGTATTATCCGTGACGGCCAATCTTAATAAAATGGACCTGGGACGGGCTTCCACCGATGTAAAGAAGGCCATCGCCTCGCTGGGCGATCTGCCCCGTGGCGTCAGCGTAGAGACCAAGGGCGTTGTAGAGGTGCTGACCGATACGCTGAGCAGCCTGCAGACAGGACTGCTGACGGCTATCGTGGTGATCTTCCTCATGCTGGCCGCCAATTTCCAGTCCTTTAAAGTTTCTCTGGTGACGCTCTGCACCGTGCCGGCCGTCTTGCTGGGCTCGCTGGGCCTGCTCATGCTGACGGGCTCGACGCTTAATCTGCAATCCTATATGGGTATGATCATGTCCGTAGGAGTGTCGATCTCCAACTCCGTATTACTGGTGACCAACGCCGAACAGCTGCGGATGCATTCCGGCAATGCGCTGGAGGCTGCCCGTGAGTCGGCGGCCGTTCGTATGCGCCCCATCCTGATGACCAGCGTTGCGATGGTCGTAGGGATGATCCCCATGGCCTCGGGCTTCGGGGAGGGTGGTGACCAGGCTGCGCCGCTGGGACGCGCCGTGATCGGGGGATTGATCGCCTCCACCTTTGCCGCATTATTCGTATTACCCCTGATCTTTGCATGGGTGCAGGGCAAGACCTCGATACAGTCCGTCTCCCTCGACCCTTCAGATAAAGAAAGTAAACATTATATACCGTCATTGTATGAACATACCGAGAAATAGCCGATCACCCGTCGTCTCCTCCGGCGTCCGCCGTGCTACCCGCGCCTGGGCTCCCCGTGCGACATCTTTACTGCTGGCCTGCACCTTGCTCGCGGCAAGTCTTTTCAGCAGCTGTTCTTCTTCGGATGGCGAAGGGAAGGATGGAGATAAGGAGAAAAAGGAAAAGCAGACAGACAGCGCTGCGGCTCCCACCGCGACCTTTATGCTGGAGAAAGGCAAGCTGTCCACCACGCTCTATACGCCCGGTGAGCTGATTGCTTACCAGCAGGTGGACCTGTATGCCAAAGAGAACAGCTTTGTAAAAAAATTGTATGCCGACGTGGGATCTGAAGTGCGGGAAGGTCAGCTGCTTGCTTCGCTGGAAGCCCCCGAGCTGCTGTCACAGCTCTCCGGAGCGCAATCGCGGCTCAAGTCGCAGGAAGCGATCTTTATCGCCAGCAAGGCCAATTATGACCGCATCGTGGAGACCAGCAAGACGCCCGGAACGATCTCCCAGAACGATATCGATCAGGCCGATGCCCGTCAGAAATCCGATAACGCACAGCTGGAAGCCGCGAAATCGGCCTACAACCAGGTGGCAGAGACATTGAAATATCTGGAGGTCAGGGCCCCCTTCACGGGCGTGATCAGCGCGAGGAACGTAAATCCCGGCGCCTATGTCGGCCCTTCGGGCAAAGGTTCCGAATTCCCTCTGTTCACCTTACAGGAACAGAAACATCTGCGGCTGGTGATCTCCGTACCCGAGGCCTACACGGGCTATCTTACCGACAATGACGCCGTAAAGTTCAAAGTGAAATCAAGGCCCGATGAATGGTTTTATGCTAAGGTCAAACGCCTGGCCGGGGCGCTGGATAACAATCTGCGCGCCGAACGGATCGAGATGGATGTGTTCAATAACGATAAGAAACTATTGCCCGGCATGGTAGCCGAGGTGAACATCCCGCTTCCCGCCCGGGACAGCACCTTTCTGGTCCCGAAATCCTCCGTCGTGAATTCGACGGAGCGTGTATTCGTGATCCGCGTCGTGGATCACAAAGCGCAGTGGGTGGACATAAAAATGGGCCGTGAGGAAGCTGGTAAGGCCGAGGTCTATGGCAACCTCAAGACCGGCGACCAGCTTATAAAGACCGCCAGCGAAGAGATCAGGGACGGCTCGGATGTGCATTGAAGAGATTTATATCCGCGGGCTCCAGTAATTACCCGATAAGATGATCAGATGGATCATCTTGATGCTGTTGTCATAGTAGTCGAATCCGGCCAGCCGGAAGTGAACGATATAATCCCATAATTTATTCAGCCAGGCCTGGTTCTCTTTTCCCACCATCGCGGAGACGGCAAATGAAGAGCTGAAGCACAGCGCCTCATAGTAACGGTTCTTGAGGTCTTCGCCGGCCAGACTATACCCCGCCGATATATTGTCCGGATCATCCTGGGTGGTGCTGCGGATCCAATGGTTGATCTTTTCTACGAACGCCGCCGACCGCTTATCGCCATAAAGGATATAGTCCAGGCCGACCCGCCAGGGCACGCGGCACGCATTGAAATTATAGGCCCCGTCATAACGGGCTTCCAGGTAATGCGGCTGGGCAGGAACCGCGCTGACATCACCCGCGGCCATCGCCCGTTCCCCGCGACCATCTCCCAGCACGATATGTCTGATAAAATCCGGCACCAGCCCCGCACCGGGGCTATACCGCTCCTGCATATACCGGAAGAGGCGGTAATTATTATCCGACACCTTGTCCCACGACCGGTCCCCGGAAAATTCGGCAAAGGCTCTGAAGTGTGAAGGCATAAAATCGGAGGACCGCATGTCGGAATAATCCCTGCTGTCGTGCTCGACGGAATTGCTCAGCAGCACGGATAAGCTTTTCTGGTTGATCTCCTGCTTTCGGATTGCCGCGATCATATTTCGGGCCTGCTCCAGGTAATGCACTTCCCCTTTCTCACCCCATTGCTCATGCGCCAGCAACAATGACCAGGCAATATCCATATCTCCGTCCGTGGCCGTGCTGCCATCTATATCCCTGCAATCTTTTTTCTGCGCCCAGGCCATGAGCTCCGGTGCTGCCTTGCTCGGGTGTGCGCGGGCATACAGGAGAAGCCCGTCGTAGATCTTCCGGGCAGAGGGATCGTAGCCAGCCATCATCGCAACGATGACCATTCCATAGCCCTGTCCCTCGGACACGCACTGCTTACGCGCGTCCTGCCCTTCGAACCAGATATAATATTGCCCTTTCACACAGCCGCTGCGGATATAACGCCGCTTCCACGCAGTATAGAAGGATCGCACGCTGTCATCCATCCGGTCCTGTCCGATATGATCCGGCTTATTCACTCCGGCCGCATAAACAACGTGTTGAGGAAAAGGTCTGGCGACGGGCTCCCCCGGCGGAGAAGCACGCTGCGCCAACAAACTCACCGGCTCCGCGGATGAACCCGAAGTCACAGCGGATAAACCCGGCGTCACCGCAGTTGCAGCTGCCGGCTGCGCAGATGAATGAGAGAGAACAAAGGTCAGCGTCGCCACACATGCCAGGGTATTTCTCGGGAATTGCATGAGGCAAAGATATTGATCGCAGATCAGAACATTCCGTTAACAATTTATAAGGGAAACATTAACAACCCTCTAACCAGCCATAAGACGCGAAAAACAATCTTACACAGCAGCGGCCGCACGATAGTTCCATCATACTAAATTCTTAACTCAACCTAAAAAGTTTGAAAAATGCGTCGTGCAATTTATTCACTCGCCCTGCTCTCCCCCGTCATTTTATTTCTACCCGCTGCAAGCTGCCATAAGACCAGCCTGCCTTTTACACAGACCGGCAACTGGATCCAGAGCGCACAGATCGGCAGCTATCCCCGCAGCAACGCCGTCTCCTTTGTCATCGGAGATTTTGCTTATGTTGGAACTGGGTACAATTCACAGATCAGCACCACCCGCCTCAGTGATTTCTGGCGATTCAGCGTGGACAGCGGCTGGAAGCAGGTGGAGAACATGCCGGGCGATCCCCGGAGCAATGCGGTAGGCTTCAGTCTTGGCACGCATGGGTATGTCGGTACAGGCGTGGGATCCGATGGACGGACGGTGTATAATGATTTTTATCAGTACGATCCCTCCCTTAATCAGTGGACACAGAAGAGATCTTTTCCGGGAGATCCCCGCATGGATGCCCTGGGGTTCGGCCTGCAGGGAAAAGGATATATCGGCACGGGCTACAGCTATATCTGGCTGAACGATTTTTATCAGTATGACGAGCAATCAGATACCTGGGCGCTCACGATCGGTACGGCCGGGCAATTTACCAAACGCCGGGCGGCCACTTCATTTATATATAAGAACAAGGCCTATATCGTGACCGGTGCAGGCAGCGGTAGTCTGGCAAAGGATTTCTGGTCCTTCGATCCTTCGCTGCCCCAGCCATGGACTCGTCTGGGGGATATTATTTCCGACAACACATCGGCTAAGGACGATCAGTACATCGATATCCAGCGGCAATATGCCGTATCCTTCGTCAATGGAGATTCCGCTTATCTTACACTGGGTGAGAATCTGGGTACAGGCTCGGTCAACTCAACATGGGTATATGATTTCTCGCATGACCAGTGGGCGCAGCGGACTGCCTATCATCGCCAACCAAGGTCGGGTGCCGTCGCCTTCACGATCAGTGGACGGAGCTTTGTGGGTACCGGCAATTCGGGAGGAAGCGCAGGTGCGCTGGACGACTTCGACGAGTTCGTGCCTTACCAGCCTTATAATCAGAATGACTAGAGGCCAGATCCGCAGCATATCAGGAGCACGGCAACGGTCCTGGGACCGGCCTATTTCACCACAACGATGGTCTTCGCCAGTATCTCACTGTTATTGGACAGCCTGACCACATACAGACCGGAAGTGATGCCTGCGCGACCACCCGCGGCCAGTGATACCTGCTGCCGGCCATTCAGCACGGCAAAATCCTTTTCACTGAGCTTGCGTCCGCTCATATCGAAGACCTCGAGCTTGGCCTGGCTGACAGGCTGGGTGAATTCAACGAATATATTTCCGTCCTGCACTACAGTAGGATAAATATTGGCAACCCGGCTTTGCCTGAGGGACAGCGTGATAACGTTTGAATAACGGGTATTACCATCCAGGTCCACCATGGCCAGACGATACCAGACCATGCCATTATATGCAAACTGGTCGGTAAAGGAATAGGATTGTGTTCCGCCATTGCCCGCGCTTGCCCCAACATTACCGGGTCCCGGGCCTGCTTCGGTGTGGATATTGCTGAAGGCCCGGCCATCTGTGCTCCGCTGAATTTCGAAATGATCGAAATTGACGGCATCCGTACATTTCCATTGCAGCAACTCCTGATCGGCAGACGGCGCAGAAGCGGACCAGTTGATCAGTGTCACCGGCAGGAGGGTGTTTGACATGCCGAAGGTGACACGGTTACTACCGCCATTCTGATAATATTCGAGGACCATATCATAAGTGCCGGCAGTGAGATGGGTCGAATAACCCGTGACGCCATAGCTCTGATCAACCCATTTATTGATCACCCAGGTCGCACCACCATCCAGGCTGAGCCGGTAGCCGTCATCACCGCCCACCGTAATGACAACGTTGGTAAGCTGAGTGATGGTCTGCTTCAGCCGGTAACGGGCGCTGAACTGCTGCGTCTGTATGGAACAACTGGAGGTGTTATAAGTTCCTGTGCTGCCGAAGCTCTCATCAAAATTTGGATTGCTTGCGATCCCTTCCGTAACGGAACCTTTATAAAGATCGAAATTCATGCCCTGATAAATATAGCCCTGCCATACGCCGTTGGTACCATAGATGCTGGGATCTCCCGTGCCGGTGCAGATAGCCGTCACATTGAAGCTTACCCTGTTGCCACCGCCATTTTCATAATATTCGAGGACTATATTAACGGGGCCGTTGAGCGCAATGGTGTAGGTGCTGGTCGTATAACCATGATCACCCCAATTGTTGATCGGCCAGGTCGAACCGCCGTCCAGACTTAACCGGTAACCGTCGTCACCCCCAACCGTGAAAAGATAATTTCCATTGATAAAGCTCTGATTAAGTTTATAGCGCATGCTGAATCCTTCCGTATATACGCTGCAGCCGTTGGTATTGTAGTTGACCTGGTCGCCGCCGAAGCTCTCGTCGAAATTCGGGTTACTGGAGATCCCTTCGGTGACATATCCCTTGTAGGTATCGAAATTTTTCCCCTGGTAGGCATATCCGATCCAGACATTATTGGTCCCATAAGTGGTGCCATCGCCGAGTGGAGTACAGGGCTGGGCTGAGATCATTCCGGCTGAAAGCAGGGCGCTCCCTGTCATGATCAGCGCAAAAAATCGGGTCCGGAAGGCGTAAAGAGTTTTCATAGCGTGTGTGTTGAAACGATATAGTACAACACATACTTCCAATGACATACCAAATTGCAATAATTTGATATTCAATTAATTATAGATCTACAAAAAATGGAAAATTCCCTGTGCCGGAACCCGTTCCCGGTCAGGGAATGAAGTCTCTCCGCAGATGCCGGTAATAACGGGGGATAATGAGTGCTATAGGCAGACCTACCAGGAACATGATCAGAAGTATCCCGGTGAAGGAAGCGGGGAAATGAAAGACAGGGGGACGGGAAAAAGCGACCGGCAGCACGATCAGGTTCATCACACACCAGGCAAGTATCCCATAGATCAGCCCCGAGGCTACTTTATGCTTGCGGAGAAAAGGAATAAGTGGAAATATAAAAAAGTAAAAGACGGCAAAGCTCATCGCGATCAGATAATGGAACAACAGGCCGTAATAAGCCATCTCCGTGCCTTCCGTCATAGCCCTTTTTCGGAAGATAGCGCTGGCGATGCCTCTGAATATCCCCTCCACCGTTGCTTTGCCCAGAAAAGGGCCATAGACTACGATCGCGCCGGTAGCATCGAGGGTGCCCGCGATCAGCCCAGCGGTCAGGATGGTCGCAATGGCCGGAGAAAGATTTCTTCCTTGTGGTCTGTTCATATACAAAGGGGTTGTCATCCGATCCAATGTACGCAAAATCTTTTTCAAAATACCCGGGACCGGGGACAGGGGTGGTCAAGTTGGATTTTAAGCGGATTAAGTTGTTGAAATAATTTTAAAGTCCGTTGAAATAATTTTTCATTGAGGAATGGAACCATGAGATTTGGCTTATTATGAAAGACCGTATGAATATCGAAAACACAGGGAATACCGCCACCCAGGAATGGGTAGAGCCCGCAGAGCAGGCAGCCGATCCGGGCACGAAGATCATAGCAAAAAGAGGCCGGGAATACATGGTCCTCCGCTTCGAGGATATTGCGTATTTCTTCATAGAGAATGGTATCTCTTATCTGGTGGACAGGAAGACGCGCAATAAATACATAGCCGCAAAACCGTTGCGGAGGATCGAGGATGCCCTGAACCCAAGGGATTTTTTCCGGGCCAACAAGAAATATCTGATCAACAGCAAGTCGGTAGTGAAATTCAGGCCTGGTATGAAAGGCAAGCTGGAGTTGACCCTCGATCCGGAACCCAACGAACGTATCGTCATCAGCCAGCTTAAGGCCAGAGCATTCAAGGAATGGATCCTGTTGCCCTGATCACAGTGACCACTTGCACGGAGTGACCGCTTATACGGTGCCTCCGTCTGCCGTAGTTTCGGGCTCCGGCCCAGGCATCACAGTGCTCTCGTCCGGATAAACTGCAGGAACTGCTCCTTATACGAGATACCCAGGGGAATACTCTCTCCCCGCATCTGCACGAAGTTCCCTTCGATCCTTCCAATATGCTTGCAGTTGATGATATAGGAATTATGCACCCTGATGAAGTCGGCCGGTAATTTTTCAGCGAGGTCCTTCATTCGTTTGTAGATCAGGATCTTCTGGTTGTCCATATGGACATAGATGTATTCCTTGACGGCTTCGAAATAAAGGATATCTCTCAGCGTTATACGGATCATTTTCTTGTCCGACTTTACGAATATATAATCCTCGGCAGGAGGGGGCAAGGACGGCTGCTCATGGATGATCTGCTCCGTCTTTTCAATGGCTTTCAGAAATCGTTTGAAGGAGATCGGCTTTAGCAGATAATCGATCACATTGTATTCATAGCTTTCTATCGCGTATTCGGAATAAGCGGTGGTAAAAATTATTTTCTGATGCCGGGGCAGGAGATGCGCCAGTTCCATTCCGCTCAATCTGGGCATATTGATATCCAGAAAGATCAGGTCCACGGGGGTGTGCCCGAGGAATTCCATGGCTTCCATTGCATTGTAGCATTTCCCTTTCAGCGTGAGATGAGGGATCTTGGCAATATAGTCCTCCAGTAATTTACCCGCATTGGGCTCGTCGTCAATCACCAGACAATCCAGTTTTATCATAATGGAATGTTTAATCGGCTGGTATAAATATCTCCCGACCGGGTGGCTTCCAGGCTGTACTCTTTTCCATACAATATGGACAGCCGGTCGGATAAATTCTTAAGACCGGTGCCCTTGCCGTTGTTGAAGGGCTGATCTCCCGTATTGTTGATCACTTCAAAATAAAGCCGGTCCCCAACACGCAGAGAAATATCTATATAATTATTTTCCTTGGTCTTATCGATCCCATGCTTGAATACATTTTCAACCAGGGGGATCAGCAACATCGGTGGGATCGCGGTATTATCCGTCTCCCCGGACAAACGGATCGTGATGTTCACAGGATACCGGATCCTCATTTTTTCCAGCTCCACATAATTCCGGATAAAGTCCAGTTCTGCCGATAATAAGATGCGGCTCTGCGGGCCCTGGTCCAGAAAATACCGCATGATGGAGCTGAGCTTTTCCAGGAGGTCGGCCGTTCTCGGCGATTCCCGCTGGGCGATAAAGTAAATATTGTTCAGCGTATTGAACAAAAAATGCGGCTGCACCTGTGCCTTCAGCAGGTTGAGCTGTGCCTCGGCGTGCTGTTTCAGCAAGGTTTCCTGCTGATCTTTGATCTTAAAGAAATCCAGCGTGAACCGGAAGGCGATGCTGAAGATAAAGACCAGCGTATGCGTGATCATGGTGGTCACGAAGTTCCTGAACAGTGGTTTGTAGATCTCCCTGTGCGGGACAAAATGGTTATAGATATAGGTCTGCACCTGTATGCGGAGCCAGGTGATGGAGATCAGACCGGCGACGACGGCGAGACCGTAAAGGAGATAACGCTTTTTCTTGAAAAGACGCGGCATCAGCCACACTGCGTTGCCGTATACGATTGCCGCATAGGTAAGGGTGGTGTTGATGCCGTAATTGAACGCTTCGCCCAGTGGATCTACCGGTAGTATATAAAAGAACAGCATGAGGAAAACGAAGATCCATATTAACCATTGAAGGTTGGCCAGGGTGTAATATTTTGAATTCGTTTTCAGTACGCCAATTTCGGCCGAATTTAGCAAGATTATCTTTTTCCGGCGGGATTATTCAACAGATTGCGCTGCGGTCACGATAAACGCCGCAATCGGATCGTCGCGGCAGGCTTTACACGTCCTTGCAGACTGCGCCAACCCTCACGCGGCCGACCTGCATGCTTCCGACCTCCTCGTACTCGGCCGACCCCGCAAAGTCTTAGTAATTATTGGCAGGTTTGGATGCTGCCGGCTTTGCCGCAACCGGTCTCGATGGAGGATTGGTCTGCGCTTTTGCCGCGTTGGAGTCAAGATAATCGCTGGCCATGCCATTGCCCTGATTGGAGCCCTGGGCTCCGGGAAGGTTCGATTTATCCGTAAGTTTTTCGTAATCGTATAAACCCCCGGGGCCGACACTGTCTGGTCTGGCGAACCTGATCTGTTTATCCAGCCCAAGCGTATTATCCGCCAGCGCCTTGCTGAAGAAATATTCCCAGATAGGGCGGGCGGCCTCGCCTCCGATCCCCAGCCCGCTCTCAAGGTGGATGAAGCGGTCGTCGCAGCCTATCCAGGCGCCGGCCAGCAATTGAGGGGTATAGCCTAGGAACCATGCATCGGAATTCTCATTGGTAGTGCCCGTCTTGCCACCCATTTCGGCGATCCCCAGCCGTTGTCTCAGTCCTTTTGCTGTACCATAGTCCACCGTTCCCTGCATCATGCGCGCCATGGTATAGGCCGTCGTCTGGCTGATGGCTTCCTTGCGTTCGGTGTTGAAGCGGGCCAGCACATTTCCATGCTTGTCTTCTATCCTCGTAAGATAGTAAGGCCGCGAGCTGTATCCGCCGGAAGGGAAAATAGTGTAGCCCCACAACATTTCGAATAAAGAAAGCTCACAGGCGCCGAGGGCCATGGAAGGGTAGGGTTCTACTGCGGTGGGTATATTGAGCTGTCTGATGAATTCGGCGAACCGTTTGGGTCCGTCGGGACCGAATTGCTTCATGATATAGGCCGCCACCTCATTGACCGAGCGTGCCAGGCCATCCGCCATCGTCATGGTCCCGCTGATCCTTGGGTTTATCCTGGCCGGTACATAGCCAAAGCCGGGGAAGTACTGTTGGGTGGCTTCGCAGACCGTCTGCGGGGTGAAATTAAAATCCTCGATCGCGAGACTGTAAAGAAAAGGCTTGATCGAACTGCCCACCTGGCGCTTGGTATTGATATTGACATGATCGAACTTATAGTTCCTGAAATCGATGCCGCCTACCCAGGCCTTTACGGCGCCTGTGAAAGGGTCCGTGACCATAAAACCGGTCTGGAGCATCTGCCGGTAATATTTTATCGAATCCAGCGGCGTCATCACCGTATCCTTTTCGCGGGCGTCGTTCCACGCGAATACTTTCATTTTCACGGGGACATAGAAGCTGTTCTTTATGGCGGGTACGGAGAGGCCAAGTTCATCGCCGTTCTTCCAGCGCTCACTGTTGTGCATAGCCGCTTCCAGCAGGTTGGCATGGTCCAGCCACACCGTGCCTTTGCGGACGCTCTCCTGCGCATTCAATGCCTTTTGTAAAAAGGGCATCTGTTTGGCGACTGCCTCGTCGGCATAGGATTGCATGCGCGGGTTGATCGTGGTATAGATCCTCAGTCCATCCTGGTAAAGGTTGTAGTTTTCCCCGCTGGCCGGGTTCTTGTGCTCGCTGCACCATTTCTTCAGGTCCGACCGGAGCTCGTCCCGGAAATAGGGGGCCAGCCCGTTGTTCTCATCCAGCTTGCGGTAATGGCTCAGATCGATCGGCTTTGCTTTCAGAAGTATAGCTTCCTCTTCCGGCAGGAAATGGTTGGTGGCCATTCTGTTGATCACGGTATTACGTCTTTCAACAGCCGCTTTTGGATTTCTCCTGGGATTGAACAGGCTGGGGTTGTTGACCATTCCTACCAGCACTGCCGCCTCGTCCACGCTCAGATTGGCCGGGTCTTTTTGAAAAAAGGTCCGGGCTGCATTACGGATGCCATAGATATTGTCACTGAAGGATACCTGGTTCAGATACAAGGCGAGGATCTCCTGTTTGGTGAAATTGCGTTCAAGCTCGATGGCGATGATCCATTCTTTCAACTTCTGGATGATCCTGCTCACCGGATTATGCGACCTTTCCCCATTGAACATGTTCAGCGCCAGCTGTTGGGTCAGGGTGCTGCCGCCTCCGTCCGTACCGAATTTCAGAACGGCTCTTATCACTGCCTTCCCATCGATGCCGGAATGGTCATAGAACCTGAGGTCTTCCGTTGCTATCAGCGCATTGATGATATTTGGCGAGATGTCCTTGTATTCCACATGGGTCCGGTTCCCTTTTTCCTGATAATACTTTCCCATCAGCGTGCCATCATCGGCATAAACTTCCGAGGCCAGGAGGATGGATGGATTTTCCAGTTCCACCAGGGAAGGCAGCTTGCCAAAAGCGCCGGCCCAGATCATAAACACCAGGATAATGAAAGCCGTCAGGCCGGAAAGGAAAACGATCCAGAAAATGCGGACGGCCTTCGGTACCGATTTGGAAACAGGTTTGGACATAGATGGAGATCAGATTTTGACGTTGTACTTTAATAACGCGAATATGCCACATTTAATACAAAACCACCATTTTACGCTCTCCCTTTCAGGACATACCAGTTGAACTTTTTGCAACCCATTCATTTGCAAGCACTTGAAAAAAGTTCAACCTTAATGGGCCAAAACGCATATCAAATCCTGCTCCTTCGGCACTTCTGCGCCCCGGCACCCCAGGCACTTCCAGCACCCGCTCGTCAGACCGCCAACCTCCTGTCATGCAGCATACAGGAGCCTGCTCATTGAAAAATATTCATTTTAGCAGCAGTTTTCAGGTCCTTTTTATAAAAAAATGATAAAATCAAAAAACCCAACTTTTCCGCATTTCCTCTCACAATTATCTTGTAATGAATCAATTAACATTATATTTATTTATATTAAAAAAATATAAATATAAATCTATGTTCAGATTTTATATTTTTTTTATAATTTTCCATCTGGTTTTAATACATTATTGTTTTTTTAAACATGAAACAAAGACTATGAACAAAATCACTTTTAAGAGCGTAGCGCCTTTTCTGACGCTGGTGATCGTAGCGATCGCTGCCACAATGGTTCCCACGTTGCCGAATTTCGACGACGGCAAGTACAATCTGGCTGATATTGCCTGGATAATCGTTGCCACAGCGCTGGTATTTCTGATGACCCCAGGCCTCGCCTTTTTTTATGGCGGAATGGTCAACCGCAAGAATGTGCTTTCCACGATGATGAAAAGCGTTGTCGCTGCCGGAGTAGTGGGCGTCCTTTGGATCGTGGTAGGGTACAGCCTCTGTTTCGGAGAAAGCGTTCACGGACTGTTCGGCAATCCGATGACCCATTTCCTTTACAAGGGTGTGGCTTCGGGGACGGCCTGGGTCGGGGCGCCAACCATTCCCAAATCTTTGTTTTCCATGTTCCAGCTGATGTTTGCCATTATCACCCCGGGTCTGGTGGTGGGCGCCATTGCTGAGCGGATGCGTTTTTCCGCTTATGTCCTGTTCACGGTCCTGTTCAGCTTGCTCGTATATGCGCCGCTGGCCCACTGGAGCTGGCATCCCGATGGCTTCCTCGCCAAAATGGGAGCGCTGGATTTCGCAGGCGGAACGGTTGTACATATTTCTGCAGGTTGTGCTGCGCTTGCCGGTGCGCTTGTGCTCAAACGCAGAAGATCGCATATCGACCGGGAGGAATCCCGTCCTGCCAATATTCCATATGTTCTTATCGGAACGGGTCTGCTCTGGTTCGGCTGGTTTGGTTTCAATGCCGGTTCAGCACTGGGCGCCAATGCCCTTGCGGTTTCCGCATTTTCCACCACCAATACCGCCGCTGCCGCCGCCGGTCTTTCCTGGATGTTCTTCGATGTGCTCAGGGGTAAGAAACCATCGGTAGTCGGCTTCTGCGTCGGCGCCGTGGTCGGTCTTGTAGCGATTACTCCGGCAGCAGGATTTGTAGCTATCCCCCAGAGTATCTTCATCGGAGTGTTCGCCGCGGTTATTTCCAACCTGGCCGTACATTTCAAATCGACAAAGACGGTACTGGACGATACCCTCGATGTATTCCCCTGTCACGGGATAGGCGGGATGGTAGGCATGCTGATGACCGGGATCTTCGCCACCAAGGCAGTCAATGCCGCCGGTAATAATGGCTGGGCCTATGGTAACTCAGACTTCTTCTGGATCCAGGTAAAGGCTATGGGCATCGCCGTTGGGTACAGCTTTGTCGTGTCCTTCCTGATCTTCAAGTTTATCAACTTCATCGTGCCACTGCGGGTCAGCCGTGATGAGGAAGAAGAAGGCCTCGATGGCAGCCAGCATGGTGAAAAGTATATGCAGGGCACGCTCCTGGTCGCGACAAGGGAAGGCCTCAAAGAGCAGGAAGTGCTATAAAAATATTATTATATCTTTTAGAGTTTTTGTTAATGAAGAGAGGAAGCTGCGGAGCTTCCTCTTTATTTTTGTACTTAATAACTTAATATTCATTTAATTATGACAGATCTCCCAATAACATTATAATATAATTAATATGAATAATTAATAAAAATTAGACTAAATTGAGCATGAATTAAGATTAATAAATTATATAATTATTTTTTATAATAAATTGATGCAAGAACAGGATGCTCACCCTATTTCGCCCTTTCTGGCTGGCTTCCTCGCGGGTAACAAGATCCCGAAGAACCGGCAATACCTGTTCAGCATCCTCCTGGTCTGTTTTGTCTCGGCCGTTTGTTTTCTCTTCTCGGCCTATATAGGGGACCAGGTCGTCGCCTTTATCCTGCTGATCACGCTTTCCCTGATCGCCATGTTCTTCGATATCCTTCCCGTATTGCTGACGGCCCTGCTGAGCGCCCTTATCTGGGACTTCTTTTTTTTGCTTCCACGGTATAATTTCCGGGTCGGCAACACCGAAGACAAGATCCTGCTTTCGATGTACTTCGTCATCGCCCTGGTCAACGCCGTGCTTACCTTTAAGATAAGACAGGTCGAAAAGCTCGCCCGCAAAAAAGAAGAAAAAGCCAAAGCGCTCCGCCTCTATAATACCCTGCTGAATTCCCTTTCTCATGAATTCCGCACCCCGATCGCCACCATTATCGGCGCCACGGACAATCTGATGGAGCAGCCATCCCTGCTCTCCCCGACGACAGGAAAAAAGCTGCTGTCGGCTATCTCCTCCGCATCTCTCCGGCTCAACCGGCAGGTGGAGAACCTGCTCAATATGTCCAGGCTTGAATCTGGGTTCCTCCAACCCAGAAAAGACTGGTGCGATGTCGGCGAACTGGTGAACGCGATCCTTCAGCAGCTGAAAGAGCCCCTTTCCACTCATTCCGTCGAGACCGAGATCAAAGAAAGCCTTCCTCTCGTGAGGCTGGACTACGGTCTGATGGAACAGGTGCTGTACAATCTTGTTCATAACGCCATCCTCTATACGCCAGATCGGTCGCTCATCAGCATCCGGGCCAACTGCCCGGACGAAAACCTGGAGATCGTCGTCGAAGACAACGGCAATGGGGTCCCTGAGGAGGAGATCGGGAACGTATTCGACAAATTCTATCGCCTGAAGAACTCCCGGATCGGAGGATCGGGGCTGGGTCTGTCCATAGTAAAAGGGTTCGTGGAGGCGCACAACGGCACCATCGATCTGGTCAACAGACCTACCGGCGGGGCCCGTTTTGTATTGCGGCTGCCCGCAGAAAAATTATACGTAAACAAAGAGGCAAATGGACAATGAAGAGATCTTAGTGATCGATGATGAAACGGCGATCCGCAGACTGCTGGAGATCACCCTGCATTCCCACGGATATAAGGTATTGCACGCCGCTACCGCAAAAGAAGGGCTGGAGCTGACGGCCTTTCATACCCCCGACCTCGTCATCCTTGATCTGGGCCTGCCGGATGAGAGCGGCCATGAGACGCTGAAAAAAATGAGAGAATGGTCCCGTAAACCCGTCATCATCCTTTCCGTGCTCAACAATGAGGAAGACATCGTTTCGGCGCTGGACAATGGCGCAAATGACTACCTCGTCAAACCATTCCGCACCGGCGAACTACTGGCAAGGATCCGTTCCGCCCTGCGGGTCGCCGCGATTGAAGAGAGCGGTCCGGTGATCAGCTTTTCCGGTTTCGAGATCGACCTGTCCCTGCGTACCGTAAAAAAAGATAACGAGATCATCAGGCTGACGGCTACCCAATACGCCCTGCTGGCCCTGTTCGGCAGGAATGAAGGTAAGGTGCTCACGCACCAGTACCTGCTGCGGGAGATCTGGGGCGTTGAATATATCGGTCAGCTCCAGTACCTGCGCGTATTCATCGCACAACTGAGAAAAAAGATCGAAAAAGATGCCAACCGCCCCGAGCACATCATCACCGAGTCCGGTGTAGGCTACCGCTTTATGGCAGGGTAAATTCTCCATTTTCAAACAATCATTCTCCCGTCCCTTCCGTAAGATTGCAGAAAAAAAACTATGAACAGTTCCCGGAATGAATTCAAGCTACGCATTGGCATCGATGCCCCCATTTCCCGTGTTTACCAGGCCTGGGCAAGCCCTTCCGGTCTGGAATCCTGGTTCCTGAGAAGGGCCCTCATCACCCGCCCCGGCGGAGAAAAGCTGGAAGTCCGGTCTTTGGCCGCAAAGGGAGACAGCTACGAATGGCATTGGCATGGATACCTGGACGATGTTGCGGTAAAAGGAAAATTTCTGGATGCAAATGGAGTCGACCATCTCAGCTTCAGCTTTGCCGACGACTGTCCGGTTCATATCAGCCTGCTCACCGAATGTGACGAGACGGTCGTCCAGCTTGTGGAAAGTACTGCGGCCATAGACGAAGAGACCATCCGGAGACGGTTATCGGAAGATTCGAAAGGATGGGTGTTCTATCTCGCCAATCTCAAATCCATCCTCGAAGGAGGGCTCGACCTGCGCAATAAAAAGCTGGAGCTGATCAACGTGATAAATTCCTGAACGCAGTAGGCGTCGAGCCATAACGTTGCCGGAACAGCCAGCTGAAGGAGGAGAAGCTTTCAAATCCTGCCTTATCACAGATGACCGAGATCCTTTCATCGGTTACGGTCAGCATCCTCTTTCCCTGGTCCAGCCGGGTCTCCACCAGCAGCTGATGAGGGGTGATCCCATAACACTGCCTGAACATCCGCAAAAAATGCTGACTGTTCATCATCGCTGTTTTTGCCATGTCTTCCAGCGTAAGGGGTAATGCAGAATTTTCGAGGATCCATTCCCTTGCACCCGACAGTCGCTTGAATAATTCGATCCGCGTGGACCTTTTGATGACGGTCAGCCGTCTGGAAATATGCAGGGCCGAATAGTTCTGCAGGAGTATCTCTTCGAGCACGCTGCGGATCATAAAATCAGCCTTCAGCGCGCCAAAGGAAGAACAGCTGTCCGCCTGTCCTGCCAGCCAGCTCAGCTTTGTATATATACCGGGCTGTCCGGAATGGATACGCTCCAGAAAGGAAAGGTCCACCGGCTGTACGCGACCTTTTCCAGAAAATCCAGCCCCGACTGGCAGCCCATCTCCTCCGCCCTGAGCAGCACCTTCCCTTTGCAGCAATTTTTCTGCGGGCAGCTCCAGACTTTCCATGACCCGTGATACGAGGCCCGAGTGAAAAAATAGCAGCCCGGGTTGCGAAGGCGCCTGCGGCAGATTGACGGAAAGCCGGCTGCCATGGCTGACAACGAGAAAGGACTGGGGCGCCAGCTCTTCCCGCTGCCCATTGACATAATAATCCCCCTTTCCCGAAAGCATATAAAGGATTCCGCTGCCGGTAACATGCTCCTCATATTCGTAACGGTGAGACAGTTTTTGAGTAAAGAGCGTGTGATCGGCAAAGACCGGCGCCTTGCTGCGGTTGGAATGAAGATCGGGGTCTGGGAGGCTGAGAACGGTCATAAGTCCATTTACCCGCAAAATTATACCTTTATCGCTGATCCATCCTTTATGATCACAAAAGAAGCGATATCATCAGCAAGGCAGCTCTGGGACTATCTTCATCTCCACCACATCCCGGAAAGGTCCGACTGTATCCTTGTCCTGGGCAGCCAGGACCTTCGCGTGGCCGACAGAGGGGCTGAGCTCTACCTGCAGGGATTGGCGCCGATCCTTATTTTTTCCGGAGGTCAGGGCAAACTGACAAAGGACTGGAAAAGATCCGAGGCCGACCTGTTTGCCGCCATAGCGCTGGACAGGGGTGTACCCGCCGAGGCGATCTTTATTGAGAACAGATCCACGAATACAGGGGAGAACATTTTATTCACCCGACAGCTGCTCGAAGCCAACAGGCTCGATCCACAGCGCTTCCTGCTTGTTCAGAAGCCCTATATGGAAAGAAGGTCTTATGCCACTTTCATGCAACAATGGCCCGGCAAGAAGCTGATCGTCACTTCCCCGCAGATAAGCTTTGAGGATTACCCGACGGAAGACATCCCCATGGAACGAGTGATCAATATCATGGTCGGCGATCTTCAGCGGATCAGGGACTATCCCGCAAAAGGTTTCCAGATCTTCCAGGAGATCCCCGCTGACATATGGAAAGCCTGGGAACGGCTTGTCGAACTGGGATTCACCGGACATCTCGCTCTGTAAATTTTTATAAACGGTCTTTCAAATCAAACTTCGATATTTACCTTGGCCAAAAATCAAGCCCTGCTTATGCGTAAACTATCTGTATTATTATTTTTGCTAATAAATCTTTTTGCCCTGGCTCAGGCCCAGCAATATGTCACCCACGCCAACTACCCCGCATTCGCCCGCTTCTCCACCAAAAAACTGGAGAAGATGCTCTTCTCCGTATCCGTAGACCCGCACTGGCTGAAGAAGACCGGTCGTTTCTGGTATATGTATGAGACTACCGAAGGAAAGAAATGGTATATAGTCGATCCCGCAAAAGGAGAGAAGAAGCTATTGTTCGATAATGAAAAATTGGCCGCGGAGATCAGCGGTATCGTCAAAGAACCCTTCGACGCCCTGCACCTCGGTCTCGACAGCATGCGTTTTATCAGAGATGAGAACTCGATCCAGTTCGAAGTAAAAAGCACCCAGGAAATAGAAAAGAAGGACTCGGAAAAAAAGGACTCCGCAGTCAAAGCCATCAGCAAAGGCGCTGCTGCAAGTAAAGACAAGAAGGTCTATTACTTCGAATACAATCTGCTCACCGGCGTGCTTACGGAGCTTACGGATTTTAAAAAACCCAGACGCAAGCCGCAGTGGGCAAGCATTTCTCCCGACAGCAATACCATCGTCTTCGGCCGCCGGTTCAATCTCTACTGGATGGACCGCGCTAACTATGAAAAAGCCCTGAAGAACGAAGAGGACAGCAGCATCGTGGATCATGCCCTTACGAGCGACGGTGTGGAATACTACAGCTATCACGGCAGCGGCATCCAGGGCGGTGGGGGAGAGACCAACGTCGACAAGGAGAAGAACAAGAACAAGCGTAAAGGCGCGCAGATCCTCTGGAGCCCCGATTCGAAACATTTTGCCATGGTGCGTACGGACAGCAGGAAGGTAAAAGACCTCTGGGTCATCAATTCGATAGCGGAGCCACGTCCCACCCTGGAGACCTATAAATATGAGATGCCCGGCGAGAAGGACGCGCCGACCGACGAGCTGTACTTATTCGATATAAAGGCCGCAACGCACAGCACTGTGAATGCGGGAATGTTCAAGGATCAGAACATCTCCTTATGGTCAAAGCCTGCCCTTGCCAATACAAGGGATGATGATACCCGCCCAAATTTCTGGCTTGGTACCGACAGCCGGTTTTATTTCACCCGCACCAGCCGTGATCTGAAAAGGATCGATGTGTGTATGGCCGAAGTAAAGGAGGGCGCGGTGAAAACCTTGATACAGGAGCGGCTCAACACGTATGTGGAGCTGAGAAGATTGGGCCTTGTCAATGATGGCAAGGAGCTGATCGAATGGAGCGAAAGGGACGGATGGGCGCATTTTTATCTCTATGACGAAAACGGCAAGCTGAAGAACCAGATCACCACCGGCGCCTTCCATTGCGAGGACATTGCCGGTATCGATGATAAAAAACGCATATTGTACTTCTCCGCCAACGGAAGGGAGTCTGGCGAAGACCCCTATTATCTCCATCTGTATAAGGTGAACCTCGACGGCTCCGGGCTTAAATTGTTGGATCCCGGAGACTTCGATCATGCCCAGAACATGAACGACGACCAGCAGTTTTTTGTCGATAATTTTTCAAGGGTCAATACCGTGCCCAAGTCTGTTCTTTATGGCGGTGACGGGAGAAAGATCCTTGACCTCGAGACGACTGACCTCAGCTCCCTGCTGGCGGCTGGCTATAAGTTCCCACAGCCCTTTAAGGTAAAGGCGGATGATGGGGTCACCGACCTCTATGGCGTCATGTACAAGCCCTTCAATTTCGATTCTACGAAAAAGTACCCCATCATGGAATATGTTTATCCCGGTCCGCAGACGGAGGCCGTTATAAAATCCTTTGGGAAATCGATGGACCGCACCGACCGCCTCGCCCAACTCGGGATGATCGTCATCACCGTCGGCAACAGGGGAGGGCACCCCGGGCGCAGCAAATGGTACCACAATTATGGGTATGGCAATCTGCGGGATTATGGCCTGGCCGACAAGAAAGCAAGCATCGAGCAACTCTCCGACCGCTATCCCTTTATCGATATCGACCGCGTTGGCATATATGGGCATAGCGGTGGCGGATTTATGAGTACGGCCGCGATGCTGGTGTACCCGGATTTCTTCAAGGTGGCGGTGTCTTCCTCCGGCAATCACGACAACGCCATCTACAACAGATGGTGGAGCGAAAAGCATCATGGGGTGAAAGAGATCATCAGCGAGAAAGGCGACACCTCCTTTGCCTATATGATCGAGAAGAACCCCGAGCTTGCAAAGAACCTGAAGGGGCATCTTATGCTCACCACGGGCGATATCGATAATAATGTCCATCCCGGCAATACCATCCGCGTGGTCAATGCCCTTATAAAAGCAAATAAACGTTTCGATCTGGTGCTTCTCCCGGGACAACGCCATGCTTACGGGGACATGAACGAATATTTCTTCTGGCGGATGGCCGATTATTTCTCCCGGAACCTCATGGGCGACAATACCGAACGGCCAGTTGACATCACCGAGATGAACAAAGAGCTGGAACAAACGGGAAATAAGGGGGCTTCGTCATCTGGTAACAAAAATCCAGAAGAAGAGGACCAGGAAGAAGATGTAGACTGAGTATTCTGATTTCCTTCTTCAGTCCCAATTTGTCACGTTTCGGTAGGAATTCAGTCCGTTCATCCTGCCGTTCAGCACAATTTTAATGTTTTTTTAATAACTTTGCCGGCAAACCTTTTCCAATAAAAAGTCGTTTCCCAATAAATAAGGCTAAAAAAGCTAAATATCCTTATAGTTTTTCTGAAAAATCATTCGATTTTTTAGAATTTATTGATTGGTAAGAACATATAGGATATTTTTTTATTTAGTTTTTTTGCGGATACGACTTTAAATTGCGTTCAGTAGATTCCTAACCAAACCAAAAATACGCTGCACATGAGAAACTTGAGACTCCTCCTCTTGCTGGGTAGTTTTGTCCTATGCGGGCAACTATTAGCACAAAATCGAACAATTACCGGAAAAGTTACAGATGTGGAAGGCAAGCCCATTCCCAATGTATCGGTTGTTAGCCCAGGCAATGCCCGGGGTACTACGACTGCGGAAGATGGCACCTATACCATTTCTGTTTCACCGTCCGCAAAAGCCCTTGTTTTTTCAGCCATTGGTATGGCCCGTACTGAAGCCAGTATAGGCAGCGGAAACACGGTGAATATTTCCTTAAAAACAGGCATTAACAAAGAACTGCAGGAAGTTGTGGTCGTAGGGTACGGCACCAGAGCGGCCCGTGAGAATACGGGCGCCGTTTCAAGAATTGCAGGTCCAAAAATTGCCGCGGAACCTGTGACGTCTTTCGACCAGGCCCTTGCGGGCAAAACGGCCGGGGTTCAGATCTCCCTTGGCAGCGGCGTCCTTGCGGACAGAACGGCTATAAGGATCAGAGGGATCAATTCGATCTCTTCCTCCTCCCAGCCACTGATCGTCATCGATGGAATTCCTCAAAATACGGTCACCAACTTAAATGGTTTCAATGGCGGGAACGGCACACGATTCGATCCGCTGGCGCTCATAAACCCGAACGACATTGAATCCATGGACGTGCTGAAAGATGCCGGCGCTGCCGTTATCTACGGCTCCCGCGCCAGCAACGGGGTGATCCTGATCACGACTAAAAAAGGTCGCAAGGGTTCTGTAAAGGTCACTGCTGATTCAAAAGCAGGATGGGCCACCGCCAAGAAATTAGCGCCGCTTTTAAATGGCGATCAGTTTAATACCATTCAGAACGAAAAAGGAGCCAACCGTTTCGGCGCCGCTTCGGCTTATGCCAGCATGGCGCAGAACAGTGACATAAATAAGGATGGCAAGCCGGACAGGACGAACTGGAACGATTATGCTTATCGCAAGGCGATGACCTATGATAATTCCGTTTCCTTTTCCGGTGGCGCCGATAAATTATCCGTGTACGGTTCGGCCAGATACCTGAGCCAGGAAGGTATTACGCTCGGCAATAAGATCACTTCCGGTCAGACTCGCCTGAATATGGACTTCACGCCAAAATCCTGGTTCAAGGCAGGCGTTCAGATGTCGTATGCAAAGACATTGAACAAAGGCGTACTGACAGACGGCTATATCGCAGGAACGACGATTTCCGGCTGGCAGGCGGAACCGAATGTATCGCCATTCGATCCGACGAATGCCACGGGTTATAACCTGACGGCAAACGGGCTGTTGGGCAATGGTAATAACGTAACATCAGTCGGTGGCGTGTCCTTTTTGCCGAGCAATTCCTATTACCTCAATATCATTCCACAGATCAAATTGCAGCGGAACGATAATACGGCAGAGGACCTCAGAGCAAATATTTATGGCGAGCTCCAGCCGATCCCTGGATTAAAGATCACCTCGAAATTTGGCATCCAGAACATCACCAACTTCGAAGACCAGTATGGTTCGCCCCTGGTGAATGGCCTGGGATCGAGCTATGGTGGCCTTGTACAGGAGCAGGTCAACAAAAATAACCTTTGGGTTTGGCAGAACTATGCCAACTACGATAAATTGATAGCTGATAAGCATAAGATCGGTGTGGTTGTGGGTACTGAATATCAGAAAAACAGTAGTTTCAATCAATATACCGGGGCAGGTAATTTCACAGATCCCTTCTTTACGCATGTGGTTGGCGGTGCATCTACGAATACATTACCAGGAACTACCACCTTGCTGGATTTTACGGGAGGTACGCTTAGTGCGAGCGGTCTGATCTCTTATTTCGGCAGGTTGAATTATTCATATGCCGGTAAATATATTTTGGAAGGTTCCTTTCGCAGGGATGGTTTCTCCGGATTTGGAGCAAACGTCCAGTTTGGGAACTTCTCCAGTGCCTCCGCGGGCTGGGAGGTGACGAAGGAAGATTTCATGGAAGGTCTGCATTGGCTGGACTATCTAAAAATACGCGGCAGCTATGGTCAGGTCGGTAACTCAAGAGGGATTAGCGATTTTGCTGCCCTGACCTTGTATGGAGGCGCGGCTTATACCAGCCTGAATGGTCTGGGCATCACCCAGGCGGGTAATCCGAATCTGAAATGGGAAACCGGGAAAAAGACAAATATTGGATTTGATGCAACCGTTCTCAAGGGCAAACTTAGTATGACGGCAGACTACTTTATTAACAAGGACGATGGTCTTATACTCGCGGCCCCTGTTCTGTATACGGTTGGTATTCCGAATTCAAGCATTAATACCAATATCGGCGGCATGACCAATAAAGGGATCGAACTGACGATCAACAGTACTCCTTATGCCACAAAGGATTTTACCTGGACCACCTCTATAAACTTTACCCGGATCTGGAATAAGGTGACCGGGTTGATCCCAACCAACAACAATGCGGATATCGTATCGGGTGTAAATGTGGTAAGTATCGGGAAAGTGCTGGGAACTTTTTATGTGCCCAATTGGGCTGGAGTCGATCCAGCCACAGGCAATCCAAGGTGGTTTGCCAAGGATGGATCGATCAAACAATATAACTTCGGCGCCACCGGAGCAGCCATCTGGACCGATGGTAAAGGCAACAATGTTGCAGCCCTCGGAGGCACCGATTTCGTCTATCAGAATAAAGGCGGTCTGCCCACCTACTATGGCGGTTGGGATAATACCTTTACCTATAAGGGCATAGATCTGAATATATCTATCGTTTATCAGGGAGGCAATTATATCTATAATAGTTCGAAGGCAGGTATGCTCACCAATCAGTTCAGTAACAATTTCACGGACATCCTGAGCAGATGGCAGAAACCGGGAGACAAAACAGATGTGGCGAGATTGTGGCTGAACGACCAGACGGCCAATCAAACATCTTCCAGATTTTTGGAAAAAGGGGACTTTATACGGTTCAGGACTATTACGCTCGGTTATACGATCCCAAGGAAAATGCTGACCAAGGCGGGCATCGAAACCATCAGGGCTTATGTGCAGGCATTTAATCCGTTTATCATCACAAAATACACAGGTCTTGACCCCGATGTGAGTACATCTGGTACCGTTCAAAGCAATGTGGGATTGGGAGTGGACGCCAGAGGCGCTCCGCAATCAAGGATCATCACAGTTGGTCTAAACCTTACTTTTTAATCACTCCAAACACAGGGAAGTATGAAACTTAAAAATATAATAGCTGGCTGTATCATGGGCGGAAGTCTTTTTACGGCTTGTAAAAAAAGCGACCTTTTTAAGGCGCCGGAAAACGCCATTCCCGCGGATGCGGCTTACAGTACACCGGACCGGATTGAAAAAGCATCCGTAGGTATGTATGATGCGCTTCAGAACTTAAATTATTTCGGCGGCAGGGTCCTCATCTATGCAGATATCAGGGGACTTGACGCAATCCCCAATACCTTTTTCGGTCAGATGGGTTTTTATTCCACTACGAATTCGAGCGATGCTACAGTAGGCACCGCCTGGCAAGGCGCATACCGGACGATCTATCAGGCCAATCTTTTCTTGAAAGGATTTACGCCAAAAGCAAGCACTGTACCGCAAGCCAAGGCCGATCAATACACCGGTGAAGCAAAATTCATCAGGGCCCTTTGCAATTTTTACCTCGTAAACCTCTGGGCTCAGTCATACAATTTTACGGCGGATGCCTCTCACCCGGGAGTTCCGCTGGTATTAAAGATCGAGGATGATCCATTCTCAACGGCCAACAATCTGCCAAGAGCCACCGTAAAACAGGTCTATGATCAGATAGAGGCGGATCTCCTGGAAGCACAGGCAAAACTGCCGGACAACCCAGGCGATGCTTTTACAAAAGTAGCCAGAGCGACAAAGGGAGCTGCCGCCGCCTTGTTATCGCGATTATATTTATATAAAGGAGATTGGACAAAAGCAAACCAGTTTGCAGATCAGGTGATCGCTTCCGCTGCGGGCTATGGTTTAAACGCCAACAATCCCATTGCCGCCTTCCGGGCGCCTTACACCAGCAAAGAATCTATTTTTTCAGTAGCTATGAACGGGTCCGACAATCCGAACACCAACAATGCCCTTGGACAGCACTACAGTCCAAGGGGAAGGGGTGACATCTCCATCAGCCTGGACTATCTGAAGCTGATGGATACCACCGTGGATCTCCGCTACAGAGCAAAAAGCGGCGACTCGTTGGTGGAAAGAACCTCTAGTGGCGCTTACTGGACAAGAAAATATTCGGGTCTGACGACGGATTTCGTTCCGGTGTTGCGGTATGCCGAAATATTACTGATCAAGGCGGAGGCCCTGGCCAGACTATCTGCAACAGTAGATGCTACTGCCGTTGGTCTGGTGAACCAGATCAGGTCCCGGTCGAATGCATCGGTGATCGCTCCTGCTACTCAGCAGGATCTGATCGATGCGATCATAAAAGAGCGGAGGATCGAGCTTTCATTTGAAGGGCAGGGTTCTTTGGAGTTCCAGCGGAACAAAATGGACATTCCTGCGCACAGCACCGTGCCTGTTCAGGCATGGGGATCGAACTACAGAGTGCTCCCGATCCCAAAATACGATACGGATAAAAACCCGAATCTCAAACAGAATAATGGGTATTAAGTAGTACGAATATTAAGTTCAGCAGCGGGAAAGCCAGCAAAATCATTTATTTTGCTGGCTTTCTTCATTATAACAACTGTCTGCCATGAAAAAAGCGCTCTTTCTTGTACTGGCCTTTTGCAGTATGCTGGTCCTTGCCCAGATTACCGCATACGCACAGACCCCCTCCAAACCCTCAGCCGGTGCGGTCTCCGCCCAGCCCCCCGTTGAAAAATATCCCGTCGACTCCGCTTCGGTTGAGCACGCGGGCGTACCAAAAGGGGAGATCTTGAAATTCACCTTTTCCACCTCAAAGATATTTCCGGGCACCTGGCGCGAATACTGGATATACGTCCCGGCGCAATACCGTCCCGAAACCCCGGCCTGTGTATATGTCAACCAGGACGGCATCCAGTGGCATGCGCCCACCGTGCTCGACAACCTCATCTTTCGTAAGGAGATGCCCGTTACCATCGGCATATTCATAACACCCGGGCGCGTAAGAACGTCCGATACGGCAAGAGGCCTCGACCGGTTCAACCGCAGTTTCGAATACGATGGGCTTGGGGATGCGTACGCACGTTTCCTGCTTGACGAGATCCTGCCCGAGGTGGAAAAACAAAAGACCAGCGACGGACGTCCCATACGCCTTTCCAAAAAAGGGAACGACCGCGCCATCGGCGGCTCCAGCAGCGGGGCCATCTGCGCCTTTACCGCCGCATGGGAATGCGCCGGTGAATTTTCCCGCGTTTTCAGCGCCATCGGCACCTATGTGGGTCTTCGCGGCGGCGACCGCTACCCGGCCCTCATCCGTAAATATGAGCCAAAGCCGATCCGCGTATTTCTGCAGGACGGCTCCAACGACCTCAATATCTATGGCGGGGATTGGTGGAAGGCCAATGAGACCATGGAACGGGCGCTGGTATTTTCAGGATATGAAGTGAACCATGCCTGGGGCGAAGGTGGCCACAGCGGTAAGCAGGGAGAATCTCTTTTCCCCGACGCCATGCGCTGGCTCTGGAAAGACTGGCCCACACCAGTAGCAAAAGGCAATTCAAAGAACCAGGCACTGAGCGATCTGCTGATCCCGGGTGAAGACTGGGAGCTGGTAGGGCAGGGTTATAAATTCACGGAAGGTTCGGCAGCCAATGCGGCGGGGGAGGTGTTCTATCAGGACATCCCGAATTCGAAAACCTATAAGGTAGGCGCAGATGGCAAGCCTACTACCCTGGCCGTCGATGCAAAAAATGCAAGCGGCACCTGCTTCGGAGCGGACGGCAAAAGATATGTGGCGGCAGGCGGGACTAAACAGATCCTGAGCTATGATGCAGGCGAAAAAGAAAAGGTTATTGCAGACAGTATTTCCGGCAACGACCTCGTGGTCGCCAGAAATGGAAATATCTATGTCACCTCGCCGGACGGTAGCGAAAGGCCGGGCAAACTCTACCTGATACGGCCCAATGGCGAGAAACTGCTGGTGGACAAAGGAATAAAATTCCCGAATGGCATCGCCCTTACCCCCGATCAGACCCAGCTCTATGTGACGGAATCTGCCTCCCACTGGGTATGGCTGTATAGCATCCAGCCGGATGGCACCCTGACCAACAAGCAACGCTACGGTTGGCTGCAGGTTCCCGACAATCAGGAGAACGCCTGGTCCGACGGGTTGAAATGCGACCGGGATGGACGTGTATATGTTACCACCCGCATGGGTATCCAGGTACTTGATCAGACGGGACGCGTCAACGCCGTGCTGCCGCTGCCCCCCGGCTCCGGTCAGCCTTCCAATTGCTGCTTTGGCGGTCCCGGCTTTAATATATTGTACGTGACCTGTGTAGATAAAGTATATCGCCGCAAGCTGAAGACCGTTGGCGCAAATCCATTCGACACACCGCAAAAACCCATTAATCCAAAGCTGTAGCCAGTCTACCGCTGATCCGCAGTGCCCTGCAACGCTGGGGCAGGCCACGCCGACCTGCATTCGCCCTCCTAGAACCTATACCGTATACCCGCAGTTACAGGCATAGCGAACAGGTGATAGGACATGGTGGTGGCTTTATTGGAAAAGTACTGACCGTTAACGGACAAGCCAAGCCCGAATCTGCAGGAAAAGAAATAAGCGATTCCCATTTTGAGGCCCGCCGTGAGGCCGCCCTTTACCGATGGCTTCGTCGTGAGGGTGCTACCTCCGTTTTCGATCTTATCGTTCATCGGTATGGAATAGCCCGCCGACAGGGAAATATTGGATTGCCAGCCGAGCGGACCGCCGATGGTTGCCTTGCCGAACAGCTGCACAGGTATGATGGGCTTGCCGATCCATACCGTATTATAGGTTCCTGCTACCGTACCGGGATAGACGATGTCGTCCTGGTAGGAGAGTGTGATATAGGAGGCGGATAATCCAGCCTGGAACCAGTGATTAAAGATCCGGGAGACCGCCAGCTCGGCCGCAGGGTGACCTCCGTTGGTCTGGGTATGGACGGTCGCGCTGTTCAGCCGCGGAATGGAATTGAACGAGATCCCTCCATCCAGGGAGATCTCCCATTTCTTATGGCACAGGGGCAGCGGGTTGCTGGCGGGGCGGGGATAAGCCGTATCCGATACGATAAAAAGAATGCTGTCGGGGACGCCGGCCGTGCTGCTGTCCACCGCCAGCCGGGGATTGAGCCTGATCACCGTGTCCCTGCAGACCAATATTTTTCCCGATGACCCGTAAGCATATATTTTCAATTTTCTACCTTCTGCTTCTTTAATGGCCCTGACGGTATCGGTATGGCGGATAAGACTTACGATGGTATCATATTTTCCGGCCGATCTTTTTTCCTTCTGACCGGCGACCACCAGTCTTGCCTCGTAGAAATTCAGCCGTACATGAACATTCCGCCTGGAAGAGTCGGGCTTTATGTCCAGGCTGTCTGCCCCGGTCTCGACGCTGATCGCCTTACAGCATTCCGTGCTGTTTGGATAAAAAGCGTTCCCGCAGGTATGCAGGATATAAAGGAAGCAGCCGCTGGAATTCGTCAGCTTCCAGGCGGCGATGCCGCTGGCATCTTCTCCTGCGGGATTCAGCCGGACATAGATATAGCTGATCAGATCTTTCTGTTTGTCATAGAACCCCAGGTTGCCGATCGTTCCCGGACTGACATGCACGTTCTCCACATTTTTTTTTGACAGGTCCTTATAGCCGTTCCTGAATCCGGAGTTGCGCAACAACAGGTCGAAGGCCTTGAACTCCCTCGCATACTTCAGATGGACCGAGTCGTTGCGGATCGACCGAAGGAACAGATCCGTCGTACTCACGCCGTTCACCTCCTGGAGAAATGGGAATTCGGGATGGCTGCCCAGCCTCTCGGTAAAATGGCGGGGTTGTGCGCTCCGGTCAAAATGATACAATGATGAATTTCTGACGCAGTTCTGCTGCGAAAAGCTCCGGGAGAAAAGGATAAGGGAAACAAATAGTAAAAAGATTCTCATCAACAGGATTTGTTTGGGTTCAGGGTTCCGCGATGCTGAGTTATTTATCCGCGATCCGGTCTTTCACTTACAAGGATCAAACGCTGAAACGCGGATTTTCTTGCATTCCAGCCCCCGTCGGCCTGGGATTGGAAAAATTTCGGATATTCGCCGTATGGAATACAGACAATTAGGGGCATCCGGGCTCAACGTTCCGGTCTTAAGCTTAGGTACCGCCACATTCGGCGGAGTTGGTAGTTTTTTCAAGGCCTGGGGCAGCACTCAGGTAGAGGAGGCAAGACGCATGGTCCAGCTCTGTCTGGATGCTGGCGTAAATATGTTCGATACCGCCAACGTATATTCCAATGGCCTCTCGGAAGAGATCCTTGGGAAGGCCCTGAATGGCCTCCGCGATAAGGTGCTGATCTCCACCAAGGCAACCTTTGTCATGGGTGGGGGCGCGAACGATTACGGCTCCTCCCGTTACCATCTCACCAGGTCCTGTGAAGATTCACTGCGCCGCCTGAACACCGATCATATCGATATCTACCACATGCATGGCTTCGATGGCAATACGCCGGTGCAGGAAACGCTGAGGGCCCTCGATGACCTGATACAGGGAGGTAAGATCGGCTATATCGCCTGCTCGAATTTCTCCGGCTGGCATCTGATGAAATCATTATCCGTCTCCGAGCGTTATGGCTGGAACAGATATGTCGCGCACCAGGCCTATTATTCCCTTCTCGACCGCGAATTCGAATGGGAACTGATGCCGCTGGGACTGGATCAGAAGGTGGGGACCATCGTTTGGAGCCCGCTGTCTTCCGGTCGTCTCGGTGGAAAATACAGACGCGGACAACCTCATCCTGCCGACAACCGCGTACAGCAGGGAGGATCACACGGGCCTGCCGTAAAGGAAGATCTGTTGTTCAATATAGTCGATGCCCTCGACGAAGTTGCAAAGGAGACGGGCAAATCGGTTGCGCAGGTGGCTATCAACTGGCTCCTGCAAAGGCCTACCGTCGACAATATCGTGATCGGCGCCCGTAATGAGGAACAGCTTAAACAGAACCTTGGCGCCATCGGCTGGAAACTGACCACGGACCAGATGAGGACGCTCGATGCCGTCAGCGAGGTTCCCCCCATCTATCCCTACTGGCACCAGCGGCAGGATACCCGGCTCAACCCGCCCCCAAAGTTTTATTAGCGTCTGCGGCCTCCATCCCGGCGCGGTAAACCGGGAATCCGACATCGGAATCCATGATCCATGCCATTTTATTAACATGGTATTTCCCTCGATTATTCCGAAATTACAGACAAATGGGTTTTTATGAAAAAGACAAAAGAACAGGCGGATAAAGAGGCGATGAAGCCCCTCCTTTATCCGGACAAAGAAGATATTTACAACCAGGATACCAAATTACCAGAAGACGCGGTAGAAGGTATCGGGGACGGGGACGGACCCGAAAGCGAATCGCCCGGCAGCGACCTGGATGTGCCCGGCTCGGAGCTGGACGATGAGGATGAAAAGATCGGCGAAGAGGATGAAGAAAATAATTATTACAGCCTTGGCGGGGATGACCATGATGACCTCGAAGAGGATAAAGGCGATTAAGGATCAGCCCCGGTCAGGCCACTGCCTGCAAGCCGCTGATCTGACCAAACTTCCGGTCTAAAAAAAGCGCCCTTGCCCTTCGATCTTCCGGTAAGGCTGCTGGAAGAAATCATCCACCTTGTGGTTAAATTCTTCGGCATACGGAACAGCTTGAATGCCGTTCTGAAACGGGAAGAAGTATCCTTGCTCTTCTTCATGTTCGCAAACATTGGCTGAACAAATCCGTAGACCGTTGGACCTACTGCCGAAGTATCCGACCGCAGATTGGCCCCGGTAACCGCCAGCTTCTTTACTTTCTCAGGATGACGGACCTCATTTTTCATAACTTTTCAGCATGAAGAAAACATGGGAAACAATTTTGATATTCGCACTCGCTATCCCCGCGATATCCAGCCTCTGCGCCTCCGCACAATCCCCGCTCGCGCAGACAACAGTACAATCTCCGCCCATCGACCCGCAGCATATCAGCATCGCGCGTGACAGCTTTGGCGTTCCCCATATTTTTTCGCCCACCGATCCCGAGACGGCTTACGGTCTGGCATGGGCGCAGGCCGAAGACGATTTCGGCACCCTTCAGCTGGTAGTCCTGGTCGGAAAGGCGAGGCTCGGCACTGCCCTGGGTCGGCGTGGCGCACAGGCGGATTATGCGTTCCAACTGCTACGCTGCCGTCAGCTGGTAGACGACCAATGGAATACCCTCAGCCCCGATTTTATGGCCCTCTTAAAAGGATTTGTCGGAGGGGTCAATGCTTATGCCAGGGCCCATCCCGCCGAAGTAAGATACAGGTCCGCCTTTCCCTTTACCGAAAAAGAATACCTCGCGGGCGTTGTATTTTCCATCAGCATTTTCTGCGGGGCGGACAAGGCCCTCTCGCAGATCCTTGGCGGCGGGATGGCTACTATCCCTGGTTTTGCTTCACAGGGCTCCAATGCATTTGCCTTTCATGCTTCACGCACGGTCAGCGGCGAGGCCTTTCTCGCCATCAATGCCCATCAGCCGGTGGAAGGGCCCACCGCTTTCTATGAAGCGCATGTACAGAGCGATCAGGGGTGGAACATGCTGGGTGGAGTGTTCCCGGGCGGATGCCTCATCTTCCACGGCACCAACGAACATCTGGGATGGGCGCACACGGTCAACGGCCAGGACAAGCTCGATATCTTTCAGCTGCAGATGAACCCGGCCGACCCCAGTCAATATAAGTTCGATGGCCAGTGGCTCAGGCTGGAGTCTGAAAAGATAAAACTTCATGTAAAAGGAATTCCCATCCCCATCGGCAAAAGGATCTGGTGGAGCAGGTATGGCGCTACCGTGAAGACTGCAAAGGGTGTGTTCTCGCTGCGGCTGCCCGCCAATATGGACTGCAAAGCTCTCGAAGAATGGTACCGTATGAACAAGGCGCGGAATTTTACGGAATTCTACCGGGCTCTCAGCATGACCAGCCTGCCCATGTTCAATATCATGTATGCAGACCGCTATGATACCATTTTTTATATCTGTAACGGCAAGGTCCCGGTGCGCAACCCCGATCCGGCCTATAACTGGGCAGGCACACTTCCGGGCAACTCATCCGCTACGCTCTGGACGACCTTCAGGCCCGTTGAACAGTTGCCACAGTACATCAACCCGCCATCCGGTTATCTTTTTAATACGAATCATTCCCCTTTTCTGGCCACCGATCCTGCATATAACCTGGACCCAAAGAAGTTCGATCGCAACGATGGATATGAGCTGCAACATAACAACCGGAGCCTGCGGGTCGCGGAATTGCTGAAAGGAACCGGTAAGATCAGCTACGCGGAGTTCAGGCGGATCAAATACGATCTGCAGCTTCCTCAACGGCTCATTTATCCCTATGGCATCGACAGCATGATGCAGATCGATGCAGCGGATTACCCTATGCTCAAAGATGTTATCGTCTCCCTGCAGCAATGGGATCACAGGGCAGTGGCGGATAGCAGGGGGGCGGCCGTATTCCTGCTCGTTTACAATCATGTGGCCGAACGATTGCACGGCGCCCTGCCACGTCAGCTCACGCACAGCGAAAGCGTGGAGACCTATCAGTATGTTTATGATTACATGGAAGAACATTTTCACAGGACAGGCCTTAGCCTGGGGGATATCCAGAAATTAGTGCGTGGCGATGACGCACGGCCGGCATGGGGACTACCGGATGTACTCGCGGCGGCATACACTTCTCCCTACCGCGACGGAATGCTGAAGGTGACTTCTGGCGATGCCTATATCTGTTTTGTACGCTATCCGAAAAATGGATTGCCCATCATTGAATCCATAAATACTTTCGGGGCTTCCTCGCATCCCGGCTCGCCGCATTATAAGGACCAGATGGAACTGTTCCAGCGCCAGCAGACAAAGCCGATGACCCTCGATAAGAAACAGATCCTGCGTACGGCGGAAAGGGTCTATCATCCACAGTAGCAACGCCCTCCATATTTACCCCTAGCATGCCAAACTTTAAATCCTTCCCATTCCGAGACGTTGTTTCCATTTGCGGGAATTAAAATTTGATTAAAAATTTGCAATAGATTGGGAAATAGAGCGTTAAATAATGGCATATTTTAGGAATATAAGTATATGTATTTTCCAATTCCTACAAATAACCAGGCTCTAAATCCAATCTATGAAAGGACCACTATGCATGACCTTTAAAAGATCCTTCGGATTTTTACTGATCTTATTCGCAGTTCAGGTGCAGGCACAGCAGATCTTAGATAACGTATCGGCACCGTCTGCTGTCGCATACTCACTGCGACAATTGAAAAGCTCGGCTACCAAAGCCATCCAGGTCCGAAGGAGCAGTGATAATCTTACCATGGATATTGGGTTCACCGCCGGTGGTGATTTAGATCAGGCAGCCCTTCTTGCTTTTGTGGGCGCCAACAACGCTTTTGTCAGCATCTGGTATGACCAGTCCGGCAACGGCCACGACGCAATACAAGCTACCCTCGCAAAACAGCCCACGATCGTCAATGCAGGTATCGTATACACCCAGAACGGAAAGCCGGTCTGTGATTTCAATGGGGTTTCCAGCACAATGGCTTCTGCCGCATTTGTCCTGAACACTCCGTTGTCCTTATTCCTTGTTCAGCGCCGCACCGGAACGGGAACCTCCACAACGGGCTTTGTTACTATCCTTGACGGAGGGAACAATAATACATTCAAGGTGGGATATCCGAATGTCGCAAACCCCGCCAGCATGGGCGTGTCACCACAGGACTGGAACGCCGCGACATCCCTGCAGCCCGTCCCGCAGCTGACCAGCAACAACTTATTTTTATATTCTGCATCAGTCGATGCAACCTCTGGAGCTCAGTACCTCAACGGAGGCGTCCAGTCACATAGTTTTCCAGGCGCAAGCAATTCCCTTAATGGTATCCGGCTGTTCAGAGGAACCCCTTTGCCGGCAGACAATGAGCTTCCCGCCGGACAGCTGTCGGAAGTTGTGATCTTCGGCAGCAAGCTGAGCGCGGCAGACAGGCAGCTGATGGAATGCAGCGAAAGTTCCTATTATGCATTACAGATCATCCCGGCCGGTCTTGAATTTTATATTTCCGGCGCCGTATCACCCGGTGCCTGCAACCAGGTAAAAGAAGATGTGGTCTGGCAGAATTCAAGCCTTTCCAACGTGCAGTCTACCGGCAACAATCTGACGAAATTCACCTCCAACGGCAACTGGGATGGCGGCGCAGCTTCCTGGAATACGGTGAGCAACAACGGCTATTTCCAGTTTACCGCCAGCGAGACGAACAAAGCCCGCATGGCGGGATTGAGCACCACCTATACCAGCTCCAGCTATACCACCATACAATACGCATTCTATCTCACCAACAGCACTGCTCTTCAGATCTACGAATCGGGTAACTACAGGGGTACCTTCGGCACCTATTCGACAGGCGACGTACTGAAGATCTCCGTGGAGGGCAATGTTGTCAAGTACTACAACAACAGTGTCCTGCTTTACATCAGCGCGACTGCTCCGTCCTTGCCATTATTGGTGGATGCCTCGATCAATGCCACAGCCGGTACGATCACGAACGCCACAGTGGCGAATTACAACGCCGGCAGCTTCACCGCAACGGCGACGAATGCAGGCGCGAGCCCGTCTTATCAATGGTTGCTGAATGGAAATCCCGTCGGCGCCAACAGTAATACCTATACGAATACTACGCTGAGCAACAGCGATGTGCTTAGCTGCGTCCTGACCCCGAATATTGCCGGCTGTAGTCCGCTGACCATAAATTCAAATAAAATCACGGAAAACCTGATCGCACCCTTAAATATAGATTTCTCCATACAGGGAACCTCAGCGGCAAGCAGCTGTAATTCCGTTATCGAGCAGGTGAGATGGCGGCTTTCGGACCTCACTAGCAATATGACCATTGTAGCTCCGAACACCCTTTCCAAATTTCAGAACACGGGCTGGGACGGCGGCGCTGCCTCCTGGAACACCGTGAGCAACAACGGCTATTTCCAGTTTACGGCCACCGAGACATCAAGGTACAGAGAAGTGGGCCTGAGCAACACAAACGCCAACTCCAGCAATTCATCTATCCAGTACGGGTTTTATCTTAATAGCGGGGGAGGTCTTCAGATCTTCGAATCGGGCAGCGGCCGGGGAGGTTTTGGCACCTATACTACGGGAGATCTGCTGAAGATCAGCGTGGAGGCCGGTGTCGTCAAATATTATAAGAACGGGACCCTGCTTTATATCAGTGGCGTTGCGCCCATCTTACCGATGCTTGTCGATGTATCCATTTACGACGTGGCAGGCACCGTTGCCAACCCCATCGTATCCAATTATAATACCGGCACCTTTACGGCCAACGCCGTTAATGCCGGCGCCAGCCCGGCTTATCAGTGGATGCTGAATGGCAGTCCGGTCGGTACCAACAGCAGCACCTATACCAATGTTTCGCTGAACAATAACGATGTGGTCAGCTGTTTGCTTACTCCCAATCTTCCCGGTTGCACCGCTGTACCCGTTGCTTCCAATACGATCACCGAAACGATCGTTCCGCCTCTTAACCTGGATTTCTCGATTCAGGGAACGGCCACGACGGGTAGTTGTAGTTCCGTCACCGAACAGGTGAAATGGAATTTATCGACGCTCGCCACCAATACATTGCTTCTTGCGCCGAATACGCTCTCGAAATTTCAGTCCAATGGCCCCTGGGATGGCGGCGCGGCTTCCTGGAACAGTGTGAACACCAACGGATATTTTCAGTTCACGGCCAGCGAGACGAATAAATCCCGGATGGCGGGTCTGAGCACGACCTATGCCAGTTCCAGCTTCCTCTCGATCCAGTATGCGTTTTTCCTGGTCAACGGCGGTGCTCTTCAGATCTATGAGTCGGGTTCGGCGCGTGGCGGTTTTGGCACCTATGTAACGGGTGACGTGCTGAAGATTGCGGTTGAAGGGGCCGTGATAAAATATTATAAGAACGGGACGCTGCTCTATATCAGCACGGTGGCGCCTGCGTTGCCGCTGCTCGTCGATGTATCCCTTTCCGATGTGGGAAGCACGATCGCCAATCCCGTCGTTTCGAACTACACCAACGGAGTCTTTACGGCCAATGCCGTTAACGCCGGCGCAAGCCCCACTTACCAGTGGTTGCTGAATGGCAGTCCGGTCGGCACCAACAGTAATACCTATACCAACACTACTTTAAACAATAACGATGTGGTGAGCTGTACGCTCACTCCGAATACCCCCGGCTGCAGCGCAGTGCCGGTGACCTCGAATACGATCACGGAAACGCTTGTTGCTCCGCTCAATCTGGACTTTTCCATACAGGGCACGGCTGCAGCAAGCAGCTGCAATTCAGTGGTCGAGCAGGTGAAATGGAATTTATCGTCCATTACCACTAACATGCTCATTTTAGCTCCGAACACCCTTTCCAAGTTTAACAACGGTGGCTGGAATGGAAACGCGGCTTCCTGGAATACGGTGAGCAATAACGGCTATTTCCAGTTTACAGCCAGCGAGACGAACAAATCCAGAATGGCGGGCCTGAGCACCACCGACATCAATTCGGACTATGCTACCATCCAGTATGCGTTCTACCTGATCAACAACGGGACCTTACAGATCTATGAATCCGGCAGCGGTCGTGGGTCTTTCGGCACCTACACCACAGGAGATGTGCTGAAAATTACCGTGGAAGCGAATACGGTAAAATACTATAAGAATGGCGTCCTCCTCTATATCAGTGGGGTCGCGCCTGCATTGCCGATGCTCGTCGACGTTTCCGTCAACGATGTAGGAGGTACGATCACCAGCCCCGTAGTCTCGAACTACAATACCGGCACCTTAACGGCCAATGCCGTTAATGCCGGCGCTAGCCCGTCCTATCAGTGGCTGCTGAACGGCAGTCCGGTTGGGACCAACAGCAGCACCTATACCAATACATCACTCAGTAATAACGATGTAGTAACCTGCATGCTCACTCCCAATCTTACCGGTTGCAGCGGAGTGCCGGTTGCTTCCAATCCGATCACCGAAACGATCGTTCCGCCGCTGAATATGGATTTCTCCATACAGGGCACGGCAGCGACGACCAACTGTACTTCCGTCATCGAACAGGTGAAATGGAATTTATCAAATCTTTCCAATAACATGACCATCGTTTCCGTGAACGGCCTGTCCAAGTTTCAGAATAATGGCTGGAATGGCGGGGCGGCTTCCTGGAATACGGTAAGCGACAATGGCTATTTCCAGTTCACCGCTACCGAGACCAACAAGACCCGGGAAGTGGGGCTGAGCACCAGCTATACCGGTCCAGTCAATACGACCATACAATACGGGTTCTACCTGGCCAACGGCGGGAGTCTCCAGATCCTTGAATCGGGCAGTGGCCGCGGGGCCTTCGGGACCTATACGCCGGGAGATGTGCTGAAGATCAGCGTGGAATCCGGAGTTGTGAAATACTATAGGAATGGCAGCCTGCTATATATCAGCAACGTTGCACCCAGCCTGCCGATGCTCGTCGATGCAGCCATTTTCGATCAGGGGGGGACTGTCAGCAATGCCCTGGTGTCCAACTATAACAGCGGCACATTTACGGCCAATGCCGTTAACGCCGGAGCCAGCCCGACTTATCAGTGGTTGCTGAACGGCAGCCCGGTCGGCACCAACAGTAATACCTACACGAATACTTCGCTGAGCAATAACGACGTCGTGAGTTGTACCCTGACCCCGAATATCACCGGATGTAGCGCTATACCGGTCAGTTCCAATACGATCACGGAAACATTTGTTCAACCGATCGGCCTGGACTTCTCCATACAAGGGACGGCCGCAACAGGCAGTTGCAATTCCGTCATCGAACAGGTAAAATGGAACCTGTCGGATGTCAGCAATAATATGACTGTCGTTTCAGCGAACAGCCTGTCGAAATTTCAATCCAACGGCCCCTGGGATGCCGGGGCTGCCTCCTGGAATACGGTGAGCAACAATGGCTACTTCCAGTTCACCGCCAGCGAGACGAATAAATCCCGGATGGCAGGCCTGAGTACCGTGTACGCCGGTCCTAACTTCACCACGATCCAGTATGCGTTCTTCCTGGTCAATGGAGGCGCGCTGCAGATCTATGAATCGGGCTCACCAAAGGGTGGATTTGGCACCTATTCCACGGGCGATGTGCTGAAGATCAGCGTGGAAGCCAATACCGTAAAATACTATAAGAACGGGGTGCTGCTCTATATCAGCCAGACTGCCCCTTCATTACCGATGCTCGTCGACGTTTCCATGTCAGAAGTGGGGTCCACGATCGGCGGTGCCCAGGTATCGAACTATAACACAGGTACTTTTACGGCAAATGTCGCCAACGCGGGAACAAGCCCGGCTTACCAGTGGATGCTGAACGGCAGCCCCGTCGGCACCAACAGCAATACCTATACCAATGCTTCTCTGAGCAATAATGATGTGGTGACCTGTGTCCTCACTCCGGATTTTCCGGCTTGTAACGCATTACCCGTCACATCCAACACGATCACGGAGACGATCGTTCCTCCATTCGGTCTGGACTTCTCCATCCAGGGTACTCCTGCGGCGACCAGTTGTAACTCCGTTATCGAACAGGTGAAATGGAACTTGTCCGATCTCAGCAATAATATGACCATCGTATCCACGAACAGCCTGTCCAAATTCCAGACCAGTGGTCAATGGAACGGCGGAGCAGGTTCCTGGAATACAGTGAGCAACAACGGCTATTTCCAGTTCACGGCTACCGAGACGAATAAATCCCGGATGGGCGGCCTCAGCACCAGCTATACCAGTTCCAGCTATACCACGATCCAGTATGCCTGGTATCTGGTTAATGGAGGAAGTCTGCAGATCTATGAATCGGGCGGTTACCGCGGAACATTCGGTACGTATACTACAGGAGATGTGCTGAAGATCACTGTAGAGTCCAACGTTATAAAATATTACAAGAACGGTGTATTGCAATACATCAGCGGAATCGCGCCCGCCCTGCCTCTCCTGGTCGATGTATCCATTGCCGATGCGGGAGGGACGATCACCAACGCGGTGGTTTCCAATTATAATACCGGAACCTTTACGGCCAATGCCGTTAATGCCGGTGTCAACCCGGTCTATCAGTGGTTGTTGAACGGTAGCCCGGTAGGCGCCAACAGCAGCACCTATACAAATGCCTCGCTGAGCAATAATGATGTGGTATCCTGCACGCTTACTCCGGACCTTTCCGGTTGCAATTCAGTGCCGGTAGTTTCCAATACGATCACGGAAACTATTGTAGCGCCGCTGGGCCTTGATTTCTCTATCCAGGGAACGCCTGCTGCCAGCAGTTGTAACTCCGTCATCGAACAGGTGAAATGGCAGCTTGCGAATCTCGCCAGCAACATGACCATTGTGTCCCCGAACAGCCTTTCGAAATTTCAGGGGAATGGATGGGACGGCGGCGCCGCATCCTGGAACACTGTGAGCAACAACGGCTATTTCCAGTTCACGGCTACCGAGACCAATAAATCCCGGATGGCCGGTCTCAGCACCGCCTATACCAGCTCCAGCTATACGACGATTCAGTATGCCTGGTACCTGGTCAATGGAGGGAGCCTGCAGATCTATGAATCAGGCAGTTCCAGGGGAGCGTTCGGAACCTATACCACAGGAGACGTCCTGAAGATCACCGTAGAGTCCGGTGTCGTCAAATATTATAAGAACGGGGTATTGCTCTATATCAGCGGAGTTGCGCCTGCATTGCCGATGCTGGCGGATGTTTCTATTAGCGATCAGGGAGGTACGGTCACGAATGCCCTGATATCGAATTATAATGCGGGGATCTTTACAGCCAGCGTAGTCAATGCGGGGACAAGCCCAACGTACCAATGGATGCTGAATGGCAGCCCGGTAGGCACTAACAGCAATACCTATACTAATACAACATTGAATAATAACGATGTGGTGACCTGCGTCCTCACCCCGGATTTCCCGGCTTGCAGCGCAACTCCTATAACCTCCAATACGATCACGGAGACGATCGTTCCGCCGCTTGGCCTTGATTTCTCTATCCAGGGTACACCGGCTGCGGCCAGTTGTTCCTCCGTCATCGAGCAGGTGAAATGGAACCTGTCGGATCTTGCCTCCAATATGACCATTGTGTCCGTGAACAGTCTGTCCAGGTTCCAGGGAAATGGCTGGACCGGTGGGGCGGGTTCCTGGAACACAGTGAGCAACAACGGCTATTTCCAGTTTACGGCTTCCGAGACCAACAAGACAAGGGAGGCAGGCCTGAGCGCCAGCTATACCAGCGCCAGCAATACCACTATCCAGTATGGTTTTTATCTGGCCAATGGTGGAAGCCTGCAGATCGTCGAATCGGGCAGCGGCCGCGGAGCCTTTGGTACCTATACGACCGGCGATCTGCTGAAGATCAGCGTCGAGGGTAATATCGTCAAATATTATAAGAACGGCACCTTGCTCTATGTCAGCGGAGTGGCACCAACATTGCCGCTGCTCGCCGATGTGTCCATTTTCGATCAGGGGGGTACGATCACCAACGCGCTCATATCCAACTATAATACCGGGACCTTTACGGCTAATGCCGTCAATGCCGGCGTCAGCCCGACCTACCAGTGGTTATTGAACGGTAGTCCGGTGGGCACCAACAGCAACACCTACACGAACACCTCGCTCAACAATAACGACGTGGTGAGCTGTATGCTTACTCCGAATGCTTCCGGTTGCAGCGCTGTGCCGGTCGCCTCGAATACGATCACCGAAACGATCGTTCCACCGCTAAACCTTGACTTTTCCATATTGGGAACCACGACGGCGGCGAACTGTATTTCCGATATCGAGCAGGTAAAGTGGAGATTGTCCAACCTCGCCGGCAATATGGCCATTGTGTCCACGAACAGTCTGATAAAGAACGTATCGAATGGCAACTGGGATGGCGGAGCAGCTTCCTGGAACACGGTGAGCAATAATGGTTATTTCCAGTTTACCGCCACGGAGACCAGCACCAGCCGGATGGCCGGGCTTAGCACCAGCTACACCAGTTCAAGTTATAACACCATACAGTATGCGTGGTACCTGGTCGCAGGGGGCGCTTTGCAGATCTATGAATCGGGGTCCAGCCGGGGAGGCTTTGGTACGTATACGACCGGCGATCTGCTGAAGATCACCGTAGAATCAAATGCCATCCGGTACTATAAGAATGGTGCGCTGATCTATGTAAGTACAATAGCTCCTACGTTGCCGCTTCTGGTGGATGTATCCGTTAATAATACGGGTGGCACGATCGGCAATGCCGTTGTGTCGAACTATACGACGGGCGTCTTTACGGCCAACACCGTGAACGCAGGCGCCGCGCCGAATTTCACGTGGAAGGTCAACGGGGTGACCGTGCAGACGGGCACCAGCGCTACCTATTCCAATGCCGCGCTTAATGACAATGATGTCGTGAGCTGTGTCCTTTCGCCCGATTTGCTGGGTTGTACTACTACGACCTACAATTCCAATACAATAACCAATACAGTGGTATCTCCGTTCAACCTGGATTTTGCAATCCAGGGCGTAACAGACCCGACCAGCTGCGGCGCCGCCGTGATCGAGCAGGTGAAATGGAAGCTGGCCAACCTGAGCAACAACATGAATATTGTCGCTGTCAACGGTCTGTCCAAATACCTTTCGAATGGTAACTGGGACGGCGGAGCCGCCTCCTGGAATACGGTGAGCAATAACGGTTACTTCCAGTTCACGGCCGGTGAGACCAGTACCAACAAGATGGCGGGGTTAAGCACCAGCTTTACCAGCAGCAGCTTTACCACCATTCAGTACGCATTTTACCTGAACACGGGTAATCTGGGGATCTATGAATCCGGCGTCAGCAGGGGAGGATTTGGCACCTATACGGCGACCGATGTGCTGAAGATCACTGTCGAATCCAATGTCGTCAAGTATTATAAGAATGGCGTCCTGCTCCGTGTCAGCGCGATAGCGCCTGTGCTGCCTTTATTGGTGGATGTTTCCATCCAGAATACTGGTGGAACGATCACAAACGCACTGGTGTCCAATTCCAACAGCGGGAATTTCACAGCCAGCTCCGCCAATGCGGGAGCAAGCCCGACTTTCCAGTGGAAGGTCAACGGTGTGACGGTGCAGACGAGCACCAGCACGACCTACAGCAATCCGGGGCTGACCAATAATGATGTGGTCACCTGTCTGATCACGCCAAACCTGCCCGGATGTACCGCAGGGTCTTATCCTTCTAATACGATCACCTATATAACGGCAGGGAATTCGACGACCTGGACCGGCGCTACCAGCACCAACTGGTTCACAGCTTCCAACTGGTCAGCCGGATTGCCCGATAAGTTCACGTCGGCGGTCATTGCCGGCGGCACGCCCAACAATCCGACAATGGCTACGGATGCCAGCGTCCTTGATATTACCATTGCCAGCGGCGCAACACTCACCATAAGTGGCTCGCCCAACCTGTTCGTGTACCGGAATTTCACCGATAACGGAACCTTTGTTCCGGGTACGGGCACGGTCAATTTTGTAAGCTGCTCAGGTCCTGTAACGATCAACAGCAGCGGAACGAACACCTTCTATAATCTCGTGATCAATGCGCCGGCTGGTGTTACTATCGGGTCGGGAACGCAACAGATTGCTAAGGTGGCTACGCTTACTTCCGGTATCATTACCCAGAATGCGACGCTTACTTTCCTGAACGGCTCTTCTGTAACGGGAGCATCCGACGCGAGCCATGTAAACGGGATCGTCACAAAGGTCGGCACCGGTGCGTTTACGTTCCCGATCGGCGATAATACGTATTACAGGCCTGTGGCGATATCTTCTCCGGGCGTAGCTACCGACGTTTTCACGGCTCAATATTTCCATGCGAATTCGCCGATCGCGAAAACTGTACGGGACCCGACGCTCAACGTCATCTCAACCCAGGAGTACTGGAACCTGGTCAGAGCGAATGGCGCTTCCAATGTCAACGTTACCTTGTCCTGGAACCCGCTGAGCGGCACGATCACGAGCTTGGGCGGTCTCCACGTCACAGGATGGAATACAGTGCTGGCGAAATGGAAAGACCTGGGTAATGGTGGTACAACGGGCAACAACAGCGCAGGAACAGTCATCTCCAGTGCGCCTGTAACGGCTTTCGGGACCTTTACACTGGCTTCCCTTACCAGTATGAATGTTCTCCCAGTCAAGCTGCTTTATTTCCAGTGTAATAAGGTTAACTCCTCGCTTATCGATATAGCCTGGGCGACTTCCAGTGAACAGAACAGCGATTATTTCACGGTGGAACGATCGGCGGATGGAATTAACTTCGTGCCGATAGGCGTTGTCAGGGCGGCAGGCAACAGTGACCTGGAGCTTAGCTACAGGATGGCCGACCCCAGCCCTCTTAAAGGAGTTTCGTATTACCGGTTGAAGGTTACCGATCTTGACGGCGGGTTTATATATTCAACAGTGGATATGGTTAACAATGTTTACCAGTCGAACCTCGTTGTCTATCCTAATCCGACGAAGAACAGCCTGTATATAAATTTTAATGACGATCATGCCGTGAGCGTATCGGTGATCGACAATACCGGAAGAGTGGTCATACCACATCTGAGACCTCTTAACTCCACGATCATCGTCGACGTATCGGGACTGCAGACCGGATTATACTTTGTATTGATCGACCTGGAGGATAAGACCAGGGTCGTGAAGAAAATAATGATCCAGAATTAAATATAGGAATGCAAAAGCCGGCCAGATCTTCTGGCCGGCTTTTTTTATTAAAGCCCCATTCGCTAACTTAGTTCCCCAAACAAGTCAATTCACAGCAATATCGATAAAATGGGAGCATCGGAAGCTAATACACAACGCATCAGGGCCGAGGCCTTCAAAGCACTCCATGAGCGTACAGGCATTTTTGTTATGCCCAACCCCTGGGATGCAGGCTCGGCGAGAATCCTGGCGGGCCTGGGCTTCGAGGCGCTTGCCACCACCAGCGCCGGTCTGGCTTTTTCCCTCGGCAAGCCGGATGGAGAAGGCGCAGTCAGCAGGGAAGAAACGCTTGCCAACGCAAAGGTGATCATTTCCGCGACCAGCCTGCCGGTCTCGGCAGATCTGGAGAATGGTTACGGCGATGATCCCGATGCCTGTGCAAGGACCGTGCTGCTTGCCGCAGCGGCTGGCCTCGCCGGAGGTTCCATCGAGGATGCCACCGGGCGCCCAGATGACCCAATCTATCCTTTTGAGCTTTCCGTGGAGCGTGTCAGGGCCGCGGTAAAGGCCGCACATAGTCTGGCGATCCCATTCACGCTGACCGCAAGGGCGGAGAACCTGATCTATGGCCGCCCCGATCTCAAGGATACGATACGCAGGCTCGAAGCCTATGCGGAGGCAGGCGCCGATGTGCTCTTCGCACCGGGGATAAAGACAAGGGACGAGATCGATGCCGTTGTCCGGTCAGTATCGCCCCGGCCGGTATCTGTGATTCTCGGCCTAAGCCAGGGTAATCTCACCGTTGCCGAGCTCGCCGGTCTTGGAGTGAAAAGGATAAGCCTGGGCTCATCTCTTGCCCGTGCGGCCTATGGCTCCTTTCTCCGTGCGGCGGAAGAGGTCGGCCAGAAGGGCAGCTTTGGCTTCGCAGAAGGCACCGTGCCATATTCGGCTTTCCAGAAATTGTTCAGGTAAGCATGATTTCAGCTTAAAATCCCATATTTTATTTAAATTCAGCAAATAACCAGCAACAACAATGAGAAAATCACTCTGTTCTTCATCCCTGCACGCCATAGCGGGGATATCAGCACGTGCCATCCGAGTCCTGGCGATCTTTGCAATCGTCATCTTCGCCATCTCCTGCAACGGCTCCGACCGCTCCGCGACAGCGGAAGGGAAATTCATCGACACCTCCGCGATGGACCTGTCGGTAAAGCCGGGCGATAACTTTTATCAGTACATGAACGGCCGGTGGCTCAAAAAAACAAAGATCCTTCCTACGCAGTTTGGCGTCGGCGGCTTTATGGATCTTTATTACAAGACGCAGGATACCCTTCATGATCTCCTGAACGGCCTCTCCACTGCCAGCAATACTCCGGGAAGCATTGAGCAGAAGGTAGGCGACCTGTACGCATCCGGTATGGACTCCGCAACGATCGATAAGCTGGGCTATACTCCGGTAAAGCCCTACCTGGAAAAAATAGCGGCGATAAGGGACGCGTCCGGTATCCTGAACTATGTCGCCGAGATCCAGAAGGAGAACGGAAGCCTCCTCTTCAATATCAGCATCGGCGCCGACGAGAAGAACAGCGGCAAGAATATCACCATTTTTGCCCAGGGCGGCCTTGGCCTGCCAGACAGAGATTATTATTTTAAAAAAGATAGCCCGACACTTGCCGTGGTAAAGGCCTATCATGATTATGCCAATAAATTGTTCCGGCTGACCGGCGACGATTCGATAAAGGCAGCGGCCAAAGTAAATTTGGTGTATGAGCTGGAAAAGCAGATGGCTGCCAGTCACAGAACAAATGTAGAGCTGAGAGATCCGCAGAGCAATTACCACAAAATGGCGGTAAAGACCCTCGATAAGCAGATGCCCACATTTGTCTGGACGAAGACCCTCGCTGCCCTGGACATCAGAACAGATTCCATCAATCTGAAACAGCCGGCTTTTTATGCCAAGCTGAATGAGCTGCTCAGGACAGCCAGCCCCGAAAGCTGGAAGGCTTATCTTGAATTTCATACCCTGAGCCTCGATGCAGGCATGCTGAGCAGCGATTTTTTCAATGCGCAGTTCGATTATTTCTACAAGGCGCTTGCCGGCCAGCAGGAGATGAAGCCACGCTGGGACAGGATCGTAAGCGGGGTAGATGGCAACCTCGGCGAGGCCCTCGGACAGATCTATGTGAAGAAATATTTTTCAGAGCAATCGAAAAAGAGGATGCTCGAGCTGGTGGATAACCTGCAGACGGCTTTCGACCGGCGCATCAGCCAGCTGGATTGGATGAGCGACTCGACCAAGGCGAAAGCCAAAGATAAATTACATGCCTTTCTCAGGAAGATCGGTTACCCCGACAAGTGGAGGGATTACGGCAAGGTTACCATCGATAGGAATAAGTTTTTTGAGGATATGATCTCCTGCAAAAAGAATGAGTATCAGTATCAGGTCTCAAGGGTGGACAAGGCGGTGGATCGTACGGAATGGGCAATGACCCCGCCCACGATCAATGCTTATTATAACCCATCATTTAATGAGATCGTTTTTCCCGCTGGCATCCTGCAGCCCCCTTTCTTTAGCCCCGATGCCGACGATGCGATCAATTACGGAGGGATTGGCATGGTGATCGGCCACGAAATGACCCATGGTTTCGATGATCAGGGTGCGCAATATGACAAGGATGGTAATCTGAAGAACTGGTGGAGCAAGGAAGACAGCGTGAAATTCGTTGCACGGACAAGGGCCGTCATCGATCAATACAATAAATATGTAGCGGTCGATACCTTCCACGTGAATGGCGCGCTTACAACAGGCGAGAACATTGCCGATCTCGGCGGACTGACGATCGCCTACGATGCTTTCAAGCTGACCGCACAGGGAAAGGATACGACAAGGATCGACGGATTAACGCCGGATCAGCGCTTTTTCCTGTCCTTTGCCAATGTATGGAGAAGTAAATACAAAGATGAGATCATGCGTCAGTTGGTCAATACGGACCCACATTCTCCCGACATGTTCCGGGTACTGGGGCCTCTGGAGAATTTCACCCCGTTTTATAACGCATTTAAAATACAGCAAGGCGATAAAATGTACAAGCCCGAAAATGAACGGTTGAGGATCTGGTAGGAGGCATAATGCTTTAATTCGTCTGGCGGCACCCTGCAGTTTCTCTTCTCGCAGACGGCCCTGCCAACCCGTTAAACTCACCTCACCCGCAACATATCATTTCGGACCAACCAGTTATTCATTCCCGTTTATTGCAGACCGTTTGGTTACTATTTTTGAGGATCATTAACCAAACAACAGCACCCTTGAAAATCTTAATTTACACAGCCCTCACCTTGATGATCTTCGGGACTTTTACCAGATGTAAAAAGAATAACGACAAAGCACCAGAGTGCAGGATCATTTCCGCAACCGGCGTACCGGGCGGCGCCTCCTACCAGCTGACCTATGACAATACCGGCAAACTGAGCAGGGTAGTCCTCGGGCAAGGCGTTATAACGTATGACTATACGGGTAATGGCAATATGGTTACCGTTACGAACATGGACTCGGGACAGTTCAGATCCAGGACTGTCGTTACGCTAAACCCTGTGGGTCTGGCCAGCAATGTCAGGGTAGAGGATGACCTTACAGGCGCGACCTGGTCGAATACCTCTTACGAATACAACGGCGATGAGCTCAGCAGATCCACCAGCACAAGCTCCGCCGGCGGCGCTCCATCGGTAAGCACCTATACCTGGTCGGACGGGAACATGATCTCTGCGACCACAGACCCCACTGGCCCGATGCCGTCTACCTCGACTTTCGAATATTATACCGACAAGCCCAGGCAGAACGGTGATTTTCTCCTGCTGCTGCAGCTCCTCCAGGGCTATGAGATCTACAGGAACAAGAACTTGATAAAAGGCATCTCCGGAGCCGTCCTCACCTATATCTTCGCAAAGGATGGGAAGATTGCTTCGCTCGAGGTCGCCGAAGGGACCACCAGTTTCCTGGATTATCAATATCAATGTAATTAGGGTTTCCCATTGCCGCTCAGAATTGTTTTCATAGCGTATTTTTGCAAAAAAATACGCTATGAAAGCTTTAAGATTCCATGAGGCCGGCAGACTGGCCGATGTATTGAAACTGGAAGACATTCCCCAGCCTGCTCCTTCTCCGACGCAGGTATTGATCGAAGTGAAGGCCAGCCCTGTAAACCCTTCCGACATTTATTTCATCCAGGGTGCCTACAGAAGAAAGCCCGTTTACCCCCAGACCGCCGGCCTGGAAGGATCTGGGATCGTTGTGACCTGTGGAGAAAACGTCATTTCCGCCAGGCCGGGTGACCACGTATCTTTTCGTCTTCCAGGTACCTGGAGCCAGTACTGTCTTGCTGAAGACAGCAGTCTGATCAGGATCACCAGAGATATACCTTTTTCCATTTCCAGCCAGATAGGGCTCAACCCGATGACCGCCTTTGCGCTGTTATCGGAGACTTCCCTTCAGAAAGATGATTGGCTGTTGCTGAATACCGCGTCTTCCACGGTGGCCGGCATTATCCTGCAGATGGCCGTTGCAAAAGGGATCAACGTAATTGCCCTGATCAGGGACCTGGTCCATGTCCCTGCGCTGAATGCACTGGGCGCCAGGCACGTTTTTTTACAGGAGGACCCGGACCTTGTCCGCAAGATTGAGGAGATCACGGCGCCAAAAGGGATCCGGGCATTTTTCGACGCCATTGGTGGCAAACAATTGGAGAATATGATGCCGCTGATGTCGCAGTACGCCACCATCGTATGCTATGGGAACATCAGCAACGGTGAGAAGGCCGCCATTTCCAATGTCCATCTCGTGTACCGAAATCTTACCGTAAAAGGATTCGGCATCGACCGCTGGCTGTCCCTCCGGTCCGCAGACCAGATCGGGAAGATCTATGCAGATATCGCAGAAGACCTGTATACAAAAAAGATCGTGCTCCGGGAAATACCATCGGTACGCCTGGAGGAATTCATACCTTATTGGTCACATCTAGGCCATCCGGATAAGGTGATCATCACCATTGGATAAGTCCGGGTCCAAAGGCCCCGGGCCTTCCGAAGGGATAAATAGGCCCCTGTCAACCCTGCTCCATAGCAAAACTGGGCATTGTTTTCACCAGTCTTCCCAGATTTCCCAACGATCTCCGGAAGCTATCCTCCATTTTAGCCTTCCGGAAGAGCCTGAACAGGGTCGGACCGATCAGCCCTTTTTTTATATAAAGGTCAAGGGTGAGCTTTGTTGTAGTATCGCTGATCTTTTCCAGCGTATAATAGGACGAGCTTTCTGTTTTTTCATCGGTCTCGCTGAATTCGATCCTGTCCTGACGATACGAATAGCTGCTGGAATACAACATGACCTGTCCGTTCTCCAGCTCGAAGCGCGAACGCATGCCGATGCGGGGCAGGAAATGATTGAGCTCTTCTACTTTTTAACACCTTCCTGCCACTGGCTGCGGAAACTAAAGTCGCCGGTAGCGTGAAATAAAGTGATGATATCCGTTTCATACTCCTGTGAAACTGCTATCATTTTTATTTTTTCGCCGAGCGCCGATTGAAAGGATGGCTCCGGCTGAATATCGGTTTTAAGCTCGCTCAGCTGGGTATAATGAAAAGGGATCTCGCCATTTTCCGTTTGCTTGGTGCTGCTGTTCCACTGCATCCACTGGGCAAAGCCTGCAGGCGGTGTGTCCTTGATCAGACTGTTCGTGACAAGCCAGTATTCATGCTGCTCGATATCGTTTTTCAGTAACTGGTGGGCGACGATGATGTCCTTTCCGATAAGTTTGGAAAACTGTTTTACATTATAGCCGGTGAACTCGCCATAATGGGTGATCACTTTAAGGGTAAGCCCGACTGCCGATACACAAGCTTTGCACTGACAGTAACGGCGGTGATCGTACGCGATAAGATGCCGGTGGAACTCGCAGAACATTTTCTCCACCTGCTTATACAGATCCTCAAGGTCGGGGATCTCGCCAAACTTATAAAAAAGGATCGCATCTCCTTCGATCTCGGAGATTTCAAGCCCGATCTGGTTGGTATTGATCAGCGTCTCCAGCAGTTCCTGGATGATCAGCCGGCTGTGCCCGATTTCGGTCTCATTGACAAATCGTGTAAAGCCACTTATATCGGGAATAAAAAGCAGCCCCTTGGTTTCCATTTTTTTGTTTAAAGTTACATATTAACCAAACAATATTTTACCTGATCATCCGGCTTTCCTAACTTTATTCATCACAAAACTTTATTATGAGAACCAGAATCATTACTTTCTTCTTTTGCTTGATAGCATTTGCAGGCCTCGCTCAGCGCAGCGCGCCTGATAAGGTAGAGACCGGTAAAGGTGAACTGACGATCCAGCCCATTGTACATGCCAGCCTGGTCTTGTCCCTGAAAGGGTTGGTCATTTATGCCGATCCCACGGGTGGGAAAAGCAACTATACAGGACTTGCATCTCCCGATCTGATCCTCATCACCGACATCCACGGCGACCATTTTGATCCGGCCACCCTTTCAGCGGTGAGGACGGCCAACACGGTGATCATTGCTCCGAAGGCCGTGGCAGACAAGATGCCCGATTCGCTCAGGACAAAACTGGTCGTGCTCGGCAACGGAGGCCAGACCACTTCATTTGGCATCTCTGTCGCCGCTATTCCCATGTACAATCTCCCCGAAAGCCCAGATGCCAAGCATACAAAGGGGAGGGGAAATGGCTATATTGTTACGATTGGCGGAAAGAATATTTATATTTCCGGCGATACCCAGGGTATCCCCGAAATGCGGGCTCTCAAGAACATCGACATCGCCTTTGTCTGTATGAACCTGCCTTATACCATGGACATCAATGAAGCGGCGGATGCGGTGCTGGCCTTTAAACCAAAGATCGTCTATCCCTATCACTACCGCGGCCAGGGCGGCCTCAGCGATGTGAACGCCTTTAAGGCCAAAGTAGAGACGGGCAGCAAGAACATCGAGGTAAGATTGCGCAATTGGTATCCGGGCTGATTGGCAAACACACGGCCAACATTAAACGTTTATTAAATAAAGACTCCTTCACGGCAATGATTCGTTGCTTTAAGGGGTCTTTATTATCTTGTGCGGAACCCTCAACTTATCTTATGAAATTGTTTAATGTATCTACCATATTATCGGGATCTTCTGTAACGCGCATATCGGCTGTTACAGCCCTGCTCCTTTTCTCCTTTATCTTTTCCTGCAAAAAGAATGACGGCAATCCAGCGCCGACCCCCACACCGCCTGTTCCCCCGGTCCTCGGCACCATGAATATAAACCTTGCTGCCGGAGATGAAGAAGTGATCTTCAGCGAAGCCGGTGGAAAAGTTTTATTGGATACCTTGCCGCCATTTCATAATCATCTGGTTGCCACGCTCAGGACAGATCAGGCCCTGGTCGACGTAACGGTCATCGGTTATGACAGCCTGGGTAAGAATTATGTCCTGACCACCTTAAAGGGCGTTAACCCATCCATCTGGTCAACGCTGGGGTTTGGCGGTTATGACGCTCCCGTTGGTGATCTTTCCTCCACGGCTGGTTATATGGTTTACACGCATGTACCCGACCCGGTCCGGCTGACGCCGTTTTTGCTCGACGACTATGTCGGAGGCTTTGGCAGCTCGGGCAATGACTATTCCGTCCCTGGCAGCCTTGGCTTGAATTATATAAGACATGGCAACAGCAATTACCTTTATCTGCTCTTTCCAAATTCAGGCCTGTACAATTTTCATATCCCAAAAGGACCGACCGATACGGTAGACCTTTCTAAAATGGACACCGCAGTAAAACTGACTTTCACCAAGCCTGTCCAGTATACCATGCAGCCGGCCACGCTTATTGGAATTATGGATACCACGGATTTTACAAAATCCTTGTTTTTATACAGTGGGGCCGGGTATCTGGGCATCCCCGATATGGAATACCCCAAAAAGCTGGTGCAGAAATTCGAGCTTTATACATCCGCAACGAGCTCGACCAATATAAATGTCAGCTATTACAGTTATGGGAATACTGTCCCTTCGGCATTGCCCTTTCCTGATGAATCCGCATATTCCATTTCTTCTACCCAGAACAATAATTTTGGGGTAAAATTTGTAGCTCCTCATCCAACATATTACCAGACGACCTGGAAAACGTCGTCCGTTCTCTGGCTGGTTTATGCCTCTCCCGATTCCACTACACTTAATCCGCTGGGGTTATTGACGGCTCTGAAAAGTAAATCGCTGAAGGGGCAGGATCTCAGTGGGTTATCATTATCCACCTTTTCCTTTGAGAATGTGCAGGGCCTGGATTATCCCGGCTTTTTCTCCTATGAGTGCAACCCTGACCAGGTAAAGGCCAGACGCGTAGCCTCTTCGGCGTCCTTAACAAAAAAATTTTAAGCCGACAAATCATTCCAGAAATGTATGCTAATACAAACATTGTGCGTAATTTCACCATATGGAATTCAGGAATATCCCTCCATCCGACAGTTTGCGGCGGTATATAAAACGCTATTATATCTTCGAGTCCGATACAGACATGGAATTCGAAGACACCGTTTTTCCAAGCGGCGATATGGAAGTAATCTTCAATCTCGGGGAAGGCACATGGGAATCCTCAGAAAAAAATAAATTCTTCAGAACGCCACAGATAGAATTATGGGGCCAGATCACCAGACCGCTGGCGATACGGTCCAGGGGCAGACATACCATGCTGGGCATCCGGTTTCTTACCCATTCGGCAGCTTATTTCTTTAAGGACGAGATCGGCGTGTTCAACGACCAGGTCACTGACCTCGGTGATATAATGGGCAGCCCGGTGAAGGTTCTGCACGCAAAGCTGCTGGAAGCAAAGGAGCTGAACAAAAGGATAGAGCTGATAGAAAATTTCTTGTTGGAAAGGCTGGCCGCGGGTGAAAAGAGGTCGTTCAGGATCGACAAGGTCGCCAACATCTTAGCAAGCATAAAGAATTCCTCCGAAGCGCATATGAGCGATATCGCGTCGAGACACGGCATTACACCCCGTTACCTGCAAAAGCTGATCTATCAGCACACTGGCCTCTCCCCAAAATCATTCAATAAAATAAGCCGGTTTCAGCTTAGTCTCCGGCTCATCGCAAAGAACGACCAGCCTTTCACCTCCATTGCCTACGAATGCGGTTATTTCGACCAGTCGCATTTTATACGAGATTTCAAATCATTCACCGGGGTTACCCCTTCTGCCTATCTGGAGAATAAATTTCCTGTCAATCAGGTATTTCTGCAATAATCCGGATTGTTCCGTTTTATACAATTTTGAAGTTTACCGCTGCAATAGCTTTGCTGAACATTAATGATCGGACAAACTATAAACTTCTTTTGTATGAACGCATTCGAAACATTTACACAACTGCATAAGGGCCCGACGCCTCTTCTCCTTGGGAATATCTGGGATGTCAACAGCGCCAGGGTCTTTAAAGCCAGCGGATATAAGGCGATTGGCACGTCCAGCCTGGCGGTGGCAAGGGCATCCGGTTATGAGGATGGAGAACAGCTGCCCTTCGAGGTCCTGCTTCAGCTGGCAAAACGGGTGACCGCATCGGTTCAAATTCCCTTTTCGGTTGATCTGGAAGCTGGGTACAGCCGGACCCCCGCCGGCATCACCGGGAATATAGACAAGCTGCATGACGCCGGTGTAGTCGGGATAAACATCGAGGATACCATTGCCGGCGGGACGAGTCAGCTGCAATCTATCCCCGTTTTTCAGAAAATTCTTTCGGCGGTGGCGGATCACATCAGCCGTAATAACTTAAAAATTTTTGTAAATGTCCGGACGGATGGCTTTCTGCTGGGCATGCCAACCGCCCTGCCCGAAACCCTTGCCCGGATCAAAAGTTACGACAGCACAGGCGTTGATGGGATCTTTGTTCCCTGTATAGTCGACAGCAATGACATAAAAGAAGTGGTAAAGGCCACCCATCTCCCCATAAATGTAATGTGCACGCCCGGACTGCCGGATTTTGAGGAGTTGGGTGGCCTTGGGGTAAAGCGGATCAGTATGGGCAGCTTCTTCTTCGATAAGGTTTACGACGCCGCCTCAACACTGTCAAAGGCCATCGCCGGAGATAAGTGTTTTTCCCCGATCCTGACATAGTCCCTCACAGTAATTAATTTTTCACAAATAAAAATCAACGAAAATGAATCTCCCAAAAAGAGCGGAGGACGCGCATGCCACACTGGCGGCCGCCTTCAACACCGGCGATGCAGCCACCGTAATGAGCATGTATGATGTTGCAGGCATCATTGTACCTGAGCCGGGTAAGCCTGTATCCGGCAAAGAAAAATTCGAGGACGCGATCAAAGCCATTTTATCGATCAAAGGGAAAATGGAGATCAGGACGGTTTACTGCCTCCAGACGGGCAATATTGCCGTGGGAAGGTCTGAATGGAATATCACGGATGGCAAGGAGGTAAAGATAAGCGCCAAAGGCATCGAGGTCATACGGCAGCAGGCCGATGGGACATGGAAGATCGTGATCGATCATGCATTTGGCGCAGAAGTCAATCTTGTGGCGTAGGAGTGCCGCCAAAAAAAAGATCAACACTGGATGGGCTGTTGCGCTGTCAGTTCATCCAGTGTTCATTCTTCCACAATTTCCCGACCGGTTATTTGGAGGTCCTTGAAAGAAATTTACAACATCCGTATCTTGATATTCCTCCACGCGCTCGATCCAGGATGCTGCTGAAGCGCGATCTTGCCTTTGGCGACCTTCGCAAAGCTGCTGAAGGCCTTATTTTTGAATTTGCTGTTAGCGACCATATTATTCCATTCCTCGCTGCCTATCTGCCCATCATAGGTCTTTATCCCATTGAGCCAGAACGTAAGGTGCCCTTTATTTTGGATCAGCCTGACCTGATTCCATTCTCCAACGGGATTGGGCTTAGAGACCGTAGCATCGCCTGACATATCATACAGGCAGCCAGCAAGATGGTTTTGTTTTTTGTTGTCGTCCGCATCGATATTATCTAATACCTGCATTTCGGGGCCAGTCAGATAGGTGGCGTCGAATTTGGGATCTTCCTGAACATCGAAGATGATCCCACTATTCCCGCCTTTTGAGATCTTCCATTCCAGGTTAAGCTCATAATTCTCATATTCATTATTCGTCACGATATCTCCGCCACCGTTCTGGGGCTGAGAAGGGTCAAAGACGATTGCGCCATCTTTCACCTGCCATTTTGATCCGACCGTGTCTTTCAGATAGGTATGCCAGCCCTGTGTCGACTTACCGTCAAACAACAATTTCCATCCTTCTTTTTTTTCTTTATCCGTAAGCGTATTGGCTGTCTGGGACATGGCTGCAAAACCTGCAATGGCGAGTACCGTTAGGAACAGTGTCTTTTTCATTAATTTATTGTTTCGGGTTCTAAGTTAATGAAATATTGCAGAGACACTGCTGGAATCAGCTAAAAGGTTCTTTCCAGACTTTAGCATTATCTTACCTGTGGCGATTTCTTTGTCTGCTGCCAGTAAATGCCCGCAATGACAAGCGACATCCCAATCAGGGTATAGCCGGTGATAGGCTCTCCGGTAAAAATATAGGATATGAGAAAGCCGAATACGGGGCAGAGGAACAGCCAGAAGGAGGCCTTCGCGGCGTCTTCCTTCAGGAGGTAGAGCCACAACTGGACGGCGCCGATGGATACGGGGATGGCAAGCCATAGAACAGAACCGACAGAGGCCGCATTCCAGATATTGAGGGCCGGATGCCAGGTGAGCGCAACGAGGGGTAAAAGAAAGATCCCACCTGTCAGTACCTGCCAGCCATTGATGACCAGCAGGGGCAGTCCGTTCCATGGCACCCGTGAAAAGTAAAATGCACTGATGGAATAGGCCAGCATCCCGGCCAGCAGGATGAGGAGGCCCGCCGGGGTGGAGGAACTGTTCTGCAACAGGGGCCAAGCGGCTACGGTAACGCCGGTCATGCAAAGCAGCAGGCTTAAAAGGGTGGATATTTTCAGGCGCTCACGCAGGAAAACAGTGGTCAGCAGATTTATAAAGACCGGGTTGGTCGCTACGGCCAGTGCGCCGAGACCGCCCGACACATGCTGCATCGCCAGCACGAACAAGCCCAGGTAGATCGTGTTGGAGAGCAATCCATACACGGCGATACGGGCCCATTCCTTGCCTTTTGGCAGACGGTGCCGCAGAAGGATATGGCTGATCAGGATCATGACGAGGCCGGCGAGAAAGAACCGGACTATACACATCGTAAACGGCTGGATAGCCTTTAGCCCGATCTTCGTCGCCGTAGGGGCAGATGCCCATAAGATGGAAAAGCTCAGACCCAATCCCTGAGATGCCCCGGTTATATTCCAGACTTTACGGGTGTTCATTACAATTTCATTTTTTCAAAATAAGCGGTAGTCTCTTCTACAAGGGCATCCATCAGATCAGCGGCCTTGCTGTGTTTCAGGATGGGGGAGATCTGTCCACCCCAGAAAAGGACCATTTCCCATTTCTTGCGGGCGATGGCCTCCTGCCTCAATGGGGACATAAACTGGGTCTGCAGAGGGAAGGGTAGGAGACTTTCTTCTTTACCCCTGGTTTCTTCAGCAATCCTGCTTCGCAGGCCGCGTCCAAGCCTGCCGGTAAAGGCCCGGGTCAGCACGCTGTATTTTGAAGAGGGGGAGAAAAGCATTTCCCGGTGGACAGCTAAGGCATTCGATTCTTCGCAGGCCAGAAATGCCGTTCCGACCTGTACGGCGTCCGCGCCCAGGGCCAGTGCTGCCGCTATCCCCTTGCCGTTGGCAATCCCGCCAGCAGCGATCACCGGTGTCCGGACTTTTTCTTTTATCTGCTGAAGGAGCACAAAGGTGCCGGTAAGGGAGCTTTCTGCTGTCGCCAGAAAGGACGGCCGGTGCCCGCCTGCCTCAAACCCCGAAGCGATAATGAGATCGACATCCGCGGCTTCCAGCGCTATCGCCTCATCAAGGGTTGTCGCCGCACCGGCGGTAATGATGCCCAGTTTTTTGCATTGCGCCAATATAGTGGCGGATGGAATGCCAAACATAAAGCTGAAGACTGGAGGACGGACGCGCAGAATCACCTCTGCCTGATCTTCGAACCGGGAGGAAAAGGACAGCGGCTTGTCCGGAAGTGGGATGCCCAGCTCTTCAAAATAAGGTTGAAAAAGATCCATCGCCTGCTGCACTGCGGCTTCGGTAACGCCTCCCGGCGGCACATCGGTATCGGATACCCACAGATTGATATTGTAGGGCTTATCCGTAGCCTTTTTCAGCTCTGCATCCAGCGCAAAGATTTCGTCCGGGGTTAAGGTATAGGCTCCGTAACCGCCCACGCCGCCCAGATTGGATACGGTGGCGGCCAGCTTCACCGTGGAAAGATTCCCGCCGAAAGGGCCCTGTAAAATGGGGTATTGGGCACCCAGCAGCTTTGCAGCCTTCGTATTATACCACATGATTGGAAAATTTTAGCATTAAATCATATCCGGGATCATTTTATTTACAATGACCCAGCGGTGGTCAATATAATGAAAAGATAGCAGCTCGGAATAATTGAACGTATACATTTGTACCCTGACCTTTGCCATGGCAATGGAATTGATGATCTCGACCGGCATGGGAATGGTGAATGAACGGTTGGGGAATAAAGAGATTTCCCTGGCCATCTCCGCAAAGGATTTGAGCATTCCAGGAAGTCCAGTGATGAATATTATCTGGCCCTTAATGTTTTTGCGCTGACGGAATTGTTTCTGCACAGCGGCGAAAAGGATTCCGCATTTACTATTTCAATCTAGCCTTGACGATCTCCAACCGTATTAATTATGTGAGGCTGAAACTGGCTATCTATAAGGATCTGAATTTCTTGTATTCGAGCGGGCAAAAACCGAGAAAACGATGAGGTCTGATCCTAAACCGATATTCGTTCTGAGCACCCTTTACCCAAAGCCCTTCGTCCCGACTTTCGTCGTGACTAGGTTTTTGCCTTCATCCGCTCCCGCGGGCAAGCTCGCACCGCTGCTGAATGCAAAAACCCCGCATTACGTGCAAGGCTTTGTGACCCCGTCAGGATACAGTTCGAACCGATTTTTGATAGACCTCGTCCGATTTGTAAAACTTTTGAGCGATTAACAGCCGTCAAACGAACTGCTGTAACCTGGTAAATCAAAAGATATACTTTGGAATTACTAGGTTTTGCAGCGCCAAAACAATCGCCGACGACAAAAAGAACTTCTTTTACCTGCCTTCGTCACTTTTTGACTACTCAGTTGGAAAATATAAAACAGCCAGTAGATTTTGGCCGCATACACTTACAGTTCATCTAAACCGGAACTACCCTGACAGGATTCAAAACCTTAGTATTAAGTATGAATCTTTTATAAAAGGCACCTTTTCAACTGCGAAGAGGAGGAAATATAAAACCCGCTACCAGAGCGGGTTTTATGAAATGAGTAATACATCAGTGACCGGGATTGGACAAATTTCAAACCGTATTTTGGAAGATATAGTCCTTCTGACTGGAATATGTCAATGATCAAATCGCATTAAACAGAGTATACCCAAATCTGTGGTCACTATTAGACATTAGCAGGTCTGCGGAGTTATCCAAATTGCTGCATTATTTTTCCGACAAGCACCCCTTGCCGACCTGAAAGATTTCATAGGTAAAATCATGCAGAAGTGCCATCGCTGTGAAAGGATCTAGCACCGAGAAATCCTGTTCCTTCCAGGTGTCCACAGTAGGTTTATTTAACACGGTCAACCGGAGGCTGTCTACTGTGGACTTATGACCGGTTTGGAGCGCAATTGCCCCGGCAAGGTCATTGACTCGGTTGAGAGTAGCATAGAGCGTATCTCCCACGCCTTTATATAAAAAAAGAATTTTTGCATACTCAGTATTCGTGGGGTCTTTGTCCACCAGAACGCTCATTTCGCCGGAAATACTATCCATGTAACGAGCGCCGACGCGTATTGTGGAGTCTAAATGTATAAACATCTTTTGAAGAGTGGGGTCGCTGCCATCGTGCAATGCAGCTTGGTACGATTCTCTATATGCATTCCGCGCCTGTTCATCTTCTTTGCGCAGTTCCTCTTTTGCATCGGCGACTCGTCCTTTGAATGAGTCGTCGATGGAATGCCCTATGCCGTTACAGCTTAGGAAGATAAGGCAGAGCAATGATAACTGGCTTAATAGTCTTGACATGGAGGGACCCTTTACACGGGTAAGATAATAAATCTTTCTATAGGAAAGTCGGGACTCGATCAGATGAATGAGCACATTGCAGACCCAACCTTTCGGTATTCGGTGAGGATCAGTTGTCCAGGTATCTCAATAGTACTTTCAATTCTTTTATTTCATAGTCTTCAATTTGTATAATAGCTCGTTGAAAATAGGATCGGGGAATTTTTTGATGGTGAACCAACGCATATTAGAGTTTCAATTATTTTTAATCTTTTAAAAATATCCCGAATTGGAATACCGTCATAACGCATGACATTCCCTTCATGAAAAGGGAGTAGGGGTGGAGCGTCCTTTCTCACGACGCAATCGCTCAAGGCGCCGCTTACCATAGATCTCCGTAGCTTTTTGTCGACTTTTTCGATGCGTCTATCGTTTTTTTTAAACCCATCTTACCGTTTATCGCCAATTTTAGGTGTAATCGAATATTCACAAAAAATGCTAAACAAATGAAGTTCGCAACAGCCTTCGCACCACTTCTCGCTTTCGCCTTGATGAACAGTTGCAGCAATGGCAGTGCTGGCTCACATCCAGGAGTGGCCTCCATCGGTGGATCAGGTTCCGCTACATCCGGAACGGACGCCGTTTTTTCCTACACCCTTCAGGGAAAGAAGATTTCCGGAGGACCTACCGACGTCATCCAGGTGAGTAATATCGCCTATATCCAAAAGAGCGGTCCGACCACGAATATGCAGTTTTTTCTAAATGATGTTTATGACGACAATACGTCTACTTTTGCCCATTCCCTTCGCTTTACCATTCCGGCAAAAACAGGCACGACACAACTCGCTCCCGACCAGGATAACGGACATGTGGAACTTTTTGTTTCTAAAGGAACCGAGGGCGCCTATCTTGTGTATGGAAATGAAGCTTTTACAGTAACAGTCATTGACATTACTTCAACCCGCGTTTCCGGTACATTTTCAGGAAAGGTGAAATTAGCGTCCGGACCAGCCGACGATCTTTCAATTGCCGATGGAAAATTCGACATTCCATTGGGTAAAACGGCCAAATAGAATTTCGGCCTACACCGATTACAGACTTCGCGAGCGCGGCGTTCGAAACTGATAATCGTTTCGTTCAGAATCCTGACATCTTCCGTTGTGCCGTTGACCCTACCTTTGGCGGGGTTCCATTTGCTGGGTTCAGTAACTACAATTGCCCCAAAGCATCCCGTACTCATCTCGTATTTCCCAATTACGATCCCTTTAGTTGTCAATTTCTTAGCTCTTGCAACAATTCCCGAACAACCAAATTCACATGAATTTAGCGCGATTGCCATCAAAAGCAACATCATAAAATAATGCAATTTCATAATAGTAGAATAGCCATTCAAACCCGAAATCAATGATTATTAAGACGATGTAAATGTAAGACCAAAGGGCACCACGTCTTCAAACACAAAAACCCGCTACCAGAGCGGGTTTTAAAAAATGGGTTTTAATCTGTGACCCCGTCAGGATTATCTCCGGCGCCTGCCGGACGCCTCCGATGACCCTCTTCGCATTGGCCTTACCCAAAGCCTCCCGGTCCACTGCGCGGCCCGCGGCTTTTTCGTTTGTCCGCGCCAGCGAGCAAGCTCGCGCACTCCCAAACAAAAAAGCCGGCCAGACTTCGTCTGGTCGGCTTTGTGACCCCGTCAGGATTCAAACCTGAAACCTACTGATCCGTAGTCAGTTACTCTATTCAGTTGAGCTACGGGGCCATCCCTTAAAGGGCTGCAAATATAGAACAAAAACCAGAACAGAAAAAATCCGGAAAGGCTAAATTCTCCCGGCCTTAATCCTCTTCCTACTGATCCAATTATTATCAACATCTTAATTATCAACATTATTCCCAACAGGGTAGGAGCATACTCCCCCTTACCCTCTACTCATAGATCTTCATCGCCGTCTTCTCCACCAGCCCCTTCGGCAGCAGCCACGCCATCGCCGCGCCAAGCTTATTGACAAAACCCGTCACTACCTCGGCCCTGCCCGCCAGCATCGCCTTCACGGCGATCGAGGCGACCACATCCGGCGCCATATTGAACTTGGCGGCCGCCTTCATCCCCTTCTCGCCCAGTTGCGCCCTGTTGGGGAAATCGGTATCCGTTGCGCCGGGGCTTACACACGTCACCGAGACGGGGCTTCCATGCAGTTCCTGGTGCAATCCCCGGCTGAAGCTCAGCACGAATGCCTTCGTCGCGGCATAAAGGCTCAGCTTCGGCACCGCCTGATAGGCGGCCGAGCTCGCAATATTCATAATGTAAGCCTTCGGCTGACGACGTAGCTCCGGCAGGAACAACCGCGTCATCCCCACCAGCGTCCCCATATTCAGTTGCATCATATTCTGATGCTCGGCAAGACTATATTTTTCGAACGGCCCGCTCAGCCCATACCCGGCATTGTTTACCAGCACCGACACGGCATACCCCTTCTCCCTGCACCATTCCAGCACCTTCTGTGCGGCGTCTGCCCCCGACAGGTCCAGCGCCAGCCATTCCACCTTCACCCCATACTGGCTGCTCAGCTCCGCGGCCGCCTTCTCCAGCAGGTCCCAGCTACGGGCGACAAGCAAAAGATTATACTTCCGGCTCGCCAGCTCCCCGGCAATGGCCCTGCCGATCCCCTTGCTCGCTCCCGTGATCAATGCATACTCCATAAACTGATAGTTTTAATGATCATAAATCCTTCATGCGGTCAATCCTTCGGGCAGGCAATAATCCTTCATGCGTTGAATCTCACCTCGCGCCCATGCACCCCTAAAAAAACATCGGCCCCCTCGTTGAGGCGGCCGATATAAATAAAATATAAAAAAGCCCCATGCACAGATGTCACCAGTTTCACCCGGCGGCGGCTCGTATAGCTAATTCTGCACCTTCGACGCAAACCGATGATAGAACGGTGTCTTGCTCTTCTCATCCTTCGGCATGTATTTGCCGGTAATGATCGGGATATACATCACCCGGCGACGGCTCGCCTCCCCATACAACGGGCTCTGCTGCGCACGGTGCCAGATCCGGCCATCATGCACGGTCAGGTCCCCTGCCGCTACATCGAAACCGATCTCCCGGCGGTCGGGATTATTATCGATAAAATACTTCTTTCCGAATAACAGACGCAGGATGTTCTGCTTGTGCGTCCCCGGCAACACCCGCAAACCCCCGTTCTCAAACGGTGTATTGTCCAGATGGATGCCCACATTCAGCATCGGCATGATCTTCTGCCCGAGGAACAGGTCCCGCGGACTGTCCGTATGCCAGCCCATCTGTGTGAAATTGCTCTCTGGCATCCGCACATAATGGTTGAGGATCAACCCGTCCTTCTCATTCTCCCCGATGCGTCCTTCATAGGGATACAAAAGTCCTATAAGGGCTTTAACGCGGGGATCCTGCAGGAACTCATGAAAGATCTCACTGTTCAGGCTGAGGAAACACATCCGCTGGATCATCTTATTCCCAGCCTCGTCCTTGCCAAACTTCAGGGGTATCCCGTTGATCTTCTCACGGCCGTCTTCCAGCCATATCTTCTCGATCCTGTTTAACTCCGAAATGAATAATTGAACAGTCTCCGATTTAAGAAAATCCCTGAATATGATCACTCCATACTTGTCGAAAAAGTTAAATTGTTCTTCTGATAGCTTATCTCCTAAAACGAAATCGGGGCATTCAAATTTTTTCATGGTGCTAGCTTTAATTTAAGAAAGGGAAGGGTCATCCTTTCCGCTTCAGAGCCTATAAATGTATAAGATGAATTTAATTTTAACAAATTGTGAATTCTTCATTAATCTCCAAATGTAAGGAAATTAGATTTTACCCGTTAATTTGCTTACTTTTTATCGCTATTCGTAAATAACACAATTTCAACATTGCCTGTTCGCTTGTTCCGAAAAACACCAGCTCCCACGGCTTTTTGCCTTTGCATGTTGCTTTTCTGCCTTTTTCGGGCCCAGGCTCAGAAAGAGGTCCCGGCAAAGATAAGGCATGTTCTCATTCTGCCAATTATCGCCCGCTCGATCGAGACCGGCTGGTCTTTCGGCCTCGCCGGCTCCTCCACATTCCACCTGATAGGCCACGGCCGCCATGATTCCCTTACCCGCACCTCTAACGTCCAGGCGGTATCCCTGTATACAACCCGCAAGCAATTTGTTCTGGCTTTAAATGGTTCCATCTACTTCCCGGGCGAACGCTTTATCATCAACCAGCAGCTGTCTTACAGCTCCTTCCCCGACAAATTCTGGGGCCTCGGCAAGACCACCCACGACAGCAGCCGTGAAGACTATAGGTTCAGACAATACTATGTTTACCTCCACCCCCAGCGCAGCCTCAGCAACAACCTCTTCCTGGGCCTGGTATATGAGTACCAGCGCGTCTTCGACATCCAGTACCAGCCCGGCGGCGTCTTCGACAAGCAGAATATCGCCGGCAGGACCGACTACCAAGTCTCGGGCCTCGGTCTCAGTTTCACCTACGATACCCGTAACAACGCCTTCTATCCCGACCGGGGCACCATGCTTCAATTCTATTTTGACCACTTCAGCAAGATATTAGGGTCTGATTATCAGTCTACTAAGTTCGTCCTCGACCTCCGCAAATTTATCAGCATACGCCCCCAGCAGGTCCTGGCCCTCCAGGTCTATGGCTTCTTCAACGCCGGTGATGTCCCCCTCCGCAGCCTCACTGCCCTCGGCGGGGCCAACGACATGCGCGGCTACTACGAGGGCCGTTTCCGCGACAAGAACCTCCTCACCCTCCAGGCCGAATACCGCGTCCACCTCATCGGCCGCCTTGGCGCCGTTGGCTTCGGCGACATGGGCAACGTCGGTGGTCACGTCTCGGACCTTAATTTTCAGTGCCTTAAATACTCATGGGGTGGGGGATTGCGCATCGCGCTCAATAAAACGGAAAAGCTCAACCTGCGCCTCGACTATGGCGTCAGCGGAGGTTCCTCACACGGGTTCTATCTCCAGTTGGGGGAAGCATTCTAGCATACCAGCCTCACCGCAAAACCACTTTCTTTGTCGCCCTCCAGATTAGCCAGGTAAAGAACGGTGCCGCTAATACGTCCAGCGTATAATGAACATGCTGCACCAACAGCAGCACCCCCACCAGCACCGTGGCGGTCAGCGCCAGGATCCGGTCCGTTCGGCCTGTCAGACAGAGATACATCAGGAAAAGGGTGGAGGTATGCCCCGAGAAGAACAGGTCCTTGGTGACATATTTCGATCCGTAGAACCGGTTGACCAGCGGGTCGGCCAGCCCGATCAGCCCCTGCGGCGGGCTCAGCGGCACCAGCGTGATCGAGAGGAAGCGGGACAGACTGACAAAGATATACGCCCACAGGAACGCCAGCAGCATATCCGGGTTCTGTATGCACCGGAACAAGGTCAGCGTAAAGGTCGCCCAGATGATGATAAAGATCGGCACGGAGACATCATGGGGAGGCAGCACACCCAGCACCGCATCGTTAAATGTGATGCCATCTCTTTTTTCTATGGCCTGAAAGAATACGGGGAACGCCATCGCGACCAGCGCCACGGCCAGCAGCCCAGTGATCAGCTTCTTCCGGAATACGGCCGACTGCCAGGCCTCCTGCCATTCCTGCCTTAACGTGATAAGATTAGTTTGTGGCATATTGATTTCTGCAAGCTGCAAAAATACAGAGTTTGCCCGATAAATAAAAGCATCCGCGCCTGGTCGCAGCGCAAAGAACACTTAGTTGTTCTTTCACCCGGCCCGGACCAATGGGCTCCCGAAGGAGCATTCATGTCCAGCCTAGAAATGCCATCTGACGAATGCCTCCATGGCGGCATACTTTGTCAGCCCAAGCTGTGCATAAAGCGCCGCCGTCCCCGCATTGCGGTCCTCCGCACGCTGCCAGAATTCACGGCTATCGCTACCCTGAAAGGGCACCATATCTTTCTGCGACTGATGGATAAAGATGCCGAACCGCTTCTTCATCACCTGGTCCGGGCTCATCGGTATCGCCATCTCGATCTCGCTGATATCCCACTCCTGCCACGCGCCCTTGTACAGCCACACCCAGCAGTCCTTTACCCAGGTCTCTCCCGCGGCCTTCAGCCTCCGCATCGATTCGAACACGATATCCAGGCACACCTTATGCGTTCCATGCGGATCGGCAAGGTCCCCGGCTGCATAGATCTGATGCGGCTTTATCTTACGCAGCAGCTCCATGGTCAGCGAGATGTCCGCCTCACCCATCGGGTTCTTCTCGATCGTCCCCGTTTCATAAAAGGGCAGGTTCATAAAATGGATATTCTCGTCTTTGATCCCCACATAATGACAGGTCGCCCTCGCCTCACAACGACGGATCAGCCCCTTGATGCTCCGGATCTCCGCCGTATCGATCTCGCTGGCTTTCTTGTTCTTAAGGAATTCGGTGGCGTTCTTTAAGATCTGCGATGATTTCTTGTTGTCGATCCCCGCCAGCACTTCGAATCCAACCGCAAAATCGAGAAACCTCGTGACGAACTCATCCGTGACCGCGATATTGCCCGAGGTCTGATAAGCCACATGCACGTCATGTCCCTGGTCGTGCAGGCGCATAAAGCTCCCGCCCATCGAAATGATATCGTCATCCGGATGCGGCGAAAAGATCAGCACGCGTTTTGGGAATGGCTCCGACCGCTCGGCGTGCGCCGGATTGTTGACATTTGGCTTGCCGCCCGGCCATCCCGTTATGCTGTCCCGCATCAGATAGAATACCTGCAGATTGATCTCATACGCGTCGCCCTTTTCTACCAGAAGATCGCTCAGCGCATTATCGTTATAATCGCTGTTGGTCAGGCTCAGGATCGGCTTGCCCAGTTTCAGCGCCATATTCACCACCGCCTTGCGGATCATCGCCGGCGTCCAGTCGAGGTCCCCGGTCAGCCAGGGCGACTTGAATCGCGTCAGTTCCGATGACGCCATCTGGTCCGTCACGAAAAGACAATCGTTATGCTGTTGCAGCAGCGAGGCGGGTATCTGCTCTGTCACCTGCCCCTCCACCGCCTTCTGGATGACCGGTGCCTTGATCTGGCCCCAGGCCATCAGGATGATCCGCTTGGCTTTCATGATCGTGCCGATGCCGATGGTGATCGCCAGCCGCGGCACCTTGGAGATATTCTGGAACTCATTGGAATTGGCTATCCGCGTGGAATTATCCAGCGGGATCAGACGCGTATGCGAGAACTGGCTGCTGCCCGGCTCATTAAACCCGATATGACCGTTGTTCCCGATCCCGAGGATCTGCAGATCGATGCCGCCGGCCTGCTCGATCATCGCCTCATATTCCAGACAATGCTTCTTGATATCCTCCTTCTTCCACTCTCCGTTGGGGATGTGACAGTTCGCCGGATCGATATCTACCTTGTTGAACAGCTGCTCCTTCATAAACCGGTTGTAGCTCTGCAACGCGTCGTTATCGATGGGGTAATACTCGTCGAGGTTGAATGTGACGACATTGCGGAAGCTCAGCCCTTCTTCCCGGTGCAGCCGCACCAGCTCCGAATACAACGATTTGGGCGATGAGCCCGTCGCCAGCCCCAGTACGGCTTTCTCGCCTTTTGCCGCCTTTTCCCGGATAAGGTTCGAAATTTCCTTTCCGATAAAACGGGATCCATCTTCCAGCGTATTGAAAATCTTCACCGGGATCTTCTCGAATGAATCTACCATGCTCATAATATCTTTATGTTTTAATGTTACTTTGAAATTTCCTGCGAAAATAAATCCTATTTGCCAATTATAGGCACAGGATCTGCCGCTTGTTCATGCACAGCGATCACGCCGCACATTTATTCAGTGTCATGCGCACATCCTTCAGTGTTCCGCAATTGAAAATTGTAACGGGCGTCCGCCGTTCTTTAAAGAAAGAAAAAGAATAGCTCCAGCGATCCGGCAAGAATGCTCTTAAGGGATTTGATGGCCTGGTAAAGGAGGTTCCGCGCCACCTGGTAGTTGATGTTCATGATCTCGCTCACCTCGTCATAGCTGAGGTTCTGGTAATATTTCAGATAGATGATCTCTTTCTGCCGGCCAGACAGCCGCCCCAATGCGCCCAGCACGCGCTGCTTCTTTTCCTGGCTTTCCTGCGCGGCGATAAGGAAATTCTCATGGCTCCATTCAAAGTTGTTGTCCATGTTCTCTTGTAGCGGGAGGAACTTGCCCTTTTTCCTGAATACCTTTAACAGCTTGTATTTGAGGGATTTGAGAAGATAGGCCCGCACGGAATGTACCGGAGCCTGGGATTTGGCCTGCCACAGCTCGATAAACAACTCCTGGATACAGTCTTCGAGGAGCTCCGCATCCGTCGTGAATTTGGAGCCATACCGGAACAGGAGCTCATAATGTTCCCTGAATAAGGTAGCAAATGCTTCCCTGTCTCCCTTACGAAAGGATTCCCAAAGCGTTATGTCCTGGTTGGCAGTGTTCAATGGTGGTCTTAGTTCATTGAATGTAGGAAAATAAAAGATTATTCCTGCCCCGTTAAAAAGATTTTAGCAGGTTTACTAAAAAAAACCTCAAAAAAATCGGGTGTACAACATTACAAAACTATCTTTAGGCATACTATAATCTCGAAGATGTTACTTATTGTATGTTAGAAAATTATCGCGAACCGGAAGATCTGCTGGCCGATGAGTCTTTTTTGTCATGGTATTTCCAGACGGATGCCAGAGGAGGAAAGGATTGGCAACGCTGGATGGAATCCAGTCCAGATCGCCGGCAACTGGTGGATCAGGCTGTCAATCTTTTGAATACCACCCGTATACAGGAAAAGGAGATAACAAGCGACCAGGCCAGGGCTGCCGAAACGGCCCTTATGTCCCGGCTATCGGAGCCACAGACATCCACTGCCGCCAGGACGGTGCCCTTGCTCAGCCGACGCCGCTGGATGGCGGCTGCCTCTATCCTGGTACTGCTCACGGCCGGTCTCTTCATCACAAAGGCCATTCTGCCCGGTAAGCCCCAGATCGCCAGCGGCTACGGCCAGATCCTCACACAACATTTGCCCGATGGCACGGAAGTGACCATGAATGCCAACAGCAAGCTCAGCTATTCACCCGGCTGGAAGGACGGCATCGACCGGGAAGTTTGGATCAACGGCGAGGCATTCTTCCATGTCCGCAAGACCCCGCTGCGCTCCAGGTTCATCGTCCACACCGATCACTTCGATATCATCGTCACCGGCACCCAGTTCAACGTGGTCAACCGGCACGACCGCGATTATGTAATGCTCAAAGAAGGTTCGGTCATCGTCCATGCCTCCGACGGAAAGGAATTGAATATGGCTCCCGGCGACTTCGTGGAATTCGACAAGGAGATCCTGAAGAAGTCGCCCTGCATGGTGGACTGCGCCCTCGCATGGAAGGAGCATAAGCTGATGTTCGACAATACCCCGCTCCGGGAGCTGGTCACCATCATCCACGACCAGTACGGCGTCGATGTAAGACTGGAGAACCAGACGGGCGGCAGGACGATCTCGGGGATCATTTCCAATGACAGTCTTGAAACATTGTTACAGGCGTTGGAAGCAACGGGAGATTTCGAGGTGGAGAGGAAGGGCAACGATATCCTGATAAAAGGAAAGACGCCACAGAATTAAAGCAGAAGGACACCGCAGCACTGGAAGGACAGATGACGCACAACCCGGACACACAGAGAACTAACTGAACTGACTGATATTTATTCAAAACACTCGCTGATGGGAAAATCCAGCCTGTATAGGACTATGCTTGGATTTCTCCTGAGTACGCAATTGCTCTGGCCGGATCGGTCATGCGCGCAGGAAAGGTTTTCCTTCGCAGCGAATAACGGACGCCGGCCGCATATTTCCATCCCCGACAGCAGCGTCACCCCGAATAAAGTCTGGCGCAAATAGAATTGAACAGGACCCGCGGCGTATATTTTCTTTTCTCGCAACAACCCGCCGGGCGCATCCTTGTCAATCCACCTGCGGGCGACCCCGGTCTGCCCATCGAGACGATCCTCGACCAGGTGCTCAGGAACACAGGCCTGAAATTTAAAAAGGTCAACGAAAAAACCTTCGTAATCCTCGGCAGCAAAATCACCGGCAGACATAAGGACAGCGACCCCACTCCGGGTGAAGAGGATCCGTCAGATGATTCTTCGGCCCTCACGGCATCCGACCCATCCAGGAATATCGTTGCCGGCCGCGTGGTCTCCACCGATGGCAGAGTGCTCCAGGGCGTCAGCATCACGGTCAAAGGCAAGAACAAAGGCACCGCTACTGACGGTACGGGCGTCTTCTCCATAATTGCAAGCGATCCCGACATCCTCGTTTTCTCCTTTATCGGGTACAAGCCAAGGGAAATGCCGGTCGGCTCGGCCGGGACGACGCGCATCGTGATGGAACCCTCCGATCAGCCGCTGACCGAGGTCCTCGTAACGGCCCTGGGCATACGCAAACAGGAAAGGTCGCTTGGCTACTCCACCACCGAACTGGATGGCTCCACCTTCACTCAGTCCAGGGAAGTGAATTTTGGAAATGCGCTGACCGGCCAGATCGCCGGTCTCAGCGTGCTCGGCAATGCGACCGGCCCCTACGGCAGCAGCCGCGTGATCATCCGCGGGAATGCATCCCTCAGCGGCAACAACCAACCTTTGTATGTGATCGACGGCGTGCCATATGACAATACCAACCAGGGCTATTCCAGCAAATGGGGCGGCTCCGACCTCGGCGACGGGCTTTCCAATATCAACCCCGACGACATCGAATCCGTGCTTGTGCTGAAGGGCGTGGCCTCATCGGCCCTCTATGGCTACCGCGGCGGCAACGGCGCCATCCTCATCACGACAAAATCCGGATCGAAGACGCATGGCATCGCCCTCCAGTACAACAACAATCTCAGCGTGAGCCAGGCGCTGGATCAGCGTGACTTCCAGTATGTTTACGGCCAGGGCTTATCCGGCCTCAAGCCCACTAACCAGGAGGCCGCGCTCTCCGCCCCCTACTATAGCTGGGGCGCAAAGCTCGATGGCTCCCCGGCCGTCAATTTCCTTGGGAACGAGTATGCCTATCGCCCCGCCAGCCAGAATTTCAGGAACTTTTTGCGGACGGGCATCACCGATCAGAGCTCCATATCCCTGACCGGCGGCAATAACCGCGGACATTTTCGCCTCGGGTTTTCCGGCCTCCGTCTGAATGCCGTAGTGCCGAACTCCAGCATGGCCCAGCAGGGACTGAATTTCAACTCCACCTACGCCGTCACCGGCAAACTGCAGGTTTCGCTCAAAGCCGATTATGTTTATGAGAAGGTAAAAAACCGCGCTTCGCTTTCCGATGATCCTGGCAACGTAATGGCCGCGCCGCTTTATCTCGCGAATTCCTTCGACATCCGCTGGATGAAAGACCAGCGCTCCAACCCGGACGGGACGGAGCATCTGCCCGGCAACACCGACCCCTACTTCGAGAACCCTTATTATATCGCTTACGACTATCAGAACCTCACCAGCCGCAACAGGCTGACGGGCGGCCTTACGGCAAAATACAATCTCCTCGACTGGCTTTTCCTGCAAGCCCAGGTCTCCCGGGACGGATACCTCTTCGACGTGACCAATATCGTTCCATCCGGCGTCCAATATACCCGCAGCGACGGCGTTCACGGAGGCAACCTCACGCAATACGAAGTGAATTACCATGAGCTCAACAGCAGCTTCATGATCGGGATGAATAAAAAATTCGGGAAGAACTTTACGCTCGATGCGAATGTCGGTGGCGATCAGCAGGATAATATCAATCAGATCGATGGCATCGGAGCGGTGCCCAATTCAGGCAATCGTCCCGCCGGTCCCTTTATCATTGCGGGATATTACAGCCCCCTCAATATCGCCTCCAAGCCAGGCAGCACCTGGTATGCGCATTACAGGGTGAATTCACTCTACGGCAGTACCGACCTGGGCTACAAGAATTATCTCTTCCTCTCCGTTGCCGCGCGCAACGACTGGTTCTCTACCCTTAATGTCAATACCGATCATTTTTTATATCCTTCCGTCTCATCCAGCTTCCTCTTCACCGAGGCATGGCGACTGCCGGCATGGATCAGCTCCGGCAAGCTGAGGGCTTCCTACGCGGGCTCGTCCAATGGCACGCAGCCATATCAGAACGCGCTCACCTATGGCCTGCAGGGATATACGGCCGGCGGCCAGCCCATCGCCTATGTGGCGACACAGGGTCTGATCCCGGATGCCCATCTCCGGCCGGTAAGCATTTCCGAAAAAGAGTTCGGGCTCAATATGCAGATGCTGGACAGCCGTCTCGGCGTAGACCTGGCCTTCTATGATAAGAACACGAAGAACGACATCGTAAAGATAACGGCCAGCCCTACTTCTGGATACACGCAGCAGGTAAAGAATATCGGAGAGGTGCGCAACCGCGGCTTCGAATTGCTGCTGACCGCGACGCCGGTAAAGACAAAATATTTCAGATGGAATTTTTCGTTCAACTTTGCGGACAACGACAATAAAGTGCTTTACCTCGGCGGCCCTTCCAGCATCGTCATCGACGGCGCCTATCCCCGCTGGGGCAGCGAGGTCAGCATCAGCAACGTGGTCGGTCGTCCCTATGGACAGATCATGGGCTTTGCCTACCGTCGCGACAGCAAAGGAAATAAGATCTACAGCGACGGCATCTCCAACCCCGCGCCCGCCGGTGAGCCCGAACAGACCGGCATCACCCCGCTCGGCTCCGGGATGTACAAAGAGACGGGTGGCCTCACCAATGAATTCCACTACAAGAATTTTGCGCTTTCCGTCCTCGTCGATTTTAAATACGGAGCAAAGATCTATTCCGGCACCAATCTCCTGCTTTATTATTATGGGCTCCAGAAGACGACCCTCCAGGGCAGGGATGGGGGCTTCATCGGGAAAGGCGTAATGGAGAACGGTCACCCCAGCAGCATCGCCGTTCCGGCCCAGCAATACTTCCAGGACCTCTCTGCCGGTGGCTCGGACCACATTGCAGAAGAATTCGTGTATGACGCAAGCTTTATAAAGCTAAGAGCGGTTTCCCTTACCTACGATTTTCCGGCCTCCTTCTTTAAGGAAGGATTTATCAGGGGCATGAATATATCTCTCGTGGGCCGCAACCTCGCCGTGCTGATGAAACATACGCCAAATATCGATCCCGAATCCGGTATCAATAATACCAACGGGCAGGGCCTCGAATTATCGGCATATCCCGCCACCAGAAGCTTTGGGTTCAACCTGAGCATGAAATTCTGACCGCCGATCCACTCCTTTTCAAAAAATTTTCCCAGAAACTACATTACAGGATCCGCATTCCAGTCTCTTATGCTTACAAGAGACTGCTTTTATGCCTGAATATTACACCATCAGGCGGCTGGCTGCCGCTTCCGTCATTTTACTCATCAGCGCCACATCCTTCGGATACCTGTGGCTGCAACGGGATCATAAGCCGGCAACAGCTTCCACACCCACTGTAGCTCATGGACAGAAAGGCGACAATCTCCACCCCCGGAGGGAACATCAGCTCGTGTTCGACAATACCCCTCTCCGGGAATTAATTGCTGTTATCAACGATCAGTATAACGTCCGGGTAAGACTGGACGAAGAATCCACAGGCGATATAAAGATCTCGGGAATTCTGCCGGATAACAATCTCGATGCATTGCTGAAGGCCCTTGAAGCCACGATGGATTTCGAGATCGACCGTCAGGGCGCGGATATCACGATCAGAAAACATTCCTAACCATTCACAATTACATAAACAAAGCTGCAAAAAAATGAGAAAATCAAATTTTAATTACCGGATGCTCGGTTTCATCCTGGCGTTGCAATTATTTTGTTTCGTTCAGGTCCATGCCAACCCAACGGCGGTCGTCGTTCCGGGTAAGGTCACTTCCAGTGACGGGCGGCCCCTTGCCGGCGTGAGCGTTACGATCAGGGGATCTTCAAAAGGCACCTCCACGGATGTTGGGGGCGTTTTCACGTTGGATACAAAAAAAGGCGACGTGCTGGTCTTTACTATTATCGGGTATAAAAGCAAACAGGTCACCGTTACCGGCGAAGATGCCATCACGGTTGCGCTGGAAGCCAGCAACCAGCAGCTGACCGAAGTGGTGGTGACGGCCCTCGGCGTAAAAAAACAAGCCAGATCGCTGGGTTATTCCACTACCGAAGTGGATGGTTCCAAGCTGACCCAGTCCCGCGAGACCAATCTCGGGAACGCGCTCTCCGGCCAGGTGGCCGGCGTAAATGTGGCCGGTGATGCTACCGGTCCTTACGGCAGCAGCCGTGTCCTCATCAGGGGCAATGCCTCGCTCAGTGGAAACAATCAGCCCTTATATGTTGTGGATGGGGTTCCATTTGACAATACGAACCAGGGGATGTCCGGCCAGTGGGGCGGTATGGACCTCGGTGATGGACTTTCCAATATCAACGCCGACGATATCGAGAGCGTACAGGTATTGAAAGGAGCCGCGGCTTCTGCGCTTTACGGCTACCGCGGTGGCAATGGCGCTATCCTCGTCACCACCAAGTCGGGTACGAAGAGCCATGGCATCGGCGTAGAGGTCAACAATAATATTACGATGAATTCCGTAATCGATGACCGCGACTATCAGTACACCTATGGTCAGGGTTTCCAGGGTATCAAGCCTACCAGCGCATCGGCCGCACAGGGCAACCCTTACAATAGCTGGGGCGCGAAGCTGGATGGCTCGCAGGCCGTCAACTTCCTCGGACAGAATTATACCTACAGCCCTGTCAAGGATAATTTCAAGAACTTCTTCAAGAAAGGCATAAACAACCAGACTTCAGTAGCCCTCACCGGTGGCAATGAAAAAGGGCATTTCCGTCTCGGATTGTCCAATGGCTATCTCGGCACGGCGATACCGAATTCCAATATGAAGACCCAGGGCGTGAATTTCAACACGACCTATAATATCACTCCGAAATTGTCGATGGCCCTCACCGCCGATTATACCTTCGAGACGGTGAAGAACCGCGCTTCCTTCTCGGATGCGCCGGGTAATGTGCTGGCCGCTCCGCTCTATCTGGCCAACTCCTTCGACATCCGCACGATGAAGGATCACACGATCAACGCCGATGGGACGGAGACGACCCCTGGCATCGATCCTTATTTTGAGAACCCCTATTATATCGCCTATGACTACCAGAACAAGACGCAGCGTAACCGCCTGACGGGCGGACTGACGCTGAAGTACAATATCCTCGACTGGCTCTACCTGCAGGGACAGGTCACCCGTGACGGATATATTTATGACGTCACGCAGGTCACGCCATCCGGGGTTCCATACACCCGCACAAATGGTCATGGGGGCAACCTGACCCAGTTCGAGATCAATTATCATGAGCTGAACAGCAATTTCATGTTAGGTGTAAACAAGAAATTCGGCAGTGATTTCGCCTTCAACGCCTTTGTAGGGGGCAACCAGCAGGATAATGTCAACCAGGCCTATGGGGTAGGGGCCGTACCGGGTTCAGGAAATGGAGCGGCCGGGCCCTTTATCATATCCGGTTTTTACAGTCCCAACAATATTTCTACAAAACCTTTTGGGATCAACTATACCCACCTCAGAGTCAACTCTCTGTATGGCAGCGCGGATATCGGATACAAGAATTACCTGTTCCTTACAGTTACCGCCAGGAACGACTGGTTCTCAACCCTGAATATCAATACGGATCATTACTTATATCCTTCTTTTTCCGGCAGCTTTGTATTTTCCGATGCCCTTCAGATGCCTGCCTGGCTTAACTTCGGCAAGCTGAGGGCCTCCTATGCGCGATCTTCCAACGGCGCTACTGCCTATCAGAATGTGCTCAATTATGGTCTGCAAGGATATACGGCCAACGGTCAGCCGGTAGGATATGTTGCAGCGGGCAGCCCCTCCGTCATCCCCAACGCATCGCTCAAGCCCGTGAAAATATCCGAAAAAGAGGTCGGGTTAAGCCTGCAGTTCCTCAATAACCGGATCGGTGTTGATGCGGCCGTATACCAGAAGGAGACAACGGACGACATCGTACAGGTGACGGTCAGCCCCACTTCCGGATACAACGCCAACTATGAGAATGTCGGTAAGATCCGCAATTCGGGTGTCGAATTGTTATTGACCGGCAGCCCGGTGAAAACGCGTAATTTTGGCTGGGACATTTCCTTTAACCTCGGCTATAATAAAAGCAGCGTACTGAATCTGGGCGGCGCTCCCAGCATAGTCATCGGCGGCGCTTTCCCACGCTGGGGCAGCGAAGTCAGCATCAGCAATGTCGTCGGTCTGCCCTATGGCCAGATCATGGGATATGCCTATAAGAACAATGCAAAGGGCCAGCGTGTTTTTGACGCCAACGGAGAGCCTGAGCATCCTGATACCGTCCAGGCGCTGGGATCAGGCGTGTACAAGCAGACGGGCGGCCTGAGCAATACCTTTCATTATAAGAACTTTTCGCTTTCTGTGCTCTTTGACTTTAAATATGGGGCCAAGATCTATTCCGGGACCAATCTCCTGCTCTATAACTACGGTCTGCAGAAGACCACTTTGCAAGGCAGAGAAGGCGGCTTCGTCGGCAAAGGCGTAAATGACGCGGGTGCGACCAATACGATCGCGGTTCCTGCGCAGACCTACTTCATCGATATCTCTGCGGGTGGGGCCGATCATATTGCCCAGGAATTTATCTATGACGCGAGCTTTATCAAATTGAGGTCGATGTCGCTGACCTATTCCGTGCCTGAATCGATCCTGAAGAACGGCTTTATAAAAGGGTTGAATGTATCTCTGGTTGGGCGCAACCTGGCTACGCTGATGAAACATACCCCGAACATCGACCCGGAATCCAGCCTGAACAACAGCAACGGGCAAGGGCTTGAATTATCGGGTTATCCGGCTATACGGAGCTTGGGGCTTAACGTGAACGTGAAATTTTAAATCATCAACCCAAACTAAAGACATTGAATATGAAATCTGAAAAAATATACCTGGTCATCTTCGCCGCAACGGCGATGCTGATCTCCAGCAGTTGTAAAAAGAATTTTATTGATATAAACACCGATCCCAATCATATCACCGCGGCGAATATCAACTACAGCTATCTGTTCACCAATGCGCAACTGATCACTTCCGGGAACAGTGACGCCAATGCGTATGAGGATTGGCGGAACAACCTCATCTATTCGGCTTGTATGATCCAGCACCTGTCTTCTACGACGGGATACTGGGACGGAGATAAATATCTCTACAATGCCAGCTATAATTCTGCCTACTGGGATAATAACTACAACAACAGTTTCACCAATATCGTCGAAGTAGTGACCCATATGAGAAAAGATAGCGCAGCGCAGGCGAATTTTTACCATATCGCCAGGATCTTCAAGGTCTTTATGTTCCAGCGCATGACGGACATGTATGGAGATTGTCCATATTCCCAGGCCGGCCTCGGCTATATTTCGGGCATCACTTCGCCAAAATATGACAAGCAGCAGGATATCTACACCGATTTGCTGAACGAGCTCGCGGATGCCGCCTCCAAGCTGAGCACCAGCGCCACCAACACCGTGGGCAAGGCCGATCTTCTGTATGCCGGCGATCCGGCAAAATGGAAAAAATTCGCTTATTCGGAAATGCTCCGTCTGGCCATGCGGTTGACAAAGGTCGACGCGGCCAATGCGCAGAAATGGGCGGCAGCTGCCTACGCAGGCGGTGTTATGAGCAGCAATGACGACAACGCCATCCTGTTGCACACGGCCCCTGCCAGCGGCACTCCTGTACCCAACGGCACAGGCTTTGTCCTCATCGGCAACGATCCCAATGCTTCCAGGCTGAGCAAGACCTTTGTGGATTATCTGACCAGCACGACCGATCCGCGCCTGCCTTATCTTGGAACGGTTTCCACCAATCCGGGTGATGGCACCGATCTGGGTGATACCACCTATGCCATACAGCTGGGTCAGCCAAACGGATTCGATGCACCCAACAGTGGCAGCGCCAACGACCTGATCCACGCGTCCAACTGGCCCGGCGATCAGAATAAATATTCCATCGTCAACCGGTACACCTTTGCCCGCCTGGATGCACCAAGCTTCTTTCTGACGGCCGGCGAGACACAACTGTTGCTGGCCGAAGCAGCCGAGAAGGGTTGGGTTACCGGTACGACCGCCGCCACCTGTTACAATGCGGGCGTCAATCAATCCATGCAAATGCTTGCCTTGCAGGCAGGAGCAGGACCGGGGAATACCTCCATCGGGATATATCTGACGGCACACCCTTATACGCCTGGCGCCAACGGGTTGAAGCAGATCAATTATCAATACTGGGTATCCACCTTCATGGACGAGAACGAATCCTTTGCCAACTGGAGAAGGAGTGGCTTCCCGACCCTGACGCCGGTGAACTATCCAGGAAATGTCACCAATGGGACTATCCCTCATCGGTTTACCTATCCTCAGGGAGAGGCATCCACCAATGGACCCAATTACGCAGCTGCCGTATCCGGTCTGAGCGGCGGTGATAAGATGAGCTCCCATGTATGGTGGGACAAATAATAATCTTGCAGTTAGTTTTGGTTAATATAAAAAAGGGCGGGATATCTATCCTGCCCTTTCTTTTTCCCGCATCGGCATCACCTCGTTATCCGCAGCGTCAGCGCATGCGCGGCAATCACTTTATTCTGCCATGCGGCCGGGATTGCAATGATCAGCTTCTTCTTATCCTGCCTCCATTTCAACCCGCCTTTTCCCGTTCCATTACCCGCTTTTCCATCCATGATGCCGATCCGGCTCGTCGTCTTCAGCACCAGTCCGTCGATCACCAGCTCGGAGGGCAGGATAATATCCTTCTGTCCTCCGATATAAAAGGCATAGATCTTTGTACTGTCCTTCGATTGCGTCAGATAAACATCTCCGGAAGAGTAGGGGGTTATCGGATGGCTGTTATAAATGCCTTCTCCATTCACCTTCATCCAGGCCCCGATTTCCTTCAGCCGGCTGTACGCCGTATCATCCCAGTCCCCTTCCGGTGATGGCCCGACATTCAGCAGGAAATTGCCGCCGCGCGAGACGATCTTCACCAGCAGATGGATCAGCTCCGTAGTGGTTTTGTAGTGGTCGTGCGGGACATAGCTCCACGAATCGCCCATGGTGAGACAGGACTCCCAGGGATCGGAGAGGGGATGGGCGGGGATCTGTTGTTCCGGAGTGGTATAGTTCTCGTATTCGCCCGCGACACTCCGGTCTACGACGATCAGACCAGGCTGATGGCTTCTCGCCATCTTTGCTATCCGCGCCATATCGATATCCTGATCATAGCGGATGCCCCTCTGCCATTCCACCGAACGGTTGACGGTGGAGAGCGGTCTTACCCAGCCGCCGTCCAGCCACAGCACATCCACCTTGCCATATCCCGTCATCAGCTCTTCGATCTGGTTGTAGGTAAAATCTTTGAAGGCCGTCCAGCGGTCCGGATATTTCTTCGGATCATAATTCACGTTCCTGTCTTTGGGAGGGAAATACGGCCACCAGTAATTTTCGGTATGCCAGTCCGGTTTGGAAAAATAGGCCCCCGTCATCAGTCCTTCTTTGCGGAAGGCCTCGAATACTTCCTTCGTTACATTGCTCCGGCGGTCGGAGGAGAAAGGGGTCTTCGCGGACGTGATCTTATAATCCGTTTGTTTCGTATCGAACATACAGAAGCCGTCATGGTGCTTCGTCGTGAAGATCACATATTTCATACCTGCCTCTCTCGCGGCGACGGCCCATCTTGCCGGATCGAATTTTGTAGGGTTGAACGTCGTCTGAAGGTTTTCATACGCCTTTTTGTATTCGGTATAGCTGCCGCTGTACGGCCCTTTCCGTTGTGTCCAGCCTTCATCCTCCGGACAGATGCTCCAGCTTTCCACGATACCCCACTGGCTGTAGGTTCCCCAGTGCATCAGCAACCCGAACTTACTGTCCTGCCAATACGCCAGCTTTGCCCGTACCAGCGTGTCGGTGGGTGGCATATAGTTCTGATAATAATTGACGCCCCAGAGGCCATAGCGTTTATACTGCGTCTGCAATCTCTTTTCAAAGTCGGGCCAGTTGCGCTGCTCCTTCGGGCTCCACAGCACTTCGGCAAGCGCACTCATCCTGGGAAAGATCATATATTCCACCTTACGCGGATTGGTCATATACTCGGTCCACACATTGGCCTGCGCTCCCCAGATATGCTTCGCCTGCTCGGTCGTCAGGGTTGGAGGGACGGGTTCGTAGCTGTACACCTTATCCAGCGGAAGGAACCCGCCGATGTTCAGCGAATCTTCATTCTTTATCTGGGCATGGTCGAAATAGACATAGTCGCCAGGGGTCATGATCACATCGTGATCCTGCTTAGCGGCCTCGATACCGCCTTTTTCGCCGCGCCAGCTCATCACCGTCGCATCCCTGGCCAGCCCTCCTTCAAGGATCTCATCCCAGCCAATCATGCGCCGGCCTTTCGAGTTGATATATTTTTCTATCCGCTGCACGAAATAGCTCTGCAGCTCATTCTCATCCTTCAGCCCATTGTCTTTGATCCTTTTCTGGCATTTGGGGCATTTTTTCCAGCTGTCTTTGGGGCATTCATCGCCTCCGATATGGATGTATTTTGAGGGGAACAGGGCCATTACTTCGTCGAGCACGTCTTCGAGGAACTGAAAGGTGCTGTCGTTACCGGCGCAGAAAACATCCTTGAATACGCCCCAGTGTTGCTGCACCATATAGGGGCCGCCGGTGCAGCCAAGGGAAGGGTAGGCCGTCAGGGCGGCGGAAGAATGGCCCGGCAGCTCGATCTCGGGAAGGATAGTGATATACCGGTCGGCTGCATATTTTACGACGTCTTTGATCTCTTCCTGGGTATAATAACCGCCATGGGGGATGCTGTCATTTCCGGTGCCTGGGTTATGCCCGATGATGGTGCTGCTGCGCCAGGAGCCGATCTCCGTAAGCCTGGGATATTTTTTGATCTCGATGCGCCATCCCTGGTCCTCGGTCAGGTGCCAGTGAAAATAATTCATCTTATGCAGCGCCAGATAGTCGATATATTTTTTTACAAAGGAGACGGGAAAGAAATGACGTCCCACATCCAGGTGCATTCCCCGATATCCAAAGCGGGGATAGTCTTCGATGGACACCGCCGGAATATTCAGTCCTCTTTTCCCTGCCGCATCACCCGCTGCGTCGTCATCGCCGCCATTTGTCCCACCCGACAGCGAAGGATCGGTCGGCAACAACTGGATCAGGGTCTGTATACCATAAAAGGTTCCAGGATGCGTGTCGCCCACAATACTGATTCCGGCAGAGGATACCTTCATCTGATAACGACCTTCCCTCGTGTTGCCGGGATTGGACAGCGTGGACAGGCGGATATAATTGACGGGACCGGCGCCTTGCGCACCCGCCTGAGTCTGACCGACGTTCTGCGCAGCTCCCTGCTCCAGACCGGCCGTCCGCTGCCTCTTCAGACGCAGCCCATAGATTTCTTCCAGATAGGCCGCAAAAAAATCGGCCGAAGGCTTATCCGACTCGTCGGCCACCAGGATGCTGTTCCTGGTAATAGTGAAGTGGCCTTGCAGACTCTCCACATGTACTGGTCGGGGAATAATAGTTGGTTCCTGGGCATGCAGCGCATTGCTCAGACAGATCGCGGCGATCAGGACGAACTTTCTCATTGCGGGATGAATTGTTGCGCAGCCAAGTTAGGCGTTTTTTGCTTTAGCAACACAGTTAAAATGGCCCTTTCGACCGTCGCATCCGCGCGCGTTCGACCTACATCCAGTCCGACTCGAATTGCTGAAAATCCCGTTTTATTTCCGAATAGATCTTGCGGAAAGTGTTCATCCGGTCTTCGGGATCGGCCGGGTAAGGATCCGGTTGCGCATCGTCCTGCACAAACCCTCCGCGTGTACCCACACCGCCAACCAGAGAACGGAGGTTGTTGAAGATGTTTTCTACTTTGTTTCCCGAGTCGGGCAGATCGTGCCGGAGCTTGTCGATCACCTCTTTCTGGCAGATAAAAAGGTTCTGAAAATGTTCTACCTGCGCCAGCAATTCCCTGGGTATTTTTTTTGCCGCCATGATCCCGAGATTGCGCTCGAAATGACGGATCTCTTCTTTGATCGAGGAGAGTTCATGTTTCCATGACTGCAACTCCTCCCGGAACTGTTCGATGGAGACGGTTGATTCCATGAGATGGCATTTTAGTGAGAGAATAGAGAGACAGCGGTTACTAAATTTAGGGAATGCCCCGGAACGGGACAAATTTAATTGCCCAGCCCTCATTGCCCACCCGTCACCGGCAGGACGATCCCCGACGGATGCACCGCGTCATGATAGACCGTGATGCTGGCCTTCTGAAAATCATCCTCCCTGCATTCCGGGATATTGACGAATTTCTGCGGATTGCGGTCCACCAGCGGGAACCAGCTGCTCTGCACCTGTATCATAATGCGATGCCCTTTTTTAAAGACATGCGCGATCTCGTTCATCGGAAAGGAAATGGCTGTCGGCTGTCCTGGGACCAGCGGCTCCGGCTTCTCATAGCTGTTCCGGAATTTACAGCGGAAAACATCGGCTCTTACCAGACGCTGGTAGCCCGCGGGCTGCCTCCTCGCAGATCCGGTATCATTGCCGGGTAGTACATCGATCAGCTTCACCACCAGGTCGGCATCGGTGCCAGAGGAAGAGATCCACAGGTCCGCCTTCAAACGCCCGGTGACGGTAAGATCCTGCGACAAGGGTTCTCCCTGGTACACCAGCACGTCGGGCCGCTCCGCGGCAAACCGCTGGTCAGCTATAATATATTGGTTATCACGCCCCGCATGGATACCCTCCACATATGGGACGGGCCTCGCCGGATCGCTGATAAACTCATCCGCGCCGCTTCCGCCAGCCCCTCCGCTTCCCCCAGCCGCGCTGCTCGCGCCGGGCTCCATCGACAATCTGCCTTTCTCCCGCAGGTAGATCTTCACGGGTTTGGCTTGTGCCGGCGGCCAGGTCGCATATTGCCTCCATTGATTGCTTCCTGTTTCGAATACCGTGGCCTCCGCGAGGTTCAGGCTGTCCTTATCCTTTAAATAATGGTTAAAGAAGCCTGTCTCGATCTCATGGTAATGGTCATTGACATTCTGATCGAAGTCGAGGATACCGAATTTATTCCAGGTGCCGGTACTCCATGCCCCGTGCGTCCATGGGCCCATCACCAGATAATTATTATTATGAGGGGTCTGCTGCTCGATGGCCTCATAGGTCCTCAGCGCCCCAAACATATCTTCCGCGTCGAACCATCCCCCGACCACCAGCACGGCCGGTCTGATATTCTTAAGGTGCGTGCGGATATTCCGCGCCTTCCAATATTCGTCATAAGTGGAATGCCCCAGATACTCATCCCAGATCTTTCCCCGATGGTTAAAATACGGGCTGTCATTCGAATGTTTGATCGGCCCCAGGTCAAGGAAGAACTGATAGGCATCGGTAATGGATGCCCGGAAAATATTGCCTCCATAACTCTTCAGCGGCCCTTCCCGTTTAACATCGAAAAAATTATCGAAATCAAAATTATCCAGCAGAAAAAAAGCTCCGTTATGGTTCGCGTCATCTCCGATGAATTCATCGGTCACCGGCGCCTGTGGCGACACAGCCCTTATGGCCGGATGCGCGTCGGGCAGCGATGCCGTCGCATAGAAGCCGGGATAGGAGATACCCCACAGCCCCACGCGGCCATTGTTATGCCGGATATTCTTCAGCAGCCAGTCCACCGTATCCCAGGTGTCCGAGCTTTCATCCGTTTCCTTCTTCGATTTCTTCCCTTCCCTGTGCGGGGTCATTTCCTCAAACGATCCCTCGCTCATATAACGGCCACGTACATCCTGATATACAAAGATGTATTTTTCATGCATCAGGCTTTGATTGGGTCCCAGCGAAGGACGATAGAGGCTGTCACCATATGGCCCGGAGGAGTAAGGGGAACGCTCCATAAGGAATGGCCGGTTGTGGCTGCTGTCCTTTGGAATATAGATCGCGGTGAACAGCCTGACGCCATCCCGCATCGTTATATACACCTCTTTCTTGATAAAGTTATCCCTGACGAAATGAGCGTCATTCCCCGGCGCCTGCGCGCTGGAGCCACGCGGCAGCAGGAGGATCGTCCATAACAGGACAGGCAGCATGCGGGGCCAGAGGGTCAACGGTATTGCCCGTAGCCACAACCCGGGTCTGCCTTGAACAAGCATTTTGCGAAGGACAGGTCGTTTCATACATTTTATTTTAATACCGGTAAAATGATCCGCGACGCATGGTCGGCATCATGATACACATGGATCGTCGATCTGACAAAATCTTTTTCATCGCAGGTATAGATATTGACGAACTGCTGTGGGTTACGGTCTACCAGCGGGAACCAGCTGCTCTGCACCTGGATCATCAGCCGGTGACCTTTCTTGAATACATGCGCCACATCGGGCAGGATATAATGCACGGTTTCCACCTTTCCAGGCTTGAATGCAACGGGCTTTTCAAAGCTTTCGCGGAAGCGGCCTCTCATGATCTCGCCACGCACCAGCATCTGGTATCCGCCCATCGGGTAGCTCGTTACCGGCTCCCTGCCTCTCGCCGGGGTAGGGGCCTCGGAAGTATAGCTGAAATTATCCGGGAAGACATCGATCAGTTTCACCACGAAATCCGCGTCGGTAGTGCTGAGGCTGACTTTCAGGTCGGCCTGCAGCGGTCCGCCAAGGGTAAGGTCCTCCTCCAGCACGGGCGTCTGGAACGTGAGCACATCCGGACGTCTGGAAGCAAACCGCTGATCGTCGGTCATGTATTCGCGGGTGCGGTTGAAATGCACGTCCTCCGTATAGGGTACGGGGTGCGCCGGGTCGCTGATGTATTCGGAAAAATCATTCTTTACACCAGGCTGCTCCCACGACAATCCCCCTCCGGGTTGCAGATACATCGCCTTGTCCTGCTTTTCCGCCGCCGGCCACTGGGTGAAGGTCCTCCATTTGTTCTCCCCGCTGAAGAAAATAGTGGCCGCCGCCATATTGGGATCGACGCCCTCTCCCTTGAGATAATAATTGAAGAAGGGGATCTCTATGCTTTGCTGATAATAATTCCCGGTGTTGGAGCCAAAGATGACGTTGCCGAGGCGGAAGCCGGGGTTCACGAGGCTCGACCATTGTCCGTGATACCATGGGCCCATCACCAGATGGCTGTTGGTGGCGGGACTTTGCGCCTTTATAGCCTTATACAGGTTCCACGCGCCAAAACAATCTTCCGCGTCGAAAAGGCCTCCTACGACGAGCATAGCGGGTTTTATATCATACATTGCCACCCTTGCATTCCTCGCTTTCCACCAGTCATCCAGGTTAGGGTGCTGGTACAGTTCTTTCCAGAAAGCAATGCTGTCGCCGGTGTACTTCAGCAGATTTTTTATGGGCCCGGTCTCGAGGTAGAATTTATAATTGTCCCGGGTGAAATAATCGAACCCCGATGGTCCGATGGTCGTGGGCTGCGGCCTCGGCTTTCCAAACGAAGAATAGAACGACCATCCATCCATGACGTAGAAGGCGCCGTTGTGGTGGAAGTCATCTCCCTGGAACCAGTCCGTCACCGGCGCCTGGGGGCTCACGGCCTTCAGGGCCGGATGCCCGCTTGCCGCCGCCATCGTGGAATAGAATCCCGGATAAGAGATCCCCATCACGCCCACGCGCCCGTTATTGTGCGGCAACGTCTTCACCATCCAGTCGATCGCGTCATACGTATCGCTGGCCTCATCCACATCCTTATTTGTTTTTTTGACTTTGATAAAGGGGCGGACATCCACGAAATCTCCTTCGCTCATCCAACGGCCACGCACATCCTGACTCACCATGATATAACCGGCGTAGAGGTAGAACCGCTGGTAGCCTCCCCAGAAAGCCCTCCATTTATTTTCGCCGTAGGGCGCGCAGGAATAGGGTGTGCGCGACAGCAGAATGGGATGCTGACGCGTGGTATCTTTGGGAATATAAATGGAAGTGAACAGTTTTACGCCGTCGCGCATCGGGATATACCGCTCGATCTTATAATAATTATTGTGTATCCAGATGCTGTCCTGATTGAGGTCCTGGCTGTGCGCAAGAAGGCATAACGCCGAAAAAAGCAGCGAAAAAAGAAGTTTTCTCATTTTATCCGTTAATTTTAATTTTCGATCATCCAATTTACTCAAAGTCCTTTAATGACGGATCGATTTTTTTATGAACGCAAATGAGCAGAGCGAAAATCACGGACCAGACCCTGAACAGCCTCCGATGCGAAGTGCTGAACAGCTTATACGGGACTTTTACACCTGTTTTCAGAACAGGGACTGGAAGGGCATGCAGGCCTGTTACGGGGATGATGCCTTTTTTTATGATCCCGTATTCCAGGACCTGCAGGGGCATGAGGTAAAGGCTATGTGGGAAATGCTGGTCAAAAACGCCCGGGACCTGCAGATCGTCTTCGGTGACATTCGGGTGGACAATGATATCGGCGACGGCGTTTACGGTTCCTGCAACTGGGCTGCAACCTATACTTTTTCTCAGACGGGCCGCCGGGTGGTAAATAAGGTAAAGGCCCGGTTTAAGTTTGAAGACGGCAAGATCGCCGAGCACATGGATCAGTTCGATCTGTGGAAATGGAGCAGACAGGCTCTGGGCCTGCCGGGTATCCTCTTTGGCTGGACGCCGCCACTTCAGAAAAAGATCAGGGCCATGGCAAGAAAGAACCTGGATAAATTTTTGACATCATCGGGATCCGCAGGGAACCTCTAATCCATAAACGTACATGTTCAATCGCCGCAAATTTCTGCATTCCACCTCGGTTGGCCTCACAGGCCTTTTATCCGGTAAATTATCATGGGCACAGACTGGAATACACGGCTACTCTTATCCGGTAGTAAAGGACAACCCCGTCGTGATCTCGACCTGGGACGATGGCATCGCAGCCAACCGGGCAGCCTGGGAGATCCTGAACAAGAATGGCAAAGCATTGGACGCCGTCGAGGCGGGAGTTCGTGTGACCGAGGCAGCCCCGAACTGTTGTGTCGGGCTGGGTGCGAACCCCGACCGGGACGGATATGTCACCCTCGACGCCTGTATCATGGACGAGCGGGGCAACTGTGGCAGCGTTGGCTTTATCGAACGCATCAAACATCCCATTTCGGTGGCCCGGAGGGTCATGGAAAAAACGCCTCATGTAATGCTGGTCGGCATCGGCGCCCAGCAATTTGCTGTGTCGGAAGGTTTTCCGCTGGAAGAGCAGCGGCTTTCGGACAGCGCAAAGAAAAGCTATAAAGAATGGCTGAAGAAGTCGGAATACAAGCCTGTCATCAATGTGGAGAATACTCCCGGCGGACATGGCCCCTCCGCCCCTGCATTCGTTCCCGCCATAGCCCCAGACTCACCCGCCCCCGCCTTCGTCCTCACGGCTGACGGAGCCTCCACCAAGGCCCCCGGGGACGGTGCTTCGAAATATAATCACGACACGATCGGCATGGTTGCCATGGATGCTTCCGGCAACCTCAGCGGCAGCTGCACTACTAGCGGAATGGGCTTTAAGATGAGAGGCCGGCTCGGCGACTCGCCGATCATCGGCGCCGGGCTGTTTGTCGATAATGAGGTCGGCGCCGCCACCGCGACGGGCCAAGGCGAAGATGTCATACGCATCTGCGGCACACATACCGTGGTGGAGCTGATGCGTCAGGGCCTGCCTCCGTTCGAGGCTTGCAAAGCAGCCGTGGAAAGGATCATCCGGATAAAAGGAGAAGGGGCCAAAGAGATCCAGGTCGGATTCCTTGCCCTGAATAAAAAAGGAGAGGTTGGCGCTTATGCCCTGCAGAAAGGCTTCAGCTATGCCGTGCGGAATAATAAAGAAGAGAAGCTTTATCAGGCCAAAAGTCATTTCGTATAGCCTGTAATACCAACCCTCCATGCAATACCAGCTCGAAATATGCTGTTACAATCTCCCCTCGGCCCTTGTCGCGCAGCAGGCGGGCGCGCACCGGGTGGAACTCTGCGCAGATCCTGCGGATGGCGGCACGACCCCTTCGTATGGAACGATCAAGACGGCCAGGGCGCAATTGAATATCCTGTTGTATCCGATCATCCGGCCACGTGGCGGTGATTTTCTGTATGTTGAAGAAGATTTTGAGATCATGAAGAAAGATATCGTCTTCTGCAAACAAGCCGGTTGCGACGGAGTGGTGATCGGCATGCTGAATGAGGATGGAACGGTAGATAAGAAAAGATCGGCCAGGCTGGTGGAGCTTGCTTATCCGCTCGGCGTCACTTTTCACCGGGCCTTCGACCGCGCCATCAATCCCTTCGAGGCATTGGAAGATATCATCGCCATCGGCTGCGAACGCATCCTGACCTCGGGCCAGCGTCCAACGGCCAGGGAAGGGGCCAACCTGCTCGATGAACTGGTGAGACAGGCGGACGAGCGTATCATCATCATGCCGGGCTCTGGTATAAGGTCCTCCAATATCGCAGAGCTGGTAAAGATCACCGACGCTGCCGAATACCATTCTTCAGCCAGCACAAGACAGGCCGGCAATATGAAATACGGCAATACGGCCATGATGGAAGAACTGGTCCAGACAATGGCGGATAGAAATGAGATCGAAAAAATGCTGGAACAGCTGACCGCATCCCGGACATGATCACTCCGGAACTTCGCACGGCATCGGCAAATGTTACTCCACCTTTGTGATCTTCAGCATATTCGTAGGCAGATGTTTTTCCACAGGCAGACTACCTGTGTTCACCACGACATCCCCTTTCTTTATAAATCCTCTTTCCTGGAGGATCGTATGCTGGTCATTGATGATATCGTCCATACTTGCTTCCTCCGCATAATGGAATGCCCGCACGCCCCAGCTGAGGCTCAGCTGATTGATCAGGCTTTTTTCCTTGGAGAAAATATACAAAGGTGATTTGGGCCGGTAGCTCGATAAGATAAAGGCGGTATAGCCGCTCTGTGTCATGCCGATCAGCGCATCGGCATTGGCGTCTTTCGCCAGCCTGCATGCGTTGTAACAGATGGCATCGCTCAGAAAAGAAGGGGAGTGGGGCTGTGGCCTCAGGTCCTCTTCCCGGTTATAAGGATATTCGGTGCGTTCTACTTCAAGGATGATCTTCCGCATGGTCTCGACCACCAGGGCAGGATGCATGCCGGTAGCCGTTTCAGCGCTCAGCATGACGGCGTCGGCACCTTCCAGCACCGCGTTGGCGACATCCGTGATCTCGCTGCGGTTGGGTTTTACGCGGTCGATCATGCTTTCCATCATCTGCGTGGCCACGATCACGGGCTTGGCCCGGTGAATGGATTTGCGGATGATCTCGCGCTGCGCCATCGGGACTTTTTCCACGGGCAGCTCTACGCCCAGGTCACCGCGCGCCACCATCACCGCATCGGATTCCAGCACGATATTCCGGAGGTCTTCCAGCGCGGATGGCATTTCTATTTTCGCGATCACTTTCGTGGTGCTCTTTTTTTCCGCCAGTCTGCGTTTGAGATCGATGATGTCCTCCGCCTTACGGACAAACGACAGCGCCACCCAATCCAGGTCCTGCTCTATGATATAGGCGAGGTCGATGATATCTTTTTCGGTCATGGCGGGCAATGATATCTTGGTGTCGGGAAGATTGACGCCTTTTTTTGGCAAAAGGACACCGCCATAGGTTACCGCGACTTTTACATCGCCTTCGGGTGTTACATTCACGACCACCACTTCGATCTTGCCGTCGTCGATCATTATTTTATTTCCTACTTCGACGTCATGGTGAAGGTTAGGGTAGGAGATGTAGATTTTATCCATCGTACCGATCACTTTCTCCCGGGACGTAAATGTGAGGATGTCACCGGTGGCGATCGTCAACCCTCCATCCTTGATGTCCCCCACACGCAGCTTGGGGCCTTGCAGATCGCCGAGGATAGAGATATTATAGGGCTCGGATATATTGATATTCCGGATATGCTGGATGACCTTCGTCTTATCTTCATGCGTGCCATGCGAGAAATTCAACCGGAAAACGTTTACTCCGGCTTTTACCAGTTCCAGCAGCTTTTCGTACGTATCACAGGAAGGGCCTACGGTTGCAACTATTTTCGTTTTATGGAACGTATGCTGCAGACCCGCTTCTTTATCCATTTGCTGATAAAGGTATTTAGATAAATTCTTTGACATGAATCAGGTGATTTGTTTAGTTAGGAAGCTAATATTTTTACGATCTTCAACCAATCGTCGCTTATCTTCTGTTTGGCTTTTACGGCTTTTTCCAGCGGAGTATAATGCATTTTATTATTGACGATGCCTACCATCACATTGTGACGGCCTTCCAACAGGCATTCCACCGCAGAATAGCCCATACGGCTGGCGATCAGCCGGTCCATACAGCTCGGGGCCCCTCCACGCTGGATATGACCCAGCACGCATACCCGGGTATCGGCCATAGGCAGCCGCTCCTTTATTATCTTGGCCACCTCATCTGCCCCGCCATAATTATCTCCTTCGGCCACAACGACCAGGTTCACTAACTTTTTACGTCGCTCCTTTTCCAGCAGGGAGGCGACCAGCTCTTCGATATCCGTCTTACGCTCGGGGATCAGGATGTTCTCGGCGCCGGTGGCAATGCCGCTGTGCAGGGCAATATAGCCCGCATCCCGGCCCATGACCTCGATGATGAACAGGCGGTCATGCGCATCGGCCGTGTCCCTGATCTTGTCGATTGCTTCGACGGCCGTGTTGACTGCCGTATCGAAACCGATCGTGAAATCGGTCCCGGCTATATCCTTATCGATCGTTCCCGGCAGGCCGATGCAGGGAATATCGAATTCACTGCTCATTTTATGGGCGCCCCGGAAGGAACCGTCCCCTCCGATAATAACCAATCCATTGACTCCCAATTTCTTAAGGTTGGCATGTGCCTTTTTCCTGCCTTCATATTCGAAAAATTCCTTGCAACGCGCAGTCTTCAGGATCGTCCCCCCCCTTTGTATGATATTGGCTACGCTTCTCGAGTGCATCGGCACGATATCGTTCTCGATCATTCCACTATACCCCCGCATGATACCGAATACCTCCAGTCCATAATAAATACCGGTACGAACAACGGCACGGATGGCCGCATTCATTCCCGGTGCATCGCCGCCAGAAGTGAGTACGCCAATTTTAGTGACTTTGTTTTCCATCAAAAATTGAGTTCTATGGTTTGTAGTTTAAAAAAGCTTTAACCAATGGCAAGAATTATTGAAAATTATCTACCTTAATTCTAAATGAAGTCCCAAAAATAAGGATTTGATTTGATACGGCAACGAGTAAGCCGTAGGAACCGCTAATTGTAACGAAATGAAAATAATGATCACCGGAGCAAATGGCTTGCTCGGACAACATCTGGTGAAGATGCTGATGGGAAAAGGTCTTGAGATCGTTGCGACAGGAATGGCGGAAAGCCGCTTGTCTGCTGGGGAGGAAGGGCTTTGCAGGTATTATTCCGCCGATATCACCGATGAGCAGGCCCTGCATTCGATCATGGAAAAGGAAAGGCCACAGGTGGTCATACATGCCGCGGCCATGACACAGGTCGACGAATGCGAAGAGCAGAAACCCCGCTGTTTTGCCACAAACGTGCTCGGAACGGTCAATATGATCACAGCCGCCGAAAAATTCAGCCAACATTTTATCTATATTTCCACCGATTTTGTGTTTGAAGGCGAAAAAGGGAATTACGACGAAAGGGACGAACGAAACCCGGTCAATTGGTATGGTCAGACCAAGCTGCAGGCCGAAGACAAGACCAGCAAATGCCGCATTCCCTGGGCCATCGTCCGCACCGGACTCGTTTATGGCCTGACGCCCGGTGGCGCCCGCAGCAATATCATCACCTGGGTAAAAGACAATCTTGAGCGTAGACAAAAGATCAGCGTCGTGAGCGATCAGGTCCGTACGCCTACCTTTGTAAATGACCTGGCCAGTGGGATCGGGCTGATCATAGCCCTATCGGCACAGGGTACCTTCCATATCGCCGGGAAGGATATCCTGACTCCCTGGCAGATCGCAGGGCATGTCGCAGGCCATTTCGGGCTGGACGGCGGACTGATCAAAAAGGTAGATGCATCTTCTTTCTCCCAGCCCGGCAGAAGGCCCCTGGTCACGGATCTCCTGATAGACCGGGCAAGGAAAGAGCTCGGCTATAAGCCCGGTTCGTTTGAGGAGGGACTCTATAAAATGTTTAAATAGCATAACATGGAATTCGGAAAGACAGCCCGGACAGAGACCGTCGATTTTACGCTCCCGCCCGATGACCCCATTACGGATGAAATGCTGGCGGGCCTAAATCCTTCTGCCGCAGGGCCCGTCCGCATTCACGTCGGCTGCGCGATCTGGGGGCGCAAGGATTGGGTAGGGAAGGTCTATCCTCAAGGCGCAAAAGAAAGGGACTTTCTTTCTTATTATGTCCGCCAATTCAATACCATCGAGCTGAACACTTTGTTCTATAGCCTGCAACCAAAAGAGGTCATCGGCAGATGGGCTTCCCTCGCCGGCAGTGATTTTCGTTTCTGCCCGAAATTTTCCAATACGATCAGCCATCTCCGGCAGTTGAGAAATGTGGAGAAAGAGACGGAGCTTTTCATTGACCACATGCATTGCTTCGGCGCTTCGCTCGGTCCTTCCTTTCTGCAGTTGTCGGATCGTTTCGCGCCCAGCGAGGCCTCCCTGTTACAGGAATATGCGAGGCGGCTGCCCCGCGATTTCAGGGCCTGTATCGAGCTTCGTCAGGAAGACTGGTTCCCACAACGCCCGCATCGTCCGTCCGCTGCCTCCCGCGTTTCTTCATCCGGTATGGCCTCCCACATTCCTCCCTTCGACACAATGGACCCATCCGCAGTCCGCGATACCTGGCGAACATTTCTTGAGCTGGGCATCGGCACCGTGATCACAGACACCTCAGGCAGGAGGGACGTGCTGCACATGAAACTGACGGCGCCGGTCGCCTTTATCCGTTTTGTCGGCAACAGCGGTCTTCCCACCGATTACACCCGCGTCGATGCCTGGGTGGGAAGGATCGGCACATGGATAGACAAAGGCCTCCGGGACATTTATTTTTTCGTCCACAATCACGAGGAACGCAACAGCCCCGAGCTGTGCAAGTACGCCATAGAAAAATTCAATGAAAGATGCGGCCTGGATCTCGCTCCACCGCAGTTGGAAGAGGAAAGCCAGCAAGGGCCTGCGGATCAGCTTTCACTTTTTTAAGAAAGATTCCGTTCCCAAACCCGCCTTCTCCCGCCGGTCAGGCATCCGTCCTGAGTGGCAGATGCACCTCCGCCATCATACACCGGGCGCTGCCCCCTCCATTGGTCTCGATCGTCGTAAGCGGGGAATGAATGATCCGGTTGAAGAAGGTCAGCAGCCCGATCTGCCCATGGGTCAAAGATTGATAGGCCTGTGTAGACATGACCAGCAGTTTCTCTCCCCGGGTGTTATGCACCTGCAACATATTGCCGGCAAAATGATTCATCTGATCCAGGCTGATCCCGACAAGCACTTTTCCCGTCCCTTCTAATGTGGCCCGGACCAGCGCCCGTTCCTGTATATCCGGCAGTGAATCCGGACAGATCACGGCATATTTGTCGGCAACGCACATCATTACATTGGTGTGATAGATATCTCTTCCCGCAGCATCCACTGCCTGGAAGACCACTGATTGGTAACCCATCTTTTCGCAGAAATCCTGTAACACCATTTTATCGGTCCTCGGAGAGAGGCACGCATAGGCTATTTTATTTTCCCTGTCCAGCACCATGCTTCCGGTGCCTTCCAGATAGAGATGGTCGTGTTCAAAATGGCTGAGGTCCATGGTCTTGCCGATCGTGAATTTTCTTGCCAGCGCTTCCAGTACGCCGGGCTTACGTTCGGCCCGGCGGTTAAGCGCATACATTGGGTAGAGGATCACCGTTCCATCCGAATGAAAGGATACCCAGTTGTTGGGAAAGACAGAATCCGGCGTATACGGCTCCGGAGTATCGTCGATCACGGTGACATCCACCCCGTTATCGCGGAGCACCCTGACGAAATCATTGAATTCCGCCAATGCGTTTTCCGCCGTCCGGTCATCGGTGGCTTCGGCCTGAAAGGCGTTGTTCACAGCGGTCTCGGCATTGAAGCTGAAATTCACCGGACGTATCATCAGTAAATGGGAAGTCGTTTGCATAAAATTACAGTTCATCCCGCAGCAGCGGCATGCTCATACAATGGAACCCACCCCTGGCCCGGGACAGTTCTGCCGAAGGCATGAGGATCAGTGTATCTACAAGTTCATCCGGATCGATCTTTCCCTGCTCCATCTTTTCGATCAGCTCGTGGGCATGGATCACATCGAACCCATTTGCCGTAAAGGCCTCCACCGTTTTATCATTCCGGTCATAGCCCAGCACCACGCCCTCCTTCAGGGCAAGGAGGTTGCAGGAATCCGTCCACTGCTCCCTGGCATCGAACGGGAATTCATTATTTCCGGAGTAAATAAACTTCACCTTCTCCGTGCAGCCGAGATCATTCTTGCTGATATCGGTCAGCAGGTCTTCGAGGTTGTCAAAATATTCGGGGTTCGAGGTATCCTTTCTGCGGAACTGGATGATACGGATCTTGTCTTCTTTCTTATTGCCTTCCAGTATCCGCTGGACCGCATCCTCATCTTCACGCTTCATGGCTTTCTTGGAGAAAACCCCAAGCATCACCCACACATTACGCTTTACCTGGGTGAATACGGTATCGATATGCATATAATCCCGCTTCTTGGGGATCTTCACGATGGTGATCTTCTTGACCACATTCTTTTCAAACAGAACCTTGATGGCCTGGTGAGCCGCCTCCAGCGTAGTACGTTCACTGACGCCGATGATCAGGTGGTCCTTGCTGATGACCATGACATCTCCTCCTTCAAGGGTCACCTTCTTATCGTCCCCGTCCCGGGGCAGTAAAAAATGATGATAGGTGTCCGACAGTTCGATGATGGTTTGCTGATAATCCGAGAACAGCGGGTGATTGAAGAAAATATATTTTGCGAGCAGGGCTTCACGGGTGCGCGCTTTTTTGGCAGGCTTGTTCAGCAGCACATAGTTGTTGATGACGATGCCGATATCCCGGGTGAAAATGAAATTGGGAATAGGTGCGAACAGCATTTTTTCATCGCTGTCGGTGCCACTGATAAATGTCTTGGCCAGTTGAACGGCCGATAATCTCTGCAGGTCCTTCTGCGTGTCGTAAGAGACGGCTTCGATGGCGCATACGGAAGCGACCAGTTTCTCCTTGATCGAATGATCTTCCAGGATCTCGGCCAGCAGCCATTGCAGCTCCACTACTTTATCGCTGCGGAAGAAAAGGTCGTCGCCGGGCTTATAGAAATTACGGGAATTTTTTTCATCATCGATGAAGGCAAGCTTCCCCCTGATCTTTTCAGGATCGAGAAAATACAATAATACCTTTGTGTAAAAATCATACTCTTTTCTGCGGATGGTATCCAGGTGAACGATGTCTTCGAAAAGCCAGTCCTGCGCTTTGGAAGGAACGACTTTACCGAGGCCGCTGTCGGGGCTGTGTACCAGAAGGCGGCGCAAACGCCCGATCTCGGAGGATACGGATACCAGTGATTTATTCAGGGGTCTTGTGGCCATAGATAAGATCTTCATATTAGCTTCCACAAAGGTATGTATTTGTCATAAAGAGAAGAAATTACGGAAATCTCTGCTTTTTTTACATCAATATATGAATTAAGTGTAGGTTTGGGAAAAATACGGGATGCAAAAAATCACGGACGATACCATCGATTCGATCAATGATCGGATCCAGCACATGGACGAATCGCAGGTCGAAGAAATATGGAATGCATTTGCCAAAGAGCAGCCTGCATTAGTTGGCTATGTGCTGGGAGAAAGCCGTGAATTAAAGGTTCCCGATGCCAGAGAAGATGTTGCCTATATCCTGACGATTATTTTCCTGAGCTTCCGCGAGGAAGAGCCTGGCATACTTCCGGTGACAGAAGAAGAATTTGAAAAAGCATTCAACAGAGAATTCGATGAAATGGAAGAAGTATTTCATGAAGGGTTCGATGAGACGGATGCGATGACGATCATGGATTCGTTCAGCCAGCCCCATCTGCTCCAGTTTGCGGCGGCGGTTATCTACGGCGAAGGCGGCGAAGAAGAAGAGAGCAATTTCACGGAAGAGGAAGCCGGCCTCTTTGTCGTCATCTTTAAGACCGTCATCAGCCTAATGGACGGGAAAATGGATTAAAAAACTACCAACTGTTAGTTTACTAAACAACTTTCTGCTATTTTTGCGGCAATAAACCGATTGCCATTATGCATTTTAATTTATCCGAAGAACATCAGATGATCCAAAAAGCTGCCCGGGACTTCGCGCAGACCGAATGCCTGCCCGGTGTGATAGACCGGGACGAGCACCAGCGATTTCCAAAAGAGCAGGTGATGAAGCTCGCAGAGCTGGGTTTTATGGGTATGATGGTAGACCCGCAATACGGCGGCGCCGGCATGGATACGGTCAGCTATGTGCTGGCCATGGAAGAAATAAGTAAGATAGACGCCAGTGTGAGTGTTTGTATGAGCGTCAACAACAGCCTGGTTTGCTGGGGCCTTGCAAAATTCGGCTCGGAAGAGCAGAAACAGAAATATCTCGTACCGCTTGCACAGGGTCGCAAGGATGGAGAGCTCTATATAGGCGCTTTTTTGCTGAGCGAACCGGAAGCTGGCAGCGATGCGACTTCGCAACGTACAACGGCAGAGAACAAAGGAGACTATTATCTGCTCAACGGGACCAAGAACTGGATCACCAACGGAAATTCCGCTTCCGTGTATCTGGTCATGGCGCAGTCCGATGTGTCCAAAGGCAGCCGTGGCATCAATGTCTTTATCGTGGAGAAGAACTCTCCCGGAGTAGTGGTTGGCGCAAAAGAGAACAAATTAGGAATAAGGGGCAGCGATACCCACAGCATCCTGTTCAATGATGTGAAAGTGCCAGGGGAGAACAGGATTGGGGAGGAAGGCGCCGGCTTCCAGTTTGCCATGAAGACCCTTTCGGGCGGACGGATCGGAATAGCTTCTCAGGCCCTCGGCATTGCCAGCGGAGCGTATGAGCTGGCCCTGAAATACAGCAAGGAAAGAAAAGCGTTCGGGAAAGAGATCATGCATCACCAGGCCATCCAGTTCAAGCTGGCGGATATGGCTACCCGCATCGAGGCTTCCCGTCTCTTATGTCTGCGCGCCGCCTGGGAAAAAGACAATGGGATGGATTTTACCCTGAGTTCTTCCATGGCAAAGGTCTTTGCATCGGAGACGGCCATGTGGACGGCTACCGAGGCCGTGCAGATCCACGGAGGATATGGCTATGTAAAAGAATATCATGTGGAGAGGCTGATGCGGGACGCAAAGATCACGCAGATCTATGAAGGCACCAGCGAGGTGCAGCGTATCGTGATCAGCCGTTCGATCCTGAAATAACAGGGTATCATTACTTGCGATCCGCAGCATTTACTAGGATTCGATCCAAAGCATATCATACCCGCGATCCACAGCTTGCCATTCAAAACTCATCATCCTGCAAACAAATCGATCCCATGCCGGCAGACCAGGCAACATATAATGACCTTCTTACAGAACTAGGGCCCTGCGTCCGGCTGGTAGCGGTCTCCAAGACCAAGCCTGCCGAGGACATCCGGGAATTATACGGCCTGGGACAACGGGATTTCGGAGAGAATTATGTCCAGGAGCTGACGGAAAAGCAGGCTTTGCTTCCGGGAGATATACGCTGGCATTTTCTCGGTCACCTTCAGTCGAATAAGGTAAAATATATTGCGCCTTTCGTTCATCTTATCCATGGGGTCGACAGTCTGAAGCTCCTGAAGGAGATCGACAAGCAGGCCTTCCGCAGCGACCGGGTCATCGATTGTCTCCTGCAAGCACATATAGCCACGGAGGAAACGAAATTCGGGTTTGACGAGACGGAGCTGGATGCCCTGATGAATGGAGGCCGGGCAGAATTGGGGACATTGAAGAATATCAGAATAGCCGGACTGATGGGCATGGCTTCGTTTACGGACGACCCCGCAAAGATCAGGTCCGAATTCCATGGGCTCGCATCGATTTTTAACAGATATTTCAAGGACGCACACGCAGCGCCCAACACCCCACCCGAAGCTCCCGGCGCCCAACCCGCACCTGCCGGCTCATCACCACGCACAACGCCCATCAATTCGCCCGCCCCCGCCCCTATTCTTTCCATGGGCATGAGCGGAGACTACCAGATAGCCATCGCCGAAGGCAGCAACATGGTAAGGATCGGGAGTCTGCTCTTCGGAGCCAGACCGGCCAGGATCGGATAGCCTTTGGTTTCCTCCCCGGTATACTGTAAATTCGCGACATACTTTAAATTCGTATATCCACGAGAATTGATTTACTATGGCTGAGATCAAAGAAGAAGAAAAATCCCTTAATTTTCTCGAAGAGATCGTAGAGGAAGACCTGCGCACAGGAAAATACAAGACCATCCACACCAGGTTTCCTCCAGAACCGAATGGGTACCTTCATATAGGCCATTCCAAATCCATCTGCCTGAACTTCGGCCTCGCCATGAAATATGGCGGCCAGACCAACCTGCGCTTCGATGATACGAACCCCGTCACCGAAGAGACGGAATATGTCGAGAATATCATGGAAGACATCCGCTGGCTGGGTTTTGAATGGTCGAACGAATTATATGCCTCCGATTATTTCGAACAGATCTATCAGTTCGCCCTTGGCCTGATCCAGAAAGGCCTGGCCTATGTCGATGACAGCACGGCAGAAGAGATCGCCGCCCTCAAGGGCACCCCTACCCAGCCCGGAGAGGAGAGCGCATTCCGCAACCGCAGTGTGGAAGAGAACACCAGGCTTTTTGAAGAGATGCGGGCCGGAAAATATCAGGACGGAGAAAAGGTTTTAAGGGCTAAGATCGACATGAGCTCGACCAATATGCTCCTCCGTGATCCGATCATGTACCGGATCAAACACGCACAGCATCATCGCACGGGAGATAAGTGGTGCATTTATCCCATGTATGACTTTGCCCATGGACAGAGTGATTCCATTGAGAAGATCACGCATTCCGTCTGTACGCTTGAATTTGTATCCCATCGCCCGCTGTATGACTGGTTCATAGAAAAGCTGGATATATTCCCTTCTCATCAGTACGAGTTCGCGAGGTTGAACCTCAACTATACCGTGATGAGCAAGAGAAAGCTTCTGCAATTGGTGAACGAGAAGAACGTGACGGGCTGGGACGATCCGAGGATGCCGACGATCTCGGCCCTTCGTCGCCGGGGATATACTCCGGAAAGTATCCGTACTTTTTGCGACAGGGTAGGGGTCCAGAAAAGAGACAACATGATCGAGATGTCGCTGCTGGAATATTGCATCCGCGAACACCTGAACAGGATTGCCCTCCGGCGAATGGTGGTCTTCGATCCGCTGAAGCTGGTCATCACGAATTTTACGGAAGGAGAGGAGATGCTGAAGAGCGAGGACAATCCGGAAGATACTGCTTCGGGACAAAGGGAAATGCCCTTCAGCCGGGAAATATATATCGAGCGGGAAGATTTCATGGAAAATCCTCCTAAGAAGTTTTTCAGACTGGCTCCGGGTCAGAAAGTGCGGTTGAAAAGCGCATATATCATACAGTGCGATGAGGTGATCAAAGATGCCGATGGAAATATCACGGAGCTTATGTGTTCGTATATCCCGGGCAGCCGCAGTGGCGGAGAGAACGCGAACATGAAGGTGCAGGCTACCATCCACTGGGTCAGCATACCGCATGCGGTCACCGCCGAGCTGCGGTTGTATGATCGGTTGTTTACGGTGGAAGATCCCCTGAGTGCAGAGGGAGATTTTAAGGATTATATTAACCCCGATTCTTTAAAAGTAGTGTCTTCGGCATACGCGGAGCCATCCTTGAAACACGCAAAGTTCAACGAGCATTACCAGTTCATCCGCAAAGGCTATTTCTATCTGGACAAGGATAGCTCCGAAGAGAAGATGGTCTTCAACAGGACCGTTACCCTCAAAGATACCTGGGCCAAAGAGCAGAAAAAAACCGTCCCATCCGCCGGGTGACGAATGGGACGGCCCAATATATTGCTTTACAATTCTTGCCGGCATATCCATCCCGCCGGCATTCCGCAGCTTCTTCTTTGATTCAGCTGCGCTGATCCTTTTTAGTTTCGCCCTCCACCCCGCTGCGGCCGGTTCTGCTCCATCCAGTCCTGGTACTTCTTATACATATCATCGCCAAGAGCGGCTTTGATCCTCACATTTCTTGCGTCATTCAGCGGGCCCATCTTTGCCCTTCTGTCTTCCTGGCTCAGGGACTGGTCCATGAATATTTCCCGCTGCTTCGGCTGGAAATCGGCTGAAATAGCTTTCAGTGAATCCACCTGCACAGGGGTAAGCTTCAGGTCATCCTTCATCTTCTGCATCATGGCTTCCTGTCTTTGTCTCATGGCTGCCGTATCGCCACGCTGGGCATGGGCAGAAGAGAAAGAAAACAACGCTACCACTATGGCAGCGCATGCGATCATTTTTTTACTCACGTTCATATTTATAATTTTTAATGAATAATGGTGAGCTTCTTTTTTTAAGATAAAGCCCTTATCAGTGAGTACCAAATTTGTGCTAAAAAGATCAAACCCCAGACGCTTTTACGTAGGCGGCAATCCCTTCTCCGGTATCGGTCAATGAACAACCCGCCATCGGTCAATGAATATTTTTTCGGCGTGAATGGCTTCAGCACCATTTCTGCCGGTTTGGTATTATTATTGCTTAAGTTAAGGAATTACCACCCCACTATCCCAAGCCGCACGGTCTTATCTTCCAATTAATTTATAATAATGCAAATATGTGATTGTCAGTATGTAATATAGCTTTACTTAAAATTGTACATCATGTATTTCTCCCTTGTCAGCCTGTCCGAGTTCGGGCAATTTCTGCAGATCCTGCTTTGGATCTTTCTTCCCATATTTATCCTTTCGCTGCTGGTGACCACCTATCTGCACTACCGGAAGAGATCCAGAGAGCAGCAGGACCAGTTCATGCCGGCCTTTTCCGATGAGATCTCACCCGCGTTGCGCGCGGCCATCTTATCTTCGGCTAGCTCGGATGGTCTGTCTGGAAAACGCGCGGGGGATGGGTCCACATCACGAACAGCGGATATGTCCTCGTCACGCGCGGCGGACATGCCTTTATCACGCCCGGAGGATCGCTCCGACACACAGGGCATGCAGGAGGATACCGACAGCCCTTACAAGGGCTTGCTCTGGATGAAGAATAAGTATGAGCAGGACAGAGAATTGGCGGACCTGAAATACGAACAACTGAAATCCGAATTCAGACATTCGGAAGAGAAATATACGGCGATTCTTGGCGAACAAAGAACGCTCAGGGATCTTCTGAGTGAAAAAGACTTTCGCATCGGCCTGCTGCAAAACCAGCTCGATGACCGCCAGGCCTGGATAGACCGCCTGAATGAACAGTCTCAGCAGGATAAGACCCGTAGTGAAGAACTGGCGGCCAAGCTGGAATTAAGCAGCAAGCTCCTGTTGAAAATTCACCAGGAGCTGGACCGGTCGAGGGCTGGATGGACGAATCATCCACTGGAGATCGTGCGCGGCGAAGACAATGCCCAGGACCCGTTCAGCCAGCCGGTCTCCCACGATCTGCCGGATCCCAGCAATCAACCTTCCTCCAGCGATCAGGCAAGCCTCCCGGATCAGGCAGTTCCCCTCAGCCAGACAAATCTCCCGGCTCAGCCGGTTTCTGACGGTCACCAGACACCCAAAGAACCACACACACCAGGTGAGACCAAGATCGTTTCCTGGATGGAATCCGGTCCGGCGTAGACGGTACAACCGGATCTCGAATCCCCAATCCATTATTCTGTCCGGGTCTGCACGGTGATCGGTTGTTTCTTATAGGAATTGACATGCCTTCCGTTCTGGATCGCAGGCGTCCATTTACCGCTCTTTTTGATGACCCTCACGGCTTCCCGGGTCAGTTCTTCAGGGCCGCTCATGGCCTGCACATCGCTTACATTGCCTTCTTTATCGACGATGAACTGAACAACGACCGTGCCGCTGATTCCTTTGTCAAGGGCATCTTCTGGCGTCACGAAATTCTTCAGCAGGAAACGCTGCCAGGCCGGCATTCCCCCTGGATAACTCGACTCGATCTGTACGCTCATAAATACATAATCCGATGAATCGGGTTTCTTTGGTGGATCGACAATGCCCTTTCCGCCGTCTCCGGTAGGTGGCGCTACGATCCCGTCATCGGCAACACCCGCTACATTCGCCGTTCCGATCTTTACGTCATCCATATCTGTCTGGGCCGGCGGCATCTCATCCGGTTTGATAGGTTCATTGGTGATCTTGGGAATAGTAAACGCCAGCGTTGCCACTTTGGGCGCCGGCAATTTCGGCTGCGGCAGCGGTTCCACCGGTTTCTCTTTCATATTTACTTCTGTAAGAGTGGGATCGTCTACCATCGGCATGACCCTTGCCGATTTATCCATTTTTCCCGCCAATACATAACCACCGATCAGCAAAAGACAAAGCGAGGCCATCATGGCCAGGGCCTTTGTCAGCCGACGGTTATAGTTCTTGCGCAGATCATACGCGCCATACATTTTGTTGCGTCCATCGAATACGATATCAAGCAGGTCTGCCTGCGGAATTTTATTCATTTCCATGTTGATGAGTTTATTATTGAGATACCCAGCACATGACGATTCCACAGCAACAACAAAGAATTCTTTGTTTCCCGGTCTTATGGAAATGCGCATTTCCTGCATCGGAAAATGCATCTGCCCCCGACCCGGTCAGCTGCCCATCCTGCCGCGACGCTCTAGCAATCTGGGAATCCAGTCTCCCGATGGGAAGCCCGTCCCGGAAAAGACATCTGCAATTGGCTCCAGTTCAGCCATTTAGCATTTGGCAAGTCAATTGAATAACCGTGTATACAATTCGTCCTTATGTCAACGCATTACAAACTCGTTCTCTTATTATCCTTAGCAACTCTCGTGGCCGGCATGACCATGGCCCAGAATGCGGCCAACTGGAATATGAACAGCTCGCTCACGGCCAGCAGCACCAGCACCGGCGTTTCGGTCTCTCCCATCACTCTGGGCAATCCGTCAATTACCGGCTCATTCAACGGCGGCTCCGAATATTATGGAGAAGGCGGCTGGCCAACCGGTGCGCTCGATACCCATGCTTATTTTCAGTTCTCTGTCAACGCAAATTCCGGTTATTATCTGGTCTTCAATTCAGTGACGCTGGTGATGCGCCGCAGCAATACAGGAACACCCGCAGGTTCAGGCCCTACGCAATGGAGCCTCAGGAGCAGTCTCGATAATTATGTATCGGATATCAGCACCGGCAGCATGACCGATGCTTATGCGACCTATGCGGTCAGCCTTCCAGCGGCATTTCACGCTATTCCTTCTGCTGTAATTTTTCGTATGTATGGATATAGCACGACTGTTTCTCCCGGTGGATCCAGCCGCTTCGTCTTCGACAATATCAGTGTCCAGGGACATGCGACAGCAGGGATCCTGGCGGAACAATCCATCAGATTGGATGCAACCACCACTCCTACGAACAGCGTAGCGTTAAAATACGATCCAACCGGCTTTGCGGCAGGAACGATCTTCGGTGTGCAGCGTTCTGTAAACGGTGTTGATTTTTCAACGGTCTACCAGACCAAGGCCACAGCGGACGCGCAGGTCTGGAATTATGAAGATATCACTCTGCCGGATGCTCCAGGATTATTCTACCGCATTTCCGCGGCGCAGCCCGGAGGAATAGTATATATGTCACCGGTAGTATCGGTAAAGTTGTCGATGCAGTCCGGCATGAAAATATCGGCCGTGATCCCACAGGGAACAGGCGCTTCCGTAAAAGCGCTGCTGCAGTTACCATCAAATGGCGAATACCGGCTCATGGTATCGTCTTCGGACGGCAGGCCTCTTGCTCAGAAAATGATCAGTGGTGAGACGGGAAGTCTGGCAGCAGACATCCCTTTCGGGTCATATCCCCATGGAGTGTATATCCTGACCCTGGCAAGTGCGAACGCCGGTCAGCGGATCAGCAAACAGTTCATTTTGTAATTTCACGATCATCGGTCTCGCAGACATCTGACAGCCTATTTATACTCCCCATACACCTCCCGAAGCGTATCGGCAATCTCGCCCAGCGTGCAGAAATTTTCCACCGCCTCGATCACTACCGGCATGATGTTCTCGTCGGAGGATGCTTTATCATTAAGGTCCTGCAAGATGGAGTCGCAACGAGCCGGGTCCCTTTTCCTCCTCAGCGCGACGAGCTTTTCGGTCTGCACCTGGCGGATACTGTCGTCGATCTTAAAACCGGGTATCGGATTGCCGTCTGCCGACTGGAATTTATTGACGCCTACGCTGATCTTCTCGCCTGCCTCGATCTGCCGCTGGCACTTATAGGCGCTTCTCGCGATCTCTTCCTGGATGAACCCCCGTTCTATCGCGCTTACGCTGCCACCCATGGCGTCGATCTGCCCGATCAGCTTCCAGGCCTCCGCCTCCACCTGCGCCGTCAGCGTCTCGACGAAATAGCTGCCCGCCAGCGGGTCCGCAGTATCCGGCGCGCCACTCTCATAGGCTACGATCTGCTGCGTGCGCAGCGCGATACGCGCCGCCTCTTCCGTCGGCAGGCTCAGCGCCTCGTCGTATCCGTTCGTATGCAGCGACTGGGTGCCTCCTAACACGGCGGCAAGGGTCTGCACGGTCACCCGCGCTATATTGTTGAGGGGTTGCTGGGCCGTCAGGGTGCTGCCTCCCGTCTGGGTGTGGAAACGTAGCATCATTGCCCTGGGGTCCGTAGCCCCCAGTTCTTTCATGATCCGGGCCCACATCCGGCGGGCCGCCCGGAACTTAGCCACTTCTTCGAACAGGTTGTTATGCGCATTGAAGAAAAAAGATAGTCGCTTGCCAAAGACATTTATGTCAAGCCCCTTTGCCATGGCTGCCTGCACATAGGCCTTCCCGTTGGCCAGGGTGAACGCGATCTCCTGGACGGCTGTGCTGCCCGCCTCGCGGATATGATACCCCGATATCGAAATGGTGTTCCATTTTGGCAGCTCCCTGCTGCACCATTCGAAAATATCGGTGATGACCCGCATGGAGGGCTGGGGCGGATAGATATAGGTGCCCCTCGCCGCATATTCTTTCAGGATATCGTTCTGGATGGTGCCGGAAATCTTTTTCAGATCGGCTCCCTGCTGCTTCGCCAGCGCAACATAAAAGGCTAAAAGGATATAGCCCGTCGCATTGATCGTCATGGAAGTGGTGATCTCCTCCAGTTTGATCCCGCCGAACAGGGTCTGCATGTCCTCGATGGAATCGATCGCTACCCCCGTCTTGCCCACTTCCCCTTCCGCAAGGGGATGATCGCTGTCATAGCCGATCTGCGTGGGCAGGTCAAAGGCCACGCTCAGGCCCATCACGCCCTGCTTTAACAAATAATGATATCGTTTGTTGCTTTCTTCCGCCGTGCTGAACCCTGCATACTGCCGCATGGTCCATAGCTTGCCCCGGTACATATCAGACTGCACGCCTCTGGTGAATGGAAATACTCCAGGCATCTCCTCTGCACCGCCTGCCCCGCTGAGCCCGCCATCAGCGCCGTCATCAGCACCGACCTCTCCGGCGTCCAGCCGTTTCAGATCATCGGCCGTATAGACTTCCCTGATCTCGATCCCGCTGTCCGTTAAGATTTTTTTTCCCATAGCAATATTTTTTGGAGCAACTCACCCCGCCGCGGCCGTTCTTTCTCTCCCGCAAAAGGAGCTTCCGTTCCTCCCGCATCCGCCAATGGCCCGCGAACGCCGCCACCTACATCAGTTTCTTCGCCTCATAGGCCAGCGCCTCGGAGACGATATTCTGAAGGGAAGCTTTAGGGCTCTGCATCAACAGCTCGAGCAGGGATTTATTCAGTTCCATGCCGGTGGCTTCCGGCGGCAGGAAGGAAGAAACCTGGTTTATGATGAGCAGATTTTGCTCCTTAAGGTTACGGACTGCATCCCAGGCCTCGGCCGTAACATAGATCTGTTGCGTGATATTATGTTCGAATTCCTGCTTTACGCTCTGTGTGAGCAGAGACTGCATTTCCCGGGCGCTCAATCCCTGCTGGTTCACCCGGCTGATCAGATTAGGCAGTGCTATGCGGTCGGTCAGCAGGATCAGGCGCTCATAAGCCTGGAGCTGGAGCTGACGGATGGAAGGGCCGGCTGCGCTACCCTCACCCGCACCCTCTCCACGGCTATCTTTTTTTACGCCTTTTTTGGTGTCTTTACGCTGTTTCCAGAAAACATAGGCCAGGGTGCCCGCCAGAAGGACGGCTATGATGATCGCAAAAACCAGCTGATTGGTATCGATAGACATAATGGGTTTTTAATGGTGGACAAAAATAACGAATACCCTGCTCTTTTATTTGAACATTAAAAATACAGCCAATGCCATTTTATCCCATCGACCTTATTCCATTCAAGGGCAGGGGCCGGTGTTTTGATGGTCCGGTTCAGTTTGAGCAGGGTAGTGGACAAGGGCGACAGCCCGTCCGCCCGGTAAAGATCGGTATCGAAAGAGAAATAGAACTGCCGGTACCGCTCGAATTCCGGTATCGCCTTGCCATTGATCTCCTTCGGGTTGGTGACCCCGCCGATCATTCCCTCCGCTCCATACCCCGCTGAAAGGTTCAGCCATTTAGGGAAACCGCTGCTGCCAGGTAAAAATGAGCCGATATTGACCGACAGCCAGTAGGTTTGCCCGTTATAGTCTTTCAGCATCCGCTGAGGTAAATTACTGCCCAGTTCGGCAGGATGATATCCGGCGAATATAGTATGGTGATAGGAATACTTCAGGCTGATACACTGCTGCCCCCACATCAGCTGCTGTCCTTCGAACAGCAGGCAGCCGGCCAGGTTAGCCAGCATATCCCCTTTGGAGAAGCCCCATTTATCGGAATGGCCGTCCAGGATCTCGATCATCGTCATGAACCCAAGGGCCGTCAGGGTACCCGCAAGGGCAGAAGTGCCTGGTTTTACCCCTCCCCAGCGGAGCAGATCGCTCTGGATGGCCGCTATATTATAGGCCGTGGTGGCGTGCCCCAGCTTATCCATGCTCAGCCATTCATTATTGTCATTGAACAGGTGAAACCGGCTATGGGGGAATTTCTTATACCAGAGATAGTTCAGCCCGATAGTGATGGCTGTCCCGATGGCGGATTCAGCAATAATGACCCCGTTGACCCTGCCGGGATTGTATTTGGTATCAGGCCTGAAAAACTCCTGGGCCGCCACAGGCCGGCTGCCCGCCAGCAGGAAGAAAGCCGCCAGCAATACGATCATCCCTCTCCCGGGGAAAGACCTTCCTATCCGCGGGAGAACTATCCGGCGGAATGATCTTACTCCTGGCGGTCGTAAGGTGCGGGGCGTACAATCCATGCTGTAATATAAAGAAAAACTTATTTCACGCTCTCCCGCGCCTGTCAGCGACTGTTCTTCTGAAACTCTCCCTGGTCGTTCTCTTCCGTCTCCCCCTGATGCCTGGTATCTACTTTGCGGTAGGACCAGAAGAACACCAGCGGGAAGATCAGCAGCGAGAATACCGTCGCGCACAACAGCCCGCCGATGACCACCCTGGCCAGGGGTCGCGAGCTCTCCGAACCGATGCCCGTGGAAATAGCAGCGGGCAGCAACCCGATGGTCGCCATCAGCGCCGTCATCAGCACCGGCCTGATCAGATCATTGACGCCAAGCTTGATCGAGGTATAGAGTGGGCTCTGTAACCCGCGGATCCTTTCCAGATTTTGCTTGAATGCGGTGATCAGCAGTACGCCTTCCAGGATACAGATCCCGAATAAGGCGATAAACCCGATGCCTGCGGAGATGGAAAAATTCGTGCCCGTGATCAGCAATGCCAACACGCCTCCCACTACGGCGCAGGGGACATTGAGGAACACCAGTCCCGCATCCTTCAGGTTCCCGAACATGATAAAAAGTAAAAGGAAGATCAGCAGCAGGCTGATCGGCACCACTTCCGCCAGACGTTTGGAAGCGCGCTGCTGGTTCTCGAAATCACCCTGCCACACCATGGAATAACCTTTGGGGAGCTTCACCTGCGCATCCACTTTTTCCTGGGCTTCTTTTATGGTGCTGCCCATATCCCTGCCCACGACGGAAAACTTCACGGCCGAATAGCGCTGGTTGTCATCCCGGAAGATGAGACAGGGCCCCGTCTTCTCCCGGATATCCGCAATCTCGCGGATGGGTACCTTGGAGCCGCCCTGTGTAGGTACCAGCAGGTCCCCGATATCGCTCTCCGACTTCCGGAATTCTTCGGGAAACCGGATCCGGATATCGAACTTACGCACCCCTTCATACAGCTGGGTGACCGCCTTGCCGCCGATGGCCATCTCGATAACGGCATTCGCATCGGCCGTAGACACCCCATACAGGGCCATCCGGTCCTGGTTCAGATCGATGTCCAGCTCTGGCTGACCAATATTCCGGATCACGCCCAGGTCCTCGATGCCCCGTATATTTTTAAGTATATTGTCGACCTTGTCGCATTGCCCTTCCATATAATCCAGCGAATCCCCGAATATTTTTACACATATGGACCCCTTCACCCCCGACACGGCCTCTTCCACATTGTCCATGATCGGCTGGGAAAAGTTCAGATCCACGCCCGGGATCCCCGATAAGGCCTTTCTCATCTGACCGATCAGCTCCTCCTTTGAGATCTTTGGCTTCCACTCCTCTTCAGGATACAGCGACACGCCGAACTCATTATTATAGAAGCCCGCCACATCCGTTCCGTCATCGGGCCGCCCGGTCTGTGACATCACCCGCCTGATCTGCGGGAACCGCATCATGATATTTCTCATCTGATCGGCCCTCGCAACGGAGGTGTCGAGGGAAATGCTGTAGGGCAGGGTAGCGCGCACCCAGATGGAACCTTCATTCAGTTCGGGCAGGAATTCCGATCCAAGGAACTTAAAGGAATAAAGTCCTGCCACGATCACCAGCACCGCGACAATGATGGCCGGCTTCTTGTAACGGAAGACCAGGCGGAACCCCTGCATGATCTTGCTGGTAATAAAATTAGTGAACGGGTTGTGCTTCTCCCGGACGTTCTTCCGTAGCAGGACATTCGCGAGGACGGGTACCAGCGTCAGCGTGAAGATCAGCGCGCCCAGCAGGGCAAACCCCAATGTATAGGCCAGCGGCGAGAACATCTTCCCTTCCACTTTCTGAAAAGCAAAAATGGGCAACAGGGCCGTTATGATGATAAGCTTGGTGAAGAATATGGCCTTACCCAGCTCGGCGCCTTTCTTACGGATCATACCTATCTTGGACAGCTTGTTGAATTTCTCCATGCCCACCTCCCTTGCCTTGCGGTCCAGCAATACGAACAACCCCTCCACCATAACCACGGCCCCATCGATGATGATCCCGAAATCTATCGCGCCGAGGGACAGCAGGTTGGCGGACATACCCATCAGGTTCAGACAGATAAAGGCGAAGAGCAACGACAGTGGGATGATAATACTTACGATCAGCGTGGTCCGCCAGTTGAACATGAACAACGAAACGATCAGCGTCACCAGCAGGATGCCTTCCACCAGGTTGTGCAGCACCGTATGCGTGGCATAATGGATCAGGTCCTCGCGGTTGTAGAATGGGACGATCTTCGTGTCGGGCGGCAGGACGCGCTCATTCAGCTTCTTCACTCTTTCCTTCAGCCCCTGGATGACCATGTCCGGGTTTTCTCCTTTTCTCATCAGTACGATCCCTTCCACGGCATCGGGGTTATTGCGGAGCCGCCGGTGACCAGAGCTGTCATCGGTGGCATCGGTCCGTCCCACCTCGCCCAGTCTCGGCAGATTGGAGATCTCCACTTCGGCAAGGTCCTTCACCGTGATGGGGATGCCGTTGATGTTCTCGACGGTGATATTCCGGATCTCATTGATATCGTTCAGCAGACCGATGCCCCGTACTACATATGCCTGGGAGTTCTTATTGATGACATCCCCTCCGATATTGATATTGCTCTTGCTCACCGCATTGGAGACGTCCAGCGGCGTGATCCCAAGGCCGGCCATTTTCTGAGGGTTGGCCCTGATCTCATAGGTCTTCACCATGCCGCCGAAGCTCACGATATCCGCGATCCCGGGCACGGCACGCAGTTCCCGGTCGACCACCCAATCCTGTAATGTTTTCAGTTCCCTCGGGTCACGGAAAGAGCTCTCCAGCGTATATCGATAGACCTCACCCGTAGGCCCCGTAGGCGGTTGCACCTGCGGGCTGATGAATTCAGGGAGCGTTACGTTGGGAAGAAGGTTGTTCACCTGCAGCCGCGCATAGCTGTCCGATACCTCATCATCGAAGATCAGCTTTACCACCGACAGACCGAAAATGCTGGTCGAACGGAGGCTTGTCTTTTTCTGCACGGGGTTCATCGCGATCTCGATGGGGATGGTGACGAATTTTTCCACCTCCTCCGCGCTCCTGCCCGGCCATTGCGTGATGATCGTGATCTCCGTATTGGTCACATCCGGGAAGGCCTCGATCGGCATTTTCTGAAAAGTAAAAAAACCATATACAGCCAGCAGCGCCGTTGCGAAAAATATGAAATATTTATTTTTTAGGGAAAAGGCCAGAATGCTTTTTAATACCTTGTTCATCGGGGTGTTTGTTTTATTGAACTAGCCATTTAATTCGTGGAAAATAAACAGCGCCTGGGAACCGATCACCTTTTCGCCTTCCGAAAGACCCCCGGATATATAGGTCCTGTCCCCAACGGTGCTGGAGACCAGTACCGGCCTGATGCTGATATCGGACGGGCTTTTATACACCAGCACATAATATTGGTTGTTATCGAAGATCAGCGCGGTGCCGGGCACCGAAAGCATATTCTTGTTCAGCGTGGTGTTCAGCATGACACTGGCGAACATCTCGGGCTTCAGCAGATAGCCCGGGTTTGGCAGCACGATCCGCACTTTCATCACCTTGTTGGTAGGGTCCAGCACGTTCATGACCCTGTCCACCCTGCCCCTGAATATTTTCCCGGGATAGGAGAGGGTGCTGACATTGACGCTGTCACCTACCCTTATCAGAGAGATGCTCGTCTCATAGACATTGGCCAGCACCCAGATATTCTTCAGGTCGGAGATGGTGAAGAGGTTGCCGCCGTTATCGGGACGGAGCGCCATATTATTCGTGGCCTGCTTTTCCACAACGAATCCGCTGATCGGGGACTTTAAAAAATATTCTCCGTTCCGGCTGCCGCCGTTCAGCTGGATGATCCGCTGCGCTTTTTCATAGCCGGCCTTCGACTGATCATAAGCCGCTTCGGCCGCAAGACTGTCCCTCGCCGAGGCCAGCCCGCTCCTGTACATATCCCTGGTTGCTTCCAGGCTTTTTTTAGCTACGGACATATTGGTTTCGGCGGTGACGATATCATTGCTGTACCCGGCCATTTCCGAGCTCCGGATAATGGCAAGCACCTGCCCTTTTTCGACATAATCGCCCAGCATCACTTTTATATCCTGAAGCGTACCGCTGACCATGGGGTAGATCTTCGCGACATTGTCATCGTTGAAGGAGATTTTTCCGGTGAGGGTAACGGAGCTGACCACCCTGGAATTGGCAACGCTGTCAATCTCGATGGATCTGGCAAGGCTGTCCGAAAGCACGAATTTTTGCTTTTCCGCCGGCACCGTTTCCGCCCCGCTCGTGCAGCCCTGTGATGTGATCAACGCCAGGACGGATAACGCCGTCAAGATCCCAGCCCCAAAGCGTAAAAATTTAGCGTTCATATTAATTAAAGAAATTAGTTCCCGTATAATAATTGATATCTTCAAAAGCGCTGATCCGGTCGTACCGTATGGCATTCGACTGCAAGATATTCTGCTTGTAAGAGTCGTAGAAGTCCAGAAAATCCAGGAGGCTGATATTCCTTCGCTGATAATTGATCAGCACCTCGTGCATCAGCCGCTCGAAGTCACCATAGAATCCGGGATCTATCGCCTTATAAAGTTTGTCCTGGTCGAAGGCCTTCTGCAATGATCTCGACACATTCTCCTGCACGGTGGCTTCCGTGCTTCTCTGCGTCGCGGAATTCATGCTGATCAAGGCTTTTGCCGACCGGATATTACCCTGGTTGCGGTTGAATACGGGCAGGTCGATGGCGGCGCCGATACCATAATAGTTGGTCAGAAAGCTGCCTTGCTCATCATAGCCCAGCGAAAGGCTGAGGTCGGGGACGGCGAGCGACCGCTGATAATTGTAATTAAGTTTGCTGATATCCGTATTCGTCCGCGCGATCTGCAGATCGGTCCGGTTGTGGAAAGCAGAATCCATCAGGGCGCTCACGGGATATCTGGCGGGGTCCAGCGCGTCGATGGCCGGCGAATCGATAACGGGAATAATATAAAGTCCGGGCTTCATCTGCAGCAACAGCCTCAGCTCACTCTGGATATCGTTGATCTGGCTCTGCAACGCGTTGTGCTCGGTCTGAAAGCTGTACAGCTGCGCCCGGATACGGATCGCTTCTTTCATTGAGATATTGCCTTTGGCCTGCTGCTCCTGAAAGGCGATCACGATCTGTTGCAGCGCCCCGATCTCCGCCATATACAGCTTTTCCGATTGCTGCAGATAGTGGATGTTGAAGAAATCGGTCCGGAGCGTGTATTTCAGGGTCCTCAGAAGATCGAAGAACTGATATTCGGTCAGCATTGCGTTGGCCTGAGCCAGCCTGATCTGCTTGTTCCGCTTCCCGGCCAGTAAAATAAGCTGCGAGAGACCAAAGGTCGTCTCGTCATTGGCGCCCAGCGGGAAGAACTGTTTAAGCGTTCCGGAATACAGCGCATGCTGCGCACTGAAGTTCGGATTGGGCCACAGCCTCGCCTGCATGATCAGGGCCTTGTTGGCATCGATATTATACCGCTGCGCCAGCAATTGCAGGTTACTGTCCAGGAACATTTTTTCCGCGTCGGGTAGCCGCAGGCTCATCGTATCCTGCCGTCCCTGGGCCAGGAGAAATGAACCTGCAAAAAAAGAAATTAGGGTCAGGGTGACCAATTTTTTTTGCATAGGTTATGCCATTGTGATGAGGAACAAAACTAATATATCCTGATGTTAAGCAGGGGTTAAGTAACGTTTACACAAGTGGCAGGCAGTATTAAGAGAGCGGCGACGGGAGATCGTCAGCCGTGAGGGGTATTGAACCGAAACCCAACCCCATGAATGGTTTCAAGGTTTACTTCGGGATCCGCTTTAAAATATTTTCTCAACTTGGTGATGAACACATCCATACTTCTTCCAAGGAAATAATCGTCTTTGCCCCACACATTCAGCAGGACTTCTTCTCTTTTCAATATCCTGTTTGCATGTTCGCAAAGGAATTTCAGCAGGTCCGCTTCTTTCTGGGTGAGATTGAAGATTTCTTTATCGATGGTGAGCTTGAGGTCGGTGTAGGAAAAGTTCAGGTTGCCGATGGTAAACAATACTTCGGTCTCCGAATGCATCTTCCGGGTCCTTCTCAGAAAAACTTCCATGCGCATCAGCAGCTCCTGCATGCTGAAGGGCTTTGTGATATAGTCGTCGGCGCCGCTCTGGAACCCCTTTATCTTATCTTCTTCCATGGATCGTGCGGTGATGAATATAATTGGCATCATATCGCTTTGCTGTCTGATCTTTTTAGCGACCGCAAACCCGTCTTTATTCGGCATCATCACATCCAGCAGGCACATGCCGAATTCGTTCTTGTCGAATTTGTCGATGGCGGATTGCCCGTCAGGGCAAAGGACGACTTCATACCCTGCATCTACCAGGTTGTCCTTGATCACATATCCAAGGGAAAGATCATCTTCGGCCAACAACACTTTTACTTTAGACGCTTGCATACTATTTTAGTTAAAAGGGATAAATAATCTGAATTCCGTTCCGATGCCCGGCAGGCTGCTGACCCTGATCTTGCCATTGTGTGCATCGATGATACGCTTTACAAAATTCAGGCCCAGGCCAAAACCCTTTACATTGTGGATATCGCCGGTAGGCACGCGGTAGAATTTCTTGAAAATATTTTTCAGGTATTTTTTTTCTATCCCGACTCCATTGTCTTTCACAGAAATAAAAAAATCGTTGTCTGCATTGCCCGTTTCCACGACGATATGCGGGTGCGCCGAATATTTCAGCGCATTCTCCAGCAGGTTCACTACGGCCAGTTCCAGGTGTGCCCGGTCGCCATGCACAGACGTCCCCTGCTCATCCATTTTCAGGTCCACCCTCGCCTTTTTTTCTTCGATCAGCGGCTGCACCTTGCTCAGCGCCTGTTCGATAAGCTCGTGTGGCTCGATATTCTCCTTCTTGATCGGCAGGTTCTTCGATTCGGAAGACGCTACCTTCAGCAACCGTTCCACCTGGCTTTGCAGGTGCTCGGTCTGGTTCTTGATGATCGAAGAATATCGTTCCAGCCGGTCGGGTTGCCGGAGGATATTGCCCTGCGCCAGCACATCCGCCGCTATCTTCATTACCGCCAGCGGGGTCCTGAACTCATGTGTGAAATTATTTACGAAATCCTTCTGCACTTCGGCGAGGAATTTCTGACGGTAAAAATAAAAGAGGCTCACAGCCAACCCGATCAAAGAGATGAACAGGACCACACTGCTGACGACCCAGAATTGCATCTGCTCCAGGATATATTCATGCCTGTGGGGGAAATACAGCAGGATATGGTCAAAATCCTTGGAGAATACCGGCAGGTCCTGCGTCTGCGTTATTCCTGCATAACGGGACGCCGGCGTGGGGATGAACTCTTCATAGACATATTTTCTGGCGCTGCTGCTGTACGCTCCCAGCTTGCAGTCCGTCAGCACCCCAAAATCGGCAAACTCTTGCTGCAGGAAGAAGGAAAGGCTGTCTTTCTGAGGGATGGTATCCGCCTTGAAAAGGAAATAGTTATTACCGGGGTTATTGATCAGCTGCTGCAGGCTCGTGCCCGGCGCGTCGTTCATTTCCAGGTCCTCGAAAAGCCCGCGGATGCTCTTGACCACATTGACATTGAACTGCCTTTCTTCAAAAGAATAGACCTTTTTAAGCCAGTATAGCTGGACCGTCACGATAAGGGCGATCAGTACCGTCGCAATAAGAACAATGAGCTTTAATGTGGATGAACGCATAGTAAAAAAATTATCCCCGATCTTCACCTTCAGCCTGATGCATCCTGCCCGGAGGCCCAGGTCCGCGGATCGCAATCCCGGAAACCCTGCAAAATAGTCATCCTTGATTCGACTAATATAGTAAAATGGTTAAGCACTGGTTAAGAAATCTTCCAAATATCACAATCTTTTTAATATACAAGTCGTTGTTTAGATACGATCAGGGGTGATAACTTTATTTTGTTCGCCCCCTGCATTTGAATAAACGCATTACAGCATTCCATTTTTTTAAACGAAAAACATCCCGGATTATGAAGAAGATCTTATTACTTGCCAGCTTCCTGTTTGCCTTTGCCGGATTAACTTTTGCCCAGACTGCCACAGCAAAGACCAAAAAGCCCAAAACGGCTAAAACCAAGCCCGCCACGGCCACCACGACCACAAAGGCAATGGCCCCCGCAACCGCAAAAACCGCGGCTCCCGCGACGGCAAAGACTACTGCCCCAGTAACAGCCAAAGTAGCTACCACCGCGGCGGCAGGTCCGAAAAAGGCCGATGGCACGCCTGATATGCGCTACAAAGCTAACAAAGACGCCGCCAAGGCTCCCGTTCACCTGAAAAAAGATGGCACCCCGGACAAGCGTTTCAAGGAAAACAAACCCGCTAAAACGAATTAATCATTTGAAAATCAAATAATTAGGATTTAAATCATAATAACGTTCCGGTTTGTTATCGGGACGTTATTCTATTTTGGGGATAAAATTATTTTTGTATCTTGATCGTGGAAATCATTTTTTCCTACCTCTTTAAAAAACAATAAAATATGAAAAAAGCCCTCTTAATGTTAGTATTCCTTTTGGCAATTGCAGGATTCACTATGGCGCAGGAACATCACGCCGGCCCTCCAAAGCATCACAAGCCAATTCATCACAAGCATCATCATAAACACCACAAGCCTGTTCACCATCATTAGAACATAAAAAAAACCCTGTAGTCGAACTACAGGGTTTTTTCTGGTATATATAGTCTCTTTATGATTTAACCGTAGCGGAGGGAGCCTTCACTTTCGTCTTCTCAACGACCCTGTCTCCACCCAGCGGCCTTCCTTTCGCAAAATCTACGAGGAAAGGGGCTGCCACGAAGATCGAAGAATAGGTACCGGTGATTACCCCGATAAGCATCGCAAAGGCAAATCCCTTGGTCACCTCTCCGCCGACCAGGAACAGGATCAGCAGGGTCAGGAATACCGTCAGCGAGGTCATGATCGTACGGCTCAGTGTATCGTTGACCGCCTTGTTGATGATCTCTCCGTTGCTCGCACCTTTCATGAGGCGGCTGTCCTCACGGATCCTGTCGAATACGATCACGGTGTCATTCATGGAGAAACCGATCACGGTCAGCACCGCGGCAATAAAATGCTGGTCGAGCTCCAGCGGGAAGGGGACGATCTCGTGCAGGAAGGAGAACACCGCCAGCGTCACGAATACGTCGTGCAACAGGGAGATGATCGTTCCAAGGGAATATCTCCAGTCGCGGAACCTGATGAATATATAGACGAAAATGATCAACACCGCAAAGATGATCGCCTTGATGGCGCCCGCCTTGAGGTCGTCGGAAATGGTCGGAAGTACTTTCTTGGTCTGCTGCACATGGGCCGGCGTCAGGAAGTCATGAAGGGCCGTTCCCGTTGGCAGAAAGGGCTGCAATCCGCCATACAGCTTATTCAGCACAATGGAATCCGTTGCCTGGCTTTCCTGCTTGATCAGGTAGTCCGTGGTGATCTCCAGCTGCTCGTTGCTGCCATAGGTCTTGATCTCCAGCGAAGATTCTGGAAAGGTCTTTCTCAGCGCCGAGCGGACCTCTTCGGACTGTACGGGCTTCGAGAAATTGATAACATAGCTGCGACCGCCCTGGAACTCTACCCCTTCCTTGAATCCGTGGAAGAAAGAAGCTACCCCTAATATCAGCACGACTACGGAAATGCCATAGGCCACTTTCCGGTATTCGATGAATTTGAAAGAGGCATGCTTGAAGATACGGCGGGAGAGGGGCGTAAAATATTTAAAGTGACGGTTCTTGTTCGTGTAGAAGTCGGTGATCAGCCTGGATACCAGGATACCGCAGAAAAGCGACAGGAGGATACCGAGGATCTGCGTGGTTGCGAAACCAAGCACGGGGCCTAATCCGAAATAGAACAGGATCAGTGCGGTAAGCAGGTTGGTAACGTGCGCATCCAGTACCGGGGCCAGCGAACGCTTGTATCCGTCGCTGACGGCGAGCTGGTAACTTTTTCCACGCGTGAGCTCCTCCTTGATACGTTCGAAAATGATAACGTTGGTGTCCACGGCCATACCGACGGTAAGTACAAGGGCCGCAATACCGGGCGCCGTCAGCGTGGCATGCAGCGCGCTCAGCACCCCGATGGTAAACAGCAGGTTCAGGATAAGGGCGACATTGGCCACCCAGCCTGCCGTATTGTAATAGACCAGCATCAGGATAAAGATCACGGCAAAGGATATGACGAAGGCCATTGTTCCCCCATTCACGGCTTCTTTACCAAGGGTAGGGCCTACCACCTGTTCCTGCACGATCTTGGCGGGAGCGTCCAGCTTACCCGATTTGAGGATGTTCGCAAGATCCTGCGCTTCCTCGATGCTCTGGGTCGAATTCTTGCCATGGCCCATCATGATGCGGGATTGTCCCCCCGTGATCGGCTCGGTGACAAATGGCGCGGAATAAACGATATCGTCCAGCACGATGGCAATCGGCTTGCTGGTGTTCTTGGTGGTCATGGTGGCCCAGTCCTTGGCGCCCTGCTTCTTCATGCTCATTTCCACGATGACTTCGCTGGTGACCGGATCGAAATCCTGGCTCGCGTCCTCGATGGCTTCGCCTTCTATCTTTGCTTTGTCCGTTCCTGGAACCGTGCGGATGGCATAGAATTCGAGATATGGGATCAGTTTGCCATCATCGTCTCTTTGCTGTTTGCCCCAGAGGAACTTCAGGTCCTGCGGGAAATTCTGACGGACGACCGGATTGTTCAGATAGTCGTTGACGGTTCCCGTATCTTTTATGGCTGCCTGCGCGAGGTAGGCGGAATAATGAGGTTGTCCCGTCTTGGGGTCCTGCTGGGGCGGTACGAACTGCAGCACACGGCGCAGCGCGTCCGCATTGGCGGCCAGCGACGAAGTGTCCTTTTTGGACGAATCGGCTGCCGACGTTGCCGTATCTTTTACCCCGTTCAGGTAGTTCTGGAGGGATTTGCTGGCATTGACAAGTGAATTCTCCAGCTCGCCGAGATTATATACTTCCCAGAATTGGAGGTTAGCGGTCGATTGCAGGTACTTGCGCACTCTCTCCGGGTCGGTGGCTCCGGCCAGCTCCACGTTGATGATCCCCCTGTTATCGTCCAGACTGATACTGGGCTGGGCGACCCCGAATTTATCGATACGTTTCTGCAGGACCTGGTAGGTCTGTTTCATCGCGGCGCTGGCCTGGTCGTGCAGATAGGTGATCACCGAATTGTCGGAGGCGTCGAACTTGATCTTGTTACGGTTGCTGTTGGCGAATAATGGAGCCAGTTTACCGCCGGGGTACAGTTCTTTATAGGACTGCGCGAACAGATCGATAAGATTGCCGGCGCTGGTCAGTTTCTTCTGAAGGGAAAGATCGAGGGATTTGGTGATCTGGGGGTCTCTCGGGTTGTTCGCCAGCCCTTTGATCAGGCCGTCGAGAGCCACATCGAGGGTCACGCTGATACCGCCCTGAAGGTCCAGACCGAGCAGCAGTTCGCTCTCTTTTGATTTCTGGTATCCGGTACCCCACCAGGTGATCTTGGTATCCCTTGTGCTGTCCAGCAGATGCCTTCTGCGCTGGTTGAATGCCTGGTCCAGGGTGTCCTGGTAGAGAGCCCGGGCTTCTTTGTCACCGGGGTATTTATTCTGGGCGGAAGGATAGAGGCTATTGACATATCGCTTTGCCTTCGCATCCATGTCCGATTCATGTTTGTTGACAAACCAGGTAAAGGATAGTTGGTACAAAGAAATGATGATCAATAAAGCAGCAAAAATACTTACCAGTGCTCTCATTGGAAGTTTCGTTTATTTTTTTTAAGGACCGCAAAGATAGGGTTTTTTTTAGCTGATTGTACCTTATCTTCGCGCCGCTAATTTTATTGAACTATGCAGCTATCATCGATTCTTTCCCGCTTCAGCGAACCGGAGACGTTGAAAATGGCCAAGCTCGGCCGCGAATTAAGGGCAAAAGGCGTAGACGTCATCGATCTGAGCCTTGGTGAGCCTGATTTTGACACCCCGCAGCATATAAAGGATGCCGCTAAAAAAGCCATCGATGATAACTGGAGCCATTATACCCCCGTATCGGGCTATGCCGATCTGAGGGAGGCTATCTGCACCAAGCTGAAAAGGGATAATAACCTCGATTATACGCCTGCGGAAATAGTCGTGTCCACCGGGGCCAAGCAGAGCCTTGCCAACATCATCCTGGCGCTGGTCGACGAGGGAGAGGAAGTGATCATCCCGACGCCATACTGGGTAACCTATTCCGAGCTGGTGAAGATCGCCAGAGGCAAAGTGATGGAAGTCCATTGCTCCCTGGACAGCGGTTTCAAGATCACTCCGGCCCAGCTGGAGGCCGCCATTACTCCCCGCACCAAAGTATTCCTTTTCTCCTCTCCCTGCAATCCGTCGGGGGCCGTATATAATAAAAAGGAGTTGGAGGCCCTCGCCGCCGTCTTCCGCAAACACCCCGATGTCTTTATCATCTCCGATGAAATATACGAATACATCAATTTCATCGGCAAACACGAGAGCATTGCGCAGTTCGCGGACCTGAAGGACCGGATCATCATCGTCAATGGACTGAGCAAAGGGTTCGCCATGACAGGCTGGCGTCTCGGCTATATCGCCGCCGATGTGGAAGTAGCAAAAGCCTGTGAGAAGCTGCAGGGCCAGTTCACCAGCGGCACGAATTCCATCGCGCAGAAATCGGCCGTCACCGCCCTTACCGCCGACCTGACCCCTTCTTATGAAATGGTGAAAGAGTTCACCCGCAGAAGGGAAAGGACCCTGGCCCTTGTCAAAGAGATCCCGGGTATCAGGTGTTTCGAGCCGGAAGGCGCATTCTATATTTTCCCGGATGTATCTTCCTATTTCGGTAAGTCCGACGGGAATTCGGTCATAAAGAACTCGGCTGACTTCAGCATGTACCTGCTGAATACCGCGCATGTATCTTCTGTAATGGGAGACGCTTTCGGGGAACCCGCCTGCGTGAGGTTCTCTTTCGCCAACAGCATGGGAAATATCGAAAAGGCCTGGGTGAGAATAAAAGACGCGCTGGCGAAACTAAAATAGTCAGGACATCACCGTTTATCGCCCGCATGGCCCTGGCTCAGCGCCGTATGCGCCGCCATCTCCACCAATTTTTCGTGCAGTGCCAGCACCTGTGGCAGCATAGCCTGCTGCTCATCGTTGCGGATCACGAAATCGCATAATTTCATTTTCAGCTCTTCGTCGATCTGACTTTTCATCCGTTTGATCACTTCTTCGCGGGGGATAGTATTCCGTTTCATGGTGCGCAGGATGCGCAGCTCGGCGGGAGCCCATACGCCGATGACATAGTCGAGGGTCTGCCTTGCACGGCTTTCGAAGATCAGCGCAGCTTCTTTGATGGCATATGGCGCCTTTCCGGATTGTTCTTTCATCCATCTTTCTCCGGCGCGTATCGTGGCCGGATGGACCAGCGAATTCAGCAGCTCCAGCTTTTTCGGATCGTTAAAGACCTGTGCGGCCAGCCATGCCCTGTTCAGCTGCATGTTGGCTGCAGCCCCGCCGTCTTTGCCGTCCGATACCCCATCAGGCCCTCCAATGAGCTTTTCGCCGGCCCCGCCTTTCAGATAAGCCTCCGCACCAAAAGCTGTAACGATCTGATCCTTCAATTCCTCATCCTCATTCATGAGGGACCTGGCCGACTCATCGGCATAGGATACGGGAATTCCCAGCACACCGAATATTCCGGCTACCGTGCTTTTGCCGGACCCTATGCCGCCTGTCAGGCCAATTCTTAGCATAAATTCAATTTCCCGGTCATACCCGCAGTATCCGTGGACCGGGATCCATGCGGGCAATTCCGATTATTTCGCCACGGGGACTATTTCTTATCCGTCGCTACAGATTTGTTGAGGTTCTGCGTCCATTCCATCGAGATAGCGCTCTTTTCGATCTTGAGGTAGCTGCCGGGGCTGGTCTCGATCTGGATCGTTCCGTCTTCGTTCACCTTGTTCACGGCGCCATGAATGCCAGCGATGGTCACGATCTTATCGCCCTTCTGCATATCTTCCTGGAACTTCTTGGCCAGCTTGGCTTTCTTGGCCTGAGGACGTATCATAAAAAGCCAGAATACCAGGATCATACCGCCTAACAGGACTAACTGTAAAGTACCACCGCCGCCGGCGCCTGCCTGTAATAAAACAACTGATAGAGTCATAATGTATGTTATTGTTTGTTATTTTTATTTCTTCTTTCCCCTGTATCACCGACTCCTCACTGCATCCCAACTCTTCCAGTGCATCCCGGCTCCGGGCATCACGGTTTCTTCTCCACCTGGACCACGAACTGCAGCGAATGGTTCTGCGTCCCCTTCGTGTTGGCCGTTACGGTCAGCGTCTTGTGGTTGGTCCCCACCTTCCCTTCGCTGTTGAAGGTGGCTTTGATCTGTCCTTCCGCACCCGGGGCTACGGCTTCATTGGATTCCTCCGCCACCGTACACCCGCAGCTGGGCTGCACATGCGCGATCACCAGCGGCTTGTCACCGGTGTTCCTGAAACGGAAAGATACTTCCAGCTTCTGCCCCTCCTGGATCTTGCCGAAATCCTTGACGGAGTCGATCCACTGAATGCTGGTGAACTTCGATGGGTCGTTGACCGCACCTGATGCGGCGCCTGCTCCGCTCTTCGTATCGTTCATGCAGCCTCCGAGCAACGCTGCAACAAGAAAACAAACGGGTAAATATCGCATGCCTGATAATTTTTGCAAACCTACGGATTTGCCTTAAAATTAATTTTATGCATTTTTTCATCCCTGACCAGGTCCTTATGGATATTGTCCAGGATGCCGTTGATGAACTGCCCGCTCTGCGGAGTGCTGTAATCTTTGGCCAGATCGATATATTCGTTGATGGTCACCTTCGGGGGAATGGTCTCGAAATAGAGGAACTCGGCCACGCCCATCTGCATCAGGATCATATCGAGGGTGGCGATCCTGTCGGCGTCCCAGTTCTTCAGCTTGGGTTTGATAAGGTCCATCAGCACCTCTTTCTTTTCCACAACCGTCATCAGCAGGCTTCTGGCGAATTCCCATTTTTCCTTGCTCAGGATCTCCTGGAAATTCACCGACTGGGGCTTATGGATATAGCCTGACAGCAGCTGGTTCACCATTTCCACATCGTCGTCCCAGTTGCTGTCAGGGTCTTCGATATGGTTCTCGAAAAGTTCGTTGGGGAGCATCAGGCCGTTGAAGATCAGCTCCAGCATCTCTTTCTCCGATCTTTTCTCCCTTCCTGACTCGGCTATATATTTATTATATTCTTCGGTGGCGGCCAGTTCCTGATAAAGCTTCTTGATCAGCTCCTTATTTTCGGCAAGCTGGGGCTTATCCGTTTGCCAGGCCTTCTGCAGGGAAGGGTCCTCCAGCATCTTCCAGAGATATTCATTCCCCGCCAGCTTGATATTGACATTCATGTCCTGTTCGGAAGGGAGATGTTTGGAAGAACGCACCCTTGAATCCGTCTCGGCATAACGGGCCACTTCGGTTATAAAATAAATAAGGTAGGTTAACAGCTGACGGGTCTGGTCAAAATGCTTTTGTAAGATCCGGACAGGCTCCCCAGGCTTCACTTCTTGCTCCCGGGCTTCCAGGGTATACAGGGTCTGCATCACTTTTACCCGGATATTTCTTCTGCTGATCATGTGATAAGAGCTTGTTTAGCGGCTGCGAAGATAGGAATTTTACCTTTTCCTGATATTAAATAATAGGCTGCGCCCGCTCACGCAATAGACTGTGCCCGCTCACGGCGACCGGTTCTGCAACCTTCCGGCGACTGGCCTTATCCCTTTCCGGCGACCGGCTCCGCACGCCATACGACCGGCTCCGAAAACCTTTTGTCCACCGGCTCCGTCCCCTCCCTGCTATGTCAGTTTACTGACAAACAGCCTGTTGCGGGACTGAAATATTGACACTGGGGGAGGAGGACCCCGGTCCGGCCCTGCCAAAACTGTAAAAATGGCCTTCTTTGATGGCGTTGGTACGAAATTCGTATACCTTTGCCGTCCTGCTTTCCGCAGGATTTAATAATCTTTCACCAAACAATAAATTAATACAACTATGGCTAAGAAGTTAAGCGTTACCCCTCTCGCGGACAGGGTAATTGTGAAGCCAGCTAAGGCTGAAGAAAAAACTGCCGGCGGTATCATTATCCCCGATACGGCAAAAGAAAAACCTCAGCGCGGTACGGTAGTAGCCGCTGGTCCTGGAAAAAAGGATGAACCAGTGACCGTTAAGATCGGCGACACCGTATTATATGGAAAATATGCCGGCACCGAGATCCAGATCGAAGGCGACGATTTTCTGATCATGAGAGAATCTGACATTTTAGCAATAGTATAATTCGTTCAGAACAGTCCGTTTGCTGGCCATTTTTAGCAGGCCAGCCTCGATGGACAGCCCCAATTTTATAAATTTTTCAAATCAAATAATTATGGCAAAACAACTTTTCTTCGACATCGATGCCCGCAATAAAATGAAAAGAGGCGTTGATATTCTCGCAAACGCGGTTAAGGTGACATTAGGTCCCAAGGGCCGTAATGTAGTATTGGAGAAGAAATTTGGCGCTCCTTCCGTTACAAAAGATGGTGTGACCGTAGCAAAAGAGATCGAGCTGGAAGATCCCATCGAGAACATGGGCGCCCAGATGGTGAAGGAAGTAGCTTCCAAGACTGCGGACATCGCAGGGGATGGCACAACGACCGCAACCGTGCTCGCTCAGTCCATCATCGCTGAAGGGCTCAAGAACGTGGCCGCCGGCGCTAACCCGATGGACCTGAAACGTGGCATCGACAAGGCTGTGGAAAAAGTAGTCGCCAACCTGGGCGCACAGTCCCAGACGATCGGCAATGACAGCAGGAAGATCGAGCAGGTGGCTTCCATTTCCGCCAATAATGACACGAATATCGGCAAGCTCATCGCGCAGGCTTTCGGCAAAGTAGGTAAGGAAGGCGTCATCACCGTTGAAGAAGCAAAAGGCACCGACACTACGGTGGAAGTGGTGGAAGGTATGCAATTCGACCGTGGATATATCTCTCCTTATTTCGTGACCAACAGCGAAAAGATGGAAGCCGAGCTGGAGAACCCCTATATCCTGATCTATGACAAAAAGATCGCAGCGATGAAGGATATCCTGCACATTTTGGAAAAAGTCGCACAAAGCGGCCGTCCTCTGCTGATCATCGCAGAAGACCTCGAAGGCGAAGCGCTGGCTACTTTAGTAGTGAACAAATTACGCGGCACCATCAAGGTGGCTGCAGTAAAGGCTCCCGGCTTCGGCGACAGAAGGAAAGAAATGTTACAGGACATCGCGATCCTTACAAAGGGCATCGTGATCAGCGAAGAACAGGGATACAAGCTCGAAGGCGCAGACCTGAGCTACCTCGGTAGCGCGGCTTCCGTAACGATCGATAAGGACAATACCACCGTTGTAGGCGGTAAGGGAAAGAAAGACGATATAATAGCCCGTGTGAATCAGATCAAGGCGCAGATCGAGACGACGACGTCCGATTATGACAAGGAAAAATTGCAGGAACGCCTGGCTAAGCTCAGCGGCGGGGTAGCCGTATTGTATATCGGTGCCGCTACCGAAATGGAAATGAAGGAAAAGAAGGATCGCGTCGACGATGCTTTACACGCCACCCGCGCTGCCGTTGAAGAAGGCATCGTACCTGGCGGTGGAGTAGCGTATATCCGCGCCATTGAGTCCCTGGAGAAACTGAAAGGTGCCAATGAAGATGAAACGACTGGTATCGCCATCGTCAAGAGAGCGCTGGAAGAACCCATCCGCCAGATCGTCGTGAACAGCGGCATCGAAGGCAGCATCGTGGTGCAGAAAGTAAAAGAAGGCAAGGGCGATTATGGCTTCAACGCCCGTACGGAAGTATATGAGAACCTGCTCAAGGCTGGTGTCATCGATCCTACGAAAGTTACCCGTATCGCGTTGCAGAACGCTGCTTCTATCGCAGGTATGCTGCTGACCACCGAGTGTGTGATCGCAGACAAGCCAAAGAAAGAAGAAGGCGGCCATGCACATGCAGGTGGAGCACCTGGAATGGGCGGAATGGATTACTAAGAGATCCGGTTATAAAAAAGGGGCGGTCCCGACATCTGTCGGACCGCCCCTTTTCGTATATATGGCATGCGGGTAGCAGCAATGATCATTTTAGCAGGCTTCCTGATACAGGGATCCTCCTGTATCCGGTACGACAGCAATCTTGTCCTGTCCAGCCTTAAGCTAAATTCCCCGCTCTCCATCACAGCAGACGGCCTGTCGGCAACGGCGCTCAGGACTCCGGTCCCCAGGCTCACAGCCTCACCAGGCGCGGTCCCGGACTCCGGCACGCGGACCCGGTCTTATCTGGCCCTCGGCGACTCCTACACCATAGGTCAGTCCGTCGCCCCGGAAGACCGCTACCCTGTACAACTGGTAAAAAAACTGAATGAAAAAGGGATAATGTATGCCGACCCCGAGATCATCGCCACCTCCGGCTGGACGACTACCAACCTCCTCAATGCCCTCCAGAATAAAAAAACGGATACACCATACGATCTGGTCACCCTGCTTATCGGTGTGAACAATCAGTACCAGCGGAAGACACAAGCCCAGTACCAGGAAGAGTTCGCCAGCCTGCTTCATCAGGCGATCGGCCTGGCGGGAGATAACCGTGCCCATGTCATCGTGCTGTCGATACCGGATTATACCGTTACGCCATTCGCACGTTTCATGGACAAGCCGCTGGTGATTTCTCAGCTCGACTCTTTCAACAGGATCAATAAGGAGATATCGAAGACTTCCAGGGTGCGGTATTTAGACATCACCTGGGAAAGCCGCAAAGCGGCCGACGACCCCTCCCTCATAGCGGAAGATGGTCTGCATTTTTCAGGAAAAGAATATGAGATCTGGGCAGCCATGATAGAAAAGACCGCCCGCCGTAACTAGAATTTAAATCCCACGGTCGCGACCAATGTTCCCCCTATCTCCTTGAGCGTGGAGAACGTATTCGCCTTGTCGGCGAGCCTGTAGGGGAAGTTGACATCCCTGCTGAATCCCTGTACATATGCCAGATCGACGAACATCCCGTTGTCCCGGTATCCCACGCCTCCGCTCAGAAACAGCCGGTCTGCCTTCAGCGCATTGTCCGAATAAGGGTTGCTGTAATAAGCCACGCCGGCCCTGGCCATAAGCGTATTGAATTTCAACTCGCCGCCCAGCCGGACTCCCAGCGTGCCTTTATAATAACTTTTTATCGTGCTGTTCACATCGTCATAATAGCTGGCATCCATATTATCATCCGCACGCTGGAAATGTGTGCTGCCGGTGGCGGTATATTCGATATCCGCCGTGACGAATCCTTTCTGCTTGCGCGTGTCTCTCGAATCCCCGCCGAATATATATGACCCGCTGACGAGGAATTTCCAGGGAGTATAGAGATTGTAGTTGACCGAATTGCCGGATACACCCGCGAGCTGATCGAGCGAATCGGATGAGATCGACGATTGTGGGAAGGAAGTGTAATTTTCCGTACGCGCGATCAGCGATGCATGGATCGTGTTCGTGAGACCATAAATGGTCGGCGTGTGGATGGCCAGGCCAAACCTCAACGAGCCGCTGGGCTTGAAGATCGCGCCCACCTTGAGATTAAGACCCGCCCCCTTGGTCGTGAATTTTTCCTGATACGTGAAGCTGTCGAAATCATTATTGGTATTTCCCGTCGCATCGGATTCATGAAAGGTCTGATAACGGGTGTAGCTCATGATCGGGATCCCCAGGGTGCCCCCGAAATACCATTTGTCCTGGACATTGGTAGCCAGCGACAGTCCGATCTCGGTGATGCCCCCAGTGGTCTTCAACGTGTTTTCCTGGTTCACCAGACCTGCCTTCTCGGGTTGCCCGATGACATTTACATTGCCGTTGACCGTCGCCGTATCGATCAGATAGGTATAGAGCGCCATCCGCGCGCCATAGGAAAGGGATGGGCTTCCCAGCGCGTCGTCGATGCTGAGGCCCGAATTGGCGAATTCTTCCGCATATTGTTCGGAGAAAGAGCTGTAATTATTCTGCCCTTTGTAATGGATAGTGTTGTTGAAATTGGCCATCCGGTTCACCGTAAGCGCGAATGCATTGCTGACCCCGTTCCGGTTCGTGTATCCCAGCACCAGCCCGCTGGTGCCCAGATTAAAATTGGTGGCCGCGCTGCCGGATGTTGTCGTGCCCCGGTAACTGCTCTTGTCGGTGAGGAAACGGAATCCCGGGCTGAGCACGAATTCGCTGGTCTTGTACATGCCAAGACCGGCAGGGTTGACGGATGCCGCCGAGATCTCCCCGCCCAGTGATCCCATTGCGCCGCCAATCGCCTGCTGGCGTGCTGTTCCGCTCGGGATCGTCCATGATGCACGAAGAGCGTCTTCCGGGACCTGTGCTGATAACTGCTGAAAAAGAAATAGGGCTGCCCAAAGGGGTATTTTTTTCATATTGCTGCTGGCTACACTGATAATTAGCTTAATGATCTCTCTTTGAGCAGTATTGATTTATGGCCTTGCTGACCTTGATTGACGCCTCCGGCCGGCTCACGACTGATGCTTTCCCGGGCACGGCTGACGCCTAGTGCCTTCCAGGCCTGCTGACCCCGCCGCCACCGCCACCGCCGGAATTTCCACCGCCGCCGCCACCTCCTGAAGAAGGAGTATAGCTTCTGGCCGGAGGACTGTATGAGTTATTGTTCGAACTGTTGTTCGACGGTCTGTAGTAAGAATTCGAATTTGTATTGTTATACCTGCTGCCGGATCCGGAACCGCTGGGATTGTTGTAATAGGAGGGACGGCCGCTGCCACCGGGACTGTAGAACCTGCCGCTGCCGCCATTGACGGAACTGTTCGCCGTACGATAGCTCGCAGAGTTGAAGCTCGTCAGATGTGGTGAGCTGAGGATCGGATTGGAGAACTTAGGGTTCACGAATACGACGCCGCTGCCATAATAGGGGTTGTAGAAATAGGGGTTATAACAGGTGTTCCACATAAAGTAACTGTTCCAGCCGAGATAAGGATTGAAATATCCAAGGCCCAGACCAAGACCGGAAAATCCGTAACCGCCATAAGGAGAGAATGCAGAACCATAATATCCGCCTACTCCGACGGGAGAATAATAAGAATCGTAATTGCTGTAATCGTCGAAAGTCGACCAGCGGGCCTGATCCACCGACTTCATGCGTACATAATTATCGCTGGGGGCCGTGCTGTAGTACTCGTCCTGGTTTTCGGAGGAGGCTGCGCCGGCTGCTTTGGATGCGCCGGGAGAATAATATACGTCATCGGGCGTTTGCCTCACTTTGTTCACCGAAGAGCAGCTGCTCAGTATCAGGGTAGCAGCGGCAAGCAAAATAAATATAGGTCTCATGGCGAAAGGTTTTAAATATTTTCAGACTGAAGTTACTAATTTCGCGCTTCATCTGTCTTAGTAAAGTTACGATAAATAGTTCAGCCAAACCACCCGATCATCCAATTTATGAGCAAAGAAATCACAAGCCGGCAGCAGGATTACTCGCAATGGTATAATGACCTGGTCATCAAAGGCAGCCTGGCCGATTATTCGGCTGTCCGCGGCTGTATGGTGATCAAGCCTTATGGGTTTGCCCTCTGGGAGAATATGCGCGACCAGCTGGACAAGATGTTCAAGGATACTGGCCATGTGAATGCATATTTCCCCTTGTTCATACCTAAGAGCTTTTTGAGCAAGGAGGCGGCCCATGTGGAGGGCTTTGCCAAGGAATGCGCCGTGGTGACCCACTATCGGCTCAAGAATGACCCCAACGGTGGCGGCGTGATCGTCGACCCGGACGCCAAGCTTGAAGAAGAGCTCATCGTCCGCCCCACCAGCGAGACCATAATCTGGAGCACCTATAAGACCTGGATCCAGTCCTACCGTGACCTGCCCCTGCTGATCAACCAATGGGCCAATGTGGTAAGATGGGAGATGCGTACCCGTCTGTTCCTCCGCACCGCGGAGTTCCTGTGGCAGGAAGGACACACTGCTCATGCTACGGCTGCCGAGGCCGTTGCGGAGACCCGGCAGATGCTGGACATCTATGCGGAGTTCGTGGAGGAATATATGGCCCTGCCGGTGATCAAAGGGGTAAAGACGGAGAGCGAACGCTTCGCCGGTGCGGTGGATACGTATTGCATCGAGGCGCTGATGCAGGATGGCAAGGCGCTCCAGGCCGGGACCTCCCATTTCCTCGGACAGAATTTTGCAAAGGCCTTCGACGTTAAATTCTCGGACAAGGATAATAAGCTGGAATATGTCTGGGCAACGAGCTGGGGGGTAAGCACCCGCCTCGTAGGCGCCCTGGTAATGGCCCACAGCGATGACGAAGGACTGATCATGCCGCCAAAGATCGCTCCCTTCCAGGTAGTGATCGTCCCGATCTTCAAAGGAGACGACAGGAAAGACCTGCTGATCGCAAAAGGAAAGGAACTGGCCGCGCAGCTCAAGGCTGCCGGAGTACGCGTTAAATTCGACGACAACGATAACAACCGCCCCGGATGGAAATTCGCCGAATACGAGCTGAAAGGCGTGCCCATCCGGATTGCAATGGGGCTGAGGGATCTGGAGAACAACACCGTGGAAATAGCCCGCCGGGACACCAGGGAGAAAAGTAACGCAAGTTCCGAAGGGCTGGCGGCCACGGTCGTCCAGCTGCTGGCCACGATCCAACAAGCCATGTACGATAAAGCATTGACTTTCAGAGAACAACATATTACAAAGGTGGACGGGTGGGCGGAATTCGAAAAGTTGCTGGATGAAAAAGGCGGCTTCTTTCTCGCGCATTGGGACGGGACGGCGGAGACGGAAGAGGCCATCAAGGATAAGACAAAGGCCACGATCCGTTGCATCCCCCTGAATGCCTCCCCGGAAGAGGGTAAATGTATCCTGACGGGCAAACCAAGCCAGCAGCGGGTATTGTTCGCAAGGGCTTATTGAGGAAAAGCCCCCAAAAGTCGGATGCTCCCACCGGACGGAAAATAGTTACAATCATTAAAGGTTGTAACTATTTTTTTTTACTTTCAGTCCATCAATTCATTAAATAACCCCCATTTATGGAACCAAACACGGAAAGCAATCTATTTGAACTAGCGGTTGACAACATTTCATCTTCCTATCTCAAAGAAACGGCCAAATGGGCTAAATTCCTGTCGATAATCGGCTTTATCACCTGCGGGTTTCTCGTGCTGATCGCCCTTTTTGCCGGCTCTCTTTTTTCGAATCTCGGTCAGGCAAGCGGTTTTGGCATGCTGGGTGCAGGGTTCGGAGCGGTTTTTACCGTTATTTACCTGATAATTGCGGCCCTCTATTTCTTTCCTTGTCTTTACCTTTTTAATTTTGCAGCAAAAATGCAGGTTGCCCTGCGCAGCAATGACCAGGATCAACTGACCCAGTCTTTCAAGAACCTCAAATCCTGTTACCGGTTTGTCGGGATCCTGACCGTCATCTGGCTGTGCCTTTGCATCTTATTCTTTATCCTGGGCGTGATCGGGAATTCTTTCCGGTAAGAGCATTTCTTCTGGCAGGGGTCTTCCCTGAGGCAAGGATTCGTCCCTCCGATAAGCCGGGGCGCGTCGTTATGCGCTAAATCGTGGAGTAGTAATTATAGTCCTTCAGCAGGGTTTCCAGAAATTCAAGGGAGTCCTGGTCGGACTCTATATTCAGCTTCGTCCGGATCCTTTCCCCGATCCGCATGGAAAGATCGTAGTCGCTTCTTTTCCGGACGGTCCCGATTATGCTTTTGAGCGTATTGATATCTTTGTCCGTCAACTGCATCACCTGGGGATACCTGGGCTGATATCCTGTCTCCAGTTCCGTAAATACCGTGTCTTCCCAGGATGTGCTGTTCCGGGTATCGATGATGATCGTGCCCGCCACTACGTCCCCGATGCGTTGCGTACGCTGTGACATCAGCACACAGGCAAGACCCGAAAAAAGAAAGATACTGCACCACCAGGGCAATTCTCCAAAATAAATAGCGGGGATCAGCCACACCGGGAAATCGGTCAGACGGAATACCCACCTCACCAGATACTGACTGAGCGTTGGCTGACCGCCATCTGCGGTGATCACTTTTATACCAAGGGCCTTCTTCCCGATGCTCTGTCCGTTCAGCCTGGTCTCGCAGATCAGATGATAGAAGAGGGGAGGCAGCCCGAACAAGGCGACACCCACCTGCGACGCGAGGATCTCCGGGGTAATGCCATTCAGCATCCGGCTGCCGATTATACTATAGGCAGTGAGGATCACGATGTCGATCATCCACGCCAGCAATCGCTTGTGGAATGGAGTTATGGCAAAATCTACCTCTATATTAAAGCCAGTATCTAATTTTACCGATACCATTATGGGATAGTTCAGATTTTCCTTCTATATTTATTGGTAAATATAATGCTAAAATCTTTTTGAGTGAGGGAAGGTCTTTTTATTAAAAAAAATATTGATAAGTGGAAAGAGTATCAATACCTGCCGGCGACAGACCCCGATGAAATGGCGGGCCAGTTTACCGAGCTGGTCAACGATCTCGGCTACTCGAAGACCTTCTATCCCCAGAGCAAAGTGACCCAATATCTCAACGGACTGGCCTCGCGGATCTATCTGGGGATCTACCGGAATAAAAAAGAAGAATCTTCGCGTATCTTTCGTTTCTGGAAGAGCGAACTGCCCCTCGTCGTTCGGAAATATCATCGTGAAATAGGCTATGCCTTTCTCATTTTTACTTCTTTTGCCATCCTCGCCGCTTTTTCAGCGGCCCACGACGAGACCTTTGTCCGGGGCGTGCTGGGCGACCGCTATGTGGATATGACCGAGGAGAATATTTCCAAAGGCGACCCTTTCGGGGTCTACAAGAGCGACGATCAGTTCAGCATGTTCCTCCGGATTGCGCTGAATAATATAAAGGTGTCTTTCTTTACCTTCGTTATAGGCATCGTTCTTTCGCTGGGTTCAGTCTGGATGTTGTTCAAGAACGGCGTGATGGTTGGCGCTTTCCAGTATTATTTTTTTTCCAAGGGGCTGGGACTGAAATCCATCCTCGTGATCTGGATCCACGGAACGCTGGAGATCTCTTCTATCATTATTGCGGGCGGCGCAGGTCTGGTCCTGGGCAACAGCATTCTTTTCCCGGGTACGCATAAAAGGGTCCATTCTCTTAAACGGGGAGCGAAAGATGGTCTGAAGCTGATGGTCGGCCTCGTGCCGGTATTCATTGCCGCCGCTTTTCTGGAAGGCTTCGTTACCCGTTACTCGACCATGCCGGTTTTGATCAGTAGCTCTATTTTACTTTTCTCTTTATTTTTTATCATCTGGTATTTTGTTATCTATCCTGTTCGCCTGGAAAAGAAAATCAGCCAGGGTCACCGTTTGTAACATGCGCGTCCCTTCATCTTACATAAAGAGAGCTGCCTGCCTGGCCGTAATCGCGGTCATGCTGTTTACCTTTACGCCCACACCCTGCGCGGCCCAGAGCGACCAGCGCCTGCCGGATTCTTTGAGCACGGAGGTGGACAACGTGCCGGTCGAAACAAAGAACAGCGCCCCCAAAACGCCTTCCGTGGAAGCGCCTGTGTCGGATTCCAGCCGGGTGGATACCAGCAACTCCATCACCGATCCCAATCTGCAGACCAGCTTCATAACCGCGGAAGATTCGGCCTCGCTCAGAAGGGTGCCTCATGATGTCGTCAAAGCCTATAAACGAGATAAGGATTTTGAGTATGCGAATGATCCGGCATATTGGGTCAGAGAACGGCCCGGGGGATTTAAGGAGAATGCCTTCAGCGCCTTTCTCCGCAAGCTGTTCGCCAATGAGATATTCAAATTACTGCTCTATGTCCTCCTGGCAGCGGTCCTGGGTTTTGCATTATATAAGATAATAGCGGTGAATAACCTGCACCTTTTTTACCGGTCGCCGCAGAAGGTCAGGGACGGAACGGAGCCCGGGGACGAAATGGACATGGATGAAACAGACCTGGAGAAGAAGATCCGCGATGCGCTGGCGGCCCATGACCACAGGCTGGCGACCCGTTACCATTTCCTCAAAGCGCTGCGTCTGCTCAAGGACCGGAACCTGATCGCATGGCATGCCCAGGCGACCAACCAGGACTATACCGGCCAGATGAGCGAACATCCCCAGGGGAAGAATTTCCGCCTGCTGGCAGACGCATACGAACATGTCTGGTATGGTAATTTCACCCTGACCGAAGAGCAGTCCGGATGGCTGGTAAAATATTTTCAGGACTTTTATAAAGCGATCGGAACCAGGTGAGCATTTTAAAAATATACAAATGGGTATGGCTGCCGGCCTTGCTGCTTGCCCTTTCCGGTTGCGGCCTGGGCAATCAGAAAAAACTCGACAGACGCCTCACGCTGTGGCGCAAGGATAAGATCCCCTATGGCGATTATATTGCTTTCGAGAACCTGAAATATATCTTTCCCGACGCAGAGATCACGATCAACAAGAATTCTCCCGCTCAGTTCGATCATCTCATAGAAGGGAAGAAAGCCTATCTCATCATAGTCCCATTGATGGGCCCGGACGAACCGGAATGGCGCGCCATCATGAACTTTGTAGGAGATGGCAACCAGGTATTTATTTCCTCGTCCTGGTTTGGAGACACCGTGCAGCGTTCTCTGAACTTCAAGCAGGCCAACGATGATTTTTTCCAGATGAAGGACAGCCTGCAGGTGAGCCTTCACAACCCCGTCACCAGAGATTCCCTTTCCTTCGTTTATCCCGGAGATCCCTATGATGCGTATGCGCATTCGCTGGACTCTCAGTACACCACTATTCTGGGAAGGGACAAGAAGGGCCGTCCCAACTTCATGAAATTCGGGTACAAGGGTGGGGGAGCGATCTATCTTCAGCTCGCTCCGATGGCGTTCACCAACTTCTTTCTCCTCCACAAAGATAATATAGGGTACTATGAGAATGCACTGTCTTATATTCCGGCATCCGTGAAAGAGGTGAAATGGGACGATTATTTCCGTTATGGAAGAGCGAAAGATTTTTCCGCCTTTCAATTTATCCTTGCCAACCGGTCATTGAAATGGGCATTGGGGTTGTTGTTGCTGCTTTTCCTGTTGATCTATCTGTTTGAATCCAAGCGCAAGCAGAGAATGATCCCCCAGATCAGCGCGCTGCGGAATAATTCCCTTGATTTTGTAAAAACGATCGGCCGTCTGTATTATCAGCGCAGGGATAATCTTAACCTCGCGTTGAAGATAGTGGCGCATTTCCAGGATCACATCCGCAGCCGCTACAATATGCCTGCCTCTTCGCTGGACGACCAGTTCCTCGACCGGCTGTCCTACAAATCGGGATTTGATAAAGAGCGGCTCCTGGCCCTGGCGACCGATATAAAAAATCTGCAGGAAAGGACTTCACTGACGGACGAAGAGCTGCTGGGGTTCAACAAGAAGATGGAAGAATTTTATAAACAAGTATAATATGGAAGAAAATTTATTCGAACGACGGACCGACCTGGACGATCTGCAGCAGGCGATCGGCCAGCTCAAGGCCAGCATCGGCAAGGTGATCGTAGGCCAGGAAAAGATGATAGAACTGCTGCTCGCCGGTATCCTTGCGGATGGGCATATCCTGATAGAGGGCGTACCCGGCGTGGCAAAGACTCTTACGGCAAAACTGCTCAGCAGGACGATCTCGGTTGGCTTCTCACGTATCCAGTTCACGCCCGACCTCATGCCCAGCGATGTCATCGGCACCTCGGTGTTCAATCCCCGGGAGAGCAGCTTTCAGTTCAAACCCGGACCGATCTTCAGCAATATCGTGCTTATCGATGAGATCAACCGTGCCCCGGCAAAAACGCAGTCCGCCCTTTTCGAGGTCATGGAAGAAAGACAGATCACTGTCGATGGACAGACCTATGCGCTGCAAGCCCCTTTCATGGTCATTGCGACGCAGAACCCTATCGAACAGGAAGGCACCTATCATCTGCCCGAAGCCCAGCTCGACCGTTTCTTATTTAAGATCTCCGTCGGCTATCCCGACGCTGCCCAGGAATTTCAGATCGTATCTAACCATAACGAAATGCCTGCAGGCGACCGGCTGGACGAAGTCCAGCCGGTGCTCACCGCTGCCCGCATCGGTGAGCTGCGCACAAAAGTGCGCAGCCTGCACGTGGAAGAGAAGCTGATCCATTTCATTACCTCCATCGTCGGCTCCACCCGCAACCACAAGGCCATCTACCTGGGGGCATCCCCAAGGGCATCCATCGGTATCCTCACCGGGTCCAAGGCGCTGGCTGCCATGCGGGGACGTGACTTTGTCCTGCCCGACGATATCGTGTATGTAGCCCCGGCAGTATTGCGCCACCGGCTCGTACTGACGCCTGAAAAAGAAATGGAAGGGGCCTCGGCGGACGATGTGATCAACGAGATCATTCAATCGATCGAGATCCCCCGTTAAAACGCATGATCTTATGCTTAAGAAATTCTATAGATCCCTTTTCTTCGCCCGTCGCTTTTACTGGCTCTTCGTGGCCGTGATCTTCCTGTTTGCATTGTCATACGGCTTGCCTTTATTGTTCGCGCCTGCACAGCTGGCGTTTGCGCTCCTCTGTCTGATGGCCGCGCTGGACTGGATCTTCCTGTTCTTCCGCAAAGTCCCCGTCCTCGTCCTGCGCGAGCTGCCGGAGAAATTCAGCAACGGGGATCTCAATGAAGTAAAGCTGGTGGTCACGAATCAATACCCCTTCAAGGTCAGCCTCATCCTTATCGACGAATTGCCCGACCAGTTCCAGCGCCGCGATTTTTCTCTCAGTTGTACCCTGAAAGGCGGCGAACGGCAGGTGCTGTCCTATTCGCTCCGGCCTACGGAGAGGGGGGAATACCTGTTCCACGCGATCAATGTGTTTATAAAAAGCCCGTTCGGGCTGATCGTCAGACGAAAAATACTGGATGCGGAGAAAATGGTAAAGGTGCTGCCTTCTTATTTTTTGCTGCGGAAATTTGAACTGCAGGCCTGGTCGGACAACAGGGCCGAGAGCGGCAATAAAAGGGTACGCAAGCTGGGCCATAGCCTCGAGTTCGAACAGATCAAGGAATATGTAACGGGAGACGATATCCGCAGTCTCAACTGGAAGGCTACTGCGCGCAAGGGCGGACAACTGATGGTGAATAATTATACGGATGAAAAAAGCCAGCAGGTGTATTGCATGATCGACAAAGGGCGTATCATGAAAATGCCGTTCGCGGGTATGAGCCTGCTGGACTATGCGATCAACGCCACCCTGATCCTCTCCCGCGTGGCCCTGATCAGGCAGGATAAGGCAGGGCTGGGTACTTTCGCCGAACAGATCGGCACCTTTCTGCCTGCGGGGCGCAAGGCGATGCAGATGAGCCATATCCTCGAGATCCTGTACAACCAGCAGACGAGGTTCCTCGAGACGGACTATGAAAAATTATATGCGCTGATCCGTACCCGTATCACACAGCGGAGCCTCATCGTGCTGTTCACGAATTTTGAGTCCCTCTCGGGTTTGCAGAGACAGATGCCCTATATAAGGGGTATCGCCAAAAACCACTTGTTGCTGGTGGTCTTCTTTGAGAACACCGGCTTGCAGGAGCTGCGGACATCAGCCGTCACCGATACGGAACACCTCTATGTAAAGACCATCGCCGAGAAATTTGCTTATGAAAAACGCCTTATCGTCAAGGAGCTGAACCAGCATGGCATCGCTACTATCCTCACGGCCCCCGAGAACCTCACCGTCCACACCGTCAATAAATATCTCGAGATAAAAGCGCGCATGGCGATTTAACTATATTTGCGGCATGGAACAGCGACAGGAGAATATTTTCAGCGAAGGACAGGTGCTGCTCATCGATAAGCCCTTCACATGGACCTCTTTTGACGTGGTCAGAAAGATCCGCAACCTCGTGCGGGTAAAAAAAGTCGGCCACGCAGGCACCCTCGATCCGCTTGCTACCGGTCTGCTGATCCTTTGTACGGGCAAGTTCACCAAACGGATCAATGAGTATATGGCGCAGGAAAAAGAATATACCGGCAGCTTCACCCTTGGCGCGACCACCCCCACCTTCGACCTGGAGAGCGAACCGGAAAATATAAAGGACGCGGGATCAGTCACCCTCGAAGAAGTAGTTGCCATAACCCGGCAATTCACGGGAGAGATCTGGCAGGTGCCGCCTATTCATTCGGCCATCAAGAAGGAAGGTACGCGGGTCTATGAGCTAGCCCGTATGGGAAAAGAGGTCAAGCTCGACCCCCGCAAAATAACCATCAAAGAATTTGAGATAACGCAACGGCTCTCCACACAGCCTCCACAGCATGCCATTTCCTCAGCGACCCATCCCATGCAGCAAGGACCATCTTCCACTGCAAGCCCTTTATCTCATTTCCCGGTTGTCCATTTTCGCGTAGTCTGCTCCACGGGCACCTATATCAGAAGCCTGGCCAACGACGTCGGCGCCGCGCTTGGCTGCGGGGCCTATCTCAGCAGCCTCTGCCGCACCCGGATCGGCGAATTCACCCTCGGTAAGGCCATGAACATCGAGCAGGCGGAAACATATATAATGAGCTTGCGCACTTAAATTGTGTTGATGAATAAGTCGCCTTATTTTCGAGCTATTCCCCTGCTCAAAAGATTAAAGGCTCAAGATTAGATACGGCCTGGCTATAGCCTCAGTTTATGAGAAAATACAGCGACGTTGCACAACACAATTTAAGCGCGCCAGGCATAAAAAAATCGCAAATCATAAAATCAGAAAATCATAAAATCAGAAAGGATACCCGATCCCCAGCTGGAACTGCCCATCCGACAACCGCATATTATAAAACCATTTGTCCGGGTTTTCCAGCCGCCCCGGGTCCTTTAGCCTGTAGGCCCAGTCAAACCGGATGACGAACCAGTCGAAGTCCAGGCGGAACCCCGTGCCGGCATCGACGGCGAATTCTTTATAGAACCTGTCGAATGCAAAATCGCTACCGATGTCCCTGCGCGCAGCGTCCGTCTGATGTCTGTTCCATATATTTCCGGCATCCACATAAAGCGCGCTCTGGAGTTTGATGCCGAACAGCAATCCCAGTGGGAACCGGTATTCTATATTTCCTTCCAGCTGTATATCGCCAAAACGATCGTTGAAATTACCTCCGCCCAGCGTATCATAGAATGCGGAAGACCCGAGGCCGAGCTGTCTCACCTGCCAACCCCGCATGCTGTTGGGACCTCCGGCAAAGAATGCTTTATAGAAAGGCAGGGTCTGTTCCCAGGTATTGCCTTCCCGGCCATAAGCCCAGCCCGCGCCCGCATAGGCACGCATCGCCAGCTGCGTTCTCCGGTAATCGATATGATGGCGGTATTCGATATCTCCTTTGATAAAACGCCAGAGGTCCCCTTCATCCACCGACTTGATCAGGCCCAGCAGAGCGCCGCTCTCTTCTCCGCTGATGCGGAGAAAATTGGTCCTGTTCTCTGTCTTTTTGATCGAAGAATAGACGAACTGCTGACTGACGACCAGACCGGTTTTGAAGGCGAGCTTCAGGGAAGGGGTATTATTTATATACCTCCTGAAACTATCCGTCTGCACCAGCTGGGTGTATTCGATATTCAGCGGCCGGTACAGATAGGATCGGTTATTATGCGACCATTCATATCCCCACGCGGCATTCAGCGAACGCAGGGTGAAGAAGGGCTGACGGTTGTCCAGATAACGGTCCGTATAGGAACCGTTCAGGATCAGCACCGTATGGATACTGTCAAGCCGGTATCCCTTTTTTACTTTAAATGGCGCGATCAGCCTCGGTATGGAAATGGTATGGGACAGGCTGACCTGGGTGGTCTGGATGAAATCTCCTCCGAATTCCACTCCACCATGCAGGTTCGTGTTGCTCAGGATGGATTGGCGGAAGGTATTGCGGTTGATCAGGCCAAGGGGCATACCGACCCCAAACAGATTGCTTGCCGTAACGATATCGTAGGTATTCCGGCTGATCTCCATTCCAGTATTCAGATACTGCTTTTTGGCGGGATATAGCCGCAGGGATACGTCGAGGACGGAATCTGATCTGACCGAAGGCGCCAGATCGATGGACGCGGTTTGCCATGCGCCGAGCTGGTTGAACCGGTTAAAGGTCCTGTTATAATCGGACTGTTTGTACAGGCGGTCGGGCCTCAGATAAATATTGCTGGTCAGGAAAGAATGCTTGAATTTGTCGTAGCGGGAAATGATCGTGAACTTTGGCGTAGTGCTGGTGTCGGTTGTGGTGACAGTGACGGTATCCTCAAGCACGGGCAGATCGGGGTACACGGTTACCCGGCCGATATAGTATTTGGTGATCCGGCTGGAATCCTTGACAGGGTGCTGCAACACGACTACATTGACGGTAGGGTTCTCCCTTTTTCTTTTCAGCTGTTCCAGCAGGGCTGCCTGCTGAAAGGGATCCAGCGTGGGATCGATAAGGGCAGCGACGACCGTGTCCTTTTCTATGTACAGATCGTCCTTGGAGAACTTGTAATAGCCGTTATTCCTGAAAAGCTCCACCAGCCGGTCCAGCTCGGCAGACAGGACCTGCTTGGAAAAAGGCTTGTTCTTCTTCAGCAGGGACTGAGGTCTGCTCTGCAAGGTCAGGGCCTGCAGCTCGGGCGTGTTGAGGGCAAAGCCGATGCTGTCGAATTTCAACTGCTTGCCCGGCGTGACCCGGAAGTCGATCATGGCCCGGTATTGCTCGGGCAGCCTTCTTTTGGGGATCCGTGGATAAACATGATGAAAATTGACGGAGAAATGGTTCTTGCCCCGTACCGTATCGATATGGACGGAGTCTTTGATGGCGATCGAATAATAGCCGCTCGCATTGAGCAGGGCGACCATGAAGGCCAGGGACCGGCGCAGGTTCATACTGTCGAACACCGGCGGATTGATCAGCGTTTTGCGGATCCCGGCAAGAGAGACGATCTGGGTGCGCAGGCTGTCGTCCAGCTGGTTGGCCAGACGGGCTTCGAGGTCCTGACGTTCGCCCGATTTGAAATTCCCTTCTACTTTTATGGTTACGCTGTATACGAACGGCTTGTTGGCCTGGTAATTTTTGGGTATGGTGCAGGAAAAAACCAGCGTCGATAATACTATGGGCAGCACGAATGCCCGGTTGAAAAAAGATACAGTAACTTGCCCGCGGAACGAATTGATCAGATTAAACAAACCGATTTCGATTTAACTTTTGTATGTAAACGAAAAGAAATGCTGGTAAAATCGCAGGTCAAATATATTCAAAGTTTAGGCCAGAAAAAATTCCGCGATGAGGAAGGAGTATTTATTGCCGAAGGTCCTAAAATAGTTGAGGAATTGTTAAAGTCCCCGGGTATGCGCCCGCTGAGCATCTATGCCGAAAAAGAATGGCTTTCTTCCACCGGCGACATCCGCATTCCCGCGCCGGCCGCCGGTATGAGCACCGCGTCATCCGTCAATATCGCCACGACGGCCATCGGCATTTTTACCACGCCGGTTCCCGAATGCATTGAATTGAAGAAAGGCGAGCTGGACCGGATCTCCGCGCTGATAACGCCAAACCAGGTCCTGGCGATATTCAGAAAGCCCGTTTTTCCACCTCCTGATCTTGAAAGCTCTTTCAGTCTGCTGCTGGATGGCATACAGGATCCCGGCAACCTGGGTACGATCATCCGGATCGCCGACTGGTTCGGTATCCGTCAGATCGTCTGCACTCCGGACAGTGCCGATGCCTTTTCCGGGAAGACGGTGCAGTCGACGATGGGCAGCATCGCAAGGGTGCAGGTGATCTATGAGGACCCTGAAAAACTGATCGGGAAATATCCATCTCTTCCGGTATATGCAGCCACTCTCGAAGGGGGGAGCGTCTATGGAATGGAGCGCACTGGCAAAGGAATGCTGGTGATCGGCAATGAATCGAAGGGCATCCGCAGGGAATTGCTGCAACAGATCACGCATCATATCACGATACCCAGGTCAGGGGCGGCAGAATCTCTCAATGCAGCCGTGGCCACCGGCATCATCTTATCGCATCTTCTCCCGCAACCTGCCTGACCCCAGCTGCAAATGCCGGCCTGCGCCGGCAAGCTGCCCAACCCACGGCCGAACGCCACAGCCCGCCATCTACCCACTCACCTGAACTGAATGGCCCTGGCCGGACGGATCCGTCGGATAATAAATGTCGGGATCATCAGCACCAGAAAGCAGACCAGAAAAGTGCCGGCATTGACCAGCGCGATATGCCACCATTCCAGTTTGACGACGGCTTTGGATATGAAATAGGCATCCTCGGGAAGAGTGATAAAACCATAATGCTGCTGAAGCCAGCAGATCAGCAGGCCAGCCGCATTGCCGACCGCCATTCCGCTCAGGGTTATGATCATACCGTGATAAAGGAAGACGCTCTGGATGGTAAAGTTGGGCGTTCCAAGTGCCTTGAGCACCCCGACCATGCGGGTGCGCTCCAGCACCAGGACGATCAGACAGGTGACGAGATTGAGCGTGGCTACCACGATCACGATGATCAGCACGATGGCGATAGTGGTGTCCTGCAGGTTCAGCCAGTCGAAGATATTCGGATAGATCTCCTGTATTGTTCGGCTGCCCCACACCGAGGGAAGCTCATTATAGATCACGGAATTCACCGTATCGGCCTTGTGATAGTCCTTTATAAAGATCTCATATCCGCCGATCTGGTCCTTATCCCAGTTGTTCAGCCGCTGGATCAGCTTCAGGTCGCCGAATGCGATCAGCTTGTCATAGTCCTCGATGCCGGTCTTGAAGATCCCCGCTACGATCATAGGCCTTACCCTCGGCGACTGTCCCGGCTGAAAAAAATAGATAAGCGCCTTATCCCCGGTGCGCAGTTTCAGCCGGTTTGCGGTGTATGCCGAAAGGTTGATCTCGTTGCTGTATCCGCTGTCGGCAAACCGGAGCCAGCGGCCTTCTTTCAGAAACCCTCCCAGGCTGGAAAAATCATATCCTTTGGCCACCCCTTTCAGCAATACCCCTTCGATGCCCTCGCTGCTGCGGATGATGGCATTCTTGGTGGCAAAGGGCTGGATGGTCCTGACATCCCTGTTGGCACGGAGCAGCTGCAGCACCGTGTCGTTCTGATAAATAGGCAGCTCCTCGGAAATGGAGGCCCTGTTGGCTTCGAAATGCTGGACGCGGATATGCCCCCATAGGCTGAATACTTTCTGGGCGATGGTATACTGGAAACCACCTGCAAAAGCCAGGGTAAGTATCATGGCTGCCACGCTGATAGCGGTAGCCGCCACTGCCAGTCTTATAATGAACCGTGAAAAGGAGTGTTGCAGGTTAAAGGCAATGCGTCGGGCTATAAAGGCGGCTACATTCAATCGGCATGTTTGAGTGATCAAAAGACTGAATGATCCAACTGGCATCCAGTGGCGACAAAAATAGCCCGTGTAAGCATAGGAATAAAAGTTTTTTACATTTTTGTGCTAACATTGTATGACCGCTTAACGGCTTCGCCACTTTAACTATTTTGCCATGAAGCTTACATTTCTGATCATCGGCTGCGCTCTCTGGTGCTGCGCCAGGGGACAAACCCCCGATTCTGTGTGGTCCGCTGCCATTGCAACGCCGCAGCTCTATGCGGCTGGCAACCAGCTGGGCTATCCTATCCTCCGGTTGAACACGCCCGACCAGCTGGAACTGCATTTCGACGACCTTGACGGGGACGTGAAGAATTATTTTTATACCTATCAGCTTTGCAATGCAGACTGGACGCCAGCACAGGTGAGCGAATTTGATTTCATAAAAGGGTTCTCACAGGTAAGGATCGGGACTTACCAGTTCTCCTCGGTGGCCCTGACTCGTTATACGCATTACCAGGCTGCCGTGCCCGACCCCAACAGCATACCCATCCATTCAGGGAATTACCTGCTCAAGGTTTTTCTGGACAGCGATACCTCGAAGCTGGTGTTCACGCGCCGGTTTCTGGTCACCGACGAGAAGGTAAACATCAGGTCCCAACTGCTGGAGCCCCTGAACTTCGAACTTGCCCATTCACACCAGCGCATACAATTCCGCGTTAATGCCAGCGGCGTGAACCCTACCGATCCGTTGCAGCAGATCAAGGTCGTGCTGCTTCAGAATTATCGCTGGGATAATTCCATTCACGATGTCCGCCCTACCTTTTATGCGAATAATAATCTCGAATACACAAATGATAACGAATTCGTATTCCCCGGCGGGACGGAATGGCGATGGGTGGACCTGCAAAGCTTCCGCTTCCAGAGCGACCGGGTGGGGACCGTGAACTATGGAAAATCATCTACCGAGATCTTTTTGCGACCGGACGGGGACCGGTCCCGGGCGCCCTGGTATTCTTACAAGGATTATAACGGATTTTATTATATCCAGACAACGGAAAGCATCAATCCGCTTTACCAGACCGATTACGCAAGGGTAAGATTCAGCTTCACCCCGCCCGGAAACACACCCTTCCCCGATAAAGAGGTCTATCTTTTCGGGGAACTTACGGGCAATACGCTGAACGATGCCGCGAGGATGTCGTTCAATGCCGTAAAAGGAAGGTATGAGGCTTCCTGTTTTCTGAAGCAGGGGTATTATAATTATGCTTATGTCACCGTAGACAGGAATGATCCTGCCGGAAAGGCTTCCTTTGAATTTACGGAGGGCAATCATACCGAAACGGAGAATGATTATACGATACTGGTCTACTACCGGGCCCTTGGCGCAAGGGCCGACGAACTGGTCGGGATTCAGCGGTTTAACAGCCTGAACAAGAGATGATGCCAGCCCGGATCTGGATAAGATTGCCCCATATCCGCGATAGCGCCAGCCCCGCACGAGAGATAATTATATTTGGCTTTTTAATGCTCGTTTCTCATTATCTTTGCATCCAGGCAAGTCTTATACGACCAGCTCCTGCTGAATCCCCCCAGGGCCGGAAGGCAGCAAGGGTAGGTGGTTGAGCGGTGCGATATAAGTAACTTGCCTTTTTTTATTTTACTAATCTTTAGGATCTTTATACGATACAAAAATAATATTTTATGAAGTTTTTCATTGATACAGCCGATCTGGCGCAGATTAAAGAAGCAAACGATCTTGGGATACTGGATGGGGTGACGACGAACCCTTCCCTGATGGCCAAAGTGGGTGTAAAAGGGGAGACGGCGATTGCCAATCATTACAAAACGATCTGTGAGATCGTCGACGGCGATATCAGCGCGGAAGTATTCTCGACGGAATTTAAAGAGATCATCGAAGAAGGAAAGAAACTGGCCGCCATCCATCCGAATATCGTGGTGAAAGTCCCGATGATCAAGGAAGGCGTAAAGGCTATAAAATGGTTTACCGATAATGGCATCCGCACCAACTGTACCCTGGTGTTCTCCGCCGGCCAGGCAATCCTTGCGGCCAAGGCCGGAGCAGCCTATGTGTCTCCGTTTATCGGAAGGATCGACGACAGTGGTTGGGATGGCGTCGAGCTTATCGCTCAGATCGCGAATATTTATACGATACAGGGCTTCAATACGGAGATCCTCGCAGCCTCCATCCGCAGTCCGTTGCATATCATCAAATGTGCTGAAGCAGGCGCCGATGTGGTCACCAGTCCACTGGAATCCATCCTCGGCCTTCTGAAGCACCCCCTCACCGATATCGGGCTTGCGAAGTTCCTCTCCGACGCGAAAGGATTCAAATAGCCTCCCCCAGGTGCGCGACATCACTCATAAACAGATCAGCCTCCGTACCGCAAGGGCGGCAGGCGTTGTTTTCTGTTCCTCAGCGACGATCGATCTTATAAAGAGCGACCAGTTGCCAAAAGGCAACCTCTTCGATGTAGCCAGGGCAGCAGGCTTCCTCGGCGCGAAGAACACTCCCCAGTTGCTTCCCCATTGCCACCCGGTATCCATCGATGAAATGGATATGCAGTTCGAATTCCTGCAACAGGAACTCCACGGCGGCCTTTTCGGGCAAACTTTTTCCGGAAGGACGGGCATCGTCATACAAGCCCACGCCAGTTCCATCGGACGCACGGGCATAGAAATGGAAGTGCTGATGGGCGTCTCTGTTGCTGCCCTCGAGATCTATGATATGCTGAAGCCGGTGGATACAGGACTGGAGATCGGGCACATCCGGCTCCTGGAAAAAAAGGGAGGGAAAAGCGACCGTAACAGATACATAACCGATTCCCCAACCTGCGCCGTGCTGGTGTGCTCCGACTCTACGGCTGCCGGACAAAGAGAGGACAGGAGCGGCAAGCTGATCAATGAAATGCTACAGGCCTGGAATGCCGACGTGAAACACTACGCCATCGTCCCCGATGATAAAGAACGGATCCAGCAAAAGATACGGGAATGGGTATCCGAAGATATACAATTCGTCTTCACCACCGGCGGCACTGGCCTGGGTCCCAGGGATAATACGGTCAGCGCCGTAAAAGAGATCCTCGAGCGGGATGCAGAGGGTATTGCCGAGGCCATGCGCGCTTATGGGCAGATGCGAACGCCCCTGGCGATGATGAGCCGGTCCGTTGCAGGGTCCATCGCGAACACACTGGTAGTAACCCTGCCGGGAAGCAGCAACGGCGCCCGGGAATCGCTTGAGGCGATCCTGCCAGCCATATTCCACGCAAGGGAAATGATGAAAGGGGAAGGGCACCAGGGTGCGCACCAGGTCGGTCCAGGGCCGGGCGCATAATTTACTTTTCTGGTGGCGCCATGATTTATCCGGATACTATATATGCTTAACTATAAAGAAGCGCAAAAGATCCTCGAAGCAAATGCCCGGTCATTCGGCAAAGAAAAGATCGGGCTGGACCAGGCCGATGGCCGCACGCTTGCGGAAACGATCCTGGCAGACCGCGATTACCCTCCATTCAACCGTTCTTCCATGGACGGTTATGCGATCCATCACAGCGATTTCGAAAGGGGCATCCGGCAATTTTCAATAGTCGAAACGATCTATGCCGGTGACATCGCAACGAGGTCCCTGAGTTCCGGTGAATGTTATAAGATCATGACGGGAGCCCCCGTTCCCACAGGGGCCGATACCGTGGTCAGAAAAGAAGATGTAGAAGAGGATGCAGGGAAGATCCATATCCGTCTTGCATCCTGCCACCCTTTTCAAAGTATAGCCAGACAAGGCGAAGACCTTAAGTCGGGGGATATGGTCCTCCACAGGGCCTGCCGTTGTGAGGCGCCCGTAATGGGCCTCCTGGCCTCCCTGGGTAAAAATGAGCTGCTGGTGGAAAGACTGCCCCGGGTAGCGTTACTGACCACCGGCAACGAGGTCGTGCCCATTGATGCGCCGGTGAACCCTGCCCAGATCCGGAACAGCAATCGCTGGCTGCTGCAGTCCTTGCTTAAAAAGTGGGGGATTGTGCCCGCTCTGGTGGAGCATGTGCCTGATGACAGACAGGCCTTAAAGGAGGTCCTCGGCAGGGTCCTGCATGGACCTGACAGTGATCCCGGTCCTCATGGCTCCGGCGCTTCCCCCGGCCTGCCCTTCGATATAATCATCCTCAGCGGCGGCGTGTCGGCGGGAGACGCAGACTACGTGCCGGGCGTGCTGGACGAACTGAAAGTGCAGAACCTTTTTTATAAGCTGGCCATAAAGCCGGGCAAGCCCGTATGGTGCGGCATGAAGCCCGCTCCCGGCGCCGCGGCGCCAGTTACCCCGATTTCAAAAGGCAGCACGACAATCCCGGGCAACGACATTGCTCCCAGCACCATTATATTCGCCTTGCCGGGCAATCCTTTTTCCTGCCTGGTAAATTTCATGCTGTTGATAAGGCCATACCTGCATGCCTGCTTTGGGCTGCCCGCTCCTGTTCAGATGGCGCTGCCTTTGCGGGAAAGCAAAAAAAAGAACACCCCACTGGATGAATTTTTTCCGGTGCGGTCAGGCGGCTCACCCGAAACCCGCGGTGCATCCGAATCCCCCGGCAACTCCGGCACATCCGAATCCTCCGGCATACCCGGCTCACCGGCCGGGCTCACTCCCATCCGGATCAATAGTTCAGGGGACATCAGACTTGGCCTTGGAGCGGATGGCCTGGCTCTGCATCCTGCCGGCAGGGGAGATCTTCCGGAAGGGGCGCTGGTTTTTTATTATGCGCTGTGACCAACACATCGCGTCACCTTCCAACTGCCACTTCATTGCTCACCCGGATGCCCCGGTCCCACGACCGCCCTGGCCGCCGCCGCTTCATGCCCGATGGGCTATTTCCAATAGCGATTATAGCGCCATAAACCCGTAACTTTATAGCAGATAATAAATCAGCCTGATGACAGCAGAAACCATAGGGGACAGATATGGGAGGAACTTTAAGACCTTGCGGGTAAGCCTTTTGAGCAGCTGCAATCTGGGCTGTGTCTATTGCATCGCGGGTGACGGTCAGGGGAAGGAATTAAAAAGGACGGTCACTAAAGCACAACTCAGCGCAGGAGCTTTATTACAGCTCATCGACAGGCTGCACGATCGGCTGAAATTGAACACGATCCGCCTGACGGGCGGAGAGCCGCTGCTGTACAAGGGCCTGGTCGAAGTGATCGCGGGCATCCGCTCGATCGGTATTGCGGATATAAAGCTGACGACAAATGGCCTGCTATTGGAAAAGCTGGCCGTCCCGATGAAACGGGCCGGCATGAGTTCCATCAATGTATCGCTGGATGCTGTAGATGAAGATGTTTTTTTTCTCATGAGCAAACGAAAATCAGCGGATCGTATCATCAGAGGCATCGATGCGGCTCTTCAGGCTGGCCTGGACGTAAAGATCAATACCGTGGTAGTGAAAGGTATGAATGAATCGCAGGTGCTTCCGCTGCTGGAGTTTGCTTTTTCACGCAATATCCGGATCCGTTTTCTCGAGCTGATGGCGATGGGATATCTGCATGAAGGGGGCAGGGACCAATTGTTTAGACAAGATCAGATCCTGTCGCTGATTGCTGCCCACTACCCGTTTACGCCGCTGCCCCGTTCCGGCTCTGCTACGGCAAATTACTGGCAGACGGATGCGGGAGGAATTTTCGGGATCATAGCCAATGAGTCCGAGCCTTTCTGCGGGGACTGCAACCGCCTCAGGCTGGATAGTCAGGGAAATATCTATGGTTGCCTGAGCAGCAATCATCCAATTCCACTGAATATGACAGACAGCGCGACGGAATGGAGCGGAAAATTACAGTTGGCCTTGCTGCAGAAACAGGAGCTGAGGTTTACAGGCAGCGATCTCAGCATGCTGCATATCGGCGGTTAGGCCGTCCTGAAATTAATATTCAACGTTCAAAATAAAGATCATGAAAATTCACGTTTATGCCGCACTGAAAGATCATTTCGAACCCGAGTTCGAAATACAGGACGCTGGCCACAATACCGATGAACTGAAGGCCCGTCTCCAGGAGATCAATGCCGATGCCACGGAATTGCTGAATAACTGCCGTTTTGCCGTGGAAGATGGCTTTATCGATAACGAATTTAAACTGCACGACCATGATACGGTTATCATCATCCCCCCCAGCAGTGGTGGGTAGCCATCCCATCGGGCCAGTGCAGGCTGCTGGTCCCGTTACGTATGTTTCCGCCATACCGCTGGACCTCGCCGGATTGCTGAAGGATGCCCATCATCCGGGAGCCGGTGCGGTTGTTCTGTTCAGTGGGGAAGTGAGAGACAACAACAAAGGCAGGAGAGTGGCTTATCTGGAATATGAAGCGCATGCCGTGCTCGCCTCGAAAATGATAACGGAGATCCTTGAAGAAGCGAGGTCGAAATGGCAGCTGCAAATCGCCGTTGCTCACCATCGTACTGGTAAAGTAAATATCGGAGAAACGGCCGTAGTGGTGATCACGGCTTCGGCTCACCGCAAAGAGGCTTATGCCGCCAATCAGTATATTATCGACCGGATCAAGCACGAGGCCCCGATCTGGAAATGCGAATATTTCACGGATGGCTCCCGTGAATGGGGCAACAACTGCAATTGTAAATAAAAAGCCACAGGTTTCCTGTGGCTTTTTTATTTGAGCAGAGATTATTATCCCACCTTCTTCTTCAGGTTCTCATCGATGGCATCCAGGAATTCCTCCGTATAGAGATAGTGCTTGCCATGTTCAACTTTATTGCCGTGAATGCAGACCGCAAGATCCTTGGTCATCTTGCCGCTTTCGACCGTCTCGATACAAACGGCTTCCAGTGCATCGGCGAACTTTATCAGTTCCTCATTACCATCCAGCTTGCCGCGGAAAGCGAGACCCCTCGTCCACGCAAAGATCGAAGCGATCGGGTTGGTCGAAGTCGGCTTGCCGGCCTGATGGTCACGGTAATGACGGGTCACCGTTCCGTGAGCGGCTTCGGCTTCCATAATTTTGCCATCAGGAGTGATCAGCACCGAGGTCATCAGGCCTAATGACCCGAAGCCCTGAGCCACGGAGTCGCTCTGAACATCTCCGTCATAATTCTTGCAGGCCCATACGAAATTGCCGTTCCACTTCAGTGCGCTGGCGACCATATCGTCGATCAGGCGATGCTCGTACACGATACCGGCATCCTTATATTTTTGTTTGAACTCCGCTTCATAGATGTCTGCAAAAATATCTTTGAACCGGCCATCATATTTCTTCAGGATTGTGTTCTTGGTCGAAAGATATAAGGGCCATTTCTTGCTGAGGGCCATATTGAAACAGCTTCTGGCAAAGCCCTTGATCGATTCGTCCGTATTATACATGCTCAGGGCAACACCGTCTCCTTTGAAATTGAAGACTTCGAATACCTGTGGCTCGCCGCCGCCTTCGGGTGTGAAGGTCATTGTCAGCTTGCCTTTCCCTTTGATCACCGTATCGGTGGCCCGGTACTGATCGCCAAAAGCGTGACGGCCTACGATGATCGGCGCCGTCCAGTTGGTTACCAGACGGGGAACATTTTTCATAACGATCGGCTCGCGGAATACGGTGCCATCCAGGATATTGCGGATCGTGCCATTGGGGCTTTTCCACATCTGCTTCAGATGGAATTCGGTTACCCGCGCTTCATCAGGCGTGATGGTAGCACATTTTATACCAACCCCATGCTCTCTGATGGCATTTGCCGCATCGATAGTCACCTGATCATTGGTCTGATCGCGGTACTCGACACCCAGGTCAAAATATTTGATATCGACATCCAGGTATGGCAGAATTAATTTGTCTTTAATGAATTTCCAGATGATCCGGGTCATTTCGTCCCCGTCCAGTTCCACTACGGGATTTGCTACTTTGATTTTTTTTGCCATATTTCTCTCTTTTTTATAGTCAAAAGTGAGCAAACCTACAAGGTTTTGCCGAATATAAATGAGCGCGTCCGGGGTTTTTTTGAAAATTATCCCCGTCGCGCTCAAGGTCTCATGTCGGGAGAACTTCGGCAGAGCGGCGTTCCTTGCTCTTCCTCGTTCGCAACCTTCGCTCTGCTCGGTTGAGCCAGGCGAACGCCGTTCGCCAAATGAGCGGGGCAGGATTTTTTTCTTTTTTGTATGTTTGTAATCCAACAACACAATCCACCGCACGAATGTTAGATACATTGAGACAATACGTGTCCAGGTATGTAGCATTAACCAACGAAGAGTTTGCTCTTTTGGCGCAGATGCTCGAAATCCGGAATTTTAATAAAAGACAACAACTGATCGGGGTTGGTGAGGTGGAGACCTATCTGAATTTTGTAGTAAAAGGGCTTGCCCGTAAATTCTTTCATAAGGGTAAGGAGGAAGTCATCACACAGATCGCGAGGGAAGGCGATATCATCAGCTCTTCCGTTTCCTTCTTGTCCGGTAACCCCTCGACATATTCCGTCGAGGCCCTCGTGCCTTCTACCTTTCTCTCCATCTCTAAAGAACAGGTTGAAAAATTGTACAGGGAAAGCCCCCGCATCGAAAGGCTTGGCCGCCTGATCATCACCCATTTCTTCCTGCAGAAAGAAGAATGGGAGCATGAATGCATCCGGATGGATGCCCATGAACGGTTCACCCGCTTTGTCCGGAGCAACCAGGACCTTGTCCAAAGGGTGCCCCAGAAGTACCTTGCTTCTTACCTGAATATGAAGCCCGAGACCTTCAGCCGGCTGAAAAACCAGTTGCGCAAGCGGCCCAAAAATCCTTCTTTATGAAGAGCCAGAAAAAATCTCCCTATAAAGAAGCGCTTGAAAAGCTCTGGCATTACCTGTCCGGATTCGTTCCGCTGTCCAGGACCGAGTTTCAGCTTATACTGCCCTATCTCGAGATCCGTGAGTTCGAAAAGAAAGGCATGGTGGTCAAGCCTGGGGAAGTGGACAAATATATCAATCTCATCGTTCAGGGACTTGCCCGTAAATACCTGCCCGTGAAGGACGGTGATATCACCCTTCAGCTTGCTACGGAAGGGCATATCGTTCATTCGGAGCTTTCCTTTCATACCCAGGCGCCGTCAGGCCCCGGGATCGAGACCATCGAGCCCACCGTCTTTATTTCTATAAGCTTTGACAGCCTGCAGCAATTATATGAACAGGTCCCCAAGGCCGAGCGCCTCGGAAGGTTGCTGATGTCGGACCTCTTCATCAGAAAGGATTCCCGCTATTTTGATCAGCTGCAGAAAAGCACCAGAGAACGGTTTCTGGAATACATCAGGACACATCCCCATATCCTCCAGCGGGTACCTCAGAAATATATCGCCTCCTATCTGAATATCAAGCCGGAGACCTTCAGCCGGCTGAAGCATTTGTTGCAGCCCAGGCGGGGTGGGGGCGCCCCTTCACAAATTCACGATAAGCACCGGGATCTTTAATTCATGACGGACCGAATTCACCGTTTCGCCATACAGGATGTCTTTCAGCCCGCTGTGCCCGTGTGCGCCGATGACGAGCATATCCGCCTTTTCTTCTTTTACGATCCTTGCGATCTCCCGGCTGCGATGCCGGAACCCCAGACGGGTAACGCTTTCGATCCCCTGCACCGCCAGCGAATCCTTATAGAAATCAAGTCTTTCCTGGTCTTTGCGGGTCTCATAATCGTCGCTTTCCTTTCCCAGCATACGAGCCGAGGCGCTCTCCACTACGTGGATCAGCAGATACCGCGTGCTTTCGTTGCCCTGACCGATGGCATAGGCTAGTAATTTCTCGTCGTTCTCGCTGAAATCGAGAGCGACGGCGATATGCGGAAAGACCGGCCTCTGCAGATCCAGCAGATTGCCTGTCCGGGAAGGCGGATGCACCTGGAAAGAGCCCTGGAGGGCCTGTCGGTTCAGCCAGGGATGCAGAAAGATATACAGCAACAAAAGAATGCCCGAAACGCTCCCGCCAGCGATAAGGATCTTCCAGCCCAGGTTCCCCCGGGCGCCGAAGAACTGGGACGCCTCTTCGGATACCAGCTTGACATTGAGATATACCAACACGGAGGCCACCAGCCAGGCCAGGCACTTTATGATGGGTTTGATGGTAAAGATCCCCATCGTTTTTCTGTCGCTCACAAAATGGATCAGGGGGATAATGGCGAATCCCAGTTGTATGCTCAGAATGACCTGGCTCAGGATCAGCAGTTCATCCGCCGCCTGCTCTCCGGTCAGACTGATAACGAGCACCGCCGGCACGATGGCCACTAACCTCGTCAGCAGTCTCCTCATCCATGGATTGATGCGTAGCTGGAGATATCCTTCCATGACGATCTGGCCGGCCAGCGTCCCGGTGATCGTGGAGCTTTGGCCTGCGGCTATCAGAGCTATCGCGAAGAGTTTTGGCGCAAGATTGGTTCCCAGCATGGGCAGGAGACGGTGCGCTTCTTTTATCGAGGCAACATCCGTCTTGCCGGTCTTGAAAAAAACGGTGGCTGCCAGCACGAGGATCGCCGCATTCACGAAAAAAGCCAGATTCAGCGCGATCGTGCTATCTAAAAAATTGATTTTTAAAGCTTTGCGAACCGATTCTTCGCCCGGACGGATCTTGCGGGTCTGTACAAGGGCCGAATGCAGATATAGGTTATGGGGCATAACGGTGGCCCCGATGATACCGATCGCGATATACAGGGCCTGCTTTCCGGGCAAACGGGGGACCAGGCCGGCGGCTATTTCCCCAAGGGCTGGTTTGGCCAGCAGGATCTCTACCAGGAAGGAAAACCCGACGATCGCAATGAGGCCTATGATAAATGCTTCCATCCGGCGCATGCCCAGCCGCTGCAGGAACAGGAGAAGGAAAGTATCCAGTACGGTAATGCAGACGCCGTACACCAGTGGCAGACCCGTCAGCAGCTGGATACCGATGGCCATACCGAGGACTTCCGCCAGATCACAGGCCGCTATGGCGATCTCGGCCAGGACATAAAGGGAAAGGTTGACATAGCGGGGGTAGACTTCCCGGTTGGCCTGCGCCAGATCCCTTCCCCTCACGATGCCTAGTCTCGCGGACAGGTTCTGCAACAGGATCGCCATCAGATTGCTCATCAGCAGTACCCAGATCAGCGAGTAGCCGAACTGGCTTCCTCCGGCGAGGTCCGTAGCCCAGTTGCCGGGGTCCATATACCCTACGCTTACCAGATAGGCAGGGCCGAAAAAAACAAAGGCCTGTCTCCACCAGGAGCCCTTCCCCGTGGCGTCCACGCTGCCATGCACCTCGCTCAGTGAAACATTTTTCTGGAATAGGTTATTCATCATCTTTTACCAATACGTTTTTTGCGACCTGGGCACTGATCGTTACCGCCGGGCGGTTGCGGATCTTTACTTCCAGGGAATTATCAAAAGGGAATTTCTTTTTTATTTCCAGCCGGGTACCCAGGCGGATATTATTGTACTGCAACAATTCAAGCATCTCCGTTGTCTGGCTTGCGATGCCCGATACGAGGACGCTCTTGTTCAGCGGCAGTTCCGAAAGGCTTACCTGTCTTCTGACGACAAACCTTCCGAGGCTGTCGGGGATAGGATCGCCATGCGGATCGGTATCGGGGAAGCCCAGGAAAGCGTCCAGCCGGTCCACCAGCTTCTTGCTGCTGATATGTTCCAGTTCCTCGGCGATCTCATGCACTTCATCCCAGCCGAACTGCAGTTTTTTTACCAGAAAATATTCCCAAAGCCGGTGCTTGCGGATGATCTGAACGGCGGCCTTCTTGCCTTCGTTGCTCAGCTTGAATCCCTTATACCGCTCGTACAGCAGTAATTTCTGTTCCTTCAGCTTTTTCAGCATATCCGTTACGGAGGCAGGCCTGGTCTGCAATGCGGCGGCAAGGGCATTCGTAGTCACCAGGCCCTGTTCATTCTGCAAATGATAGATGGCCTTCAGGTGATTCTCTTTGCTGGGAGAGTATTTCATAAAAATGCTTTCGGATGAGCTTGAATGGTTCCAGCAGCGGTGTCGCTTATTTACTACTGACTAAAATTAAATTTAGACAAATCTAAAATTAAAATTTGATAAATCAAAGAATCATTTTTTCCGGTTATAGCGCGAATGGTTACTTTTAGACACCAATTGGACCCAATATAATATTGTATGAAAAAATACCTGTTGCTGTTCGTTTTGTCAGGCCTGTTGTTTTCCTGCAAAAGCAAGAAGGTGTCCCTTGCGGAAAATGACGAAGAGGTGGATGTCCATGACTTTATAGAGTTTTTCCAGCCGCTGAAACTGCCTTGGGCGGCAGGGGACACGCTGCTGCGGCATAAAGAATCGGATTCGATCGCCATTAACTATAAGCTGTTCCTCCGCTTCGTCCCCGACAGCGTCCTGTCGCGGTATTTTGGCCGGGAAGGAAGGCCAAGGCTCTATGCAGCCGGCAGGATCGGCGTTCCGGAACATGAGACCTACCTCCTGGTCAAGGCCCTGGCGCCTTCCAGAAAGGCTCTTCTGATCCTCTGCTTCGATAAAAAAAACAAATTCTCCGCGGCCAGGCCAGTGATCTATCTGGACAATGAGTCAGGCGTCACCGGTCAGGTCGCCATAGATCCGAAGTATACGATCACGGTCTCTCACCAGCGCAAAGCGCCCGGAGGTCAGATCATGTACAAAAAAGACGCTTATATCTACAATGACGCCGGTCTGTTCATGCTGATCATGACCGAGTCAAACGATGCCGTCTCCAGGCCGGTTCCCGTCTATAACCCAATCGACACCCTGCCGCACAAACATAAATTTACCGGCGACTATTCCCAGGACAAAAAGAATATCGTTTCCGTCCGCGATGGCAAAGACCCTTCACGGATCTTATTTTTCGTCCATTTCGAAAAGGACAACGGCGAATGTAAAGGGGAGCTGAAGGGACAGGCGAAATTCATTTCCCCTTCCGTAGCGCGTTATATGGCAAATGGAGACCCCTGTATGGTAGAGTTTTCCTTCAGCCCATCCGGTGTCTCCATGAAAGAAACGGGTGGCTGCGGCAACCACAGGGATATCCGGTGCTTCTTCGAAGGGTATTATGAAAAGCATAAGGAGGCCAAAGCCAGACCGGGGAAAAAGAAAGGATGAACTAGCCGCGCTGCTCCGCCGGACAATTCAATTGAAGATTATCCGTTATATTGCGTAATTCTTTGATTCTAAACACCGGAACAGCTATGAGCTTTAGAAATTTTAATGTGCCTTATACGGTAGATGAACGCTATTCAAAAAAAGTTGCCTATTTCTCGATGGAATTTGCTGTCCACCAACCCCTGAAAATTTACAGCGGGGGCCTGGGATTTTTGGCCGGGTCGCATTTGCGCGGCGCCTATGAGCTCCGTCAGAATATGATCAGTATAGGTATCCTCTGGAAATATGGGTATTATGACCAGGCCCGCAACCAGGACCAGACCCTCCAGGTCACCTGGATGGAGAAACAATACAGCTTCCTCGAAGACACGGGTATAAAATTCCAGGTCATTATACACGAACATCCAGTCTGGGTAAAAGCCTTTTACCTGAATCCCGAGACCTTTAAAAGCGCTCCCTTATTTTTATTGAGCACCGACCTTCCCGAAAACGATTACGTTTCCCAGACGATCACCCATCGTCTTTATGATGCCAACGTAGCTACAAAAGTGGCGCAATTCATCTTGCTCGGGGTAGGAGGGGCGCAGCTGGTTGATGAACTGGGCTTCAACCCGGATCTCTATCATCTGAACGAAGCGCATGGACTGAGCGCGGCATTCCACCTGTATAAAAAATACAACCACAATATCGGCGAGGTCCGCAAGCGTCTCGTGTTCACGACACATACGCCAGAGGAGGCGGGAAATGAAAAGCACGATATTTTCCTCTGTCATAAAATGAGCTACTTCTGCGGTCTTACCGTGGAGGAGACGCGGAAACTGACGGGCATCGAGGACGATGCCTTCAACCATTCGCTGGTCGCCCTGCGGTTTGCCCATCTGGCCAATGGCGTATCCCGTCTGCATGGGGACGTCTCGAGGGCGCTCTGGAGCAAATACAGCGGTATCTGTCCCATCATCTCGATTACCAATGCCCAGAACTGGCGGTACTGGGCCGATAAGGAGTTATACCGGAAGATGGAGGAAGGCAATGACTACTGGTGGGACGACCGCAAGAAATACATGAAGAAAAGAGCTTTCGAGATCGTGGCCGATCAGACCGGAAAAGTTTTCGATCCGAATGTGTTTACCATCGTCTGGGCAAGGCGTTTTGCGGGCTACAAACGCGCCGATTTCCTGACAAGGGATGCAGAACAGTGGGAGCGTCTGGTCAGCGACACCAAATATCCCGTACAGATCATCTGGGCGGGCAAGCCTTACCCGATGGACTATCCCGCGATCAATGAATTCAATCACCTCGTCCATCTGAGCAAGAACTATAAAAATGTAGCGGTCGTGATCGGCTATGAGCTGGCCCTGTCCAAGCGGCTGAAACAGGCGGCGGACTGCTGGCTGAATAATCCACGCGTACCACGCGAAGCATCCGGCACCAGCGGGATGACAGCGGCCATGAACGGCGCCGTCAACTTTTCCACCGATGACGGATGGATCCCGGAATTTATCAATCACGGTAACAATGGCTTCGTGGTGCCCAAGACGGATTACGCCAATATGCACGTGCAGGAACAGGATGACTATGATCTGAAAAAGATCTACGATATCCTGCTGAAAGAGATACTCCCGGTCTACTATGATAAATACGATACCTGGAGACAGATCGCCAAGAACGGCATGCGGGATGTCCGCTACCAGTTCGACGCTGGCCGCATGGCGCATGAATACTATGATCTGTTGTATAAATGACCCGATCACACAAAGTTGTAATACATTTATTATCAGTTATTTATAATTGTCGCACCACTGGTGCGACAATTTATGCTTTATCATAATGTGTATTAAATGATTGACTTTCTGGAATCATTATTTTCAATGATCTCATGAAGCCTTTGTTGTAATAGCTTCTTATCGGGTAATTGCATTTGATATGCTGCCACTAACGCAGGAGATAAACTCCTGTTTAATGAATATCTCACTACCTCGTTATCCTGCCCGGTACATAGCAATATTCCGATACTGGGCTTTTCATGCTCTTTTTTTACGTCTCTGTCCAGAGCTTCCAGGTAAAAATTGAGTTGCCCTAAATATTCCGGTTTAAACTTATCGGTCTTTAACTCAAAAAGGACCATGCATTGCAGTGTTCGGTGAAAAAAGAGCAGATCTGTTTTAAAGTCGCTGTTGCCTACCTGTATCCTGTACTCTTCACCCATAAATAAAAAGTCTTTACCTAATTCAAGAATAAAGGTCTTCATTTGGACGATCAGGGCTTTTTGCAGATCATTTTCACTATGTGGCATCGGAAGATTTAAAAACTCCAATACATAGTCCGACTTAAACGTGTTTGAGATGCCAGGATTAATGTCTCTTAGTTTCGAGGAGAGTTTCAGATTTCCCATTTTAACTCTTTCAAAAATGCTGCTGCATATTTGCCGCTCCAACTCCCGTTTTCCATAATTTTCCCGGATACTCAGACGGATATAAAACTCTCTTTCTTCTTCTGTTTTCGCCTTTGAAAGAATAATAAGATGGTTTGTCCAGTTTATAGCAGAAAGGATAGTAGTCCGGATGTCAGATAATTCCATTTGTCCTACCACGGGCTTGGCAGTCTTAATCAAATGATTATTATTGTTTTGTATTTGTCGCGCCACCGGCGCGACAAATTTGCTATTCCGGTAGGTTTCATAAAATTGTCTTATCCGATAAAGGGCGCTGCGGCTATACCCCTTCAGATCAGGATGACGTTTTTCTATAAATAATGCCAATTCATCAACAGTTTTATTGCCCCATGCTGCCTGAGCTATCCGGTTGCTGATATATTCTCCCACCTGCCAGTTACAATTGATTAATTCAACGTTGATAGCTTTATATGCATTGGATTGTGCCTGTTTTATCAATTGCACGACTTCTAAAAATTGTTTTTCAAGTTTCATGGTTTTCGTTTTAAGGTTTAACAAAACAAAACTAAATACTTCCCCTCTGATTTTTTTTAGAACCTTATCTGGATACAAAATCTTTTATGTAATCCTCCCAATTCTTGCATCTGCCTGGTATTGTATCACTAAAATCAGGTAACATGAACAGTTCTCTGCGACGGAACGCGCGCCGTACTCCCGTTAATATCTTTACTTTATTATTTATCGTCATATCCATCACCCCCTTCCTCCGGGCAATCGCCGGAGATAAGATCATCTGCGGAGATAAGATCGTCCGGGGAAATAAGATCATCTGCATGGATAAAACCGTCTGCGGAAATAAGATCGTCCGTGGTGACGGAGACAAGATCTCCGTCACCTCCGTGCTGCGATCGGCGACTGTCTACCGCACCGGTGCCGAGCTGACCCATGAGGCCATCGCCACGCTGCATCAGGGAAATAACGAGCTGGTCATCGGTGACGTCAGCAATAATATCGATGTCAGCAGCATACAGGTCGGCTGCCCGGGCGATGTCACCATTATGTCCGTAGAGTTCTCAAAGGAATTCCTGAAGGCGGCGACAAAATCCGCGCTGATCCAGAAGCTTGAGGACTCACTGGAAACAAACAGGAAAGAGCAGGAGAAGATAGCCGTGCTGATGCAGGCCGATAACGATCTGCTGGAGCTGCTGAAGGCGAATAAGGAAATACGCGGCACGAACACGGGCCTCAGCGTCTCCGAGCTGATGAAGATGATGGATTATTACAAGCAAAAATCCCTTGAGCTTCAGAATGAGCTCAGCCTTTATAAAGAAAAAGAAGTCCGGCTGAAAAAGCTTGCCGCAAAACTGGAGAGCCAGATACGGGAAGAGGATAAACTCAACACCATTACATCGGGTCGTATCGTTTTGCAACTGCTGAGCCCCGATGCCGGATCCTATAATTTTACCGTTTCTTATCTGACCCCTACGGCTTACTGGAATCCATCCTATGACCTGCGGGTGGTTAACATCAATACTCCGCTGAAGCTCCTTTACAAAGCTAAGCTGGTACAGACCTCGGGCATCGACTGGCGACAGGTGAAGCTTACGCTTTCGACTTCCGTTCCTAACCAGCAGGGGAATGCCCCCGTGCTGAGAACATGGTTCCTCAGCTACACGGACCCCGTGGCCGCCATGGAAAAAGACTTCCGTTCCAATACGATCCAGTCGATAGCCTTTAAGCTCAGGAATAATTTCGGGGACGACCAGGCGGATAAGTCCAGCGTCGGAGGTCTCCTTAAGAAGACAGTCCTCGATTCCAATAGCCTGGACGGTTATATCTCCGTCCGGGATAATGAAATGAATGTGGTTTTCGACATCGACATTCCCTATGATATTCCCTCCAATGGCAAGGAGCAGAACGTCGTGCTCAAGGAATATGAAGCGCCTTCCACCTACAAATATTACTCCGCCCCAAGGCTGGACAAGGACGCGTATCTGCTGGGAGAGCTGCCGGACTGGGGGAAGCTGAACCTGCTGCCGGGCGAAGCCAATATCATCTTCGAAGGCACCTACATCGGCAAATCCTTTATCGACCCCAATTCCACACAGGATACGCTCAACCTTACGCTTGGAAGAGATAAGAGGGTAGTGGTAAAAAGGGAAAAGCTGGTGGACTACAGCAGCGTTAAATTCATGGGCAGCAATAAAAAACAGATCCTGACCTATGAGATCACGGTAAAGAACAACAAAAAGGAAAAATTACAGATGTTGCTGAAAGACCAGTATCCGCTGAGCACCGATAAGGAGATTGAGGGTGAGCTGCTGGACAGCAGCGGCGCGGAAGTGAACAAGGAGACAGGCGTACTTACCTGGAAGCTGCAGCTCGCGCCGGGCGAGAGCAAAAAATTCAGAATAAGCTACAGTGTAAAATATCCAAAGGACAAGCTGGTAAATATCAATTAACGTCATTCCAGCCGGGGCCTTCGGTCGGGGGCTCCGGTCATTTTAAAAAATATTCCCTGACGATGCCCATGGCGTCCTTCGCATCGGTTGCGCAGATGGCACAATTGGAAAGGCTGTCGGTGCTGCCTTCATTCTCCCAGATAAAGAGCTTGTGATAGATTTTTGTTTTGTCGGTCACCAGCAGAGTATCACCAACGGGAACGATATAGAAAAGATTCTTGTTGTCGGGAAAAACAACCTTGAAACCGGTTTTCCCGGTCGAATAATCCAGACCCTGATAATTGAGATCGATGTCTTCGACATCTTTTCCGTTGGCATAGCGGATATAGGCCCGCTTACCGCCCTTGATCCAGAAGGAAAGGCTTTCGTAATTGCCGGTATCGGCCTTGCCCGTGGAGAATGTAGCGACCCTTATATCCTGGAACAGGTGCAGGCCAATGATCAGTAGAAGGATTTTACCCATAGGATTAAATTTAAGGGCCGGGGGAGCCCGGCCCTTATAAGTAGCTATTTCACGATATCCAGTAGTTCTACATCGAAGATCAGCGTCGAGCCGGGGGCAATTAACGGACCGGCCTGCTGATCGCCATATGCCAGGTTGGAAGGCACGAATAATTTCCATTTACTCCCCACAGACATCAGCTGCAGGGCCTCTGTCCATCCAGGGATCACATGGTTTACTTCCAGTTCGATGGGTTGGCCTCTGTCGACGGAGCTGTCGAAGACCCTGCCATCGATCAGCGTTCCGTGATAATGACATTTCACCTTATCGGTGGCAGCCGGCTTAGGGCCGGTGCCCTCTTTGATCACGGCATACTGCAGCCCGCTGGGAAGGCTGATCACGCCAGGCTTGTTCTTGTTGGCTGCGAGAAAATCTTCGCCGATCTTTTTATTGCCGGATGCTTTTTCCGATTTGGTTTTTTGTATATATCCGCTGATACAGGTATTGGCCTGCTGATCGTCCATGAGCACTTTGCCCTTCTTCATCACGTCATTGATGGCCCTGGTAACAATCGCATTGTTGATCTCGGTAATATTCTGTTGTTTGTAAAAATTGGCAACGCTCAGCCCGATCGCATAGCTCAGCGAGTCCTGAACCGTTTTCAGATAAGGAGCGGGGGCGCCCGTATGAATGGTCTTTGCGGATTCGCCCTTTACAGGCACTGGTTTTTTCACCTGAGCCATTACCGACACGCACAAACAAAAACAAAGGATGGATAAGCTGATTTTTCTACTCACGTTCATTATTTTAAGATTGCAAAAATAGGGTTTATCCCGGAAATTAGTTTTTTGCTGGAAAAATCATGGAATTCAGTTTCAGCGCAATCCCCGCCTTATCTTTTTCTCCCGCAGCCTGCAAAACATGAGCATACGAATTCAGCTCCGAAGAGCTGCTGAGCATCGGCCGCAAACGTTCCGCAAGACCCGGCAGGTCCTTCTCCGCAGCCACCGTTCCGCCTTCCCGGAAAACTCCGGTCAGCCAGGCCGCACCCCTGTAATTGGGGGTATAAGGCTCTCCGCTGGTCAGGGCCAGCAGGTCCTTTTCCAGGGACAACACAGGCGACTCCACGATCCTTCCCAGTTCCTGGTTATTATCCGTTACCAGCAGGTCCGGCACCCGGAAGATATTCAGCCCCCTTTCCTCATGATCGGGGCTCTGTTTGTACATAGAATCAACGCTGCTGACCATAATAAGTTGTATGGCCCTCCGGTCAACATGACAATAATCCAGTATTTTATAGATTCTCGGAACTTCTCTCCGGCTGTCGCCACACCAGGTGCCCATGAAGATCCTGAAATGCTTACCGGCCAGCTTAGCCTTCAACTGGTCAGCCGTTGCCGAATCGACAGGGTAGGCATCGTAATTTTTGACAAACCAGCTGTCAAACGGGGGCTGCTGCAATCTTTCTCTTGTGCATTTTCCAAGCAATACGACATTCCCGTGATCGTCTTTTACTTCCTGGTTGTAGACGGCATGCTGAGGGCTCAGCCTGGGGTGGCAGGATAAAAATGATCCAATGATACTTAATAACAGCATATATGAAAATAGAGGTCTCATAAAAATAGTTTTATGGTAAGATGAAATAATAGCCAACAGTCGCGTAAACAAACTTTGTTTGTTTGCACGACATACGCCTTCCCGAACATACCTGTTCAGGCACATACTGATTCCGCTATCCGGGACGTTTATGAGCGGGGAGGCTGGAAAATGGAGGCGGGATGACCGCAGGGAATACGCTGACCGGGTGCGCCGCCTCTTCCAAGAACGGGGTCCGCAATTTGCAAGGCAAGGGGCTGTGCCTGGCCGCCGGCAAAGATCTCTTCCGGCTTAAGCTTTGAAATCGCATTGCCCCCTGCATTCTGTCCGCTGCCCGTGGGCTTGTCCGTGACTGTTTTTTCGCAATCGCAAAGGACGATGGCCTGGGTGCTGAGTGCAGGCGTGGCCTGGCATTCAAGATAGTTCAGGAACCTGCTGTAATGAAGCATCAGCAGCAGAAAAAGGAATAATATGGAGGACAATTTCTTCAGATGGGCTGATTCAGACGAATAAAGTATACAATAATTCTGTAAATATCAAATTACACCGTCTTAACATTGCTTTATCAGTTTTTGATGTTAATTTTAAGGCGATTAGAAAACTAAAATATCCATTATGAAGAAACTTGCTTCCCTTATCGCATTCTCCTTTTGCGCCGTATTGCTCGTAAACGCCCAGGGCGGTCTGCTTGGTGGGGCTAAAAATGCGCTTGGCGCCATCAAAGGAGGAAAATCCGGATCGCTCAGCTCTGATGATATAGTGGCCGGTCTTAAAGAAGCGCTCAACCAGGGTACGAAAAAAAGCGCGGACAAGCTGTCTGCTGTCGATGGCTTCTTTAAAGATGCTGCCGTCAAGATCCTGCTCCCACCCGAGGCGGTAAAAGTAGAAAAGACCCTGCGCAGCGTAGGCCTTGGCAAGGAAGTCGACGATGCGATCGAAAGTCTGAACAGGGCAGCCGAGGACGCCGCCAAATCCGCCGCTCCGATCTTTCTGGATGCGATCAAGAAAATGACCGTCCAGGATGGCGTCAATATCCTGAAAGGTGCCGATACCGCTGCGACCGGTTATCTCCGCAAGTCCACCACGGTCGAGCTGACCAATGCGTTCCGGCCCGTGATCGATGTCTCCCTGCAGAAGACAGGAGCTACCAAATACTGGAAGACCGTTTTCGAATCTTATAACAAGCTGCCTACCACTTTCAATAAAGTAAATACCGATCTCCCTTCTTACGCTACCGCAAAAGCGCTCGATGGCGTCTTTTTTTATGTAGCCCAGGAAGAAAAGAATATTCGTAAAAATCCTGCCGCGCAGGTCACCGATATTCTGAAGAAGGTATTCGGCGGGAAATAAATGCTGGGATACACGATTTCTTTATATCGCAATGCCTATAGCGGACTGTCGAAGTCCACCTGGCTGCTTTGTCTGGTCATGCTGGTCAACCGCAGCGGCACCATGGTCATCCCCTTTATGACCATTTATCTGACCTCCCCGGCAATGGGATATAGTCTCGGTCAGGCTGGTCTGGTCATGGGGATCTTCGGGCTGGGCGCTGTATGCGGCGGGTTTATGGGTGGAAAGCTTACCGACAGGCTTGGCTTCCATAAGGTACAGCTCATTACTCTTTCGGGCGGAGGCCTGCTGTTCATGCTACTGGGGCAGATGCATGCTTATCCGCTTATCTGTGTCTGCACTTTCCTCCTGAGCCTGGTCAATGAGGCATTCCGGCCCGCGAATTCTACCGCCATTGCGCAATACAGCAAGGAAGAGAACCGGACCCGGTCCTATTCGCTGAACCGTCTGGCCATCAACCTGGGCTGGGCCGTGGGAGGCGCGATAGGCGGTGTGCTGGCTTCCATCAATTACCATCTGCTGTTCTGGGTGGACGGCGTTACGAATATCATTGCGGCGCTGCTGCTCCACAATTTCCTGTCTCCCTCGGATGAACATGACCACCGCACCGGAAAGGCAAACACCGGCGACCCTGTCACTTCTCCCTACAAGGATAAGCTTTACCTGAAATTTGTTGGCTTCACCATACTGTTTGCCAGCTGTTTCTTCCAGCTATTTACGGTGCTGCCGGTCTATTACAAACGGACTCTGCACCTGCCAGACTATATGATTGGTTTGTTGATGGCATTCAATGGTCTGATTATCACGTTTTTCGAGATGGTATTGGTGTTTAAGATAGAGGGCAGGAGGGAGCACCTTTTCTTTATCTTCATGGGCGTGTCCCTTGTCAGTCTTTCCTTCCTGATGCTGAATGTTTTTCCTTTGTCGCTGTTCCTGGCCTTCCTATCGATACTGTTCCTGACGGTCGGGGAAATAATGTCCATGCCTTTCATGAGCTCCTTCTGGATAGCCAGGACGACACAGGCCAACCGCGGACAATACGCCGGATTATATACGATCGCCTGGTCCGTCGCACAGGTGATCGGACCGACCGGCGGCTCTCAGATCGCCGAACGTCTCGGTTTCCGCACCCTGTGGTGGATCGTCGGAGGCATCTGCCTGCTGGCTGCTTTGGGATTCCGAAGTCTGAGGCAAAAAAATGAGGCCGGCCCCCTTCTCAGTGGACCGGCCAATGAATAAAGCTGGATGCGTTCATCCCGGATCCTGGCGAACACGCAATCCCTAGTTCAGTGGTATATCTCTTTTCAGCATCTCATTCCGGTTGGCCATTTCCCAGGCCGTATAGAATACAAGCCGGGCCCTTTTCTCCATGATATCGTAGTTGATCTTATCGGGCGTATCGGTAGGACGATGATAATCTTTGTGAATGCCGTCGAAATAGAAAATGATCGGCACACCCTTACGCGCAAAATTGTAATGGTCGCTGCGGTAATAGATCCTTTCCGGGTCCTTCGGATCGTTGAATTTGTAATCCAGTTCCAGCTTGGTGTACTTCTTGTTGAGTCCCTCGCTGATCGGCTTCAGGTCCGAACTCAGCTTATCATCCCCGACCACATAGACATAGTTGGTAGAGTCTCCCTGCTTGCGGTTGGGGTCGATGCGGCCGATCATATCGATGTTCAGGTCCGCAGTGGTCTTCTCCAGCGGATAGGTGGGATGTTCGGAATAATATTCGGAACCCCACAGTCCTTTTTCTTCTCCCGAATTGGCCAGGAATAAAATGCTCCTGCGCGGCCCTTTGCCCGCAGCCTTGGCTTTGGCGAAAGCCTGTGCCATCTCCAGCACGCTCACCGTTCCGGAGCCATCATCATCGGCGCCATAATAGATGACGGTGTCTCTCTTGCCCAGGTGATCATAATGCGCGGAGACAACCAGGATCTGGTCCTTCAGGTCCGTGCCTTCCAGAAAACCCAGCACATCGCTGCTCTGCAGATTGGCGACGGATTTGCTGAACTGCATCATGATATCCACAGTATAGGGTTTTGGTGAAGGATTACCGGCTTTGGCGGCTGCATAATCGGCCCCCATGATCGCTTCGGCAACCTTTTCAGAAACAAAAAATGTATTGGGAATAATATTCTTCCGGTAAGCATTCAGGTACATATTTCCTTTGGCGCCAAACGACCTGCGCGGGAAGCCTGTTTGTATCATCAGTATTCCAGCCGCTCCGTTCTTCTGGGCAGCTTCCTGCTTGACATTGCCTCCAAACCCTCTTCTGCGGCCCGTTGCGGCAGGTTGGGTACGACCAGCAGGCTCGCCGTTCAGGACCAGCACGATCTTGCCTCTTGCATCCAGCCCTTTATAATCATCCCGGCTGGAGTCGCTGATACCGTAACCGGCAAAAACAATTTCGCTGCCCATCAGCGTTGCGGTAGAATTGGTGCTGGCGTTTACGGAAAAATCCTCGTCGACGCGGAAATCCTTGCCGTTTATCTGAAGACCGGCGCCCGTCATCGAATCCTGAAAAACAGGATAATACAATTGATAAGCATCCTTGTTGCCAGGTAAAAGCCCCAGAGACTTGAAATGATTTTCAATATAGGCCGCCGCTTTCCGCTGGCCTTCGGTAGCCGTCTCCCTGCCCTCGAATTCCTTGCTGGCTACGATATACAAATGTTTTTTCAGGTCCTCCGCGGTGATGGCGTTTGCAAAGGGCCTGGGATCGGCGATTTTCTGGGCTTCGGCTATACCCGCTGACAGTAAGGACAGTAACAAAAAGAATTTTCTCATGTACGTTATTTTTTATTCAGTTAAGCTGGTTTCCTCCCTTTTTCAGGAGATTTGCTGGAATGTCAAATATAGAAAAGCGCTGCTTATCGCGGGATAAGTTCCGAAATTTATTGATGAATGGTAAAACAGGCATCACTTCCCGGTGTATACGCTTAACTTTGGTCCTTTATTCGCATTGCAATATCGGATCCGTAAGGATCATTGAATAGTATGAATACCGATCACTGGATTTTACTGGGCGCATGGACCTTCTTCTCGCTGCTGCATAGTCTAACAGCTGCGGAATGGTTCCAGGAGATCAGCCGTTCTGTTATGGGACGCTGGTTTATGTATTATCGTTTGTTTTATTCTTTATTTGCATTCTTTACCCTTGCAGAAGTACTGATCTGGCAGTTTTCCATAACAAGCCCCATGCTCGGGCCATTCGCGGTGCTGAAATGGCTGGTGGGGATGCCGGCCGGTATCCTTGGAATGGCGCTTATGGGCGCCAGTATCCGTAAATATTTTTTTAACCTCAGCGGGGTGGCCGTCTTCTGGAAAAAGAATGCGGGAAAATGGCAGAGACCGGGTCAAACTGCTTCACTGAGACCAGGCACAGCCCATCATCCTGGCGAAGTGGAAATCCTTGAAGTAGACGGCCTGCACCGGCATATCCGCCATCCGTTGTATCTGGGAACGCTTTTATTGGTGTGGTCCTTGTTCCTGTTCTTTCCTTTACTCAGCAATCTCCTGTCCTGCGGCATGATCACGCTTTATACCCTGGCGGGCATCAGGCTGGAAGAAAGAAAATTATTGCTGCAATTTGGCGAGCCCTATGCCTCTTATCAAAAAAAAGTGCCGATGCTCATCCCGGGCCTGCGGCGTGCATCCTGACATCAGCTTTCGCGCACACATCAGCATCCACACGTGCATAGCCAAGGCTTCGCAGGCCATCATAGTCGGCGTCACGATTTCCCTTCGCTCAGCTCCAGCCACCTCAGTTCTTTTTCATCGAGCAGCCGGGTGATCTCGCCGCTCCGTAAGGAACAACGCTGTAGTTCATCGAACAGCGTATCGCTGCTGTTAAGCTTTCCGGTGATCGTCTCTTTTTCCTTTTCAAGATCGGCGATCTCCCTTTCCAGTATCTCGAATTCTCTTTTTTCTTTATAAGAAAACTTCTTTTTTTCCAGCACGGCGGTCGTAGCCGCAGCCGCAGCGGAAGCCGTTTTGTTTTCGGGGAGCTTTTCCTCCGGTGCCTTGTAACCATCGCCCACCGGCCTGAAATTCGCATCTTCCTTTCCGAGTTTCACCCATTCCCGGTACTGCGAATAGTTCCCCGGAAAGTCGCGGATCAGCCCATCGCCTTCCAGCACCATCAGATGGTCTACCAGACGATCCATAAAATAACGGTCATGCGAGACGATCAGCAGACAGCCCTGGAAATCGCTTAAAAAATTCTCCAGCACGCCCAGCGTCGGCAGGTCGAGGTCATTGGTAGGCTCATCGAGGATCAGGAAATTGGGATTGCGGAACAGGATGGATAAAAGATGCAATCTCCTTTTTTCCCCTCCGCTGAGCTTGGAGATATAGGTATACTGCTGCTCCGGAGGGAACAGGAATAAATTCAGGAATTGGGCGGCGCTCATGGTGCTGCCATCCGCCAACGGAAAATGCTCGGCGATATTCTTTACGAATTCGATGACCCGCACGTCTTCTTTGACCACCAGTCCCGACTGGGAATAGTTGCCGAAGATCACCGTATCCCCGATATTGACCTTGCCGCTGTCCGGCTGTTCGATCCCCTGTAAGATATTGATGAAGGTGGATTTGCCCACTCCGTTCTTCCCAATCACACCTAACCTTTCCCCTTTCTTAAAGGTATAGTCGAATCCCTTCAGGATCACTTTATCGCCATAGCTCTTATTTACTTTTTTCAGCTCGGCGATTTTTCCACCCAGTCGGTTCATCTTCATCTGCAATTCAACCCGCTGGTCCTCGATCTTCTGTTTGGCCTTCGCCTCCACCACATAAAAATTATCCTGCCGGCTCTTGCTCTTGGTCGTTCTTGCCTTGGGCTGCTTGCGCATCCACTCGAGTTCCTTGCGGTAGGTGTTCTTCGCCTTGTCGATGCTCGACATATCATTTTCGATCCGGGCCGTCTTCTTTTCGAGGAAATTTTCATAATCCCCCTTATAAACATGGAGGTTGCTGCTATCCATTTCCCAGATCTCTTCGCTCACCGCATCCAGAAAATAACGGTCATGTGTTACCAGCAGCAGGGTCACTTTTTCCTGGTTAAGATAATGTTCCAGCCATTCCACCATTTCCACATCCAGATGGTTGGTAGGTTCATCCATGATCAGCAGCACATGCTTGTGCTCGAAGCCGATATCGATCAGGGTTTTGGCCAGCGCTACCCGCTTGCGCTGTCCTCCCGAAAGGGTCCCCGCAGGCTGCTGCAGGTGATGGATATTCAGCTTGCCAAGGATCTGCTTCACCTTGGTATCGAAATCCCAGGCGTTCAGCTCATCCAGCCTCACGATGGCATCGGTAAGCTTATCCACATCGCCGTCGTCGCTGGCGGCTTCGTAGGCTTTTATTGCATTGATAATCGGGTGATTATGATGGAAAATGTTGTCCAGGATGGATTTTTCCTCGATAAAGACGGGTTCCTGCTCAAAAAGGGCAACCGTCACGTCCTTATGGACCCAGACCGTACCCCCTTCAGGGGTCTCCTTGCCGGATAAGATCTTCAGCAGAGTGGACTTTCCGCTGCCATTCCTGGCGACCAGGGCAATTTTATCTCCTTCTTCGATATGAAATGTAATATTCTGGAACAACGGCTTGACGCCATAGGATTTGCTCAATCCCTCTACTGAAACATAATGCATGCAGCAAAGATAAGCTAATGCCTGGAATAACCTTTTGTTCCCATGATCAAGGGCCCGTTCCCCTTATCCATGGCGCTTGTCAGGGATAGCGCCTCCCCATAGACAATTAACCCTGTTTGATCAATTCCAGCTCCACGTGGATCCGAACTTCATCGCTTACGACAAGGCCACCGGCCTCGGTAACCGCATGCCATTGCAGCCCGAATTCCTTGCGGTTGAGCTTCCCGTTGATGGTAAAGCCCGCACGGGTATTGCCCCATGGGTCCTTGATGACTCCACCGAATTCCGTATCCAGCCTGACGGATTTTGTGACATCCCGGATCGTCAGATCGCCATAAACTTCATAAGACCCGTCATTGTCGACGCTTTCGTATCTGGTCGCTGCGAAACGGATCTCGGGGAATCTGGCTGCATCCAGAAAATCCGGTGATTTCAGATGCCCGTCCCTTTGTTCGTTCCCCGTGGTGATGGAGTTGGCATCCACCGTGAAAACGGTTTTGGCCGTAGTGAAATCTTCTTCTTCGGTCTCGACACTGGCTTCGAATTTCGTGAACTTGCCCGACACGTTGGAGATCATCATGTGTTTTACCTTGAAACCAACTTCTGAATGTGTGGGATCCATTACCCATTTAGATCTGGCCATAATTGCAATTTTGAGCTTAAACGATGAAATAAAGGAACTTCCGGCTGATCCAAAGTTAGGTTAAAGTAAAATATGGACAAGAATACAGATTATCAATTTGGCACAGCAAAGGCCGCCCGCTTCCGCAGACGGCCTTACCTCGTCTCACTAAACCCTTTTCACCTGCCCTTGATTTAAAGCCCAAAAGAATAAGCCGCTCTCAGACCCAGGAAATTATTCGTGTTGCCCCCGTCATAAAAGGCTGCCGTGCTCTCAAACCGTACGCCCAGGTCGATATAATTTTTATCGGCCAGTTTTAACAGGACCCCGACCTGCGGGGCATATACAAAAGCGGCGGATTTGTCGGCGCCCAGGTCTGATTTATTGGCCAGGAAAGACGCTCCGGCTTCGCCCTGCACATAAAAAATATTACCGGCGGGGAAATACTTCAGCCCGGCTTTTATGGGGATCAGCTGAAGGTTCTTATCCGGAACATCTGCCTGGTCTTTCTTGACGAAAAAATTATTATATCCTGCATTCACCGTGACATATAGGTTGTGTATAACAGGGATATCCGCCTGGATAGAACCTCCAAAATTCCAGTTATAGCCGTTGGACAGGTCGCCCAGCGGGATCCCGGCTTCGGGTCCGACGCTCAGGCGAAATTCTTGTTTGCTGCTTGCCGCCGAAGAGGAAGTTTGAGCTTTACCTGCCAATGCAGAACTTACTAATGCTGCCGATACAATGACGGTCTTTAATGTTGCTTTCATAATTGTTGATTTTATTTTTAATTCTACTTATTCGCTTTTGACGATACAAAGTTGAGTCAGAATGAGAACATGGCAGGCATACTTTCCGGACATAAAATGGTTGTTTTCGGACATCCCATCATGTGGCCCTGGCCGGAGACGAGTTCACTCGTCTCCGGCAATAAGTAGCCGCACACAAAAAAAGAGTTCAGTTTACAATAAATGGGAAAGAAATATTCTGATATTTCGGCAACTTGATTTGTTCCCGGAGGTGCTTAAAAGTTTCATAGGGCCCTTTGATGGCAAAGTTATTGATCAACCATGCCGGCGCAGAAGCTCCCGGATCAATTTGCAGTTCATATTCAATCCGGATCGTAGTTTTATCCAGGGCTTTCACCTTCCAGGTCTCCCTGGACAAAGGCACTCTTACAATATTTTCTTTTTGGGGGATGAAGTTGGGAACTTCATCTGCCGTTATATGCATCAATTTACTCACCGGATCCTGCATGATATGAAGATGTACTGCCAGGTCGCGGTTACTGGCCGGCCATGGCGAATTTATTTCGGAGTAGAAATATAATTCTGAAGAGCTTACCTGTTTGAGTACATAAGCCGTCTTTGTATTGAATGCCCAGCTGGAATAATTTTTTATGTCCAGGATAACGGCGGCAAGACAAGACAAACTGCTTTTCAGGATAGTCTCCACTCTCAGGTCATTGAATTTCGAATGCTCATTGCTGCGGTTATACACCCGGATACTATCCTTTTCTTTTTTTAGTACCCAGTTGTTCTGACCTAGTCCGGGGAAATGCATAACCTGGAATAAAAGGAGAAGGTAAAGGATGTTTCGTTTCATGTTAATCTTACCGATTAGTTATGATAATAAGGCAGCAGGTTCATATCCCGGCTCTTGTAAGTCCGCCCTGTTTCGTGCTCTTTTTCTGACATCAGCTGCCGGTATTGATGAGGGGTTTGGTTGCTTATCCGACGGTAGAACTTAATAAAATAGGAGGGTTGACCGAACCCCAGATCATAGCTGATCTCTTTCACTGACCTGGTCGAATAATGCAGCAGACGGCTTGCCTCAAGATGTATCCTCATATCCAGCAATTGGCTGGCGGTCCTGCCGGAAGCCTCTTTACAGATCCGGTTCAGTTGCTTGGAACTGATGTGGATTCTGGCAGCAAAGGTCTCGACATCCCTGATCTCCCTGAATTCCTTGTTGACCAGGTCAAGGAATTCCCCATAACGCGGATCATGGAGACTTCGGTCCTCAGAAGAGCTGGCAGAAAGATCATTGAATTCCGACAGCAAGATAGTGAGATACGCATTAATGACCGGGTCCGAATCGGGAGATTTGGCGCGCAGTTCCGTTTGCAAAAAGTAAAAGAGCTGTTCCAACTTTTCCCCTTTGACTTTTGGAACAGGGAATTGGCTGATATTACGCAATCCAAAGATAAGCCCTAAAAGATTACTGCCGGCCTGATGCAGGTAATCTTCCTTTATGGACAAGCTCCATCCTTCCAGGTCGGTATCTTCGGTCGTATCCAGTGAACAATCGGAATGGGGATGAATGATGAACAGGCTGTCAGCCCGAATGGGATAAGCAGAGAGGTCGACAGTCAGGTATCCGCTGCCTTTGATAAACCAGGCGATCACAAAATGATCATTTTTCCGGACCGGTAAGGAAAGTCGCTCAGGGGATTCCGTGAGGAAATAAGCAACTTGAACCGGGTCAGGTCTATCGGGGCGCAAGTGATGTTTGTTGGAGATCGGGGTAGCAACAGGTTTCTGCATCGTTGTAAGTTTTGATTTTTTAAAGCCTGGATTTACCAGGCGTAATAGATCGATAGATTACCTACTTCATGGTTGTATAATCCTTTCATCATAGAAGAAGAGGTGTTCTGAATAAAGGACATTGCGAAATGACCGGATGATACTACGGCGCCATAGTTGACCGAATAGATCACCCGGCGGAGGTCATGATAGGACTGGGGGGCCTGGCTGGCAGCATTGGTCTGATCGGACTGGCCGGCAGTTACTGCTGTTCCCGCTCCTTTTCCTGTTCCTTTTGTCATATTCGGGTTGGAGGTGAACAGGCCGCCTTCGAGCAAGGCATTCGTAAATATCAGCCCCGCTTCCGGCTTCAGCACAAAATAAGCCTGCATCCTGTTCCTGCGTTTACTCGCGCCATGCCTGCCGGCGCTGCTGTACTGGCTGAAGAATCCATTAAAATAAGGGGTCAGCCGCCCGATCCGGATCAGGGGATATACGGTAACACCATTCACCATGGTGCCAAGGAATACCTGCGATCCTCCGATCACCTCGACATTCGGCCCCCAGGACGCCAGTTGTTTCTCTGCAGTAAAGTTGATATTTAACAGCAGGGCGTTCCTGAACTGATGGTCCCATCCCTTCGGTCGCAGATAATGGATCAGGCGGTGGATCATGGTCTGGGTCTGCTTTCCCAAAGCGGCAGGCCCCATCACACCCAATACCAGCTCAGTCTGGAAATCATATTTTTTAAGGGGATTATAAGAGAAGAGGGTATGGGTCGCGGCCAAAGACGCCGACCAGGGATAATCGTCCGGCTGATAATCGGGGCTGGTGATATTATCCGGGGTGAACATCAGTTCCATCACCCCCCAGCCGAATACGTTCACGCTGCTGTCACCCGCTTTGGGCAGGGCACGGTCAAGGAAGAAACGGGAAGGTTTTTTTTTCGTGTAAAAAAGTTCGATACGTGTCCCGTTTGTGTACGCATCATCGGTGCCCTGTCCCCGGATATTCAGAAAATCATTGTCTTCATAGATGCGGAGGAGCCGGGTAGGGGTATCCTGTTGTTCCTGAGCGTAAAGCCTGTCATTCATTCCTGCGAGCAGCAGGATGAAAAAAGAAAGAAGTAAAAACTGGTTCATGGCCTGTCATTTATCTGTTTTTTAATCTGTTGGTTCAATGCCTGCCGGGTTATCGTCTATATGGACAAAGAGAGCGGCAAATTTGTTCTAACATCCGTAGGTACTATTAAGTTCAATACAATTGTTGTATATACAACAATTGTGGAAAAAAATTTTAAACCCTCATTTTATCGAGCAGGTCGGCCAGTTGGGTAAATTCCTTTTCGGTGAGTTTCATTTTGTTCTCGGAATGGTATTTAGCTAATTTCTTTTCTATCGTGTCCATCAATTGAAGGCCTTTTGGCGTGATGCCGATATCCACCATGCGACGATTGTCTTTACAGATATTCCGGGTGACCAGCCCTTTCAGGCGTAATTTTTCTACGAGCCGGGTTGCATTGCTCATCTTGTGCATCATTTGTTCCTGGATATTACAAAGATTGCAGGTCTGCTCATTCTGCTTTTTGATAATATGCAGGACATTCACCTGCTGTTCGGACACCCCGAATGGCTTCAGCTGCTCATTCAGGCGATCGCTTACCTGGTAGCCGGTATAAAGCAGACTTATCAGGGCCCGTTTATATGGGGCCACCGCCTGGTCCTTGCGCAGGGGTTTTACAGGCTCTTCCAGGTTCATGATACTCCGCTTGTTTAAGTGATCGGAATTTCCTCGTTCGGGGATTGTACTAACAACTGTTGTCTATACAAATGTACGATTTTTTCGAACTTTCCAAATTTTTTCGAAAAAAGAAAGATTTTACTTCTGCACCCGGAAATGATAGCTCCCCGAACCCATGGTCAGGATAACATAACCATTCTCCATTCCCGATGCTCCGATCTCTTTGACAAGGCCCAGCGCTTTGCCGCTTTCGGTAACGGCCGCGGCATCTTTCGCGGGCACATATACCGTAGCCGTCGTATTGGCGGGTATTTCCACATCCAGCAGAAGTCCACCGTCCCCGGATGTCTGCCAGTGACTGCTTACCCGACCATAATAGGTCTGCAGATCGGCTGCGACCTGGGTCAGCCCGCCTCCGGGATGAGGCATGATCCGGATATGTTTATAGCCCACCCCGTCCTCATAGGTATCGATGCCAGCCACCACCCGGTACATCCAGTCCCCGATGGCACCGTATGAATAATGATTGAAGGAATTCATGTCAGGCGTCTGGAAACTGCTGTCGGGCCGGATACCATCCCACCTTTCCCAGATCGTGGTGGCTCCCATTTTCACGGGATAGAGCCAGGAGGGATAGCTGTCCTGCAACAATAGCTTGTACCCCATATCCGTATATCCATAACGGGTCAGTACATGGCACAGGTAGGGAGTGCCCAGGAAGCCCGTCGTCAGATGATTGCCATAGTCCTTAATATTCTGCACCAGCCTCTCCGCGGCCTGCGCTCTCAGCGGCCCGGGAAGCATATCGAATTCCAGGGCCAGCGTGTACGCGGTCTGCGTGCCGGAGACCAGCCTGCCGTTCGGGGTCATATATTCTTTAAGGAAGGCATCGCGTATGCGTTGCAGCAACTGCGTATAAGTATCTACGTCAGTTGTCTTCCCGAGGACCTTTGCGGCATTGATCAGCAGCTGCGTGGAATGTGCGTAGAAGCATTGCGCGATAAGGTATTTGTCCGTTACGGCCGACTTCCCGTCATTATCGTCCCTGGGCCGGTAGAACAGCCAGTCCCCGAAATGAAAGCCCGTAGCCCAGAGATCGTTCCTGCTCTGGCCGCGTATGTACTCCACCCAGGCCTTCATGCTTGGATAGGCCTCCCCGAGCCTGCGGGTGTCGCCATAAGCCAGGTACATATTCCAGGGGATGATCGTCCCCACATCCGACCAGCCTGCACTCCTTCCATCGCCAAGTACATTGGGGATGACATAAGGAATGGCGCCTGCCGCTGACTGGTCTGCCGCCACATCTTTCAGCCACTTGGCAAAGAAATTATCCACGCCTCTGTTGTAGGCCGCCGTGCGGGAAAACACCTGCGCATCTCCTGTCCAGCCAAGTCTTTCGTCACGTTGCGGGCAATCGGTGGGTACATCGAGGAAGTTCCCTTTCTGGCCCCACTGGATATTATGCTGCAACTGATTGATCAGGGGATTGCTACAGGTGAACGTTCCCGTTGCCGGCATATCCGAATACAGCGCCACGGCTGTAAAATCATCCGTGATCAGTTCGCCGGAAATACCTTCCACCCGGATATAGCGGAATCCATGGAACGTAAAATGTGGTTCGAATACCTCTTCTCCCTTTCCGCTCAGGATATATACATCCTGCGCTTTCGCAGCCCGCAGGTTGTCCGTATAGAAATTCCCCGTTTTATCCAGTACCTCCGCATGCGAGACCGTGATCCTGTCGCCGGCCTTTCCCTTTACTTTTACGATGACCCAACCGACAAGGTTCTGTCCGAAATCGATCAGTTTCTCCCCTGCTGGTGTGGTGATGGTCCGCAGCGCGGGGAATGTCTCATGCTTGCGGACGGGCTCGCTGCTGGAGGCAATAAGATTTTCCAGCGGAAAAGCGGCCAGCTTTACGCCGCTCCAGCCTGTGGCAGGATAACCAGGCAGGGACCAGCCGGCTTTTTCTTCCCGCGCATCGATCGTCTCTCCATTATATATTTCCGAGCCGATGATGGACCCGGTGGAAGATTTCCAGCTTTCATCCGATCCGACTGTTTCTTCACTGCCATCCGCATAGTGGATCACCAGCTGAAAAAGCAGCGAAATATCTTTTCCATAAAAATCGAGCTGCCCGGCAAAGCCGATATAGCCCCGGTACCATCCGCTGCCAAGCGTCACGCCGATGGCATTTGCTCCTTCCCGTAACTCTCCCGTGACGTCGTATGCCTGGTATTGCAGCCGTTTATGATAGGATGTCCATCCGGGCGTCAGATAGGCATCACCGATACGCCGGCCGTTGATCTGCGCTTCGTAAAGTCCGTGCGCGGTGATATAGGCCGTGGCGGAAAATATCTTTTTCCGTGAAACAAATTCTTTTCTGAACAACGGGCTCGGACGCTGGGGGTTTTCTTCGGTATAGCCAGGCTGGATCCACTTCGCTTTCCAGCCGGCAGGGCTGAAGAGGCCGGTCTGCCAGTGGGCTGGAACGCTCCATGGAGAAGGCTTTCCGTTGTTGTCCCATACCCGCACCTGCCAGTAATATTTTTTATCGGATTCCAGCGCTGGCCCGGCATAGGGCACCTTTACGGACTGCGACGAAGATACTTTCCCCGGATCCCATACTGGTCCTTTACCGCCGGGCATCGCGCTCACCCGGATCTCGTAGGCCGTCTGCATCACATTCCGCTTCGCTGCTGCGCCATCGCCCGCGGAACCACGCCCGGCCCGCTCTCCCGATCCATCGCCGGCCGTCACCAGCTGCCAGCTGAAATCTGGCGCTTTCGCATCGAGGCCCACAGGATCGGTAAGATTTTCTGTAAGCAGATTTTTGACGGTCACCTGCGCCGGGCAGAAAGCAACGGACAACAGGAATGATGCCGCGAGACATACATATTTATTCATGGTAAGAAATGAGCGCATGGCAAGAATGGTTGAGAACACGAATATAGCGGGTTATCCGGTATAGCCATACTGTACCATCCCGGTCCGGGACGATAATGTTCCTGTTGAAATTGAAGTTATATTTGAAGGACAGTAATTTATTCAGAGCGGGTCATCCGGCAGGATCATCCGCTGAAAAAACAATTACCCGAAATGTTTACTATAGATGCACACCTCGATCTGAGCATGAATGCAATGGAATGGAACAGAGACCTTCGCCTGTCTGCCGATGCTATCCGCAGGCGGGAGGAAGGAATGACGGACAAACCCGACCGGGCCAGAGGCACCGTGTCGCTCCCCGAATTGCGCAAAGGGAATATCGGGCTGGTGGTCGCTACCCAGATCGCAAGATATGTCGCACCCGGAAACCCTCTTCCCGGATGGCATTCCCCACAGCAGGCGTGGGCGCAAACCCAGGCTCAGTTGGCCTGGTACAAGGCCATGGAAGAGGATGGCGAAATGACGATGATCAGGGACGCCGCCTCCCTGGAGCAGCATCTCGCCCTTTGGATGGCCCCATCCGCCTCCAACTCCGCACAGCGCCACGACCCCGCCGCCCGCGACCATAACACCTCCTCCGCCGGCCACGACCCCGCCGGCCACGACCCCGCGCCCGGCGCACCGGGCAGCACCCCCAGACCCATCGGCTTTATCCTCAGCCTCGAAGGCGCCGATTCTCTCATCACTCCGGAATATCTCGCAACAGCGCACGCATACGGCCTCCGCGCCGTAGGCCCGGCACATTATGGCCCTGGCCGCTATGCCAACGGCACAGATGCCCAGGGTCGCCTGAGCCCGCAGGGGAAGGATATGCTGCGCGAAATGGAGAGACTGAATATTATTCTGGACGCCACCCACCTCTGCGATGACGCATTCTGGGATGCGATGGACCTCTTCGACGGCCCTGTATGGGCCAGCCACAATAACTGCCGCGCATTGGTGGATCACAACCGGCAGTTCAGTGACGATATGATCAGGGCGCTTATCGGAAAAGGAGCCGTGATCGGCGGAGCGCTCGACGCATGGATGATGGTGCCCGGATGGATAAGAGGGAAGTCAACACCGGAACTGATGGATTGCAACCTGGAAAAAATGATCGGGCACCTGGACCATATCTGCCAGCTCGCGGGAAATACGCTGCATGCCGGCATCGGCACCGATCTCGACGGCGCCTTCGGAAAGGAACAATGTCCTTATGATCTGGAAACGATAGCCGATCTGCATAAGATCCCCGACCTGCTTGGCAGGAAAGGCTACACGGCAGCCGACATCGAAAACATCATGCATGGGAATTGGCTCCGGTTCTTGAAAAAAGCCTGGAAGGCATAACGATCGCGCCCACACCGCCCCTTTACTTATCCAGATACATCTTCAGACAGACTGGTGAAGGGATGGTCACCTGTTTTTTCAGCGGCTTCAGCAGCCCAGTCTTCGGATCTATCCTGAATATGACAATATTGTTGCTGCGCTGATTGGCGACCAGCAGCCATCGACCCGTAGGATCGATAATGAAATTCCGTGGCGTATTCCCCAGCACGGACTGAAAACCTTTTGCCGTCAGCTTACCGCTGACCTGATCTATAGCAAAAATGGCGATATTATTGGCGTCACCCCGGTTTGAAACATAAAGGAATTTGTTATTGGGGCTGATATGAATGTCTGCGCTGCCGATCACTTTGTTATACCCGGCTGGGTGAGAGCTGATACGTTGAAAGGGGGTGAATTTCCCTCCCGAATATTTGAAGGCATCCACCATGCCCGCCATCTCACTGATAAGATAGACATAAGGCTTGCCATGAAAAAAGCTCGTGTGCCTCGGGCCGGAGCCGGGTGTGATATTTACATTGGAGTCGGCGCTGGGAAGAGGAGCCAGCGGCAGGGGGCTTGCATCGGGGTTGAAATTATAGACCGACAGCTTGTCCAGACCCAGATCGGCCACGAGCAGGAAATGCTCGTCGGGCGAGAATATGGCAGAATGTACATGCGGCTTCTCCTGTCTCTGCGGATTGATGCCCTGACCGCTGTGCTGAATAAATTCGGTCATGGGCGCCACCGAACCATCCGCGTTGACCGGCAGGGCTGCAAGGCTTCCGCCGCCGTAATTGGCGGCCATCACCCATTTGCGCTTCGAGTCCACCGATATATAGCAGGTGCCATTCCCGCCTGTTGACTGCTTGTCAAGGAAGGTTAATTGTCCTGTTGCTTTATTAAAGGAATAAGCGCTCACTGCCCCCGGGCCGGCTCCCCCGGACTCATTGGCCGCATAGATAAAACTCCCTCCGGGAGCTATGGCCAGATAAGATGGGTTGTCGCTGGCTGCCGTGCTGACGGGTACGATCTCTCCGGTGACGGAGTTGAACCGGTAGACATAAATGCCTTTGCTGTCAGCGTTCGTATACGTTCCCGCGAACAGATAATAGCTTTGGGAAATGCCCGACAGAGAGAAGAGCAGCAGCGAAAATAAGATGGACAAGCGCATATAAAAAGATTGTTGATATAAGAATGCTGCAATATAAGGCATAAAAAAAATTAAGGGCCTTAAAGGGCCCTTAATTTCTGTTGAAAAAAGACCAGTTTTATCGGATCAATTTTACGTTTACAGCATTCAGGCCTTTTTTCCCGTTCTGAAGATCAAACTCCACGTGATCGTTTTCTTTGATCTGGTCAATGAGTCCGCTGGCGTGAACAAAGGTTTCTTTGTTGGAATCATCATGTTTGATAAAGCCAAACCCTTTGTCTGCGTTGAAGAACTTTACGGTGCCTGTTGTTTTGTTGTCCATCATTAATTGTATTGGTAATAAAATAGGGTTGCAAGGTACAATTTTTTTAATATAGTGCCTCGAATTACTATTCTGCCCCATAAATAGGGGTTTGCTATTACCCTCCTGGCCGCATTCTGCCCGTTCTGCCTGGCCCCGTTTTCGGCCGGCAAATTCGCCTTCTTCCACCAACCGCCTCCGGTTGTCTATATTTGCCAAAAATCGGGGTATTCTAATGACAAATGACAAAATGCCCGGCTGGGCGCAGACCAACCATCTCCTCCGGTCAAGGAGAAGCTCATTTCCAGACCAGTTTGAAAAAGGGAGGATCATACCGGATGACATCATCTGGCAATTGCTCGAAAATGCCAACTGGGCCCCCAATCACAAACATACCGAGCCCTGGCGGTTCACCGTCTTTGCAGGGGAGGGAAGGAAGAAATTCGCGGAATTCCAGGCTGCCAGATATAAGGAGAATGCTGGAACAAAATTCCGGCAGGACAAATATGAAAAGCTGCTGACCAACCCGGGAAACTGTTCTCATATCATCGCGATCATCCTGAAAAGAAGCACGGAAATAGCCATTCCCGAAATGGAAGAGATCGCAGCGGTAGCCTGCGCCGTGCAAAACATCTGGCTTTCTGCGGAAGCTTATGGATTGGGTGGGTACTGGAGCACCGGCGGCATTACCTACGATCCGGCGGCTGGCCCCTTCCTTGGCCTTCAGGGTGATGACCGGCTGATGGGGTTTTTCTATCTGGGTTATGCGGCCATACCTTCTGTAAAAGGAACAAGGCGACCGGTGCAGGACAAAACAATCTGGGTGAAAGAATAGAATTGATGCTTATTAAGTAATTTTAGTCCTTAAATAAATTATTACAACATGCGTACTATCCATTTTCTTCCCGTGGCCTTGCTGTTCGGAATGACGGCTTGCAACAACGCAGGCGATAAGACAGCTGCTACCGACACGGCCAAAACGGCTACGGCTGACACCATGAACATGAAAGTAGATTCTTCCAAATTGTCCATGGCTTTGCCAGACGTGCCTGCAGGCGCCAAAGTATTTTTTAAGAATCTTAAGGATGGACAGACTGTCAAGTCGCCGGTGAAAGTGGAAATGGGGATCGATGGCCTTAAGCTCGATACGGCAGGAGCTATTGTTGCCGGTTCGGGGCATCACCATCTGCTGATAGACGCAGGGGATTCCATTCCCGCCGGTCTGGCCGTGCCAAAGGATTCGACCCATATTCATTTTGGCAAGGCACAATCAAGCACGGAAGTGAAACTGACTCCGGGCAAGCACACCCTGACCCTTCAGTTCGCCGATGGCATCCACCGTTCCTATGGCGCAAGACTTGCGACGACGATCAGCGTTACGGTGAAATAAATAATATTGGCTTCATTTCGTTTATCATTCCGGGTATTCCACCCGGGGTGGTAAACTTTTTTTGTTTTGAAAGATACCGGCCCGGAATACCCGGCCGCCGGAAGGCAACCCAAGCAACGAAATGATCGTAATAATTGTCAGAACCCCTGGAAAACAGACTTTTCAACGTAATTCTGGTATAACAAAATTGAAATCATGAGAAAAAGAGCAAACAGGAGACAGAGAGCACAGTTATCGGTTATCGGCAAGGTTTTCTTTTCGATCCTTATTATCGGGGGTTTGGCGGCCTGCGCTAAGTCGGCATCCAGTTCGACATCTAATACAAATTTGCTGACCTATATGAGTGTGATGAATGTAGCGCCCTATTCGTCTCCTGCGCAGCTTTTTTTAAATGGCCAGCAGGCAACCGGTTCCGTCGGGCCGGGAAGCTTCTCCAATTCCTACGCCCATCTGACGCCCGGCTCCTATGACGTAAAGTTCAAGGTTTACGGCGCAGACAGCACCCTGGCGGCGTTACCTGCCTCTAACTATGATTCGATGGGCTTTTATACGCTGATCCTTTATAACGATTCGATACACGGTCCAGCCGAAGCATTAAAGATAACGGATGATTTCAGCACGATCTCCCTCAGCAGCAGCTTCCTCCGCTTCTTTCACATGTGCCTGGAATTGCCGGCTGTGGACCTTTACCTGAATGGTACTCCTGTCATACAGAACAGAGTGGCCAAAGATATCGTTCCGAACGAGACGCTTACTAAATTCCAGCCGATAGCCTCCGGCTTCTACAATCTGCAGATAAAAAAGGCAGGGACGGACAGCGTAATAGGAAACCTGAACAGCGTCACCCTGCAGTCGGGAAATGCCTATACCATCTTCCTGAGCGGAAGCGCCACCAACAGTCAGAACCCGATAAGCCTGAATATCGTACAGGCCGTTTATTAGCCTGGGCCAGCCCCTCAGCTGACCGCAGCCTCTTCGGCATAGCTGCTCACCGGCTCGCAGGTACAGATAAGATTTCTGTCCCCATACGTATTATTGACCCGCGCAATGCTGGGCCAGAATTTATTTTCTTTCACATAAGGCAGGGGGAAACCTGCCTGTGAACGGGGATAAGCATGGCTCCATTCATCCGCACAGATCACGGCCTGCGTATGCGGTGCATTTTTCAGCGCGTTATCGGTCTTGTCGGCCTTGCCATCTTCGATGGCCCTGATCTCCTTGTAAATGCCTATCATCGCGTCGCAGAAACGGTCCAGCTCGGCCTTGTCCTCGCTCTCGGTGGGCTCGATCATGATCGTACCCGGTACCGGGAAGCTGAGGGTAGGGGCGTGAAACCCATAATCCATCAGCCGCTTGGCCACGTCTTCCGCCTCGATACCGGCGCTGGTCTTGAAAGGGCGCAGGTCCACGATGAATTCATGGGCGCAGGTGCCGTTGGCGCCTGCGTAAAGGATCTTATAATATTTTTCCAGCCTTGCCTTCATATAGTTCGCGTTCAGGATGGCATACCGCGTGGCCTGGACCAGCCCTTCGGCGCCCAGCATCTTGATATACGCATAGCTGATCAGCAGGATGCTGGCCGAACCATAAGGCGCGGATGAAACAGCCCCTGGTAAAAAAGGCCTCAGCTTTTCAACAACGCAGATGGGCCCCATGCCCGGTCCTCCGCCGCCATGTGGGATGGCAAAGGTCTTGTGCAGGTTGAGGTGGCAGACATCGGCGCCGATAAGCCCCGGACTGGTCAGACCGACCTGGGCATTCATGTTCGCACCGTCCATATATACCAGCCCGGGGCTTATCGGGATGGCCTTGCAGATATCTTTTATGCTTTCCTCGAACACGCCATGCGTGGATGGGTAGGTTACCATAAGACCGGCAAGCTGATCTTTGTACTGGACTGCCTTTGCGGCAAGGTCATCGGTATCGATATGTCCGTCCTCATCGCTCTTCACGACCACGACCTTCATTCCCGCCATGATGGCGCTGGCTGGGTTGGTGCCGTGCGCTGAAATGGGGATCAGGATAACGTTTCTGTGGGCTTCATGCTTGTGGGCATGATAGTCACGGATCGCCAGCAGGCCCGCATATTCACCCTGTGCTCCGCTGTTGGGCTGGAGTAAGGTGGCGTCGAAGCCGGTGATCTCGCACAGCCAGTTTTCCAGCTCCGTGATGATCTGACGGTATCCCTTCCATTGGTCTGCGGGAGCAAAAGGATGCAGGCCGCCAAATTCGGGCCAGCTCACGGGTATAAGCTCCGTGGCGGCATTCAGCTTCATCGTGCAGGAGCCGAGAGAGATCATGGACGTGTTCAGCGAAAGGTCTTTGTTCTCGAGGCTTTTGAGATAACGCATCATCTCCGACTCGCTGTGATGGGTGTTGAAGACGGGATGGGTCAGGAATTCCGAGGTCCGGGTGACAATACTGGGGATGTTTTCCAGACTGTCGTCGGTGTCAAAGATTGCGGTGACCAGGTCCAGTCCCGCCTCATCGGTGAACACGGTAAGGATGTTCAGCACATCCTCCTGGGTCGTCGATTCATTCAGCGTGATCTGGATGGAATGATCCCCGGTATAATAAAAATTGATGCCCCGGACTTCCGCGATGGCTTTGATCCGGGATGGATCGGGATACCGGAGATGGATGGTATCGAAATAGTATTCGTTGAGGTTCGTGTGACCCAGCGCTTCCAGCTCATAGGACAGGGTCTGCGTCAGCATGCTTACCCTTTTGGCAATGTTGGTCAGCCCTTTGGGACCATGATAAACGGCATACATGGCCGCCATATTGGCCAGCAGGGCCTGTGCGGTGCAGATATTGGAAGTCGCCTTCTCCCGCTTGATATGCTGCTCCCTGGTCTGTAAGGCCATGCGCAGCGCCCTGTTGCCCTGTGCGTCGATGCTCACGCCGATGATACGGCCCGGGATCGAACGCTTGAACTCATCCCTGGCGGCAAAGAAAGCCGCATGCGGCCCCCCGAATCCCATCGGAACACCAAAGCGCTGAGAAGATCCAACGGCCACATCGGCCCCCAGTTCGCCCGGTGGCGTGAGCAGGGTAAGGGCCAGCAGATCGGTGGCCGTTACCACATAGCCACCGGCTTCATGTACCTTCCGGATAAAAGGGCGGTGATCGCCGACCGACCCGTCGCTGCCAGGGTACTGTATCAGGGCGCCAAAAAAGGAGCCGTCGATCACGGCCTCCCGGTAATCCCCGAAAACAAGCTCGATGCCCACGGGGCTGGCCCTCGTAATGAGCACGTCCCTGGTCTGGGTAAAAATATTGTTGTCAACAAAGAATTTCGGAACGGTGATATGGTCATGGTCCTTGTTCTTTATGTTGAAGAACATGGTCATGGCTTCCGCCGCCGCAGTGCCCTCATCGAGCAGGGATGCATTGGCAAGGGGTAGGGCGGTCAGGTCCGATACCATGGTCTGGAAGTTCAGCAGGCTTTCCAGCCGGCCCTGGGAGATCTCGGCCTGGTAAGGGGTATATTGGGTGTACCAGCCTGGGTTTTCAAATACATTACGCAGGATCACGCTGGGTACGATGATGTCATAATAGCCCTGGCCGATATAGGATTTGAAGACCTTATTCCGGGCAGCCACCTGTCTGAGGTCTGCGAGATACTGAAATTCGCTGACGGGCCCCGGAATAGCCAGCGCTTCTTTGCTACGTATGGAGGCGGGGATCGTCCTGTCGATTAATTCGGCCAGACTGCGGATACCGATGGTTTTCAGCATCTGTACGGTTTCGTGTTCATTGGGCCCAATATGCCGACCAGCGAATTCATTCGCCTGTTGTTCGAATAGATTCATAAAAAGTAAAGAGGTTGACCGTTTATTGTGCACCGGGAATGGGCTGTTCCGAAAATTAACCCATCCCCGGTGCACCGTTAATGATGGGCCTTCCTTTAGCGGACCCAGGTCCGCTAAAAGATGTGCAAAGTTACGGCGATAGAAGGAAAAAGCAAGCCCGTTCCAGGATATTCCTTCCCGGACGGCAAAGCCGTCACGGGACATTGGCCCAAAAAAAAGCCCTGGTATTTTTCTCTACCAGGACTTTCCCCGGACGGCAGCGCCGTCACGGGACGTTAGCCCCAAAAAAAAGCCCTGGTATTTTTCTCTACCAGGACTTTTTTTTAAAAACCCCTAAACCCTAAAACTTAATGCTAAACTAACTTTTTTGTGTGCGTAAACATGAACTCTTGCTGATACAAAATTAGCCCTAACCCCGGTCAAATGCCGGCAGAACATATTAAAACTTAATTAAAATTGATAGATTACTGACATCCAGTCTGATACCTCTCCAGGCAAAACCCATGCTCTTACAACCTTCCTTGTTCCGGCCATAGCACCCTGCGCTCAGGATTCGGCGGGCAGGGGACGGTTGTGATCCCGGCTTTCCTCCCTCTGCGGCTCAAGGGATTCCGCCTGACGCAGCTGCTCGCTGGTCAGCCGGCTGCCATCATGGCTCCATCCGGGGGGACCGAACAGATAATGCCATTTTTCCTTCCAGCCGATATCCTTGCGGGACAGGTCCTTTCCAATACCCTCCCATTCATGAAATATGATGTGATAAGCATCGGTTTTCTCTACCGGCTTGGTAAGGCCATATTTTCGGGGCTGGTATTCCTCATCGGTCAGCTCGGGCTGGAAAGTGCCGAATAACTGGTCCCAGATAATAAGGAACATACCCATATTCTTGTCCAGATATTTGGGGTTGGAGGCATGATGCACCCGGTGATGAGAGGGAGTGACCAGGATATATTCCAGCCAGCCCATCTTGTCAATCAGCTCGGTATGCACAAAAATGCCCCAGATCTGCGTGACGGAATAGATAAAGACGATGTCCAGCGGCTTGAACCCCGCGAATGCCAGCGGGATAAAATAAATAAAGCGGTACAGTGGCTGAAAAACGGAGGAGCGGAACCCTACCGTAAAGTTCATCTTCTCAGAGCTGTGATGCGTGACATGGACGGCCCAGAACAGCCTGATCTCATGGTCCCAGCGGTGCAGCCAGTAGTAAAGGAAATCTTCCCCCAGCACCAGCAGGAACCAGTAGGAGAATACATTCGTAATGGATATCAGGTGGTGGCGGTAGCAGGCGTCGAGGACGAACAGGTATGCTACGCGGAACAGCAGGTCGATACTTCCGTTCAGCAACATCAGATAAACATTGGTAAGGGTATCTTTCCAACTGTACAATTTACGGTGGGCGTAATTGCTCAAAAGGATCTCCACCCCGATGATAATGATATACAACGGCGTACTGACCAGGATGAGTATCTGTTCTCTGAGGGTTTCCAAGCGGTGTAAAATTAGCTGATTTTCCGGAGTAGCGATCCCCGTTCTTCCAATCTTTGTACCTTGCGCTGGTCAACCAACAGGAATATGAGTGATTTATTGCACAATTGGGAACAAAAATCTGCCGAACATCATAAGCAATATCTGTACTTTCTGCAGAAAGCGGACAAGAACAAGGCGGACAAGAACAAAGTGCTCAGACAATTGCCCGCGCTTCACGAAGAGGCCTTCGAGCGGATAGACTGTCTTAAATGCGCCAACTGTTGTAAGAACTATTCTCCCAGGTTCAAGAACACAGATATCAGACGCATTGCAAAGCATCTGCAGATGAATGAAGGCGATTTCATCGAAAAATATCTTTTCCGCGACGAAGACGGGGATTATGTGGTGAGATCCAAGCCCTGTCCTTTTTTAGGGGCGGATAATTATTGCGGTATCTATGACGTGCGGCCCTCAGATTGTGAAAGGTTCCCCTATACCGACGAGGACATCATCCTGAAACGCCCGTACATCACGCAGAAGAATAGTACTTTCTGTCCCATCGTGTATTATGTGCTGGAGAAACTGATCGCTAACCCGCTGTGACCGTTTCATCCGCCGGTCCTCGCGCTCATCACCGGACCAACGCCGTCTTCTAACCCGCTGTGATCTCTTCATAAGCGGCCTGCAAGCCCCATTCAATACCATCCCCCTGCCACTCCGTCAGTCCCGGTATCGCTTTCTCTTTCAGGATATCCTCTTTCGGCTTGCCAGCCTTTATCGACTGGCCGACAAAGTCCAGCAACCTGCTCAGGTAATCCTTCATCGCGGCCAGATCGGCTTTGTTGCCGGTTACTTTCTCCGGATCGAATGCATGGCCAAAGACGAACAGCGTGTCCTTGTCAAAGGTGCTTATCGCCTTGTCCAGCCCTACGATCCAGTTCTTTACCGAGGCGCCGGCACTGCGGTCGATAAACGCATAGCGGCGGTTGAACATGAGATCGCCCATATGCGCGATATTGGCCTGCTGAAAATGGATGATGCTGTCGCCGTTCGTATGTCCGGCGCCGAAATAATAAGTCCTGATATGCTCCTGTCCGATCTTATACTCCCACGAATCGCCATAAGGCGTGTCCGGGTACAACTGCTTGTCTTCTGTTTTCTGCGTGACGGCCACCCGCTGCTGATTGGCCAGTGAATTGCTGTGCGCGGCCACTTTTTTTACCAGTCCTTTGAAGGCGATATTGCCGGAGGTATGATCACCGTGATGATGTGTATTGATCAGCAGCTCGAATGGCTTATCGGACTGTTTCTTCAGCTCGCCGATCAGATGTCCGGCCTGCTCCGGGAATTCCGCATCCACGACCACGATGCCGCTTTTGGAAGAGAGCCAGGCGATGGTGCCGCCTTTCTCGGTGAAGATCCCCACGTCCTTCCGCAGCAGCTTCATTTTCCAGGGGTCTTCAAAAAAATTGGACGAAAATAAACGCTGACCGGGCAGCGACAGGGCGCCCATGGCCAGCGATGCGTTACGGAGAAAGGTTTTGCGTTGCATAGAAATGATTTATTTTGGCAGTTCGTTATTGATGTTTAAAGTTAAGGGATCCGGGCCAGGGGCGCTTACTACGAAAATCCGTAGAGACTTATCAATATTCCATTTTCCGCAGGCTGGGAGCCCTGAACCAGGTTACCAGCACTACGCCGATCGTCATGCACCCGCCGAATACCACGGAGGGGATCACCCCCATCAGTTTCGCCATCACTCCGCTCTCGAATTGTCCCAGTTCATTGCTCGAATTGATGAACATCGAATTGACGGACGAGACCCGTCCACGCATAGCGTCGGGTGTCTTCAGCTGCAGGATGGTGCTCCGGATGACCACGCTGATCCCATCCAGCAGACCGCTGCACAGCAGGGCAATAAACGAGATCAGATACCATGGCGACAATCCAAATAAAATAATGCAGGCCCCGAATCCCGCCACCGCATACAGCAGCACCAGCCCTTGCCTGCGCCGGAGCGGCCATAGTGTAAGGGACAGGATGGTGGTGATGGAGCCTATATCCGAGGCCGCATTCAGCCAGCCGAACCCTATCGGTCCTACCTGCAGGATATCTCTTGCATAAACGGGGATCAGCGCCACAGCGCCGCCGAAAAGAACGGCAAACAGGTCCAGCGCCATGGCCCCCAGCACTTCCTTGGTCGTATAGACGAAGCGGAGTCCGTCCCGGATGCTGTCCCAGGTCTTTTTTTCCGTGCCGGTCAGCATGATGGCCTTTGGCGACAGTGTCGACAGGGAACACAAGGCAATGACAGCATAGAGGGCCGCCATGCCAAAGGAGAAAAAATAGCTGGTATGCGCGATGAGGAAGCCCGCCGTCGCATGGCCCAGCACCGATGCAAATAGAAATGCGCTTGAATTCAGCGTAACGGCCCCCGCCAGCTGTTCCCTTGGGACGATCTGGGCGATCACGGCATTGAGGGCAGGCCCGGCAAATGCACGGATCACTCCCGTGCAGAAAATTAAAGTATACGTCAGCCACTGGATCCAGTGCGTTCCTATGGCGCGCATTACCGGCCCGGAGGCGAGGGAGATGAGTCCGGCCACACACACGATATAACAGGAGGTCGTGATCAGCAGCAGTTTCCTTTTGTCGCTCTTGTCGATGACATGGCCGGCATACAGGGCCAGACAGAAAGCAGGTAGGAATTCGGACAGACCGATCAGCCCGATGGCCAGTGGATTATGCGTAATCTCATAAATGCGCCAGCCTACAACGGTCGTTACCATCCTTAAGGCCATGATATAGAAGAAACGGGCGATGATAAAACTCCTGTATTCCCGGATGCGGAGCGTGCCCAGCGGACTCTTTCGGTTGTTCATCTTCGGTAATTAACGGTTCGGCAGCGTCGTCGGCAATATCGGGCGTCTGCTGTCTCCGGGCATTCCCACAGTATCGCAGCATTCGCCCCATCCTCACGGCAACGTAAAATAATGCTGCCCTCCTTCGAAATCCTTGTCGAGTGCATCGAGGATCACCTGCAGATGTTTCTCATTCCCTAAAAAATCGGCATTGCTCACATCTACGAAAATAGTCCTGATATTATGCTGACGGATATAATTGGTATAGGTTTCCTGCAGATTGAAAAGATAATCGTCTCCGATGGACTGCTCATAAGGACGGTTCCTTTTCCTGATGTTCTGCTGAAGCTTGTTCACCGGGGCATGAAGGTAAATAAGGATATCGGGCTTCACCAGCTGCGGATAGATGATATCGAACAGCTTCTGGTACAGCCGGAACTCGGTCTCCTGCAGGTTCACCCTGGCGAATAAAAGGCATTTGGTAAATAAGTAATCGGACACCGTGATATGCTGGAACAGATCATTGGTATGGACCAGCTCCTTCATCTGCTTATACCGCTCCGCCATAAAGAACAGTTCCAGCGGAAAGGCATACTGCTGCGGATTCTCGTAAAATTTGGGTAAGAAAGGATTGTCCGCGAACTGCTCGACGATGAGCCGTGCATCGAAATGTTTGGCCAGTATATGCGCCAATGTCGTCTTTCCCGCTCCGATATTGCCTTCGATGGTGATAAAGTGATAGTTCATGGGTAATGCAAAGAAATACTAAAGCGTTAAATTATCGACCGATATTTTTTTCACATTCCCTTCATCTTCTTCACATTTAGTTCATCGGGGCATTCCGCCAGAAGCTGGCGGATAGATTTCCGGAGTAATGGGTGAATATACAAGGGCGCGATCTCCTCCATCGGGACAAGCGCAAAACGGCGGTTCTGAATTTCAGGGTGGGGGATCACCAGTTGCGGCTGCCGGATGATCTCTTCGTTAAAAAAAAGGATATCGATGTCGATCAGCCTTGCGCCCCATTTCTCTACCCGCCGGCGCCCCATCTTTTCTTCTGTCATCAACAGAACATCCATCAATGCCGGCGCATCAAGAGAGGTCCGGATCTGCAAAGCCTGGTTGAGGAAGTCGGACTGGTCCGTTTTGCCCCAGGCGGCTGTCTCATACAAAGAGCTCCGGAGCAGCACAGGGCCTGCTGACCGGCCAATATGTTCACAGGCTTTCTCAAGCCAGGATACCCTGTCACCTTTATTGCCACCTATCAGTAAATACGATATGTTCATAGATTGATTACTTTCGGGGCCCCAAATATCTTTATTTTTGGACTTAGCTTAAAAATTACCTACACATGGGAGGCTTTTTCAGATCATTCCTGGCAGCATTGCTGGCGCTGACGGTTTTTGCCGTTGTCGCGGTGCTGATCCTTTTGGCCATAGTCAGCGGGCTCACCTCTTCAAAAATACCGGAGGTCGGCGAAAAGGCCGTGCTTTTTATTGACCTTAACCTTTCCTTCAAAGAGCAAAAGGAAGAAAATGCACTGGCCGGACTGGGTTCGGTTGATCATTACGATACGCCCGGCGATTATGATCTCGTCCGCCTGCTGCGGCACGCGGCTGCTGATCCATCGGTCAAAGGCGTGTACCTTAAATGCAACAATAACTCCAACGGCTTCGCTACCAGTGAGGAGATCCGCAATGCCCTGCTCGATTTCAAAAAGAGCGGTAAGTTCATCTATGCCTATGGCGACGTCATCCCGCAAAAAGCCTATTATATTGCCAATACCGCCGATAAAATATACTGCAACCCCAAAGGCGGAGTGGAATGGAAAGGATTTGCCGCGGAGCTGATGTTCCTCAAAGGAGCCCTGCAGAAACTGGAAATAGAGCCCCAGATCTTTTATGCCGGCAAATTCAAAAGCGCGACCGAGCCTCTGCGGGAGGAAAAAATGACGGAAGCCAACCGCATCCAGACGACGGAGCTGCTGAACGATCTCTTCAACCGCCTGCTGTACACGACAGCATCGGCCAGGAACCTCGATACGGCCGAGCTGCGCAGGGCGGTCAATGATCATCTTGTCCAGTTCCCGCAGGACGCCCTCACCTTCAAGCTTATCGACGGATTAAAATACGATGATGAAATAAAAGAGGAGATCCGGGTGAAGCTCGGGGTGGATAAACACGGGTATGTCAATTTCGTGCCCGTGGGAAAATATGCGGAGGCCGTGAACTTCAGGGCTACGGGCCGTGTCACGCTGGCGCTGATCTATGCGGAAGGGGACATCGTCGATGGCAAAGGCAAGAGGGATGAGATCGGGGCGGAGACCTACCGCTGGCTTATCCGTAAAGCCAGGCTGGATACGACCATAAAGGCCATTGTGGTCCGCGTCAACTCAGGCGGCGGCAGCTCACTGGCCAGCGAAAATATCTGGCGGGAGATCACGCTGGCAAAAAAAGACAAGCCGGTGATCATCAGCTTCGGAGATGTGGCCGCATCCGGCGGATATTATATGTCCTGCAACGCGGACAGCATCTTTGCACAGCCCAACACCATTACCGGCTCGATAGGCGTGTTCAGCGTGCTGCCCAATATGCAGAGCTTCTTTAAGAACAAGCTGGGCGTTACCTTTGACGGGGTGAAAACGGCTCCCGGCGCCGATCCGCTCTCCGTCTCCAAACCACTTACCCCTCTGCAGAGGATGTACCTGCAGAATGAGATCGACAGCATTTATCACGATTTCAAATCAAGGGTGGCCGATGGAAGGAACAGATCGATTGAATACGTGGACAGCATCGCGCAGGGAAGGGTGTGGGGTGGAGAAAAGGCCTTGCAGCTTGGTCTTGTGGACAGGCTGGGCGGGCTTCAGGATGCAGTGGATTGTGCGGCCCGCATGGCAAAGACATCCGATTACAGATTAAGGGAGTATCCCGAGCCCAGGAATTTCCTGGAAATACTGATGGGGGATTTTAAGAACTCTGCGCATGTTTCGGCCGTAAAGGAAGAGCTCGGCGAAGAGGGTTATAAGACCTGGACCACGATAAAAAAAGCAAAAGCGCTGGTGGGTACCTGTCAGGCCAGGCTGCCATTCGATTTCTCCGTTGAATGATAAATCAGATCCGGTAATGGAAAAAAAATATAGTCAGTGGACTGCCATGTGGGCGATAGCCAAGGCTTCGCTGAGGTCCGTTTTCAGAAGTCCTCAGGCAGTCTTCTTCAGTCTGTTCTTTCCCGTGGTCCTCATCGTTGTCTTCGGGGCGTTGAGCAGCGGAGGCGGCGTATCGATCGACGTGGCCTTCGACAGCAATACGGATACGACCACGGCCATTTACCAGGCCCTAAGCCACACGCCGGGACTGGATATCGTCCGGTCGAATGACGCCGATCTGCTCGACCGCTTAAAAAAAGGCCGCATCACCGCGCTGATCGGCATCACGAGCAAGGATGGCCAGAGCAACCGGCCTCCTTACGATATACACCTGAGAACCACCTCCGCGGGTGGAAAAGACCTTCCGATATTACAATCGATCCTTTCCTACAGCATCGACCGCATCAACAGCCAGGCCAATGCCGGGCAGAAAAATTATGCGACGATCTCCATGGAAGAGGTGCCGGGCAGGCATTACCGGATGATCGACTTCTATCTGCCGGGCATGCTGGGCTTCTCCCTCATCGGCGCGGCCGTCTTCGGGGTCTCCTTCCTGTTCTTCTCCCTCCGGGAAACCCTCGTGCTGAAACGGATGTATTCCACGCCCGTCCGGAAAGGATATATCGTATTGGGAGAAGGCATCGGACGTGTGATCTTTCAACTGGTCACCGCAGCCGTGCTCATCCTTTTTGGAAAAGTTTTTTATCATTTCACGCTGGCCAACGGCATCGTCACCTTCCTCGAGCTGATGGCGCTCAGCCTGGCCGGATTGCTGGTGTTCATGGGCTTTGGCTTTATCATCAGCAGCGTCGCCAGGAACCAGAATGTGATCCCGATCTATGCAAACCTGTTCATGTTCCCGCAATATTTTCTGTCAGGCACCTTTTTCCCGAAAAGCCTGATGCCCCAGAGCATACAGTGGATCATCAACATACTGCCGCTGACGGCCCTCAACGACGCCATGCGGAAAGTGTCCTTCGAAGGCGCTCATCTCTGGAATGTCGGAAAAGAACTGACGATCCTCGGGGTCTGGTGCATCGTAATCTATGCCCTGGCGACAAAGTTCTTCCGTTGGGAGTAAACCCAATCCGGATCCCCGACCCAATTTCACCGGCCCGGATCAATAGACTCGAAATAAAAGTATTGTTAAAATTTTTTGGAGCATGCATGTGATAAAAGCCGGCCTGATCTGCGCCCTCCTGTTCTTTCTGGTCCTGACGGGGATCTCCCTGCTCTTTCCGTCTCACCAGCGCGTCTCGCGGGCCATAAACATCGCGGCCCCCGCGGCAAAGACCTATGCTGTCCTGGGCGACCTGCGGACCTGGGATGACTGGAACAGCTTTATAAAGGGCACCCCATTGACGGGGAGGTCTTTTTCCTCGCCTTCCTCCGGTGCAGGCGCCTCGCTCCGGTCGGATCAGCTGAACATCACCATCCTGGCCAGCACCCCGGATTCCGTGCGGATCGACTGGGACCAGACCCGTGGCAAACGGTTTACAGGCGGGTTCAATATCATGCAGCTCAGTCAGGACAGCCTCACCGTTCAGTGGTGGTTCGACTTTCAGTTCCGCTGGTACCCGTGGGAGAAATTCGGGAGCCTTGTCTATGACCATAAGCTCGGCCCCGTTATGGAAGAATCATTGGCCGGACTGAAGCGTTTTTTGGAAAACTCTAAGTAACTTTAGCGGCCTCCGGATTTACCGGCGGCTTAAAAGATCGTAAATTAAAACAGCACTATATGAAGAACACACTCTTATTGTTGTCCTCTTTCTTTTTCTTCGGGCTTCTGGCTACCGCCCAGCCCTCGCATCCTAACAGCCCGCACGACACCCTCCGCACAAAGGACCTCACGGTGACCTACGGACGCCCTTCCACCAAAGGAAGAGAGATCTTCGGGAAACTGGAACCATACGGTAAGGTCTACCGTTGCGGCGCAGACGAAGCAACCACGATCACATTTGCAAAAGACGGCAAATTCGGGGGAAAGGATATAAAGGCAGGCAAATACTCCCTGTTCGTGATCCCGGAAGCCACGAAATGGACCATCATCCTGAACAGCGAGCCTAAGCAATGGGGCGCCTATGATTATGAGAAGAATAAATCCAAGGACGTTCTCCATGTCGATGTTCCGGTGACCAACCTGTCTTCCACGGTAGAAAAGCTTACCATCGATGCTCCGGGTAAGGACCTGACCATCGCCTGGGACAAGACCAAGGTCGCCATCCCATTAAGCTTCTGATCGGATAATTACTCCATCACAACTCATCACGATAGCCTGTCCGCGGACAGGCTATTTCATTTTCACGCCGCTCCAGGACCCGCAATCCTCGCGATGTATCCCAGCAGGAATGCATATACCCGCTCCAGTTCTTCCATGGTTATACAGTAGGGTGGCATGATATAGACCGTATTGCCCAGCGGGCGCAGATAGATGCCGTTGAGCAACGATTCCTGCGTAATGGCGCCGGCGACCGGATTGATATATCCGTCCCTGCCTTCACCGACCTCGAATGCAATAACGGTGCCCAGTACGCGCACATTCCTGACGACCGGATAACTCTCTAATTTCGCGGCAAAGGTCCTGTGCCGTTCCGCGATCGCGTCCAGGCTCCTCCGGCATTCTTCTTTTTCCAGAAGGTCCAGGCTGGCGAGGGCGGCAGCGCATGCGAGGGGATTGGCTGTAAAAGAATGCCCGTGGAAAAGGGTCTTTGTTTTATCATCGCTCAGAAAGGCGCTGAAGATCCTTTCCGTGGTGGCGGTGACGCCGAGCGCCGTGGTACCGGTGAGACCCTTGCTCAGACAGATCATATCGGCCTTATGCCGGAGCCATCCGCCGGCAAATAATTTACCCGTTCGTCCAAAGCCCGTGAGCACCTCATCTGCAATACAAAGGATCCCCGCAGCCTGCACCGCCCCGAGCAGTTCATCCAGCATCTCCGGCTCATACATCTTCATGCCGCCCGCACCCTGTAACAGCGGCTCATAGATAAAGCAGGCGATCTCTCCGGCCTTTTCGGCGATCATCGACTTCAGCGCTTCAATATTTCCTTCCTCCGGCGTATCGATAAACAGGGTCCCGAACAGATAGTCCCCGAAGGCCGCCGTGAACACGCTGCGTTCACTGACGCTCATGGCCCCGAAGGTATCGCCATGATAGGCATTCCGGAAAGCCAGTATTTTGTTGCGCGTCCTCATCCCATTTCTCCCGGCAGCCCTTGCTCCAGCCTCATCCCCGGCTCCGCCAGCAGCCCTCTCTGCCGGACCAGCATCCCCCTCCTGATTCCTCCAGTACTGGATCGCCATTTTTATGGCCACTTCCACGGCCGTAGACCCGTTATCGCTGTAGAAAACCTTCGAAAAATCGCCTGGCAGCAGCGGAAAAAGCCTTTCGGCCAGCTCCACCGCCGGTTCGTGCGTGAAACCGGTAAAGATCACATGCTCCAGCTTCAGGGCCTGCTCATATATCTTTCCGGCGATATATGGGTTGGCATGCCCGTGAATGCTTACCCACCAGCTGCTGATGGCGTCGATGTAGGAATTGCCTTTCTCATCGAACAACAAGCTACCTTTGCCCTGTACGACCGGGATAGGGGCGAGGTTGTTCTTATGCTGGGTATAGGGATGCCAGATCGCCTGCCGGTCCCTTTCCGTTAGTGTTCTTTCCATTGGAGCAAAGATAGGGTAGTCGCCCGGATAGGAAGGGCAGGCTGCCGGTCATAAGAGAAAGGGGCCGGATGCAACGGCGACACCAGTTTAATTGTCAAGGGCGTTAACAAAGAGATTAATGGATCACTACCAGTTGGTCAGAGACTGTCTGAAGGGAAACGCGGTTGCTCAGAAGCAGCTGTATGACCATTTTGCGTCTGTCATGCTGGGAGTATGCTATCGCTATACCAAATCCATGGTCGACGCGGAGGACGTGCTGCAGGAAGGGTTTATGATGGTCTATAAGAACCTGTATCAGTTCAAGTTCTCCGGGGAACTGGGGGGATGGATCCGCAGGATCATGGTGAATACCGCCATTAACTACCTGAAAAAGAACAGCCGTTATCAGACCGACCTGCTGTTTACGGACAGCTCTTTACACCCGGTATCCACAGACGACCCTGAAGTGTCCCTGAGCGCAAAGGAATTGTCGGAACTGATCCGGCAACTGCCCCCCGGATACCAGACGATCTTTAATCTGCACGCCGTGGAAGGATACAGCCATGTGGAGATAGGAAAGATAATGGGGATCAATGAAGGAACTTCCCGTTCGCAATATGCGCGGGCCAGAGCATTACTGATAAGCTGGATAAAGAAACTGTCAGCGATAAATAAAAACGAGACGTATGCACGACCCTGAATTTGAGAAAAAAGTGCAACAAAAGATGGAGGAGCTGCAATTCAGCCCTTCCGAAATTGTGTGGACAAATCTGGAAAAACAGATCAATACAAAGAAAAAGCGCCGCATTCCGTTGTTCTGGCTATTCTTCTTGCCTGGCTTGCTGGTCGGAGCCGCCGGCGCTTATATGGTTTTTAGCCCCGCCACAAAGCTTTCCGACCTTTCCACCATAACCACCGTGCCATCCGCCGCCGCTCCGTCTGCCGCCACCTCTTCGGCACCGCCGGTTCGCCCGGCCGTTCCTTCAACTTCTGACGCTTCGATATCCGTCGCGCCCCGGACTGCCGCTGCAACACCTCTGACACCCGCACCGGCCACCGCCACACCTCTGACACCCGCAGCACGCGGGACAGCCACCGCAGCCGGCCACCGCACCGGATCTGCGACTACTCCCGATCAGGTTTCCAGCATACCGGCCGGCCCCGCCCGCAACAACAGCCCGATCCATACTGACCGTTCAGCCCGCACCGGTAATCCGGCCCCTGAAAGTCATCCGGCGCTTTCCAATGGCCTCCTTACCCCGGCGCCCTCCTCCGCCAGCCAGACGACATCGGCCGACCAGACGGCATCCGCTGAGCCACCGGGACAGGAAAACGAATCTTCCCTGCACCGGTCCGCCACAGGGAACATCGCAAAGACAGGCGCCGGCCTCAGCGGTAACACATTGGGCAAAGCCCGGCCCGTATACCCAAAATGGATCACCGATCATCTTGCCGCACTGCACCCCGCCGCAAAAGCGCCTTACCGGGCTTCTGTCTGGCAGGCAGGTTTTGCCGGAGGCGGAGGACTGTCCACTATCCATCAGCATCTGAGCCAGCCAGCCCTTAACAGTCTGAGCAGCACGCCGTCTGGCACCTCCTACAATTTCCTTTCGGCAAGAGATCAGGCAAGGGCCGCTGCCGCAGCAGCAGCCGCGCAGAAATACGCTTCCCGTATACAACCGGATTTTTCCTTCTGGGCAGGGATCTTTGCTCAAAGGCCGGTTGGTAAGAAACTATCGCTTTCCGTTGGGCTCAACCTCCATTATTATTCTACCATCGTGGAAACCGGCAAGCAGATCACCGCCCCCTATGCATCCCCCGTCACGTCCTCTCTTTTCTATAGCACCGCCGTGGTCCCGTCTCCCTCAACGGTCTCTTATCCGTATTATCCGGCAGGGACCGGCAGCAGGTTTACCAACCAGTATTATTTTCTGGAGCTACCCGTATCGGTGCAATGGCAGCTGAACAGCGGGAGAAAGATGCCCATTTTCTGGGAAGGCGGATTGTCGGTATCGCGGCTGATGAGCGCCAGCGCATTGTCCTATGATGGCAGCGCCGGGGTCTATTACAAGACCAATGGCGGCTCGGCGCAGACTACACAGGTGAGCGCCTCTACGGCCTTTATGATTGGCCTCAGCAGAGGGGCAACCCGTATACAATTCGGGCCTCAGCTGCAATACGGTCTTACCAGTCTTAGCAATGGCTCCACGGGCGGGGGACAGCATCTCCTGTACGGCGGTCTGAAATTTACGCTGATCCCGGGTCAGCGCCGGGGGACTTTAGCGGCCCGATGAATTTAAGGTTTCGCTGGATACCTCCGAATTTGGCCCGCTTCAGGGCCGATTCGCGGAATATTTTCTTAAAGCTATCTTCTGTCAGCGCTTCCCATTCGGCCCTGCCGAAATCCAGTATGGAAGGGATCGGGGCAAAATCTTCTTCTTTGGTGGGAGTGGAGAACCGGTTCCACGGGCATACGTCCTGACAAACATCGCAGCCGAACATCCAGTCCCCGAATTTTCCTTTCAGCTCACCCGGGATCAGCAGGTCCTTAAGCTCGATTGTAAAATAAGAAATGCATTTGCTGCCATCCACCACCTTGTCCTCACCGATGGCTTCAGTCGGACAGGCTTCGATGCACTTCCGGCAGTTGCCACAATAATCCCTCGCAAAAGGATCGTCATATTCCAGCTCGAGGTCGACGATCATGGAGGCGATAAAAAAGAAGGAACCGGCCTGTTTGTTCAGCAGGTTGCCATTCTTCCCGACCCATCCCAGCCCGCTGCGGACCGCCCAGCTTCTTTCCAGTACAGGAGCGCTATCCACAAATCCACGCCCGTTGACCTCTCCGATGTTCTCTCTCATCCGGAACAGCAGCTGGTTCAGTCTGGCCCGGATCACCTCGTGGTAGTCCTTTCCATACGCATACCGGGCGATCCTGGGGGCATCCACTGCCTGCTGCTGCGCGGGGAAATAGTTCATCAGCATGGTAATCACTGATTTGGCCCCCGGCACCAGCCTGGCAGGATCGATCCGCATATCGAAATGATTTTCCATATACTGCATAGACCCGTTCATGCCTTTGTTCAGCCAGATCTCCAGCCGGCGCGCATCCTCATCCAGTGGTACAGCCCGCGCAATGCCGCAATAGTCAAATCCTGCCTCCCGCGCCCACTGTTTGATCAACCTCGTATCGTTATTTTTATTCAAATTTTAATAATGGTTTCTACTTATTAGCGCGGTAATTTCAGCAATTTATCTAATTTGTCGTCGTTTTACTACCCCAACCCCACTCACATGAATCCTAAACGGTTGCTGATCGTTATCCTATGCCTGAGCCTGCTGCAAAGCTATCTTAATGCCCAGGACAAATCAAAAGTTCAGTTCGGTAAAGTTTCGCCGGAGGACTTCATCCTTCCTACGTCTTCTATTATTGACAGTAATGCCAATGCTGTCGTCCTTTCCGATAAAGGCACTACCCATTTCGTAGGCAACAAGTTCGGTTGGTTCTCTTATGTCTACAAAAGGGAAAGAAGGATAAAAATAGTGAACAAGAAGGCCTTTGAGGCGGCTTCGGAAGAGATTGATCTCTATGGGAAAGAAGACCGGATGGAGAAGGTGGACAACCTGACCGGTTCAACCTATAACCTGGAGAGCGGCAAGGTGATAGAAGCCAAACTTGATAAAAAGGACATCTTCGAAGAGAACCTGAATAAGAATTGGCAGGTTAAAAAATTTACGATGCCCGCCGTAAAGGTCGGCTCAATCATCGAGTTCACCTATACGATCACTTCTCCCTTTGATTTCCGCCTTCCTACCTGGGAATTCCAGTCCCGCAGCTATCCCTGCCTCTGGAGCGAATACGAGGTCGTAATACCTCAGTCACTATCGTACGTCTTTATAAAGCAAGGCATTCATGATTTCTGCGTGGATAAAGGATCCGAGGGTCGGGAATTGTATAAGATCATACAAAAGGGTGGAGAAGGCTCCATATCGGAAACAAATAATGATCTTACAATTACAGCCCATACGGTCAAACATAGCTGGGCCATGAAGAATATCCCGGCCTTTAATGTGGAGAATTTTATTTCCACTCCGGCGAATTATCTGGATAAGATTGATTTCCAGCTGTCGCAGACAAATAATAATGAGTCGGTGAGTGAAGAGATGAACAGCTGGAAAAGAGCGACAGAGCAATTGATGGCCAGCGATCATTTCGGTGTTCCCCTCCAGGGTGATCTGGACTGGCTGAGCCCGGTAACCGATAAGATCGGCGTCGATAACGTCGAACCGCTTGACCAGGCCAGGCTGGTCTATTATTATTTGACCAATAATTTCACCTGCATAAATAATAACAGCATCTATTTAAAAACTACGCTCGGCGATGTCCTGAAAAAGAAGAACGGTACGGCGGCAGACCTCAATCTCCTGCTGGTGGCCATGTTGCGGAAGAAGGGCTTTCCAGCTGACCCTGTATTGCTCAGCACACGCGAACATGGCTTTAACCCTTCCAATTACCCCATCATGGAAAAGCTGAACTATGTGATAGCCAGGGTGAAGGTTGGGGACAAGATCTATTATCTGGATGCAGCGCATTCTCAGCTGGGCTTCGGCCAGTTAGCCGGCGATTGTTATAATGGCCATGCGCGCATTATCAGCACAAGCGACTCGGGCTCGGTCTGGTTTAATGCAGATTCTCTGAAGGAGAAGAAAATGACCATGGTCCTGCTGACCAATAATGACAAAGGTGAGATCGAAGGCAGCTATCAATCCACGCTGGGTGAGCTCGAGTCCTACAATACCCGCGTCAAGCTCGGCAGCACCGGGGAAAAGGAATTTTTCAAGAATATACAGACTTCTTATGGAGAAGATCTGGACATCAGCAACACAGGCATCGACTCCCTCGACAAGCCGGAAATGCCAGCCTTCGTACATTACGAATTCCGGCTTAAGCAGGCTGCCGGATCCCCTATGATCTATTTTAATCCGCTGTTTGCCGATGCTTACCGGGAGAATCCGTTCAAGGCCGCCGAAAGGAAATATCCCGTAGAAATGCCCTCCGCCTTTGACGATGTATATATTTTCAACATGGAGATCCCTGCGGGCTACACCATCGAAGAGCTGCCAAAATCAACAAAGGTGGCATTCAACGGGACGGATGGCCTTTTTGAATATCTGGTAGCTGCAGAAGGCAGTACGATCCAATTGCGCGCCCGGGTCAAGCTGAACCGCGCTTATTTTTTACCGGAAGATTATACCAACCTGCGCGATTTCTTTGCTTATATCGTTAAGAAAGAAAGCGAACAGATCGTGCTGAAGAAAAAATCGTAGTCCATGAATAAAAAGATACTCATCCGCCTGATCCTGCCGGCCTTTCTCCTGGCGCCGGCCCTTGTCTTTGCACAAAGCAAGTCGACTGTAAAATTTGGAAAAATTTCTCCCGCCGACTTTGATCTTTCAAAACAAACGATAGATTCCGGCGCTGCGGCAGTTGTGATCGCCGATATCGGCAGCTCTGAATTCGAGGGCAACAGCAAGGGTTGGTTCTCACTCAAGTTCCGTCACTTCTGCAGGATGAAGATCTTGAATAAAAATGGGTTCGATGCCGCCAAGGTCGAGATTCCTCTTTATTCCAACGGCTCTGCGGTGGAAAAGCTGGACGGCCTCAAGGCCGTGACTTATAATCTGGAGAACGGCAAGATCGTCGAGACCCGGCTGGATGATAAATCGGTCTTTACCGACAAGATCAGCAAGAACCTTTTAGCAAAAAAATTCACTTTCCCGGCGGTAAAAGAAGGCTCGGTGATCGAATACTCCTATACCCAGATCTCCGACTTCCTGTTCAACATGCAACCCTGGGAATTTCAGGGCCCTTATCCCGTTCTGTGGAGCGAATATGAAGCCGATATCCCTCATTTCTTCCGGTATGTTTTTCTCAGTCAGGGCTACCTGCCTTTCACAAAGACCTCGTCGTCCAGGAACACGACTTTTCGGGTAATGGTCCCGGGCGGAGCGGACCGGGATGAAATGGTGCCTGTCGAAGATGAAGTGGTGGACCATCACTGGATCATGAAGAACGTCCCGGCTCTCACGGAAGAAGGCTTTACCACCACCCTCCGGAATCATATTTCCAAGATCGAGTTCCAGCTCTCTCAATACGATTTCCCACATTCAATTCCCAAAGACCAGATGGGCAACTGGTTCACCGCCACCGAAGCGCTCCTGAAGGAAGATGATTTCGGTGCAGACCTCGGCAGCCACAACGGTTGGATGGACGAGGAAATGAAGAATATCACCAAAGGCGCCACGACCCCACTGGAAAAAGCAAAAAAGATCTTTTCCTGGATCCAGGAAAATATTATCTGCACAGACCATTATACCCTTTTCTCGGACAATCCGTTGAAAACGACGTTTAAGAACCGGAAAGGAAACGCTGCCGCTCTTAATCTGATGCTGGTAGCCATGCTGAACCATGAGCACATCAGCGCCGATCCCATCATATTGAGTACGCGCGGACATGGCTACACAAACGAGGTCTATCCGCTGATGGAGCGCTTCAACTATACGATCTGTTCGGCGACGATAGATTCTTCCGTTTATTTCCTCGATGCCAGCCATCCATGGATCGGCTTCGATCACCTGCCCCAGGAATGCTACAATGGCCATGCGCGCGTGGTCAACAAGACAGCTCCTCTCCCGGTCTATTTCGATGCCGACTCCATTAAGGAAAGAAAGACGACTATCGTATTTGTTTCCAACGATAGCAAAGGAGGACTGAGCGTCGGGGTGCAGACCGTTCCCGGATATTTCGAATCCAGCAGGATCAGGGAAAAGGTTCACGAGAAAGGAGAAAAGGAATTCTTTAAAGAGATCCAGGCGGGTTATACAGGCGGGATAGAGATTGCCAACACCGGTATCGACTCGCTCAAGCGGCTGGAAGATCCCGTGAAGGTCACCTACGAATTCAACATGCATTTCGACAGCACCGAAGATATCGCCTATTTCAACCCGCTGATGGCCGCGGATGTGTACAAGACAAATCCGTTCAAGGCGGCGGAAAGAAAGTATCCCGTGGAAATGCCCTGCGCCATGGACAATACCTACATCCTGAATATGGAGATACCGGCGGGCTATACGGTGGAAGAGATACCCAAATCGACCAGGATATTATACAACGAGGACGAAGGTTTTTTTGAATACCTTGTCGTTAAAGATGAGAATACCATCCAGCTCCGTGCTCGTCTGAAATTGCTCAAGGCAAATTTTAAGCCGGAAGAATACAATGTCCTGCGTGATTTCTATGCCTTCGTCGTAAAAAAAGAAAGCGAGCAGATCGTATTTAAAAAGAAACATGGCTAAAAAACCGATCGTCTGTTTTTCTCTTTTCATGCTTTTACTGGGGCACACGACCCTTTTTGCCCAGGACAGATACAACCTGAAGATGGGAAAGATCACACCCGCGGATTTTGACCTTTCCGCGCAAAAAATAGATACGGGTGCTGGAGCGGTCGTGCTGGCTGATATTGGTCACTCGGAATTCACCAACACCGGAAGATATCCGTTAAACCTGGAATTTCATCGTTTCAGGCGTGTGAAGATCTTACAGCACAGCGGATTGGACGCGGCCGTGGTCCAGGTCCATCTATATTCTAACGGTGGCACACTCGAAGAGATGCAGGATCTGAAGGCCGTCACTTATAATCTCGAAAATGGGAAGGTCGTGGAGACCCCGCTCGACAATAATTCGGTCTTTACTGATAAGATCACAAGGAACCTGGAGGCTAAAAAATTCACTTTTCCGGCCGTGAAAGTGGGATCGATCATTGAATATTCCTTTACCCTGACTTCCGGTTACCTGCATAATATACAGCCCTGGGAATTTCAGGGTAATTTTCCATGTCTGAGAAGCGAGTATGATGCAGAGATCCCCGATTTTTTTAAGTTTGTCGTTTTAAGCCAGGGTTATTTGCCCATCAAAGAGACGGTCACCACCAAAGAGGTCCGTTTTCGTGGGGTTAGCCAGACAAGCCGTTCATCCATGCCCCAGCCTTTAAACGGCACTGTGTCGGATCATCATTGGGGAATGACGAATATCCCCGCCCTTAAAGAAGAAAAGTTTACCACTACCCTGAAAAATCATATTGCAAAGATTGAATTCCAGTTTTCCCGGAATAATTTCCCAGATGGCTTCCAAACGGAAAGCAAACTAAGCACCTGGTCGGGTCTCAGCGAGCAATTGCTAAAAGCAGATTTTTTTGGTGCCGACCTGGACAGCCGCAATGGCTGGATGGACGATGAGCTTAAATATATTACAAGACCGGCAATGGCCCCACTGGAAAAAGCAAAAAATATCTATGCTTTCATGAGGGATAGCTTCACCTGCAAGTACGCTGGTTGGATACTCCCGGACAATCCGCTGAAAACTGTCTTTAAGACGAGGACAGGCAACAATGCTGCCATTAATCTGCTCCTGGTTGCCATGCTGAAACATGAAAACATTATCGCTGATCCTCTGATGCTGAGCACGCGCAGAAATGGGTTTACCAACAGCGCCTATCCTGTTTTAGCTGGGTTCAATTATATTATTTGCGTAGCCAGGATCGATTCTGCGATGTATTTCCTGGATGCAAATAGGCCCTGGACCGGATTCAACCATTTGCCCGAAGATTGTTATAATGGTCATTCACGAATCATTAATAAGGAATCCCCCGCTCCCGTTTATTTAGATGCCGATTCTGTCCGGGAGAATAAGATAACGACCGTATTTATTTCCAATGACGAAAAGGCGGGACTTACCGGCGGAGTGCAGATCGTGCCCGGCTATTTCGAGTCCAGCAACATACGCGAAAAGGTCCACAAGGACGGTGAAAAGGGGTTTTTCAAGGACCTCCAGGCTTTGTGCACGGGCGGGATCCTGATCAGCAATACGTCGATCGACTCCCTGAAAATATTGGAAGATCCGGTGAAGATCAGTTATGATTTCACTATGCCTTTCGATGGCACATCGGATGTCGTTTATTTCAATCCACTCATTGCGGGGAATGCCTTCGAGGAAAACCCATTCAAATCGGCGGAAAGGGTCTACCCCGTAGAAATGCCAAGCGCCTTCGATAAGATTTATGTCCTGAACATGGAGATACCCAAAGGCTATACGGTGGAGGAGCTTCCGCAATCTGCAAAAATATTGTACAATGGTGACCAGGGTTTTTTTGAATATATCATCGTAAAAGATGAAAGCACTATCCAGCTCCGGTCCCGGGTCAAGCTGAACAAAGCTAATTTCAACCCGGAAGAATACAATGTCCTGCGTGACTTTTATGCACTTATCGTAAAAAAAGAAAGCGAGCAGATCGTATTTAAAAAGAAAAAATAGACTATGAGATACGGCTTATTTTGTTTATTGCTTACCACCTCCCCTGGCCTGATCGCTCAGACCTTCAACGCGCATCTGATCCCCGATTCGATGACAAAGAACGCGAGGGTTGTGGAACGCGAGGGAGAAATTATCCTTGAGATCAAGTCTCCCTCGAAAGCGATCATAAAAGAGCGGCACGTGTACACCATTATGAACGAAAATGGGAACAATATCGGCAGCTTCGAGAGTTCGTATGATAAATTCAATTCTATCAATTCCATTTATGGCGTTCTCTACGACGCTACGGGCAAAGAGCTGAAACACGTAAAGAAAAAGGAAATGGAGGACAGGAGCTATATCAGCGAAGGCACCCTTATGGATGATGAAAGATATAAGGCTTACGACTTTTACTACCGGACCTATCCCTATACCGTCTCCTACGAGGAAGAAGATGAGATGAGCGGCATCCTGCATTTTCCCGGCTGGTCGCCTCTTCTTAATTCCGGCATATCCTCACAGCACAGCAAATACACGATCATTGCGCCAAAAGATTATATGGTCCGCTATAAACCCGTCAACTGCGGCATGCAACCCGTCATCACCGAATCCGGGGATAAAAAGATCTATACCTGGGAAGCCAGCAACCTGCCTGCCCGGCTGACGGAGACCTCGGGCCCACACTGGAGGGAAATGGCGCCACACATCCTGATCGCTCCATCGGATTTCGAGGCCCAGGGGTATAAGGGGAATATGTCCAGCTGGGAGAATTTTGGAAAGTTCATCAACCAACTGCGTGCAGGAAGGGATGCGTTGCCCGACGATATCAAAAAGAAAGTACACGAGCTGACGGACAACCTCAAAGATCCGAAGCAGAAAATATATGCGCTCTACGACTTCCTCCAGAAGAACACGCATTATATCAGCATACAATTGGGCATCGGCGGCTGGCAGCCTTTTTCCGCCGATTATGTAGCGACCAAACGTTATGGGGATTGCAAGGCGCTCTCCAATTATATGGTTGCCCTCCTCAAGGAGGCAGGCATCACGGGAAAATATGTAGTGATCTACGGAGGCGAGGATGTACCCGATCTGGTCGATGATTTCCCCAGTCTTCAGGGCAATCATGTCATCTCCTGTGTTCCGCTCGACAAGGACACCGTATGGCTCGAATGCACCAGCCAGACCGTGTCACCGGGATATATGGGGAGTTTCACCGGAGGTCGCAAAGCCATTCTCATCGATGAGACAGGCGGGCATATTGTCCGCACTCCCAGCTATTCTCCGGCCGATAATCTGCAAAGCCGTGTGGTGAATGCCAATATCAACGGCGAAGGCAATCTGGAGGCGGACGTAAATACCGTTTATACAGGGACCCAGCAGGATCTTCCGCAGGAGCTCATGAACGCATCCGGCGATGAGCGCGAAAAATACCTGAACACGCTGCTGAGCCTTCCCACCTATAAGGTCGATAAAAGCCATTATGAAGAACAGCGCGGACCCTTGCCAGTTATGAAGGAATATCTCCATGTCCTCTCGCCCAGCTATGCCAATGCCTCAGGCAAACGCCTGTTCATCACGCCCAATTTATTTAATAAAAGCAACCTGAGGCTGCCGGCGGATTCGGCAAGGAAATATGAATTTGTCTACAAAGAGGGGTACAGGGATATCGACAGCATTACGCTCAGCGTACCAGCCGGCTATACCCCGGAATCCATCCCGCAGGACATTCATATCGACACGAAGTTCGGTAGATACAACGCTTCAGTGAAAGTACAGGGAGATAAAATAACCTATTACCGCAGCAATGAAAAATACGGTGGGCGTTTCCCCGCCTCCGACTATGCGAGCCTCGTAAAATTCTACGAGCAGCTGTATAAGGCCGACCACAGTCGGGTCGTGCTGGTGAAGAATTAATTACAGCCTCCACCGATGGCCTGGTCGATGAGCCCCTTCATACTCTGCGCCAGGTTTTTTTTCTCTTCCTCCGGCTTCAGCACGATCAGGATCGCAGCATAACCGCGGCACTTGTCGATGAACGGCGCGGTGCCGAGCAGGTTAGGAGCGCTTAAGACCTGCGCGCTTCCATCCGGTCCCGATTGCATTATCCATGCACCCAACCCGTAATGGGCCGCCGCCAGGGTTACAGGCACGCCTTTGGCGGCAAGAGATCCGAACTGGGCCGTTTCCATTTCTTTCACGGCCTTCTCGCTCAGCACCCGCTTGCCTTCGAATTCGCCATTATTCATCAGCATGACCAGGAAATTTATATAGTCGTTTGCCGACGAACGGGCGCCTCCCGATGGATCTACAGCCCCGCCTTCTTCATTGGAAAAGCTCGTGCTCCGCATCTTCAGCGGCCGGATGATCCTCTCCTGCATCAGCCGCTCGAAGCCCTTCTTTCCGATGATCTCCAGCACCCGGGCCGCGATATCGGGGCCCACGCTATTGGGCAAAAATTCGGTTCCAGGGTTCGAGATGATCCTTCTCTTCGATGCATAAGAATTGACCGCATCCTCCAGACTTTCAAATTTGCTCTTTTGCATCATCTTTCCAAATCCTTCCGCATCTCCCTGCACACCCGACGTATTGGTCAGGCAGTTGCGGATCGTGATATACCCTTTGCTATATGTGGTGAACAGCGGTATATACTTGCTCACCTTGTCGTCAAGGGATAATTTACCCTCATCGACAAAGGTCATGACCAGCGCAGCGGTCATCCAGTTACCCGCCCCCCCTATAGGGGCCTGCATCTTCGCGGTGAAGTCAGGACTTCCCGCATTCTGATAAACGACTTTCCCATCTTTCCAGATAAGGGCCACGAAATTATTTCCCAGTGACTTCTGATTTTGCTTGAACAGCTGATCCACGGCTTCAAAATTGTAAGGAGATGGGGGAGGGACAGCCTTTTTCTGGGCCGGGGAAGGCAGCCACTTTAGCAGGGAAATAGCCATCAAACTGAATGAAAGACAGGCAGTTTTGAATTTATATGACATAGTTTCTGAATTGTAGCTTTGGATTGGAATTTGACCACAATAGACCACAAGATTAATACTAAATTTAAAAGGAAAAGTTAATATATGAACCTTAATAATTTTACCATAAAGGCGCAGGAGGCAATCGCCGCAGCGCAGCAGCTTGCCTTCAACCAGGCAAACCCTGCCATCGATACGGACCATATCCTCCGGTCGTTGCTAAAGGAAGAAGACTCCCTGGTAGGGTTCCTGCTGAAAAAGAATAACGTGAACCTGAATTTCGTGGAGAGTAAGCTCGACGAAGCCATCGCTAAATTGCCCAAAGCCAATGGCGGCGAGCCCGCCCAGTCTCTCAGCCGCGAAGCCAATAATGCCATTCTGCGGGCTGGCTCCGTCCTTCGGCAGTTCGGGGATGAATTTGTCAGCGTAGAGCATCTCCTGCTGGCCATCGTCCAGGGGAATGACGATACGGCTAAGCTGCTCAAGGACGCCGGGCTGACCGAAAAAGGCCTGATCGCCGCCATAAAAGAGCTTCGCAAGGGTGGTACCGTCTCCTCGCAGACCCAGGATTCGACCTTCAACGCACTGAATAAATTTGCAAAGGACCTGAATGAGCTGGCCCGCCAGGGAAAGCTCGATCCTGTGATCGGACGCGATGAAGAGATCCGCAGGACCCTGCATATTCTCTCCCGCCGCAGCAAGAATAACCCCATCCTCGTGGGCGAGCCCGGCGTGGGCAAGACAGCCATCGCCGAAGGGCTGGCGCACCGCATCGTGAATGGCGACGTCCCGGAGAACCTGAAATCGAAAATTATATACGCACTCGACATGGGCCAGCTGATAGCCGGCGCCAAATACAAAGGTGAATTTGAAGAACGCCTGAAGAGCGTGGTGAAAGAAGTAGGCGACAGCGATGGCCAGATCATCCTCTTTATTGACGAGATCCATACCCTCGTAGGCGCAGGTGGTGGAGAAGGCGCCATGGACGCGGCCAATATCCTGAAGCCGGCGCTCGCCCGCGGCGAGCTCCGGGCTATCGGCGCTACCACCCTTAATGAATACCAGAAATTTTTTGAAAAGGATAAGGCCCTCGAACGGCGCTTTCAGAAAGTGCTCATCAATGAGCCCAGCACCGAAGATGCCATTTCCATATTACGGGGATTGAAAGACAGGTATGAGACCCATCACCATGTCCGGATCAGGGATGAAGCGATCATTGCTGCGGTAGAATTGTCACACCGCTATATCACCGACCGGTTCCTGCCTGACAAGGCGATCGATCTTATCGACGAGAGCGCGGCTAAGCTGCGTCTCGAAATGAACTCCATGCCGGAAGAGCTGGATAAGCTGGAAAGGAGCATCCGGCAGCTTGAAATAGAACGCGAGGCGATAAAAAGAGAGCACGATGAAGAAAAATTAAGGGAATTGAATGCGGAGATCGGTAATCTCAGCGTCGAACGCGATACCCTGAAGGCCAAATGGCGCCAGGAGAAAGAGCTGGTGGAAAAGCTCCAGAACGCAAAAGCCGAGATCGAGAACCTGAAACAGGTCGCTGAAAAAGCCGAACGGGAAGGGGATTATGGAAAGGTAGCCGAGATCCGTTACGGGAAGGTCAAAGAGCAGGAGAAGATCGTGGAAGACTATTCCGCCCAACTGGCTGCGATCAGCGCGAATTCCCGCCTCATGAAAGAAGAGGTCGATGCGGAAGATATTGCAGAAGCCGTTGCGAAAGCGACCGGTATTCCCATCTCCAAAATGCTCCAGAGCGAAAAAGAGAAATTATTGAACCTCGAAGATGAGCTGCATAAAAGGGTAGTGGGCCAGGATGAAGCCATCGAGGCGGTAGCAGATGCTATCCGGAGAAGCCGGGCGGGATTACAGGATCCAAGACGGCCCATCGGTTCCTTTATCTTCCTGGGTACTACCGGAGTGGGTAAAACGGAGCTTGCTAAAGCTTTAGCTGGATATCTGTTTGACGATGAAGGTATGATGACCCGCATCGACATGAGCGAATACCAGGAAAAGCACACCGTAAGCCGTTTGGTGGGAGCGCCTCCCGGATACGTCGGGTACGATGAGGGAGGTCAGCTGACGGAGGCTGTCCGGCGCAAGCCCTACAGCGTAATTCTGCTGGATGAGATTGAAAAAGCGCATCCTGACGTTTTTAACGTATTATTGCAGGTATTGGACGATGGCAGGCTGACCGATAACAAGGGCAGGGTGGTCAATTTTAAGAACACGATCATCATCATGACCAGCAACCTGGGCAGCCATATCATCCAGGCCAATTTTGAGGATATTACGGAGAAGAACCGGGAAGACGTGGTGGAAAAGACAAAAGTCGAGGTCCTGAACCTGCTCCGGCAGACGATCCGGCCGGAATTCCTCAACCGGATCGACGAGGTGATCATGTTCCAGCCCCTCCTGAAAAGTGAAATAAAGGGTATCATCCGGATCCAGCTTGACGGCCTGAAGGAACTGGTGGTAAAGAACGGGATCGACCTGCATTTCAGCGATTACGCCATCGAATATCTGGCGGAGAACGGGTTCGACCCACAGTTTGGAGCCCGACCGCTGAAGAGGTTGATACAGAAGGAAATAGTAAATAAGTTGAGCAAAAGGATACTGGCCGGGGATATCGATAAAAGCCATCCCGTACTCGTCGACGTTTTCGACGGGACGGTGGTCTTCCGGAGTGAGATCCCCAACCTCGAAAAGGCAAATGGTAAAAGGGACTAAATGATTGGATTGCCAGAACCAAATGCAATAAAATTTGTTAAATAGAAGATTATGGCAATGAAAGCAAAGGAAATAATCGAGATCATCCCCACAAAAGACATTTTTGTAGGAGATCTTAAAGCACCGGTTACGCTGATGCAGTATGGCGATTACGAAAGCGAGGCCTGCGCAAAAGTGAACGAGGTAGTGGATAAATTACTAAAAGAATACGAGGGCAAGATGCGGTTTAACTACCGCCATTTTCCCCTGACCAAGATCCACCAGCATTCCATGAAGGCTGCCGAAGCTTCCCTGGGCGCCGCCCAGGAAGGTAAATTCTGGGAGATGCATAACATGCTCTTCGCCCATCGCCGCCGTCTCGGTGCGATCAGCCTTCGGGAATATGCAAAGGACGTGGGAGTGGTGAACAAGAAATTCCTCGACGACCTCGTCAATTCGACCTATGGCTGGCAGGTCCGAAGCGATCTGCTCGAAGGTCTGGATAAAGGGGTACGGGATGTACCTGCTTTCTTCATCAACGGAGAGCTGTTCACCGGCAAGCCCACCTATGATAACCTGAGCAAGGCGATCACAGCGGCTCTTAAGGTAAAAAAGAAAAAAGCCACGGATAAAGAAAAGGCCTGACCCATCTCATGGTGCAGTTCACGGCAAAAATACTTCAGTTTGCTGAGCAGGGTGAAAAGACCGGCTGGTCCTATATCAGGGTCCCGGCAGCTATCGCCACAAAGCTCAAGCCAAGCATCAAAAAATCGTTTCGTGTAAAAGGCCGTCTGGATAATTATGAATTTAATAAAGTCGCCCTTCTTCCTATGGGAGAGGGCGATTTCATTATGCCCCTGAAGGCTGCTGTGCGCAAGGCCATCGGCAAGAACAAAGGAGCAACGCTTGAGATCCGGATGGAGGAGGACAAGGCGGTGATCAGGCCCCCCGCAGATCTTTTAGAATGCCTTGCCGACGAGCCCATCGCCCTGGAGAAATTCAAGGCGCTCCCCAGATCTCATCAGAACTATTATGGCAACTGGGTCAAAGCGGCAAAGACCGATACTACCCGGGCCAAAAGAATTGCCAGCATCGTGAAGGCAATGGAAAAAGGCTGGGATTACGGCCAGATGCTCCGGGCATTGAAACAGGAACGCGAAGACCTCGCCCGCTGACCTAACCCGCACTGCCCCAACCTCCCCAGCCAACCCGGACGATCCAACCCCGCAGTCTGCCCGTCGCCCCCATCGATCCTCCCGTCACCCCGCCGATGGCCTCCCTCAATCCTTCACCTCCACCTCCGCCGTCTTATCCGCCCGCACCACCGGCAGCTCTACTGTGATCAGCTTTACATGGCTGAGCCCGATCTTCTTCGCCTGGCTGGCGACCAGCCCTCTGATGGAGGAGATGACTACGCTGTCGAAATGGATCTCGCTGACAGGCATATCCGGCAGCCCTGTGATCGAGATGGCTGTCTTCGCGCCGCTGCACCAGACATGACTGATATGAAAATCGCGGAACTCCGGCACCTTGTCCTTCGGCAAAGCCTTCGACGGATCTCTGACAGCGCCGGCAGGTACATTCTCATAATACGTATCGAACAGCACCGCTTCATTGACGATATCCCGCATGGTAATGTCCCTTATAAATATCCCGCTCACCAGTCCGCCCCTTCCCATATTGCTTTTGAACCGCAACCCTACGTCCGTACCGATAAAGCTGCAGTCGCTCACCGCTATATTGCGCATGCCGCCATCGGTGTTGCTGCCGATGACAAATCCGCCATGGGCACGATATACGGTGCATCCCGCCACGATCACATTCTCCAGGCCTGCCTTGCCGCTGGACTTCATACAGATCCCATCATCGCCCGCGCTTACTGTACACCGGTACAGGATGACATTCCTGCACGCGCTGATATCGATCCCGTCCCCATTCTGCGCCCACCATTCATTAAAGATATTCACCCGGCTCATTGTGAGTTCGCTGCAGTTATTGGGATAAAAAACGAATTTGGGCGAGTTGCGGATCGTAACCCCTTCTATCAATATATTGTGGCAATTGACCAGGTACACCATATAGGGTCGCAGCCGGTCGCCTTCGGCGCCATCTTTGTTCGGCCACCAGACCTCCCCATCGGGACTGACCACGCTGCCGCTCGTCGCAACCAACTCCTTCCACTGGCCCGCAGTGGTCTTGTTCTTCTTCACGGGTCTCCAGGAATCTCCGCCGCCATCCAGGATTCCCTCACCGGTGATCGCGATATTCTGCAGGTTAAATCCATAAACAGGGGAGGCGACGATAGGATTATGACCCCCGCCCGGTGGAGGGATCATGGGGTATTGCGTATGATCCCTCGTAAAGACCACGAGCGCTTCCCGTTCCAGATGAAGATCGATATTGCTTTTCAAGGCTATCGGACCCGTCAGCCAGAGTCCTGCCGGCACGGTCAGTCTCCCGCCTCCGGCTGCTGCACAAGCTCCTATGGCTTTTTCAAATGCTGCCGTATTCAGGGTTTGCCCGTCACCTACTGCTCCATAATCCAGGATGCTGAATGCACGGTCCGGGATCACGGGCGCCGCGACCGGCTGCATCGGGAAAGGAGCATGCGAAATATAATAGGGGATGTCTTTTTCTGTCGTTCCCGCTGCGGAACGGAATGCTCCGGGACTGTGCGCTGGAGAGTTCTCCGCTCCGGAGCTGCCGGCGGTCTGGGCCCGGACGGAACCAGCGTCTGGACAGAGATGGAGAAGAAAGAACAGGGTGGCCCATGCAATCGTTGATTTTTGCTTCATGGTCACCAAATTAGCATATCGGAATATATCCCCGCAAATTAGTTACGCCATCGTTCCCGGCCGGCCCGCGCACAATCACCGGCCTCCGCAACTGCCCCGCGCTCACTGCACGCTCTCAGCCCGGAAATATTTGTTCCGGTCATTTTATTTCGCTAGCTTTTCGGTAGAATTCTCCCTTAAGCTCCTCCTGTCTGTCCTGTTTTTATTCCATACCTGATGCGCCCGTTTCTGATCTGTTCACTGTGAGACTCTATCACCCATTCACAGCATCATGCGCCAGTGTCGTTCTTATAGGCATCGGCCGTTGTTTTTATACCCTCTTCGCAGGACACCGGTTTGAATGCGTATGCTTTTTCAAATTTGGATGAGTCGAACAGATATGGCGACTCATACTGATAAAGCATTTCCTTAAGTTCCGCCGTTGTTTTGTCAAAAAGCCCTCCAAGCCCGATCATCCATTTGCTCAGCAGGGAATAGTGGGAGGATACCCCCATGTTCCGTGCCGCCAGCGCGATGAATTCCGAACCGGTGAGCGGGTTGGCTGCCGTTGGCAGATGCCAGGCCTGATTCCAGGACCCTTCATCCCGGGCAAGGAGATACAATGCTTTTGCGGCGTCGGGGGTATAGGTGAATGAATGCCTCATACCCGCATTTACCAGCCATTGTGCCGTCTTCCCTTTGGCAAGCCGGGCAAAAACGAGCAGGTTGGGTATGCCGGTCCTGAGCGATCCCGGTCCGTAGAAATCGGCCGAACGGGCTATGGAGGCGGTGATATTGCCTCTGCGGACCTCGCTCATGAGCTGTGTGGCGATCCGGGCACGGAGATCACCTTTCCGGCTACAGGGATCGTAAGGCGTATCTTCGGTCATCACTCCATCTACCTTTCCGTACATATACACGTTGTCAAAAAAGATCAGCCTGGCGTCGGCCCGCCTGCAGGCCTCGATGGTATTGGTCATGATCTTCGGCCACTGCTGCCTCCAGACGGAATAATCGTACGGGAGACCTGCACATAAATAGACGACGGAAGAGCCATGGACGGCCTGGACCGTTTGTGCCTGATCGGTAATGTCGGCGGGATGGGAGACGGCGCCCTGACGTTCGGCCGGGTGGCGGGATACCAGTCTTACGGGCTCTCCATGACGGACCAGCTCCGCGGAAAGCTCATCCGCAATCACCCCTCCGGCGCCTAAAATGGTATGGATCGGCATGGTATGAAAAAATTGAAAGACAAAGATATCGTAAACAAAAATTCCGTCCATGTGTTATCAGGTCATCATAAGCGGATGTTAATCAGAATCTAATCTCCTGAATAACAAATCATCTTTATATTTGCAAACCCATTAGAAGCCATTTGTGTTATCCTGACGATTTTGCCATTCCCCGGACCCCTGGTTACGGGGAGTTATAATTTATAGCAACTATTATGAAGAAAATATTTTACTCAGCATTCGTCGGCAGCGGATTTAGTTTCCTTTCTTTCTTTGCCTGTGCCCAGACCGGGAAGGCAGACACGCTGCTTACGGATGCCACCCTTAAGGAATGCGTTCAATACGCGGAAAAACATTACCCGCTCGTGCAGCAGGCGCTCCTCGACGAAAGGATCACCGAGGCACAGATAAAGAGCAGACTGGCGGACTGGTATCCCCAGCTGAATCTCGACGCCAGTTATCAGTATAATTTTCAACTGTCGAAAATCTTCGTCAACGGGGCCTATAGCCCTACCGGAACGAAGAATGCTTCCATTATAGGCCTCGGCGCAACCCAGAATATCTTCAACAGGGATGTCCTGCTGGCAAGCCGCACCGCTAATGACGTGCGTACCCAGATCCGGCAGTCGACCACCACCGACAAGATCGATGTGGCCGTCAATGTCAGCAAAGCCTTTTATGATGTCCTGCTCACGCAGAAACAGATCGAGGTGCTGACCGATGATATCCTCCGGCTGGAAAGGAACCTGAAAGATTCTTACAACCAGTATGAAGGCGGTCTGGTCGACAAGACGGACTATAAGCGCGCTACCATTTCCCTGAATAATTCAAAGGCGGAAAAAAAGGCCGACGAAGAATTGCTGAAGGCGAAATATATCTACCTGAAACAACAGATGGGCTATACGGCCAACAACGATATCCATCTTGCCTACGACAGCGCCATGATGGAAGCGCAGATCCTGGTCGATACGACCACCGGAGTAAATTTTGAGAACAGGATCGAATATCAGTCCATACTCACCCAGAAACGTCTGCAGGAGGCCAATCTGAAATATAATAAATGGAGCTATTATCCCGTCGTCTCCGCCAACGGAGCCTATAACACCAATTTTTTCAATAACTCATTCTCGAAATTATACAGCAGCTCTTTTCCAAATTCCTATGCCGGCCTCACGCTTGCCTTCCCGATCTTCCAGGGCGGCAAAAGGATCCAGGACATCCGTATCGCCGCGCTACAGGTGGAGCGTGTCGACTGGGATATCGTCAATCTGCGCAATTCGATCAGCAGCCAGTATGCGCAGGCGCTGGCCGTTTACAAAGGCAATCTCAACGATTATTATGTCCTGAAAGAAAACCTCGAGCTCGCCAGGGATGTTTTCAATACCATCGAATTGCAGTACAGGTCCGGGATCAAGGCCTATCTTGACCTCATCACGGCCGAGACGGATCTGAGAAATGCCCAGTCCAATTACAGCAATGCTCTGTACCAGGTGTTGAGCAGCAAGCTCGATGTACAAAAAGCCCTGGGTATTGTGCAGCTCAATTAATCAAACAATCATGGAAAAATTATCTTTTTATATGAGAAATAGTACACGATGGACCGGCTTTGTTTTATTGATGTCAGGCCTCGCATCCTGCGGCGACGGTGACAAGAAAACTGCACAACAACAGGCGCCCCCGCCGGTAGCAGTGAACCTGTACACCGTGCAGCCGGGCAATGCGACCTACTTTGATAATTATCCCGCTACGGTGACCCCGTTGAACCAGGTGGATATAAAACCACAGGTTTCCGGCAACATCATCGATATTTCTTTTAAGGATGGTCAGCATGTCAGAAAGGGACAGAAATTATATGAGATAGATCAGCAGCAGTATAGGGCCGCCTATGAAGCGGCCGTGGCCAACCTCAACGTGGCGAAGGCCAATCTGGCCAAGTCGCAGCAGGATGCAGACCGCTACACCGACCTTGCAAAAAAGGATGCCATCGCACGCCAGACCCTCGATCATGCACTGGCTGATCTGGAAAGTCAGAAAAGACAGGTGGATGCAGCTCAGGCCAATGTGCAGAGCGTACAGACCAATCTGAAATATTCGGTCATTTCCGCTCCTTTCGACGGTACCATCGGGATCTCGCAGGTAAAAGTCGGGACTTCGGTGTACCCCCAGACCCTGCTGAACTCGATCTCTTCCGACGATCCGCTGGCTGTTGATATCGCCGTCGATCAGTCCGAGATCCCGCGTTTCACGGAATACCTGCAGAAAGCGCCAAAAGATAAAGACTCCGTTTTTTCCATTTCCCTGCCCGACGGCTCCCTTTATCCAAATCCCGGACATCTGTCCCTGCTGGACCGCGAAGTAGATCCACAGACAGGCACCATCCGCGCAAGGCTGATCTTTCCAAATTCAAAAGGGATACTGAAGCCCGGGCTGACGACCAATGTGCATATCCGACACGCCAGCGGGGACAGCACCCTCCTTATACCCTACAAGGCGGTGGTAGAGCAGCTGGGTGAATTTTTCGTCTACCTGGCATCCGACAGCAGGGCCATCCAGCGTAAGGTGTCGCTGGGACAAAAGATCGGCGACAAGATCGTCATCCGTTCGGGTCTGCAGAACGGGGATAAAGTGGTTACGGAAGGGGTGCAAAAATTAAGGGATAGCTCCGCCATACAGGTCGGCCCCCCGAAACCACCAGCCGCAACAGCTCCTGCAAAATAGTGAATAAGGGTTCCCCGCAGCGTCCGGCTTAGCCGGACGAAGAAAAAAAACAAACAGTATATGGCTTCTTCAAATATATTTCTCAGACGACCTGTAACGGCTATCGTTATTTCGATAGTCATCGTGCTGGTAGGCGGCCTGGCCATTCTCAATATGCCCATCAGCCAGTACCCCAATATAACGCCGCCGACGGTACAGATCACCAGCAATTTTACCGGGGCAGACGCTCAGACGGTCGAGCAGACCACGACCACCGCTATCGAAACGCAGGTGAATGGCGTACCCGGCCTGACCTATATGCAGAGCAACAGCGCCAACAACGGTCAGTCGACGATCACCGCGACCCTGGACATCGGCGCGGATCCGAACGTGGTCGCCCTCGATATCCAGAACCGTGTGGGCATTGCGACACCCGCCCTGCCAAGCCAGGTGCAGCGTCTGGGTATCACGACCCTGAAGCGTAACCCAAGCATCCTGATGCTGGTGGCTGTCTATTCTCCCAACGGATCGCACAGCATACCCTTTATGGATAACTATGCCAATATCTATGTAAGGGATCAGCTCTTGCGTGTGCCGGGCGTAGGGGACGTGTTCAGCCGCGCGGACAATTTCAGTATGCGTATATGGCTGCAGACGGATAAGCTGGCCCAGCTCGGGCTTACGGCCAGCGACGTGCAGAATGCCATCAATGAGCAGAACCTCCAGGTGGCGGCGGGTTCGACAGGTTCGCCTCCGCAGAGCTCCTCATCGTCATTTGAATTCACCGTTTTCACCAACAGCCGGCTCACCACAGAAAAGGATTTCGGTAATATCGTCGTCCGCTCCAATCCCCAGCAGAATTCCATCGTGTACCTGAGGGATATCGCACGTATACAGCTGGGCAAAGTAAGCTATACCAGCAACTCCTTCGTCGATGGCAAACGCTCTTCTTATCTGCTGGTCTATCAGGCGCCGGGCAGCAATGCCCTTACCACCGCCGACGGGGTGTACAAGGCGATGGCGGCCATGAAAAAATATTTCCCGGCGGATATCGACTATGTCGTTCCATTTGAGTCGGTCACCGTGGTAAAGGTCTCCATCTCCGATGTGGTGGACACCCTGCTGATCGCTCTCCTGCTGGTGACGATCGTCGTGTTCCTCTTCCTCCAGAACTGGAGATCGACGCTTATCCCCGTGCTGGCCATACCGGTTTCCATCGTAGGGACATTTATTTTCTTCATACCGCTGGGCTTTACCATCAACACGCTCACCATGTTCGGTTTCGTGCTGGCCATCGGTATCGTGGTGGATGATGCCATCGTGGTCGTGGAAGCCGTACAGCACTATATAGACGAAGAAGGCCTTTCCGCTAAGGAAGCGACGGCAAGGGCCCTCCAGGATATCACCGGACCGGTAATTGCAATCGCGCTGATCCTTGCGGCCGTATTCGTGCCCGTGGGCTTTATACCAGGTATCGTCGGACGATTATACCAGCAGTTCGCTATCACGATCGCCATTTCGGTGCTGATCTCCGCATTTATAGCCTTGTCCCTGACACCGGCCTTATGCACCTTACTGCTGAAGCCCCATCATCTCAATAAGGATTCGAGGGGCGTCAACAAGCTCTTCTATAAGTTTAATGTAGGCTTTGATAAATTCACGCACCATTATACGAACGGGGTAAAGGGATGGATAAAAAAAGCTCCCCTCGTACTGGTCCTGCTGGCCTGTATCCTGGCTGGCGATTTCTTCCTGTTCAAGACCAAGCCCACTGGCTTTATTCCCACGGAAGACGAGGGACGACTCTATATTACGTTCGAGATCCCGGAAGCAGGCTCGACCAACCGGTCCCTGCGGGTGCTGGACAGCATCATGAAGATCGGGCAATCCGTTCCGGGTGTCCTCCATGTGGCGGCGCTCGGCGGGCTGAACTTCATCAGCGGCGGCTCCAAATCCAACAGCGGCACCGTGTTCATGCAGCTGAAACCATGGGATGAAAGAAAGGAAAAGAGCCAGCAGCTACAGGGAGTGATGGCTGAACTGAACAAGCGCTTTGCCGGAATAAAGGAGGCGAGGATTGTCGTTATTCAGCCGCCGGCCATACCGGGGCTGGGTAATGCGGGTGGCTTCAGCTTCCAGATCGAGCAGCGACAGACCAATGACGATATAAAGACCTTCGAGAAGGTGGTGAATAATTTCGTAGCTGCGGTCAACAAGCAGCCTGAAATAGCGGGGGCCTTTACCTTCTTCTCCGCGCATACTCCCGGCTATGAGGTGGTGGTGGACAGGGACAAATGTAAAAAACTGGGCCTCAACATATCGGATGTCTACAACACCATGCAGATGTACATGGGCAGCACCTATATCAATCAGCTGACCATCTATGGAAGGAACTTCTATGTCGTGGCGCAGGCGGATTCCGCTTTCCGCAGCGAGATAAAGGACATCGGCAGGTATTATGTAAAGAACGTATCGGGCGACATGGTCCCGCTGAGCACGGTGGTAAGCTATAAGATCACCGAGAGCGCTCCGCTGATCTCTCACTTCAATATTTACCGCAACGCGGAAGTGGATGGCAATGCCAAACAAGGGTTCAGCAGCGGCCAGGCCATCCAGGCGCTTCAACGTACCGCTGCGCAGGTACTGCCCGAAGGATATGGGTATGAGTTCTCGGGTCTGAGCCTGCAGGAAATAAAGTCCGGCTCCAGCGCCATTTATATTTTTGCGCTGTCCATTGTGTTCGTGTTCCTCTTCCTGGCAGCATTGTATGAAAGCTGGTCCGTGCCCTTTTCCGTGCTGCTGGCCGTGCCCATCGGCGCGCTGGGAGCGATCACCGCCCTTATGTTTCTGCCCAAGCTATCCAATAACGTATATGCTCAGATCGGACTGATCACGCTGATCGGGCTTTCCGCAAAGAATGCCATCCTGATCGTGGAGTTTGCCAAGGAAAGGGTGGACCGGGGCATGGAAGTCGTCCAGGCAACCCTCGACGCAGTGAAGCTTCGTCTGCGACCGATCCTCATGACGTCCATAGCCTTTATCTTCGGGGTGCTGCCGCTGGCGCTGGCCTCGGGAGCAAGCTCTGTAGCCCGTAATACGATCGGCTGGACAGTGCTGGGAGGGATGATAGCCGCAACCGGTCTGGCCATTTTTATCGTGCCGGTATTATTCGTCGTGATCACCCGGATCTCTTATGGCAAGAAGAAACTGGAGGAGCTGAACACGAAGCAGATCTCTCTGTCGGAATAGGTCTGCGCCGCCCGGCCCTCGTCCGGCCGGCAGGGTTATCCTCTGCCTCAGTCAGAGAGCGGCATCGGCCTAGTTCAGGTTCTACAGAATCAATAAATGAAAATGCTTAGAATTCGATAGATCATCCTGATTATAATTAATATAGAACCCGGAGGGCCACCAGCTTTCCGGGTTTTTATTTAAAATTTAAAACCGATTTGATAATCCCTTTCCGAAAGTAGTCCCACAACTTTGTACCGTCAGAAACCGATCCCTGTTATCAGTTCCTAAACCTGCCAAAATGCTCAGAGCATTTCCGATGCTGTTCCTGGCAGCGATGTCGCTGTTTGCCAGAGAGCCATCGATCACTCTCCTTAGGGTTTCCTTGCCTGAACAACCTGCGGATACCATATACCTCGACAGGAATGGAAAAGAAATTAACAAGGGAGGCTCTTCCCCGTTGGAAAAAACCTATATAGTCAGGACTACCCTGACTGGGGGAGCGATTGTTCAAAGGAGAAGCGATGACAACAGCCACCACGTTCAGCCGGGTAAATACCATCCGATCCTGAAAAAGGAGGCAAAAAGGACGGAAGATCTTATCCGCAATGGAAGGTTTGATGAAGCGCTGGCCACAGGCAACCTCATCGGATTATGGCCGCTGTCAAGGCGAAGGGCAGATTGGGGCATAGTAATGCAGGATAATGGAAAGGGAGATACAGTGGATGCGAATAACTGCGAATATGGGATCACCACAGCGGCGGATAGCAGCCGGAATACCTATAAGGGTCCAAGACGAGACCCGGATTCCTGTTGCGGCGCTTATGTCGATGTATTGATTTCCAGAACCGCCCTGACGAACACGCATTCTCACCCCAGCGGGACGCATAATAATTCATCATTTTACCAGCCCCCCAGCGGGGAAGATATAAAGCTGGCGCCGGCGGCATCTTCAGCGGGGAAGGCATACTGGACTGTTTTTGGGATGGGCTCAGCCAACGTTTATCTCTATGACAGCAGCGGGGTAATTGCCGTATTATCCATAAAAAGATATATCAGATACTGACATATCCGGATTAAAAAAGCCTTATATTTATCCTGGATACTCACTCTCTTATCCTTCTGTGCAATCCTCTTACACAAAATTTAGACATACGTTACATTATTAAAAACACTGTATATATGTGTAAAAAAAAGAGGCTCTTCTTTTTTACCCTTTGTATATTTTTTAATTCTTACGCTTTTTCTGAAATAAGGACCATCTCGGACAGCTCGTCTGACAGCGCCAGCATTTATTACAAATCGTTGAAATTACATCTGGATTATGTTGAAAGATACCTGACCGACGGACCATTACCGCCATCCGGCTACTGGAATATCGATATGGAGATCCCATCTCAGCTGTCAGGGCAGCTGCCCGGACAACTGGGGCATTTCAGGATCAGCTATCTGAATAAAAAGGAGATCAGAGCCCGTATAAAAAGACACCGGTCAATGTATCTGATCCGCATGGGTCAGGCAGTGGTCAGAGATGGCTTCCGAATCGTCGGCATTGGGAATTTTAATATTACTTCCCGGCGACGGAAATTATGGTACGGCAACAGCGGAGGCACCACCGCGAAATTCAAATATGATGATGCCTGCGACAGCTTTGTGCTGGTCGACCTGCAGCAGGGCAGCCTCTGATCCGATCGCTTCCTGTACCCAGGACCAAATCCTGGGTATCCCAATTCTCGGCCATCTCCTCAGTCTCCGGATTCTTCAGCCGGCTTTTAACCCTCCCCAATCCCTGCATTTCTGACAGGGTAGGGACCTCATTATCTCCCATCCCAGACCCCTTCATTTTCTGCCCGCTCCAGACCATATTTTAATTTTCACCGCCTCCACGAGATTTTGTACATTTAATTTTATGTACTAAAATAATTGGTTTTTGCCTTCCGCAGCGACCTGCTAGAACAGAAAAATGACCGCCAAATTAAATAGTAAATATATTTTATCAAAATCAATTGTTTTTAAAGTACTTAAATATGGTTATATCTAATTAAAATAGCATAAAAATCTCGTACAAATCCTTTTAAAGACCTGTATTTCCGTAAACCATGAAATATAAATCGTAATCATAGTAAAAAATGAATTTAATCACTGATTTTCAATATTTTCCAACCAATACCTTATTTAAAAATTTAAATAAAATATCAAATATAGTATTTGAGCAATATGAATACTATCAGAAAATGAGTTTTCGCAACCGCTGCCAGATCGCGGGGGCAGATGGGATCATCAGACTCAGCATTCCCCTCGAGCACGGACGCGATCAGAAGACCATTATGAAGGATGTCAGAATTGCAGCCAGACAGGACTGGCAGGGGCAGCACTGGAAGACCATCGTCTCCTGCTACAACCGCTCTCCCTGGTTTGAATTTTATCAGGATGAACTCCTGAAACTCTACCGGCGGCCGTTCACTTTTTTAATGGACTGGGACCTTGCCTGCTTTGAATGGTCGGTCCGGACTCTCGGCCTCTCCGTAAAGATCTCCCTCACCGATGCCTTTCAGAAGGACTATGATGAGAAGGACTGGCTCGACCTCCGGGGTGCTATCCGGCCCGTAACGATCGGGATGCTGAAGGCCCCCCATGAGCCCGGCTCTGGCTCAGCGGATCATGTCTCCCATGTCCCTGGTCCCGGAATCGTTCCCAGCCCGGCCCCCGCTCCCCCCATAAAATACCGCCAGGTCTTTGAAGAACGCACCGGCTTCCTGCCCAACCTTTCCATCCTTGACCTGCTCTTCTGCGAAGGAAAAAATGCACGTTCATTCTTCGGTGGAATTTCCTAATTTACAGGATGGGCCGTCCCCAGTTTATCAAGTCGCTTTTTACGGTTGCCGCCGGGATCTTAATGGGAACGCTGTTACAAGCTCAGCAAAAGCCCGAATACACACAATACATCCTCAACAACTATATCATCAACCCCGCCCTGACCGGGATCGAGAATTATACCGATATCAAAATAAGCCACCGCCATCAGTGGGTAGGTTTGCAGGACGCACCCGTGACGACCTATTTTACCATACAGGGACCGCTGGGAAAACAGGATGACCGCGAGACCGCCACCTCTTTTCACAAACCGGGTCAGAACCCGCGGGGGAAGAATTACTGGGAAGATTACACCGCCGCAAAACCTCATCACGGGATTGGGCTGACCATTCTCGATGACCGGACAGGACCGCTCAACCGCTTCTCGGCCTATGCTACCTACGCGTATCATCTGGGACTTTCCACCCGCACCAGTATGGCCCTCGGCTTTGCGGCAGGTGTCAGCGAACTCAGCCTCGACCGGAATAAGCTGTTCTTCGATGTTCCTGTCGATCCGGCTGTCTACAGCAGCGGTCAGATCAACACGATCAGACCGGACTTCAATGCCGGCCTCTGGGTCTATTCCGCGGATTATTTTGTCGGGCTGGCAGCGCAGCAGATCATTCCCCAGAAAGTATCCTTCATCGACAGACAGGTGGCGCTGCAGCCCGGTAGGCTCGTGCCGCATTTATTCGGCACGGCAGGCTATCGTTTTCTGATCGATGAGGATTTCAATCTTACCCCCTCGGTGATGATAAAATATGTTGCGCCCATACCCCTACAGGTCGACATCAATGCCAAGCTGCAATATCAGGACCTGCTCTGGATAGGGGCCAGCGTCCGTACCTATGATGGCTTTGCCGCCATGGTCGGGCTCAATGTTTCCAACACCTTCAATCTGGGATATTCCTATGATCTTACCACTTCAAAGCTCAACACGGTGAGCAAAGGCACGCATGAGATCGTGCTGGGATTTCTTATCGGCAATAAATATGGGGATTGGTGTCCAAAGAATGTCTGGTAGGCTGATGCCAGCCTCCTCTGCAACCCGGCTGAGTCAGCCTCTGCCTGCAATCCGCCGCTGGATCGGGCGACCGGCTTAGATATAAATAATGATCTTCTTCTTCCCGGCTTTCTGTAGCTGTTTCAGCAGTTCCTCCTGCTTTTGCCGGTATTCATTTTTCAGCCTCGTTTGTTCTTCTCCAAGCTGCTTCTGGATCCTCCGCAGATCCGGGCGAGCCGTTACCGCAGTGACGGTGGCCGGTTTGATGCGGATCGACAGCACCTGCTGTATCCTGCCCAGCGTGACCTGTTCTGTCCTCAGCACTTTTATACCTCTTTCCATTTCGGTCCTCGCCGCTTTGTCCGCGGCCGTAGCCAGTTGCAGCAGCTGATAAGCGCTGTCATCCGTATGCCCGGCTGAGAAGCTTGAGTTGGGTACAAAGGGCTGCTCCTGATCGGGCTCAGCCGGCGCAACGACGACATTTGCATACGGGGTCTGTCCAATGGAATAGGCGCGGTTGAAGGACTGGACTGATGCGTCGGACACTTTATATTCCGCAGTCTGCTGATAACCCGGATCCTCGTCGTTGTCCCCGGATACCGTATTGCTGGCCATGACAAATCCTTCCGGCAGTTCCGGCGCGTCGATGTCTGCAGGTGCGGCATGTCTCAGCTTTGGCAGGGCGGCCGGTGAAGGTGCAGGGGTTTTATCTTTAAATGGTACACGGTTCCGCATCAGCTGTCCGGATGGCGATTCCATGATCCCCGTTCCAGCGATTGACTGTTTATTGTCCCGGATGATCCGGACAATCGAACGCTCGGGACGGGACAAGCCGATCAGACCGGCAAATAAAGCAAACAGCAGGAAAAAGACCGGCCTTGCACCGGGCCTGTCCGGTCTGGTTTTTTGTTTCAGGATCCTTCTTACCCGGCAGAGCAGCAGGTGATCGCTTTTCCCCGTTGCCGCCAGCGCCATTTCCTGCCGGCGCTGCCCATCGGTGGCCAGCGAAAGGAGGGCGGATACATATACATGCGGATCATATCTGAACTGCATGACCAGGTCATCGCAGCGATGTTCCCTTTCTCGTTTTATGATGCGAATGATGCGCCTGGCGAATGGATTGAAAAAGAAAATGACGTCCAGGATCGTCACGGCGAGGTTCAGCAGATAATCGTATCGTTTGATATGCGCCAGTTCATGCAGCAGGATCGCCTCCACCTGCTCAAGGCTGAGATTATTAACGGTGGCAAAAGGGATAAGGATCACCGGCTTCAGAAAACCCAGCGTCACCGGCCCTTCCACAAGGGAAGAGAGCCATACGCGCACTTCTCTTCCGATGCCCATGAGACGACTGGTCTCTGCGACAAAGATGCGCAGCTCCGGTTGTATCCTCGACAGCCCTGTCAGCTTGAGCCTTTTCGAATGCAGATAGTGACTGAAATAACGGACCAGCAAAAAAACCAGTGCCAGCAGATAGAGAAAAGAGCCCCACGGCAGCAGCTGACTGATGAGCTGACGGGGTATCCCGTCCGTGAACAGATAACTCCAATGCTCATCCGCTGAAAAGACCCCGCTGATAAAGGAGACCGTGAACCACACCGAACCCGTAAAGATCAGCAGCAATGCAAGAAGATGACGGATGTCGGCAGAAGCTTTCCGGAATGCTCCCACCAGCAGCGTATAAACAAGCCATAGCAAAGCCATTTGCCAGAGGCTGTTAAACAATGACCATCCCAGCGCCTTCAGTAAAGCGGATTGGGTAAACAGGTGCATGCTTACTGATTTTTCAGATTATTTAATAATTGCTGTATCTCTTCCAGCTCGGCCGGAGTAGCTTTGTGATTGCCCAGCGCCTGAATGATCAGTTCGGTAGGAGACCCGCCGAACAAGGTATTGATCATTTTGCCCACGAGATGCCGCTGCGTTTTTTCCTTGCTGACTGCCGCCTGGTAAATATGGGACTTGAAGGTGTCGTCCCGTTTTACCAATCCCTTTTCGTGCATGATCTGCATCAGCTTCAGCGTTGTGGTATAGCCAACATCCTTGCTTTTGGCAAGCTCTTCGTGTACATCCCGCACACTGGCCAGGTCTCTGTCCCAGAGGACCTGCAGAATTTCCAGTTCACTTTCCGTGGGTTTGATATATCGGGTCGTCGACATAAAATAGTATTTGAAATACAAATTACGATAAATTTCGTAATCAGATGTTAAAACGGATAAAAATTTTGGAACTGCGGCCCAGACCCAGCGCCAGCCTGTGCAGCCCCGGGCATTCCGGACCCAACATTCGCCCCCGGTAATCCCAACCGTCCGCCTGACGAGCACGCATCCGGCCGACCCCGCCTCACCGCACCGGCCTGTCCGGATGCAGCCGGTTATGCTCCTCGATCAACTCCCGCGTCGTACGGCTCGAGCCATCATGGCTCCATCCGGGAGGATGGGTAAGATACCGGAAAAAATTGCGCAGAGAGCCGGACCCGGCTGCCTTGCGGAACAGCTCTCCCCAGGTCTTGAAGGCAACGATAAAGGGATTGAACGAACCGATATTCCTGGTCAGTCCATACACCGGTCTTTCTTCCTCCTTCCGGAAAGTGCCGAACATCCGGTCCCAGATGATAAGGATCCCGCCATGGTTCCTGTCCAGATATTTCAGATCGGTGCCATGATGCACCCGGTGATGGGAAGGTGTATTGAAAATAAGCTCCACCGGCCTGGGCAGCTGCTGTACAGCCTCGGTGTGGATCCAGAACTGATAGATCAGACTGATGGATTGCATCATCAGGACGATCACGGGATGGAACCCGGCCAGTGGCATCCAGCACCAGAACAGAAATGCTCCCGTCAGATTGCCCGTCCAGGTCTGCCGTAAAGCCGCCGACAGATTATATTTCTTTGAGGAATGATGCACCACATGAGAGGCCCAGAACCAGTTGACATGATGACTGCTCCGGTGAAACCAGTAATAGCTGAAGTCATCAGCGAAAAAAGCCAGCGCCCAGTGCCACCAGCGCGAGCCATCCAGCGTAAAAAATCTCCATTGATAAAGCAGGGTGAAAAGCCCGAAGATCATCGCCTTGGTGATGAGGCCCGTGGCCAGATTACCGATGCCCATCGCCAGGTTGCTGAACGTGTCCTTTGTCTCGTAAAATGCTTTATTTTCTTTCCAGGAGAACCAGGCCTCGAGGCAGAGCAGTATTATAAATCCAGGGATTGCATAATATAATATGGCCGGAGGCATTCAGCAAGCATTTCCTGTAAGTTAACTTTTTCCCTGGGATAATAAAAAAAGCCCCGATGTAGAAACATCGCGGCTTTAGGTATTTGGTTCTGATTAGTGTAATTTTTGGAGCGTAAAGATAAAAAGCTCCGCGGAAATTCCGGGATCTTTCTTTGTTAACGCTTGGTTAGTTTTTGACCCAGGGCGCTCCGCTGGCCCATAGCTCCGGACAAGTCCAGCGTACCTGCCTGTTTCCCGCCTTGTCCCATACCCGGCACCATCATGGTCTTCGCCGGGCTTTTAAGACGGGTCAGCACTTCGTCCCTGGTATGGTGGATCGACGCCAGGGTAGGGGCGATCACCAGAGAAACGATCGACATCAGCTTGATCAGGATATTCATGGAAGGACCCGAAGTATCCTTGAACGGATCGCCGACCGTATCACCCGTCACCGATGCCTTGTGCGGCTCGGATTTCTTATAATACATCTGTCCGTTGATCTCTACGCCTTTTTCAAACGATTTTTTGGCATTGTCCCAGGCGCCGCCTGCATTGTTCTGGAAGATGCCCATCAGCACACCGCAAACCGTTGCTCCGGCCAGGAACCCGCCCAGCGCTTCGGGGCCTAATATGAACCCGATGATAAGCGGGGAGAGGATCGCGATCGCTCCGGGTAAGATCATTTTCCTGATCGATGCCTGCGTCGAAATAGCTACACATTTGTCGTATTCCGGTTTGCCCGTGCCTTCCATGATACCGGGTATGGTGCGGAACTGCCGGCGGACCTCTTCCACCATGGCCATCGCCGCTTCACCCACGGCCTGAATGGCCAGAGAAGAAAAGATAAAGGGGATCATGCCGCCAACGAACAGACAGGCCAATACTTTTGCCTTATAGATATCGATACCGGGAATGCCGGCGACTCCGACAAAGGCCGCAAACAACGCCAGTGCGGTCAGCGCGGCCGATGCGATGGCAAATCCTTTTCCGGTAGCGGCGGTTGTATTTCCGACCGCATCCAGTATATCTGTTTTCTCACGTACTTCTTTTGGCAGTTCGCTCATTTCCGCAATGCCACCCGCATTGTCGGCGATGGGGCCGAAGGCGTCGATGGCCAGCTGCATCGCCGTGGTCGCCATCATACCCGCCGCGGCGATAGCAACACCGTAAAGACCGGCGCATTCGAACGAGCCCCAGATCCCTCCTGCCAGCACAAGGATGGGCAGGAATGTGGATTGCATGCCCATGGCCAGTCCGCCGATCACATTCGTCGCGTGGCCGGTTGCGGATTGCCGGATTATGCTCAGTACCGGGCCCTTACCCATTGCGGTATAATATTCCGTGATAATGCTCATCAGCGTACCTACCAGCAGACCAACACCGATCGCCCCCAGGACCCCCCATTTGGTAAAGTCGGTGCCGCGGAGGGTCATCGTGTCGGGTAATATATAATATACAAGACCGATACAGGCCAGCGCTGTCAGGATGATCGATCCCCAGTTGCCCATATTCAGCGCCTTCTGGACACTGTGTGTATTCAGTTCGGCCGTTTCGCTGATGCGTACGAACAAAGTTCCTACGATGGAAAAAAGGATCCCGATGCCTGCGATAAGCATGGGCAATAATATAGGCGCAAGTCCGCCGAACTGGTCGTCCGATTTCGTCTCCTGCCCCAATACCATCGTAGCTAAAACGGTGGCGACATAGCTTCCGAAAAGATCAGCGCCCATCCCGGCTACATCGCCCACATTGTCGCCTACATTATCGGCGATCGTGGCGGGATTCCGGGGATCATCCTCGGGAATTCCGGCTTCTACCTTACCTACCAGATCGGCCCCTACGTCGGCAGCCTTGGTATAGATCCCCCCGCCCACACGGGCAAACAACGCTATCGATTCGGCGCCCAGAGAGAATCCGGTCAGTATTTCGATCGTTTTTACCATCTCCGGCGAATCGACGGCGGATTCGGGTGCAAAGATCGCTTTGAGAATGATGAACAGGCTTCCCAGACCAAGAACAGCAAGGCCCGCCACTCCGAGACCCATGACGGATCCTCCCGTGAAAGACACTTTCAGCGCCTGGCTGAGACTGGTACGGGCCGCGTGCGCTGTCCGCACATTGGCCTTGGTGGCGCTGCGCATACCGATATAACCGGCTGTTGCGCTAAGGATGGCGCCGAGGATAAAGGCAAGGGCGATGGACCAGTGAGAATTTGGATTGCTGTTACCCATAACGGCAAGTAAGATGGCGGCGAGGACCACAAAATAAGAAAGGATCTTCCATTCCGCTTTCAGAAAGGCCATTGCCCCTTCGGCAATATACCTGCTGATCTCCTGCATGCGTTCGGTACCCGGATCCTGCTTTTTTACCCAGGCAAACTTGATAAAAGTGTAGAGTAGTCCGATGATCCCCGTAACGGGAACCAGATAAATCAATTTGTCCATAAGTTGTTGTTCTTAATCTGAATTTTCATCGGCAATGGTTGTCTTCCAGTTGTCTGATGCTTGATTCAAAGGAGGGCAAAAATAGGGGAAAACAGGGAAAAACAGACCATATACAATACAAAAGAAGAGGCCGTCTCAAAAGTTTTGCTTCTGGAACGGCCTGGGGTTGTGGGGTTCGGGGTTTGGGTTTAGGGTTCAGGGGCGGTGTTCAGTGTTCAGGGGTTTTATTTTTTGGGTCAAGGGGTTCTGTGCAGGAACAGAACGAATTCGATGCCAATATGCAAAATGCTGATAACCAAATGTCTACGGATCGACTTTCCCATCTTTTTTTCCTGGATTTGGAAGTTTTTTCCCGAAATGGACCGATCCTTGCTCTTTCTCTGAGCATAATTTTACCGGGTAAAGCAACGATAAGGAATTTGCCCGCGTCTAGTTAATTAACTTACAGAGGATGTTCGCAAAAAAGCTGCTTATTGGTTTTTCATTACTTTATTTTCCGGTGGCCCTGCACGCCCAGAATAGTTGTACTACCCTGGGCCAGACGCCTGCCACGGCGTTCCCGGTATGCGGCAGCGATACGTTTACGCAGACCACAGTACCGGCCTGTGTGAATGGCGACGTGCCCGTAATAAAATGCAGCACCCCTGCGGCGGCGAATATCATCTATCAGGACCTGAACCCCTACTGGTATAAGTTCACCTGCTTCACGGCGGGTACGCTTGGGCTGACCATCATCCCCAATAACCTCGATGACGACTACGACTGGCAGCTGTTCGATGTCACCAACCATGATCCCAGCGAGGTGTACAGCAATACTTCCCTTATCATCGGCAGCAACTGGTCGGGTATTACGGGGATCACGGGTACCAGGGCAGGGGAGACCTCCCTTTTTGAATGCGCCACCACCAGTCTCCCCGCCACCGGACCGCCCATATTCAGCAGTATGCCATCCCTTATTCAGGGCCATAACTATCTGCTGCTTATCAGTCATTTTACCGGCGATTCGCAGAGCGGTTATAAATTATCCTTCTTAGGTGGCACGGCCAGCATCACCGATACCACCCCGCCTGCGCTCAGAAAGGCACAAACGAGCTGTGACGGCACAAAAGTGACGGTACTCCTGAACAAGAGAATGAAATGCGGCAGTATGGTGCCCGATGGCAGCGACTTCTCCCTTTCTCCATCGGCGCCTTCGATCGTTTCGGCATCCGCCAACGGCTGCAGGACTGGTTTTGATATGGACAGCGTCGTGCTGACCCTGAACGGCGCCCTGGCGCCCGGTGATTATACGGTGACCGCCAGACTGGGCACAGATGACAATACGCTGCTGGACAACTGCGGTGCGGCGATTCCCACCGGAACCTTTGTCTCCTTTACCAAGCCCGGCATCCCGCCGCCGACCCCGCTGGACAGCATCACGCCGCCCAGATGCGCCCCCACCTCTTTGCAGCTCGTTTTTTCAAAAAGGATCCACTGTAATTCCCTTGCTCCCGACGGCAGTGATTTCACCGTCACTGGCCCATCCGCCGTCACGGTCTCCGGCATCGCGATGAACTGCGACGAGGACGATGAAAGCAATATCATCCAGGTGCTCTTGTCCGGCCCCATCGTGGTAGGAGGTACCTATCAGATCACGCTGAAGGGTGGCACGGACGGGAACTCCATCATCGATGAGTGCGGTGTACAATCGGTTCCCGGCTCCTCCCTGTTCTTCTTTTTAAAGGACACGGTATCCGCGGCGTTCAACGAACTGATCCAGTATGGCTGCAGGCTGGACACGCTCTTCTTCAGCAACCCTCCGGCGAACGGCATCGATCAATGGCAATGGATCTTCAACAATAAAGATACCAGTCTGCTCCAGGGCCCGAAACGCAGCTTTTCCAGCACCAGCACGGATACCATACAGCTGATCGTGTCCAATGGCTTCTGCAGCGATACGGCAAAAAATATCGTTGTGCTGGATAACGGTATCCATGCGGCTTTCGAAGGGCCCGACCTCATGTGCCCGAAGGACCCGGCCGAATTCAGGGACAAGAGCACGGGCCCGGTCAATTTCTGGAACTGGGACTTCGGCGACGGATCAGGCAGCTCTTTTCAGGCCCCTCCCGGTCACCAATACCCGCTTCCGAATGTCGAAGTCATCTACCCCGTCGTTCTGGTCGTCGAGAGCGCCGCAGGATGCAGGGATACGATCACCCACAAAGTGGATGTGCTCAGGAGCTGCTATATAGCCGTGCCTTCGGCCTTCACCCCTAACGGGGATGGATCGAATGATTATCTCTATCCATTAAATGCCTATAAAGCGGATGATCTTGAGTTCAGGGTGTACAACCGTTATGGTCAGAAGGTCTTCGAATCGAGGGAATGGACAAAAAAATGGGATGGCACCGTCGGTGGACACCCTCAGCCGGCCGGCACCTTTGTCTGGACACTACAGTACACCGACAGGGACAGCGGAAGGAAATTCTTCCAGAAAGGATTTTCGGTCCTGATCCGTTAAAAATAAAAATGTCCCGGAAATCCGGGACATTCTTTTGTACAAGTAAACTGTAAGCCTGAAAAAACTAAAAACCTTTTAACTAATGATGGCCGTCACGTTGTTTTAAGGTAAATATCTTATGCTGTTGTGATGCTGTTCATTCTTATGCATAGAAGATATCCAATGGAATGCCAGGCTATAAAAAATTGATATACATTAATTTACGCCGAAGGAAGACCCGCCGTCCATTCCCATTTCTGGAAAAAAATTCCCAGACCAGCAACAAGACAATTTTACGCAGGGATTAACGTTTTCAACTATATCCATTGATTCTTTTGAAAAACTAATTTGATCCCTATGATCCCTGATATCCGTAACAACCAGGATTCCCTTGCCCAGGAATTTAAAAGATTGGAAAACTATCTTATGCAGGAGAGCAGAATTGCCTTGCTGAAAATACAAAGCTGGCAGTTTGCGATGAAGACTCCTGAAGTGGGCCTGCATTACCAGCAGGAAGCAGCCGCAATGGTCAAACAATCCCTGCTCAGCTTCGTCCCCAACAGTTTCGTATTAAGTGAAGAAGGCTATTATTATAAGCCCGTGGACAACTAGGAAGCTGCCAGCCCGGCACGTCCCAAAGTCGTATCCGGTGTTTTGCCACGTCAGGCGAAGCTCACGCATTCCTTCAGATCCTTTTCTGTATAGGCCAGACCATATTGTTTCAGCACATCCGCCGGAACGCCATTCCATTCATTAGGCATATTTCCAATATAGCCTACATCCTTTCCACCGATCTCGGAAGTATAGAAACCGCTTGCGGTCAGATTGCGCATAAGGCTAAAAAAGGCCACCCCCGGCGCCATGCCCGGCTTCGCCTTTGCAGGCCATGCGATCTCATCCACTATTTCCATCTGCTGCTGATGGCTGCAGCCACTGAAACCCTTTTGATACCGGTTCAGACATTGAACGTCCAGCCAGCGCAACCCGCCCCGCATCGGTAGCTGGTGCCTGGGGATGTCCTTTACGATGAATTCGATGAATTCGGGAACCTTGGCATCCGAAGCGCTGCCGCTCACTTCATCCTTCGGGATAATGATATCCGCCAGGATGGTGATCGTCGCCATTTCCTCCGCCGTGAAAAAAGTTTTCGAAAGGATCTCCTTTTCATTCTCCTGCTCTTCCTTCATCCGGTTGATCCCCTCAGCGGAGGCGTCCTTTGCGGCGGTCTTTTCACTGACAGGTTTTTTGTTATCGGTCGAGCACGCTTCAACGAGTACTCCTGCCGATACTGTTCCGACTAACAAGGCTTTGATCGATTTCCTTCTGTCCATATTCGTTTATTTTTCCAGGCATAGCCCTGGTTTATTTCCCCGGATACCCGGATTTGCAAATCAGATATTCTGTTTTTTCAGTTGATCGACGATATACTCGCTGCTGCGCATGGACAAGGCCAGGATCGTCCAGGTGATATTCTTATCGGCCTGCGATACGAACGGTCCGCCATCTACGCAGAAAAGGTTTTTACAGTCATGGGCCTGGCTCCATTTGTTCAGCGGAGCGTTCTTCGGATCATTTCCCATCCGCACCGTCCCCGCCTCATGGATGATATTGCCTGGTGCATGCAGACCCCACTTATTCTCTTCATTATTATCTTGCCCATGTGTGATCACCGCACCCATGGCATGCAGGATCTCGCTGAAGGTCTCCATCATATGTTTAGCCTGTTTGATCTCATGTTCTGAGTGGCTGGTATTGAACCGCAATACAGGGATGCCATATTTATCGACCACTTCCGGATCTATCTTACAGTAATTATTCTTATTGGCCACGGCCTCGCCGCGTCCGGCCATATGAATGGAGGCTCCGAACAGGCTGCGGTAATCTTTTTTCAGTTCGGCGCCATATCCTCCTGCATCCTTTTTCTGGCTCATCACATTATATTTACCGCCTTTCCCATTGAGCTGTTCGATGCCCCATTGAAAGCCATAGATGGGCTGGCTGAAGCCGCCTCCGTATTCGATATGATAGCCACGCGGAAAATCCAGTTTTTTATTGTCCAGCCACCACGGCGTATAGACATGCATGCCGCCGACCCCGTCTTCGTTATATCGTTTCCGGTCGATAAGGTTCGGTATATAGCCTCCCATATCCGCTCCCGTTGAATCATGCAGATACCTTCCCACCGCATCGCTGTTATTGGCAAGGCCATTGGGATGACGAGTCGACTTTGAATTGAGCATCAGTCTCGCGCTCTCGCAGGCGCTGGCCCCCAGAACTACCGTTCTGGCCTCGACCTGATATTCCTGCATATCGAACTTGCTCACATAGGACACACCCGTAGCAAGACCTTCCTTATCCGTTAATACCTCACGCGCCATAGCGTTCGTGATCAGGTCCACATTCCCCGTCTTCAGCGCCGGGATCACCAGACAGGATGAAGACGAAAAATCCGCATAGACCTTGCAGCTGCGTCCGCATTGCTTGCAATAGAAACATTGCCCGCGTTCGGCGTTGATCTGTTTGGTCAGAATGGACATCCGGGATGGGATAACGGGGATCCCGATGCTGTTGCCCGCCCGCCGGATGAACAGCTCATGAAGACGTGGTTTGGGCGGGGGCAGAAAAATGCCGTCCGGGTCGTTTTCCAATCCTTCGTTCGTACCGAATACGCCCAGCAGCCGGTCTATTTTATCATAATAGGGTTTGATATCCTCATAGCCGATGGGCCAGTCGTCGCCAAGCCCGTCGATGCTCTTTCGTTTGAAATCCTTCGGGCCAAAGCGTAACGAGATCCTGCCCCAGTGATTGGTGCGTCCCCCAAGCATCCTCGCTCTCCACCATTCCCAGTTCGTAGTGCCAGGAGCGTTCGTCTGGGTGTACGGTTCTCCGTCGACTTCCCACCCCCAGTAACAACCGTCAAAATCGCCAAAAGGCCTGAACTTTGTGCTGGCGCCGCGACGGAGAGACTCCCATGGGTTTTTCAGCTGATTGGAATCCTTTTTAGGATCGAACATCGGACCGGCTTCCAGCAGGCATACCTTTAGTCCGGCGTGGGCCAGCACATATGCAGCCATTCCACCTCCTGCGCCTGATCCTACCACGACCGCATCGTATTTCTTTGGTTGTTTTCTGATCTGAAGATCTCCCATATTATATAAAGACTGTAAATGAGGCTAATCGGATGATGACCCGTAAAATTAAAGTTTTAGCAAACTAGCTTACAAATATTTCTTTATTTGCCGGTTAATTACGGTTCGCGCTTGTCGAATCGCGGATCGCCTTGAATTCTGAGCCCGCTTTCCATTGCGGCCACATCGTTCCGTAGGCCAGCTTCTTTCCGATAAGGAACACCAGCTGTATATCTTCCAGCCCTCCATCGAGGTTCCATCTGGCCGCATCATACTGATCGGAAGGCTGATGATAGTATTTCTCTGTGTATTCATCCTGCATCTGCTTGCCATATTCTTTTCCTTTTTCCAGGTTGTCGACCCCGGCATCCACCGTCAGCGCAGGCACGCCCACTCTGGCGAAATTAAAATGGTCGGATCGGAAATAATGACCGGCTTCGGGATGGTTTTCGGGCGCGATGTAGCGGTTCTTCTTTTTCACTTCCTCGCCCAGATAATCCTCCAGCTCTGACTGCCCGGTTCCGCTGAAGGTGATATCCCTGGTCCTGCCATAGGAATTGATGACATCGATATTGAGGTTGGCTACCGTTTTGGCAAGGGGATAAATGGGATGCTGCGAATAATAAGCCGACCCCAGCAGTCCCTGCTCTTCTGCGGTGACGGCGAGGAAAACGATCGTACGCCGGGGTTTCTCCGGCATGCTTTTAAAAGCTCTGGCCAGTTCCAGAAGGGACGCCGTGCCGCTGGCATTATCCACCGCACCGTTATAAATGGAATCTCCTTTGGCATCCGGCTTTCCTATTCCAAAATGGTCCCAGTGTGCGGTATAAACAATATACTCGTCCGGCTTTTCGGTTCCGGTAATTTTGGCGATGACATTATGGGATTTATTATAGACCTGCTTTACCTTCAGGGATGCAGACAGCGTAATGTCCAGGAGCTGGGCCTTGAACCCATGATGCTTAGCCTGCTCCAGCAAGCTGCTGTCCTTGCCGGCAGCTGCCAGTAATTTCTTTCCTGTTTCTCCCGTGATCCAACCCTGCATATTCAGCTGATACTGCTGATTGCCCCGGGTGTCCAGATGTAGTTTCACACCGCCGTTCGAGCTCTGCACCACGCTGAAAGGGTAGGAGGCCGCAGCGGTATTGTGCAGGACCAGACAAGCCTTGGCGCCCTGCCGCGCCGCTTCCTCATATTTATAGGTCCAGCGACCATAATAGGTCATGGTATGACCTTTGAACAAAGTGGAATCATAGAACCCCGGATCGTTCACCATCACGATCACGACCTTGCCTTTCACATCGATCCCCGCATAGTCATTCCAGTTATATTCAGGCGCCACGACCCCGAAGCCCGCGAACACGACCCCATCCTTGTTCAGGGTCAGCACGGAATCCGGTCTTTCGGTCCAGATCACAAAATCGTTGAGCGACTGAAGGAGGAAGCCTCCTTTCGCCGTTTCTGCTCTCATGGATGGTGTTCCCGCCGGGCTGATCTCCACCATGGGCACTTCCTGCACATAGCTGTCCCCATTGCCGGGCTCAAGGCCCATGCCGGCAAAACGCTGTGTGAGATAACCGACCGTCCTTGTCTCGCCGGTCGTAAAGGGCCTGCGGCCCTGGAAACTGTCGGAGGCCAGTATTTGAATATGCGCGGCCAGACTGTCTTTGCTGAAGGCGGCCAGCCCCTCGTCGCCGGGAGGAGAAGACTTTCCGGTATTCGTATTGCAGGCGATGGCAGAACAAACGATGCCCGACAGAATAACTACCCTGAAAAAGGAATTGTTCATAAGCGGTATTTTGATGATTGTGATGGAGTAAAAAAACAAAAATAACTCCTTATCTGGACATCAACCAATTCACCGCCGCAACTTTTACATTATCGCCCTGCCCGGGTTTGTGATTATCGGCGCCAATGCCGGGATTATCGGGAAATATGATCTTGTCGGGTACGATGCTGCCTTCACAGATCCTGCCGGTATGATCCGCTTCCTGACAGACGGTGAGCACCAGCATGGAGTGATCCGACAAGGCATAAGTGGCATTGGCCGTTGTGAGCCCCGCCGTCGGTTCTCCGTAAAGGGCCGCCTGCTCCTTGCCCTTGAAGGCCAGCGCGACGATCTCCCCCGCGCTCACGGTCCTGCGGCCTGTCAACACGACGATCGATTTTTTAGCGTTCCTCGTCTCATAGTGGTTGTTGCTGACACGACAGCGTACATGCCGTCCCTGAAAGGCGGCGCCATCCCGGTATGCGATCGGGATCTTTTCATTCGCAGATACGAAATATCCGCAGATCCCATTCCCCAGCAGCGGTCCAATGCCAGCCAGCATGGGCCAGCAATTCCCGCCTGTATTTTTCCGGAGGTCGATGATCCATTTCGAAATACCTCTCGTATCGAGCCTGGCGATCAGGTCCTGAAGGCTGTCCGCGATATGCATGCAGATCAGGCTGTCGGTTGTGCTCACCCAGGGTATGGTCAGATAGGCAATGCTGTCCCCGATCAGCTCGCCCCTGATCTCTCCGACGAGGTCCTCAAGTCCCGGCGCCTGCTGCAGGCCGGACACATCGTTATTATACCGGGAGGCTTTTTCGGGAGACATCAGAAAACTATGCGTTTCGTTGAGCTGGCTGAAACACCAGGAAATGACGCCATATGCATCTTCACAGCTACCGGAGCCCCACAGCCTCGCTTTTGCCGCGGTGATCAGGTCGTTCCAGCCGACAATATCCTTCCGGTAATAATTTTTCTGCATGAAGGTCAGCGCTTCATCCAGCAACTGGTCTGCATTTTGCAGACAGGATTGTTTACTGGTATCGGGGCAGGAGCGGATCCCGGCATCCCGGCTGTAAAGCAACCCGGAATGAAAGAACAAGGCCGCCAGAAGAATAACCGTGGATCTGCGCATAGGCTGAACAATTGTTTTCGGACAAGAGGTTGAATTGGAGATAAGTTAGGGATGAAAAAACAGGGATATTCCATAAAACTAAAATATTCACAACCTTTTAACGGAGCCTGGCAGGCTTATAGAACCTTTGTAGTGTACAAAAGCAGCTAACTATGTCAAAAACCATCTTTATAACCCTCCTGGGTATTTCCATTTTTACAGGGATCATTCCTTCGATTACACAGACAGCCCGTGCGCAGGCATCGGTAAGCTTCCAGGTATTTTATGACCAGCTGGGGCCCTATGGTTCGTGGGTCGATTACCCGAGCTATGGATATGTCTGGATGCCAGCCGGCAGGGAGGGGTTCCGTCCTTATGGGACGCGGGGACATTGGATCTATACCGAAGATGGATGGACCTGGGTATCCGATTATAGCTGGGGCTGGGCTACCTTTCATTATGGTAACTGGTTTTATGACGACTCTTACGGATGGATGTGGGCGCCCGGTTATGAATGGGCGCCAGCCTGGGTCACCTGGGGAGAATATGGAGGGAATTATTGCTGGGCTCCCATTGGACCCCATGTCAATATCGGCGTTTCTTTCGCCACCTACCGGCCGGCATATAATTACTGGAATTTTTGCCCGCGCGATCGTATTACCAACGTAAATCCGAGCAGGTATTATGTCAACAACATACACAACCGCGCCGTGATCAATAACATTACGGTGATCAATAATGTCAGGACGGTTGGCGGTGGCGAGGCTTATCACCGGGGTCCTGCTCCGGCCAGTGTAGAGAGATTTACCCATACGGCCATCCATCCTGTCGCCATCCGTGCCTCTTCCCGTCCCGGCGCAGCAAGCGTTCAGAATGGCCAGCTGGCCATCTACCGTCCGACGGTCCGGAATTATAATGCGGGGATCCGTCCCTCGGCGGTACGCGATCTTCATGCACTGAGGCCCCTGAACAATGCGCACCCCGCCGTTCAGCCCGCAGGTCACACCGCTCAACCCGCAGGTCACGCGGACCGGCCAGTCCACAACGATCAGCCGGCAGGTCACACTGTTCAGCCCAACGCACACAGCAGCCTGCCCCCTCACGCCGATCGCCCCGCAGCTCTCCATCCGTCAAACGCCCATGACAACCGATCCACGATACCCGGAACGCGTCCCGCAGCCCATACCGATCCCTCTGCCAGCAGGCCTTCCGGAACGCCGTCTCCCCGAGCAGCGATGCCTCCGCATCAGCAGCACCATCCCGCTGAGACAGGGCCGGTGCAGCCGCATCCGGCAAACCCGCAGCCGCATCAACCATCCCATGAACTACAGCCGGGTCATGTCCGTCAGCAACCCAACAATCCGGTCCCTCAGCATACCTCGCCACGGCCCATGCCCCATCCGGCGCAGCCGCGCGCACAGCCACAACCGCACACCGCGAACCCCATGCCGCATCAGCAACCCGTACGGCAGGTCCCGATGCCCATGAACAGACCGGCCGCCCAGCCACATCCGGGAGGACCTCCACCAGGAGCGCAACCCCCGCATGAACATCACCGGTAGGTAGAATATCCCCTGGATTGTCCCGCCGGCAACCCGGAATATGGACCTTGCCGGAACCCAAGATTTATTTGGCGCCAGGGCCAATTTTTTTTATATTCGTTGGATACAATCCGTTAGCTTACAGCATCCAAATCTGTCAATCGTATGCATAATTCCCGGAGAAACTTTCTGAAGAACAGCGCCCTGGCTGTTGCCGCCACCAGCATATTTCCAAACGATATCTTCGCCGCAGCGAGAAAAAAAAGAATAGTAGGGATCCAGCTCTATACGGTCCGGGAGGATATGAAAAAAGATCCTGCCGGTACGCTGAAGGCACTGGCCGCGATGGGCTATCATTATGTCGAGCATGCCAATTATATAGACCGTAAATTCTACGGACACTCCGCTACGGAATTCAAAAGCCTTCTGGACAGCCTCGGCCTGAAAATGCTCAGCGGCCATACCCGGATGGACCCCAAACATTGGGATGCAGTAAAAAAGGATTTTACGGACGAGTGGAAATGGACCGTTGACGATGCCGCCACTGTCGGGCAGCAATTCGTGATCAGCCCCTGGCTCGATGAAAGCCTTCGCAAGACCTATGATGATATGCTGCGGTATATGGATGTCTTCAACAAGAGTGGGGAGCTGTGTAAAAAGCACGGGATGAAATTCGGCTATCACAACCACGATTTCGAGTTCAGCCAGGTCCTGGGCAACAAAAAAGTGTTCGATATCATCCTCCAGAACACCGATCCCGAGCTGGTCGCCCAGCAGCTGGATATGGGCAATCTTTACAACGGTGGCGCAATAGCCATCGCGATCGTGATGCAATATCCCGGAAGGTTCGAGCTGATGCACGTAAAAGATGAGATCAAGGCCGCCAGTGGCAATGATAAATATGAAAGCACTATCCTCGGAGAAGGCATCGTGAATACTAAGCAGGTGATAGACCTCGGTAAAAAATCTGCAGGCACCTATCAGTTTATCATCGAACAGGAATCCTACCAGGGCAAATCTCCTCTTGAATGCTCAAAGACCGACCTGGAGATTATGAAGAAATGGGGGTATTAGGATCACGCAACTACTGCACCCTTCTATCTGATATAAGTGAACCTCGCTTTCTTACCGCCGATCATCACATCGAAGTCTCCCGCTTCGGTCACCGTCTTCGAATGCTCATTTACAAAAGCAAGGTCCTTGCTGTTCAGGGTAAAGCTCACCGTCTGGCTTTCTCCAGCCTTCAGCAAGATCTTTTTAAAGCCCCGCAAACGCTGCATATTCGGCGTAATGCTGGCATAAAGCTCGTGCGTATATAATTCGACGGTATGTTTGCCATCCCTGGTGCCGCTGTTCTTTATGGTTATGCTGACCGTCAGTTGTCCGTCCGCTTTCAGCTTGTCCGCGCTCAATTTCAGGTCTCCGTATTCAAAGCTGGTATAGCTGAGGCCCCAGCCAAAAGGGAACAGGGGGTTATATCCATCCATCGTCATATCCGAATTGAATATTTCCCGGACATCTTCCGTAGGCTTGCGGTCGTACAGCACCATTTCACCGCTGCTGCGCGGGTAGCTGAAGGGTAATTTTCCATCAGGGTTATAGTCGCCGAACAATACATCGCAGATGGCTTCCGCTGATTTCCTGCCACTCCAGTATGCCAGAAGGATCCCTTTCATCTGTCCCGCGATCCGCGTGATAAAACGGGGTCTTCCTTCCGTCAGCACCAGGATGACGGGTTTGCCAGTGGCGGCAGCCGCCCTGGCCAGGTTGACCTGATCTTCCGGCAGGGCAAGATCGCCGATCGTTCCAGGGCTCTCCGCATACGCATTCTCTCCCAGACAGAGCACGATGACATCTGCCGATGCCGCGGCTTCCTTCAGTCTTATGGTGTCAAAATTTTCCGCATGTTCAAATCCTTTTACCGAGCTCGTAAAGACATTCGCCGCCCCGAGCTTATCGGTGACCGCCTGTAAAATGGTCTTGCTGCCGGCAGGATACCATTGCTCTTCCTTACCCTGCCAGGTATAGCTCCAGCAACCATTCAGGGCGCTGATGCTCTGCGCGGACGGACCCGCTACAAGGACTTTTGCATTCGGGGAAAGGGGCAGGACATTATCCTGGTTTTTCAGCAGCGTCATGGCTTCCCGGGCCGCCTGCAACGCCAGGACCTGATATTCCGGCCGGCCGAAATTGGCCGTAGCTGCTTCTTCGGGATAAGGGTTATCGAACAATCCCAGCTTCAGCTTCAGGATCAGTATTCTTTTTACCGCCTCGTCGATCCGGGCCATAGATACCTCTCCCTTCTTCACCGCCGCCTGCAGCAAGGTAAAGAACGAGAAATCACTCGGCACCATGCTCATATCGACACCCGCATTCACCGCCATGACCACAGCCTGCTCCGGGGTCGAGGCTACATTATGACGGGTATGCAGACGGATGATATCTTCCCAGTCGGATACGACAAGGCCCTGGAAACCCAGTTCCTTGCGCAGTACCTCCGTCAGTAAATATTTACTCGCGTGCACGGGCACGCCGTTGATCTCGCTGGAATTGATCATGATCGAAGAAGAACCCGCTTTCACCGCCGCACGGAACTGCGGCAGATAATATTCCCGCATTTCGTTGTCCGGAAGATAGATCGGAGTGCGGTCCTTTCCTGTGCGGGAGGCCGAATATCCGAGATAGTGCTTCATACAGCTGGCAACGGCAGTCGGGCTCTTCAAGCCGTCTTCCTCATAGGCCTTTACCGCGGCGGCGCCCATGGTCTTCCCGATATAGACGTCCTCGCCATAGGTCTCCGGGAACCTCGACCACAGCGGCTGACGGCCGCAATCGAGCACCGGTGCGAAATTCCATCGGATGCCGGAGGCCCGCAATTCTTTGGCGGTAACCTTGGCGATGGCTGCTGCAAGCCCCGGGTCGCGGGATGCGGCTATTCCGATATTTTGTGGAAATAAGGTGGAATTGAGCGTATAGGTCTGTCCGTGCATCCCGTCAAGACCGTAAATAACGGGTATCCTCAGCCGACTCTTCTTCGCTTCATCCTGTATCATGGTGACCACGGTATGCCATTGGTCCACGGTCAGCGCATGGTTCGCGACATTTAAGATGCTGCCGACCTTATAATCCAGTATCGCTTTTTTCAGCGCGGCCTCATCCAGCACGCCATCCTGTGAAGTGGATACCACCGCCAGGGCAACCTGCGTCATCTGACCGATCTTTTCATCGACGGTCATTTGCCTGAGCAGGGCTTCGGCTTTTTGCTGATCGGAGGAGGACTGGGCGAAAGATAAAAGGGAAGTGAGTGATAATGCAAGAAGGAACACCGATTTTTTCATCGTTGAATGGGTTAGCGTTGCGTTAGTTATATAAAAATTAAAGTTAACGACAAGACGGGCTATCCCCCCATTAACTTTTGCTAAATTATGATATTAATTTATCCGGGCCTGATCTCGCCCGCACACTGTTCCAGCTTGCCTGACCGGCGGCCTCGCCCGATACCCACATCCGCTCACTGTCCCGTTCAGTTCATTCCAGCCACAGTCTTTGGTTTCCCGGTCTGGAGCTCTTTGCAGGTCCGGTGTATAAACCGCAGCTTTTCAATGACTGCAGGCGAGATCACGAATGGATAAAAATCGGGGTGGCCCATGCTGCGGTTGAGGCTGTTGACCGCAAAGGTCAACGGCAGCCACATATTGATGATCCGGTCGAAGTCCTTGACGGCATAGGGGTCTTTGCTTATATCGGCGTCCATATCGGGGATCTTCCCGGGGTGGATGCTGAGGCCGAACGAAAAAGCGGTCTCGAGCGTGTCCATCAGGTGCATATAATGCGCCCAGGTCTCGGCCCAGTCCTCCCAGGAATGCGAGCTCGCATAAGGGCTTATAAAATTATCCATCCAGTTCACCGGTGCGCCTTTCTGATAATAGACCTTCAGCGCTTCCCCGTAATCCTTCTGCTCATCGCCGAAAATTTTTCTGTACGGCTCGAGCAAGGGTTTATCCTTTATCAGGAGGTCCCAGTAATAATGCCCTATTTCGTGGCGAAAATGCCCCAGCAGCGTTCTGTATTTTTCTCCGAGGTCCAGCTTATTCCTCACCCTTTCCCCTTCATCGGCCTCTTCGATGTTCAGCGTAATGGTGCCCTCGTTGTGACCGGTCATGACCCTCTGCTCCGCAGACTGGTCGGCCATGAAGTCAAATTCGATGCCTTCCGCGCCCTCTTTTTCCTTGGGGGCGACAGGGAGTTGCAGCCGCAATAAGGAGTAGACCAACCGGTGTTTTGCAATTTCGATCCTCCTCCACCGGTCCAGATTGTCCGGATTAGAAAGGGTAGGGATGATATTGTTCAGCTCGCAGGCCCGGCAGAAGGGAGTAGTCTGTGCCAGAGGGATCAGCCAGTTACAGGTCCCATGCTGCGCATTCTCGCAAAAACGAAATACCTTCTTTTTATCGACGATATTCTCAAACTCGCCCGCCGCTTTTCCATCGAGCGTGATCATGGACAGGCTGTCCGCGTCGAATCCGACGGGATGCTTGCAGGAAAGGCAAACGCTGTTCTCAAAATAAAGCCGGTTCTGGCAATGACTACAGATATATAATTTCATGAGATCCTTTTAATCCCTTCCCTTAATTCAAGAACTGTGCAAATTATAAGGGCCTGGCCCTGGGTGTCCACCTGCGTCTCTCCGGCTGCCTCAATCCAGTTCCTTCAGTTGCTTCAGATAGTCATACTGCAGGTCTTCATGCAGGGTAGCTATGGCGGCCCGGATCTTTTTGATCTGCGTCTGGTAAAGATTGACCAGCACCGGATTCTTGTGGATCGGTATGCCCGATCTTTTGACCTTGAGGCAGAAATAGCCCAGTAATTCGATCTCCACAGGCGCCGATCCGGTGTATTTGATCCGTTTGATCAGGGTACGCACAATTTTTCTCAGGCTTTTCTTGGTGTGATAGAGGGTAGCCCGGGGAAGTTCCCCGAATTCCCGGTCTATTTCATCCTTATTATGCTGGATAAATCCCGGTTCGTCGCCAGCCTCGAAAAGAAGATAGGTGAGCAGCTCTTTATTGTCTTTTTTATATCTGGCCAGGCGGAGACATAATTCCGTCAGCCTGGAAGAAGAAAGATTGGTAAGTTCCTGTTTGATCTCTTGAATAGTAGCTGCTTTCATGCACCTTGACGGGGTTGTTGCCGGATAAAGCTAAAGAAAAAAACGGATGAATAACGTGGCCGCGGATCCGCGGCGCAATGTTGGCTTTAGCATATTTGATTTACCTCAGCGGCATTTGGCAGCCGCCAATTCGTACTAACAGCCGTTAGCCTTGCATCCTATCTTTTCCTATCTTTGTGTCGAATACTTAATTATTTTATGGATAAGAAAGAAGTGGTCATCGTCTCTGCCGTCCGGACCCCCATAGGAAGCTTCGGCGGGTCTCTGAAAGATTTCTCCGCCACCAGATTGGGCGCCATCGCCATCAAAGGCGCGCTGACAAATGCCGGCATAACTCCGGAACAGGTGCAGGAAGTGCTGATGGGTTGCGTGCTCCAGGCCAATCTGGGGCAGGCGCCCGCCCGGCAGGCCGCGAAATTTGCGGGGCTTCCGGATGAGGTGGTCTGTACCACCGTCAATAAGGTATGCGCCAGCGGGATGAAAGCCATTGCACAGTCGGCGCAGGGTATCGCGCTTGGTGACATCGACATTGCCGTGGCAGGCGGAATGGAGAGCATGAGCAATGTTCCTTTTTATGTGAATAATATGCGCTGGGGAAATAAATACGGCGATGCTCCAATGACAGATGGGTTAGCCAAAGATGGCCTCACCGATGTATACGACGGAAAGGCCATGGGCAATGCCGCCGAGCTATGCGCCTCCACATGCGGCATCAGCCGGGAAGCGCAGGACGAATTCGCCATAGGAAGCTACCAACGCTCACAGGCGGCATGGACGGCTGGTAAATTCAAGGACGAGATCGTTCCGGTAGAGATCCCGCAACGTAAAGGGGATCCCGTTCTCTTTACAAAAGATGAGGAGCCATTCAACGTCAGGTTCGATAAGATCCCGGAGCTCAAACCATCCTTTCAGAAAGATGGAACGGTGACTGCCGCCAATGCCTCCACGCTGAACGACGGAGCCGCGGCGCTGGTCCTGATGAGCAGAGGACGGGCAGAAGAGCTGGGCTTGAAACCCCTCGCCAGAATTGTCTCGTACGCCGATGCGGAGCAGGCGCCCGAATGGTTCACCACTACACCGGCCATTGCCGTGCCGAAGGCGGTTGCCAAAGCCGGTCTGAAAATGGAAGACATTTCCTACTTTGAATTGAATGAGGCCTTTGCCGTGGTCGGCATCGAAAATACCAAAAGGATGAAGCTCGATCCGGCAAAGGTCAACCTACACGGCGGCGCCGTTTCTCTGGGCCATCCCCTGGGTTGCAGCGGCGCCCGCATCATCGTCACCCTTCTTCATATCCTTCTGCAAAACAACGCAAAATACGGTGCGGCAGGCATCTGCAATGGGGGAGGAGGGGCCTCGGCCATGGTCATCGAGAACCTGAGGGCCCATTGACCGCTCGTCTGCTTGACGTTTGATCTGGTTTGCAAGGCCGCGCTTACGGTCATATCGATGGGGCGATCGACTCTTATCATATCGGGCAGCTCCTCGGATCTGTCCTTTTCTTTACTCCAGAATGCTAATTTTTTTAGTACGAAGCATTTTCCCCCTTATCTTTACAATCCACCCTATTATTCACGTTCAATCTTATCACTATGACTATTTCCTTAGACCACTTATCCCCCCTCAGGCGACAGCAGCTACAGTCCGTTACCAAAATTATCACAACGGCCATCCATCCGGAAAAGATCATCCTTTTTGGGATTTATGCTTCACCCGTCTCCATCATCGGCAACGATCCGGAACACCAGTTCCTGTACAGTTACGATATCCTGGTCGTGAGCCGCCGGAACGACCAGCGCTGCGATCATGCCCTTCAGGACATCATCGAGAACCGTTGCCGGTTCAGCACCGCCGTGAATATCCTCGTCCATGACATCGATTATGTGAACAGTCAGCTGTCACAGGGGCAATATTTCTTTTCCATGATCAGCCGCGAAGCCATCCTGCTCTATGATGCCGGGCTCGTTCCGCTGGTGGAGGGGCCCTCGCCGGACTTCACCCGCATAAGGGCCGCTGCCCGGAAAGACTACGATAGCTGGTGGTCACGCGCCTCCGCTTTTTTTAACACCGCGTTATTCAGCAGACAGCAGAAGGAGCAGCGGCTGACCGTATTTCTGCTTCACCAGGCGGCCGAGCAGACCTATCAGGCCATCCTGCTGGTATTCACAGGCTATAAGCCCTGTACCCACAACCTTGACAAGCTCCGGCGTTATACCAACCGTATTTCCATCGAGCTGGCCATGGTATTTCCAAGGAACACTCCGGAAGAAGACCGCCTTTTTAAGTTGTTGCTGCAGGGTTATGTGGATGCCCGTTATAAGGAAGACTATTGCATCACGGATGAGGAGACGACTCTGCTGACCGAAAGGGTCGGGAAGCTTCAGTCCGTCGCGGTGCGGATCTGTCACAACAGGTTTATCAGCCTGGAGAAAATGAGGCCGGCAGCATAAGCTCAGCGCTTGGCCAGATCCGCGATCGTTTTCTTTTCAAGGATCTTCAGGTTGGCATCGCGCACCTGGCTCATGACAATATGCAGACCGCATTGCTTTTCATCGCAGTTCTTGCACCGTTCATAAAAGTAGAGGCTGACACAAGGCAGCAGGGAAATGGGGCCGTCCAGCAATCGGATGACCGTGGCCAGTTGAACGTCCTTCGGATTTTTTCCAAAATAATAGCCGCCCCCTTTCCCTTTTTTACTTTCCAATATGCCCGCATTCTTTAGCTCGAGCAGGATATTTTCCAGGAATTTGAGCGGTATCTTTTTTTTCCTTGCAATTTCTGCGATCAGCACGGGCCCCTCTTTTGATTTATCCGCCAGGTACATCAGCGCCTGGAATGCATATTGCGTTTTTTTCGAAAGCATTGTTTTTCCTGATTTTTCTATTGGTTTAGACCTAACACATCTTTCATGGTGAAAATCCCTTTTTTATTCTGGATGAACTCCGCAGCAAGCACAGCACCGGTAGCAAAGCCCTGCCGGTTGTGCGCAATATGAACGATCTCGATCGTATCGATATCGGAATGATACCGGACCATATGTGTTCCCGGAGCAGGATCAATCCGTTCACTGATGATTTCCAATTCATCTAAGTTATCACTAATATGATTTACCCAACCTTTTTTCCGGTGAATTTTTTCCAGCACCTGCCCCGCCAGGGTGATGGCTGTCCCACTCGGCGCATCTTTTTTTTCCGTATGATGGACCTCGGTAAGGCCCACTTCATATTCGGGATGAGACGCCATAAGCTCGGCCAGCCTCTTGTTCAATTCAAAGAAAATATTGACGCCCACGCTGAAATTGCTTGCGTAAAGAAAGGTCTGGTTTTCTGCCAGGCATAATTGCCTGATCTCTTCATACCGCTCCAGCCATCCCGTGGAACCGCAGACCACCGGAACACCCGCCTGCATGCACAGGGTAAGGTTTGCAAAAGCGCTTTCTGGTCCGGTGAACTCAATGGCTACATCGGCCTTCTGTATATTCTCCAGGGTATTATCTTCCAGGTTTTCGATCGAGACCCTCAGAACGATCCCATGTCCCCTTTTAACCGCGATCTCTTCGATCGCCTTTCCCATTTTGCCATAACCGATCAGAGCGATCTTCATGATTCTGCTTGATTTTAGCGACAATATTAGGCTAAATGAATAAACGGGCAAAAACAAAACACGACACGATGGAATAAGGGTCCAATGGTCCCCGGAGAGCATGATCCTTCGCCGCTCAGGGCAAAGAAATGGGCCTGAATCTCGCTCTGTGCAGATCGAAGACAAGGCTGACGCCTCCATACATCGAACCACCACCGGTTGCTGCAGCCGGAAAGCTGCTCCCTGCAAGGGAACCGGACCCGGCGCCGGCAGGCTGCAGCCGCATGCTCAGCTCGTTGCTGACGTCGAAATCTTTCAGATGGGCATCCACCGTGGCGTCCACGATCTGCAGCCCCCAGAAGAGCAGGAAGAATATTACGGAATAATCCTGGTCCTTACGGTAAGAATTCCGGTAGCTCCGGATGGAATTGTCATATTTGGCCTGTACCGCTGGCTGTAATTTGGGATCTACCTTTGCCAGGGTCGCCGCAGAGGTATCGCCATTCAGGATCACGGCCAGGGCGAACTGGCATTTTTTATACCATTCCTTATTGTAAAAATAAGTATAGACCGGGATGCCCACTGCGGCATAGACAAGCGGTAATTTCCAGTATTTTCTGTTGTAGATCTGGCCCAGGCCCGGGACAAAAGTGGAATAAAGCGTAGCCTTGCGCGGGTCGTGCCTTCTCCGGGTGGCGGAATCGACCTTGTATGGCGAATCCATGCTATCCTTTCCGGAACGCCGGCGGATGGAATCCGTTTTATGCAGCCGCGCGGTGTCTGTTATATTGACCCCGACAGCCTGCTTCCCCTTTATGAAAGAAGGGATAGTATCATTTTTCTGGGAATAAGACGCCAGTTGAAAAAATAAAATCCCTCCAATGGCTAAAAAAAACTTTAGGGTCGTCATGCGGGATGCTTAGTTAACAGAAACACCCAGTTGGTCCAGCAATTTATTTAATTCCTGCAGGGAGTAATACTCAATGGAAATACTGCCCTGACCTTTTTTGTTGTGATTGAGTTTTACCCGGGTGCTCAAATGCGAGGCTAAGTTATCTTCAATTCTCTTGAAAGCCTCGGGCAACGTGGGTTTTACCGAATTTTTAACAGCGTGGTTCTCCTTGTACAACCTGCGCACGAGCTCCTCGGTCTGCCGGACGGACAACCCTTTTTTCTTTATTTCGCTGAACAGATAGAGTTGCTTATCGACGGTATCGACATTGATGAGCGCACGCGCATGGCCCATCGACAGCTGATTGTTCCGCACCGCCACCTGGATGTCGGGTGGCAGCTTCAGCAGCCGGATATAATTGGCGACCGTGCTTCTTTCTTTGCCCATCCTTTCGGCCACCTGCTCCTGCGTGTAATTCAGCTCCTCCATCATCCGCTTGTAGCTGAGCGCGATCTCCATCGCATTCAGATCCTCCCGCTGCAGATTTTCCAGCAGGGCAAGCTCCAGCAGCTGCTGATCGTCGGTCTGACGGACATAAGCGGGAATATCTTTAAGGCCGGCGATTTTTGCGGCGCGGTAACGTCGTTCGCCGGAGATCAGCCGGTACTTGCCGGTTGGCAATTTACTGACGGTTACCGGCTGGATGATATCATGCAGACGTATGGACTGCGCCAGCTCCTGCATGGCCTGCTCGTCGAAATCATGCCGGGGCTGTCTGGGGTTGGTCTCGATCTGGTCCAGACCGATCCGGAGCATATTGGTGACGGCCTCGACAACGGATGTCTTCAGTTCCCCGGAGGTTGTCTTCAGGTCTGCATCGATGCTCTGCAGTAAGGACCTGATCCCTTTACCAAGCGCTTCTTTATCTTTTTTATTCGGAGTTGTCATAATTTAAGGTCGATCTTTATTCTAATATTCTTTCTGCCTGGCTGATCCGCGTCATATTGTTCTTCTGCAGGATCTCCTTGGCCAGGTTCAGGTAATTCACAGACCCTTTGCTGAAGGCATCATAGAGGATCACAGGCTTGCCTACGCTCGGCGCTTCGCTGATCTTGGTATTCCGGTGGATGATGGTATTAAAAACGATCTCATCGAAATGCTTCCGCACTTCGCTGACCACCTGGTTGCATAACCGTAGACGTCCGTCATACATCGTCATCAGGATGCCTTCGATGGCAAGATCCGGGTTCAGACGGCTCTGGACGATCTTGATGGTGTTCAGCAGCTTACCCAGTCCTTCCAACGCAAAGAATTCCGTCTGCACCGGCACGATCACGGAATCCGCGGCGGTAAGGGCATTCACCGTGATCAGTCCGAGTGACGGGGAACAATCGATGATGATGAATTCATAATCTTTTTTCACCGGCGCCAGGATACCCTTCAGCACGCTTTCCCGGTTGGGGTAATTGATCATCTCTATTTCAGCACCTACAAGGTCGATATGGGAAGGGACGATGTCCAGATGAGGGATCTCCGACTTGAGGATCACGTCCCTGACCGGGATATTGTTCACCATACAGTCATAAAGGCTCTGCGTGATATTGTGCAGATCGAATCCCGTTCCGGTCGTGCTGTTGGCCTGCGGATCGGCATCCACCAGCAGGGTCCTGAATTCCAGCACGGCAAGGCTTGCTGCCAGATTGATGGCCGAAGTGGTCTTGCCTACACCGCCTTTTTGATTTGCAACTCCAATTGTTCTAGCCATAGTTTTATACCGGTACCCGCTGTATTCCGGGGGATACCATCCCTGGTAAAATTGTCTCCAATCGGCAAGATGGCAAAATTTAGTTTTGCCCATACCCTGTAAAACCTCCTGCGAGCGGCCTGGCCCGCTCCTGGAGCAGCTTTCACGTCACTTGTCCGACGCTCCGGTCCTGGCGATCTTCACAGAAGCGGGTGAAAAGCCCCCGCCAGGTCCCCCTCCAGCCGGGTGACAGGTTGGCAAAAGTACAGATTCGGTATAATTTGTGGGAACAATCCTTACTCTTTACTGTTATTGACCCCAACTATAGATGTATACCATTATTTCCGGAACTAATCGCCCCGACAGCAACACCCTGAAGATTGCAAAGCAATACAAAGAATTGCTGCTCCGGAAAGGTGTGGAAGCCCATCTCCTGTCCCTTGAAGGGCTCAATGTCCTTGAACGCAACCCGGTTTTCGGGGAGATAGAACATGAGCTCCTGATCCCTGCTCCCAAATTCATATTTATTTCACCCGAATACAACGGCAGCATACCCGGCGTCCTAAAGGCCATGTTCGATATTTCCGACATCGACCGGGCATGGAAAGGCAAGAAAGCGCTCCTGACCGGGATCAGCACCGGCAGGGCGGGTAACCTTCGGGGTATGGAACATCTCACCGGGATCCTCAATTATATGAAAGTGACGGTCCATCATAATAAATTGCCCATATCGGTGGTCAATACCCTGCTGAACGCAGATGGAGAAATCACCGACAAGCGTACCCTGGAGACCATCGATATCCAGCTGGAAGAATTCATGGAATTCTGATAAAGTAAACGGAAGTTTGTGCCCATAAAAAAATCGAAGCATGCGTAGCTGGAGGATGATCTCGGTCGTGATAGTCCTGGTGACCCTGATAGATATCTATATCTTTCAGGCGGCCGGATCGGTAATACAGGGAACGTCCCCCTTTTTTAAACAAGTTATTTTCAGCGCCTGGTGGGGAGTATCTGTCACCGCCCTGGTCATTTTCGCCCTGCTGCCCTTCCTCAACGCCTATGAATGGCCAAAGCTGAGAAGCTATCTCTTTGCCTCCGTTCTGGGACTGTTCTTTGCCAAACTGCTGACCTCCGTTTTTTTTCTGATCGACGATCTGCGCCGCCTCCTCCAATGGGCTGCCGTGGGGATATTTTCCCATCATAAGGCTGGCAGCCTAAACGCAGGTACAATACACCGCTCCCCCTTTCTTACCTGGCTGGGCCTCGGCGTCGGCGGCTTCCTTTTCTCCTCTCTGGCTTACGGGTTTTCCAATGTCTATAGCTATAAGGTCCGCCGCATCCGGCTGTCCTATGACAACCTGCCGTCCGCCTTTAAAGGCCTGAAGATTATACAACTGTCTGATATTCATACAGGTAGCCTAAAAAATAAAAAAGCCGTCGAGGCGGGCATCGATAAGATCCTGGCAGAGAAACCGGACCTAATCCTCTTTACAGGCGACCTGGTCAATAACGTGGCTGCGGAAATGAAGGATTATACCGATGTTTTCAGCCGGCTCAAGGCTCCGCTGGGGGTATTCTCTACCCTTGGCAATCACGATTACGGTGATTATTCCTGGTGGGAGAACCCGGAAGAAAAAGTGGCCAACCTCGACCGGCTCAAGCAGATCCAGCACGATATGGGATGGCGCCTCCTGATGAATGAACATGTTGCACTGGAAAAAAATGGTCAGCAGATCGCCCTCCTCGGCATAGAGAACTGGAGCGCCAAGGCCCGGTTCCCAAAATATGGGAAAATGGAGCTGGCCTGGGCCGGCACCGGGAAATACCCTTTTAAAATATTGATGAGCCATGACCCCAGCCACTGGGACGCGGAAGTGAGGCCAAAATACCCCGATATCGATCTGGCCCTGGCCGGTCATACGCATGCAATGCAGTTCGGCATCGAACTCCCCGGTATCAGATGGAGTCCGGTCCAGTACATGTACAAACAATGGGCTGGCCTCTATGAACAAGGCCGCCAGAAATTATATGTCAACCGCGGCTTTGGATTCATAGGCTATCCTGGAAGGGTAGGGGTCATGCCGGAGATCACCCTGATCGAGCTGCTATAAAAAATATCCGGGGCACATAATTTTTTTTCATTCCCATCGTTGATAGGACAGGTCGACCTCGCCGTCCGACATCGGCGCTATTCGTCACCACATATCTTGAATCTCCTTATTATGATCCATTCTTACTCAGTTCGCTAATTACAGTTGATAACTATTTCAAAAGGATTTATTTTCGCGGAGTTTTCTTTAAAGAAGCATTAACGAGTAGTTAAAATATTTTAACATCCTGGTAATCCTTTCGCTTGTAATTTCAGCTATTATTTCGAACTAAAACACAATCAACAATGAACCCGAGTATGCACAACTCTACCAAACTTTTACTGTCAGTAGTATTTTTGACCATTTTTACTGCTGCCTCCAATGCTCAGTCCTTTAACCTTGGGCTAAAGGCAGGCGCCAATATCTTTAGATTATCCGGTAATTCGTTCGATAAGAAAAGTCAGTTTGGGTTTAGCGCCGGTGCATATGGTGAGCTATATCTGAACAAATCATGGGGGATTCAGCCCGAACTGCTGTTCAGCCAGTCTCAGGCCAAAACATCCGAAAGCTTCAACCAGCAATATGGCGGTGTCAGCTTTCAGACGGTGTCGCTTGACTATATAACGCTCCCGGTTATGCTCGCTTTTCGCCCGACAAAAGAATTTACGATCCTTGCCGGTCCGCAGATCGGATACCTGGTCTATCAGACACAGAATCTCGTGCAACGTAATGGTCAGTATAAGGCGGACGCGTTTAAGAAAGTCGACCTCTCCATCGTTTTCGGCGGCCAGTTCAATCTGAATAAATTTAAGCTGGGCGCACGTTATGTCATCGCGGTAAATAATATCAACGGGCTGGACAACGCGGACAGCTGGCAGAATCAGGGCTTCCAGCTTTACCTGGGATACCAGATACGGTAAGGGTTGATGAACTGAGGTTGTGGATATTATTGCCCGGGAATAAGAGAAAATGAAGCTGGCATATAAGTTGAATCACATCCACATACTAATCAGTCATTAATCAAAATCAGCCAACCATGCAAAAGAAATCAGTTGCTTTATCTCTGATCCTGTTCGTCATTACCGCTATGAACGTAAACGCACAGGGTTTTCACCTGGGGGTAAAGGCCGGCGCTAATATGTTCAAAGTGGACGGCCAATCCTTCAAACAGGGATTCGAGTTCGGGTATAATGTAGGCGCTTTTGCCGAGATCAATTTCCCCGGCATATTCGGCATTCAGCCGGAATTGAATTTTAATCAGACCAATTACCACACCGGAGATCATTTCGGCGACATTTTTCCCGGTGGTCCGGATGATGTAAAAGGTAAACTCAGGTACCTCAGCATTCCCATCCTGCTCAGCATCAAGCCAATTCCCCTGCTGAGTTTCCAGGTAGGCCCTCAGTTCGGTATCCTCCTCAACGGCGATCAGCACCTGGTCAACAATGCCGGTGATGCCTTCAAAAAGGGCGATTTTTCTATGGTGGGTGGAGCACAGCTCAACCTGGGCAGCCTGAAGATAGGGGGTCGCTATGTGGTCGGTCTTACGGACATCAATGATCTGGGCAATGGAAATGCTTCCAACCCCGAAAAATGGAAGAACCAGGGGTTCCAGGTGTATGCCGGTTTGCGCATATTCTAACCCTTTCCAACCCTCCTGGTCATCAAAATATAGCCTCCCTGCCCGCGCAGGGGGGCTTTTTATTTACTTCGGCACTAAATTGGACCCATATATATTCATCTGAAAAACAATAGGAATATTCCCCGACAGATGCTATTTTGTCATTAAAAGACGAACGAAACACACATGAAAGAATCAAACTTATTTCTCAGAGCGGAAGACGATATGGATTTTATGCCCATCATACCCTTGAACGAGAGCGATAATGAAAACCTGAACGATATTGAGATCCCTAAAGAACTGCCGGTGCTTCCCCTCAGGAATACCGTGCTTTTTCCGGGCGTAGTCCTGCCCATTACCGTAGGGCGCGACAAAAGCATCAAGGCTGTCAATGACGCCTATAAGGCTGACAAATTGATAGGGGTCCTGGCACAGAAAGACAGTAATATTGAAGACCCCGGCGTTCTGGACCTCGAAGACGTCGGAACGGTAGCCAAGATCATAAAGCTTATCAAAATGCCCGATGGAGGTACTACGGTGATCCTCCAGGGGAAAAGACGCTTCAAAGTCGGGGCCGTCACCGCCGATGACCCTTATTTCAAGGCTCAGGTGGTCCTCCTCCAGGAAGAAGAGGCCCCCAAAGAGCAGGATTTCGAGGCCTATGTCTCCAATATCAAGGACCTGGCGTCCCAGATCATCCAGCTATCCCCCAATATTCCTTCGGAAGCAGCTATCATTCTCAAGAATATCGAGAACCCGTCCTTTCTCATCCATTTTATCTCCAGCAACCTCAACACCGAGCTGCACGAAAAACAGCAGCTCCTGGAGATCCATCATATCAAGTCCCGCGCCGACCTGCTCATGCAGCTGCTGCAAAGGGAACTGCAGTTTGCCGAGCTGAAGAACAAACTGACCAACCGGACAAAGACGGAGCTTGACAAACAGCAGCGGGAATATTTCCTGCAACAACAGCTCAAAAGCATCAAGGATGAGCTCGGCGGCGATACCAACGAACGGGAGGTAAAAGAGATGCTGAAAAAGGCGGAGAACAAAAAATGGCCCGCCCCGGCAAAAGACCTCTTTAAAAAAGGTATCGAAAGGCTGGAACGGATGCATCCCAGCACCCCCGATTATTCCGTGGTGTATAATCATCTCGATCTCATGCTGGAACTGCCCTGGGAAGAATATACCGAAGATTCCTATGACCTGAAAAAGGCAAAGAAGGTGCTGGATCACGACCATTATGGAATGGACAAGGTAAAAGAACGCATTCTCGAATACCTCGCCGTCCTGAAGCTGAAAGGGGACATGAAGAGCCCGATCCTCTGTTTCATCGGCCCTCCCGGCATTGGTAAGACCTCCCTGGGCAGGAGCATCGCCAACGCGATCGGGCGTAAATACGTCCGCATAAGCCTGGGCGGCCTCCACGACGAAAGTGAGATCAGGGGCCACCGCAAGACCTATATCGGCGCCATGCCCGGCAGGGTGCTGCAATCCCTGCGCAAGATAAAATCGTCCAACCCCGTGATCATCCTCGACGAGATCGACAAGGTGGGCAATGACATGCGCGGCGATCCCTCTTCGGCCCTGCTCGAGGTCCTCGACCCGGAGCAGAACCATACTTTCTATGACAATTACCTCGAGCTCGAATACGACCTGAGCAAAGTGCTGTTCGTAGCCACCGCAAATGACATCAACACGATCCAGCCAGCCCTGCGCGACAGGCTTGAGATCATCGATCTGAGCGGTTATGCGGTAGAGGAGAAGGTGGAGATCGCCAGACGTCACCTTGTGCCCAAACAAAAGGAGGCCCACGGACTGAATAAAATGAATTTTACGATCAATGATAAGATCCTCGAAAAGATCATACAGGATTATACCCGGGAGAGCGGCGTCAGGGAGCTCGACCGTCAGCTGGCCTCTATCATGCGCTACCAGGCAAAGGAATACGCGACAAAGGAAAAGCTAAAGGCCAATCTGACATCCAACGATATCGAAAAAGTGCTGGGCAAGTCCCGCTATAGCAACGATCTGTACAAGGTGGCCAATATGCCGGGCGTGGCCGTCGGTCTGGCCTGGACCCGTGTAGGGGGAGACATCCTCTTCGTGGAGACCAGCCTCAGTGAAGGCAAAGGGGAGCTGAAGCTGACCGGCAACCTGGGGAATGTGATGAAAGAGAGCGCCTTCACGGCCCTGACCTATCTCCAGTCGAATGCCCGGAAATACGACATCGACCCCGAGATCTTTGCAAAAAAGACCATCCACGTACACGTTCCCGAAGGGGCTACGCCAAAGGATGGCCCCAGCGCGGGCATTACCATGATGAGCTCGCTGGCTTCCGCCATTACCGGCAAAAGGGTCAAGCCCTACCTCGCCATGACCGGTGAGATCACCCTGCGCGGACAGGTCCTCCCTGTAGGTGGGATCAAGGAAAAAATACTGGCAGCCAAACGGGCCGGGCTCAAGGAAGTGATCCTCTGCTGGCAGAACGAAAAAGATATAGACGAGATCGACTCCTCTTTCATAAAAGGACTCAAATTCAATTATGTTAAAACTATGCAACAGGTCCTCGAACTGGCCCTGGTCTAATGAACCATTCCCTTATGAATCTTGTTAAGTTCTAAAGACTCTCAAGATTTTCATGTTGGTTGTTTTAAGGGTTACAAGAATTCCTCCATGTCCATGGAGGAATTTTTATGGGACGCCGCGCTTAGCTTGCCTTGACATCGTAACTTAGCCTGCGATGAAGCTAATTGCCACCATGCTGTTCTGTTCCTTGCTGCATCCTGTATCCGCACAAACGCTGGGGGGCAATACCATTTATAATTTCCTCGACCTGCCAAATTCACCGCAACTGACCGCCCTTGGCGGCATCAATATCTCGGATCTTTCTGACGACGTAGCCCTCTCTTTCAATAATCCCGCCCTGCTCCGCGCATCGATGCATGCTCAGCTGAACGCCAGTTTCAACGCTTTTTATTCCGGGGTCAGCAATTATAGCTTCTGCATGGCCGCGCACAGCAACCGGCTGCAAACGAATTTCGCGGCAGGGGTGAACTATTTTGATTACGGCCATATCCCACAGACCGACCCCGCAGGAAATATCATGGGAGAATTCCATCCTTCCGATTATGTGACGCAGCTGTCAGCCTCCAGGCAATATGAAAAGAAATGGTTTTACGGGGCCACCCTGAAATTCATCCATTCCGGCTACGGCATCTATCATTCTTCAGGCGCGGCAATGGACATCGGTATAAATTATTACGACAGCGCCCGCCTTTTCCAGATCGGGTTTACGGCGAGGAATATGGGCGTCACCATCAAAAAATATGAAGGAACACAGGGAGGCGAGCTACCCTTCGATCTGGAGATCGGGATCACCAAACGTCTGGCCAAGGCGCCGCTGCAATTCTCGCTTACGCTGTACCATCTTCAGGATTTCGATACCCGCTATAACGATACGGCATTCAACAACGCCAACGGATTCGACCAGAATAATAAAAATTCCAGCTTCACGGCTGACAAGCTCTTCCGGCATTTCATCCTCGCCGTACAGGCCTATCCGGAAGAACGGGTCGAGATCACGCTGGCGTATAATTACCTGCGGAGAAAAGACCTGATCATCGGTGATGCTTCCAACGGCCTCACGGGCTTCTCGATGGGATTGGGGGTTCTGCTGAAGAAATGGTCGGTGAGATATGCACGGTCATGGTACCAGAACAGCACCGGCTACAATCAGTTCGGCCTGAATCTAAGGTTAAACGACTAGAAAAACCTACAAAAAAGGAGTGCCCAATCTAAGGAAATTGGGTAATCGTGATTCTTAAAGAGTCGTTTGGTACGCTTTTTATATGTTTAATATTATTTTTGGTCACAGATCCCCGGCCCTCTTAAATAATATTAATGAATGACAGTTCATGGTTAAGCTAATTATTGTAGACGACCACCTGCATGTCCGGGAAGCATGGGGCTGGATCCTGAACAAGGAACCCCGCATGGAGGTCATTGCGCAATGCTCCAGCGGAGAGGAGGCCATCGAGGCCGCAAAACTTTTACAGCCTGACGTTATACTGATGGATATTAATATGCGGCCGATGAATGGCATCGAGGCGACGCGCCAGATCAAAAAAATTGCCCCGGATATAAGGATCATCGGGGTTTCCGTACAGGCGGATCGCTCTTATGTGAATGAAATGCTCCGCAGTGGGGCCAACGGGTATGTCACCAAAAATTCTCCCGGCAGCGAAATGATCGCCGCTATCGATGAAGTGCTGGCAGGAAATACCTATCTGTGTAAGGATATCCTCCTCAGACCTCCGCAAGCTCCTTCTCTGTTTTGATTTGCGCCTCCGGATTATCTGGAATTTAATCCTGCGGCGCAAAATCATTAATGATTGAGCCCTTCGTCGGAGCTTCGTCCCTCGCTCCTTCTCGGTCGTAACCTTCGCTTGCTCGGTTACGGTCGATGGACCCGTGGTCCATCTTGAAAGCCTCCCTTGCCTTCAGCCCCAGCATTCCAAACATAATATTATCCTCTTCGAAGGAAGGGTTGGGGGTAGTCAGCAGCTTCTCACCCGCGAAGATTGAATTGGCGCCCGCCATAAAACACATGGCCTGTTCCGCCTGGCTCATTTCCGCCCTTCCGGCGCTGAGCCTTACCATCGTCCTGGGCATCAGGATCCTCGCCGTTGCGATCATCCTCACCATATCCCAGCTGTTCGTTTTTACATTATTTTCAAGAGGAGTCCCTTTCACCCGGACCAACGCATTGATCGGAACGCTCTCGGGGTGCTCAGGCAGGGTTGCCAGCGTATGCAGCATCTTGATCCTGTCGGCATGGGTCTCGCCCAGTCCGATGATCCCTCCGCAACAGACGGTTACGCCCGCCTTGCGGACATTGTCCAGCGTGGTCAGCCGGTCCGTATAGGTGCGGGTAGTGATGATCTCGCTGTAATATTCGGAGGAAGTGTCAAGGTTGTGGTTGTAGGCGTACAGACCGGCTTCAGCCAGCTTCTTTGCCTGTCCCTCGTTCAGCATGCCCAGGGTACAGCAGACTTCCATGCCCATTTCGTTGACGCCCTTTACCATATCCAGCACGCGGTCGAAGTCCTTGTTGTCCCTGACTTCCCGCCAGGCCGCCCCCATGCAGAAACGGGTTGATCCGGCATCCTTTGCCTTCTGCGCATATTCCAGCACCTCTTCCTTTTTCATCAAAGCCTGTACATCCACGCCGGTGTTATATCTGGCCGCCTGTGGGCAATAGGCGCAGTCCTCGGGACATCCGCCTGTCTTGATGGACAACAGCGTGCAGATCTGTACCTCTCCAGTATCATTATGCTCACGATGCACCGTTGCGGCTTGGAACACCAGGTCCAGCAGGGGGATATCATAGATTTCCTGTATTTCATCGATAGTCCAGTCATTTCTTATCATATAAACGGGATTGTACGGTTGCAATGATTGTTGAGCTGTCAAAAGTAACTAAAACCCAAAATATGACCCCGATTTTTTTAGGATTGGCGGCATTCGCCGGGCCTCATATTTAACGTATTTTCGTTGCCATCATCGACGGTTGGCGCGCGAATTTCGGTCAGCCCCGGTTTTTCGTCATCAGGTACAGGATCCTTTCCGTGCCCGGTACACTTTCTTTCCGCCCGATGCTGAAATACAGGGTGAAAAACCGTTCAAAGCTTTCCGCATCATAGGGAGTATGCCATCTGCTCTTGTTCCGGACCAGTTCCTGCGCCTTTTCATCGGACAACGGAACGAATTCGATGATGAGGTGTTGGCTTGCCAGCTCTGCAAAGTAACGGGCTACGCCCGCCAGCGGTATATTTTTACTCAATACAAGATGATGCACCAGCGCAAGGGCCACGACCAGATCTGTCTGCATCCGTTCGGTGAAGGAGGACCGCTCGGCATTCCGGAAACCCGCTGCGGGGGTCGGGTCGGAAATATCAACGCACAAAGGAAGAATATTTTGAAAGAGCTGTCTGCCCCCCGACCGTCCTCCGGTCTCCGATCTCCGCACTGCGCCCGCTGATCCCGCTGCCCCCGTTTTTGACAGCCGCCCGACGGCATTTGAATCCCGTCCCCCGGTCTTGCCCGCCTCTCGCTTCCGCACCGACTGATACAGCTCTTCGATGCATTGCCAGTCGGAATCTGCCGCCACGACCTCCGCTCTTTTCAACGCGAGCAACCGGGAGAAATGGCCGTTATTAGCCCCCAGATCCAGCGCAGACCCAAAGGTTATCCCATCGATAAATCCGAGGAACAATTTTTCCTTCGCTTCCAGATAATCCGCGCTGAGGATGGTCTTGCCGTAATAATCGCCCCATGCTGATCTGTTTCTGTCATCGGTCCTGAATCCGGAAATGATATTTTTCAGGTGCTCCGTCAGATGACCCAATTTTTTTTTCGAAAAAGCTAGCCGCCCGTCACCCCCCGCGGAACCGCCATTCCCCCTGATCCTTTTCTGCATCGTCACATGCAGCCAGGCCCCGGCATTCCACCTGCTCTTCCAGGGCAGCAGTTTTGCTGTCACCACCGCCGGGATCCCTTCCGGAAAAGCCGCCAATAATTTTCCGATACCGGCTCTCAGATAACGCTGCAGATATAACGGGAACAGAAAACATTCACAGAACTGCCGGTAGGCAACCCATGGTTTCGTCTCATCGTACCGCTCGAAGGAGAGGCTGTCGATGAATACCGGTATGCCATCTACGAATTGTATATTGCTGGGAGTCGCATCTTTCAGGATCATCCCATGAACGATGGCGGTCTCCAGGATAGTTAATGTAAGAAGAGCGGCATCCCTTAGCTGGCCCGGGCTCCATTCCCAGGCATAGCTGATCCGTCCGATCTGCTGCGGCAGCAATGTTTTATACCATCCGTCCGCTTCCGCCCGCACATCCTCTACCTCTTCATGCGGGATCAGCAATCCTAACCCGGTAAGCGCGGCATAAAGACCCGAATTCATCAGCAGATCATAATCCGTGGCATAGGATCGGTTCACCTGTCTGTAATACTGCCCGTTCATCCGGAACACAAAGCCCGAAGGGTCCCTGAAGGAGGCAGGATGGGGGAGAGGATCAGCGGGTTTCATGATCTTTCTTTGAGGCATCGGGACCCACAGGAGCATTCAGCTCAGCGGAGGCATCCGGCGGTCCGGAAATATGGGGAGGCTCATGGCCAGAGCCATCCTCCGGGTGGCCTTCTTTTCCGCCACGGGTAAAGAAAGCTTTGAATCTGCGCCAGAGATTTTTAAAATAGAACAATCCCCCAAGTATAGCGGCGATGATCACCTGCACCAGGTAACTCCCGCTGCCGGGATCGATATACAGTAGCAATACACTCATCAGAGGTATCTTAGGTTTGTCGAAGGGGTCAGCGTAAGCAAAGTCTCATACATCAGCTGGATGGTCTGCTCGATATCGCGTTTATGCAGCATCTCCACCGTCGTATGCATATAACGGAGAGGGATCGAAATGAGCACGGAAGGACAGCCTTCGGCGGCATACGCAAATGAATCTGTATCGGTGCCCGTGCTGCGTGACACCGCCCGCATCTGAACGGGGATCTTCTTTTTATCCGCCACATCCTGCACCAGGGCCAGTAACTTGTTGTGGACGGCCGGCCCGAATGCCAGCGAAGGCCCTTTTCCGCAGACGATATCTCCTTCGATCAGTTTGTTGATCATCGGAGTGGCCGTATCATGTGTGACATCCGTAATGATCGCTACATCCGGACGGAGCCGCCTGGCGATCATCTCCGCCCCGCGCAGACCCACTTCTTCCTGAACGGCATTCACGATATACAGCCCATAAGGGAGTTTCTTCTTATTTTCATACAGCAGCCTCGCCGTCTCGGCGATCATGAAGCCGCCTACCCGGTTGTCGAAAGCCCGGCCGATATAATAGTCATGGGCCAGTTCATCAAAACCATCCTGGTAAGTGACCACGGAGCCGATATGAATGCCCAGCCCTTCGACTTCTTTCTTATTCCTTGCTCCGCTGTCAAGGAACAGGTTGTCCACTTTTGGCGTAGGCTCCTTAGCTTCTGCGCTTCCCATCCGGGTATGGATGGCCGGCCAGCCGAACACGGCTTTTACCAGCCCCTTTTTCCCGTGGATAAAGACCCGTTGTCCCGGCGCGATCTGGTGGTCCACCCCTCCGTTACGTTTGAGATATAAAAGGCCTTCCGGCGTTATATAATTGACGAACCAGCTGATCTCGTCGGCATGGGCCTCGATGACTACCTTGAACGGGGCCTTGGGATTGATCACGCCGACTGCCGTCCCGTATGGGTCCGTAAATGAACTGTCGATATAAGGCTTCAGGTAATCGAGCCAGAGCCGTTGTCCGCTGCTCTCAAAGCCTACGGGAGAAGGGTTGTTGATGTAATTTTTAAGGAATGCAAGGGATTTGGACGTCAGAACAGATGCTGATTTTGCCTTTACGCTTTTTGCCATTGTATTTACCGGTTATTAAACGGCAAAATTATGCTAAATCCCGAAGATTAGCATCAGAAGACCCGAAAACATCATCAACCCGTCCAGGACAAAATAATACAGGTGATCGGAGAAATCTCTTTTTGCGCGCCGGTACAAGGCAGCAAGGATAAACCCGGGGACCAGCAGCACCAGGATCGTCGTTACCGAATATGCATAAAAGAGCAGCCCGATGGTCGCGGCCCCAAACAAGATCAGGGAAATGATAAAGACCTTGTCGATGCCTTTCTCATTCAGAAAAGTGATCAGGCTCCGGATACCTTCCGTCTTGTCGGACTCCCGGTCGCGGTAGTCGAACAGGATACAGATGGCGTAGATGAGAAAGAACCGGCTCAGGGCAAATAAAAGACAGGGCGTCGTCCAGGTGGCGCCGGCAACAAAGACAGGGAGCATGGTCGTCACATACATCCAGACAAAGGACAGGAACAAGGTTTTGCCAACCGCAATTTTTTTCAGGCTCCTGAAGATGGGCATCGGCACCTTGGGGGCGGAATATAGAAAAGTGACAAAGGCGCCGAAACAGAGGGCCAGCCAGTGTTCCGAAAGCGAAAAAAAATAGATGACCGCGCCGATCGCGCCGACGAGGTAAAGGATAAAATGCATCACCTTATGATGGTTGGTCCACAGGATCCTCCGGGAAGGTTTTTGCGGATCGGCACTGAGATACCAGTGAAAATTGTAACTGCAGATCGTCGAGAAAAAAACAAAGCCCATCAGCCGGCCCGATGGATAAGACCCGGGCAGGAGTCGGCTGGTCTGCCAGATCATCAGGACAGCGCATAGTGCTATATAGCAACTGCTGAAAATAAAGAGATCGAATAATTTTCTGAACACAGCGTCAGGTGGTTTGGAAATAGGCTAATGATACAAAACTACAACCTTGGGAGAAGTAATGGTATCACTTTTATTGCCTGCCCTGTCGACAACGGCAAACTTGAAGATCACCGTGTCATTTTCCTGCGTGCTTTCATTGAGGATCTGATAGGGAAGGGTGAACTCGAATTCACCGGTTGAAAGATTGGGAAAGGAAGGCACCTGATTAAAGACCGTGTCGGCGGTGCCGCCATTGGATGGAGGGCGCTGGTTCAGCCGGGTACGCATGGAAGTGAACTGGCCCATCCCGAGATCCCCTTGTTTATCCGTAAATTTGAGCTTTACATCGAGGTTCCCTCCGGAATCGATGATCGTATTGATGGACGTAATGGTGATCTGGGGCTTGGTCGTATAGCCGCTTTTGCTGCACGATACGGCAATTATCAGCAATAGGGGTATCAGAAGAGGGATGAGCTTCATGAGACTGATTTGATCGGTACAAACCTACATGATTTTGCCCAAAATGGGTACTATTGTATAAATTTTTGCAATTCATTGACTAAAAATGGGATTATCAGAAACCAGGGTATTCAGCCCGGATGGCAGGGACTTTGAGGTGAGAGCGCTGGATCTTTTCCGGTTCCAGTACCGGAACAATACGGTCTACCGGCAGTATACGGACACCTTGCGCATCGATCCCCTTTTGGTGCAGACCATTCCACAGATCCCCTTTCTGCCGATCGGCTTTTTCAAGACCCATTCCATCCGCACCACGGAGTTCACCCCCGATGCCGTGTTCGAGAGCAGCGGGACCACCCGCACCGGCAACAGTCATCATGACATAAAGGACATTTCCATCTATAAAGAGAGCTTTATGGCAGGCTTCGAGAGGTTCTGGGGGCCTACCGGCGACTGGTGTATCATAGGATTGCTTCCCTCTTACCTCGAAAGGTCCGGCTCTTCCTTAGTGGTCATGGTCGATGAGCTGATCCGGAAGAGCGGTCATCCCGACAGCGGTTTTTACCTGCATGAATACGACAAATTATCGGCAACGCTCACACGCCTGGAAGACCGGCAGCAGAAGACCCTGCTGATCGGAGTGACTTTTGGCCTGCTGGATTTCGCGGAACAATATGCGCTGGGCTTGCGGCACACCGTCGTCGTCGAGACCGGCGGCATGAAGGGCAGGAGGAAGGAGATGGTCCGGATGGAGCTACATGAATTCCTCACGCAGAGGCTGGGGGTTCCGGCCATTCAGGCCGAATATGGTATGACCGAGCTGCTTTCGCAGGCCTGGTCCGGGGGGCAGGGCCTCTTCGAGCCCGTGCCCTGGATGAAAGTGCTGGTCCGCAACGAGGACGACCCGTTCGACATCATGGAGCAGGGGAGTGGTATCCTGAATATCATAGACCTCGCCAATATCTGGTCCTGTTCCTTCCTGGCTACGGAGGATACCGGGAAAGTCTATGCCAACGGTCATTTCGAAGTATCCGGCCGCGTAGACAACAGCGACATCCGCGGTTGCAGCCTGCTGGTCATCTGAGCCGCACCACGCTGCCCACACCCGCCGTTCCATCAGCCCTCTACGCCCACCCACATCGCTCCAGCCACATCCGCCGCCTACTCCATCAGCCCCGTGCATTCCAGGGTTTCCTTCCCACGGCTGCTCGCGGTCGCCAGTTCTATCAGACGGATGGTATTGTAGCTCTGCTCCGGTCTCACCCTCAGCGGTGCGCCCTCCAGCAAGGTCTCTGCCAGATGCTGATAATAAAGTCCGTAATTGCCCGGCAGCGAAGGGTAAAGTTCCCGTACCGTTTTTCCGCCAATGTCCGTATGCAGTAATCCCCACCGGTCCGGCGCCTCTTCCCCCCAATGCGGGATGGTCGGCAGTATGCCTTCCTTCAGCAAGGCCTCCTGGGGATCGTCGTCGTATTTGATGTAGGAACCCTGCGTTCCATGAATGATATACCTGGGGCCCGCTTCACGGACCAGCATGCCGCCGGTAAGCGATACCTTGAGAAGACCATAGTCCAGCCAGCAATCGAAATAATCCGTGGCCTTTGCATGACTGCGCTGCAGCCGGAGGTCTGCCGTGATCGTCTGTGGAGGACCAAAAAGACACAAGGCCTGGTCCAGCAGATGTGCGCCGAGGTCATAGAAGATCCCGGCCCCGGGACGGTCTTCTTCCCGCCAGGCATTGGGCTTGGGGCCCGGACGATAACGGTCGTAATGGGCTTCGAAACCGACAGGCTTGCCAAGCAGTTCTTCCGCGAGGATCTTTTGTATGGTGAGAAAATGATTCACATACCGGCGGTTCTGGTACACGCTCAGCACCCTGCCCGCCTTTCTCGAAATCACGATCAGTTCGGCTGCTTCCTCCGTGGTGACGGTAAAAGGCTTTTCCACCACGACATGCTTGCCCGCCAGCAATGCTTTCTTCGCATAGGGAAAATGCGTCTCGTTGGGCGAGGTGATCACGATAAGGTCCGTGCCCGGATCGGCCACCAACTCCCCGATGGAACGAACGACCGTCACCCCGGGATATTTACCGGGAGAATGATCATGATGACGCTCGAGGATATTCACCACGCTGTAGAAAGGAGAGGTTGTCAGAAAAGGGAGATGCATGACCTGTGCCGCCATGCCATAACCTGCCACTCCGACTTTTATGGGATTTTGCATATACCGCAAGATAGGAGATTTGCATTTTAGCAAATCGTGCGCGCCTGATACCGCACCCACCGCCGAAGATTTCCATTCCGGTCACATCGCTCAGAGTACCTGCGCGACCGCCTTCCACAGCGTGCTGATGCTGGTCAGAATGACCAGCAGGCCAACGGCAATGAACATGGTCTTTATGGGCAGCTTGCCGACCAGCCTCGCCGCAATGGGCGCCGCGACCAGCCCCCCGAAGATCAGCCCGGCCACATCGGCCAGCGGTATGTTCTTTAGAAAAATAAAGAAGGTGATGGAACTGGCCAAAACGACGAAGAATTCGGCGAGACAAACGGAACCGATCACATAACGCGGGTTCCTTCTTTTAGAGATCAGCGTGCTGGTCACCAGCGTACCCCAGCCCCCGCCGGCAAACGCATCCATAAAGCCTCCCGCAGATGCCAGCCACCCGGCCTTTTTTACTTTATTCTTTAAATTCTTTTTTGCAAAGGCCTTGCGTAAAATATAATACCCGAGGTACACCGTATAAATGGAAAGAGGGATCCGTACATAGCTGGCATATTGCTGACCGAAAAAGGCCAGGGTTGCGCCGATGACGGCGCCTATACAACCCGGGATCACCAGCGCACGGAATAATTTTTTATTGATATTGCCAAACCGGTGATGACTGTAACCCGATACGCCACTGGAAAAAACCCTTGCCGAATGTACCCGGCTGCTGACGATCGCGGGGCTTACCCCGGTGGCCAGCAGAAAGGTCGTGGAGATCGTGCCATAGCCCAGCCCCAGCGAACCATCCACCATCTGCGCCAGAAATCCGGTCAGCACCATGATGAGGAAATTGCCCCTGTCCATATGACCGGTAAGGTCCAGGGCAAAACGCCTGATCTCACCGGCAGGAATAAGCGACAGGATGGTGGCGCCGAGGATCATAAAGAAGAAGGCGAAAAGACACCACTTGACGATCTTCTGCCATTTGCTTTCGACGCGCCTGAGCGGCTTCACCTCGGTCAGCGTGGTTTGTTTGGCCACCAGTACTTTGGTGAGATCGTTCAGCTGCCTGACCTTATCGGAGAAATCGCCGTTCATCTGTTTGCGGATCGCCTGCATATTATCCAGTACGCTTTCCATTTCATCGGGTATCATCCTGCCGATCTCTTCTTTCAGCCTTTTGGCAATGGTAGGCGATTTTCCGTTTGTCGAAATGGCTATTTTGAGATTGCCCTTTTTTATGATGGAGCCTAAATAGAAATCACACAGTTCCGGTTTATCGGCTACATTCACCAGTTTGCCGGCCTGCCTCGCATCCCTGCTGATCTGCCCGGCTACTTCGAGGTCATTGACGGCGGCAATGACGATATCGGCACGATCGAGGTCGCTGCGCTCGTATTTTTTCTCCACCACCTCGATATTGCCGTGCCGGGCCGCTACCAGGGCAAGCTCTTCCGATATCAGCAGCGCTACGACTCTTATCCGCGTCGCCGGGGCATTGGAGAGCACCGCGCCCAATTTTTCCACCGCCACTTTCCCTCCGCCGACGATCAGCAGGGACAGCGTTTCGAGCTTCAGAAAAACCGGGAACAAAGGGTTGCCTTCATCCGGATTGCTTTCCTTTTGTTCAGTGGTCAATGGCGGTATGGAAGATGGTGTTTCCAGTATTTTATTTTTGGTTCTGCAATAGTCCTCCAAATATATAGATTATTTCAGCAACCCATCCACCGTGATGGCTGCATAATACAGCCCGCCAAGGGTCGGACCTCCGGCATACTGGATGTAACGATGGTTGAAAAGGTTTGCTCCACCCAATTTGATCGTTGATTTTACCTTGGGAAGATGGAAGCTGACCTGGGCATCGACGGTGCTGAATGCGGAAATGCTTCCGGTTACCAGCGGGCTTTCCCATAAGAAACTGTCCTGCCATCTCCACACGACGTTGAAGCCGATATTCTTCACGATCTCCCGGTTCCCGAAAGAAAGATTAGCCGACCATTTTGGCGTGTTGAACCCCGTCACGAAAATATCATCCGAGCTGTTGGACTTCATTTCATTAAAATTCAGCGCGGTGCCCGCAACGAATTTTTTATAAAAATTATAGGTCACGGCCAGCGCCGATCCGAAATTATGATAGGTATTCTTGGCATTCGTGTACACCCGGTAACGGTCCTGTCCCTGGCTGGCCGCCGTGGTCGATGTGGCTGCCTTTGCATCCCGGTTCCGGTCGAGCATGGCAAGCACCGCGGCATCCGTGCCTACGGTCGTGCCCTTGGGTACAAATACCTGCACCTGACCTAGGAAGCCGTCATAACGGTTGCTGTACGCATCTATGTCGATGACCAGTTTGTTTTCCAGCAGCACCGTTTTATAACCGGCTTCGAAGGAGATGATGCGTTCAGGAGCGGCCTTTGGCAGGTTGGCCCATACCAGCAGGCCCTTGTTGGCGAGCGCAGCGGCATCCGTATTTCCCTGTGCGCTCACTACGGCATTGAAGTTCACGACGGAGGCCTGGGTATAGCTGTTCTCCAGATAGCCCAGCCCCTTGTCGATATAGGAGAGGCTGCCTACGCGTTTGACGCGACCGTTGTTCACATACGATAAGGCCTCGAACAAGGCGGGAAAACGATAGCCTTCCTGGAAGGTGAACCGGAAATTGTGCTTTTCATGCAGGGTATACACCGCAGCAAGCCGGGGCGTGAGCTTCGGATCGAACTCGGGATTATAATCATACCGCAGCGAAGCAAATATTTTCAGCTTCTCGTCCAGAAAGGTCTTGGTGACCTGCGTGAACCCGCCAAATTTCTTGTACAAAACATCTTTGCCAAAACTGCCATCCTTCAGCGGCACATTCCGCTGGTCGATAGGACGCGTGAAGTCGACGAAATTATTTCCATCGGGGATCACCTGATAGATCCGCGCATCGCCCCCGATCAGCAGATCGAAGATCTTCACCTGCTTGGACAGGTCCCACTGCGCCTCGGTATGATAGAGACGGCTTTTCTGGATCAGCGCCGCTCCGCCCGTGGCCGGTGCATTCGGGATGGCGCTGGATTTGATATCCCAGTTATTGATCTTTATAATGGTATCCACCAGCCGGTTGAACCTTGCCGTCCCCGGCTCCGCGCGGCCCGCATCGGCCTGCTGGCGCGCATACAGGGTGGCGGCGGCAAGATTGGCGGAAGTCAGCGAACCGCCATTATTCGTGGCAAAGGCAGTCAGCGCATTCTTGTACTTGGTGCCCCAGCTGGTCGGGGTATTGACATCCGTGGCGCCGCCGGTGTACAGATCGAGATTGTCCGCCAATGGCTTTACATTATACGAGCTGCCGGTATTTTCCAGCGAAATATAGCTGCGGATGATATAATTGCTTCCCTTTATTTCAAAATGATGGTTCTGTACGACGACGCCCTGGAGACGGATCTTGTTCCCGCGCTGGAATACGCCATCCATCGTGCCCACCCGGTAGGAATACGATATTTCGGTCTTTTCGTTCAGCCGGTAATGCACGGCTGCGTCAAATTTGATATTGCGGACCTTCGGGCTGACCAGGTCCGTTTCCCAGTAGCCCGTACGGGCTACACGCAGGGTCTGGTTGGCCTTGCCATCGATGGTAAGACCGCTGAGCGCCACCACATTGCTGCCGGACAGTACATCGTCCCCGTATTTATTCCATCCGTCAAACGCGACATTGTTCGCGCCATTGAGAGAAGGGAAACCGGGATTGGCGCTCTTCAGGCTGTTGGGGTTCTGGTCCAGACGGGTATTCGATCTCCAGTCCGTTCCTTCCATATAATCGAAGTTCACTTTAAAGGCCAGCCGGTTGTTGATGGCCTTTGCATAACGGATGGCCGATTCGGTGAGGATCGACGGGTCGTGATCGACGCCATCCACATGGTTGACGCCGGTTTTCTGATAAAGGCTCAGCCCCTGGCTGGTAAAAGGATTTTTGGTCAGCAGGTTGGCCATGCCGTTGACGGCATTCATGCCATAGAGCGCCGATGCAGCGCCGGGCGTGATTTCCACACTGGCGATATCCAGCTCTGTCGGCCCGATGGCATTACCGAGCGGTACGCCCAGCGTTGCCGCCTGCATATCCACACCATCCACCAGCTGCATAAAACGGAAGTTATTGGGAATATTGAAGCCTCTTGTGTTCGGTACTTTGAACGTAAGGCTCGACGTGGTCATCTGCACCCCCTTTACATTTTCCAGCGCATCATAAAAGCTTGGCGCCGGCGTTTCCCGGATGGCCCGGATATCGAGCTTGTCGATGGCGACCGGAGATCTGAGGATACTCTCGGGTACCCGGCTGGCCGTGACCACCAGCTCATTTCCCATCACCGTCTGGGTCGTCAGCTCTATCTGGAGATTGGAGCCTACATTCTTTACTTCCAGCTCTCTTTCGCTGAACCCTATCGAGGAGAAAACAAGCGTAAAAGGCAGTTTGGACCGCGTACGCAGCGTAAAATCGCCGTTCTTGCCGGTGACGGTGCCGGTCACCGAACCCTTCACCTGTACGCTGACGTCGGGGAGGGGTTCCTTCTTTTCCTGGTCCGTGACCTTGCCGGAAACCTCGATGAGGGTGTTCTCCTGCGCGAAAGCAGCGGTTGCAGCGAAAAGGATGGCCAGGATAAGGACTGATCTGGTTATCTGGGGGCTCATAATGTTGTCGGTGGTTAGTTTATAAGTCTATTATTTTAGTAGAGTATACAAGGAAAAAAAATCCAGGATGGAGGGCGGGGTCAGGTCAGGATAGTGTCCCGCAGGGACAACAACAGGATTGCAGCTTACAAGGGACGCCGTACCCCGGAGTGGGGCGTAATGCGGCAACAGCAGATAAGACCTTGTTCGGCATAATGGTTGTTTTGACGTTCACGGGACAAAAATAAGTAATTCCCTGGTTAATTAGTAGACTTGTAGAAAATATTTTTTGAATCCTTCAAGGCTTATACCAACGCTGCCTCAGCGCGAAATCCCCGAATTTCTCCCCTGTCGCCCTTTCTTTCTTAAAGAGCCAGAACAGCAGGTCCAGCTCCTTCAGGATCGCCGCTTCATCCAGATTTTCTTTATAGATCCGGTTGAGGCGTTCACCCTGATGGTCTCCCGCCAGGTGCATATTGTAGCGACCCGGGGCCGTTCCGATAAAACCGATCTCGGCAATATAGGGCCGGCCGCAGCCATTGGGACAGCCGGTCATGCGTGTGATGATATTTTCGTCGCTAAGCTGATATTTTTCCAGCAGGACATCGACCTTACCGATCAGTTCCGGCAGATAGCGCTGGGCTTCCGCCAGGGCCAGGGGGCAGGTGGGCAGGGCCACGCATGCGATGGCATTCTTCCGGAGTGCGGAGGCCGCATCGGTATGTGCGGTGATCCTGTATTTCTGCAGGATGGCATCGATGGCCTCCTTGTCTTTTTTGGCGATATCGGCAAGGATCAGGTTCTGATTACAGGTGAAACGGAAATTTGCCTTTCCAGTCTGGGCGATCTCCAGCAACGCCGTCTTCAGCGCCAGCTGTTCATCATCGAGGATCCTGCCATTCTCGATAAATGGGGTATAGTACCACAGCCCCTGATGGTTCGCCCGCCATCCGTAATGATCCTTCCGGTCCGTAAAGGTATAGGGTCTTGCCGCTTCAAGAGCGAAACCCGATCTTTTCTCCAGCTCTTTTTTATACCAGGCAACCCCGTATTTATCGACGGTATATTTCAGACGCGACAGCTTCCGGTCGCTGCGGTTGCCGTAGTCCCGCTGAATGGTCACGATCTCATAAACGGTCTTGAACAGCTTGTCATCATCTGCCGGTACAAAGCCGATGACGGTGGCCAGCCTCGGATAGGTCTCGGCATTCCCATGGGTTGCCCCAAGACCGCCGCCGATGGCGACGTTGAACCCTTTCAGTTCGTTATTCTCTATGATGGCGATCAGACCAAGATCGTTGCCCAGTACATCGAGGTCGTTATTCGGAGGAATGGCCAGCGCGATCTTGAACTTCCTCGGCAGATAACGGTCCTGGTACAGGGGATCTTCTTCCTGCTTTTTATCCACGATCTTTTCTTCGTCCAGCCAGATCTCGTAATAGGCCCTTGTCTTTGGCAGCATGAATTCACTGATCCGCGCGGCATAGGCATGCACCTGTTCGTGTAGGGCGGATTCCATGGGATGCGCGGCTGCGGTCACATTCCGGTTGACATCGCCGCAAGCGGCTATCGAGTCGAGGCTCACCTCGCTGAATGCTTTTATCGTCGGCTTGATCCTCGATTTGAGCAGCCCATGCAGTTGCAAGGTCTGCCGGGTCGTGATCTTGATGACCCCCGTGGAATATTCTCCGGCAATATGATGGGTGGCGATCCATTGCTCCGGCGTCATAAACCCTCCGGGTAAGCGCAGCCTGATCATAAATGAATAAAGCCGCTCCAGTTTTTTCTCCGCACGCTCTTCCCGGCGGTCGCGGTCATCCTGCTGGTACATACCATGGAACTTCATCAGGGACTGGTCGTCTTCGCCGAGGGCGCCCGTGATCTCCTGGTTGAGGCCTTCCACAAGGGTGCCCCGCAGCCCATCGCTTTTCTGCTTGATCCGCTCTACCGGAGACAAATTCTTTGCTTCGTTCGCTATCGTTTTTACTTCGCTCATTATTGCTTATTGGAATTCATTACATCGCCCTGTTTCATCTTTCACATCCGTCTTCCCATCCCGCATTTTTCCGATCGGCTCCGCCCCTTAATACACATCCTTCATATATCTCCCGGCCTCTTTCAGCTCGTTCAGATATCCTGCAGCCTGGGTCTCATTCTTATTTCCTGCCCGTCTGATGATCTCGAGGATCGCGTTTTCAACGTCTACGCTCATCGGTTCCTTGGCCCCGCATACATAAACAGAGGCCCCGGCTTCCAGCCATCCGAAGAATTCAGCGGCCTGGCCCAGCATCCTGTGCTGTACATAGACTTTCTCCTGCTGGTCTCTTGAAAAAGCAGTATTGACCCGGGTCAGCACGCCGGTCTGTATCCAGTTCTGGATCTCCGTCTGGTATAAAAAATCGGTCGTGAAATGCTGATCGCCGAAGAACAACCAGTTCCTTCCGCTGGCGCCCGTCGCATCTCTCTCCGCCAGGAAGGAACGGAATGGCGCAATCCCCGTTCCCGGTCCGATCATAATGATATCCTTATCGGAAGACGGTAATTTGAACTGCCCGTTCGGGTGGACATAAAAGGCTAATTCCCCTTCGGGTAACAATTCGCACAGCGCCTCCGAGCAAAGTCCGTGCTTCGTCTCGCCATTCACGGCAAAACTGTCTTTTGCCACCGTTATATGGACTTCCTCCGAATGCGCTTCAGGCGAAGAGGATATGGAATACAGTCGGGGCGCAACAGGTTCAAGGCTGCCGATCACTTCTTCGAACTGTGCGGTGTTCGTTACCGGATAGATCTTCAGCAGATCCAGCAGACCGATCTTCGTCTCGGGAATATCCTGTTTTACGATCGCCGCGTATTTCTTTACTACCCGCTCGGGCAGGTAGACGATGTTCAGTTTTTTCTTCAGCAGGTTAAAGATGCTCACTGGCTCATTGCGGAAAGTAAGGGTCTTCACCGGGTCGATGCCGGTAAGGGAGATAATGGCCTCTACCATCGCAAGGGGATTCTCGGGAGTAATCCCGACAGAGTCGCCCGGCTGATATTCCAGGCCTTCCGCGCTGATCTCCAGATGATGGGTCTTCTTGCCGGAGCCCTGGTCGTTCAGGTTGACATTGCTCAGCACCGTGCCCGCATAGATCTTTTTTCCAGCGCCTTTCCGGACGACCACAGGAGCACTCGTCAGGACCGACCCCGCCTGGCTCCCGCCAAAGTTGCCTGCCGCACCTGCGCCGCTGCCCGTTCCGCCAGCGACAGCACCGAGACCGCCAGCAACACCACTGTTCAGTCTGCGCAATACCTCTTCAAACCAGCTTCCGGCTTCCGCCTCATAATCCGTGTCGCATTTCTGCAGGGATACGATGCGCTCGCCCCCCGATCTGTGCAGTTGCTGGTCCACATCTTCGCCGGTCTTGCAGAACAGGGGATAAGCGGTATCCCCAAGCGCCAGCACGCTGTACTTTAATTTATCCAGCTTCAATCCGTTCTGGTAGATATGATCATAGAATTTTTTGGCGGCAGATGGCGGCTCACCATCCCCCTGGGTGCTGATGACGGTAAAAAAATATTCTTCCTTGGTCAGATCCGTCAGACGATACTGATCAAGACCCACCAATTTTGCATTGATCCCGCTCTTTTTTGCTCTTGCGGCAAATTCAGCCGCTAATTTCTTGGCATTGCCGGTCTCCGTTCCATAGGCAATGGTGATCTTGCTAACAGCAGGCTTTGCAGGCGTTTCACCAGAGGACCTGACGCCCAAACCCAGTCCGGCGGCCTCCAATGCTTTTCCAGCCTCTTCCGGGGTCTGCGCTACCAGACCGGCCAGATAGCCGTTCAGCCAGATCAGCTCTTCCCGGGTGGCGCCGGCCACCAGTTCCTGGATGATCTTTAATTTTGGTCCTGCTAACATAATGGGTCGTTTAATTATTTTCAGATGGGCAGGAGCTATGCTCTTTCTTCTGCCTTTATTTTTTTTGTTTCTACCGGTTTGAAATAAGATCCTTTTCCGGCATTTCCATTGACGGTACCGTCCGGCAGCCATTGAAAGGACTCGTGCAAAGCAGCCACTTTTCCGATGATGATCAGGGTGGGGGAGACATATCCGCCAGACCCGTTCTCCGGTGAGCTCAGGTATTCGTGAATGGGCACGCTGTGTACCTGCTGCAGCGGCGTGGTGGCCTGCTCGATCACGGCCAGCCATTTGTCCTTGCCGATCCCATGAGCCAGCAACTTTTCCACCAGCAGATCCGATGTCTCCGCCGACATATAGAACACCAGCGTATCGTCGGTCCGGGCCAGCTCTTTCCAGTAGGACTCGGACAGGACATCCTGCTTGTAACAGGTAAGGAAGCGCACCGCGGTGGAATGCCCCCTCGCCGTCAGCGGGATGCCGGCATATGCCGCTGCTCCGAGAGCGGCCGTTATCCCGGGTACGATCTCATAGGGGATATGGTTCTCCGTCAGGGCTTTCAGCTCATCCAGTATATTCGAGAACAGCGAGACATCACCCCCCTTCAGACGGACGACCAGCTTGCCCTGCCGCGCATATTCCACCAGCAGCTCGTTGATCACGGGTTGGGGAGTGGAGCCGCCTTTGCCGCTCTGCTTTCCTACCGGGAGGATAACCGCTTTTGGGTTCGTATAGTCATACAGGATCGTTTCGCTGACCAGCCGGTCCGCGATCACGACATCTGCCTGCTGCAACCAGCGCAGGGCCTTCAGCGTAAGCAGCTCGGGATCCCCGGGGCCTGCCCCGGCGAATACTACCTTACCCGTAAGTTGATGTGTCTGATTCATTTTTATTTCTTTGTCATTGGATCATGCACGCTCCGACCGTGACATGGCTCGTTTCATCGATCAGGATGGCCCCGCCATTCGCCTGCAATTCCTTATAGCTGTCGAAGGGCAGGGGAGAGGCCGTCCGGATCGTCGCCCTGACGATATCGTTCAGTCCCGCCTGTTCCAGCGAATAGTTCTTTTCCAGGGTGTTCACATCCAGCCGGTATTCGATCTCCTTTACCACGCTCTTCACGGTGCGGCTGCCCATCTGGAGCAGATATTTATTTCCGCGGATCAGCGGCTTGGAATCCATCCAGCACAGCAACACTTCCAGCTCCTGGTCCACATGCGGCTGCAATTCATTTTTTACGATCAGATCGCCACGGCTGATATCCAGGTCGTCTTCCAGGTGCAGGATCACGCTCTGCGGGGCAAAAGCCTCATCGACCTCTTTGCCACGGCTCTCGATGGCCTTTATTTTGCTCTTCAATCCCGCAGGCAGGATAGTCACCGGGTCGCCTTTCTTATAGATCCCGCTGATGATCTTACCGGCATAGCCCCGGTAATCATGTAATTCCTCTGTCTGCGGGCGGATGACATATTGCACGGGCAGCCGCGCATGGGTAAGGTTGATATCCTTTTCCACTTCCACTTTCTCCAGCAATTCCAGCAACGTGTCCCCGTCATACCAGCCGAGGTTTTCCGACCTGTCCACGATATTGTCCCCCTTCAATGCGCTGATCGGCAGGTAGACCACGTCTTTCAGGTCAAGCGCTTTGGCGATCTCCGCATAATCGATCGCCACATTATTATAAACGTCCTGGGAATAATCCACCAGGTCCATTTTATTGATGGCTACCACCACATGCGGGATATTCAGCAAAGAAGCGATGATAGAATGACGGCGGGTCTGCTCCACGACCCCGTTGCGGGCATCTACGAGGATAATGATCAGGTTGGCATTGGAAGCCCCCGTGACCATATTTCGGGTGTACTGGATATGTCCCGGAGCATCCGCGATGATAAACTTACGTTTGGGGGTTGAAAAATATTTATACGCGACATCGATGGTGATGCCCTGCTCCCTTTCCGCACGCAGCCCGTCGGTCAGCAGCGCCAGGTCGATCTCCCCGTCTTCCTTATTGCGGCTCTGCTTTTCCAGCGCTTCGAGCTGGTCGGCGAGAATGCTTTTGCTGTCATACAGCAGGCGTCCGATCAGGGTGCTTTTCCCGTCATCCACGCTGCCTGCAGTTATGAAACGAAGTAGATCCATGTTGTCAGTTATTTAAATTCGATCCTGTTCAATTTTTTTTCTGTTCGCTCCGCGATCCGGTCCTCTCCCGGTCCGGCGCAACCGCTAAAAATATCCGTTCTTCTTCCTGTCCTCCATTGCGGCCTCCGACACCTTATCATCGATCCTCGTCTCGCCGCGCTCGCTGGTGCGGGTCGCGGTGATCTCGCGGATAATGTCGTCGATAAGAACTGCTGTCGATTCAACGGCGGCCGTGCAGGTCATATCGCCCACGGTACGATAACGCACCTGCTTCTTCTGGACCCTGTCCCAGCCATCCAGACGGATAAAAGGCGATACGGCGACCCATTGCCCTTCAAAGTCGATCACATCCCGTTCATGCGAAAAATAAATGGAAGGAAGCGCAATGTTCTCCCGTCGTATATAATTCCAGATATCCAGCTCCGTCCAGTTACTGATCGGGAACACCCGCACATTTTCCCCTTTACGGATCCGGCCATTATAGGTATTCCAGAGTTCGGGCCGTTGTCTTTTCGGATCCCATCCGCCGAATTCATCTCTCACGGAAAATATCCTCTCCTTGGCCCTCGCCTTTTCTTCGTCCCTTCTGGCCCCGCCGATAAGGGCGTCGAAACCGAATTCTTCAATCGTATCCAGTAACGTAAAGGTCTGCAGCGCATTGCGGCTGGCGAATTTGCCGGTTGGCTCCGTCAGCTGCTTAGACCGGATCGTATCTTCCACCTTACGGACGATCAGCTTTTCACCGATCCTCGCCGCCATCGCATCCCGGAAATCAAGCGCTTCCTGGAAATTATGCCCCGTATCGATATGCACCAGGGGAAAAGGGAATTTCCCCGGACGGAATGCCTTCAGTGCAAGCTCCACGAGGGTGATCGAATCCTTACCGCCGCTGAAAAGCAGTGCCGGCCTTTCGAACTGCCCCGCCACTTCTCTCATGATATGGATAGCCTCAGACTCCAGTTGGTCGAGATAATCCAGATGATATTTGCCAGTTGTACTCATATTAATTTTTTATCCTGATCCCTTTCCGCTTCCTACTCATTTCCGTGTTCGCGAACTTTGCCGCCTCATTTCACATGAAGCCCGCATTCCTTCTTGCTGCTGTCTTCCCACCACCATCTTCCCGCACGGAAATCCTCACCGGCCCTCACGGCACGGGTGCAGGGCGCGCAACCGATGCTCACAAACCCCTTGTCATGAAGCGTATTATACGGTACCTCATTATTATCGATATATTCTTTCACTTCATCCGTGCTCCAGTGCAGCAGCGGATTGTACTTGATCACCTTATTATGGTCATCCCATTCCAGCAGCTGATGGTCCTTCCTTTCCGGCGAATGTTCCGCCCTCAGCCCCGTGATCCAGACCGCCTTTCCAGCCAGGGCCCTTCTCAGTGGCTCTACTTTGCGGATATGGCAGCATTCCTTCCGGTTGGGTACGGATTCATAAAAGGCATTTGGCCCCCGCTCGTTCAGATACCCCTCCAGCATGGCCCTGTCAGGAAAATAAGCCAGAATTTTCGTGTCGTATTTTTCGTTCGTCCCACTCCAGACCGAATAGGTTTCGGCAAACAAGCGGCCCGTGTCAAGCGTAAATATGGAAATGGGCAGCGCGGCCGATAAGATATGATGGGCGATGACCTGGTCCTCTATACCGAAACTCGTCGAAAACACCGTCTGCCCCGGGAATTCCGAAGCAAGGAATTCCAGCGCGTCCTTTATGGATAATCTACTGACCCGGTCGAGTAATCGGGGAATATTATTTTGTATCGGCTGTGTATTGGTGTCCATGTTCAGTGGTAGTTGTTTTCGGGGGGAAATGTCTAAAGAAGGCTGGTATAGACAAGCGGGGTCAGCAACAACAACAATTGCTGTGAGAGGAGATGGGCATATAGTTTCTTAAGTCTACCATTGTGATGGACAAAGATAATGTGCAAAGCCCATATAAAAAATATTTTTTGCCGGGGCGCCGACGGCGACTCCCGGACCCGGTGCCCTGATCGGAATATCCTACAAAACCAATTGAGTATGAAAAAGTTACCTGCCTACGGCCCGGCAAGACCTCCTCGTCTCAGCCTATTTCAGGGGCGCTCCCGGATCGGGGGCGCCTTTTGCATATTGTTTCTCCCATTCGCTCATCTGCAGCAGGATCTGGTAGCAGGAAATGATGTCCTGCGCAAACTTCGCCTGTTTGTCCGAGAGATTGCCCCCCTTTCCCTGCAAAGCCATCTGTGAATTGATAGCCAGCTGCTCATCGGTCATGTTATCTCCAAGAGACTTGTAATAACGCATCTGCTGCTCGAGGTCCTTCTTCAGCGAAGCGGCCACCTTCTTTGCCAGGGTCAGGTCACCCGATACATAACAGGCGTCGAGGAACCGGAAAGAGAAGAAGTCATGCAGGTTATTCTGGTTGGAAGCCATTCCATACGGGAAATTGGACTGCTTCACCCGCTCGTCGAAATGCTCCAGGATCTTGCGCGCCGAATCTTTCTTGCCGGCCGCTGCCAGGCTCATCGCTATCTGGGCATGCGCGAACTTGATGCTGTTCAGGTGGCGGCGGTTCTCCTCGTCATAATATACCCCGTCCTTATCGGCATTGCCATAGGCGAACTTCGTCATCAGGGTCTGGTAGGCCACATCGTTGTCGACATTCCCATTCTCCACAGGCGTCAGCTGATAGGACAATCCTTTCAGCCTTACATATTTTGACAGTCCCAGTTCCGCAAGGTCCTGGGGTGAGGTGAAGCATATCGGCCTTTGCCAGTTATTGGTCGCAATGATCGCCAGCATGGCGAGGTCATTTTTCAGCAGATAGGTTTTCTGCGCCGGAAGATCGAGATGCAGCTCGCTGACCACGCTGTCTTCCGGATGAACGGTGCCATTGCTTCTGACCGTATTGATATCTACCGGTACGGAGAATTTCTTCACCGGCAGCATGTTGAGGGTCATGCCGCTTTCGGTCTGCCGGGTATATTTCGGGTCGTCGCTGGCTACCACATTCTTCAATATATCCTTGAGATCATAATATTTGTTGCTGTCGAACCCGGGCATCTTATCATTATAATAAATGACATTCCGCTTTTCGCCCATGATCTGCTCGGGCGTAAACAATACATCGAACGGAGCGCTCTGGTTGACCTTATACCTCAGCTGGTTCATATACCAGTCGGTGCCCAGCAGGGTATTGACCATGACGCGTACATCAGGGCGGATGCCCTCCACTTCCTGCGCATACCACAGGGGGTAAGTATCGTTGTCGCCAAAGGAGAACAGGATGGCATTCGGAGGACAGCTTTCCAGATAATCCTTTGCAAGATCTCTGGCCAGCGTCTTCTTGCTGCGGTCGTGATCGTCCCATTCCTGATTGCCCATAAGGAAAGGCACGGCGAGGAAACAGATCCCCGCTGCCGCATAGTTTGCCATGGCGGTCTTGCCCTTGAACGATCTTTCCAGTATTTCCTTCACCCAGATCACGCCCAGCCCGATCCAGATGGCAAAGGCATAAAAAGAACCTGCAAAAGCATAATCCCTTTCGCGCGGCTGAAGGCCTGCCTGGTTAAGATAAAAGACGATGCCAAAGCCCGTGAGGACGAACAGCAGCCCGGTGATCATGAAATCCCTGCGGTTGCGTTTGTACTGAAAGACCAGACCGATCAGCCCAAGGATAAAGGGCAGCATATACATCCGGTTGTAGGATTTATTATTGGTATGGATGCTATCCGGCAATTTGCTCTGATCGCCCAGCCGCCACGTGTCGAGGAAGGGTATTCCGCTGATCCAGTTACCGTCGCGGGGATTTCCAAATCCCTCGAGGTCATTTTGCTTGCCGGAGAAATTCCACATGAAATAGCGGAAATACATCCAGTTCGTCTGATAGTTCAGCATGTATTTTAAGTTATCCATCATGCTTGGCTGGTCGCCTTCGGATAAACCGGAGAATGCCATATAGGTGTCCTTCTCGCGTCTGTCGTTGCTGCTGTTCCACATACGCGGCAAAAAATGCGAGGAAGGAGTATTACCCCAGTCCTGTCCGGTGATCCTTCCCGCCACCTCGTATTTTTCTTTTCCTTTTACATAGAGGTCTCCGCCATCGACGCCCGGCGGCTGATCGGTATAGTCGGGACCATACAGCAAAGGCCAGTCGCCATACTGGTCACGGCTGAGATAGCCTTCCAGACTTACGGGGTTGTCGACATTGTACATATCCACGGCCGGGTCTGCATTGGAGCGGATGACGGTGGTGAAATAGGTCGAGTAACCCAGCAACATAAAGGAGATACACCAGAGGCCCAGCTTGAGGTAATAATATTGTTTGCGTACGGCCCAGCGGATGCCCACGATGATGAGGGCGGTCAGCAGGATAAAGAAAAAAGCAAATCCGACGAAGAAAGGCATGTTCAGGCTGTTGACAAAAAAGATGTCGAAGGCGCCGGCGCCCTTGATGGTGTACTGGATGACGAACTTCAGCACGACGCCCGTAATGGCACAGCCCAGGACCAGGGCAAGGATCGTGCCCCAGGTTGTTGGCTTGTAGCGTCTGAAATAATAGACAAGGACAATAGCGGGTATAGTGAGCAGATTCAGCAGATGGACACCGATGGAGAGGCCCATCATATAAAAGATAAAGATGATCCATTTGTCGGAACCGGCCTGTTCGGCATTGTCCTCCCATTTAAGGATGGCCCAGAAGACCAGCGCGGTAAAGAAGGCTGAGGAGGCGTAAACTTCCCCCTCGACGGCGCTGTACCAGAAGCTGTCGCAGAACGTATAGGCCAGGGCGCCGATGACGCCGGCGCTCATGATGGTGAACAGTTGTTGCGTGCTGGGATCTCCAGGGCTGGTGAAGCTTACTGAACCTGCCGGCGTTCCTGCGGCGGTCACGGGGCGCATGACGATCTTGCGGGCAAAATGGGTGATGGACCAGAACAGGAAGAGGATGGAAAATCCGCTGGCGAGCGCGCTCATGAAATTGACGCCGCGGGCGGCGGTCAGCGGGTTATCGCCAAAAAGGATGATAAAGAAGCGGCCCATCAGGACGAACAGAGGGGCGCCCGGAGGGTGGGGGATCTGGAGCTTGTAGCAGCTGGAAACGAACTCGCCGCAGTCCCAGAAGCTGCCGGTGGGTTCCATGGTCATCACATAAACGGTACAGGCGACGACACACACGACCCATCCCACGATATTGTTTACTCTGTTGAAATTCATATAGAAGGCTTTTAAGGAAGGGGCAAATATAAGGAGCTTCCGCTTTATTTCGGTGACCGTCCAGGCTAATTTACAAGTATCTTCACGGTCTTCTCCCCCCCCTCCATGATCACCCTGACAAAATAAACTCCCCGGGCAATATTGCCGGGCCGGAGCACATTCAGGAATCCATGGGTGCTCACCGTCTGGAGGATCCTGCCGGAAATATCGGACAGGCGGACACTTTCACAATTAACCGAAGTGCTGATATAAAGGATGCCGGTCCGGACCGGGTTGGGATAACAGCTGACGATCAGGTTGTTTATCGTATCGCTGACACTGCGCACAGGCGAGTATTTAAAGCTCCCGTCAAGTCCCACCATCTTCAGCCGGTAAAAGTTTATCCCATTGATAAGGTGGTAGTCCGTGTATTGATAATGATGGATCATGCCGCTGTCGCCGGTGGCCTTAACGGAATCGATAGCATAAAAATTCGCTCCGTCGCCACTCTTCTGGATGATGAACCGGCTGGTCGCCTTTTCCTCCTTTGTGCCCCATTGCAGCAAGGCCCCGCTGTTTGTTTTCGCCGCGGTAAAGGATAACAGGGCCAGCGGATAGGGACGGCCCACGCCCGGATTGCCGTTATTGATCCAGAATTCGGAGAATCCGCTGACGAAATATTCTGCATAATATCCCTTGTCATAGGGGATAATGCTCAGGTCCTTATGCGGTGAGAAGAACCGGAAAGTACCGCTGGAGTCATTGCGAAGGACGCTGTCCTCCTCTGCTGCGACAGGACTGCTGTACTGCATGACGCCTGCCTGATAGGCATCGCCTGGGTTCGGACAGCCGCTGCAGCCCGATGCATGGATCAGGCTGTCCGCTTCGCTGGCCAGGAAATAATATCTCACCGAAACTTCGCCCATCGGGGGATTGGCAGACCGGATCACAATATTCCTGTTCAGATAATACTGGCCACCGTCATTGCGTACCGGCCCCGGATAGAAATGGACTTCCGCACGGGTGGCGCCAAGGTCCTGCCCATTCGGATTGATCGACAGGATACGTCCTCCTCCCTGATCGAAATGGATCCAGCCGTTACCGCTGACGGGTTGGACAAGACCGCTGCTGATATCCGGACCGCTATAGACCGGCGCCTTGTCGAATATATGCACATCGTCGATACCTACGCCTTCCAGCGTAGTGCCCGGATCGCTGCTCATGACAATGCGGAACCGGACCACGTGCCCATTGGAGGGGATATCGTAGCTGGACACATGCCAGATGGTGTCGGACAACTGCCAGGCCTGTCTGCCGCTGTTATCATACCAGTTGGTGCCGCTGTCCTCCGCCACCCGTCCCAGCTTTGTCCAGGTCACTCCATCCGTACTGTACTCGGCCCAGTGGTAATCGCAGTCACAGGTGCCTTCTGTCTGAAAGATATGGCTGAAGGACAACACAGGACTGGTAAGCCCACTCAGGTCGAAGCAGGGAGAATACAGATAAGACAATTCATTGTTGTTATATATGCTGGTCAGGCTGGTGACCCAACATTTGGAGCCATTCGCCGCCTTGTTGATAACGATCTTTGCCGGTGTTCCCCATTCCCAGCTGCTGTTGATCCCGCCGGTATACCAGGATCCGTCGCTGTCCTCGAATCCTTCCAGATAGGGAAAGCTGCTGATGACCGGAGTGGTCTGGAAGCCGATGTCGGATGCCGTGTCATTACCGGCATAATTGTCGCCCGGATACTTTGCCCATCCTCTCAGGGTATAATGCCTTGGCGCGGAAAGATCGGCCTTATGGGAGAAAGTATAGGTGATGGAGTCCAATCCGTTGATCACCGGTATGGATTCCGTAACGGTCAGGCCATTGACAGAATAGCTCACCGGCACATTGACAGCGGCGACAGGACTGTAGTTCCTTACTTTCAGCCGGATGGTTTCCGCACCCGAAAGGGTACAGACGCCCGTAAGATTGGGAGGCACCAGGGCCGGCACGCTGATATCGTTGACCGCGCGGGTGATGGTAATGTCGTCGAAGGAATATCCGTCATCGAGATCGCCGTCCGGGATCACGGAATTGGCCGAAGTAAATCCTTCCTCCCCGAATTTTACCTGGAAGCTGCTGCTCACCGCCTGGGCCGGAATGGCCCCTGCAAGGACATCGCCGATATTGATATGGGGTGCTGGCTGGTAGATTCCAATCATGGACGCATCCGTGCTGAGCGTATGAACGGGGATCCATGCCGAACCGTCGTTCCCCCTTATCCATACCTTATTACCGGGCAGGTTGAAGTCGATGCCCTGGTTCCGGTAAAAAAAGTCCAGCCAGAGATCGTCGCCGGCTGAATAACCGGACAGGTTGAAGGTAAGGATGAGACTGTCGGCGCTGGAGGAGGCGCTGTAATTGGTCTCGTCCAGTATTGCGCTGCGGCTGCCCGTCCTTGCAAACCCCGAATTGACAAAGGTTCGGATCCTGCCGTTGGAGTTGCTGGTGGAAAAATCACTGCGGTCCACTCCGTCGAGGCCCACGACCGCGGAGCCATGTGTCTGTACAGTGGCGGATTCGAAACCCTCCGTATAGGCAGGGCTCAGGGCAATGGGATCGTTCTGCAGCTGCCTGATCACCCTGCTGAACGTATCGTTGGCGGAGGAAGGATCGCCGGGATAGCTTACCCATGCCTGTATGGAATAAGCGCCGGCGGCAGAGAGGTCGCAGCCATTGGTAAACTGATAATAATATTCCGTGTTCGGAGCAATGACGGCGCTTGTACTTTCCGTGACAATGCTTCCTCCGTTGATCCGATAGGAAAGGGAATACGATCCGCTGGTTGGGATGGTGCCAAGATTTCTGATACCGATCCTCACCGGACTGCTGCTGCTCAGTTGGGATGTGGTGTACATTCTCCCGGTGACGGGCGACGTCATGATGTCGGCTGCAAGATCATTGTCCAGTGCCGGAAGGGCGCAGACTCCCCCTGATGGTAAAATATTGGCGGCAATGGAGCGTCTTCCGGGTATAGTATTATTGACGGCCCTGACGGCAAGCCAGTAGCTGCTGTCCTTGCTGAGGCCGCCTAGTAAATAGCTGGTAGCCGTTGTATTGGCGATGGTCTGCATGGTGTCGCCCTTCAGCCGCATGATATCATAGCTGGCGGCAGAAGTGACGGCTGCCCAGCTGATCTGCGCATATCCCTGACAGGGGTTGGTAACCGTGATGCCCGGCTGCCCGAGGACCGTAAAGCTATAATTGCTCGTAGCGGAATAGCCCGTGCCGTTCCGGGTGACCCGTATCAGGGCCTGGCTGGCTGCTGTGGAAGGCGTCGTCCAGGTATAACTGCGGTTCGTGGCCGGCACCGCGTTGCTGACGATGCTCCAGCTGCTGCCATTGTCGGCTGAATATTCGATGCTGAAAGGATTGGTATCTCCGCCGTATGCGGTCCAGCGGATGGTTTCGGGCTGGCCCGGTACCCAGGTCTCGTTGCCTGCGGGATATTCGAGAACGACCGATGGCTGGATGACCTGATAAGCGACCACAAAGGGCTGCGGACCGGCAGGAATGACAGTGCCTTTTATGCTTATCGAAAAGCTGCCCGCTGGTGGGTTGTCGATCACCACCTGTTCGATATTGTTCAGATTATCCACTCCTTCGGTGGCGGCATCGTTCAGATGGGCCAGATCAGTATTCAGGATCATCGGATGATGCAGGACTCCGTCCGGGGAGCTCACGGTGAGGTCCAGGTTATTGACCAGCGTGCTCGCGGCAAAAGGGGCGGCCGGGGCGTCAGGCCAGTATAAAAGGATCTTTACCTGCTGCGTGCCGGCTGGAACGCCGGGCAGTGTAAACGATGCGTTGCCGTTATTGGTCACCTCACCAGTGAAATAATGGTTGCCTTCCATCGCCTCGGCGGTGGCAAGGACATTCAGCATGCCAAAGCCAAAGATAAAGTCGGGTCCCGGCTTGCCCAGATCGGTGGCGCTGTTGCACACCAGGGCTTTGATCAGCGCGGCGGAGGGATCGGCCCCGCTGTGCAGTTGCCGGTAACGTTCATAAAGGAGAGCAACCGAACCGGTAACGGTCGGGGTGGCCATGCTCGTACCGGAACTGGTTCCGTAGGTATTATTCGGAGTCGTGGAAATAATGAAGGTGCCGCCAGCCGTAATTTCTGGCTTGATCCTTCCGTCATTCACAGGCCCGCAGCTCGAGTTGGGGGCGAAGATGGTATTGCCGGGGTTAAGGTTATTCAGCGAGCCGACAGTCAGCACGTTTTTCGCGCACTGGAAGCCCGATTTGATCGTTCCGAACGGTGCAGAGTAGGGGGCGCAGGAGAGTGCCCCGTCATTGCCCGCCGCAAATATATTCAGCAAGCTGGGGTAAGCCAGCATCAGCGCATCGAGGAAATTGGCATAGACATCGTATTCGCCTTCCCAGAGACAACCGTTGTCATACTGCGTATAGGAATTATTCGTCAGCACCATATGGTTATCGGCGACATAGGTAGGGGCATTGACCAGGATATCGTTGAAATACTGACTGATCAGCGTGGCCTGTGGCGCCATCCCTTTGTACATGGGATTGATGATACCTCCGCCGGCGGCCGTACCCGAGGTATGTGTACCATGGGTACTCACGGGAGCGGCGAACCGGTCCAAAAGCCTTCCGGTAAAATCCACATGCGTATAGGGGTCCGAGTTATCGCCCATGCCGACCGTAACTCCTCTGCCCTGGAGGTTCCGTCCCATGGAGGCGCCCAGGGCATCCGCACCATGGGACGCCCTGTTATTATAGTTCAGCGGATAAGCTTTTATACCCTGTACGCCCAGATAGCTGACAAAGGGGAATGCGGCGATCTTCCGCAGCACCGTCCCGCCGGCATTGATGAACACGGCATGCTCCGGCTGGATCCTTGTTGGAACGACCCTGGCCCCCGCCTGTATAAGCTCTTTGACGACATCGGCGCGGGTCATCGTTCCGAAGAAGCTGACGGCAATCAGCTTGTCATCGCCGCGTGAATAAGCCTCGGGGTCCTGCTGGATCTCTCTGGCGATTTTTACCTGTCCCGGAACAGGATAAACACCTGATGCAGCATATTTTTTGAGCCCTTCCGGCGAAAAGCTACCAGGCAGCTCGGCCAGAAAGGCATTACCGGGCAGATAATCGAAAAGATGGACACCCATCCCCGATAATTCCTTTATTTCGGGGATACCCGGTAATTTGTCGAATTGCAGGAGGACGTAGTATTTCTCTTTGTAAAGGGCGAGAGGCAACGAATCCCCGATGAGCCGCCCCGCCGATATATTGCGTACAGTAGTAATTGCGCCGCTTTTGAAAAATACCGTCTTCGCTCCGCCCTTGACGACCTGCCCGCTGACAGGTTGCAGGAACAAAAGACTGGCGAGCAGAAAAAGAGAGGCGACAGCTGATCGGCCGGGTCTTTCCTGAAAGAATGAGGTATGGCTGGAGGCAGTTTCGGTTTTCAATGTTGCAGAATGGATTTAGGCGGCCGGTTAGGATACAAGGTCTACAAAAACGGGGATTTGCAATATATATTTTCTCCCGGACAATAATCATTCAGGATACCGGCCGGCAATCCGGAAAGGGGTAGTAGTTTGAGCATTAATACCTTAACTTGCGCCAATTATCGGATAAAGTATATAGAAACATGTATAAAGCCGCATTCCTGGATATGGACGGGACACTCCTGAGAACGGACCACTCCGTGAGCGAACCCACCAAACAAACGATCCGCAATCTTATCGCCAGAGGAATACCCGTCGTGCTGGTGTCTGCCCGCCCCCTCGATGCCATGCTCCCTACGGCCCGGGAGATCGGTCTGGCGGAATTTCCGCTGGTCAGCCTGAATGGAGGGTATATCGTGGAGCAGGAACAACCCATCTTTCAGGCCATGGTCGGGTTGGACGCAACGGCCAGCGTGACGGAAGAGACCCGCCCTTTTGGAGCGACGATCGCCTATTATCTCCAGCGGGAATGGTTTGCCGAGACCAGCAATTCCTGGACCCAGCACGAGCAGAAGATCATGGATGTAAAAGTCCAGATCCTTCCTTTTCCGGAAATGGCCCGGCTATGGGCGGCGAAAAAGACAGGCCCCAATAAGATGATGCTTATGAACGAGCCGGATGCCATTGCAGCTGCGGAGGCACACCTCAAATCTGTCTTCGGGGATACCCTCAATATTTATACCTCCAAGCCGACCTATCTCGAGGTCATGGACCCACGCGGCTCCAAGTCAAATGCAGTGAGCTTCCTGATAAAAAGAATGGGCCTCGACAAAAGCGAGGTGGTGGCCATGGGCGATAACTATAACGACCGGGAAATGATCCGGTTTGCCGGAATGGGTGTGGCCATGGGCAATGCGCCCGACGAAATAAAGGCAGCGGCGGCATACACAACGGATACCAACAATAACGATGGCGTCCGGAAAGCCCTCGAGAAATTCTTTCCATAGCCACGCTTCCCCGCCCCTTCGGAACGCAGGTCCGCAGCATTCACAACGTTGATGGCTAAATGATCTCGTACAACCTTGCAAGGTTGATGAGCTCGACGGTGTTGGATATTTTCAGCTTATCCAGGATACGCGTTTTATGCGTGCCTACGGTGGATTTGTGAAGGCTCAGGGTATTGGCGATCTCAGATACGGAACTGCCTTTCAGCATCTGCAGCACGACCTCGAACTCCCGGTCGGAGAGGTCTTCGAAAGGGTTATCCTTTAATTTTTTGGTCAGCTCTCCCGATAAGATCTCGGCCAGGTTGTCGCTGATATATCGTTTTCCACCTAATACTTTCTGAATAGCGTATTTGATCTCCGATTCCTTGGAGTATTTATTCAGGTATCCGTGAGCGCCGATCTTCAGGAACCTTTTTGCAAAGAAAACTTCCTGGTTCATCGTGAAGATGATGATCTTCAGCGTAGGGTATTCCTTTAAAAGATAGGTGGTCAGGCTGAACGATTCGGTATGGGGCATGTTTATATCAAGGACCAGCAGATCGAAGGAGGCGGATTTCATTTTTTTGATCACAGTTTCCCCATCCTCGGCCTCATCGATAGTAACATCTCTTATGCTGCTATTGATGAGAAGCTTCAGGCCGGCCCTGACAATGGAATGGTCATCTGCAATTAAAATGTTGTGCATGTGGGTTTTGTTTACAGGGTCTGGTATCCCAAATATAAATCATTCTTTTATTGCCAAGGTGGGAGATTTTGTGGCGGTCCTGAGTCCGGCTTATAATTTCTGCGGGCTGGCAACGATCCTGTCTTTATAGGATCTCACTGCGGTCTCCAGCTTCTTGTATTTTTTTATAACGGAATGCAGGAGCAGGATATAAAAAGATACGGAAAGGAAAATAATGATCAGCCATTTATAGGTGCCATTCTGGCTTATGGACAGATATGCGCTGCTGTTGGTCCTGAAAAGCACCTTCTCCAGTATGGCCAGCAGACAACAGCCGGCTACCATGCTGATGATCCGGAACGAATGCATATATCTGTTCAGCACGATCTCGATCTTACCGAGAAAATCGATCAGCGGCAGCGCCAGCAGGGACGGATAATCCGCATAGAAAAGGATCCTGAGCTGGCAATAGATAAAATAGCTGAGGAGCAGAAAAAGAGCGACCTGCTGGTACAGATCGTTGCCATCCGTCCTCCATGAATTTCTCAGTTCCCATCCATTGAACAGCCATATGGCGATAGCTGCGACGATGCGGGCTACCAATTTTTTCTTCAGGTAAAAGGACGCTGGAAAAGGATTCTGAAGGGCCATTTTTTCAAGGTCGGAGCTTAATACAGGCCGTTCTTCCATGGACATTTCCGGAAACTCATTCCAATATTCTGAAAGTTTCCTTAACTCCATATCAGTTCCTTAAGGTAAGGGATAAAACTTTTTTTCGCAGGCGTTTCATTGACCCCGCCAGAGGCTCCCGATGTTCCGGCGATCTTCCGCGCAACTACCCGCATTTCCGGGATCCTTCGTTCGGTTGCCTGCATACCCGCCGGGCCACTCTCCGGCAACCCCGATAAGCGGGGGATCTCCGATGGCGCCACATGCTCGAAATTCAGGAACAAAAGGATCTTTTCATAGTCCGTGATCTCGCCCACCTCCTCTCTGAATCTTACCATGCTTTTCTGATAATCCGGGGATTTGAACTGGATCTCCCTGCCCCCATCTCCCGGCCCTTCACCCGGTAAGCCCAGACTTCCCGACAGGGAATGAAGGGCAGCCATGTTGATGCAGGCCCTTAGCAGCAGCGTGCTTTTTTCTTCATTCGTCCTGTCCGCCTCGATGCTCCTGGCCGTCGCGGCAATAATGCCCGCGAACAGATGCTGATGCTCTTTATAGTTGGTGCTGAAAAGACGGCAGATGGAATAGATTTTCTTGTGCTGATTTTTGAGAAGCGAACGGGTGCCTTCGGTGGCAAAAGGAGGAGCCTTTGGATTATACATAGGTATGGATTTCGGTGGAACGGGTCAATTCTGTAGTAAATATTTCAAAAAACCGGCACATCTTATAATCGGTAATGTCCTTTCGGTTACTCAAAAGGACAAGGCGCAGTTACACGCATATCGTGAGCAAATACATAATAATAAGTTCAATACGAGATAATAAAAAATATAATGTAAAAACAAGCCCCCACAGATGTAGAACAACAACTACAATCAATTAAATAATTAACTATAAGCAGCTGGAAGCCTTATTAATAACTTGTAGTTCAGGCATCAGCGGGATCGGATTGGACATATGGGCTCTTATAGTAATGGCTGAATAAATTAAATCCAATGAGTTATGTATCTCTTGAAAATTCAGAACCTTTTCTGAAATGTTTTGAGGTGATCGCAGAAGACAAGTCCTGCATTGTTTCCGATTCTGTTCTTTATTTCTCAGGGCCCACGGGAAAAGGCTTTATCACGGCAGCCGGGATCCCGACGGGTATCGATGTCCTCGCCATAAACGTTTCCATGCTGACGGATGACCTTACGTTCCGCTTTCTTCCCTCCCAGAGCACTTCTTCCTATATACTCAGCTTCGATGAGATCAGCCTTCCGGGTAAGGCCGACAATGAGCTGTCGCTGCCTGCCACGGCTATGCAGAACGAACGGTCGGATTCTTCCGTATCCATTACCGATTCGGATTTTGGCAAGGTCGTGGTTTATCCCAAAGACAGAGAGATCCGCTCCCTTATTGTCAGGGTGCAGAAATCCAGCCTGAGCAAGCTGATCCCGGATTTTGACGCGGGCACGATCCAGTCCATTCTGTCCACAGCCAAGGGCAACTCCTCGCTTACCTGGCCCATTACCTTCAAATACCGCCTGCTGATCAATGATTTCATGGCAGAGATCGTACAGCACCCTTTCCGGGAATTATTCACGATCAGGAATATTTCCATCCTTGTGGAATACCTGCTTCAGCAATTCTTCGTTATGGACAAGCTGGTAAAAGAAGGGGATTATCTCAGCGGGCAGGATATGTATAACCTCTCAAAGGTGGAACAATATCTCTGCGCCAATTACAGGACGGAATTTCCGGGCGTAGAAAAGCTGTCCCGGATCTCGGCCATGAGCCCCACAAGCCTGAAAACAAAATTCAAAAAATACTACGGGGAGACCCTTTTCGGTTATTATCAGAAGAACAAACTCGAGCATGCCAGAAAATTGCTGGACGGCAAAGTGCCGGTGAAAGTGGTGGCGACGGAGATCGGGTATTCGAACCCTTCCCATTTTACCCTGGCATTCAAAAAAGAATATGGTTTTTCACCCTGGCATTATCTGAACCCGCAATAACATATAACCACCCCTTAAAAAACTTTTTGACTTTTTAACTCGTTGCTCTATAAAACTCCTTATCCTGTAAAACCAAACCCCCTTAACGCTAACCCGGAAATGCATTACTATGAAGCCCCTGAACCTGTCGCTGGACTCCCTGAGGACCGACGCTGAACCCCGGACCGGTCCCGGATACTTTTTTTTGGAACGACTTCCCGTTGGCCTTACGGTCGCCAGTTACAGGGAAACATCCGAATGGCTCGATATCACGGTGCCACCCTTTGGCGAGCAAGGCCTCGTGCTGGTATTGCTCAGCTACAAAGGAGAACTGCAGATCGTGCTGGGCAGCGGCAAGGACCTGATCCAGCCGGTAAGCCCCGGTCTCGCGCTGCTGTCCGCCGGGGACAAGCCCCTGATCTTCCGTTCCGTCACCCCGGTCGTATTTTCCGCCGTCATATTGTTTATACCCCGGACCTGGATCGCGGACTTCATGAGCGGCAATGACAATTTCTGGAAGATCGAGCAGCTCCTGCAGAAAGACCCGAATATCGTCACCTGCCGTCTGGGGAGAAGACAGCTCTCGTTATTCTCTTCGATGCTGACCTATGAACCCGGGTCGGGGAGCGGCCTGCTGGAAATTCAGAACGCCGCATTGTCCCTGCTGGAATATTTTTGCTGCAACCGTCACCGGAGTCTGCTCGGCGCCACCTCTTCCGAGGCCATCGGCAATGAGGATGATCTGAGCCTCATCCGCGAGGTCGAATCCTATATTTCGGAATATTATTGTTCGGACACGTTTACGGTGGACTCGATCCTTAAAAAAACCTATACGAGCTACCATAAGCTGAACTTCCTGTTCAAGTCGATGCATGGCATGACCATCTCCGAATATATCCGGAACAAAAGGATCGAGAAGTCGAAAGAAATGATCGCAGATAATGCAAAGTCCATCAGCCAGATCGCTTATGAGATAGGCTATTCCAGCATCAGCAATTATATACTCGCCTTTAAGAAGATCTATCAGATAACGCCCGGAAAATACAAGAAGCAGCTGAGCGCGTAAGCTACTCAGTCCTGCCGAACCACAGCGTGACCACTGTGCCTTCCTTTTCCTTGCTTTCTATGGATACTACGCCCCCGATCCGCTGGGAAAGATCGTAAACGAATTTATGTCCGAGCTGGCTACCGCTTTTCAGGTCCTCTTCCTTGCCGTTCTGCAAAAAAGAATCGATCTGCAGCTGACTCATGCCCTTCCCGGTATCGGAAATGGAAATGATCGTCCCGGCATTTTCCTCACAAGCCTTTATTCGTATCGTCCCCTTTTCCGTGTACTTGTTGGCGTTATCGACCAGGTTGCGTATGATGGTGATCAGGATATGCGGGTCCGAATAGATGCTCAGATCCTGAGTGGTTTCATAGAACAGGGTATTTCCCTTTTGCTGTAGCTGGTCGCTGAAAAAATCATGGATCTCCTGGAGCAGGGGCCGGACGGCGAACAATCGCTTGCTGATGGAAAAATTATTTTTCTGGCTCGTCACCCAGAGCAGAAAATCCTCCGAAAAATTATAGATATCATTCGTGCCTTTTTTGATCCAGAAGGCCCTTTCTTTTATTTCCTCCTGCGAATAGCCGGCCTGATTGTCGGAAAGGTCACCCGCAAGCATGCTCAGGAACCGGATAGGAGAGCGCAGATCATGGATCACCAGCGAGATCAGCTTCTCCTTCATCCTGCTGGACTGCAGCAGGGCCTTCTGTGATTCCTGTAGTTTTTCCAGCGTCTCCTTCTGGGTCACGACCGTTGCCTTCAATTTTTCAGTCTGGACCCGCACTTCTTTCCTTTTCTCTATCAGCTTAAGCCACAAATGCACCACCATGACCAGGATCAGCACGAACCCAAGGATCACGAGCGGGATGAACCAGGAGCGCTGATAGAAATTCGGAATGACGTCGATGTTCCATTCCCGGTATATATAATTGTCTTTCCCAAATCCATTCACTTTCCTGACCATGAGCGTATAGTTGCCTGGCATCAGCCTGCTCAGATTGATGATCCGGTCCGCCTCTACGTCCTTCCATACATTGCTGAGGCCTTTCAGGCAATATTCCAGATAAAGGTTGTTCCTGTTGCCCCAGAAGGGACAGGATACCTCCACGAGCAGGCTGTTATATCCCGGTTCCAGCTCGATCGAATCCGCTTTCTGAATCGTCTTTCCATCGATCTCGACATTATTGAGATCGATCCGTCCCTTTGGAAAATCGGTTTTGAGCGAGTCTGTATAAAAGCAGACGATTCCCTTCATGGACAGCAGACTGGCAAACCCGTCCGGCGTGATCAGTCCGCTCGAATTGAAGCCTCCGTTGAATTCATTGGTGCTCAGGCCGTCCTGACGTCCGAAATAATAGTAATAGATCTGGCTGCTGGTCGAGTCGCACCAGGAATCCATATCCGCCTTCGGCACCTTGAACAGCCCCTTGTTACAGGGGATCCAGATGATGCCTTTCCTGTCTTCCAGAAAGCTATGGGCCGTCAGCAGGAACCCATTTTTATCCAGCGGCATATGAAATATCCGGCCGTGGTAATAATAAAAATACCCCTGGCCATAAGTGCCCAGCAATATGGCCCCGTCCTTGCAGACGTGTATGGATCGTACATGCGCGCCATCCAGCTCTCTGATCGTTTTTGCCTGCTTCCTCTCCAGATCGTATTCGAAAAGGCCAACCGTATTCGCGATCCAGAGCTTGTTGGGCCTTACCATACAGAAGGCTTCATTGGCCCCGCTGGTGGCCAGCTGGCTGTTCGGAAGAACGAGCCGGAAGCTATCCCCGTTGAAACGCCACAATGATCTGCGGGTGAGGCACCACAGACCTCCAGAACTGTCTTCGGTATAATCCACGATCTGCGCATCAAGGATCGGAAAGACCTGCACCGGCTTGAGGTCCAGGGACATCTTCCGGGGCAGATTGTTCAGGCTGCCCCATACATTGGCTTTCTTATCGACATAAAGACATTGCTGACGGATACGGATGTCCTCTTTAACCATGCTGAATTGCCCTTGTGGAGAAAAAAGAAACCGGGTATTCACCATATTTTTTCCGTCGGGCAGCAGCGCCATGGGGCCGAAAAGATACTGGGACAACTGATCCCGTAAAGCAGCGGAAAAATTGGCCATTCCAAATCTGCTCCTGCGGAGAAAATAAAATCCTTCGGTTTCCGTGCCGATAAGGAGCATATCCAGCTCCGGCTCATAGTCTATGCGCGATATATTCTTTGCGAAGTCGAGATTCAGCAGAAATCCTGCGGTCAGCCTCCCCGAACCGTCCGGAGAGATCCTGTACAGCCGGTTGTTCACCCGGATATGATTCGTCCTTCCGGCAAACAGCCGGTAAATATTCTGCTGGTGGCCCCTGAGCCCGGCATCTTTTGGAAGATCGCCCCCGATCAGACTGGAACCCAGGACCTTCCGGCCATCTTCATACACCGCAAGGACAGAATCTCTCCTGAGAACATAGAGCCTTTTGTCCAGATTGAGGAACTGACGGCTGTTATCGCCAAAACCTGATATTTTCTCCAGCTGGCGACCGGAATAATAATACAGCGTATCACTGTAAAACAGATACAGATGCGAGGGATCAATGACATAAAAGCTCCCTTTTTGCTCAAAAAGATCATTGAAGATCATTTTCCTGATCCCCGGAGGCTCTTCCGGCTGCGGGTCCTGAAGAAAATGCGTGAAATCGAAGAATTGCCTGCGATTGTTCAGCAGCAGCGGACCCCGCAAAGGCGGGGCATTTACCAGCTTCAGCGATTCTCTGGTCCTGCCCGGATAGCTGTATAAATGATGGTCGCGGGTCTGGAAATAAATAGCATTGGTATTGTTCTTCCCCAAAAATACCACATCCGACTCCAGAGCGGGTTTGTCACCGGGAACAAAGAGCTTGAAGGAATTTCCGTCAAACCGGATCAGGCCTGACTGAGAAGCCAGCCATAAGAATCCATTATCGTCGAAAAGCAGGTCATTTATGCTGTTCTGGGGGAGACCCTCCTCATCGGTAAAGTGCTGTACGTGATAACCATTAAGAGTATCGGTTTGGGCCAGAACGGGCAGTGCTAGCAGTAAAACAGTGGCGAAAATGAAGCTCTGAATAACCCTGTTGATCATTGCCATAACCTTAAGGGTTAAATATAGTAGAAATAAAACGATATAGTTGTCGAACTATGACGTTTTTTTACGCCCACCCCCTGCCTGTCCCGCTTTTGCATTCCCGGCGCTCTTTCCGCCCTCCTGACCCGATCACCCGTCTGTCCAGTCTTATTTGTCCTCCCGAGGTAGGGTTCGTGAAAATTTGATTAAAGCGGGGGAGGGGGTAGCGGTAACTTTATAGCTACTAAAATCTATATTCTATGCAACAGCACTACTCAAGGGGCAGTACGCCCGTTCATACACTCCATCCTTTTTGTTTTTCCTGCGAATACCCATAAACCGACATTTATGTTTACATCAGAACTATTCATCAATGTCCTTGTCCTGACTGGGATTATCCTGCTGTCCATGCTGGCAGGCTTTGGATTAAGAAGCCGGCAGCTGGGGAAAAAGGATGCCCGGATCAGGAAACTGGAGCAGGAAATGATCGAGACACATGCGGAAATACTCGAAGCACAGAAAGAATATTGCGAGCTTGAATCGAAGTACAGGGGCCCAAAGATCCCTGTGATAAAGACTTCACCATCCCTCGGAAAGGACAGACCCACCCGGATAGCCTGAAAAGCTTTACCGGATGCCCCGCAAGGGTTATTTTTTCTGGCTGAGAAGGCAATAAAATGCCCCGTATTTCTGTTTAATACATTCGCCCACTAAACCTGGCGCCATGTTAAATCCATTATCCCGAAAAGATAAGCCATTGCTTCTTTTCGTAACCGCATTTCTGCTGATGAGCGCGGCCAGTTCCGGCTCATATACACACAGGCTTCCGCATTCTCTCTCTGCAGAAAGCCCTTCGTTGCTGCATAACTTCCTTACAGATACCCTTTTAGGGGCAAAGATCAAAAAGAAGGACAGCAAGACGTCCCGTTATGTTCACATGGAGAAGAACAGCGACCTCGTCATCTCCATCCCCGATGCCCATAAAATGAAATATAAGATCCGTTTTTTCGACGGGGATAATCGCTTTTTGTTCGAGATACCTGAGCTGCAGGACTCATTACTGGTCATTGAAAAATATAACTTCCAGCATGCCGGACAGTTCCAATACGAGCTTTACAAAGAGAACATGCTGATGGAAAGAAAAACATTTCTGATAAAAAAAGACTAAATCCAAATCCATGAGAGCCCTTACCAATCTTTTGTTTAAGGCCACCTTGTCCTCGATGATCCTCACCGCCCCTGCTATGACAGGAACCAAGGGTGATACCCCTTCGGCAGGGTCAAAAGAGATCATGCTTCCTTACTACGAGGCGGTCGTAATAAAGAAATTCGTCAATTATAACAATCTTATCGCCTCATCGGTCTATACGGCCGTCAGGGCGGTGAGCAATAACACCGGGATATCCAGGGAGGTTTCGCTGAGGCCATCATCACTGGTTGCTTCATCCGCAGCGGCCCTTGCCACGTCATCTGTGGCGGGTCCGGTTGCCTCAATAGCCTTGTCCTCCCCGGCCCGTGTGCTGGCATCTGCCTCTGCGGCGGTTCCGGCCTCACCGTCAGCCGTTACGGCGCTGGCATCTGCCGCATCTTCCTTTTCCTCGCTCTCGGCAGCGGCGGCACGGAAGGCAGCCGAACTGAAAATGGTGATCAACCAGGCGGCTATCCTTTATGATTATATGAACCTCGAGCAGGCAGGCCTGGATCAGAAAGCCTTTGAATATGCCTGGAGAGGCTATCACAACTTGTTGAAGAAAGGTCTGATCCGGAAGAAAACGGTCCTGTCGATCTGTGATTTCAGCCAGTCTTCCTGTAGTAAAAGGATGTATGTCATCGATGTGCGGCGTAAGAAGCTGCTGTACCGCACCTATGTTGCCCATGGGCAGAATTCGGGCGCGGAATATGCCAGTTCTTTTTCCAACGAACCGGACTCCTACAAGAGCAGCCTTGGATTTTACGTGACACGCAGGACCTACTGGGGAAAGAACGGGCTTTCGCTGAAGATCGAAGGGGTGGATACCGGCTACAACGACCTGGCCGGTAAAAGGAATATCGTCTTGCACGGTTCGAACTATGTGAGCAAGACCTACATGAATAATTTCGGTTCCATCGGCACAAGCCTGGGATGCCCCGCCATTCCCCTGCCAATGAGCCCCCGGATCATCCGCGCAGTGAAGAACGGGAGCTGTTTTTTTATCTATCATCCGACTCAGACCTATCTCGATCAGTCTACCGTTATCAACGGGTAGCGGAGGGAATGACCCATACGCGTCCATCTTTTTCAGGGGCCGGCCAATTTGGCCGGCCCCGTACGTTTGCCCTCTGCCACCAGCGCCCGGGGAGACCGTCACCCGCATCACCCTCCCGGCGCCTGTAACCAAACCCTCAGGCTCATTAACCCCTATACAGGAAGACGGATCGTCACCCGGGCCCCCTTTCCCTTTTCACTCCTGATGGAGAGGCTGCCCCTGATGATCTTCAGCAGATCCTTGATGATAAGATACCCCAGCCCATTGCCCTTTCTTTTATCCACATTAGCGGACGAAATGATAAAATGATCGGCCATGATATTGTTGATCTGCTCCGGCGTCATGCCCACACCCGTATCCTCGATGACCAGGATCACCCCTTCCCGGTCAGCCGAACTGCTTACACGGATATGGCCCTCCGAGGTGAAATTGATCCCGTTCAGCACCAGGTTATACAGGACGATCTTGACGGGCTCGATGAACTGGTAAAGCTCCAGATTCGCATCTACCTCGTTGATCAGCCGGATCTGCTTTTGCTTGGCCATGGAATTGAAAATGCCGAACAGCTGGGCCGTCAGCTGGTGCAGGTTGAAGCTTTCTTTTGCCAGACGTCTGTCCTCGTTCCGGTATTTGATCCAGTTAAGGATATTGGTAGACAGCAGTTCCAGCTCCTTTGACGTGTTCATGATCTCCGCTACCGTCTCTCTCTGCAATTCCTCCGACAGCTGGCTCTTTTTTTCCAGCAGGCTCTTTCCCGCCAGGTGCAGGAATTTTAAAGGGGTTACCAGGTCATGGCTGATGATCGATATCAGCCTGGTCTTGATATGATCCGTCTTTTCCAGCTCCTCATTTTTCAGCTTGAGCTCCTTCGTTTTGGCCTCTATCTGACGCTCCAGCCTGTGCTGCCTTTCCTTGAACTGCCGGGTCCTCTGCCTGACGATCCACATGATCAGGGTCGTCAGGCAGAACAGGGTCAGTAACCAGGCCCACAGTTGCTGATACCAGTGCGCGGTGATGCGGAACCGGCTTTCGAGGACCTTGTAATTCCCTTCCCCGAACCCGCTCAGCTTGCGGACGATCAGGTGATAGTCGCCGGAAGGGAGGTTGCTGAACCGCAGGGCCGGATTATTCTGTACCTCCAGGGATTGCCATTCTCTGGAATAAGGTTCCAGCTTATATTCTATATAAAGATTCTCCTTTTCAGCCCAGGCCGGAAAGCCAAGCCGGAAGACCAGCTCCCTGGTGTTGGGCTGCAGCTCGGGCATAACGAGTGATCCTGCGTTCACTTTTTTCCCATCCGCATACAGCTCATCGATATAGATATTGCCTTCCGGGAGCAGGGTCACGGTGCCGGCAGGGTTCACCCATACCAGGCCATCCATGGAAGGAAAGGATATGGTGCTGTCATTCAGGGCCAGCGCACAGGGAGTACAGCCTCCGTTGAGCTCCGTGATCTCCATTCCATCATTCTTGCCATAGTAGTGGTAATAGATCTGGGGAAGATTCTTTTCGAAGGCATCCACCATATCCTCCGGCCTCGTCCGGAACAGGCCTTTGTTGGTGCTTATCCAGCAGAATCCCTGCTTGTCCTGGATAAAACAATGGGCATACTGCAGGTAATTGTTCTTGTCGGTGGGGATGGACCTTATTACCCCGTTCTTCCAGATATAGATCCCTTTTCCATACGTGCCGATAAAGAGATAATCCTTATACTTCCACAGGGCCCGGATACAGGTGCCGGGTAAGTGCAGCACCGTGTCCAGCTTGTTGATCCTCGTGTCCCAGCGCAAGAGGCCATTGCAGGAGGCCATGACCAGTATCCCAGGGCTCAGTTCCAGCATGGAAAAAGGCACATTGCTGTTGATATCCGGCTGCGGATGTCTGTACAGATAGCTTATCCTGCCGTTCTCCAGATGGCCGATCCCAATGGCATTCGCGATATACAGCCGACCCCCCGACAGGGCAAAACCATCGGTAATGGAGCCACTCCCGGCGGCATAGGTTCCCGTCTTGCCGGTCCGGTAAGAATAGCTGTATACACTGTCGCTGTGGCTGTACCACAAAACACTGTCCGGGCTGAGCAGGATAAAATTATTAAAGGAGGTTGTTTTGACTGGAATAGCCGAACGGGGTAGGGCAGGCCCTCCCACGATACCCGTCTGGTCGGTCAGGCGGCTGGCCAGCACCGATCCGTTGGGCAAGGCAAGCTGGCTGTAGCAGGCTGATGTCTGGTCAATGGAGGCAGGCATTATTTTGACCTGCCGGACCTGGTTCTTCCGGATCGTCAGGATACCTCTGGAATTGGTCCCCAGAAAAAGGATGCCGCTTTTTTCATCGTATTGGGCGTAGGAGAGCAGCATGTCGGTGGGAATGTTCTCCGCGATAAGCCTTGCATCAAGCCGTTTGTTCACATATTCAAGGGCCCAGGCCTGTGACCGGGCGACGAGGATAGGGTAACGCATGCCACTCTCCCAGAACAGCTGTCCATCCCCTTCGCGGGGCGTTCCGGGCCCCGCATTCCATCCGAAGCCCAGCCGGACCGGTATCTGCCTTTTGCCAGCCGTGTCGAGCTCATAGAGTCTCTGATCTCTCCGGAAAACGAATATTTTCCCATCCAGCCGGAATATCCTTGCACCCGGCTCAAGCCGGCTGACCAGAACAGGCTCCTTTTTTCCGGCGGTATAATCATACAGACCGGGAACATATTCGCTGGAGGAATCGGTATGATAAAGCAGGATCCGGTCATCGCTGAGCGGGATCAGGATCTCATCCTTGAAATTGAATCCGAAGCGGTCGGGCGACTGGTCTGAAGAATGCCGGAATAATCTTCCCGATGCGGCAAGCCCGATCAGCTTGAAGGTGGAGGGACGGATGTCCAGCCTGACCCGGTCCAGATACTGCAGCTTGTTCTGCATGATAAAAAAGATATTTCCCACCTCATCGGAAGTGTAGATCCTCCCGAGCCGGTTTTTGAGCATGAAGTACATCCTTTCGGAAAAAATCCCCGGCGTATTGGCTTTTGAAAAGGTCAGGAAATCCATACCGTTGTACCGGGTAACACCCGCCTCCGTCGCGATCCAGAGGAATCCCGTCCCTTCATCCCATTCGAGGCCCTTGATGCCATTCGAGGGAAGACCATTTTCGGTGGTAAAATGCTGGACCAGATAATTGCGCTGGGCAGGCAGGGTAATACAAAGCCCCGTAGAAAGCAACAAGAGTAAGACGGCCCTGCATGGGATCATAGAACCACCGTGTTTATCATTCAAGATACGCCCGTTCTACGTAACCTTAATAGTTGACGTTATATAAAGTGGCTAATTCTATCAATTCTTTCAGGTTGGCCGTCATGGTCTTCTCAAAGATCCGGTTCTTGACCGTCGATATCGTATTCATCTTTACATTCAGGTTCTCCGCGATCTCCTTGGTGCCAAGACCCTTCAGGACATAATGCAGGATCTCAAGCTCCCTCGGGGCAAGGGCGGAAAAAGGATTGTTCGGATGCCTGATCCCGGAATTATCCCTGGAAGGCTGCTCATTCTGAAGGAACTGCCGCAGCAGCCGGATCGTATCTTCTTCGGGTGTCGTCTTGGAGAGATAATGGTAGATGCCATATTGTTTCAGCGCCTCCCCATAGACCTCTGCGGGCTGCATCGAGAAAACCATGATCCGCAGCTCGGGATAGAGCTTCCTTATAGCCGGCAGGACCTCCAGGGTGCTGCCGTCGGAGAAGATGATATCCAGCACAAGATGGCTGTACTTCTTTTTAGCCAGTTCCTTCATCAACTCGTTACAGCTGGCCACTTCCTGCACATCGGTAAACCCAAGGTGCAGCTGCAGCAGCAATTTCAGACCTTTCCGGATCATGCTATGGTCGTCTGCCAGTAATATCTGTGGTTGCATAATTAGGTTTAAGGACTGTCTAAGTGTTTTCTCTTAAATAAGAACCAAACGCTAAATTCAGCAATAAAAAAGAATGTCCTGTAGAATTAATTCTACTGAATCTTATGATAAAGCGATTAATATTGCCTTATAAATGACCGCTTTGAACAACCCTTGTCTCTCCTTGTTCAACCTTTCCTTCCAATATCCGGATGCTTGCAGATGACCCCACGCACAAAGCACCGCCATCGTCCACAGACAATTATCTTATTCACTTAACTTTTTCTTATGTCTGCTTTTCGGTTAAAAATTAACGGGTTGAGGAATATCCCCTTTGCATCTTCGGTCCAGAAATCCTTGTCTTTCGACAGCAGTTTCGAAGTCGGATATTTTTTCGGCGGCCAGGGGAATTTCATTGTAGCCAAGCCCATTCTCATCAATGCTGTTGTCATTTTTCTGGTCCATTTCCCAGAAGGGGAGGAGGAGCCCATGGCCATTGTTTATAATGAGAAGGATGCCTGGTCGGATATCGAAAAGGAATCGACCGGTCTGACGGAGGCGATCGGTGCGGCCATCGAAACCTATTATTCCACCCGTTACCTGCCCTGGTCCGGCCATCACAAGGGGGGGCAGTATGACTCATTTCCCGATAGTCAATTGTCCAACTAAGGCCCCCTGCTTCGCACTCCCGGCACGCAGATCCACCCATAAAACGGTCTTTTAATGGAAAATTGTTTGGTCCTGAAATGGGATCGAACCTCATAAAATACATATTTTCATTTATAATAGCCGCCTTGTAACTGCGCGTAGAAGGGCTTTGTAGCGCCCGTCGGTCCTGAACTCGAAAAATAATTCGGCCAACTAATTGGCCAACTTTGATTTTTTCCCTATTTTGGACCTTGAAAAGCTCACCGGTATGCCTGCGGTAAATTTCTATCTTAAAAAATCTGCGGGCCCCTTGCCCTGGTGCCTGATCTATCTGCAGTTCAAATACAGCGGGCAGAAGCTGGTTTACTCCTTTGGCCAGAAGATCAACCCCGTCGACTGGTCGAAAACGCAGAAGCGGGTAAAGAGCAGCCGGCAGACCATTCTCGACGGCCGGTACGCCATAAACGAATTGCTGGACAAACTGGAAAAGCTTTGCATAAAGACCTGGCAGGAAGAATCGGCAAAGGGAGTGCCCCCGGTATCGGTGCTGAAGTTCCGTCTCGACGCTTTTATCCGGCAGAATAAAGGACATGGTCATGCCCCGGATTTCTATCGTTTGTTCGACCGTTTTATCTCGGGAGAAATGAAAAATAAAGGCAGGGACAAAAGCCCCAATACCCTCAAAAATTATGCGACGACCAGGGAGCATTTACAGCAGTTCGATCTGAAGACCAGGCATCATGTCAATTTCGAAAATATCAACCTTGATTTCTTTCATAAATATGTTTCCTTCCTGCAAAACGATCTGGATCTCGGACCGAATTCCGTCGCCAAAGACATCAGCGTCCTGAAAATAATTTTGAGCGCCGCGGTCGAAATGAATTATACGACCAATATTCAGTTCCGGCATAAAAAATTCAGCTTTGTGGCCAGAGAGACCGAAGTTGTTTTTCTTACCGAAAAGGAAATTGCCACCCTCTACCACTGTGATCTTTCCGGCAACAAACGCCTCGGACAGGTCCGCGATCTTTTTGTCCTGGGCTGCCTCACCGGCCACCGGTTTTCCGGTCAATCCGCAGGGTCATACATTCCGGCTCAGCCCCCCGCACATCCCATTGCGACCGAAATAGGGTCCAGATACCGCGCGACCCCCGGAGGCCTTCCCGTACCCCCTTCGAACCAGAAATTCAATGCTTATATAAAAGAGGCCTGCCGGCAGGCTGGATTGACCCAGAAAGGAAGGCTGCCCTCGGACCCCGGGCTCCAGCTCTGGGAATGCATCTCCTCCCATACCGCGCGCCGCTCCATGGCTTCAAATGCGTGGCTCTCGGGCATTCCTGCCCATGAGATCATGCAGATCACCGGCCATCGCACCGAAAAGGCCTTCCTGGACTATATCCGGGCCGCAACCCTCCCTGAACGCAGTCCTTCCCGGGCCTGAGAGCCATCCTGGACCATCCCAGCGCAAATTGACCGAAGCCCTCTACGCGCAGCGCGGCGCCACCCGCGGCAACCCACCTCCGATCCACCCGCTGCCAGCCCGGCCTTTCTCACCATCGCGGGCCAAGGCCAGCGATCGCCCACCACGCCTTTTCCAGCTGCCTCATCCACCATATTTGTGATGAAACTGAAAAGAAAAGTATATTGGGACCCGGTAGCCGAATGGTTTAAGAATGACGAAGAGGCGAACAGGCTGCTGTCGCGCCCACAGAGAGCGCCCCGGTAAATCAAAGGATGACTATGAGAAGAATAAACGGTATTGTTTTATTTTTACTGATGATGTCCTGTCAGAACCCCAGCACTTCGGGTAACAGATCGGGGTCCGCAGATACGGATTCCAGTTCCTCCGGCCATAATGCGTCTGGGCAGGCTTCCGCTGGTGACAGCTCCCGGAAGGTGCGGCTGGTAACACTCGATCCCGGGCATTTTCACGCCGCCCTCGTCCAGAAATCCATGTACGCGGATGTCGATACGGTGGTGCATGTTTATGCGCCCGATGGCCCGGATGTAAAGTTTCACCTCGACCGGGTAGCCGGCTATAATACCCGCGCCCAATCACCCACGCACTGGAAGGAGATCGTGTACACCGGAAATGATTTCTTTGAAAAAATGGTTGCGGAAAAGGCAGGCAATACCGTCGTACTGTCGGGGAATAACCAGGAGAAAGTGAAGTATATCTCGGGGTCGCTGTCGGCAGGCTTCAACGTGCTCGCCGACAAACCGATGGTGATCTTCAGCAAGGACTTTCCTTTATTGGAAAAGGCCTTTTCCACGGCGGCGGATCGGCGGCTGCTCCTCTACGATATCATGACCGAGCGCTTCGAGATCACGACCATGCTCCAGCGCGAATTCTCCATGGATTCCGTCGTTTTCGGCCAGCAGCAGAAAGGATCGGCAGCCTCGCCGGGCATCGTAATGACCAGTGCTCATCATTTTTACAAACAGGTCTCGGGCATTACCCTCACCCGCCCGGCATGGTTCTTTGACCCATCGCAGCAGGGCGGAGGGCTGGTGGATGTGATGACCCACCTCGTTGACCTTGTTCAGTGGGCAGCTTTTCCGGACCAGGCGATCGATTACAGAAAGGACATAAAGGTCCACACCGGGAAATACTGGCCTACACCTCTTTCGCTGTCGCAGTTCAGGGACATCACCAAACTGGACAGCTTTCCCCCTTATCTGAGGCATCCCTCCTTCCCCACGGATCATGCGAGCTCCTCAACAGGTAACACCCGGACGCCTCCAGCCCGCCTTTCGAAAAGCGACACCATGCTCCAGGTCAATTGCAATGGGGAGATCGGTTACCAGTTGAAAGGGGTCAATGTCAGGACCAGCGCCATCTGGACCTATAAAGATCCGGCGACGGCAGACGACACCTATTACTCCCTGATGCGTGGCACGAAGGCGGACCTGGTCATCAGACAGGGCGCGGAAGAACAGTTCAGACCCACGCTTTATATAGAGCCCGTTGCCGTCACTGCGGCTTATGAAAAGATGCTGACCAGCCAGATAAAAAATATCCAGACAAAATATCCCGGCATTGAGCTGAAGAAAATAAAGAAAGGGTGGGAGATCATCATCCCCGAAAAATATAAGGAAGGACATGAAGCGCATTTCGCGCGCGTCACGCAGAATTTTCTGACTTATCTTAAGGAGGGCAATATGCCCGCCTGGGAAATACCCGGCATGATCGCCAAATATTATACGACGACCAAAGCGCTTGAAATAGCGCAGCAGAACAGAAAAACAATACCATAAATCTCCCGCTCATGCACACATTCCTGAAATCTGAAACATACCGCTTCTCCCGGGCCCTGCAAGCAACCCCGCGCGCTCGGACCTGTCGCCTCTCTCAGCGCCTCCGTCTCCGCCGGCTCATGACAGTCCTCCTGGTTTCCCCGGCTCTGCTGTCCGCCCCCGCCTTAATGGCCCAGGCGCTTCCCGCCGACACGCTGAAGGCACACGTTTACAACTGGGACAGCCTTGACCCTCAGAAGGATTCCAGCCGCGACCGCAGACAGTTCCTCGATGGGAGCACGCATGACCTGGCCAACCTCGAGATCCACGCATCCACCATCGAGCCCGGAAAAGCGGCCCATCCTCCCCATACCCACACCGATATGGAAGAGCTGGTCATCGTAAAAGAAGGAACGCTGAAGGGAACGATAAAAGACAAGACAAAGCTCCTCGGCCCCGGCAGTATCGGCTATGCGCTTCCCGGCGATGAACATGGTTTTACAAATGTGGGTTCCGCAAAGGCCACCTACTACGTTCTGAAATTCAAAGCCCGTGCGCCGATGGACCCGGACCGTGGCTTAAAAGCTGGCGGATCTTTCCTCATCGACTGGAATACGCTCGCCGTGCAAAAAACGGAGAAAGGGGAGAGGAGACAGGTCTTTGACCGGGCCACCACCTTATTTGGAAAATTCGAGGTGCATGTCACCGCCCTGAACCCCGGAGAGGTGAGCCATGCTCCACATGTCCACCGTCAGGAAGAGATCATCCTGCTGCGAAAAGGGAATGTCACGATGCAGATCGGGGATAATTTCTACAAGGCATCCACAGGCGACCTCATCTTTCTTTCCTCGGGGATCCCGCATGCCCTCAAGAACACCGGCAACACTCCCTGCGAGTATTATGCCCTGCAATGGCAATAGAGCAACGCCTATCCATACATACCCTTTACACATATCTCCCCAGCGATCTCTCCAGCATCTCCTTTGCTCCACCCTGAATATTGGCAAAGTCATACGACCCATACATCGTATCGAACGACAGCGCAAGCATCTGCTTTTTTATCCGTGCTATTTCCTGCAAGGGCAGCGGTATCCGGTTGGGGAAACTGTACATCGCCGCCATATGCCGCTTGCTGGGTGCGACATAGATCGTGTCTCCGGTCAGCACAGCGCCCGCGGCGGATAAAAAAGGGACCAGCAATATACTGCTTCCCGGAAAATGCCCACCGATATTGATCAGCCTCATCCCATCCCAGAGCTCTTTCTCCACACCAGTCCATACCTTCACCTGTTTGCCATGGTTCATGATCCATTGCTCATCACTCTGGTGAATATAAATAGGGCAATCGAAGACCTCCGCCCATTCATTCATCGAGCTGTAATAGTGCGGATGCGAAAGAGCGATGGCTTTCAGCCCTCCCCTGGATTTTATAAATTCGATCGTCGGCTCATTCAGCAAGGAAGGCAATCCCAAAGAATATTTCCACCCGGGGAAAGGACCAGCAAGGCCCTCTGCCCGAGGGCAAAGGCTGGGGTCATTTTCAGCTCATAAAGATGGTCGTTGATCTTTTTAGAAACAACACCGTAACGGTCGGACAGTCCGTCGAGATCTGTCCAGGTCTGACCAATCTCCGGAACGAACTGCCTGTCGTCATCACAGATCGGACATAGTGCCGGCACAACACCGTTCGGCGGGAACTGCGTACCACAGGCTGTGCATATTTTCTGCTGATTCATAAAAATTTATTTAAAATATAAAATTATTAATCCATATCCGCCACCATGTGCATGGATATGGCGATCCGGTTCCAGCTGTTAATGGTCACCGCGACAAAAATGACCTGGGCCAGTTTCTGCTCACCCAGAACATTCAAAGCGGCCCCAAACACCTCATCCGATACGCCGCCCTGCGAAATATGCGTCACCTGCTCGGCCAGTCTAAGGGCTGCCTGCTCTTCCGCAGAAAAAAACGGCGTTTCCCACCAGGCGCTCAGCGCAAAAAGCCGCTGCGTCGTTTCACCCAGCTTCAGGGAGTCCTTCGTATGGGTGTTGATACAATATCCGCATCCATTGATCTGCGATACCCTGACCCTGATAAGCTCCTTCAGTTTCGGGTCGAGTTCAAAAGCATCTACCTTGCTGTCTGAGGCGGCCATGGCCTTGTAAATGCCTGCTTCGGCCTTGTCGATATTCATTCTTTCCTGCATCGTAATTTTTTTAAAAGATCAATAATAAATTATCAATGCAAAGATGCGATGAGCGGTACAGCTAAAGAATAGACGATCTGGCAAAAAGCATGTAATATTTAAGAAGCGAATTTTTCCTTATAGAGCTTGGGAGATTCTTTCGTTTGTTTCTTGAAGAAATTGGAGAAATAGAAAGGGTCGTTAAACCCCAGTTGATAGGCTACTTCTTTAACGGATAATTTTTCATAGATGAACAATCGTTTCGCCTCGGACGCGATCAGCCCGTGGATGACGCTTTGCGCCGTCCTTCCCGTGTGCAGCCTGGACAACTCGTTCAGCTTGGATTCGGTAGTGCCCAATCCGGCAGCGATCTGCTTCACGGTGGGGTTCTTCTTAAAGCCGGCGATCACCGTATCGAGGAATTTCAGGAACAATGCATCGGGCTTATAGATATCCCCGCCCTGTTTTATTTTCGAACGGTTGATCTCCACCAGGATCAGCTTGATCCTGCTGTGCACCGAGATCAGATATTGGTAGGGCTTTTGCTTCAGCTCTTTTTCGATCTCCTTTAATTCCAGTCCTACCACCTCGCTCCTGCCAAGCGGGATCACTTCATTCATGGCAAAATGGCAAAACAGGCTGTTATGAAAGATAAGCTCGATGTCTTTATCGTCTTTACAGAAAAATGCATAGGTAAATTCAAGGACCAACCCTTTGGCAGCCTTTGATTTTTGTATATAATGGATTTGCCCTGACGTTATCGTGATCACCGAACCCGCTTTCAGCCCGAACGTTTTTTCATCGACCATCATCGTTATGGTGCCCGAAGAGCACCAGATCAGCACATATTTTATGATCCGTCTTGGTTTCTGGAGCTCAACAGCTTTTTCAAGAGATTTTATGTCTACCATTCGTCAATACATTTATATTTGTTTCCGTGACCTGCCTCAGAGTTCCAAATATAATGTTTCTTTTGTTTTTGGTGTTTCTCATTGCGCCTGGCGCCAGAGCCGGTTCGGTCCGCTTGTCGCCCAACAGTGCTGTAAGCATCCTGACCTGTGACCCGGGTACGCAGCCTTATGCCATTTTTGGCCATAATGCCATCCGTATACAGGATTCTTCCATCGACCTGGACGTCGTTTTTAATTTTGGCACCTTCAATTTCGAGGATCCTCATTTTTACAGCAAGTTCATCGGCGGGGATTTGAATTATTATCTGAGCACAACTTCATTTGAAGAATTTCTCGAAGAATACGAAGAAGACCACAGGACGGTGTGGGAACAGGTGCTGAACATGAACCTGGATGAAAAACAATTGCTGACGGACCGGCTTTTTGAAAATGCCAGAGAGCAGAACAAATATTATAAATACAATTTTTTTTTCGACAATTGCTCCACAAGGATCAGGGATGATGTGGAAGGGATCTTCCCGAACCATCTCCAGCTGACGGATTCATTCCCCGGTGAGAATAAGACCTTCCGGCAATGGATAACCAAATATTTTGCTTTCAATCCCTGGGCGGGCTTCGGAATAAACATCTGCCTTGGGTTGCCAGCCGATAAGCATGCCAGCCGGGAAGAGCAGATGTTCCTGCCGTCGAACCTCCACGACGCAATGGGTCATTTCCTCGTCACCCACGACCGGAAGCTGGTCAGCGCCGAAAAACTGTACGACTTTAATCAGCCCGCGGACAACAAGGCCTACAACAAAGGCCCCGCTATCCAACACCACAATAACCTCAGCTCCCCAGTCCCTTTTTTTTGGCTGATCTTCGTTCTTTATGGATTACTCGCAGCATGGGAATGGAGATCGGGCAAACGCAGTATGATCCCCGACTTTATACTTTTCAGTTCAACTGGACTCGTGGGGCTTTTCCTGCTGTATCTCTGGCTTGGCACCCACCACAGCGTAGCAAAGTTCAACCTTAACCTGATCTGGTCCTGTCCGCTCAACCTGCTGGCGATCTTTTCTCCGGCAGGGCTGAGAAAATATTACTTTTCTTTTTATTCGGTCCTGCTCAGCCTGTTCCTGGTCTTCTTCCTCCTTTTTACAAAGTATTTTGATTGGGCAATCCTGCCGCTTATTCTGACCTTGCTGATCCGGTCGGTGGGGCTCCCGAACGATCACCCGGCAATAATTTTTTCCCCCGCTGTCACAGATAACTGAAGTAAATTGTCTTATCTATGGAAAAGCAATTATTTTGGTATGGACAGCAAGACGGAGACATTTTTAGAATATAAGGCCCTTTTATTCTCAATGGCCTATAATATGCTCGGCAGTATCGATGTCGCCGAGGACATCGTTCAGGACACTTTTCTGAAATGGATGGAGATACAGGCGGATACGGTCAGGCACACGAAGGCGTTCCTGGTAAAGATAGTGACCAATAAATGTATCAATTACCTCAACAGCGCAAGGGTGCAGCGAGAGGAATACGTCGGGATATGGCTGCCCGAGCCGTTGCAGAATTATGACCAGAACAAAACGCATGCAAAGATAGAGACCTGGCACGCCCTGTCCATCGGTATGCTGGTCCTGATGGAGAAGCTGACTCCCCAGGAACGGGCGATCTTCCTTTTGAAAGAAGTATTTGCCTATGACTATTACGAGCTGGCGGAGATCTTCGACAAAACGACCGATAGCTGCAGGCAGATCCTCAAGCGGGCCAAAGATAATCTTGGCAAAGATGCCCGTCGTTTCGAAGTAGACATGAAAGTGCATGAAAAGATCCTGAACAACTTTCTCCGGGCCATTTCAGAGGGCAGCGTGGACGACCTTATCGACCTGCTGAAAGAAGACATCCTGATGTTTGCCGATGGAGGAGGCAAAACTTTTGTGGTCAACGGCCAGCGGCTTACGGCATTCCTGAAGCCCATCCATGGAAGAGAGAACGTCGGCCGGGTCCTGCTCACCCTCGTTCCCAAATTTATACAGTCCGTCCCGGACTTCAATCAGAAAATAGCTTTTGCAAACGGCTTACCTTCCATCATATCCTTCTCGGGCGCCACGCCCATGAGCCTCGTCTCACTCGAGACGGACGGGGAGCATATCAGGAATATCTACGTGCAGACAAATCCTGACAAATTGAAACACCTATAAATAAAATATCTCATGAGCTCACAGACCATTTTGCAGCTATGCCTCGTAGCGCATATCTCCGGATTTACGATCATGGCAGGAACGGTGATCGCCGATTTTTCGGTCATCAGACGAATGAAAAAATATCTCTTTACCGACAAGCCAAAGGCACTGGCCATCCTTGAGGGCTCTGCGGCATTCCCTGCCCTGATCGGAGCCGGCGCTGCTCTCCTGATCACAACGGGGTTAGGAATGGCATTTATCTTCAAAGCTGCCGTGACCAGCATGCTCTGGTTCAGAATAAAGATGGTGCTGGTCCTGCTGGTGCTGATAAATGGCATCGCCATCGCAAGACCCACGCTGATAAAGTTAAGAGGCCTGCTGGCTCAGACTCCGGCTGCGGGCGACAGGCCGATAGAAGGTATCATCGGCAGATTGCGGATCATTTATGTTGCGCAATTGATCATGTTCCTCACCATATTTGTGCTGAGCGTCTTCCGGTTTTGATCACTAACAAGCAATTATAGTATGAGCAACGACAAAAAGCCCGCCCCACTGAATATCCTGATCATTGGCGCAAACGGCGGAACTGGTAAACAAGCCGTAACATTAGCACTGGAAGCAGGTCACCGGGTAACGGCTGTTTTACGCAATCCGGCCAATCTCACCCTTACACATCCTGCTCTGGAGATTGTAAAGGGAGACATCATGCATCCGGAGACCTTTGAGCAATATTTAGACCATAAGGATGCCGTAATATCCGCGATTGGGGTGAAAGGCGGATTGATGGATAGCAAGCCTACAACCCTTTACTCCCAGGGCAATGCTAATCTTTTACAAGCGATGAAAAAGAAGGGGATCCGGCGCATTTTCGTTGTTTCAGCCTCCGCCCTTGAAATAAGCCCCGTGATCCCTTTTATCGTGAGGCTGGCCGCGAAATATATCATACAGAAATTACTGCGTAATATGTATGCAGACCTGCGGATAATGGAGGGCCTGGTAAAAGAAAGCGATGCGGACTGGACCATCATGCGGCCTCCCAGACTGTCGGACAAACCCGTAACGGGCCATTACCGGTTTGCCGTCAACAGCTTTCTGAAGAATTGCCTGAACATCTCCCGCGCCGACCTCGCACACTTTATGCTGCATAATATCGGCAATGCTTCGACCTGGAAGACGACGGTCGAGATCAGTTATTGATCTCCGGCTCATGTCAGCTGACCTTCACCGTTTTATTCCCGCCGTCCTCCGGGCTATACTTCCTGAAGCTGTATAATGCGGAGAGAAAGATCAATATTAATACGAAGATCCTGAAGCTTTAGCCATAGGGAATTTCCAAAATGCAAAATAACAGGTTGGATTTATCCCCAGTTGGAGACATTAAACCAATCTCCAATCTTGCTCTGTTCCTTTGCCTCAATGACTTTGAAAGAATATTCGTTAGTTCCAGGATCATATATATAATCTTTCATCCATTCCTGGAAATGGGATACCGTCGATTCAATAGCATCCATGATAAACCCTGTCTCCGCATCGGTCATCGTAGGATGAACCGACAACCGGATCCACCCGGGTTTGCACGACAGATCTCCCGTGCGCATCGAATCCAGTATTTCCAGCGACCTCGCCTCATCCACCCCCAGCAGGTAGTGCCCATAGGTCCCCGCACAGGAACAGCCGCCCCTTGTCTGGATACCAAACCTGTCGTTCAGCAGTTTAACGATCAGATTATAATGCGCTCCGGGAATAATAAAGGAGACCACCCCCAGTCTGTTTTGATGGCTGGCTTCAAGTACTTTGACATTTTTCATCCGGGCAAACCGGGCAAAGATCAGTCGCATGAGTTCCTCTTCCCGGTGAAGGATATTGGCAACCCCCATGGCTTCTTTCAAACGGATACACATCGCCGCCTTTATCCCGCCCAGGAATGGCGGGGTGCCGCCATCCTCCCGCTGTTCGATGGAAGGTACATATTCGTGCAGCTTCCAGGGGTTACTATACAGGACGGTGCCGCCCCCCGGTTGGTCGGGGACGGTATTGGAGCAGAGATGTTTATTAAAGACCAGAACACCCGGCGTCCCCGGTCCGCCAAGAAATTTATGCGGCGAAAAATAGATCGCGTCCAGCTGTGTTCCGGGTTCCCCGGGGTGCATATCGATGTCTACATACGGCGCCGAACAGGCAAAATCGACAAAACACCATCCGCCATAAGCATGGATCAGGGCCGCAATCGCCCGATACGGCGTTTGGATCCCCGTCACATTCGAACAGGCAGTAACCGCGGCTATTTTATTTTTCCGATGTCTGTATTGGTCCAGCAGACTCCTGAAATGGACCAGGTCCACATTCCCATGTTCATCCGCCCCGATGATTTCGACCGTTGCGATGGTCTCCAGCCAGCTGATCTGATTGCTATGATGTTCCATATGCGTCACAAAGACAACAGGCGCCGCATCACCAAGCTCTTCTTTGTTAAAATAGGGTAGGAGCCTCCCGGGCACCCGCAAGCCCAATATCCGTTGCAGCTTATTGACGGCTCCGGTCATCCCGCTGCCGCAAAAAACCAGCACATCCTCGTAGTCGGCGTTCACATGCTGCTTGACGATAACCCTGGCCTCTTCATACGCCCCGGACATCAGGCTTCCGGTAAGGGTAGTCCCTGTATGGGTATTGGCCACAAACGGCAGGATCTCGTTCTGGATACATTCTTCGATAGGCCGGTAAGCCCTGCCACTGGCGGTCCAGTCGGCATAGATGATCTCTTTCTCCCCGTAAGGAGAAGTAAAGATCTGCCCATTCCCGATCACCCTCTGCCGGAAACCAGCGAAGAATCGTTCCAATATCCTTTCCTGCACGGGCATAAAGCTGTTATTTAGATTGTGCCGATCCGTACAATCCAAAAAAATCATACGGCTTCTTACTAAAATGGTCGTTAAATAACAGGGCAGTCACCCAGACATAGGCGATAAAGGCAAAAATGATAAGCAGCTGCGCCAGGGATGTTTTTTGAATATCCTGTCTTGACTTCACATCACAAACCTCGCCAGGGCAATACTGCGTCTTCCCTTTATAAAAAAGTGAATAGACCTTACAGCCCAGACAGATGCCAAACGCCGATTCAAAGAACAGGAAGATGAGACAGATAAGACAGGTGATACCCGTTATCGGGCTATAGGCATTTACGATCACCAGGAAAACAAACATGGTAGCCGACAGGATCACCCCGATCACCCAGGCGAAATGCTTTTGCCGGGCCCCGACATATTCGGGTGTCTGGTTTCGGACGATCCACCGGCCGATGATCAGCGTGGGAGCAAATTTTGGGTTGATAAATACCCGGATGAGAAGATCGGTGAGAAAGAGGGTGATGACATATTTTACCGGCACGAAATTGTTTTTAAACAGGATAAGCATAAGAGAGAGAAAAGTGGCTACGAACAGGATCCCGGCCGAGGCCCTTATCTCTCTTTCGTTTAGCACGGGGATCGAGTATCCTTCTACCTTTTCCCCGAATTGTATTATTTTACTCATGGCGTTGGGTTTTGCACAACGATACCAAATTATGGGCAGCGCCAAAAGCCATGGTCAACAAACAGCGGTTTATAGTCAACGAACAGCAAAGACGCGGCTATAGCAACGACAGGGCATTGGAGAAGATTTACCTATATTTATCCAACTAAAAGCAAGATGAAAAGACCAATTGATAAAAAGAGGGTAAGATTCTATGGATGGGTCTGGCTTGCTTTTATATTGCTGGGCCTGCTTAGTGAAGTGGCAAGAAAACGGGATGCCTTTGGGGAAAGAGCCCTGATCGATATCTGGGGGGGCGTGTACATCGCTGTTCTCTGTTATTTTCTTTTTGAATATACCCTGCCCTGGGTAAGCTGGAAACGTACCGGCAGATCCTTTTTACTCTTATTCGGCTATCTCATTTTATGTTCCGAGGGTTTGTATGCCTGGAAATGCCTCGGCGCCAGCCTGCAGCTGTTTACCGCTGCTGTGGCATTTCCAAAGGCGGGACATGCGGTTGCCGGACAGATGGAATATAGCGTCAGCTCGATTATCTTTTTTGGCATCGGCCGGCATATCTATAACTATATAAAATTGAAACAGGACGCCCAGCAGTTGCGTATCGAAAAGCAACAGGCCGAATTGAATTATCTGAAATCCCAGACAAACCCCCATTTTTTATTCAACACGCTGAATAATATCTATGCCCTGGCAAGGGATAAGTCCGACCTTACCGCCGAGTCGATCATGCGGCTGTCAAAGATCCTTCGCTTTATGTTGTATGAAAGCGGTGGGGCCTATATAGCGATTGAACAGGACCTGAAGATCATCACCGACTATATTTTGTTGGAAAAGCTGCGGTACGACGATTCTTTGCGGGTAAATTTCAACTACGATGTGGAGGATATGAAGCAGGCCCTGCCGCCCCTGTTGCTGATCCCCCTGGTGGAGAATGCCTTCAAACACGGAGCTGCCGAGACGCGGGACCGGCCCTTTGTCGACATTCATCTTTCCGTGAACAAACGGCAGTTGGCCTTTTTTGTAAAGAATTCCACCGAGGAGTTGCCCGGGGAAACGGGTGTAAGGGAGAATATCGGGCTTTCCAACCTGCGACGTCAGTTGGAATTGCTCTACACCGATTACGACCTGTCCGTCCAGCAGCAAGGATCGGTCTTTACCGCTACGTTAAAAATAAACCTGGCAAGCCATGTCTAAGATCAGAGCCATCATCATCGAAGACGAACCATTGGCAGTAAAAGTGCTGGCTGACTATATTTCGCAGGTGCCCTTCCTCGAATTGCAGGCTACATTCAAAGATGCCATCCGGGCAACCGACTTCCTGCGCCAGACCGATACCGATCTCATATTCCTGGATATCCACCTGCCGAAATTGAAAGGCATGGCCTTTCTAAAGACACTGACCAATCCGCCTTCGGTCATCATTACAACCGCCTATCACCAATACGCGGTCGAGGGTTTTAATCTGAGCGTGACGGATTATCTGTTAAAACCGATCGAGTTCGACCGGTTTTTGGTAGCCGTGAACAAGGTTAAGACCGCCCAAAAGCAGGGACCGCAGCCCACCGAAACCCGGGAATCGAGGGATTTCATCTTCCTGACGATACAAAAAAAGAAAGTAAAGATCATGTTCTCGGAAATTCTGTATATCGAAAGCCAAAGGGAGTACATAAAAATTACAACGACAAAAAAAAACTACCTGTTAAAACTAAGTACCCATGAGATCGAGACGCTTTTGCCCACCAACCTTTTCAAACGCATCCACCGCTCCTTTATCGTCTCGGTAAGCAAGATCGAATCCTATACGGCAGAAATGGTTGAGGTGAATGGAGTATCGATTCCCATTGGCAGGGGCTACAGGGATATAATAGAAGGCTTGTAGCTGATTCAGGTAATCACTGATCTGTCTGGCTACCGGGAGGATTGCCCGAAAATGGAGCCGACGCCTTGCTACAGTACCGCTAAAATATTAAAGCTTATCCTCAGCAGGAAACCGTTCATGCCTTGCGTTTCCGACACATCAATGCTAAAGGATGTCTTGATCCGTGCTATTTGGGACAATCCTTGCGCCGTCTATTCTAATATCAGGACAGAAATATCCGGAGCTATTGAAAGGCGTAAGCGGCAAGAATCTCTGGACTCACTATCATCTCTTACAATTCCTGACTTACCGAAGGATACGGCACAGGAACCAATACGTTGGTAATTGGCTGATGCTTTTTTGCGCTAAAAAGTGCATTTTCGTGACTCTGTCAGGATTTTTTAAGAGATTTTTCGAACCGGTTTTTAGATGCCTATAATCGTTCTCACCCTCTACTAATTTGACACAATTATTTTACCGTATCTGTTCCCTTACGGCATCCTCAACCAGGTTTAGAAAATCTATAAATGGAATATTATCGACAGTAAACCCTAATTCTCCGGTAAGGTCTGAAAGATGATCCTGAAATTCTTGGTATTGTGCAGTAAGGATAGCATAACCTGGGATCGTTTTCCTGCCAGAAGCAGTGCGCAGCCAATCACGCACTTTTGCCATGGCTATGGCTGGGTCATTATTGTGTGCTTTTGTATCTATTCCATTCAGGTCGGAAATATATTGTTGATAGCTATATTTTGTTCGTTCCAATACCAGTGCACTTTTTTTCTTTTGTGAATCATCTCCCAAATTTCTGGCTCCGAAAAAAATGCCTAATTCAAAGGGCATATTGAAGCGCGGATAATCTGCTGCATTCAATTCAATGCGCGAAAGATCGTGAATGCCATACCGGGAATCTCTGATCTTCCGTATGATCTTGCTTAGCCTGTTATCCAAGCCATCATCCTCGTCCAAGGCTGATTTCGGGAAAAAGCCGCACCTGTATACAGTGTAAACGATGCCCCTCAGTATCGGGGTATACTGATTATCAAATGGACAGTTGATAAATACTGAATCATTATAGCCCGCTACCTTCATATAACGGGTTATTGGGCTTGAAGAACGTCGGCCCTAACCTTTTTAACTGCTGTTGCTTTTGTAGCCTGAACTGGCTTTATAACTTTCGACTCACCAAATACAGTTTGTACCGCTTTACGTATGGCAACCCGAGACACCGTACCCTTACGAGCCTTTGCGGTCTTTAATATGATCTTTTGGGTTTCCATAGAACAAATTTACAAATTATTCAAGGCAATTTATAAATGATTTTTAATCCGCTCGATAAATTCACTGACGGGTCGTTATACACTTACAGGAGATTTACTTCGTATATAATGTCTTTTTCATTGTCTCAGTGGTGAGCCGCTAACGCGGGTTCTTGGGCCGTTTCTTGGCTAATCTAACGCTACTAATCGATCTATGCGCTTTATGGCGAGTGATTTCATTTATCTTTGCGGGCATGGGTAGCCCGCTTGTTACTTTTTTACAACTTTACCAACCTCTCCCGGAAGAAGATCAGGAGTTGATGACGGCTTATTTTGAGCCCAGGGCGTTTCGGGAAGGGGATACCCTTTTCAAAGGAGGGAAGATCTGCCAGGAAATGTTCTTTGTGGTGAATGGGGTATTGCGGATACTGGTCACCAATGAAAAGGGCTTCGACGTCACCCATTTCTTTATAAAAGAGAACCAATTCTGTACGATCCTGCATAGTTTTAACAACCAGGTTCCGGCCGACGAAGCCATACAGGCAGCTTGTGACACGGAAGTCCTGGTTATTACAAAGAACCGGCTGCTCGATTTATATGGCCGGCTTCCTTACATGAAGGAACTGATCGACCAGATCACACAACTGCGGCTCCTGGACAAAATACAGACCCGCAATGCTTACCTGGGAGAGGATTCGGCAAGCCGGTATACATTATTTATCACACAGCAACCCGATGTTGCCCTGCGGGTTTCTTTAAAAGACATTGCTTCCTACCTGGGCATTACGCCGCAGTCGCTCAGCCGCATCCGGAAGAATATGAAGTAAGGGTTTGCTTTTTACCATATGGTAAGTCCAGGCTGATTCTGGGTTTGGAACTTTGTATCCTTAAACATACAATTATGGCAAATCAGATCAGTTCTTTAAAGGACAGGAAAATAATTCTATTGGGAGGCAGTTCAGGATTGGGGCTGGCCACTGCCAAAGCCGCGGCGGCGGAAGGGGCCAACGTCGTGATCGTGTCCGGCAACCTGCAGCGGATCAACGCGGCGTTACTTGAACTTCCGAGAGGCAGCGCAGGTCATGCTATCGATCTCAGCAAAGAAGAGAATATCAAGGCCTTTTTTGAAAAGGAGGGCGACTTTGACCACCTTGTCTATACCGCTGGGGAGAACCTGCACCTGTCCGGTATAGGCGACACCGAAATAGACAAGGCCAGATCGTTTTTCACCCTGCGTTTTTGGGGCGCCTTTGCGGCGGCGAAGTACGGGGCACCGCATATAAATCGCGGAGGGTCCATTAACCTTACCAGCGGTATTGCCAGCATGCGCCCCGGGAAAGGCTGGGCATTGGCTTCCAGTATCTGTGGGGCGATGGAAGGATTTGTCCGAGCCGCGGCGGTGGAGTTGGCGCCGATCCGGGTAAACAGTGTGGTCCCGGGGGTAGTAAAGACCAATTTATGGAGCAATATGACGGAAGACGATCGCGAGAATCTCTATAAAACAGTGGGGGATTCCCTGCTGGTAAAACGGGTAGGCGAAGCCGAAGACATAGCGCGGGCTTTTCTCTACCTGATGAAACAGCGTTTCGGTACGGGCCAGAATATCGTTATCGACGGAGGGATGGTGCTGGTATAAGTAGGATAAGTAATTTTTAGCTAAACAAAACCCGCTACCAGAGCGGGTTTATTACTTGTGCCCCATCCCGATTTTATTTAGGTCGAACCAATTCCCGGAAGATCAGCTCGGCTTTATAAACTTAAGAACTATGTAATACCAAAGGGGATAGAGTGGTGAGTAGCGCTACGATTTAATGGCAAAAGATCAAAATTGTGAAGAATGGGTATCTTTACATATATGCAAATGAAGACGGTTGTACTACTAAATGACAAATAAATTTCAATTCAGAACAAAATTCATGGCGATTATGAAATCATATGTTTTATTATTCCTTTTATTTAGCTGCTTTTCTGGCCATTCGCAGACTTCACTTAACAACTTCAAATATGTTCTGGTGCCTGAAAGTTTTAGCTTCCTTAAGCAAAACGATCAATATGGAATAAACACCCGCACAAAATCGCTTCTGGAGGAAACCGGTTTTACAGCCTATTTTGACAATGCTGAACTACCTACGGGGCTCGCTAATAATAAATGTACCGCACTCATTGCTGAAGTGGTTGAGAAAAAATCAATGTTTACTACCAAACTTACCCTTTTATTAAAAGACTGTAAGGGGAGTGTAGTTTTTAAAAGCAAAGAAGGAAATAGCCGGGAGAAGGATTTTGCGGCAGCCTATACCGATGCTTTAGAGGACGCCTTTAAGTCCTTGAAGGAAACTAAGTATGTTTATCAGCCGGCGACGGCCATAAATGACCAGCCACTGGCCTCGGCCACTGCTTCTGATTCCGCGCCTGCAGAGAAAAGTACCGTAACCGTAACACCCACATCTGCCGGCACTTTATACGCGCAGCCAATTGCTAATGGGTACCAGCTGATCGATACTACACCAAAGACGATTTTACGCATGTTCAAAAGCTCGGTGGCCGATTGTTTTATTGCGGATAATGGATCCTCAAATGGGATCGTATTCAAAAGAGATGACAGTTGGGTCTTTGAATATTATAAGGATGGTAAGCTGATGGCTGAAAAACTGTTGATTAAGTTTTGACATCCACATTTCCTCGCAGCAATAATATAGTGAATGCGGGTACAGCTGGATTTATCAGGTTCGGATATGCGGCATAATTTTGTGCCAGGTATTTTGTAGCTTAGAAGGTCAATTCAAAAACATGATCCGCAAGAATTTCTTAAGATATCTCTTTCCGTTGCCTTTTCTTGGCAGCGTCTCCATCCGGGGAGAGAAAAAATTGAAGATCTTTATCAAAAGCGCCTGGGGGTCGGATGATCCTACAAAAGCCTCCTTCCCGTTCCTCCATGGGAATGCGCTTGCCGAAGCCGGCCACGAAGTACAAATATTTTTGCTGGGCGAGGCGGTGAGCCTGATGCGGGACAGCACCCTGAATGCCATAACGCCCGTCGGCTGGCCTCCCCTCAAGGAAATATTGCCAAAAGTGCTGGCCAATAAAATCCAGCTATATGCCTGCGGCGCCTGTTGCAAGGCCCGGGGCATTGTGGCCGCCGACCTGGACAATAAAAACGCCAAATTCGGCAATCCCCAGATCTTCGTCGGCCTGACAGAATGGTGTGATAAAATTATTACAGAATAGCTCTGTAGTCATTAAGCGTCCCGGTAATCAAAAAATACCAATCGTTGCTATTTCCCGATCAGGATGCCAAACTCTTTTATAAGATTGTTTTCGGTCGCTGGTTCCTTTTTCTGGTCCTGATGCTCCTGATTACAAATTTGTACAAATTTTCCGTTCATTGGAGCGATAACAAAAAAGAGGTCGAACGAGAACAATTGGGAAATGACCGGATCAAAAGGGCTTGCCTTACCCCGGATGATAAGTGTGTGCTATGACTCCTCCCGGGAAAGCCTTTACATCCGCCAACTTCAGGTAAAACGGTATTGCAAGATCGGTGAAGATTGACAACCCCGAGCCCAATGCGACGGGATGGATGAACAGGTGGTATTCATCGATGAGACCCGTTGCTATGAGGCTCCGCATAAATCCCGCGCCGCCAAGCGCTACGATCGGTTTCCCTGACCCGGCTTTGAGTTCCCTGATCCCTTCGGCAAGATCGCCGTCAAAAACCCGTGTCTCGGCCCAGGAAGCCGCGGCAGGCGATTGCTCAGCGCCGGGCGGGATGCCCGCATACCCTTTTTTGGTAAAGACAGCCTTGGGGATCTCGTTCATCGGCACGGCAAAAGGCCCGGTCGCAGTCGGCCAGTAAGGGGCCATAGCCTCAAACGACTTCCTGCCCATGATAATCAGCCCTGCCTGCGAGACTGACCCGAGACTCCAGGCCAATGATTCCTTGTCTCCTGTCTTGAAGATCCAATCATTCCCGCCATTGGCGTCGCATACAAAACCGTCGAGCGACATCGACATCTTCATTATCAACTTTCGCATAACTATAGATTTGTTTTTAAAATAGACCTTATTTGTTGGTGACCAGGGTGAGCAGATATTCGTCCAGATTGCGGAATCCCATGGCAGTGCCTTCCTTGAAGCCGTTCGTGGCCATCATTTCAAGGGTGGAAAGATCATTAAAAATTTTTTCAACGCGAACCGTGGTTATTCCAGTTCCCTCCTTGAAGGAATTCTTCACCAGGGAGAAGGCATCGCCCTTGGAGTTTCCATTTTCATCGGCAAAGGTATTCTTTGTAGAGAAGTTGGTCTTGGGTTGGATTTTGATAAACTCGACCAAACTCCAGCGTTCCACATTCTCTGGGGAAACCATGGCGTGTAGCCAACGCCCGCCTTCCCGGAAGTCCATTTCCTTCGTACGGGAACGAAATGGTTTGGGTGCATACCACTGGTCCAGTATTTCAGCTTTTGTAAAGGCGTCCCACACGAGATCAAGGTCCGCGGCAAATTCACGGGTGACATGAATGGTTTTCGTGTCTTTGTCTACAGTGAAATCAAACAGCAGGTTCATTTTTTCTTATTTTTTATGGTGTACAATACTTCATCGAGTTGTTGGAACCTTTCCTCCATAATCTTCCGGAACTGGGCTAGCCAGATATCGATTTCTTTCATTTTATCGATTTTTAGTTCATAAAAGATTTCCCTGCCTTCTTGCTTTTGGGCCAGGAGGTTGCATTCGGACAAGATGCGCAAATGTTTGGATATGGACTGGCGGGTGATGTCGAAGTGCTCCGCAATGGCGTTGGGGGTCATTGCCTGCACGGCTATCAGGACGAGGATCGCTCGTCGAGTGGGGTCCGCAATGGCTTGAAAAATGTCGCGTCTCATAAATGTTAATTAAGAAGCCGATCAGTTGCAAATATAAGCGCAACCGATCGACTTCGCAAAATTTTTTTTTAACGGGGAATTTGTCCGGTAATTTCGAGGGTGCTGAATATTCTAAAAGTCGAAAATTAAAATTACTAAAAGAGCTGTGATCCGATGTTTAAAAAATTAATTGAAAATAAAAAGATTGGTGGAATTAACTGCATTTTATGGCAAGATGGGCAAATTTTATATCAGGAAAGCGACGGATATAAAAACATGGAGACAAAAGAATTATTGACCATTGATACGATATTCAGGATTGCGTCAATGACAAAACCAATTACTTCAGTACTTACAATGATATTGTACGAAGAAAGGAAATTGGATCTCAACGACCCGATCACTAAATGGTTTCCACAGTTTGGGAATATGAAAGTCTTGAAAAATCAGCTTGATGAGTACGAAGATGCTAACAAAGACATTACCATACTCGATTTACTTACACATACAGCAGGTTTTACGTATAGTGGATTTCAGAAGGGAAAACTTAAAGCTGAATACGACCGGGTTTTAGGTGGCGACATTGATAATGAACTTACAATTGAACAATGGATTAATGGATTGGCAAGCCTGCCCCTGGTAAGCCAGCCCGGAGAAAAATTTAATTACGGAAAATCTACTGACTTATTGGGATTGCTCATTTCAAAGATAGAAGGTAATCCCTTGAGCAGAGTAATGGAAGAAAAAATATTCAATCCATTATCAATGACAGATACCTTTTTTGATGTTCCCAATAACAAAAAAAACAGATGTGCTGCTAATATTGGTTTCGATGAATTTGGCAACTTAATCAATCTTGAAACAGTTCCATCAAAAATGGCTTTCAAAGAACGACCCCATGGTTTGGAATTTGAAGCTGGCAGTGGGGGGCTTTGGTCAACTATAGAAAACTACCTGAAATTTGCAAGAATTTTTGTAGAAAACGGGAGTTCAGATGGCATTCAAATCTTAAAAAAGGAAACTAAAGATCTGATGTGTTCCAATCATTTGACGCCAACTCAAAGACAACACTCAAAATTAATGGGTACGCTAATGTTTAAAGACAATTTTGGTTTTGGGCTGGGTGTGGCTGTTGTTATGAGAGAAAGCCCATATTTATCTATGCCTTGTGCAGGCTCTATTGGATCTGTAGGTTGGCCAGGTGCTTATGGTGGTTGGTGGTCGGCAGATCCAGCAAAAAAATCCATTGCCATCTTTTTAACACATAGTATGACCGAACTGGATCAACTTGCACAAGGCATTGGGTTTGAATTGTATGAAGCCATTGACACGTTTTCAAAATACATTAAAGAGAGTTTGTAAGCATTTGCCATCCAAAATGCAAAGACCCCGACTTGCGTCGGAGCTTTCGTGCCCGGAACAGGAGAATTATCTAACCAATTATTCGCTGATTTTGTGGCTTTTAGCAATTTGCGGGGGTTATATACTTAGCGGGCAGGCCAGATTACCAGTGAATATTCTTTGAGGGGATGAATTCGCACATGATCAATTCGTCGTCGGATTCGAGAAATACAACGGTATATTTTCTTTTATACGGGATACATTTGTATCCAATGATGGCTCTTTCAGGATCTTTGCAAATGGCATGACCTCTCCGGGAATCGGCTATCTTTATGAAAAAGTCGTATACATCATCCGCAAATTTTTCAGCAGTTGCTACCAAGCCTTTTGACTCTATATACCAGGCTATTTCAGCTATACTATCAGCAACAGACTCTTTAATGATTATTTCGCGCTGGCCCACTTCCTTATTAGCTTTTTACTATGTGCTCTTGCTTCTTTTATAGTTAGTGTTTTTTCTGGCCGGCTTTTTAAGGCGGCCTTCTTTTGCAGTGCCTGATAGCTTTCTGCTGGCACAACGACGTATGATTTGTTTTCGATAACAAGCGTATTCATATCCACGAAATTTATACGAATATACAAATTTTGCCTGACGAGCTAAAGGCGAATTTAAGATACCCGATTAACGTATCTGATTGATTATCATTTAAAAACTGTTTTAATTTTGCTTATATATTAAGTATGAGGCGAAATATTTTATAGTCTTTTGTCGTTTCTTATTTACTAAACCCCCATCTTATGGATTTACTAAGAATCGAATCTCATGCGGGCACTTCAACGCACCTTCTTCCCCTCCTTTTATTGATTCTTGTCGGGATAGCGCTATACTCCTTATTAAATAAGAGTAAGCCTCCAAAAACAAAGAGGCGATATACCAGGCGAAGTCCAGTGAATAATAAAGTAGACGTTCATATACATAAATAGAGAAGGTATCCTCTTTCACTAGGGGCTTACTCAAAGGCCCCCGCGCCTACGGCGCTCAGGTCTTTACATTTTTACACTTTTGCGAACAAGTTCGCATCGTTCCAAAATGCAAAGACCCCGACATTCGTCGGGGCCCTTGTGCCCGGAACAGGAATCGAACCTGCACTACCTTGCGATAACCAGATTTTGAGTCTGACGCGTCTACCAATTCCGCCATCCGGGCGAATTCCGCGACCCCGGTCACTGCGCTGATCTGCGATTTGCGGCAACCAAAATCGGGATGCAATATTACACATTCGGGCTGGCTTGTCCAAAAACCCCCGGGAAGTATTTTTTAGCCGGTGCGCGGGGTCGGGCGCGCTAAAGGTGCTACCTTTATCGCAGCACAAGTTCCCCGAAACCAGCCGATTGCCAACAAACCATTTAAAGGACGAATTTAAAAGGATGATCAAAATAGGACTGCTCCGCGAAGCCAAGACACCTGCCGATAACAGGGTGGCCCTCACACCTGCACAATGCAAATGGATCCATAAAAATTCAGACCAGGTCAGGGTAGTGGCACAGTCATCCCCCGACCGCTGTTACACCGATAAGGAATACGAAAAAGCGGGGGTAGATGTAAAGAAAGATCTCTCCGACTGTACCTTTCTGCTTGGGATCAAAGAAGTTCCGGTGCAGGAACTGATCGAAGGCAAGACCTATCTATTCTTTTCCCACACCAAAAAGAATAGATCCTACAACCAGGATATGTTCCGCGCCATCCTCCAAAAAAAGATCACCCTGATCGATTATGAATGCCTGGAACACGACGACGGGCAGCGGATACTGGGATTCGGATTCTTTGCGGGTGTCGTCGGCGCGCACAATGGCATCATGGCCTATGGGCGCCGCACCGGCCAGTATGAACTGGCAAGGGTCAACGGACAAAAAAGCTTCCGCGAACTGATCCATACTTACTTCGGACTGAAATTACCGGAGATCAAAGTGGCCATCACCGGATCCGGTCGCGTGGCGCATGGTGTGCTGGAAGTGATGAACCTCCTCGGCATCATCGAAGTCGAGACGGACGAATATCTCGAACGAAAATTCTCCTACCCGGTCTTCACCCAGTTGAAAGGTCCCGCACTCTATGAACACAGGACGAAAGGAACATACAACCGGGACGATTTTCACCAGCATCCCGAGGATTACGCATGCAAATTCCTTCCTTTCACAAAAGTGACGGATATCCTCATGAATGGAATTTACTGGGATACCGATATGCCGCGCCTGTTTGAATGGGATGCCCTCGCCGACAAAGATTTCCGCATCGCCTCCATTGCCGACATCACCGATGATAAAGGTGGATCCATACCGTGCAATCTCGGTGATACGCCTATCGACAACCCGGTATATGGAGTCGATAAACAGTCCCGCCAAAGAACGGCGCCCTATCTGCCCGGCTCGGTGGATATCATGGCCGTAAGCAATCTGCCCAATGAGCTGCCGCGCGATGCCTCCCGGTATTTTGGGGAACAGTTGATAAAATATGTGCTGGAAGACCTGGTAAAAGGGAACGCGGCCGTCATCGAAAGGGCCACTATGGTCAAGCAGGGGAAGCTTACCCCGTATTTCGCCTACCTCGAAGATTATGCAGGCCCGGCTTCGTTATGACCGGCCTCCCGGATCAGTACGATACGGCCCCGACACCTGCACGACATGGCCACGACATCTGCACGGCACGACTTCATGCGCCCAGTGATCACAGATACAGATAATAATCCCGCATCAGACTGACAAACTCCGGGGTGTACTCGCCTTCACCATTCTTTATCGTGAGTTCGGATATCGTTAAGCCGGCCGACCCTTCCGCCTCTCCGCTTATAGCGGCAACAGTGGTCGAGCCCGTATTCCGTCTCGTAAAGTATAGCATGGCTCTGAAAAAATCGTGCTTCGGCGTCTGCCGGACTAACAATTTCTCATGCAGATAAAAATCGTGAGCGGCCGCAAGCCCTTCAAAGTATTCCGTCCGGTGCCCGGGCAGCAGGATAGCAAATGAACCTGCAACCGCAAGGTTGGCGTCAATCACACCGGTCAGCTCCACCAGCGTCAGCTCTTTACTGTGTTTGGCAAGATTCTCCGGATCCGATGCAGACAGAAGGTCCCCTTCGAAAAAAGGCGGGTTGCTGATAATAAGATCGAATTGCTGCGGGAAAACAAAATTCCGCGCATCAGCCTCAACCACCCGAAGCCGGTCTTTCCACTTGCTCTCCCCGATATTTTCTTCCAGCTGACCAAAAGCCGCGCTGTCCAGCTCGATCCCCTCGATCATCCCCTCATTATGTTGCGCCAGCATCAGCATCAGCAGACCGGTGCCGCTCCCGATATCCAGCGCCCTCGTCCAGGGCAGCTTTTTCCCCGACAGCCACGCTCCAAAAATACAGGCGTCTGTGCATACCTTCATGGCGCAGCGGTCCTGATGGATGACGAACTGTTTGAACTGGAAATAAGAATTGGGCATAATGAAAAATTTACCGCATCGCGACCGGGGGACATGCATAACCACAGCGCCTGGCATTCCTGCAATTTCAGCGCATAACACACTCTTTACCACACCGCTCTCGCACTGGCGCTTACAGACATCGGCGAAAAGTCGCCGGCAAGGAACTTATAGTGCCCCGTGATCGCAATCATGGCCGCATTGTCCGTGCAATATTCGAATGGCGGGATAAAGACCTTCCATCCCTGCTGGGCGCCCAGCTCCACCAGCGCCTTCCGCAGGCCGCTGTTGGCGGATACGCCCCCCGCTATGCAAAGATCGGTGATGCCCGTTTGCAGCGCCGCCTTCTTCAGCTTATTGAGCAGTATGGAGACGATCCTGCTTTGGATGGAGGCGCAGATATCGGGAAGATTGTTTTCTATAAAGCCGGGGTCTTTGCTCACATGGTCCTGCAAGAAATAGAGGATGGCCGTTTTCAATCCGCTGAAACTGAAATTCAGTTCCGGTATCCGGGGTTCCGGAAAGGAGAACCGGCCCGGGTTGCCCTGGCTGGCATATTTATCGATCAGCGGACCGCCGGGGTAGGGCAGGCCCAGCAATTTAGCCGATTTGTCAAAGGCTTCACCCGCCGCATCATCCAGCGTTTCTCCGATCACCCGCATCTGTAATGGTGATTCACAGCGCACGATCTGGGTATGTCCTCCGCTGACCGTAAGACAAAGAAAAGGGAACCCTGGCATCGGCGCGGGCACCCCTTTCACGGAATGCGGGATCAGATTTGCCAGCACATGCGCCTGCATATGATGCACCGCTATCAGGGGAATATTCAGGGAAAGCGCCAGCGACTTCGCAAACTGTGCGCCCACCAGCAGCGATCCGATAAGGCCGGGGGACTGTGTAAAGGCAATGGCGTCAACCGCAGCAAGACCCGCAGGAATACCCCCACGCCCTCCGTCTCCCACACCATCCATCGACCCGTCCGGAGCAATCGTTCCCGCCGACCCGCGCCCTCCGTCCTCCGCACCCCCCAGATTTGCCTTCTTCAGCGCTGCATCCACTACCGGAACGATATTCTGCAGGTGCGCGCGGCTGGCCAGTTCCGGCACTACTCCTCCATATTGCTCATGTACAGCCTGGCCGGCAATAATATTGGATAAGATCGCCCCATCCCGGCTGATGGCGCAACTCGTTTCATCGCATGAAGATTCTATGGCTAAAATGATGGGCATCGGCCGCAAAAGTAGGTCAAAACAGGCAAACGAACTGCCACGGCTAATGGCCAACGTCTGTCACGATGATCGCGTTCCTACTGCCTGGTATTCCGGCAGGCCGGCTTATTTAGACCGGATGGCCACCACCGGATCCATCCTGGCGGCTATAAAAGCGGGGATAATTCCAGCCAGCACACCTGTAACCAGACAGATGCTGACAGCCATTACGATAATATTGAAGGGGATGAAGACCTTGAAACTAAACAGGCCGGAGATCAGCATCGTGAGCGCAAACACGGCAATCAGCCCGATCACGCCGCCGATAATACAGAGAAAAGCAGACTCCAGCAGAAATTCCGTCATGATCACATTCCGCTTGGCTCCGATCGCCTTCTTCAGCCCGATCTGGCTCGTCCTTTCCCGGACAGTCACGAACATGATATTCGCCACCCCGAACATACCCACTACCAGAGATAAAGCCGCAATGGCCCATCCTCCGATATTCATCCCGGCGAATATGGGGTCGAGGAATTTACTCAGCCCATCGATATCATTCAGCGCGAAATTGTCTTCCTGGGTAGGGCTCAGCTTACGCGTCGAGCGCATCGCTCCCTCCAGTTCGTCTTTCAGGGCGTCTATCGAAATAGATGGCCCCGCCTGCACCAGGATCGTCGGACCGCCGTTCTCATCTTTGATGATCTGTTTTATAAAGGAATAGGTCATCAGGATGCTGTTATCATAATCCCATCCCCCGATCAGGCTCTGGCCCTGTTTCTTGATCAGGCCGATCACCAGCGCCGATTTGCCGTTCTTTAACTTTACTTCTGTCCCGACGGCTTTCTCGGGCTTGTCATATAATTTTTCGGCGATCGTATAGCCTATGACGATGGTAGGGGAACCGTGATCGAAATCCGATTGGTTAAAATAGCGGCCATCCCCGATCACTATCGACTGGATCTTGTCGAAATCCTCGGTATTGCCATAGTAGTTTACTCCTGTCAGGGAATTGTCGCCATAATCGACATTGGCCGTCGTGTTGATACAGTACGCCATATACGCCGCCTCCGGCACCTTTGCCCGGAGCTCTTTCATCTCGGTAAATTTCGGGCTGGGGCGTTTCATATATTTCCACCAGGGATAGTCAGGCCCACCGCCGTATTGCCATTTATCGATATAGATCGTTTTGTTGCCAAGCGACTTGATATCGTTGTTCACCGCCAGCTGCATGCTGCTGATGGTCGATAATACGCTGATGATACAGAAAATGCCAAACGTGATCCCCAGAAGTGACAGAAATGTGCGGAGCTTGTTGGATCTGAACTCCTGCAGCGCCATTTTAAAGCTGGTCCATATGATTTCCAGGTAGCGAAACATACCCCGAAAGTAAGAATTATATTGCACTCTAAACCTGCTTTATGTTCACGATCGAAAACGAATTCCTGAAAGTGCTTATCCATCCAAAAGGGGCCGAATTGCAGCGTGTTTTCCATAAGGGCCACCAGCTGGAATATATGTGGAACGGCGATCCTGCTTTCTGGGCCAAACATTCACCCATCCTTTTTCCCATTGTCGGCACCCTGAAGGGCGATCTTTACTATTATGACAATAAACCATATTCGCTCGGGCGGCATGGATTTGCAAGGGACAGGGAATTTACCCCTGCCGGGCAAAAGCCGGATGCCATCTCCTTCGTCCTTCACAGCGACGAGGACACCCGCAAAAAATACCCGTTTGACTTTGAATTGCAGTTAAGCTATCAGCTGCTGCCGCAGGGGCTGAAGATCGGTTACCGGGTGAAGAACCCTTCCCCCGGTGAGGACCTCTGGTTCTCTGTCGGCGGTCATCCGGCCTTTAAGGCGCCACTGGTCACCGGAACGGCCTATGAGGACTATTTCCTTGAATTTGGTAAAACGGAGACGGCCTCCCGCTGGCCCATTTCGAAAGATGGCCTGATCGAAAAATCACCGATACCCCTTTTGTCGGACAGCAACCGGCTGGACCTGACCAGAAAGCTGTTTGAAAAAGATGCCCTGGTGCTCCGGCATCCTGCCTCTACCTCCATATCGCTGAGATCCGATAAAACGCCCCACGGGCTTCGGGTGGACTTCCCAGACTTCCCTTTCCTTGGCATCTGGGCCGCAAAGAATGCCGATTTTGTTTGTATCGAGCCCTGGTGCGGGATCGCCGACAGCACGGACTCGGACCAGCAGCTGGTCACTAAGGAAGGGATCCAGCGCCTCGCCCCCGGCGGAATATTCGAACGGGAATGGACCCTGACGGTTTTTTAGAACAGGCTTCGCAGTTTCAACAAAACACGGGCCTCCAATCATCCTGCATTTATTCGGCAGCGCTCAGCATTTCGTCCGCGTCGCTCAAAACTCAAATGCCTTTACCGCAGGGTCTTTGATCACCATCTCGCTGAAATGCCGGTGGTTATGCTCCGATCCCTGAACCACCCATTCACCCGTGATCATATCGGCCGAGGTCTTCGTCATACGCACGCGTTTGAATTTCAGGTTATGCTTCCGGAACAGCAGCTCGTAACGGTGCAGGGTCTCATCCTGAAAATCGCAGACGATCTTGTAATTCCGGATCTGGTTCACCCGGTCGATCCACCCCTCCAGCAGGCTGAAGATGAACAGCACGGCAAGGACCAGCGCCGTAGCAATGACGGCGATCCATTCATACCCAGCACCGATGCTCATGCCCAGACCGGCCGTCACCCAGATCATGGCCGCAGTCGTGATCCCGTTGACCTTGCTATGGACCGAATCTCCTTTGAAGATCACACCCGCACCCACAAAACCGATACCCACGACGATATTGGAGGCGATCCTTTCCGGGGCGCTTTTTGCGCCGATCAGCTCGGATAATATCGTGAACAGCGTTGCCCCCAGACAGATCAGCGTCAGGGTACGGAAGCCGGCCGACTTGCTCCGGTATTCCCGCTCCGCGCCGATCAGGCCGCCTACGATCACGGCTAGCATCAGTTTCCAGAAGACCTCCTGCGAGAAGAACATGAATATTATTTTTTTATTAATTTCTGTCTGCAACACCGCATCCCGCCACCGCGCAACCACGTCCCTTCCTAAAAGCATCTCCGGACCGGCAGCCCTACACCGCATCCACACATCATCCCGGTGACTTCCCCAACTCCGGCGTTGGCTTCACCTCCGCCGTAAAATAACCCGCCTTGTACGCTTTGAAATAGACCTGATAATCCTTTTTCACCTGTCTCGCATATTCCGCCGCATATTCCAGCAGCCCCTGCTGCCAGTGATGGTCCTTGCCAAACGCGATCAGCTCATCCGGAAGGGTCGCCCCCTGACGACCCGCGCTCCGCAACTGCGCCGATGCCGTGAGCATGGCCATATCCTTCAACACCCGCTCGATATCCTTGCTCCTGTCCCGGATCACCAGGAAATCGATCTTGTCCGCGGTCGGCTGCATTTCTTTCAGCACATAGGATTCATCCCGGAAGACGGTGGTGTTGAGCAGGGCAGGCGCGATATTCTGCATCCTCTGCTGGATGGCGACGACCCGCTCCGCCTCCGAAACCCAGGCTGGCTGCTGATTGCTGAGCCAGGGCTGTAAGGAAGAAGCCTGCGCCTGTTTCATATCGATCAGCAGGTGTTTCTTCGCATCTTTGTTGTTACGCAACAGGAAAGCATATCGTTTTATCCCGAGACTACCTGTTCCGGCTATACGAAAACAGACATCCAGCACCCGGAAACGATGTTTCAGATGCGGGTCCTGACCGATCCACTGCGTGAGATGCGCCGTGAGCTCTCTCTTCAGCGTTTTGTCAAGGGCAAAGAACCGGATCTTGTCGATCCGCAGCCCAAGCTTCCCCCTGTTCTCGATGGTCCGCTGCCGGATCAGCTCCTTTTGCCTGCGTTCACAGATCTTGTCAAGGAACAGCTTCACGATACCTTTTGCAGTCTCTCCTTCGATATAACGGGCCTTTCCCAAAGCCAGCGTATAAGAATAAGCCGTCAGGAATAATTTGGCAAGACGGGTTGCTTCTTTTCTTTTGATGTCCAGCGATTCCAGACCATTATAGATGCTTGTAACCATACGGGCCAGCTCCCAGGTGGCCGGCGCCAGCATGCCCTCATCGAAATCGTTGAGATCGAAATACACCAGACGGTTGTCACCCTTATAGCTGCCGAAATTCTCAAGGTGCAGGTCGCCCGAGATCCAGCTCAGTGGATATTGGGGAAGAGGGTCGGTCCGCCGCAGGTCTTCATAGAAAAGATGACAGGTTCCCCGCAGGAAGCGGAAAGGGTTTTCAGCCATCACCTGATATTTCAAAGCGGTATAGGCTGGCAGCCTTCCCTTGTTGAAGGCTTTGATCCGTTCGGCTATATTGGACACGATTTTAACTTTTCAGAAAGATAATTAATATTAAGCTTATTCCGTATTGCCACTTATCTTGCATAGCTATGAATCCGCTGATCAACAAAGCTGATGCTCGCTCGTCCGGGACCCGTTCTCCACGCCGCATCATCCTTCCGGTTATCCTCCTTCTTGCCCTGAGCTGTCACAAGCCACAGGCGCCAGAATATTACGGATTTCAGAATCTCCAGATCGCTCAGTCGGCCGGTCAGCAGACCACCCTCGCAACGACGATAAAATTCTATAACCCCAACAACTTCGGACTTCAATTGAAAAGAGCGGAGATGGACGTCTTCGTGAACGGCAAGCTTTCGGGTCATTCCCTCCTCGATACGACGATCTTTATTGCCCGCAAAGACACTTTTTATGTGCCGGTGTCTTTGCAGCTGGACCTCCATAGCCTGCTCAGCAATGCCCTCCAGCTGTTGCTCAACCGCGAGGTTAAGATCGCTCTCGACGGAAGGGTCAGGTTAAAAAGAGATGGCGTTCCCTTCAGCGTGCCTTTTCATTATGAGGCCAATCAGGACCTGAACACCCTGCTTCCGGGGAACTAGACTGCGTCCACACCCATCCGACTGTCTTCAGGGCATAACTCCCGGTTCGCCCCATGGAGGACGCTCCCCCGGACAACCCATTTATTTGACAACGATCCACCGGTTCAGCACATTATAAGGCGCTTCCAGCACGATCTTGTAGAAACTGGAAGGCGAAGAACCGATGCCGAGGATGGCGGATTGCGCCGCTACCGGCACCTGCAGCAGCAGCTTATAGTTGTCCTTTCCGCCTGTCTTGTAATTATTGGTGGTCGCCAGCCAGATCTTCACCCATCCATCTTTGTCAAGGGCCTTCCACTGGATGTTCAGCTTGTTATCCGCAAGCTGGATGACGGGCTCGGCCAGAGATACTTTTCCGATCAGCGGCGTCCCATCCATTTCGATCAGGTTGTCCCTGGGTATGGTCAGGTCCAGCCAGCGGGCCATGGTTGGCATAAAGTCCACGATAGCTGGCTGGTATTTGTCATAATAGCTGTTCAAACCTTTTGCATTCGTCACCATCCAGGTCGTCCGTTCGCGCGTGGACTGCCCGCCATGGTTTTTTCCCGTAACCGAATCCCGGCCATGGTCCGTCGTTACCAGGATCATCCAGTCTTCCGGAAATTTCTTCTGACGGTACTGAATGGCCGACCAGATCTTCCCTACCTGCTTGTCCAGATACGCGATCGCATCATTCATCTTCGCCCCGTCGCCGTAACGGTGGCCCATATCGTCCGTATATTCCAGATAGAGCCAGGTGAGGTCCGGCGCGTTCTCCCGTATGCATTTTTCCGCCGAATCGGTCACCAGCTCATCGATGGTATGGATATACGCGCTTTCCTTGTCATGCGGGAAACGAACTGTATCCAGCTCATAGCCATCGGCATGATAGTCCACCGCGATATTCCCCGTCTGGGGGATGGAGTCACCCACCAGTTTGGTCCGGTTATCCAGCCAGGTGGAAAAGATCGCCGTCGTCTTCATATGATCCGCATGCTTCAGGAGGCGGAAGAGGGTTGGGTAGTTATAATCGGGCTCTCTGATCTCGTTATCCCAGACATTATGCTTGTTCACCCAGGTACCCGTCAGCAGGCTGTTGTATCCTACGGCGGAGATGGTCGGGGTCTGCGTATAGCCCCCTTTTTCCCCGCCAACATAGGCTCGTTTATACCCCCCGGCCTTTGCGCTCAGGTCGATGAACCCCGGATGGGCTTTTTCCAGCAGATCGGCGGGTATGCCATCGGCGATGATAAAAACGACTTTTTTCTTCCTCGGCTGAGCCTGCAGGAGTACCGGGAAAAGGCTCGCGGCAAGGAGCACCCCAGAAAGAACAGAGAACAAACGGAATTTTACCATGGTGGCTGGATTATGATCCTTTGGCGGATTTAATAAGGGCCTAAATGTAAATCGTCTCCTATTAATAGACTATTAATTTATCAAGTGTTACCTTTGCGGCTCGAAATTATGAAGTATATCAACGAAATTAACAAGCGGAGGACCTTTGCGATTATTTCCCACCCGGATGCCGGCAAAACGACCCTGACCGAAAAATTCCTGTTGTTCGGGGGCGCCATCCAGATCGCAGGCGCCGTGAAAAGCAATAAGATCAAGAAGCATGCAACCAGCGATTTCATGGAGATCGAAAGGCAGCGCGGCATCTCCGTGGCCACCTCGGTGATGAGCTTTCAATATAAGGACCATCTTATAAACCTCCTCGACACGCCCGGTCACAAGGACTTTGCCGAGGATACCTACCGTACCCTTACGGCCGTCGACAGCGTCATCCTCGTGATCGACAGCGTCAACGGGGTCGAGGCCCAGACGCGCCGGCTGATGGAAGTATGCCGTATGCGGGACACCCCCGTGATCGTATTCATCAACAAAATGGACCGCGACGGGAAGAATCGGTTCGACCTGCTCGAAGAGATCGAAAAAGAACTCCGTATCCAGCTCCATCCCATGGGCTGGCCGATCAACAGCGGCAAAGACTTCAAAGGGGTCTATAACCTCTATGACAAAAACCTTGTCCTCTTTACGGCCAATACAAAGGCTACGGATGAGGATATGGTTAAGATCCAGAGCCTCGACAGCACGCTGCTGGATGAAAAACTGGGAGATAAGGATGCGGCTACTCTCCGCGAGGATGTGGAGCTGGTCGACGGCGTTCATGGACAGCTCAATGTGGAAGACTACCTGTCGGGGAAAGTTGCCCCTGTATTCTTCGGCAGCGCCATCAATAATTTCGGCGTGAGGGAAATGCTGGATACATTTATCCGCATAGCGCCTACGCCCCGGAGCCGGGAGACCTCCACCCGTCACCTCGATGTGAACGAGGATAAGTTCAGCGGCTTCGTCTTTAAGATCCATGCCAACCTCGACCCCAAGCACCGCGACCGCATCGCCTTTCTGCGGGTATGCAGCGGCAAGTTCGAGCGTAACAAATACTTTCATCACGTGAGGCTGCATAAGGACGTCCGCTTCAGCAACCCTTACAGCTTCATGGCGAGGGACAAAGATGTTATCGAAGAGGCCTATCCCGGCGATGTGGTCGGTCTTTTCGACACCGGTAATTTCAAGATAGGGGATACGCTGACAGAAGGGGAGGATTTCTTCTTTACGGGTATACCATCCTTCTCGCCGGAGATCTTCAAGGAGGTGGTAAATAAGGATCCCATGAAGACCAAGCAGCTGGAAAAAGGCTTGCTCCAGCTCACCGATGAAGGCGTTGCCCAGTTGTTCACCCAGTATGGCGGCAACAAAAAGATCATCGGTTGTGTCGGGGAGCTGCAGTTCGAGGTCATCCAGTACCGACTCCTGCATGAATATGGCGCATCGGTGCAGTTCAATGCCCTGCCATTTTATAAAGCCTGCTGGCTGACCAGCAAAGATCCCAGGAAGCTGGAAGACTTTACCCGGTTCAAGCACGCCAACATCGCAGAGGATAAAGACGGCTATTTAGTCTACCTGGCGCAGAGCGAATGGTTCCTGAATACCGAAAGGATCAACAACCCGGAGATCGAATTCCATTTCACCAGCGAGATCCATAAATAAAGCCCCCGACACATCTGTCTGCCCGATCGACACGTCCTTCCGGCAAACAGACACGCCCATATATTTCAATCACTATCCTGCCCTTAACGATCCAGATTTATTATCTTAGCCATTCATGCAATTACCCCTCAGGCTCCTTCCCCTGTTACTGTTTCTTCCGTGCATTTATCTGTCGGCACAGACCCCTTCCTTTACCCTTCCTGACACGGTTTGTACCAACAACCCTGTAAAAATCACCAACACGTCGGCAGGTGGAACGACTTACTACTGGAATTTTTGTGTGGCGGATATCAGCAAGACGCCTGAGGCAACCAATCTCGGAAATATCGGAGGCGCTTTTTCCTATCCGGTCTTTATAGATATAGATTCGCTCAATAACCACTACTACGGGTTCCTGGTCAATAATTATCAGGGAGGTCTGGTCCGCCTGGATTTTGGGAATAGTATGCTCAATATTCCCGTGCCGACAAATATGGGAAATTTTGGAGGGATCATTCCTCCGGGAGCCGGCTCCGAAGGGATCCAGATCGTTCATAATAACGGCAAATGGTATATCATCATAGTCGGTTGGGATCTCGCGACGACAGGCAATCCTCCCAAGATAATCCAGATCGACTTCGGAACAGACCTTGGCAATCCTTCTCCGGTGGCTACGGATTGGGGTAATCTGGGAAATTTAGCACAGCCGATAGACCTGTATATTTTTAATGAGAACAGCCACTGGTATGGGTTTACGGTCAATGCCACAAACAGCACCGTTACACGCTTTGATTTCGGCACCAGCTTTGACACCCCTCCCACGGCTACGAATATGGGCAACCTGGGAGGTCTGCTGAATTACCCTACGGGTATCTGCGCCGTAAACGATGGAGGGAACTGGCATGTCTTTATCACCAATGCCTATACCTCCCTGGTAAGACTGGATTTTGGGAATTCCCTGTTGAGCACCCCTGTCGCGGTCAGCCTTGGCGACCCGGGAAATACGTTGCATCAGCCCAGAGATATAGCCGTTATGAAATTCTGCGATCAGACCTTTGGATATTTAGTAAACGGAGATCCTGGGTATAATGATTTTGTCCAGCTCGACTTCAAAAATGATCTCACCAGTATACCTGTGGCGATATCTCTTGGAAATATAGGCAACTTCAATTTCCCTCATTCCTTATCAAAAATATTCCGGGTAGGCGCAGACCTTTATTGCTTCATCCCCAACGTATCCAATAATACGCTTACGCGCCTCAAATTTTCCGGCTGCACCAATTCCAGTCTTCCCAATTCAGCGTTGAAGGACCCTCCCGACATATCTTATTCCTTGCCGGGTACCTATAATGTTAATCTGATCATGGACGATGGCCTCGCTACCGCGAGTACATTCTGTAAGACTGTCACCGTGATGCCACCACCCAGATTCTCTCTCGGCAACGATACCTCTTTTTGTCAGGGAGACAGCCTTACACTAATGTACAAAGGACAGAACCTGATCTACTCCTGGCAGGACGGCTCTTCCGCAGACAGCCTCGTTGTCCGCAGCTCCGGGCAATACCAGCTTACGGTGAATACCTCCTATGGGTGTTCGGCCGGTGATGACGTTATGGTGCAGGCGAAGTCCCTGCCCACCCTGACCACTCTGCCGGATACCTCTCTTTGCGCCGGAAGCTCCATCTTATTAAAAACAAGTGTTCAGAATTCCGATTCGTTGAGATGGGCGCCTTCGGGCGGATTATCAAATTCTTCGGCTGTCAGCCCGCTGGCAAGCCCACTTGCATCCACCCGCTATATCGTTTCCGCATTTCACCAGGCCTGTCCCGTAATGGACACGATCATGGTCAGCGTTCTGGACACGCCGGCGATAACGGTCAGCCCGGATACCGTGATCTGCAAAGGTGGGATGGCTCAGCTGCGGGTAACAGGTGCGGATACCTATCTCTGGTCGCCGGCCAATGGATTATCCGATCCAGCCTTGCCTGATCCCGCGGCATCTCCCGATATATCCAGGTATTATCAGGTCCTGGCTACGGGTGCCAACCTCTGTACTTCTAAAGATTCTGTCCTGATAAGCGTAAAAAAGCCAGACATTTTCAACCTCAGCCCGCTTAATGCAAAGCTCTGTACCGGCGATTCGGTCCTGCTGAAGGCAGACGGGGCTGACCTGTCCCTTGGTGATGGGTATAAATGGCTCACGGATATCAGTCCGCAGGACCCTTTTTCGCCTTCTGTCCGGGTAGCTCCTTCTTCTTCGGTCTTTTATCAGGTAGTAGGATATGACAAGGTCTGTGACCGGACAGACACCCTAACGGCAGATATCACCGTCATTCCCAAACCCCAGGTTACCGTAACCAAGTCCAATGACATCGACTGCACGTTGGGTGAGGCTACGCTCTCCGCTTCCGGCGGCGCCACGTATGCCTGGTCTCCTGCGCAGGGCCTCTCGGATAGTCTTATCTCCAATCCCGTTGCCAGGACGGACTCGAACACAGTCTACACCGTGGAAGTGACCGACAGCAATGGTTGTTCAGCGACTGGCAGCATCACCCTTTTCGTCACCAAAAGCGGAGGTTCCATTGGATACCCGGTTTCCAACGCCTTTACCCCAAACGGAGATGGGAACAACGATTGTTTCGGTATAAAATACTGGGGATATATCGGCGAATTCGAGCTGAGCATATTCAATCGCTGGGGTGGACGGGTCTTTTACAGCCAGAATCCCGGTCAATGCTGGGATGGAACTTTTAAGGGACGACCGCAGCCCTCCGGCACATTCGTATATATGATCAGGGCTAAGACGCTCTGCGGGGTTGTGTCCAGAAAAGGAACAGTCCTGCTGGTGCGGTAAGACTGCATCTTCGCAAAAACCGGCACCCTCACGGAGCGCAGTGCTCATGGAATCGCTACGCCCATATTCTCGCTCAGGGCATCGTCACACCCGTATAGTTATGCGGAGTGATCCGCTTCAGTTCCTTTTTAACCGTCGCGCTCACTTTCAGCTTGTCGATGAATACATGAAGGGATGCTTTGGTGATCCCCGTGTTCCCCCGGGTCAGCTCCTTCAGCGCCTCATAGGGTTTGGGATAGTTTTCTCTCCTCAGCACCGTCTGTATCGCTTCGGCCACCACGGCCCAGTTATTCTCCAGGTCCTGCCAGATCTTTTCTTTGTTGACGATCAGTTTGTCCAGCCCTTTTTCTATGGATTTCAGCGAAAGGACGGTATGCGCGAAGGGTACACCGATATTGCGCAGCACGGTGGAGTCGGTAAGGTCACGCTGTAGTCTGGAGATCGGTAGCTTGGCCGCGAAATGTTCGAAAAGGGCGTTGGCCACGCCAAGGTTGCCTTCCGCGTTCTCGAAATCGATGGGGTTCACCTTATGGGGCATCGCCGAACTGCCCGTTTCATGCTTGTTGACCCGCTGCTTGAAATAATCCACCGAAACATAGGCCCAGATATCCCTGCAAAAATCGATAAGGATCGTGTTGATCCGCCGGATGGCGTCAAAATGCGCCGCCAGGTTATCGTAATGCTCGATCTGCGTGGTATATTGCTGCCTTTGCAGGCCCAGCACGCCCTCCACGAATTCATTCCCCATCTTCACCCAGTCCTTTTTAGGAAAGGCTACATAATGTGCGTTAAAATTCCCCGTCGCCCCTCCGAACTTGGCGGAGAAAGGCACCTGGATCAGCAGCTCCACCTGGTCCTCGATCCGCTCGGCAAATACCATGATCTCTTTACCCAGCTTCGTAGGACTTGCCGGCTGCCCATGCGTTCTCGCCAGCATGGAGATCTCGCTCCAGTCTGCCGCCAGCAATTGCAGCTGCCTTTTCAGATTGAGCAGGGCAGGGAGGTATTCGAATTCTATCGCATGCTTCCACAACAAAGGGATAGCCGTGTTATTGATATCCTGCGAGGTCAGGCCGAAATGGATCCATTCCGACACCGCGGCGCCACTGTCCCCCAATTCCTTTTTCAGAAAATATTCCACCGCCTTCACATCATGATTGGTCTCTTTTTCTTTATTTTTTATCCATTGTGCATCGGCCTGGCTGAAATGGTCTACCGCGGCCTGGAGTTTTTTCCTCGGTTCGGCTGGCAAAGGGAAGAACCTCTTTTTCGCCAGGAACAGGAAATATTCTACTTCAACCAAAACCCGGTACCGGATCAGCGCATATTCGGAGAAATATTCATCCAGATGCTGGACCTGGTGGCGGTAGCGCCCGTCTATTGGGGAAATGGCGGTCAGTGAATTTAATTCCATGGAACTTAGTTGTTGTTTATTTGCCCGGATAATGTCCAGTGCCGTACTTTTGCAGCCAAAATTAACGTAAAGGACTTGGAAAGAAAAATACGAGTAGGAGCAGTCAGCTATCTTAATACCAAACCGTTACTCTACGGGATCCAGCGATCCGGCGTCATGCAGGACATAGCGCTCACCATCGATTATCCGTCCAGCATCGCCAGGATGTTGCTGAATGACGAAATAGACATAGGGCTGGTGCCCGTTGCGATCCTTCCCCTGATGAAGGAATACTATATCAACGGAGATTATTGCATCGGCAGTGACGGGCCCGTGGCATCCGTCTGTCTCTTCAGCGAAACCCCGGTCGGGTCCGTGGAAAGAGTATTACTCGATTATCAGAGCCGTACGTCCGTAGAGTTGGCAAAGCTCCTGTTAAAGGAATACTGGAAGATCAGTCCTGAGCTGATAGGGGCGGGCGCGGATTTCCGGGACCATATCCATGGAACGACCGCCGGTGTCGTGATCGGCGACCGCGCGCTGGAACAAAGAAAGATCTCCCCTTATGTCTATGATCTTGGAGAGGCATGGAAGAAACTGACGGGTCTTCCCTTTGTGTTCGCCGCGTGGATCAGCAACAAGCCCATAGACCCCGGATTCGTTGAAAAATTCAATGCGGCTAACGGCGCAGGACTGGCCCAGATCGATAAAGTGGTGGCGGAAAATCCGTACAGCCCTTTCAATCTGCAGGACTACTTCACCCGCTATCTGGATTATAAGCTGGACGACGCCAAACGCAAGGGCCTGGAAAGGTTCCTCCAGTACTTGCGTCCGCAACCGCTACGGGTGCTGCCGGTTGATGGCTAGCGTATAAGCATAACGGTTCCGGTCCGGGTGATCTCTCCGCAAAATGATTTTGCCTTGATGACATAGACATATGCGCCCGTTTCCTGAGGCTTGCCTGCAAAATTGCCATCCCAGCATTCACCGGCATTCCGGGTGGTAAAAATTCGTTGCCCCCACCTGTTATAGATGCTGAATTCCTCCACTTTCACACTGCCCCAGCGTTGTATACCGAAGCAGTCGTTATGACCATCTCCATTGGGAGTGAATGCATTTGGAAGGGCGAACAAACTTTTGCCAGTTTCCGTCACCTTGACGATGACGCTGTCATATCCCGTACATCCATTCAGACCTGTGCCCTGAACGATAAATTGGGTCGTTGTATCGATGATGGCCATCGGATCGGCGATCCGCGGATCATTCAGGCCGTTCGCAGGGATCCAAAGATAGCTGAGGGCTCCACTTGCATTGAGTTGCGAGGTCCCTATCATGCAGTCGATATCATTGGCTTTCTGAGCAACGACCTGCGGTGCTGGCTTGATATTAACGATTAAGCTCAGCAAACTATCCGTATGGCAGACGGGATCACTGATCGCGAGCGTGTAAACGGTGGTTACATCTGGTGAGGCCAGCGGGGCAGGGGAAGAAGGATTATCAAGGGATGGCGTTGGCGTCCAGGAATAATTATCTTTCGCGCTGTTAGCGCTGCTCAGCGTTACAGAACCACCCTTACAGATAGCCTGGTCTTTTGGGGAATGAAAAACAGTTCTGGGCCGCACCGCTACCAGGACCGATGAAGTATTCGTACAGCCTGTGTTGTCCGATACGGTAACATAAAATCTTGTGCTGTCCAAAAGGGTTGCTACCGGATCAGGTTTGGTAGGATCGTCCAAAAGAGTAGCCGGCGTCCAGTCGTAGCCTGTACCGCCGGAGCCATGCAGCGTGACCGAATTCGGTCCGTTACAAAGAGAGGTGTCGGTTCCGGCAAATGCCTTGACGGTATCGATGACAATGATGCCCGTGATGCTGTCTTTACAGTTATTGATATCGGACCCTACCAGCTTGACGGTATAGGTCCCACTGGCGGAATAGGGATGAGAGAGGGAAGGCGAAGGAAATGAAGTGCCATCCCCGAAATCCCATTTCCAGTCCGTGATGGGACTATTTTTTGTGTATCCGATAGCCTGAACGCCCAAGGATGTGCACTGGGAAACTGCATCCGTAAATCTTACGGAATCGATATTCTTAACGAACGGAGTATTATCGATGGGAACAGAAAGGCTCAGAAGGCTGCTTCCAGCACTGCCGGGGGTCGCACCCCAGGGGTCATTCCCATAATTTATATTTACTCCGTTAAGCCCTCCGTCCTGGATGACAGAAACATTGGGTGGCACCGAAGGCTGACTGAACCAGCAGATGCCGCCGCCGCCGCCACCACCCGGTCCAAGCTTTCCATTGGGTGGGCTGCTCATATCCGCGCCCTTGCCACCTTTTGCGATAAACGCCGCATTATCCGCGTAGGTGCCTATACTGGCGAGGATCGTTCCGCCGGCCCCCCCGCCTCCCATACCTTCACTACAATAGCCGGGAACACCATTATCCACACATTTCAGACCGTCCTCTCCGTCAGAAATGATCGAATAGCCATTCGACTGAAGGCTGCCGGCTGTAATCATAATAATTCCCCCTCCACTTCCCCCGCTGGAAGTAAAGCCAGAAGGATTATTGCAGTGACCCGTACCGCCGCCGCCGCCCATGAACACCTTATTGAGGGCATTGCCATAGGTCAGCGCATAGCCGCCAATCCCTCTGTTGTCGAAAGGCGAAGGGCCGCAATCCGTGGACTGATACCCGCCATATCCGCCCGCAGCGATATTGCTTCCGCCACCTCCTCCGGCTTTGTATTCGTTCCCACCCCCACCTCCGTTGGCAGCCGACCCTTTTCCATTGGTCATGGCAGGCTGGACAAAAGCTACTCCTTCTCCTTTACTGGCTCCTTCGAGGCTGGCTGGTGGCGGAGGATAGATATAATCATTTTGCGAGCAAACGGCAGTGCTTCTGTTGATATTAAAACCCAGCCCTTTTCTGAACCCACGGCTGGAAACATCAAGATTGCCCTGCAGTCCCAGCACACCCTGTACATTGAAGGCAAGGATACCTCCTTTCTTGCCATCCCAGGGCAGGCAGGTCAGCGGCGCCACAGTGCTGAGCGCACTGTAATAGGGAACTCTTACCAGCTGTACCCCGCCGGCAGCGATGTCGTATGCTTTTTGCAGCTGACTTTTTAATACAAGACTGTTACCATTCTTTTGCGTGATCGTATTGTATTCATAGTTGCCGACATTATTATAATTCGTTATGCTCCCGGAACTGGCTGTATTGGTAATGTCCATAGTCCCCCCCTTCATCTGTGCCAACAGCACGGTGTCGCCCGTATTGAAAGAGGTCGCATCCGCTACCTGTAGTATGTTAGCGCAGGGATCATAGCCAAGTACTTCCGTATAGGAATTGATGATCACACTATCGGCAGCGACCAGGATCTTGCAGGAATCGGCCACGAACGCCCCACAAGTCGGATTGGACTGATTCAACTGCGCTGTTCCCCCCAAGATGCCATTCCATGCTGCATTTCCCTGTTTATTTGAAAGGTCATCAAAGACATAATACGCCTGTAAGCCTGTTTGCGTGGAAGGACTCGGCAAGGACGTGTTCATATAGGCACGGATCTGGCTTTGGGTGCGGGCTACATTCCAGATACGGACTTCGTTAATATAGCCGATAAAATTTTCGTTATATAACTGAGATTGATAATACCCTATCTGTGTAGGCCAACTATTTTGCAAAAGGTTACCAGAGGCGGCAACCTGGCTCATCAGAAATCCATTCCTGTAAAACTTCAAGGTGCTTCCATCATAGACCATGGCCACATGATAGGTCTTATTGAGTTCTATGTCACACACCGGAGGCGTAATAACATAGCCATTGTTGGTAGTAGTAATTTCAGCGCTGGATGGTCTTAATAAATAATTTATGTCTACCGGATCCTTATGTTTGGATACAATATCGCCTGCATATAAAAAACCTCCGGAATAAGGGCTGGTCCTGTTGATGACAGCTTCAACAGTTATCTGATTGCCAGGTATATTCAAAATACCAATATCAACAAAAGATGGTTGAGAAGGTACGCCAAGCCAGTTAGTGCAGGTTAAGTCGTTTAGAATATTTCTTTGGGCGAATCCAAAAATTGGTAAACAGACTAAAATGACATATGTAAAAAAGAGTATAAGATGCCTTTTATTATCACCAGATAGGGAATAAGGGTTGTGAGATCTGTTTATAAAATATGCTTTTTTCGAAATTAATCAAAATAACTGGGGTTTATCATCTCATTTCTGATTTTGTTTTACAATCAGATCTTTAGCATGTGCATCCTGTATAGAAGCTTCTCCTGATTTTACATCGAACGGGGTGCTCATCTTTCTTTTTTCAATTACAAGAACACTGTCATAATAATGAAGTGAATGGGTTGTTTTTGTAAATTCATCAACTTCCAGATCCTTTGTATGCCAGGCATGCAGTTTATCAATCAAATTTTTGCTGTATTCAATAAAGGAACGTTTCTTTTTCAGACCGCCGCCAAAATACTTGAAATATGACGTATGGAGGTCTTCGCAAATATAAACGCCATCATCGGCGACATGATTGAATAAAACCTTGAATGTAGCGATTTGTTGTTTCATGGTATGACCACCATCGTCAAGCAAAAAGTCAAGCTTTGGGATTTTTTGCTTGAGGCCGTTTAGAAACCCTTCGTCTTCCTGTGAACCAATGAAAACCTTTACATTTTCGCTTTCGAATTTTTTACATTCCGGATTGATATCTACGGCATAGATCATTACATTTCCTTTGAAATAATCATTCCACATTTCAAGGGAACCACCATGGGCAATCCCAATTTCCAGCATATTGATTTTCCTTCCTTTCAAATAATTTAAATGCCGGTCATATATTTCAAAATAATGGTTCCACTTATGGATTAGCCGATGGTTTCTATTGTGAAAAAAATCTTCGAGTTGATTCATATACTGATATTAAATAATTTATTTTAATCTTAATTTTTTACTTTTTTTCAAGACGGAAACAAAAGACATTCAATTGAATATCATAGGGTATTTGCCCTTTTTGGCGACGGTAGAACGGAGTTTCATAAGAAATGGCGGCTTCTTTGATGTAAAAACGAAAACCGTTCCTGACAATAAATGTCAGCAATTCCGATAATTCATTGTTTTTCTCAAAACTTCCATGATATTCGATGAACAGGTTATTGACATAATGTAAATTCTCTTCCAGATCTTTTACTACATCGTATTCCGCTCCTTCAATATCGATTTTTAGAAAATCGATTCTTCTATCGAGAAGATCCTTTAATCGGATGGCTTTCACGTCACGGGATAAAATATTGGCATTATTGTCTATCTTACTGTTAGTCGTTCCCTCTCCCGAGAATTTTATCATCGTATTCTCCTTCCACACCGCTTCCTTGCGGAGCGTGACATCGCTCAGCCCGAACGATTCCACATTCCGAGTCAGTAACTCAAAATTACGTTCATCGGGCTCAAAGGCGACGATCTCCGCATCCGGATAAAGCTGCTTCATATAGATCACACTCAGTCCGACATTCGCGCCGCAATCGATGATATAAGGATGTCCGGGCAATTCCTGTTTGTACAGGTTGTCTATAAAGATCTCCTGCAGCCCATGTAATAGTTCCGCAGGGCTGTAGAAATAGAATTTCTTGCCAAACAACAGGTGTGTGCGCAGCTTGCCCACGGGCAAGTGCTTATAAATTTTATGGGTCAGCAAGCCGACGCCGACCTCCCGCCATGGATTATGGGACAGCTTGCTCAGCCTGCCGCCGATGCCCTTCAAGATCCTCCCAGCAAACGAGTTGTTTTCCATTTCTTTATTGCTAAAAGTCCGCAAAATACGGATTAACTGAAGTATTTATTAATTACTTTTACGCCAATATGCTTTCAATAGTTATTTGCTCTGTCAATCCCGGCTATCTGGCCGATGTGACAGAAAATATCCGCTTGACCATAGGCATTGAATTTGAACTCCTGGTATGGGATAACAGACAGGCAAAGAACGGCCTCTGCGAGGTCTACAACAGGATGGCCGGAAAAGCCCGGTTCCCCTACATCTGTTTCCTGCACGAAGATATCCTCTTTACGACAAAAGACTGGGGGCTGGCCCTGACGGAGCTTTTCAAGAGCAAACCCCGGGCCGGCGTCATAGGCATCGCAGGCGGCAAATACAAGAGCCGTACATACTCCGGCTGGTACACCGGACAAACAGACCTCGACTTCATAAACATAACGCACAGGATCGGTGGCCGCGATATTAAAATGACCCAGCCCACTACGGGCTCTCCTGGTGAACATCAGGTCGTTTGTGTAGACGGCGTGCTGATTGGTTGTACCCGGCAGGCCTGGGAAGCCGTCAGGTTCGATGAAAAAGTTTTGAAAGGGTTTCATTTCTATGATATTGATTTTTCGTTGCGGGCGGCTCAGAAATATGAGGTATGGGTTACGATGAATATCGATCTGATCCATATCACGAAGGGCGGCGACTATGGAGACAACTGGGTTAAGGAGGCCATACACTACCACAAGAACCGGAAAGGATCCCTGCCCAGATATGATGAGGCGCTGGTCAGTGAACAGCGGGTCAAAGCGGTGGAACGCAGCGTTGCCGCAAGATGGCTTGACTGGCTGAAAGTGCAGAAGATCTCCGGAAAGAATAAATGGGAGTGGCTGACCGGTCAGCAACTGTACAAATGGCCCTCTCTCTGGTATCCCATACTTAAATTTTTGCTGTACCGGCCCCTTGGTCTCCGGGCGATCCACACCCGGTCTTTAAAAAGAGCACATAAAACAACATCCTGACGACAGCATGCAGCAAAGCCCCATGATATCGATATGTATACCTGCCTATAAAAGAGCAGATCTCCTGAAAAGGCTGCTGGATTCCATTGCCATCCAGACCTGGAAGGATTTCGAGGTCATCGTCACGGATGATAGCCCGGATGATACCGTGCGCACGGTATGCAGGCATTATGAAGGGTTGTTCCCTCTGAATTATTATCTTAACGATCCGGCCCTGGGCACACCGGAGAACTGGAACGAGGCCATCCGGAACAGCAAGGGAAGATGGATCAAGATCATGCACGACGATGACTGGTTTGCCGGCAGCGAAAGCCTGGAGGCCTTTGTCCGTGCCATAAGCTCCCATCCGGAGGTAAGCTTTTTCTCCTCTGCTTACCGGAACAGTTTTCCCGATGGGCGTACAAGGAATATCCTGGTCGGCCCCTTCCGTTATCGCGCTATCCTGAAAAGACCTGCCATCCTTTTTGCGGGGAATTGTATCGGACCGCCGAGCTGCACCCTTTTCGAAAAGAAAGAAGGATTGTTCTTTGAAAACCGGTTTAAATGGCTGGTCGATATCGATTTTTATATCCGGTACCTGCAATCCGGAAATGCTTTTTGTATAAAAGAGCCGCTGATCAATATCGGGATCAGCGATACGCAGGTGACCATGGACAGCTGGAGGAACCGTTCCGTGGAGATCCCCGAGAACTTTCTTTTGCTGGAAAGGGTGGGGGTTGCGCAGCTGAAGAATCTCCGCATATTCGATTACTGGTGGCGTCTGTTCAGGAACCTGCGCATAACCGATCTGAAAGATATCCGGGATGCCGGCTTCAACGGCCCGATGCCATCCAGGATTTCGGCCATGGTCCGTTTTCAAAAAAGGATCCCCGCCGCATTGCTTACCTTCGGTCCGGTTTCAAAATTGCTGATGTTGGTTTGTTATTTTACTACACGTTTAACAAAGGATTCTGATTAGCCTGCGTCAACCCATTTTGTATGAAGACGCCGATCTTTAAATGGTTAATCTCAGGTATGTTTCTGCTGGTCGCTCCGGCCTGTGGTCTTTTTGCCCAGGAATATAGCTATGCGCATTATGATGTAAAGGATGGGCTTTCCGGGTCAAATATCTACAGCGCCGTGGAAGATAAAGAAGGCTTCATGTGGTTCGCTACGGAGACAGGCCTCAGCCGTTTCGATGGAACCCATTTCAAGAACTTCACGACCAATGACGGACTTCCCGATAACGAGATCATCAAGCTGTCTGTGGATTCAAAGAACCGGGTCTGGATCCTTCCCTTTAAAAATTCCATTGCCTATTACTGGAAGGGCAGGATCTTTAACCAGCAGAATGACTCTACGCTCCGGAAATTAAAGATCACGACCGAGATTCAATCGGTTACCGAAAATAAGTATGGGGACATCCTGCTGCAGGAAAGCCATTGCGTTCACTTTATCAATTCCCACGGTGTGGTCACGGAAATGAAGGAGTTCAATGGGTTTGGTTTTATTACGCAGGCCGTCGGGCTCAATAAAAAAGGGGAGTTCAGTCTGTCGCTGGGGACGGACTGGCAGAATAATCTGATCGATATGGACCACGATAAGATTGTTGGGTATAGCCCGGGAAGACTTATGGATTACGGGTGCTTATACCTTTATTTAAGCCATTATCTGGAGATCGACCGGGACCTGAATTTCATGTATTTCCGCCCGACGGATGCCAACGCATTCACCATCCCGCTACCCAAGGGATCCATTAATGTTTCCTACTTAAATGACAGCAGTGTAATACTCAATACATACAATGGCTCTTATTGGGTTTCGCTTGATCAGAAGAAGATAACGGATAGCTTTTTGAAAGGCACGACCGTGAACGCCGTTACCCAGGACACAGAGGGCAGTCTGTGGTTCAGTACCATGGGCAAGGGATTGTACAGGCTGGGTTCCTCGAGGTTCGTCAATTACTTTTTCAGAATGAACAACAATGACCTGCCGGTCTTTGCCATAAAAAAAATAGATTCGATGCTTTATGTAGGCACCGATCATTTCTATTTGTGGACGATGGACCAGGAAAAGGCGCATGTCCGGAAAACCTTGCTTTATGACGGGATGACCAGGGGCAGGATAACGGCTGCCCTCAGCCTTTCGCGGCGGACCATGGTCGTCGGAACGGATTTCGGACTTTACCTCCTGGAAGATGGAAGAAAAAAAGCCACCTACCAGACCCTGGCGACCAAATCGGTCAGTGTAAAAGACGACAGCACGTTGCTGGTCTGCTCCAACGCCAATGCTACGCTTATACGGTCAGGTAGCTTGAAGCCCGTGGACACGATCCTGAACGTCCGGTCGACCTGCGGATATACAAAGAACGGCCTGTATTTTATCGGCACCCTCGAAGGATTGTATCTGATCGATGAAAATAAACGGAACGGTCATCGGGGGGAACATAATATGATACTCAGGACCCGGATTACGGATATAAAAGGGTCGGCCGATGGAACGGTCTGGGTCGCGACGGATGGGGCAGGGCTCGTCGGATATAAGGACGGCAAGGTTATCGCTATGATCACGGAGAGAGACGGACTGACCAGCAACATCTGCCGGACTATTTTTATATCGGATAAGGATATCTGGGTAGGCACGGATAAAGGGTTGAACAAGATCAGCCCAGCCACCGGCCATTACAAGATCGTTTCTTTTACCAACAAAGATGGGCTTACCTCGGATATTGTGAATGCCGTCTGTGTGGAGGGAAAAGATGTTTTTGTCGGAACCTCCGATGGGCTGACACAGTTTAATGAGAACGGCATATCAAAAAGATCTGAATGCAATCTCCGGATCACGGGGATCGGCATTTCGGAAAAGGAATGGCCGTTTGACACCTCCGGCTTTACCCTGCCACATGCTTATGGCAATATAAAATTCGATTTTGTAGGCATATCCTACAAATCTGCCGGCAGCATAGATTACCAGTACAGGCTCAAAGGGCTCGACGATGAGACCAGGTCCACCAGCGAGAATTCCCTGAACTATCCTTCCCTTCCTTCAGGGGCCTACGAACTTCAATTGCAGGCGATAAATAAATTCGGGGTCCGGAGCGCGGCGATGAATATAAAATTCACTGTGGACAAATTATTATGGGAAAGGATCTGGTTCAGGGCGCTCATCCTGCTGACACTGGCTGCGCTAATCCGGTTGCTTTTTAATTCCCGCGTCAGGGCGATCCGTAAAAAAGAAGTGGAAAAGACAAATACCATCACCAGAATGGCGGAATTGGAGCAGATGGCGCTGAGGTCCCAGATGAACCCTCATTTCATATTTAATTGTATGAATTCGATCCAGGAGTTCGTCATAGACAAGGATGTCCTCGGCGCAAATGAGTTTATCACAAAGTTCTCCAACCTCATCAGACAAACGCTGGACATCTCTACCAGACCCGTTATAAGTCTCCATGAAGAGATCAACTATATCTCCACGTATATAGAATTGGAAAATAAACGCTTTGGAAATAAATTTGTCGCCACGATCACCACATCGGAGGACATCGACAGACAGAATTTTCATATCCCCCCGATGATCCTCCAACCCTATATCGAGAATGCCATCCGGCACGGCATCGGTCACCGGCAGGATAAAAATGGTCATATCGTGATTGGGATGGAGTGCCGCGACGGCCGGTTTATATGTGTCATCGGGGATAATGGCATTGGCAGGCGTCAGGCTTACCAGTATAAGAGCAATAATGCTATAAACTATCAATCCATGGGGATGACACTCGTAGCCAGGCGGATAGAGATGCTGAACAAAACGAACAACTCTCCGATCTTTATCGAGATAACGGATCTGGAGGATGGGGAAGGAAAGCCGGCGGGCACAAAAGTCACCCTGAACTTCCCTTTGGACCAGGTCACAAAATAGACCTTAAAAAACCTTTCTTATGATCAATTGCATAATTATCGACGATGAACCCGGTAATATCCGGGTACTGAAAAAATTGCTGCATGAATTTTGTCCCGAAACCAATGTCTCCGGGGAGGCCTCCGATGCAGAGCAGGGAGAAAAGATCATCCTGAAAATGCAGCCTGATCTCGTATTCCTCGATATCGAAATGCCATATGGCAATGCCTTTGGCCTGTTGGATCGCCTTATGCCCGTAAACTTCGAGGTCATCTTCGTTACCGCATTCAACGATTATATGCTCAAGGCTTTTAAATACAGCGCCCTCGATTACCTGCTGAAACCTGTGAATATCGAGGAATTACGCGCGGCTGTACAAAAGGCTTCCGAACGGAAAAGGCTCCGGAATACCAACCAGCAATTGAGCAACCTGCTGGACAACCTGAAACCTCCCGAGCCCGGCGCCTTCAAGCTGGCTGTGCCAAACACGGAAGGGCTGGCCTTTATCCCGATCGATACGATCACCCGTTGCGAGGCCAGCGGAGGGTACACGACCTTTTATCTGAAGAACGGAGAAAAAATCCTCTCGGCAAAAAATATCAAGGAATATGAAGATATACTCCCATCCTCGATCTTTCTCCGGGTGCATAATTCCCATATCATAAACCTGACCTGTATAAAAAAATATCATAAAGGGAGAGGCGGATTTATAGAGATGGATGACCAGGCCCTCATCGAAGTCGCCTCCCGCCGCAAGAACGAGTTCCTCGGCCGCTTCCGGTTTTAAAAGTGCCTTATGAAATAAAGCAGCTCCATCGGATAAGCAGGTCTACCCTAAAGCAGCCTCATCGGATGAGCAGAACTACCCTAAAAGAAGCTTCCTGTATTCAGCACAAAAAGCCTCCCCACCAAACTTTTCGATGGCGATCTCCCTGCCGCGCTTGCCCATCGCGACTCTCAGCGCCTGATCAGCGGCAAGCGAACGCAGCAATTCCACTCCCTCATCGACGATCTGGCCCTCTTCCGTAGCATAGATCAGCAACCCGTTCTCGCCGTGCCTGATATAATCGGGGATCCCGTTAACAGCCGTCGACAGCACCGTCTTCCCATACGCCATCATATACATCACCACCAGCGGCAGGCCTTCATAAGCCGACGTGAGGATGAGGGTATCTGAATGCCGGTAGATCCGCTGCATCAGCGCTTCATCGTTTACATTACCATAGAACTGACAGAATGGAAGATCCGAAGGATCGATAATGGCCGTGACATCCCCGACAAAAGAAAAATGAACAGGCAGCTTCATCGCATGCATCTTTGCGGCAATGGCAGCGATCAGATGCACTCTTTTCTGAGGGGCCCCTCTTCCGATATACACGACCTCCAGTTTCTCGTTGCGTATTTCCTCGTATTCCGGGATGTCGATCTTGTTCTCGATAAAGCGGAGCCGCTCATAATATTTATCTTCAACCCCTTCCGTTTTGTACTGGGCAAGGATGGTTTCTTTTAGTTTCATGGTGCTGCAGATCCGCAGCGTGATCCGGTCGATCAGGCCGATCGAATAATGCAGCCAGGTATCGAGGTGGCAGAGCTCGATCCGGGGAATGCTCTTTTTAAGATGCGGGATCACTTTATAAAAAAAAAGAGATTCTCCCCCAAAAACAACCGGGTTCTCCGATGCATCGATCCAGGACGCCAACACCCCCCGGTAAAAAAAGTTGACAAAATGATAGAGCTTATTATCCACCTTACGGTGCAGGTCGAGAACACGCACCCCTTCCATGACAAAGAGGGCCGCAAAGCCACTGTTTTTAGGTTTCTTCGAAAAGATCACCAACGGCTTGCTGTCCGCTATGCAGCCCAGGACGTCCAGGTTTACCTTTGTGGCTCCCCCGATATCCGTAGATGGAAAAAATAAGAAAGCGGAATGGCGCGTGGCCAGTGGGAATAGCCTGCCATAGAGCCTGCCCAGCAGGACGAACGGGAACATCGCGATAAGTTCCAGCCTTGTTTTCAGGACTGCTTTCCGGTAGCTCATTTTTTCGGGTAATACTTTTCTAACAGTTGCGGTAAATAATTTTCGCCGAATCCGATCTTCAGCTGCCTGCAGATCGGAAGGGTTTCTGAAATATCGATCCGGAAGGGCTGCCCTCTTTCCTTTTCCGAAAAGATCGCTTTTTTGCCGGTATGCGCTTCGATGCAGGCTACAAGATAAGGCACTGGGTAATTTTTATCGTTGGCGATATTGATGACCTGGTTCGTGAACAGCTCATTCTTCAGGATATGATCGGCGATCCGGTAGACGTCTTCCGCATCGATAATATTCCGCTCCGAATATTTCCAGAGCTCAAAAGCGTGCCCGCCGACGATCTTTGCGTACAGATAATTCAGAATGGTAGCCGGATTGCCATTCGCGCCAGCCAGCTGCGACAGCCTGAAGATATGGAACGCTGGCGCATGCGCCCTGACCAAGGCTTCCATCTTGAGCTTATGCCGTATATAGGGCGTCTCTTTCAGATCGGGGTCTTCCACGCTGCTCGTACTGAAATAAACGGTCTTTTTCGATGGGTTATTGGTTATAGACTCCAGCAGCAGATCATGTTCACGCTGCAGATCGGAAGGAGTACAGGATTTCGAATCGGATACTCCGGATGCGAAAATGAGGAATTCATCAGCCGTTTCATATTGTTTAAACACCCTGCCGACAAGGCCCGTCCCTTTTACCATGGAGCTGCATATGATTTTTCGTGATTCAAAATAGACCGATTTTAAACGGCAAAGATAATCAGTAGGGTAAAACTACCTATTTTTGAAATCAAATACCCGATATGAATGATTCCTTCCACTATGGAACAGAGCGTCTCACCATTTCAAAGACCTTAGCCCTGGCCGATGGATCGATAAAAGGAAGCCTTTCCGCGGAGGCGGTCAAAAAAATAAAAGCCAGCCAGCAGCATGTCGAAAATATCGTAGCGCAAAATACCACCGTTTATGGGATCAACACTGGTTTTGGCATTCTCGCCAACACCCGGATCTCCGAGGCGGATACCCTCACCCTCCAGCATAAGATCCTGCAAAGCCATAGCGTCGGGGTTGGAGAACCCGTTCCGCAATCCATCGCAAAGATCATGATGATCACCAAAGTGCATGCCCTGGCGCAGGGCTTTTCCGGCGTCCGGCTCGAAACCCTCGAACGCATTTGCTGGCATATCGGACAGAACGTGATCCCCGTGGTGCCTGAAAAAGGTTCCGTGGGTGCATCCGGCGATCTTGCGCCCCTGGCCCATCTGTTCCTCCCCCTGGTTGGGCTGGGCGAGGTATTTTATCAGGGCGTGCGATATCGTACCCAGGATCTCCTGAAGAAGCTGGGCATGGAACCCATCCGGCTGGGCCCGAAGGAAGGGCTGGCTCTGATCAATGGCACCCAGTTCATTCTTTCCTACGCGGTGACGGCGGTGTACCGGATGCACAACTGCCTCGAAGCGGCCGACATATTAGGGGCCATGAGCCTCGAAGCGCTGACCGGCACCAAGGCGCCCTTCGACGAACGCCTGCACGAACTCCGGCCATTTGCCGGCAACAGATTGGTCGCTCAACGGCTGCGGCGCCTGCTCCATGACAGCGCGATCATGCAGAGCCATGTGGACTGCGGCCGGGTCCAGGACCCATATTCGCTGCGCTGTATGCCACAGGTGCATGGCGCATCCCGCAACGCCTGGCTGCACCTGCGCGAGCTGACCGAGACAGAGCTGAATTCCGTTACGGACAACCCGATCATACTGGGAGCAGACGACACCATCAGCGGTGGTAATTTTCACGGCCAGCCGCTGGCCCTGCCGCTGGATTATGCCTGCTTCGCCGCAGCCGAGATCGGAAATATCTCCGACCGGCGCTGTTACCTGCTGCTGGAAGGCAAATGGGGACTGCCCCTGCTGCTCATGAGCAATGTCGGGCTGAACAGCGGTTTCATGATCCCACAGTACACGACGGCAGCCTTGGTCACAGAAAATAAAACGCTTTGTTTCCCCGCCAGCGCCGACAGCATTCCTACCTCCCTCGGCCAGGAAGATCATGTCAGCATGGGCAGCATCAGCGGCAGAAAGCTCAACCAGGTGATCGATAACCTCGAATATATCCAGGCCATCGAGATGATGAGCGCCTGCCAGGCCATCGAATTCAGAAGACCGCTCAAAAGCAGCGGCATCCTCGAGGCGGCCCACGATTATGTCAGGAATTTTGTGGAATTTGCCAGCGAGGACAGGATCTTTGCGGACGATATCAACAAGCTCAGGTCGATCATCCGGGACCATTCCTTTACCGCGCACTGCAACGGCTTTGCGCTTAGTAAAGGCATCGACCTGAACGAAGGCTTCGCCGCATTCACGATCTGATCACCGCATAGTCATCGGGCTATTTCTCAATTTTGCACCCGGTTAAAAAATATTTATATGAGTACCACTATCTACAAACGCTATGACCCCATAAAATACAAGACCCCGCATGGTACTCAGCTCAGCTGCAAAGGCTGGGTCCAGGAGGCCGCGCTGAGAATGCTCCTGAACAATCTCGATCCCGAAGTCGCCGAACGGCCCGATGACCTCATCGTTTATGGAGGTCGTGGCAAGGCCGCCCGCAGCTTCGAGGCGCTCGATCTGATCATAAAAGCGCTGAAAGACCTCGAAGAAGACGAAACCCTGCTGATCCAGAGCGGAAAGCCGGTGGGCATCCTGCAGACGAACAAGGACTGCCCAAGGGTGCTGATCTCCAATTCACAGCTGGTGCCCAGATGGGCGGACTGGAAGCATTTCGATGAGCTGGAGAAGAAGGGACTGATCATGTATGGCCAGATGACCGCCGGCTCCTGGATCTATATCGGGTCGCAGGGGATCGTGCAGGGTACTTATGAGACCTATGCCGCCGCCGCGGCCAAACATTTCGGTGGCTCGCTGAAAGGAACGCTCAACGTCACAGCCGGTCTCGGGGGCATGGGCGGTGCACAGCCGCTGGCCATCACCATGAACGGAGGAGTGGCCCTCATCGCGGAAGTGGAGGAATGGCGCATTGACAAACGCCTGGAGACAAGGTATCTGGACAAGAAGGTCCTGGACATGGACGAAGCCATCGATCTGGCCCTCGAAGCCAGGAAAAAAGGGGAGGCGCTTTCCATCGGAGTGCTCTGCAACGCCGTTCACTTACTCCAACGCATGACCGAAAGAGGCTGTATCCCCGACACGCTCACCGATCAGACCTCCGCACACGATCCGATCACGGGCTACTGGCCCCATGAGATCTCTTATGAACAGGCAAAGGTCCTCCGCGACCAAAACCCGGATCAATACGTCGAATACGCCTACAACTCCATGCGCCGGCATGTGGAACTGATGCTGGAACTGCAGACCCGCGGGGCTATTACCTTCGATTATGGGAACAATATCCGCGCAAGGGCTTTGGAGAAGGGGCTGAAGAACGCTTTCGGTTTCCCTGGCTTCGTGCCCGCCTATATCCGGCCGCTCTTCTGCGAAGGCAAAGGACCGTTCCGCTGGGCGGCGCTCAGTGGCGATCCAAAGGACATCGCCGTTACGGATGAGGTGGTCGCCGGCCTGTTCCCTCAGAATGCATCTCTCCAGCGCTGGCTGAAACTGGCAAAAGAAAAAATCGCCTTTCAGGGACTGCCGGCACGTATCTGCTGGCTGGGTCAGGGCGAGAGGGAGGCCGCCGGCCTGGCCTTCAACGAGCTGGTCAGGACGGGCAAAGTATCGGCGCCGATCGTCATCGGCAGAGATCATCTGGATACGGGCTCGGTAGCTTCCCCCAACAGAGAGACCGAAGCCATGCTGGATGGCAGCGATGCCATTGCCGACTGGCCAATACTGAATGCACTGGTAAACACCGCGGGCGGAGCCAGCTGGGTCAGCCTGCACCATGGTGGCGGGGTAGGCATGGGATACAGCATCCACGCAGGCATGGTGATCGTTGCCGATGGGACGCCGGAGGCGGCGGCACGTCTCGGCCGGGTATTGCGGAACGACCCGGGTACGGGTGTGATCCGGCACGCGGATGCAGGCTACGATATCGCAAAAGATACTTCCCGGCTCCATGGACTGGACCTCGGGGAGCGGTTAAAGGGATAAAATACTTCTTCTTTTACCAATTATTTCCTTATCTTTACCCCGTGATCCTGAATTTCACAGCATACCGTATATGCGCGTTTCAAATTTTTACTCTTCCTACCAGTAATTTTTAACCGTCTTTACTTCATTGCTTTTTAATCGGATCAAGGTATTTTTATTTTTTATTTTTTTTAATTTTTGTTTTATGAACATTTATGTTTCTAATCTGAGTTTTCACACAACTGATGAAGACCTGAAAAGTATGTTTGGAAAATTTGGCGAAGTAAGCTCCGCTAAAATTATTATGGACAAAGTGTCCGGCAGGTCACGTGGTTTTGGCTTTGTAGAGATGTCATCAGAAAATGAAGGCAAAGAAGCAATGGAAGCTCTCAACAACAAAGAGATCGAAGGAAGAGCTATCAATGTATCTATCGCCAGGGAAAAAGAAGAACGCGGTGGTAGCGGCGGCGGTGGATATCGCGGCGGCAGCGGCGGCAGTGGCGGTGGTGGTGGTTATAATCGCGGCGGCAACAGCGGCGGCGGTGGTAACAGAAGGTGGTAATCACATCCTGTATATAACTTATAAAAGAGCCCTTTTCAGGGCTCTTTTTATTTGAAATAATCGGCCCGATAATCGTCCCGCTCCTTCCCGGTACTTCTCCAATAGTTGGCCCCATTGTTGAAATAGGCAACAAGGGTATTTCCCCGAATGCAAATACTGGAAAATGGGTCGACTCATTATAATTTCGAACAGACTGCCTTTTTCACTGGATCGTGAAGGCGATAAGATAAATATCCGTCAGAGTTCCGGAGGACTGGTCTCCGCGATCAAAAGCTATTTCGAGAATAATACCACTAAAAAAGCGGAGATCACGGGAGAGCTGTGGATGGGTGTGGCGGATTTTCCCCAGGAGGATTGGGACCAGGCGGTCGCCTCCCGGGCAGGCAGCCAGGAAATTGACGTATTGCCGCTTTTTGTCGATAAAGAACTCTACGACAATTATTACAACGGCTTTTCCAATTCTATACTATGGCCTTTATTCCATTACTTTTCTTCACTGGCCAACTATGAGACCCAATATTTCGACGCCTATACCCGGGTCAACCAGTTGTTTGCCGATAAACTGCTGCCCCTCCTCAAGCCGGATGATATCGTATGGGTACACGATTATCAGCTGATGCTGCTGCCGAGGATGCTGCGGGAAAAAAACTCCACCATCAGCATCGGGTTCTTCCTGCACATTCCCTTTCCTTCCTATGAAATATTCCGGCTCATACCCACGGAATGGAAGAAAACACTCCTGCATGGCGTGATGGGCGCCGACCTTATTGGCTTCCATACGTACGACTACGTGCAACATTTCCTTCAGACAGTGAAGATGTTGCTGGGCACCGAAAACAATTTCCACAACCTTCAGTATAAAGACCGTCTCGTCCGCATCGATCTGTTCCCCATCGGGATCGACTATAAGAAATTTCATGACGCGGCAAATGACCACGCGATCCTTGAATTGCGGAGAAGCATCAAAAGCAATTTTGAAGAAAAAAAGATCATCTTTTCCGTCGACCGCATGGACTATTCCAAAGGACTGATGCATCGTCTCAATGGCTTCGAATTCTTCCTGGACCATTACCCCGAATGGCGCGAAAAAGTGGTCTTCATACTCAATATCGTCCCCTCACGGGAGGAGATACCCGCTTACAACGAACGAAAAAAAATGATCGAAGAAAAGATCGGCACGGTGAACGGCCGCTTCTCCACCATCAGCTGGCAACCGGTCATCTACCGGTACAACCATCTCCCTTTTAATGAGCTGGTAGCCCTGTACCAGGCCGCAGATGTGGCCCTTATCACCCCGCTGAGAGACGGGATGAACCTTGTGGCCAAGGAATATGTCGCCAGCTGCGCTTCCGGCAGAGGTGTGCTGATCCTCAGTGAGCTGGCCGGTGCCGCCGCCGAGCTGAGCGAAGCCATTCTGGTGAACCCGACCGATGTTGCCGACGTGGCCTCGTCCATCACCCGCGCCCTGGCCATGCCTCTCTCTGAGCAACGCAACAGGATCTCCCTCATGCAACGGCGCCTCCAGGACTATGACGTGGTGAAGTGGGTAAATGATTTTCTCGACCAGCTTGCGATCGTAAAACAGGAGCAGCTGAAGCAGCAGGTGAAATTCCTCGACGACCGCGCCGTCCGGGACATCCGCCGGCATTACCAGAATGCGAGCAACCGCTGCTTTTTATTGGATTACGATGGCACCCTCGTACCGTTCACCCGGCTACCTTCGGAGGCAGCGCCGGACAATGGGGTCAAAGAATTGCTGAAGCGGCTGTCGGCCGATCCAAAGAACCATATCGTCGTGATCAGCGGCAGAGACACGGCTTCGCTGGAACGATGGCTCGGGACGCTGCCCATATCCCTCGTGGCCGAGCACGGGGCCAGCTTTAAAATGAGGAACACGCCCTGGCAGCAGCTCGTATCCGTCTCCGATCTCTGGAAGGAGGAGATCCGCAGGGTCATGCAATTGTTTGTTACCCGCTGCGCCGGATCGTTTATAGAAGAAAAATCGAATACCATCGCATGGCATTACCGGAATACCCAGTCAGGGCTCGGCTTTTCCCGGTCAAGGGAATTGCTCAACACCCTGTCCCAACTCATACAGAATACTGCGCTGCAGGTCGTTGATGGAAATAAGGTGGTGGAAATAAGGTTGACGGGATTCGATAAGGGCGCCACCGCGCTGAAGATCATCAAAGAAATGGATCCCGATTTTGTCCTCTGCATGGGTGACGATACTACGGATGAAGATATGTTCAAGGCGTTACAGGGCGAGGCCTATACGATCAAGGTTTCCAACGGCTCCTCAGCGGCACAGTACACCATCCTCTCCCAGCAACAGGTATTACCCTTTCTGGACCTCCTGACCACCCCTTCCAATTTAACCGAAAAAGAATATGCAGGCTCCTGAAAACATACAACCCCGGGACGGCAGGCTACAACCGGATAACGGCCAGCGCCAGAACATCCCGCAAACCCCGGAGACCAGACAGTCCCCGGATCATACCCTGTCCCAGGACAGCAGGGAGGTCCAGCAAGACATGAAGGCCCAGAGCAACGCGGAAGGAGCGACTGGCGCACTGCCCCGTGGCGACCTGCATCCTCCGAAAAATCTCCCGCCCCATAAATATAAAATGGGTATCATCGGGAACTGCTCCTACCTCGCCTATATAGATACCATGGCGGATGTAAAGTGGATGTGCCTTCCCCGTTTCGACAGCAGCTTCCTTTTCGGCTCCCTGCTGGATGAGGAGATGGGCGGTCATTTCTATATCCGTCCCACGGCAGAGGATTGCAGCTCCCGACAATATTATATACCAAATACCAATGTGCTGTGTACAGAATTCACCTGCCCCGATGGCCGGTTCATCGTAAAAGACTGTGCCCCGCGCATGCGCATCCACGAGAGACAGTTCCGTCCCCTCATGCTGGTCCGGAAGATCGAGCTGCTGGAAGGGGAGCCCGCCATCCGCATCTGCTGCCAGCCCCGGGGCGATTATGGCAATCTGGTGCCCGAATCGGTCATGGCGAGTAATCATATCCGATATCTCAACCTCGATCAGCAGGTAAGGCTGACTACGGACGTTCCTCTGACGTATATCCGCAAGGAGCAATCCTTTGTCCTCGACCAGGACCGTTATCTGGTACTGACCTACGGTGAACCGCTTGAGGCGCCCCTCCGGGAGACCGCCGAAGAGTTCATCAGCAAGACAGTGGAGGACTGGCAGTCCTGGATCAAAAGCTCTTATCTGCCCGATATTTATCAGGAAGAGGTCATCCGGTCCGCCCTGGTGCTGAAGCTCCACCAATACGAGGACACCGGCGGCATAATCGCCTCGGGGTCTACCAGCCTTCCGGAATTCCACGACAGCACCCGCAACTGGGACTACCGCTATTGCTGGTTCCGGGACGCGCATTATACTCTCAGGGCTTTTAACCAGATCGGTCACTTCGAAGAACTGGAAAAATATTTTGATTTTATCTACAACATCCTCCACAACTCGGATAATTTCCTGCAGCCGCTTTATTCCATTTCGGGGGATAAGAAATTGTTCGAGTCCACCCTCGAACTGGATGGATATATGGGGAACAAGCCTGTCCGCATCGGTAACAAGGCCTATATCCAGTCCCAGCATGATGTTTACGGACAGGTATTGGTCAGCCTCCTGCCGCTGTACACGGACAAACGGCTTATCTTCAAGAAAAAGAACAGCTATAAGAAGATCGTGCCCTGGCTGCTCAACCAGATCGAAAGGACCCTGTCCATTCCCGATTCCGGTCTCTGGGAGTTCCGCAAAGAAGTACAGGTGCATACCTATACGCTTTTGTTTCATTGGGCGGGCGCCAAAGCGGCTTATAAGATCGGCGCGTTGTTCGGCGACCATTCCCTCATGGAAAAGGCTTTACAACTGGCCGCCGCTGCCGACAAGCTCATGGACCAGGCCTATGATCCGGTAAGAAAGCTCTACACCCAGGCCATCGGGTCGGCTAACCTCGATGCCAGCACGCTGACCATGATCACCATGGACTACCTTTCTCATGATTCCGAAAAGGCCCGGGCGCATATCGCCGCGCTGGAAAAGGAGCTGCTGGCCGACAAGGGCCTGTTCTACCGCTATAAACATTACGACGACTTCGGTTTCCCCGAAAGCACCTTCCTCGTTTGCGCCTTCTGGTATGTGGACGCGCTGGCCTGCGTGGGACGGACGGATGACGCCATGCGCAACCTGGAACAGCTCCTTACCTATAGCAACCACCTCGGCATCTTCAGCGAGGACGCCACACCCGACGGCTCTCAGTGGGGTAATTTCCCACAGACCTACAGTCATGTCGGTCTGATCAACGCCGTCTGCCGGATCTCAAGAAAACTCGACCGTGCAGATTTTCTATGAATTAACGCTGGCTTTTCCGCTCAGGATCCATTTCCCGGCGGAATCCTCGCTTTGCAGATTAAAAGAAATATTTATCTTGGGGCATGTCTTCAATGCTGATCGTCAATATAAAGCAGCTCGTCAGTACCCGTGAATCCTCCACGCTGCTGCGCGGCCCCGCCCTCGCGGTCCTGCCCTGCATCGACAATGCCTGGCTCCTTACCGAGGACGACGAAATAGCGGCTTACGGCCCCATGTCTGACATCCCGGATGAACTCCGCAAACGGCTCCCCGTGAATCCCGGCATCACAGCAACCAATCCGACAGCCCCGGCTTCGTTCACACATACGATCGGCCTGACGGATACCCCGCACTCTACCATCGACGCCACCGGCCAGCTTGTGCTCCCCGCCTGGTGCGACAGTCATACCCATCTCGTTTTCGCCGGCAGCAGGGAAGGAGAGTTCGTGGACAAGATCAAAGGGCTGAGCTATGCCGAGATCAACGCGAGGGGAGGGGGCATCCTGAATTCGGCGGAGAAGCTGAGCAACACTTCAGAAAACGAGCTGTTCATCACGGCCTGGAAAAGACTGGAAGAGCTGAGCCTGCTGGGAACAGGGGCCTTCGAGATCAAGAGCGGCTATGGACTGAGCGTTGAAGGCGAGCTGAAAATGCTGCGGGTCATAAAAAAGCTGAAAGAAAGATCAACCCTGAGCATAAAGGCCAGCTTCCTGGCTGCACATACTTATCCACCCGCATTCAGAGAAGACCATCAGGGATACATCGACCTGATCATAAACGAAATGCTGCCCGTCATCGCCAGAGAAGGGCTGGCCGATTATATCGACGCCTTCTGTGAAAAAGGATTTTTCAGTCCCGCAGAGACGGAGATGATCTGCCGGGCGGGAATGGCCCATGGTCTCCGGCCAAAGATCCATGCCAATCAGCTCGGGTTATCCGGCGGGGTACAGACCGGCGTAAGACTGGGCGCATTATCCGTAGACCATCTTGAAGCGATGGACGGGGAAGCGATCGCCGTACTGAAAGATTCCGATACCATCGGGACCTTGCTGCCCACCGCCGCTTTTTTCCTTCGCATGCCTTTTCAGCCGGCCAGACAGCTGATCGACGCGGGCTGCGCCATCGCGCTGGCCTCGGACTTCAATCCAGGGTCTTCCCCCAGCGGGAACATGAACCTTGTGGTTTCCATGAGCTGTATCCAGATGAAGATGCTGCCCGAAGAGGCGATCAACGCGGCTACGCTCAACGGGGCTTTTGCGATGGGCCTGGGCGATAAACTGGGGAGCATCACGACGGGGAAAAAAGCAAACTTAATTTTTACACGGCCTGTGCCTTCATTGGCTTATCTTCCCTATGCCTTCGGATCGGACCTGATCGACAGGGTGATGATAGCCGGAAAATTTATTTAGCCGCGGGCTTCCGGGGCCTCGCACGCGACCCCTGGCCTACGGAGAAGCCGGAGAAATAACAGACCAGAAAAAATATCCTATGTTCGGACGGAAAAAAAGAAACAAAACGGATTTCATAGAGACGGTAACAGCCAGCCGCAATATACTATCTGTTACAGACAGCCGCCAGGGGCTCGACTTCCTGGTGTCCTTCTTTTCTGCGGTGAGGCCCTCGTCGGCTCCTGGAAAAAAAGATGCGGCGAAGAACCTGCTGAATATCACGGCCTCCCTGCACCAGCACCCCGTTCTGCTGACCAACCTCCGGCACGCCTTATTTTCTCAATTGATCCGGACCGATCTTACCGCCACACTTACCGAGAGCGGCATTCCGCTCGCACGCGGGTTCTGGCAGGAATTCTTCGGACGGCTGCGGCACAAGCTGCTGCCACCCCTGCAGAATGAAAATGATTTCCTCTATGTGCTGAACCGCGTTTTCTTCCGCAGCAGCGACTACCAGTGGGTGGAGACCGTCCCCAGGGAAAACTGGATCCTTTTCTTCGAAAGCATCGGCCTCTCCCTGCATATCGATGACACAAGGCTGCTGACCCAGCTCCTCCAGTCCCTGAAGGTTCTGGCCTTCCAGGTTTCGCAGCTGGGACTGGAAAAAGAGGTCTGGACCTATATCTCGCCCGAGCAGCAGGAAGACAATCCCTTCCTCCAGCAGAATTATCTGATCCACGAGCTGGAACACCTGCTCCTCCAGGCTTCCGCCCAACCGGTCATTCCCGCATCTCGACCAGTACCCGCCGGATACCAGCAGCCCGCCGAAGCCGCTCCTGGCTCCGGCCCCATCCAGCCCGCCGCTCTCCCCGCGACCGCCATGCCGGCCACCGCCCCAAGGGTAGCCGACCTGTCCACCAGGATCAACGACGCGCTGGCTCACTGCTACGCCTGCATCGATTCCATCCGCGAGCAATATTCCGCAAAGGGGGCCAGCCTCCACCAGACCTATATCCTCATCATCCTGGCCAACCGTCTCGACCGGATCTCGATCCTGATCGACATCCTCGATAACGATCAGCACTTTCCAAAGGGAACCACGGGTTCCCTGGCCGAAGGCCCATCATCAGACGTCGCGCGCAGAAGGGCCAAATTTTCGCAGAGCCCTTCTACGCAAGACACGGGTAAGTTCGCCGACTTTTTCAGGATGCTGGTCCGCAACGAGAACAGAAAGAACAGTATCCGGGAATTCATGTCCCAGAACCTCGGCTATCTCGCCTACCAGATCGCCGAGCACAAAGGATCGAAAGGAAATAAATACATCACCTCCACATGGGCGGAATACCGCAGCATGCTGAAGAGCGCCATGAGCGGTGGCGCGTGGGTGGTCCTGGTCGTCTTTATAAAAAACTTGCTCACCAGGCTGGAAATGCCGCTCTTCTGGCATGGGTTTGCCTACAGCGTAAATTACAGCGTTGGCTTCCTCATCATCGAAGAGACACATGCCACGCTCGCGACCAAACAGCCAGCTTTTACGGCCAGCGCCGTAGCCGGCTCCCTCGATACCCGCAAGAATGCGCATGAGCCCAACCTGTACAATCTGGCCGTCACCGTTGCCAAGATCTCCCGCAGCCAGATCGCCTCTTTCGCCGGCAACCTCATCGTCGTCTTCCCCGGAGCATGGCTGGTCGCCTGGGGCTATGATAAAATTATCGGCTCCAAAATGCTGGCCGGGGAGGCCGCCACGAAGATGCTGAGGGATCAGCACCCCTGGCACAGCCTTTCCCTGCTCTATGCCTGTAATGCGGGCTTCTTCCTTTTTCTCAGCGGCATCATCGCCGGGTACGTTCAGAATAAGGTCCATTTCGGCCATATCTCGCAGCGGCTCCAGACCCATCCCATCCTCCGGCTGTCCCTTCCTGCTTCAAAGCTTCAGCGGCTGGGCGACTACGTGGACAAGCACGCCGGATCGATCATCGGCAACATTGCGCTGGGCTTCTTTCTTGGAATGGCCGGCTTCATCGGTGAAATATTCGGGATCCATTTCGATGTCAGGCATATCACCATCTCTTCGGGCAACACGGCTATCGCGGCCTATGGCCTTGGCTTGCAAAATATCCCCCGCTGGTACCTGCTTCAGGTCATGCTGGGTGTGCTGGGCATCGGCTTCTTCAACTTTTTCGTCAGCTTCTCCCTGGCCTTTTTCGTGGCCGTCAGGTCCAGAGGCATCCGTCTGCAAAAATATCCGGCCTTCATGGGGATCTTATGGCGATATTTCCGCAGCAATCCGCTTGATTTCATCCGGCCAAGGCGACGCGCCCAGGAGCAGGATTAATTTTCTTTCCTACATTTGCGCCGTCCACGACCTGCGCAACGATGTCTGAGATCCGGCCAAAAAAGCACGGAGCTCCGGCTCGATAAACTAAACAGAAAACTTCCATATGGGCCCAATAATCGAATGCGTTCCAAATTTCAGCGAAGGCAACAACAGCGAACTGATCGGACAGATCACGGATGAGATCGGAAAGGTGCCGGGCGCCCGGTTGCTCAACACCGATCCGGGTAAGGCGACCAACCGCACCGTCGTTACATTTGTCGGGAGCCCCGAAGCCGTGGTCGAAGCCGCCTTCCAGGCCATGAAGAAGGCAGGCGAGCTCATCGATATGCGCCAGCACAAGGGAGAGCATCCCCGCATGGGAGCCACCGACGTCTGCCCGCTGATCCCGGTAGCCGGCATCACGATGGAAGAGACGGCCGTCTGGGCCAGACGGCTGGCCGAACGCGTGGGCAATGAACTGCAATTGCCGGTATATCTTTACGAAGCGGCCCAGCCCGACAAGTCCCGCAGCAACCTCTCCGTGATCAGGGCTGGTGAATACGAAGGGCTCGTGTCAAAAATAAAACTCCCGGAATGGAAGCCGGACTTCGGCCCGGCGGCATTCGACGCCCGGCGCGGGGCCACCGTCATCGGTGCAAGGGATTTCCTGGTGGCCTATAATGTAAACCTGAACACCACCTCCACCCGCAGGGCCAACTCCATCGCCTTCGATGTGCGTGAAGCCGGCCGGGTGCTCCGGGAAGGCGATCCCATCACCGGGAAGATCGTCACGGATAAGGAAGGCAGACCGGTCTCCGTCCCGGGCAGCCTGAAATCCGTAAAGGCCATCGGCTGGTATATAGAAGAATACGGCATCGCACAGATCTCCATAAACCTGACGAATATCAACGTCACCCCCGTACATATCGCTTTTGACGAGGTCTGTAAAAAAGCCGCCGAAAGAGGCCTGCGCGTCACCGGCAGCGAACTGGTTGGGCTGATCCCCCTCGCTGCCATGCTGGATGCCGGCAAGTATTTCCTGCGCAAACAACAACGCTCGGCCGGCGTATCGGAAAAAGAGCTGATCCGTATCGCCGTGCTGTCCATGGGCCTCGATGAGCTGGCCCCGTTCGATCCCCGCGAACGCATAATCGAATACCTGTTGCAGGATCCCTCCGACAGCAAGCTGGTGAGCATGAGCCTGAAGGATTTTTCCGATGAGACAGCCAGTGAGAGCCCCGCCCCAGGAGGCGGGTCTGTCGCCGCCTGCGTCGGCGCGCTCGGCGCCTCCCTGGCCACCATGGTAGCCAACCTTTCAGCACACAAAAAGGGCTGGGACGACCGCTGGTCGGAATTTGGCGGCTGGGCGGAGAAAGGACAGGGATATAAGGATGAACTGCTGCGGCTCGCCGACGCGGATACCAAAGCATTCGATAAGATCATGCTCGCCTTCGGTCTGCCAAAAACTACCCCGGAAGAGAAAGCGGCCCGCAAGGCGGCGATCCTCACAGCGACAAAGCTGGCCATGGATGTTCCCTTTAAAGTGATGCAGGCTGCTTATGCCAGTATGGACCTCATAAAGGCCATGGCGGAGACGGGCAATCCCAATTCCGTCTCGGATGCCGGGGTCGGCGCCTTATGCGCCCGCAGCGCCGTCATGGGGGCCTTCATGAATGTCCGGATCAACGCCGCCGGCTGTGAGGACAAGGTCTTTGCCGAACAGATGGTAGCCCGGGGTAAGGAAATAGAGGAAAAGGCCACCGGACTGGAGACGGTTATCTTAAAAATAGTGAATGAAAAGATTGGATGTTAACCTACCTTTCGGGGTATAATCGTCCGCCATGCAACATCTCAAGGTCTACAACAGGCAGGATCTGCTCTCCCTTACGAAGATCCGCCGGTTTGAAACGAAATCAGGAGAGCTGATAAGGGTTGCAGAAAATCCCGCCGACCTGGCGGCATCGCTGGAGAAGACGCCGGCCGAATACATCCTTTTTGGCATCCCGGAAGACATCGGCATTCTCGCGGATGGGGGAGAGGGTGGAACGGAAACGGCCTGGGTGCCTTTCCTCCAGAATTTCCTGAATATACAAAGCAATGATTTCCTCGCAGGGGAGACCATCCTCCTGCTCGGGCATTTCGATTTCAGCGAATTGCGCCGGCTCATAGAATCCAATGCACACGGGCCGGAGGAAAAGATCGAAGCCTACCGCCACGCCGTGATAACCATCGACGAAGAGGTCGAATCCCTGGTAAAGATCATTACTGCCCTCGGAAAGATCCCGGTCGCGATCGGCGGCGGTCACAATAATGCCTACCCGCTGATCAAAGGGACGGCCAAAGGCCTGTATAAATCCGGCCTCATCCCGCTGGCCCAGATCAACTGCGTGAACCTCGACGCCCACACCGGTTACCGCCCGGCAGAAGGTCGCCACAGCGGCAATCCCTTCCGCTATGCGGATGAAGATGGGTACCTCCAGAAATATTGCGTCATCGGCATCCACGAGAACTATCTCCCGCAGAATGTCTGGCTGGATATCGTCAATAATCCCTTTGTCGACTTCATCACCTATGAAGATATCTTCATCCTGGAGAACAGGAATTTTATCCAGGCTGTTGCCCATGCTACCGGCTTTGCAGAGGAAAATTATATCGGTCTCGAGCTCGGTCTTGGATGCATCGGCAATACCATGGCCGGCGACGGCACTCCTTCCGGCGTATCCGCCCTCCATGCCAGACAGTACGTGACCCTTGCCGCAACGGGCTCGAGGATCGCCTACCTCCACATCTGCGAAGGCATTTCCGCCCTGCCCGATGGTACGAAAAAACCCGGCACCGGCAAGCTCATCAGCTATATCGTCAGCGATTTTATCAAGGCGCGGGAGTAAACGCGGCGTCCTTAAAACGGTATCCCGATATTTACGTACCCGATCACACGCCGCGACTGATCGCTGTACATGGCGCTCAGCTCCAGAGGGCCCAGAGCGAAATTATAAGTGAATGTGAGCGAGTATCCCGACAGGAAATTTGGCGTAACGAAGAAATTGCTCTGGGTGACGAAATTGCTGAACAGCACATTGGCCCTTCCGGTGATCAGCGTATTGCTGAACAGCTGATAGCGCAGCCCCAGCTGCAGCTCCGCGACGCTCGGGGAATAAAAGGTCCCTTCCCGCAAACCCGCAAAGCTCACCTGGTTATGAAAAGTATTGACCATTCCCCCGATGGAGAATTCGTTCATGATGTTGTTCTTGTAGTTGAAATTAATACCGGCCTGAACATTGGTCAGAAAGGTATACCGCTTCCCCAGGGGTGAATATCGCTCAAGGCTGAACAGCACCCGGTGATAAGGTTCCCTGGAAAAACTGGTGTCGGCCCCGCTTGTACCCGAACCGAAAAATCTTGCGTCGGGACTCTGCCGGAAGACATGATCCGCCTCCGCCTCGATCTTCGTCCCCTTTCTCGGATAGACCGGCTTGTCCAGCGTACTGCTCCGGATATAGAAATAGCTGGTCATAAAATTATTCCGTCCCTTGAATTCCAGGCTCGAGCTGAGCGATGGATCATAATCGATCCACTCCAGCCGGCTGCCGATGCCAAAGCTGAGGTCCCTGTTCGTGGAATAGCCGAATTTGCTGTCGAGCTTGAAATAATTCTGCACATAAAGCCCTGCTTCCTTAAACGATGGATTATAGGTGGTGATATCGAACTGATCGAACTGTGTGCCCAACGTAAAGGCGAAATTTGCCCGGCGGCTGAAATACTGCAGATGTTCCGCTCTCATCCTGAAATTCTGCCCGATGTTGAGGGTCACCAGGCTCCGCGAGGTAGGCGTGAAAAAGTTCCGGCTGGTCAGGTTGAGGATGGCGCTGATCCCGCTGAACTGGTTATAGTTCAGTCCGATCTTCGCAAAGGTCAGCGGGTTCTCCGCGACCTCGAAAATGATCTTGTTTCCCCCGTTTTCCAGCGGCACGAGCGACCAGGTGACCCGGGTGTAGTAACGGGTGCCGAAGGCCCGGCGCACCATACGCGAAAGATTAACCGCCGTATAGGCATGATGCATGTTCAGGTCCATACTCTGTAAGAAGAATCCCAGAGTGGTCTCTTTCAATCCCCGCACCTCGAACTCATCGATGCGCAGCGGCCGCTGGTCGGGCAATCTGTTCTTCACGATTTCCTGCGGCCCGTAAAGGGCATTCAGCGAATCGGCCAGCCGCTTTAGCTGCGGGTAAAGCTTGCGTCCTTCCGTCAGCCCCTCCTGCAGGATATCGTTCGCTTGGCCAAAACTGCTCATGCTGTATTTCTCGAGAGGATAATGAACATAGATATCGCAGAGCGGGATCTGCTTACGCGTATCTTCCGCTTCCCTGAAGAACGCCACCTGCAACAACACCTGTATGGGATTGGTCACTTTTTCCGGAGCAAGCAGCGGTCCCGATACATTGCTGCCGATGACGATGTCCGCCCCCATCTCCCTCACGTCGTTCACCGGGAAATTCCTGACGATCCCTCCATCCACTAATTTTCGCCCGTCGAACTCCACTGCCGTAAAAATAGAAGGGATGGCCATGCTGGATCGCAGCGCCGACACGATCTCTCCACTGTCCAGCACCACCGCCTCGCCCGTCGACACATCGGTAGCCAGACATTTGAAGGGGATGGAGAATTTAGAAAAATCTTTGATCTCACAAACGGGCCGGAAGAGCTCCGCAAACTTCAGCCAGAGCTCCTGGCCTTCGATCACACCGGTAGAGAAGCGGAACCAGTGATTGACCCATGGTAGTTCTATATCGTATTTGCCGTACTCATCCTTTTCTTCCATGATCAGGCTTCGCATCGACGACTGGTTGGACAGCAGCAGGTCCCAGTTGATGGCGCGGGTGATCTTCTCGATGCTGTCCGCCGAATAACCCACCGCATACAACGCGCCGAGGATACTGCCCATGCTGGTCCCCGTTACATAGTCGATCTTCAGCCCCGCCGAATCGATCGCTTTCAGGATACCGATATGGGCCAGCCCCTTAGCCCCTCCTCCGCTCAGCGTCAGCCCGATCCTGGGACGCACTGCCGCCGGAGGTTTTTGGGTGTAGGCCTGAACAGCCAGAATGGAAAATAAGCAGTTAAAAAGAAAATATTTCAGTGGACGATTCATGCAAAAATGTTCTCGGAGTTCCCGCAATATCCATCCGTGTTTGTACGCGGCATCATCCTCCGGCGTTTACAACGACTTTTCCAGCTCCATGATTTTCTCAAAGAGAACCTCATACTCCTGGTTAGCCTTTTCCAGTTCATCGCTGGTCCTTTTATAATCCGTTTCGGTCTGTTTGAACTTGTTCATATCAGAATACGTGGAAGGATCTCCCAGGGATGCTTCCTGCTGTGCTTTTAGTTTGGCCAGTCCGGCGATCTTCTCCTCCAGTTGCTGGAATATCCGCTGTTGTTTCTGCAATTCCTTCTTAGCCTCCTTATTGATCGGCGCCGGCGCATAGCTGTTCGGTCCCTTGCTGCCCGATTGGCCCGCATTGCCCGACCCCTTTGACGGCCGGTCTCCCGAACCCGACGATCCTTTCGACCCCGGACTTCCCGACCCTCCCGGACCCGCAGTTCCATTGGATACCGCCTTGCCGTTCGATCCAGAATTCCCTCCGGATCCACCAGCCTTGCCACCGGATGCCGCACTGCCGCCCGACGCATTCTTCGCCGCCGCCGGAGGCGACGCCAGCTCAGTCTGCGCACGCTTCTCTTCCTTTGCCTTTTCATTGGCCACAGCCAGCTTAGCAGCCACATTCCGTTCTTTCCAGTCCACCCACTCTTCATAGGAGCCCTTGAACTCCCTGATCAGATGGTCATCGATCTCCCAGATCTTATTGGCCGTCTTCGATATAAAATAACGGTCATGGCTCACCAGGAGGAAGCTGCCTTCATATTTGTTCAGCGACTCGATCAGCAGATCGCAGGAATGCATGTCCAGATGGTTCGTCGGTTCATCCAGCAACAGGAAATTGGCCTTGCTGACGATCGTTTTGGCCAGGGCTACCCGCGCTTTTTCTCCCCCGCTCAGCACCTTGATCTTTTTCTCTACATCGTCGCCGCTGAACAGGAAGCAGCCCAACAAGACCCGAAGCTCCAGCTCCGTCTTCTGACTGCCGCATAATTTCATTTCATCCAGCACCGTATTGTTGACGTCCAGGGCTTCCATCTGATGCTGGGCATAAAAGCTTTCTTCCACATTGTGACCCCATATCCGCTCGCCCGTAAAGGGCTCCGCCCCCGCGATGATCCGCAGCAGGGTAGACTTCCCCTTTCCGTTGGCGCCGATCAGCGCGATCTTGTCCCCACGGTCGATCTCGGCGCCGGCATTTTCCACGATGGTCAGGTCCCCGAATTTTTTTGTAGCTCCTTTCAGGGTCGCCAGCACACGACCAGGCGTCTTGTCCACCCGGAAATTGATCTTGATGTTGGGCCTCTCGATCTCCACATCTTCGATACGGTCGATCTTTTCCAGTCGTTTCATGGCGCTCTGTGCGGCAGCGGCCTTGCTGGCCTTGGCGCGGAACCGCTCGATAAACCGTTCCTGCTGCCGTATATAATCCTTCTGGTTCTCGTAAGCGCGTTGCTGCAATTCCACCCGCTGCACTTTTTCCGCCTCGTAATAGCTGTAGTTACCCACGTAAACATGCAGCTCCTTCTGGTACAGCTCGATGATCTTGGTGACCATCCGGTCGAGGAAGTATTTATCATGGCTCACAATCACCACCGACCCCTGATAATGCTGAAGATATTTTTCCAGCCACTCGATGGACGGAAGGTCCATATGGTTGGTCGGTTCATCCAGCAGCAAAAGATCCGGCTGCTGGAGGATCATCTTGGCCAGCAACACCCGCATCCGCCAACCTCCGCTGAATTCCCGGAAAGGGCGCGTCAGATCGGCGTTGGCAAAGCCAAGGCCCTGCAAGATTTCCTCCGTCCGGTGGTGGATGCTGTATCCGTCCAGCGTGTCCATCTCATGGAGCGCATCGGTATACTGGTGCAGAAGGATATTATCCTCGGGGGCCTTTTCCAGCCGCTTGCCCAGCTCGTCGATCTCTTTTTCCAGCTGCAGGACCCTTACAAAGGCGGTCATAGCCACCTCCAGGATAGAACCGTTGGTGTCGAAACTGAGAAGGTCCTGGTGCAGGTAGCCGATCGTCGTGGTACGGCTTCTTTCCACCGTGCCCTCGGAAGGCATGTATTCGCCAGCAAATAATTTAAGTAAAGTCGATTTGCCGGTGCCGTTGTAGCCGATAAGACCGATCCGTTCATTGGGCTGGATATGCCAGGTGGCGTCTTTCACGATCGTCCTGGCCCCGAATTCAAAAGTTACATTCTGTAGTCCTGCTAGCATAATTCCCCTAAAATTTTTGGTAATAACTCTGCAAAAGTACTACAAACAAGCCGGAATGTTTTTATCCCTTGACCTGGAATGTTTTTATCACCTAAATTTGTGAAAATATTTGGTATGAAGAAACTGGTCTTACTGGTAATTATTCTCGTGTTGGCCGTGTTTGTAGGGTATAAATTATTTTCACACAAAGACCAGCCGGTTGCTGAAAAGAAAGATCAGCCACTCAGCATTGGCAAGAATTCGGGCCCGTTCAATTCGGCTTTTGCCGACCTGATGGGTGATTATTATTCGGTGAAAGACGCGCTCGTGGAATGGGACTCCGCAAAAGCCGACCTGCAGGCAAAGGCCCTGTCGCAGAAGGTGGACAGCCTGCCTTTTAAAGATATGAAGGCGGATTCAAGCGTGGTCGAAACGGCAAAGGTCCTGGCCGGCAGTGTAAGCAACGAGGCAAAAGGATTTATCGGCGAGGCAAGCCTCGAACAGAAAAGAAGGGCCTTCAATATGCTCACCGATGAATTATACAACCTGGTCCGAGCGGTAAGATACGACGGACAGATCATCTACCACGTAAAATGCCCGATGGCCTTTAATGATTCGGAAGAAGCATACTGGCTCAGCAACAGCCCCAAAATATTGAATCCTTATCTCGGTACAAAACATCCGAAATACAAGCAGAAGATGCTTGGCTGCGGTGAGATCAACGATTCGCTGGATTTTTCGAAGAAATAGGAGAAGGCACCCCACTACACTGCCCCGCTTCGGGCCCTTCCGCTGGCGCGCCCATCAGCCCGCGCGCCATCTGGCCCCGCCTGCCCACAGCATATCGTTCCCCGATCATCGTTTTTGCCGGATCAGCTCCTTCATTTCGGACGGTAAACAAACTTGACCGCAGCGCTTTTCTGCTCACTTGACGAGAGGAACACCTCCATCTTGCTGGCCCCTGCCGTCACCACCATCAGCGCCGTATTGGGCGGGATCAGCCCAAGGTTGTCGGCATACATCACCAGTTCGTATTCTACCCCTGGAAATGCATTGAAATTCAGGGTGAGCGGTGTGGCTTTCAGCATCTGCCGGTATAAAAGAAGCTTGTTGTTGATCAGCACGGTGATCGTGTCATTGTCGATCTCGGCATTGTCGTATAATTCTATCTTTACCTGCGAGGTATCCAGCGTCACTGTCCTGATCAGATCTTTCTCTCTCGGCGCGAGATACAGCAACTTTTGCAGCGCTACAAGGCTGTCGCTCTGGTCGATATCGACGGGGAAATCGGAGAAGGAAGCTCTTTTCAGCAGGATCTTTCCCGGCGGGCAGGCCGCAATCTTTCCGGAAATGACCCCCTTCCATTCACCCGTCAGCGATTCTTCCCCGCCTTTTTTGGAATAGCTCAGATCGTAGGTCTTGACGCAGGGCGCACAATCCGGGGGTATGCTTACCTGCAGCACCCGGGTCTCGATCAGCACCAGCCGGTGGGTCTGCGGATTATACCGTCCTGAAAAGCTCATCTTGACGAAGCGGCTCTTGTCATAGTAATCATAAGCCTTGCCCGTGATCTGGTTGCTCGAAAAATTGAGCTGCAGCTCCAGATAATACTGCGGATAGCAGCCTCCCGGGCCCTGGGTCAGGGTGCCCTTCCATATCCCGTTCAAATCTTCCGCGACGAGGAAGAAAGGCATCAGAAATAAAACGATCACCAGAGAACAACGCATCGTAAGTTTTAGTAAAAATTATGGTTAAAATGTCGTACCGGGATGAAGATTTATTTGAGCGGTCATTTTGCGCTTTTTTCATACTTGAAGATGACCACCGCATTTTTTTGCTCCGTGGAAGTAATGCGCACCTCGTATTCTTTGTCACCGGCCTTTACGATCATCAGGGATGTATTCGGTGGGATCTCCCCTTCGTTCTCTGCGACCATCACCAGCTCATGATAGTTATCGGTCCCGTCCAGATGCAGGGTGAGGACGATGGCCCTGTCGGTCAGCATGGCATGTGAGATCACCTGCTTCTTATCAAGATAGACGGAGATGGTGTCGTGATCGATCGCCCCGTCATCATAGATATTCAGGGTTACTTCATTGGTATTCACCGTAATGGACCTTACTAGCTCGTTGCTCCGTGATTTGAGGACGGCTGGCGTGATCATCGGTCCCATTCTCTTCGCAAGCCCGGCGCCCGTATCGGAAGGGATCTGTCCTACCGAATCCCGCCGGTGCTCGATCTTCGCCAGGGATGGCGTGATCCCTTTTGCGACGGGCGGCTTCACCCTCGCCGTAGTCGCCGGCCCGACACCAGGACCTGGCTTACCGGAATTCTTTATCGCCGGCGATGATGCGGGTTTTTTTACCACTGCCGGAACGGCTGTCCCGGCGACCTTACTGTTCCCGGTCTTGTTCAGACCCGTACCCGGACCGGTCATTACAGCGGGTGGTTTCGCCGCGGCGATCAGCGGCTTCCCGGGTTTAGTCACCGGCGTCTTTGCCGGCCCGGTCTTCTTAACGGCAGCCGGATTTTTCTTCACGACCGCCGGCGCTTCCTCAGGGGCTGGAACCTTTATTTTTTCTTCTTCCTTTTCTCTCTCCCGCTTCACCAGAAAAGGCTCCTTGTAGAAATCGGAATTCGGCACCTTCCGCAGCAATATCGTACCCCTCCCGCAATTGGAGGAATCCTTAATGTCCATGCTGACAAAACTCCCTTCAAGGAATTCTTCATCGGCAGACTTCGAATACTGGAGGAAACAGGTCATCGTACAGACGCCGCCGCCGGTCGTCATCCGCATTTCCAGTAGCTTGCCTTCCTGTATCAGGACTTTGCCCGTCTTTGGATTGATCGTGCCTTTTGCATCGGCTTTCCCATAAAAAATAGAGGACAGATAAGAGTAGGTGATGGCCTCGATCGACTTGTTCCGCTGGGCAAGCTGGACCTCGAACTTATAACGGGCGTCGAACATCAGCGACCTGACTTCCGAATTGTTCGAACGGAAATGTCCCTGCCAGACCCCCGTAAGGTCCTGCGCATGGACAAAACCCACGATAAAAATGAAAAAAACAGTAAAAATTCTCCGCATGATCTATCTTTTCTCATCGCTAAGTTAGTGGAATAATCTATTTCCCCGTCCCCGTTCATAAAGGATTACCCGGCAAGAGATTGTTAATCTTTTTCTCCGGCGATCCGGATTTTTCCCGCCTTCCGAATGGGCATTTTGACGTAATTTTGCAGACTATGATCAAGATCAGTTTCCCCGACGGAGCTATAAGAGAATACGAGAAAGGAGTTACTGCCCTGGAGATCGCACGGTCCATCAGCGAAGGACTGGCGAGAAAAGTGCTGGCCGCCAGTGTCAATGGGCAGGTATGGGATGCTACACGCCCCATACAGGACGATTCGACGCTGAAGCTGCTTACCTGGACAGACAACGAAGGAAAATCGACCTTCTGGCATTCTACGGCCCATCTTCTTGCCGAGGCAGTGGAATCACAGTTCCCCGGCGTCAAATTCTGGGTAGGACCGCCGGTGGAAAATGGGTTCTACTACGATATGGACCTGGGCGGCAGACAGGTTACCGAAGACGACCTCGCAAAGCTGGAAAAGAAGATGTCGGAACTGGCGGCAAAGAAAGAGGTCTTTCTGCGCAGGCAGATCAGCAAGGCCGATGCGATAAAATACTTTACGGACAAAGGAGACGAATACAAGCTGGATCTTCTCGGGAACCTGAAGGACAGGGAGATCACTTTCTACACCCAGGGGGATTTCACGGACCTCTGCCGCGGACCGCATATCCCGGACACCGGTTTTATAAAGGCGCTGAAGCTCACCAATATTGCCGGCGCATACTGGAAAGGCGATGAAAGGAACAAACAACTGACCCGCATCTATGGTGTGAGCTTCCCCGCCGCGAAGGAGCTGGATGAATACCTGAAGATGCTGGAAGAGGCAAAGAAAAGAGATCACCGGAAGCTGGGCAAAGAGCTGGGCATATTCACCTTCGACGACGAGGTGGGCCCGGGCCTTCCATTATGGATGCCCAACGGCGCTATCCTTATCGAGGAGCTGGAAAAGCTGGCCAAGCAATCGGAAGAAAGAGCTGGTTATAAAAGGGTCGTTACCCCGCACATCGCGAAGGAGAGCCTATATCTCACCAGCGGTCACCTGCCATACTACAAGGACAGCATGTTTCCACCCATGGAGCTGGAGGGGATCAAGTATTACCTGAAGGCTATGAACTGTCCCCATCACCATAAGATCTTTGCGGCTGAACCAAAGAGCTATAAGGACCTTCCTTACCGGCTTGCCGAATATGGCACCTGCTACCGGTATGAGCAGAGCGGGGAGCTGTTCGGGCTCATGCGGGTTCGCTGTCTGCACATGAACGACGCGCATATCTACTGCACCAAGGAGCAGTTCTATGAGGAGTTCAAGGCCGTAAATGAAATGTATCTCAACTATTTCAGGATCTTCGGTGTTGATAAGTATGTCATGCGCCTGAGCCTGCACGATCCGGCCAAGCTGGGCAAGAAATACATAGACGAACCGGCGCTCTGGAAAGAAACGGAGGCCCTTGTAAAGGATGTGCTCGTCCGCACCAACACGCCTTTTGTGGAAGTTCAGGACGAAGCGGCATTCTATGGCCCCAAGATCGATGTGCAGATCTGGAGCACCATCGGCCGGGAATTCACCCTGGCGACCAACCAGGTCGACTTTGCGCAGGGCAGGAGGTTCAAGCTGGAATTCACCAACAAGGAGAACCATGCTGAAACCCCGCTGATCATCCACCGGGCGCCCCTGGGCACCCATGAGCGCTTTATCGGCTTTCTGCTGGAGCATTATGCGGGCAAATTCCCCCTGTGGCTGGCCCCGATGCAGGTGAAGATCCTGCCGATCAGCGACAAGTTCCTGGATTATGCACAAAACCTTTTACATTCCCTGAAAAATGCGGATATTCGTGCTGAAGTCGATGACAGGAACGAAAAGATCGGAAAAAAGATCCGCGACACGGAACTGGCGAAAGTTCCTTATATGCTGGTGATCGGAGAGAAAGAAATGAACGAAGGAACGGCATCGGTAAGACGTCAGGGTAAAGGAGATCTGGGCGCAAAGAATATCGGCGAGTTCATCAAAGAGCTCCAGACGGAGATCAGGGAAAGAACAGCGGCTGCACCTCCAAACCCTGAAGGGGAGTAGCTGAAAAAAAAATCTAAAAAAAATTAAAATCCTCTGAGGGAGAGGATGAACTTAAAAATCGTAAATGGCATTTCCACCACGGCAGCCGAGAGGCAATTTTAATCCACGTTTCAGAAAAGAACAACAACAAGAACATCGTACCAATAACATGATCAGGGTCCCCCAGGTCAGGCTGGTAGGAGAAAATATAGAAGTAGGCGTTTACCCGATCCAGGAAGCGCTGAAATTCGCACACGATCAGGGTCTTGACCTGGTAGAGATCTCGCCGAATGCAGATCCTCCGGTATGTAAGATCATCGATTATAACAAATTCCTTTACGAGAAGAAGAAGAAGGAAAAGGAAATGAAGGCCAAGAGCAAGGCCTCCGAAGTAAAAGAGATCCGATTCACCCCGAATACGGATGACCATGATTTCGACTTCAAAGCCAAGCATGCCGAAAAATTCCTGAAAGACGGAAATAAGGTCAAGGCCTATGTACAGTTCAAGGGCCGCGCCATCCAGTTTAAGGAAAGAGGCGAACTGCTGCTGCTGAAATTTGCCGAGAGGCTTAACGACGCAGGCGTACTGGAAGGGATGCCCAAAATGGAAGGCAAAAGAATGCTGGCCATCTGGGCGCCCAAACCACAGAAAAAGAAGGATAAAAGCGCCGGCGCACCGTCCTAGAGGCATGCGCAAACCATATTTAGCAAAAAAGGCGTCGTAAGATGCCTTTTTTCGTTTAAAACCCTTACCTTTGCGCTCCGCTAAAATGGCCCACAGCGGAAAATCAACCACCAGCCCAAACGGCTCCATAAGTGGTCCGCCTGTGCGGATCCGCCAGCAGGGTGTCATTAAAAATGATCAGAAAATGCCAAAGGTAAAGACCAACTCAAGTGCCAAAAAGAGGTTTAAGGTAACCGGCACCGGCGCAATCTCGTTCCAGAGAGCTTTCAAACGTCACATTCTTACAAAGAAATCAAAGAAACGCAAGCGCAACCTTAACAAGAAAGGTATTGTCAGCCATGCCAACACCGATTTCGTCAAACGCTTGCTGCGCCTTAAATAAACCAGCCGCAAAGGCGCCAGGGCGCCCGGTCCGTCAACAAATTATTAATTTTCTAATTCAGTAAGATATGCCACGTTCAGTAAATGCAGTCGCTTCCAGGGCACGCAGAAAACGCATCTTAAAACAGGCCAAAGGGTTCTATGGCAAACGTAAAAACGTTTACACCGTAGCCAAGAACGTATTGGAGAAAGGTCTTCAGTACCGTTATGTAGGTCGTAAATTGAAGAAAAGGGAATACCGCACGCTGTGGATCGCCCGTATCAATGCAGCAGTAAGAGCAGAAGGTCTGACCTATTCCACCTTCATCCACAAGCTGAGCGTAAAAGGCATCGGTCTGGACCGTAAGGTGCTCGCCGACCTGGCCATGAATGAGCCGGAAAGCTTTAAGAAACTCGTAGACGCCGTAAAATAGCGCTTTACAGCACAATACTTATCCAATACTAACCGGGCTCGTTTCAGCGACCCGGTTTTTTTTATATATCATTTTCTCATTTTAATGTAGGTTTGCATAGTTTTTTTATTCACAGCGACGGTAATGCTTAACCCATAACGATAAATGCACAATAACACGGACCAGTCAATGAATAATACGTACACCGACCTGGTGACGCAAACCTTTAATTTTCCGCAGGAAGGATTCGACGTAAAAGACAGCTACCTCCAGTTCAACGGCGTCGATCTGAAAGCCCTTATCGATAAGTACGGTACTCCCATGAAGCTGACCTATCTGCCAAAGATCGGGATGCAGATCAATAAGGCAAAGAAGATGTTTGCGGCGGCATTCAAACGTCACCGTTATGAAGGGAAATACCACTATTGCTACTGCACAAAAAGCTCTCATTTCGCCTTCATCGTAGGAGAAGCCCTCAATCACGATATCCACCTCGAAACTTCTTACGCCTACGACATCGAGATCATCAAGAAATTATACGCGAAGAAGAAGATCACCAAGGATACCTATATCCTCTGCAATGGCTTTAAACAAAAGCCCTACACCAGCCGCATCGCCTCTCTGCTGAACAGCGGGTTCAAAAATGTGATTCCCATTCTGGACAACAAGGAAGAGCTGCAGCAGTACAAGCGTTCGGTCAAGGCGCCTTTCAAGCTGGGCATCCGCGTTGCAGCAGAAGAAGAGCCTACCTTTCCCTTCTATACCTCCCGTCTGGGCTTCCGGCCACGCGACGTGCTGGAATTCTATGTGGACAAGATCGAAGGCAACGAAGACCGCTTTCAGCTGAAGATGCTTCATATCTTTCTCAACAAGGGGATCAAAGACGATATTTATTACTGGAGCGAGCTCAATAAGGTCATCAATCTCTATTGCCAGCTCAAAAAGATTTGTCCCGAACTGGACTCGATCAATATCGGAGGAGGTTTCCCGATCAAGCATTCTCTTGGGTTCGAATACGATTACCAGTTCATGATCAACGAGATCGTGGGCAATATCAAAAAAGCCTGCAAGCGCAGCAATGTTCCCGTCCCGCATATTTTTACGGAATTCGGGAGCTATACGGTAGGAGAGAGCATGGCGCATATCTACAGCGTCATCGGCCAGAAAATGCAGAACGACCGCGAGATCTGGTATATGATAGACTCTTCTTTTATCACCACGTTGCCGGATACCTGGGGCATCGGCGAACGTTTCCTGATGCTGCCGATCAATAAATGGGAAGTGGAATACCAGCGCGTGGTCCTCGGCGGGATCACCTGCGACAGCCATGACTATTATGATTCCGAGGAGCATATCAATGAGGTCTTTCTGCCAAAGATCAACAACGGCGAGCCGCTCTATGTGGGTTTTTTTCACACCGGCGCCTACCAGGACCAGATCAGCGGCTATGGCGGTATCAAGCACTGTCTGATCCCTTCGCCCAAGCATGTGATCGTCGGGCATGACAAGAATGGCAAGCTCGTCGACTGGATTCACGCCAAGGAACAAACGGCGCAGAGCATGCTGAAGATCCTCGGATATAAGTAATAGCCCCGCGGACCCGCCGGTTCGGATCCGCCGGGGACATCGGGCTTATCTCCGACCCGGGAACCCTCTGTAAATCATTCGTATGAAATATTGGATGACCTTTTCCTGCTGCCTCCTGCTGGCCGCCGCCACCAGCGCCCAGTCTGCCGAAGACTCCGTCAAAGCCGCCGTGAACCAGTTGTTCACTGCCATGAGATCATCGGACCCAGCCTTGCTGCGTACAGCCTTTACCGATAGCGCCATCCTGCAGACCATCGTTTCATCAAAGGATCGGCCCGTCAGCGTGGGCAGCGAACGGGTAAATGATTTTGCGGAACTTGTCGGCAAGCGTCCAAGGGGCGATCTCGACGAGCGCATACAATTCGATGTGATAAGGATTGACGGCCCCCTTGCCATTGTCTGGGCGCCCTATGTTTTTTACCTGAAGGGGACCAAACATCATTGTGGAGTAGATTCTTTCCAGTTGCTGCGGGTAAACGGGGTCTGGAAGATCCAGTACCTGATCGACACCCGGCGTGCGTCTCCCTGTGATTAGTTTCAGGCTGGCTCAGTGCAGTTGGCTTCCGCTCTAGCCCGCCCGCGCCTGAGCCCGGACCACACGGCTTCGCTTGTCCGTAACGTTCTCGTCAGGGGCATTTTCTTCCGCTCTTGCCACCCCCGCCTCAGCGCTTCTTCAACCGGTATTTCTTATTGACCCTGGGATTATCGAAGTAGGCGTTCAGCTGCTCTTCGGTCATACTGCTGGTCTCCTCGGTCTGCACATCGATAAGCTGGACCTGCGTCTGCTTCAACTCGGTCTTCAGGGCAGCGATCTTCTTCACGATCTCGCCATCCTTTTCACCCACCAGCGCATTGTCCCTCACCGTATACTCCAGCCGCTTGATCGAGGATCTGATCAGGGAAGCCTGGTTCTGCTCGGCAGTGAGGGGAGGGGCCACCGTTTCTTTTACAGGGATCAGCGCGACCCCCACGCCCGGTACGATCTTGCCGGCATTCTGTGCGCCCGTACCACTTGCGGAGGAAAGGACCGTGCCTCCGAGGGCACTCGTAGCCGTGCTAAGATCGAAATCTGTCCGTGCATTCTTGGTTTTCTTCACCTTTTTGTCGAGCTGAAAAAAAGCATATTTCAGCCTGAGGATATAGGTTCGTATGTTTTTTACCGCCAGCTCATATTCCTCCTTCATATAAGGATAATTCAGCGCATCTTTTACATAGATCCGGATCGTGGCCGTATCATGCATGAAGATCTTAGTGGTCCCTACGAAATAAAGCACGAGCAATTTCTGTTTGGCGCTGTCGGTCTCTTTTACGAAATCAAAAGGGGGCGACCAGGTGAAATCATCATTGCATCCTTTTACATTCGAATTCGTCTTGATCGGGGTATTGGAGTAAAAATTGATGTTTTCGATAGCGTAGGTGCCCGTTTCGCACTGTAGTTTGAAACTGATCGTATCCCCTTCGTCCATATACAGCACATTGCTCACCGTCGGCTTTACATGCGAAAGAATGATCTCCGTGGTAAAAAAAACAAGCGTGAAAGAAGTATCGAGACGTTCCCTGGGATTATTCAGGTTCTGCACTCCGATATTTACTTTGTATTCATAGTCGTACCGGAGTTTGCCGGATAGAAAGAACGATTTGTCCGCCTTGAAGGTCAGCAGCCCGTTCTCCCGGATCTTGAGACCGACCGGAGCATTTTTCATAAACCAGAAATAGCGGCTGGGATCCTTATTGATCTCCAGCTGATAGCTGAGCGTCGAATCGACATGAAGCGTGAAATATGGATTGAGATTGCGGATACGAAGTGCAGAGTCGTCATTCTTTCTGGCCGTATCGTTCATAAGCATAGGAATATGAAAACCAGTGTCCTGCGAAAAACCTGTGCTGGAGAATACCATGCCTGCCAATACGAAAAGCCAAAACCTGAGAATGCCGTTGGTTTTAATCATATTACTGGACAAAATAGGTTAATTAAGCCCCGAAATTAAAACAATCGGAAGATAAATGGCCATCATTAAGCCATATTTTGACCGGATATTTATGCAACAGGCCCATTGGGCAAAAAAATGGTCCCCTTAGGACTAAGGGGACCTTAAAAACCAAAACCAACTGCTTATGAACCAAAACTCTTAAGCTATCGTGATCTGTTTGCTTTCTGCTTTAGCCTGTTCTTTCTTAGGAAGGAACACCTTCAGCACGCCGTTTTCATATTTTGCCTGTACGGCACCAGCATCGATGCGGTCGTCCAGGGTAAAACTGCGTTTAAAATTCTTGAAAGAGAATTCCTTGCGGACAGTCTTGTAGTCTTCTGCGGCGGCTTCCTCTTTTTTCTCATAGCTTATGGTCAGCAAACCATTCTCGACATTCAGCTTGATATCTTCCTTGCTGCGGCCGGGTGCGCTTACTTCAAGATGATAAGCATCGGAAGTTTCGTGGATATTCACCGGGGGAAACCCGAAACTGAATTCCTGTCCAAGACCCGATGGGATCTCATTAAAAAAGCCGTTTACAAGGTTGGAAAGGCTCTTGTAAGGATGATTATTAAATTTTACCTGTGTCATTGTTCTCCTATTTAAGTTTTAAAGTTTTAATTGACGAGTAGGGAAGGACAAACGGTGTACCATCCGGCTTTTCAGGAGTTTTTCCGGAATTTTCGTCAATTTTTCGCCAGGGGCAATGACAAAATTGCATTTTAGGCAGGATATAACTGTCATTTGGTCTGAATTATTGGAGTTTCCGACCAATCTGGGCCAGCCCGTCAGCGCACGCGGCTGCTCCCGGTCATCTCGCTGAATGATCTCGTTCCCCGGAGAGGCGGAACAGGCGTTCTTTTATTCGCTATGCAGACTCCCATCTCATGTCGCAATCAACCTTTTTGTGTAATTTTGTGTTTATAATTTATTCAAAAAACCTAAAATTCCGAATAAAATGTATCCAGCCGAGATAGTATCGCCGATGAAAGAGCAACTGACCGACAACGGGTTTAATGAAATGCTGACTTCTTCTGAAGTAGACGATCAGTTAAAGAAGGTGGGAACCACCCTTGTGATGGTCAATTCCGTTTGCGGTTGTTCCGCAGGCTCGGCCCGCCCGGGTGTTCTGATGGCGGTGGCAAATGGCGCTAAAAAGCCGGATTATTTGACTACCAGCTTTGCTGGCTTTGATGTAGAGGCCATTCAGAAGATCAGGGAGCATCTGCTGCCTTATCCTCCGTCTTCCCCGGCTATCGCCCTGTTCAAGGATGGTCAGTTGGTACATATGATCGAACGTCATCAGATCGAGGGTCGTCCTGCACAGCTTATCGCGCAGAATCTGATCGCCGCTTTTAATGAATTCTGCTGATCTGGTCCGTTCTGTTGTCAAGAGGATCCTGTTCTGCTGATCCGGTCTGTTCTGTCGAGGAGCGATTCTTCCGACCATTCTTTTTGCTGATTTAGTTCAGCTTTGTTCATAGTGATGCCCTTCCTGTTTTCAGGAGGGGCTTTTTCATGAGACGAGGCATAGAAATTATCCAGATAAGTGGATAATCCACAGGATTCAGTAATGACGGAGCTTTCGGAGGAAAAATGCTCCACGTGGAACATATTTGTGGAACGGCAATCCCCACTATTTAGTATTTGTGGAAAAAAACTTTTGCAACCTCCTCACTATCAATTACACCTAACGAAAAATCTCGGCATGGGCAGCTATAAAAGCCTTCATCCCCCAAGATTCAGGCATAGAAAAAAGTTCAATACTTAAGTCGTGTTGATGCATAAGCCGCCTTATTTACGAGTTGTTCCCAATGCCGATATAGTCATTCGTTCAAAGGAGGATCAACGCCTGGCTTTAACCCAAGTCCATGAGTAAATACCGCGGCGTTGCACAACACAACTTAAGTATGATATCATACGAGAAGTAGGATATCATACGAGAAGTATGAATAACATACGAGAAATATGCGAACATACGAACATTGAAGACCTATGGCGGCCTTCGGGTGCAGATTTGCCCATTTTAACGTAGGTTTGCGTCTTCTGTCTTGCCATTCAGTATTCAGAACCTATTTTATTATGTATCCTAACCTGTATTACGCCTTTAAGGATTTGTTCGGAGTTGGAGAAAGTTGGAAGTGGCTGCGTTTTGTCAACTCATTCGGTTTTTTTGTAGCGCTTGCCTTTATCGGGGCAGCCATTACCCTGTCAAAGGAGCTGCTGCGGAAAGAGCGTGCAGGCCTGCTGCAGGGCAGGGACGAGATCGTCACGATCGGTAAGCCCGTAAGCACTTCGGAGCTGATCCTGAATTTTATCCTCGGCTTCTTACTGGGTTTCAAGATCCTCGGCCTTTTTATATCCAGCAGCCCCCTGACGGACAATCCCCAGGATTTTATCATGTCCGCGGAAGGAAGTTGGCCGGCGGGAATCGTGCTGGGTGTGCTGTTCGCGGGATTGAAATGGTGGGAAAAGAACAAACAACGCCTGCCGCAGCCGCAGGAAAAGAAAATACGGATCTGGCCTCATGACAGGGTGGGGGACCTCACCATCTTTGCCGCAATCTTCGGTTTCCTCGGGGCCAAGATCTTCAACAGCCTCGAAACCTGGGACGATTTCGTCAAGAATCCCCTTGCATCCCTGTTGTCCTTCAGCGGACTGACCTTTTATGGAGGTCTGATCTGCGCGGCGCTTGCGATCTGGTATTATGCAAGAAAGAACGGCATCGGTTTCTGGCATCTGAACGATGCCGCGGCGCCGGGTCTCATGCTGGCATATGGAGTAGGGCGTATAGGTTGTCAGGTATCCGGGGACGGGGACTGGGGTATCGTCAACAGCGCCTATTATTCGAGTCCCGCGGGTAAACCCGTTCTCGCTGGCGCGGGTGATTTTGAGCGGGTGCTCCAGCAATCCAGGGAAGTCTACCTGCCGCAATTCGGAAGTCTGGACAAAGTACCCCACCTTTCTGTAAAAGCACCTTCTTTTCTGCCGGACTGGCTTTTTGCCTATTCCTATCCACATAACGTGATCAACGAAGGGATAAGGATACCGGGCTGTTCCAACGATGCGCATTCCTATTGCAGCTACCTCCCCCTTCCCGTTTTCCCAACCCCTTTTTACGAAACGGTCGTCTGTCTGGGCCTGTTCTTCCTCATCTGGGCCCTGCGCAAACGGTTCGTCATCCCGGGTACTCTCTTTGCTTTCTACCTTATAGTCAATGGAATAGAAAGGTTTTTTATAGAAAAGATCAGGGTCAACAGTAAATATTCCATCTTTGGCCTTCACCCGACCCAGGCCGAGATCATCTCTTCCCTGCTGGTCATTTCCGGGGTGGCGATCTTGCTGATCCTGCGTCGAAGAAGCAAATATCCGCCACCACCGCCCGCGCTCGCCACCTAAAAAATCGATCACCCCACAAGCCAGATTTTTCCTGCCTTTTAAAAAGTCGGTGCCAATTTTTTGTCATCACTTCCCGATCTGTCCCGGCCTTTCTTCCTGATTTATCACCTTTTATCCCTAAGCGGGCTGTTTTTGTAACCAGTTCCTCCTGCGCACGTCTCATTTGCTCCAGAGCTCCACTTGTCAATGAAAAATGTCCACGGGTCAACAAGATTTCCAGAGATACCTGCCGAAAGGTAGTTTTGGAAATCATTCAGATAACGAACGGCGGACAAGGCAGCAGGCTGCCAATCATCAATGAAATTGGCCTTTCAACATAAAACAATATACTATGTAATACAAAGTACCAATCTTTGTATTGTAATACTCAACAAACAGTACCAACATAAATAAAGAACTATATGAACTCGCTTAGAACCTTAGCAACTGCAAAATCCCTTCTGATAAGCGCCCTTTTCGCCGGCCTTTCCCTGGCCAGCCAGGCACAGACGACTGCCGGCAAGATCATCGGCACCATCGGGGATGACAACCAGAAACCCATCGAATCGGCCACCATTTCGCTGCTGAATGCAAAAGACTCTTCCAGCGCCGGCTCGACAGCTTCGGACAAAACCGGCCATTTCCACTTCGATAATATAAAGGAGGGGAATTACCTGATCTCGGCCAGCTCGGTCGGTCATACCACCAGCTTCTCACCGCTGTTCGAAGTCCTGAAAGGAAATGCCATTATTGCCCTTAAACCCATCATTATAAGAACGGCCGTAAAAGACCTGAAAGAGGTCGCCGTTATCGGAAAAAGACCCCTTTTTGAGCAAAAAGCCGACAGAATGGTCGTAAATGTCGATGCTTCTCCTTCCAATGCAGGATCCACCGCCATGGATGTTCTGGAAAAATCACCGGGGATCACCGTCGATAAAGATGATAATATCAGCCTCAAAGGCAAACAGGGGGTCACGATAATGATTGACAACAAACCGACCTATATGTCGGCCTCCCAGCTGGCCAGCTATCTGAAAGGTCTTCCCGCCTCTGCGATCGACCAGATCGAGATCATGACCAACCCTTCGGCAAAATACGATGCGGCGGGAAATTCTGGCATAATCAACCTGAAAACAAAGAAAAACAAGACAAAAGGCTTCAACGGCAGCCTTACGCTCAGTCAGGTGCAGGGTGTCTATCCCAAACCAAGCGGTAGCATCAACCTGAATTATCGCAACGGCAAGACCAATTTCTTCCTGAATGCAGGGGTCGCCCAATGGGAAGGCTACCAGAATCTGGATATCACCCGAAAATACCTCGACCCCACTCCCGCCAAAACGATCAATTCCATCTTCACCCAGCAGACCAGGATGAAATTCAGAAACCCCGAAATGAACCTTAAATTCGGGATGGACTACTACCTGACCGACAGGACCACCCTCGGATTCGTGGTCAGCGGTTTTCAGAATAAAGAGCACCACACCGGAACCAGTAATATTTTTCTGATGGATCCGAACAAGGTGGTAGACTCGATTGGATATTCTCCCAGCAACATCAACACCACCTGGAAGAACGGATCGGTCAACCTCAATTTCCGTCACCAGTTCGATTCCGCCGGAACGGAGCTCACCGCCGACGCAGACTATGTCCGGTATACCTCCTCCAGCTCCCAGTATTTCGATAATATCACCTACTATCCCGACATGACGAAGAAGAACGAGACCATCCTGACGGGGGATCTGCCCAGCAATATCAATATTTCCTCTTTCAAGGCGGATTTTTCCCATCCTTTCACCAAGGAATTCAAGCTGGAGGCCGGGGTAAAGACCAGCTATGTCACCACCGATAATACGGCCGGCTATTTTAATCTGATCAATAATGTGCCCGAGGTGGACACCACAAAAACCAACCGCTTCCGCTATGATGAGAATATCAACGCCGCCTACCTCAACCTGAACAGACAGTATAAGAAATGGGGTATCCAGGCCGGTCTCCGTTATGAAAACACCAACTATTCCGGTCACCAGTTGGGCAATGGTACGGCGACCAACCGGGATTCGACCTTCAAAAAGAGCTACAGCAGCCTCTTTCCCACGGTTTATATCAGCTACCAGGCAAATAAGAAGAATTCATTTTCCGTGAACTACGGCCGCCGTATCGACCGGCCTGCTTATGAGGATCTGAACCCTTTCCTTTTCTTCCTCGACCAGTACACCTATCAGGCGGGTAACCCCTACCTGCGGCCTCAGTTCACCCACAACGTGGAGCTGTCGCATACCTATAATAACTTCCTGACCACCACCCTGAATTACAGCTATACAAAAGACTTCTTCACGGAGACTTTTGAACAGCAGGGCCATGCCACCATCGTCCGCCGTGGAAATATCGGCAGCATGCAGAACGCCGGCATCGCCGTCAGCGCCAACGTGCCCGTCACGAAATGGTGGACCAGCATCCTTTATACCAATCTGACATACAGCGAGTTCAAAGGTCCGCTCTATGGGGAGAACATAGACGTCAGCGCGACCAACCTCATGCTGAACCTGAACAACCAGTTTACCTTTTCCCACGGCTGGGGCGCTGAAATATCCGGATTCTACCGTACCAAAGGCGTCGAAGGACAGGTCATCGTCAACCCCATGGGACAGGCTTCCGCCACCGTATCGAAGAAATTGCTCAGCGACAAGGCCAGCATCAAGCTCGGCATCCGGGATATCTTCTATACCCAGCAGGTAAAAGGATATATCAATTTCCAGCAGACAGAGGCGACCTTCCATAATTCGAGGGACAGCAGACAGGTGAGCATGACCTTCAGCTACCGTTTCGGCAAGCCGCTGAAAAGCACCGCAGGCAGAAGGCACAGCGGCGCCGGTGACGAGCAGAACCGTGTAAAGGCCGGCGGAGGGAACTGATCCGCGCGGATATTGCCGGGCACCCCCTATCTTTGCCCTACAATTTTACGCTATGCCATCCTTCGATATCGTCAGCAAAGTGGACCCGCAGGTCCTTGACAACGCGGTCAACGTGACAAAAAAAGAGATCACCAACCGGTTCGACTTCAAGGATTCACCCGTGAAGATCGAACTGAACAAAAAGGACAGTAAGATCGATCTGGAAGCGGACAGCGAAATGAAGATCAAACAGATCACCGACGTCCTCATCAGCCGCTCGATGAAGCAGGGGCTCGACCCCCTGGCATTCGACCTCAGCAAGGAACCCTATCCCAGCGGCAAGACCACGAAACAGGAGGTACCCGTCCGGAATGGTCTTAAACAGGAAGACGCCAAAAAGGTCACCAAGCTCATCAAGGACTCCGGGCTCAAGGTCCAGTCCCAGATCATGGACGATCTGGTCCGGGTAACGGCCAAAAAGATCGACGATCTCCAGGAGATCATCAAGCTCTGCAACGGGGCTAACCTCGGTATGGCCCTCCAGTTCGTCAACATGCGCAGCTGACGCCCGATCGATCCCGGACATCCTGTCTCCGGGCCCCGTTGGCATTCCGGTCCGCTGGCCCCCAAAACCCAAATTTTTTACGGATTTATTAAAAATAATTCCGTAATTTTGCCCTCTTAATAAAAAAATTGCACGGCCAAATCCGTGCAAGCCAAAAAAATAATTTATGAAAAAAGGTCTTCACCCTACCAATTACCGTTTCGTCGTTTTCAAGGACATGAGCAATGGCTACACCTTCCTCAGCCGCTCTTCCGCCCAGTCGAGAGAGACCCTGAAATGGGAAGATGGAAATGAATATCCCCTCATCAAGCTTGAAATTTCGAACACCTCACATCCCTTCTTCACCGGCAAAAATATGCTGGTAGATACGGCGGGTCGTATCGACAAGTTCAAGAAACGCTACGAAAAGAAAGCAAAATAACAACGGCCCCGTCCTCCTCAGGACAAAGCCGGACCCATAACGAAATTTTCCCTTCCCCCCTCCCGGGAAGGGATTTTTTATTGTAGATTTAGCCCATGAACACGCTGGTACTGGACGAAGCTCCCTTCATCGACGGACTGTTCCCATTTACATTGACGCGCTCCATACCCGACATCCGCATCGGGATCCTGACGCTGAGGGAGAAATGGGAAAGACTGGCGCCCGGCCTGGTCCTCGCCGCACAGGAACACCCGACCAACCCCGCGCCCCCCCGCTCCGGCAACGCCCACGACCCATCCGCCCCGGTCTTCAGCATTCCCGCGAATATTCTGCCCGACAAGACATTGGCAGAGGCGCTGAAAGGATCTTCCCCCGATCTGGACAGACTTATCGGCAGCGCCCCGGCCATCCGCCATCCCTGGGACATCTTTGCGCTCAACGACCAGGCCCTGCGCAGCGATTTCCGCCTGCTCACGGAAGGGAAAAAATCCTGCCCCATCCCCGCATCCGTACAAGCCATCGCCCCGGAAAATATTTTTATCTCGGAAGGCGCCCGCGTCTCCTGCTCGGTGCTCAACGCCTCCACCGGCCCCATCTGGATCGGCCCCCATGCGGAGATCATGGAAGGCTCCCTGATCCGGGGTCCATTTGCCCTCGGAGAAGGGGCCACCGTAAAAATGGGCTCGAAGATCTACGGCGCAACGACCATCGGTCCCTACAGCACAGTTGGGGGAGAAATAAAAAACTCCGTCATCTTCGGCTGGTCCAACAAAGGACACGATGGATACCTTGGTGATTCGGTGATAGGAGAGTGGTGTAATCTCGGTGCGGGCACATCCAACTCCAATCTGAAGAACAACGCGGGCGCCGTCCGCGCATGGAGCCAGGCAACCCAAGCGTTTATCCCTGCCGGTCTCAAATGCGGCCTGCTCATGGGAGATTATTCCCGCAGCGCCATCAACACTTCTTTCAATACGGGCACGGTAACGGGCGCCTGCTGCAATATTTTCGGGGAAGGACTGACGCCGAAATATATCCCAAGCTTCAGCTGGGGACAGCATGGGACAACACGGTATAAATGGGATGAGGCGCTCCGCGATATCGCCAGCTGGAAGAAACTGAAAAATCAAACGCTCACGAACGCCGAAATACAGATTTTGAAACATATTTTTGAAAAATTGTAATCCATAAATCATTCAATAAATGAGAAGACAAATCGCCGCGGGTAACTGGAAGATGAACCTTACCTATCAACAGGGAGAACAGCTGCTCGATACCATCCTGGCGGAAAATATCGCCCTGACCGATCATCAGCTGGCAGTCTTTGCCGTTCCCTTTCCCTATCTGGTCATGGCGCAGGATAAGTTCTCCGGCAAGAAGAATTATTTTGCCTCGGCACAGAACTGTTCCGATAAAAGTTCCGGCGCCTACACCGGCGAAGTATCCGTGGAGATGTTGCAGTCCATAAACATCAGCTACTGTGTGCTCGGACACAGCGAACGGAGAGAATATTTCTCCGAACTGAACCAATCCCTCGCACACAAAACGGCCCTCTGTCTTAAAGCCGGGATCACTCCGATATTCTGCTGCGGCGAACCGCTCAGCATCCGTGAAGTGGACGCGCAGGAAGGCTTCGTAGAGGCGCAGCTCAAAGAATCCCTTTTCCATTTTTCCGAAGAAGAGATCGGCAAGATCGTGATCGCCTATGAACCCATCTGGGCTATCGGCACCGGAAAGACGGCAACGACGGAACAGGCCCAGGAAATGCATGCGCATATACGCTCCCTGCTGAAAGCAAAATACTCGGCCGCCGTTGCGGATTCCATTCCGATCCTTTATGGCGGCAGCGTAAAGGCTGGCAATGCAAAAGAACTGTTCAGCTGCCCCGACGTGGACGGTGGACTGGTAGGCGGTGCATCCCTCCTCGCGGCCGATTTCATCAAAATAATTAGTTCCCTGAAGTAGGGATTGTGCGTATCTTTATAGGATGCTTAACGCGATAGGAATTGCATACAGAAAGATAAGGAAGCTGCCCAGGCGCGCACTGCGCCAGCGGATAAAGCTGGGCATACAAAAATACATCACCAACTATCCTTATTATATCACGCTGCAGACGGTAAGCGCCTGCAACCTGAAATGCAAACATTGCTTTATCAACGATTATCATACGGACATACACGATGGCGTTATCAAGATCATGAAATTCGATGAGTTCGTTCTTTTTGCGGAACGGCTGCGCCCCATGATCCAGCATGCGTCATTCTTTGTATTCTCCACTTTCGAGGCCATCCTGAACAAGCACCTTTTCAGGATGATGGACCTGATACTTGAAATAAACCCAAAAATGCAATTCCCCTTTCTCTCCAATACCATGGAGCTGAGCGCGGAAAAAATAGTGGAGCTGGAGAAATACCCTGTTTCGGAGATCAATATCTCCCTCGACGGGTACACAAAAAAAACGGTGGAAGATTTCAAGACCGAAGTGGTCTTCGAAAAGATCATCGACACCATTCGCCTTCTCCGCAATTCCTCTTTAAAAGATAAGCTTGCCGTGACCTTTGTAGCCCACCGGAACAACGTACACGAGTTGCCGGATTATGTGGATTTTGTAAAACAGCTCGGCATCGGCAGGATCTATGTAAGCAATATCCTGAGCTTTACCAGCAGCCTCGAGCCGCTTGCTCTCTATACCCGTGAGGGTAACGCCGGCGCACAGCTGCTTTTCGACGAGGCGGTAAAAAGGGCAAGGAAGAACAAGATCACGATCAGTATGCCGAGACTCAGACCCGAACAGCTTGGCTGCCAGACGGTAGAAGCGTTCTATGTCGATATCAAAGGGAACGTCGCCCCCTGTGATTTTCTCGGCGTTACTACGCCCTTCACCTTATGGGGTGAGACGACCCGCAATCCTCCTGTATTGTTCGGGAATATTTTCAAGGAAGACCCGCTGCAGATCTACCGCCGGCCCGATGTAAAGAAATTCAGGGATGCACACCGCCTGGGTAAAGAGCTTCCCCAACAATGCCGCAGTTGCATAGATGCGTATGGCCTGATGTGCAGCAACCGCATTCACCACACTGCCTGAACCTTCCATCCGATATGGCTATTGCGAAGATTTTATACAAAAGTTTTTATTGGAAGATCTTCCAGCTCCTGAGTTCCCTTATCATTAATATCGTCCTTGTACGGGCCCTCCAATCCAGCCTTTCCGCTGAATTCTATTCTTTGTTATACATGCTGTCCCTGGCCACCAGTTTTTTTACCATGGGCCTCGATATAAGCCTGAATTTTTACCTTTCCCGCAAACAGCTTTCACCCGTGACGGCCCGCCGGATCACCCTTGCCGTGGTGGTCCTCGCATTATTGATCTGTCTTCCGCTGATGAGCTTCCTCTGGCAGCCCATGCGCTATCCCGGTATATCCCTGCAAACCATCCTCTTGTTTTCCGCATGTAATATCGCCGGGAACCTGCTTACCTCCTTATCCGGCACCCTGTTCACAGCGGATGGACGCAATCACCTTCCTGTAAAGATCTCCTTCCTGGCCAATTGCCTGGTCGTCCTGTTCAGCCTGTCGTCGGTCCTGATCTTCACCGGCAGCAGGCTGGTAACGGCCCTTTTCTGGATCTATTTTCTGTTTTCCTTCGGGCAGGGCCTTTTTTTATACGCCTGGTCTCGGCTGTCCTATCCGGGGAAACTCGGGCCTTCTCCCGGGACCCCACCCGATGCCGGTCCGCCAGACCCTGTCGGACTAATGACGCTGGTCCGATTTTCCTTTGCCGCCTTTATAACCAACTTTATTTTTTTCGCCGCCTCCCTGATAGGGTTATATCTTCTCCTTTACCGGGCGCACCCCGCAGCCCTCGGAAATTATATCCAGGCCTATAAGATTGTAGAATATATCACCGCGCTGGCCGCATTCGTATATTATCCTTTTATGGCGCTTGTCGCAGGAGACGACACGGAAAAAATGAATGGTATGGTCCTTTTCATGGTACGCCTGTCCAATAGCTTTGTTCTCCTCGCCGCCGTGATCCTGCTCGGGACCGGCTGGTTTCTCTTTCCGTTCGTTTTTGGAAAATCCTTCGGTGAGGTCTACACCTTCTTTATCTGGCTGATACCAGGCGTATTTGCGGCTTGTGCCTCGAGCTTTTTTACGGCTTATTTCTTTGGCAAAGGCAGAATAATATTTAACCTCGTAAGCGCATGTATCCTGTTCTCTTCCGCCCTGGTTTTCTTTTTCCCTTTCACATGGGCCTGGGGACTCAGGGGCGCGGCATTGGCGTATAGTCTGGCTTCCCTTCTTTCCCTGCTGTACGACTGTCTGGTATGTAAACGATTTTTTAAATACCGGCCAGGGGACCTGCTGCTGCTCCGCAAAGCCGATATCGGGCTGATAAGGCTGTTTGTAAAAAAGTGGGTGAACTAAGTTCCTGCCGCACGCATACTGTTCCGGGCGCCTCCGGATACGAATTTCCTGCGTATGAATTGATTCAATGGCCGCTCCACCAGGAGGTATAAGGCGATCGAAATAAGCTGTATCGCGAGAAAGGTCCATTGCAGCTTTTGACCCAGATGAAAATACAGGATGGAGAACAGGAAACTGTTATGGATAAGATAGAATACATAGGAACTTTTCCCGGTCAGCTCAAAAACTTTGGAAGACAAGATCCTTCTCACTACCGATCCTTCTACCAACAGCCCGTAAAATAATATGGCGATGCCCGGGGGTAACAAAAAATTGTTGATCAGGGTCTCAAACGCGAGGAAAGGCCCCTGTCCATGGAAGTGTTTCCGGTTCATCGCCAGCAGCCAGATGCAAAGGATGGTATAGAGGATGCCAAAGCAGGTCCGGTAGACATGTGTGCGCTGCTTCAGTGCGTCCCGGTTCTTCCGGATATAGCGGGCAAGCATAATGCCCATATAGAATTCGAAGCATCTCCCGAAAAATGTAAATTCAAACAGGAATTGCAGGGAGGAAAAAAAGCCATGGAAAGAAACATTCCGGAATATCATCCAGAGCAGCAGGCCGGCAGCAATGAACAGAAGAGGCTGAAAAATGATCTTCCGCTTTCCCGACGCCAGTACGATCAGCGGGAAAAGGCAATAAAAAGTCTCTTCCACGGTCAGGCTCCATCCCGCTGGAGCGCCGGTGAATTTATATTCATCGAAAAAACCACGCAGAAAGCTCAGGTTCAGGAACATCAGCCCGGCATTATCGCGGAAGGCGCAATGGCAGACGGCCGGTACAAAGACGAAGATCGTTACGATAAAATATATGGGATAGATCCGTGCAAACCGGTAAACAAAATAATCCCTTAGCGGGATCTTTCGTGATGAAAGGGCGTCGTAATAGCGGTAGCTGATCAGGAACCCGCTGAGGACGAAAAAAATAGTGACCCCGACGACCCCGAATTCAGCCAACAGCTCATGCATCAGCTCGTCCAGCCAGGGTATTTTGAAGGAACCGAAATGAGCCAGAAAAACCATGTAGGCGGCAACTGTTCTGACCCCGGTGAGAGGAGGGAAGTATTTCGCAGAATCCGGCAATTATTGCTTCAGTTTAGCAATCAGACCGACATACTCCTGCATGGCAGCTTCCTTGCTCTTGCCTTTCAGGGCCAGCCAGGATTCATATTTTGCTTTGGCCACAAAGTCGAACGGATTGGCGGGCGCATCTGCGCTGGCATCGCCTTCGGTAGCCTGTTTGTACAGAGAATAAAGGTGCAAAAGTGAGTCGTTGCTGGGACGATTGCTGAGGCCTTTACTGTCTTCTACCGCCTGCTCGAATACTGTCTTCATATCAGGTGTTGCCATACCCAGATTTTTGGTGAAAATAAGGAATTTTTGACTTGCTGCTAATAGCTTATTTTTGCTGCGCACCCAAAAGGTTAATGAAGGAATGAAGAATATCAGGAATTTTTGCATAATCGCCCATATAGATCACGGAAAAAGTACCCTCGCAGACCGTTTGCTCGAAATCACCCATACCATCTCTGACAGGGATATGCAGGCACAGGTGCTGGACGATATGGACCTCGAACGTGAAAAGGGGATCACCATCAAGAGCCACGCTATCCAGATCAATTACAACCACATAGACAAGGACGCACCCCGCGCCAAACCGCAGGAATATATTCTCAACCTGATCGATACGCCCGGCCATGTCGATTTCAGCTATGAGGTCAGCCGGGCCCTTGCGGCATGCGAAGGGGCCCTGCTCCTCGTCGACGCCACCCAGGGCATCCAGGCCCAGACGATCTCCAACCTCTATCTGGCGATCGAGAACGACCTGGAGATCATTCCGGTTATCAATAAGATAGACATGGACGGCGCTATGGTCGATGAGGTGAAGGACCAGATCATAGAGCTCATAGGATGCAAGCCCGAAGATATCCTCCTGGCCAGCGCCAAAACAGGCGTTGGTGTGCAGGAGATCCTTGACGCCATCGTAAAAAAGGTGCCCCCCCCGGAAGGCGATCCCAATGCCCCCCTCCAGGCCCTGATCTTCGACAGCGTCTTCAATTCATTCCGCGGCATCATCGTCTATTACCGCATCATGCAGGGCAGCATCAAAAAAGGGGATATGGTAAAATTCGTCTCCACCGACCTCGAATACGGGGCGGATGAGGTGGGTATACTGAAACTGACCCTCGACCCGAAACCGGAAGTGAAGACAGGAGACGTCGGCTATATCATCACCGGTATCAAGAACGCAAAAGAAGTAAAGGTGGGAGATACCATCACCCTTGCCAGCAACCCTGCCCCTGCAATGATCCAGGGTTTCCAGGAAGTGAAGCCCATGGTATTCGCAGGCATATTTCCTGTGGACACTGACGACTTCGAAGAGCTGCGCGATTGTATGGACAAGCTTCAGCTCAACGACGCCTCGCTGACCTATGAGCTGGAAACCTCCCAGGCCCTCGGCTTCGGGTTCCGCTGCGGATTCCTCGGTATGCTGCACATGGAGATCATCCAGGAAAGACTGGAAAGGGAATTCAACCAGACGGTCATCACCACGGTGCCGAACGTAAGCTTTATCGCCTGGACCAATAAAGACGAAAAGGTCGTCGTCAACAATCCGGCAGAAATGCCCGAACCGACCCGGATCGCCAGGATCGAAGAGCCTTTTATCCGTGCCCAGATCATCACTAAGCCCGAGTATATAGGCAATATCATGACCCTTTGCCTTGGAAAAAGAGGCAACCTCATCAATCAGAGCTATCTGACCACCACCCGTGTCGAGCTGGTCTTTGAAATGCCGCTCACCGAGATCGTATTCGATTTCTACGATAAGCTAAAAAGCCAGACCCGCGGGTATGCCTCCTTCGACTACCATCCCATCGACCGCCGGGACAGCGATATTGCGAAAATGGACATCCTCCTCAACGGAGACAAGGTGGATGCCCTTAGCGCCCTTATCCACCGCAGCCGTGCAAACGAATTCGGGCGACGGCTCTGCGAAAAATTAAAAGAGCTGCTGCCCCGTCAGCAATTCGCCATTGCCATACAGGCCGCCATCGGAGCGAAAGTAATAGCCAGAGAGACGATCAGCGCTCTTCGCAAGGACGTCACGGCCAAATGTTATGGCGGTGACATCAGCCGTAAGCGAAAGCTGCTGGAGAAGCAGAAGGAAGGAAAGAAGCGTATGCGCCAGATCGGGAACGTGGAAGTGCCGCAGGAAGCCTTCCTGGCCGTACTCAAACTGGATGAATAGCCCGGGCTGCCCCGTCCCGCAAATCCCGGCGCACCCGGATCATAAATACAACCTATATGCGCACCCCGCTTCAGAAAGGAGAAAAAATTTTGCTGGTCACGCACAGCAGCTGGACCTCCCTCATAGGACCCGTATTGCTCGCCCTCGCCGGCGTCACAGCATCTTATTTCATCGGTTTCCTGAATCACTACGGCTGGATCGCCGCCGCCGCCGGCTCGCTTATTTTCCTCATCCGGTATTATAACTGGAAGGTCAATATCTGGGTCGTCACCAACTACCGCGTCATCGACGAAGCCGGCTTATTAAGCCATTACGCCAAGGAAAGCCCCCTCGATAAGATCAACAACGTCTCCTATGACCAGAATGTGTTGGGCCATCTTTTTAATTTCGGTCACGTAGAGATCCAGACTGCCGCCGAGACAGGGGCTACCGACTATTACAATGTCAATCACCCGAAAAAATTAAAGGAGACGATCACCGCTGCACAAGCGGATTATAAGAACTGGCAGGTCACCAATCAGGCGCAGCAGATGGCTGCCGCTATCGGGGCCCAGAACCGTGCCGCCTCATCTGCCAACGCACCGAACGTGGCCATGGAACTGGAAAAATTATTCGAACTGAAAATGAAAGGCGCGCTGTCCGAAGAAGAATACAACAGGGCCAAAGCAAGATTACTGGATCATCATTGAGGTGTTTTCTTCACCGGCTGCGGCTGAGCCTTCTTCCCCTTCTCGATGTTCTTCTGGGTCTGCTCCATCAGCTTCTGCTCGTTCGCGCCGCCGGCCTCATCCAATATTTTCTGTTCCTGGGGGAAATCCCCGTCTTTCAGCTTGAAATCAAAAAGCTTCTCCACATGCACCCAGCGGCCACCCTTCCATTTGAAGGCTTCAAAATCACCGTCCGGCACATAGGTCTCTTTTTTCTCCGGTTCATCTCCTTCCGGTATGAGATGGTCGAAGATGACCATATCCATTTCGGGGTCGTAATTAAACCGGGTTAAAGCTTCTTTCTTATATTCCATACTATAACGGAACAACGGCCCTTTCTTCACCGAATCTTTTACCGGCGCCTTTTTGGCGGCGATCTTTGCGGCATTGACTACGGCGGAATCTTCTTCGAAAGAGAAATATTGCCCTCCGAACTGCGGCTGCCCGGCCTCATTAAAGGTCAGGACCTCCATCCATTTCTTGTTGCTGCTGATATTATAATCGTCAAAACCAAGCAACGTATAATACTTCCGGCCGTTAAACTCCTTCTGGATGATGCGGTAATAGATCGCCCCGATCCATTCCCGGTTGCTTCTGACCGAATCCAGCGGCTTTGCCGTGAACATCGATACGTCGAATAAAGGGATCAGCTTCAGGGAGCCGTCCGGCTGGTTCATCTGGATGGCGCCTTCCTGCAGATAGGTATGCTCATCCTTCTTGAGCTGCCAGGTGAAAATGCGGAAGCTGCTGTCCGGCGGCACCAGTCTGGAAATGGTCACCAGCGAATCGAACGGATAATAAAAGGAATATTTTACTTTCAGGCTTCTCACCAGCACCCGCACGAACTGGCTGTCGGAAAGGAATCTTTCCGACGGGTCCTCCGAGTTCACGATCTTGTCGGCAAAACGTTTGAGGGAATCCTCCCGCCTTCTCAGCTCCTTTCTCTCGCTGCTGTTCTGCCGCTGCTGTGCGGCCACCGGCCAGGCACAGGTCAGGAAGACCATCACCAGCGAAATGGAGAACAAAACTTTGCCGTATGGCGCAAGCCTGGGACGTTTGAACGATGTTGACATGCGGAATCTGGATTGATCAAATGTGGAGTACGGAGCTGTAACGGGAAAATGGTGCCAAAATTTTATATTTATTGCAAAGCTTTTGCAAATTCGTACAGCGAATTGAAAGACAGATCGATAGAAGGGTGGGGAAGGGGTTGGTCAGGTTGCGTCGTCCGGAGAAAGACCGTGAACATTCCCGCATTCCTGCCAAACTCCATATCGCTGATATTATTTCCTACCATCACCGCCCTGTGCAGGTCGATCTCCGGGTAATCTTTTTTTGCCTGCAGGGCCATCCCGGGATTTGGCTTGCGGTGCGGATGATCGTCCGAAAGGCTGTCACAGTAATAAATGCTGTCGATCCGGCCGCCCGACTTCCCGATCTCCTCCACCATCTTACCATGAATATCCAGCAGCGCCGCTTCCGTCATCAGCCCCTTTCCGACCCCGCGCTGATTGGTTACCACGAGAATGCGCCCGAATTTTCGCGCCAGTATGGACAGCGCCTCCTTTACGCCTTCGTAAAAAACAAATTCACCGTAATGGAACACATAGCTCGCCTTTTTCTCGTGGTTGAGGACCCCATCTCTGTCGAGGAACAGCGTCCAGCCCGTATCTATCCTATCTAAATTGAACATAATCATTTTCCTCCCTGCGCCGGCGATACGGCAAAATATTGTTCCTCCACCAGCTCGCAGACGATATGCCCGAGCATGATATGGGCTTCCTGGATCCTGGGCGTGTTTTTGGAAGGTACGGCGATCAGATGATCGCTCCATTCCGCCAGCTTTCCTCCACCCTGGCCCGTAAAGCCCACCGTGACCAGGCCTTTTTCTCTGGCCGTCTCGAAAGCCTTGACGATATTGCCGGAATTGCCGGAGGTCGAGAGCCCCACCAGCACATCCCCCTTACGACCGATCCCTCTGATCAGCCGGGAATACACCAGCTCATAGCTGTAATCATTGGCGACGGCTGTAAGATAAGAGGTATTGCAATGCAGCGCCTCTGCAGGCAGTGCATCCCGGTCGATATAGAACCGGCCCGAGAATTCGGCGGCCAGGTGCTGCGCATCGGCGGCGCTGCCTCCGTTGCCGCAGAAATAGATATGATTGCCGTTCCGTAACGCGGCGATCATCATCCGCGTGATCTTCTCCACGGTATCCAGCAGGCCCTCATCGGCAAGGACCTTGCTCTTTACGGCCACGGATTCGCTGATGATACTTTTTATTTTCTCTTTCATAAATAATGTTTGATTTTATCCCCGATCATCTGCGGGCAGGATCAAGTATCGCTCCCGCCTCCCAGTTCCAGGATCGTCTCCACCAGCCGGCTCCAGGAATATTTTTGTTTTTCCTTGCGAAGATGAGGAATAAAATAATTTTCTCCTAATTCAAAGAACCGCAGGATCGCATCGGCGATAGCCGCCGGCTCCGGCTCGGCTACCAACCCCGCTTTCTCATGCGGCACCAGTCCCGGCAGGCCTCCTACATTGGATACGATCATGGGCTTCTCAAAATAATAGGCGAGGGGAGTGACGCCACTCTGCGTGGCATTCCGGTATGGCTGCACCACGGCATCGGCCGCGCACAGATAATACCGCACCTCGCTGTCCGGGATAAAATCCGTCCGCAGCAACAGCGATCCGCCGATCCCCGATCTTTCGATCTGTTCGCGGTATGGCTTTTCATCTTCATAGAATTCGCCCGCGATCAGTAACCGGATGCCGGCAGCGCGGACCCGTTCGTCGGCCATGGCCTCCAGCAAAATATCCAGCCCTTTATAACGGCGTATAAACCCGAAGAACAGGATGATCCGGTCGTTCTCCCCCATATCGAGGCCGGTAAGCCGCCGCAATTCTTCGCGTGCCCTTTGCTTTGGAACAGGCTCGCCGAAATTGTCATACAGCGGATGCGGCACCTGTCTGGCCGGCTTGACCTTTTCGAAGACCCGCAGATCGTCCATGACCTTCCCGCTCATCGTGATAAAGGCATCGCAGCTTTTCAGGAAATAGCGGGTGAAAGGGACATCTCCAGGCCGCTTCTCATGCGGCGAAACATTATCCATAATGGCGACGATCCGCGTATGGCCGTTCTTTTTGACCCTCCGCAGGATGGTGCCCAGCGCCGGACCCATGAGCGGCAACCAGTAACGGACCACGATGAGGTCCGGTCTCAGCTTCCTCAGCTCCTCACCGACGCTCCACCAGTTGAACGGGTTGATGGAGTTGATCCTCGAAAGAATGGTCAGCCCCGCAGGAGCGGGCTCGGTGGAATATTGGGTGGTGCCGGGAAAAAGGAATCCGGGGTATTGCAGCGAAAAGGAATAGATCGGGCAGCTATAGCCCTCCGTTATGAACTCAGTGGCCAGCCGCTGATCGAAAGTAGCCAGTCCTCCCCGCAAAGGGTGCCCTGGTCCGATGATGACGACTGTTCCTTGCATAGCCATTCCTATTTTATTTCTTCCACTCCGGATATGGACCGGGAAGTTTCGAATCCAAGCTTTTTTTCGATGAGGTAGGAATTCCGTCCCGGCGCATTCCGCGAGAGCAGCTCGGCGACGAATCCGGTCAGGAAGAGCTGGCTGCCGATGATCATGGCGGTGAGCGCGATGTAAAAGGAGGGGTGGATCGTGATGCTGAATTGCCAGTTCACCAATTTCGAAACGATGAGATAGATGCTGAAGGCAAGACCGATCAGAAAGCATATGACCCCCAGCGGCCCGAAGAAATGCATGGGACGCTTGCCATACTTCCCGACGAACATGATGGAAGCGAGGTCCAGCAATCCTTTCATCCCTCGCCCCAGACCGCCGAACTTGGTATATCCATATTTCCGCGCCCGGTGCTGAACGACTTTCTCGCCGATCTTCCTGAAGCCTGCCCATTTGGCGATGACGGGGATATACCGGTGCATCTCCCCATAGACTTCGATGCTCTTAACGACCCGGTAACGGTAGGCCTTCAGTCCACAGTTGAAGTCATGAAGCGGAATATGGGTGACCCTCGCGGTGATCCAGTTGAAGAATTTGGAAGGAAGGGTCTTGGATATTGGATCGTGACGCAGCTGCTTCCAGCCGCTTACCACATCGTAGCGGTCTTCCAGCACCATGCGCCGCAGCTCGGGGATCTCATCGGGACTATCCTGCATATCCGCATCCATGGTGATGACCACCTCGCCCTGTGCGGCCCGGAATCCTTCATTCAGCGCCGCCGATTTACCATAATTACGCTGGAATTTGATGCCTCGTATACCGGGGTTTTCCAGCCGGAGAGATTCTATGACTTCCCAGGAACGATCCGTACTGCCATCGTCCACGAGGATGATCTCGCAGCTCAGCCGGTTTTCCTTCACCACACGATCGATCCAGCTGCACAGCTCAGGCAGGGACTCCTCCTCGTTTAGCACTGGTATGACTATTGAAATATCCATTTCGTTGGTATTAAGATCCTGCTTCCTGCGTTCCGTTCTTTTTCTTCCGCACGATGAGCGCGATCACAAGGGCGACCATAAAATAAACGATACAACTGACGGCATAACCCATCGACATCCTGCCGAAGGTGAACTCGTCCTTCATCCGTTCATCGGCAAGCGTTCGTTCCATCACGTCGTTGCTCAGGTGCATCTCTCTGATCAGCTCCTCCGTTTTTTCAAAGACCGCCTGCGCGAGTATGGTTTTGAAATGCGGGTCGATAAAATTAAGAAGCACCCAGGTAAAAAAGGTATGCGCCGCCAGGGCCAGCGCCATCACCGTAAATGCCGTCTTCAGCGCTTCCTGAAAATCCAGCCATCCTCCATTCGTCTTTCTCAGCTTCAGCGTTGCCATTACGGCCAGACCGATCATCACGACATAGCTGAGACGGGCAACCCAGCTCAGGTAAAGGTTGAGCCCTCCTTTATAAAGAGCCGCCGAGAACAGGACCATGAATAACCCGGCAATCCATCCATACAGCACCCCGATATTTCGCTTCTTTGCTTCCATTTTTTTATTAGCCACCCATCGCTCCGGCCCGACTGCGATCCCTTACTTCCGGCGCCAGACTCCACACCCAGCTGAATGGCCACGGTCGATCCCTCGACGCCAGACTCCACACCCGCCTTACCGCCACGTTCTCATCCCACAACCCCCGGGTTCAATACCAGCTTGTCCCCATTGATGATCCCCAGCACAGCCCCCTTCAGCTCACGACCCCAGAAAGCGGAATTTTTCGACTTCGACCGGGTCGCGTTCTCCTGTATCAGCGTCACACCGGCAGGATCGAACAAGCTGAGCGAGCAGACCTGCCCCACGGCCACCGAAGGAGAGGCCAGCCCGAAGATCCTTCTGGGATTAGCGCTCAGCAATTCCACGGTTCTCTCCGCGCCCAGCTCCGGCACGGCGGTCCGGACAGCGGCATAAACAGTCTCCAACCCGGCCATGCCTGGCTTTGCATATTCAAATTCAATGATCTTATTATCATATTCCTGTGGCAGATGATGCGAGACGATACAATCCACCGTGCCGTCCAGCACCGCCGCCTTCAGCACATCTACGCAACTCCGGTCGCGCAGAGGAGGGTACACCTTCAGGTTGGTGTCGTAGTCGGTCAGGTCGGCATCGGTGAAGAACAGGTGATAGGGCGTTACGGAACAACTGACCTCCAGACCGCCTTCTTTGGCGCGCCGGATATAGTCCAGCGAACGCGGCGAGCTGACCCCTGTGAAATGGATCCTCGATCCCGTATACCGGGCCAGCTTGATGTCCCGCGCGATGATCAGCTCTTCGGCCATCATCGGCTTTCCCGGCAACCCCAGACGGGTCGAAATAACGCCCTCGTTCATCAGACCGCCCGAGCCAACCGTACCGTCATCGGGCACCTGTATGATCACCCCGTTGAATGGTTTTACGTATTGGAGTCCCTTCAGCAGCAGACCGGCGGACTGCACCGGGCTCGTGCCATCGCTGAACGCAACGGCGCCGCTGTGGCGCATATCGTACATTTCGGCCAGGTCCTTGCCTTCGAGGCCGCGGCTCATGGCGCCGATCGGCCATATATTTACGGGGAGCAGGCGGGATTTCTGGCGTATATATTCCACCTGTGACTTGCTGTCTACGACGGGACAGGTGTTTGGTATGACAAAGACATCGGTAAAACCACCCGCGGCTGCCGCCGCGGCGCCCGTTTCCAGGGTCTCCCGGTGCTCATACCCCGGATCGCAGAAATTCGAAAAAACATCTACCCATCCGGGAGAGACATGCAATCCTGGTTTATCGATGATCGTGTCGGCCTGGGCCGTAATAATGGGTTCAATAGCTGTGATCTGGCCGCCTTCGATTAGTATATCCCTGATGGCGCCATTATGGGAAGATTGCCGGTCCGTAATACAAGCCTGTTTTATGAGGATCTTCATCAGGAAAGAATTGCGCGAAGATACAGGTTATAAGGAATATTCGGTGAATAAATTGTCCGTATAGCACCACAGCCACTGCTCCCCGGGCTCGGAGGAGATGATCACGGGATGTTTGGTCTTGTGGTTATGTTTGGTCATATGGGTGTTGGGCGAATCGTCACAGCAAAGGGTAACGCCGCAGGTCTGGCAGGTGCGCAGATGCACCCAGTCATCGCCCGTTTTTATGCATTCTTCGCAGACGAATTCCACGGCGGTCTTCAGGTTTTTTATGGCCTTGATATGTTGGCAGGATGGTGATGTATTCATATGCTGATGGTCTTATTCTGTCGTTCCTTTTTCAGGCCCCAGTCTTCGGGTTCCCCGGTCTGTGCCCCTATACTTCATTGAGGTATTTGTGTACGAAACTGATCGCCATAGAGCCCTCGCCGACAGCCGAAGCCACCCGGTTCATGGCCCCTGCACGGACATCCCCCGCAGCGAAAATGCCGGGACAGCTGGTCTCCAGCAGATAGGGATCCCGTTCCTGCTTCCAGATCCTGCCAAACGAATCGTGGGTCTTGAGATCGCGGCCCGTCTCCAGGAACCCCTTTTCGTCCTTGATGATATCCAGACCGATCCACTCGGTATACGGCCGTGCCCCGATAAAGATATACAGCGCGTCGGCCTTCATCGTCTCCGATACTTTGGAATCGACATCCCCGATCGCCAGTTCGCCGAGCCTGCCGTCGCCGCCAGCCGACACGATCTCTTTTTTTCCCATCACATGGATATTGCTCCGGTTAGCGATCTGTTCGATAAGATAGGCCGACATGGTGCTGCTGAGGTTTTCCTTCCGGATCAGGATATAGACATTCTTCGCGAATTTAGAAAGGTACATAGCCGCCTGCCCGGCCGAATTCCCGCCACCTACGATAAAGACCTCGCCATCCTTGAAGGCGGAGGCTTCCGTCATCGCGGAACCATAATAGACCCCCGCTCCCGTGAAATCGGCAATTCCCTTTGTCTCCAGCTTCCGGTAGTCGACGCCCGTGGTGATGATCACCGAATGCGTATTGATCTCATTGCCGTTCTCCAGGATGATCTTCTTATAGCCGTCTTTCTGGGTGATCTCCTTCACCGATCCCGGCAACAATAATTCCGCCCCGAGACGCGTGGACTGGGTGATGGCCCTCCGGGTAAGCTCCGCTCCGCTGACCCCCGTGGGGAAGCCCAGATAATTTTCGATCCTTGAACTGGTGCCCGCCTGGCCACCTGGCGCATGACGCTCGATCAGCAGGGTCTTCAAACCTTCCGAAGCTCCATAAACAGACGCCGCAAGGCCCGCCGGACCTGCTCCAATTATAATGACATCATAAATAGTAGTCTTGATATCGGGTCTCAGCCCGATCCTTTCGGCGACATCGGGGATGGGAGGCGACAGCAGAAAAGAGCCGTCCTCGAGGAAGATCGCCGGCAGGTCCTTTGTGCAGATCTCGTTCAGCTTCACCAGCTGCATCGCTTCCTGGCTGGTTTCGATATTCAGCCATTGAAAAGGCACCAGATTCCCGGATAGGAATTCCTTGATCTCATGTGACTTCGGCGAGAACTGGTACCCGATCACTTTGATGCCTCTGAAAACAGGTCTGTACGCATGCTGCCAGTCTTCCAGCAGCTCCGTCATGGTGGGGAACAGCTTTTCTTCCGGTGGGTCCCAGGGCTTCATCAGGTAATAATCGAGCTGGACATTATTGATAGCCTTGATCGCCGCAGCCGTATCCGAATAAGCCGTCAGCAGCACCCGTTTGGCGTCGGGATAGAATTCCATTGCTTTTTCGAGGAAATCCACTCCTTCCATTTCAGGCATCCGCTGATCCGAAATGATCAGGGCTACCGTCTCGGATTTGTTTTTAAGGTCCAGCAGGCTGTCCAGTGCTTCGCTGACGGAAGTCGTGCTCAGGATTCTGTAATCTTTCCTGAACTGGGCTTTCAGGTCCCGGGTGATGGCCCGTAATACCTGAGGTTCGTCATCTATTGCAAAAATGATTGGAGGGTTCATAATAGGTCAACATAAAAAATGTGATCGCAATTGCAATTTAGCGCATTCCGCTCATTGCTCATCCATCGATGGGGAAACAGACAACGAAAACCGTAAGCCCTGCATGGGAATCCACTTTTACCGATCCCCGGTGCTGTCTTACGATGCGGCTGACCACATCCAGACCGAGGCCCGTTCCCTTTCCGATCTCTTTCGTGGTGAAAAAAGGCTCAAAAATATGGGACAGGATCTCCGGCGGAATGCCCGGGCCATCATCGCCGATGGAGACTTTTGCAAACTCCTTGTCCCGCTCCGTCTTTATGGTCAGCTTCCCCTTTTTGTTCTCTCCCATGGCATCGATGGCATTGTCGATCAGATTGGTCCACACCTGGTTCAGTTCGCCTACCAAAGCTTTTACTTTAGGAAGATTCCCGTCATAATCCTCGATGACCTCGATATTGCCTTTCTTCAGTTTATAATTCAGCATCTTCAGGGTGTTTCCGATGCCCGTCCGGATATCCGTATACTCCTTTCCCGTCCCCTGGTCCATATGCGTAAAATTCTTCACCGAGGTCACCAGCTCGGAAATGCGCTGGGACGACTCCTGGATATCCTGCACCATCCGCTCCGTGACGAGGTTGCTGTTGATCCAGTTGAATACGGGAGACAGGTAGGCGGGGGGAATATGCGCGGTGAATGCACCTAAGTCATCGCAGGTAAATCCATAGTCCAGGAAATTCTCCGCAACCTCTTCGCTGTTGTCTACAAGGTGGTCCTCCAGCCAGTCCCGCAGTTCGTCCTCTCTCTCCGTCCGCTCCATGAGGGTCAGCTTCGGCTTCTCTTTCCGCCCCAGGATCTCAAACAGTTTTTCCGTGACCAGGTCCACTTCCTTTTCCTCCATCCGGATGGCCATGACTTCCTTGAAGGCCGTTGGCTCCAGTTTCAGATGTTTCAGCAGGGTAGTGGACCCCCGGACAATGGCGGCGGCGGGGTTATTCAGTTCGTGGGCCAACCCGGCGGATAATTTTCCAAGCGCCATCATTTTCTCATCCTGCTGCTGCATGGAGGTCACCTCCCTGACCCGGGTGGTCATGATATGGACGAGGGCCTGGGTCAGCTCGAAATGCCCCGTGATCAGCTCCCTGGATCTTGCGACCGGAAAGGTCAGGATCGATGCGTTTTCCAGCACCTGACAGGAGGCGCCGGCTACAACGCCCCTCGAGAAAGGCAGATAACCAGTGATAAATTTCGGCCCTATCTGCAACAGCTCCCGCATCTCGTTCACCTGCATCCAGAAGATCCGCAACCTGCCGGACAAAATAATATAAGTCCCCCGGATCGGCTCATCCTCCTTGAACAGGAATGCGCCCTCACCGAGTTCGTACTGTTCGCTGTTGTCGATCAGCCATTGCAACTGATCTTCCGGCACCTCTTTCAGCGATTCGATGGATTGCAGCCAGGATGGGCTAACCTTTTGCATGGGAAATAATTGAATGGCAATGTACGGCCATTAATTTACCCAGCAAAAAGGCCGCCCGGACTGAACCGGGCGGCCTTTTTTATCGTAAAGCGGGCGCTTGATCTTTTGAGAGAAAAACGCGGGCTTAATAAGGTAAGATAAAGGTATAGCTCTTGCCTCCTGCCGTCCATATCACTTTGAAATAGAAGGACCCTACAGGACAGCTGGATACAGGAGTACCGGTGGCATCCAGACCGAAGGTAACGCTGGTCGTCACTTCAGGCCTGATCACGGATACCGCGCCGCTGATGAGCCTCGAGCTGCAGGCCGAAGACAGAACAAGCGGGGTGGTGATCACGGTTTCGAAGCTGTTGCCAAACCGGTTGGTACCCCATTCGGAGATCCCCGTTGTATTGCCATCGGCATGCGTACCGGTGGTGGTAATCGTTCCGCCTCCGGTGACGAGAGCGTATGAACGCTGACGGGCAATATGCCAGGTACGTACGGAATTATCGTCGAAGGTCACGGACATATTATCGCTCGTGATCGTGTGGGTGATACCCGCAGCCACATTGGCGATGTTTGTCAGGCTGCCGCCGGTGACATTGGTATAGGTATGCGTACCGTTGAGGGTAATGCTCTTACTGTCGATGAGGCGCAAGATCTTGACTTTCTGGATGTCGACGGTGATGACGGCGCCCTTGTCCTTCCAATGCACGCCGGCAGGAATGGAGATCACGACTACTCCCGTACGGGTACGGGTAACCGCGCAATTATTTCCGTTATAAGTGATGGTGATCTTGCGGGTGGCCGCGCTGGTATCGATCGTGACAACGGCATCGCAGATATAGCTCTTTACCGTATCTATGCCTCCACCTTCTACGGCTACACCGTTACGATATCCGGGTGTTACGCTGGCGCCGGAGACCGTGGTCTGGGCGGACAACATCGTATTTACGTCATTGGCGAGAGCGTCTGTTTCGTTGGAAACCCTTGTCTGGTCATCGGACTGTGTCTGCAGATCGGTCGAAGACATGCCGGTATCGGGATTCCTTACATCGCTTTTTTTACAGGCGACGAACATCGTCGCAGTGACAACGGTAACGACGGCCAGTCGGTAGAGGATTCTTGTCTTCATAAAGTTTTTTTAGGGTTTTTGGTCTTTTTAAATTGGTTTTACGTAGGATGGATTTTAATACGCATAGTTTAACGCTTATTAACTTATATTATTTTTATTTAATTGTAAGCTGGTCTTATTGGGTAGGTTAATATAACATATCACGGATGACACATTGGCGCTAAGCCGGAGTTGTCAATGCAATAAATTGATAATCATTTAATTATGTAGATTCCCCGCACAAGTGGAAAAAATCGGTCATCAAGCGTTTACAACCCTTAAAGACTGATAGGATTGCGCTTCCAGCCGCCGGCAGAAATTGCGAAGGATTGCTCTCGATCTGAAATAATTAGGGATCGCAAAAAGAATATACCGGATATTCTTGCGCCGTCTGGAAGTAGAAATATTCAGGTAAACATGATGATCATCCAGCAGCACGACGATCTCTTTATTCATGGTGAACGCCTTTGGTTCATTGGTGATGATGGTGATATGCTGACTGCAGTTATGCCTTTGTATCCCGGGGCACATCCGGAGAAGAAGGGCGAAGATCTCGGACTGGTTCCTTTGTATTTCTGTTCCCTCGACCTTGGAAAGCTTGGTCATTACCGTCATGCTGATCAGGATTGGTAATATGGGTATCAGCGTCAGCGCGGCCATCAGCTCGGTTCCGGTGATGAGGATAAAGAAGAAGACAAGAAGATTTATTACAAGCAGGACTATTCCCTGGATATGCGTAGCAAACGCCAGAAACCTCTTTTGCTTCGGCGTTCCAAGGTAGATCAATCTTTCATGGCGTATGCTCCTTTCGAAATCGATGGCTGCATTCATAGTATAGGTCAGGTAATGGTCAGAGTACTTGCAAATTACTCATTATAACGATATTCTGACAGAAAAATTGGCCTGACTTATCCGCAAGTTCCCGACAGTTATCCGGTCGTTTCTCCGGCCACCAGCCGTTCGTCCGTTTGTATCTGTCGTTGCTCCGTCCCGCTTAGCTGTACCGGTCATTTCTCCAGGGATATGCCGTGTTTGAATAACCCCGTTCTTCCCAGAAACCCAGCTTGTTCCCGGCCCGTCCTGCAGCTTGTCAATTATTTACGGCAGCTCATATAACTGCTGGCATACAATCATCCAAATTCCTGTATCTTCAGAAAAAGGGCAAGGTCCATGGGATCGCCCGATCTATAAATGTCGAATGCATGATAAACTGTGTGATCATTGACGATGAGCCCCTGGCCAGGGAAGGAATAGCCAGCTATGTAAAGGAAGTCGACTTTCTGCATCTCGTAGCAACCTGTGAAAACCCTGTCGAGCTTATAAAATTATTGGACAGCCATCCGGTGGACCTCATCTTTCTGGATATCCAGACGCCGGTCATGAGCGGGATCGATTTTCTGAAAATAGCCCGCAAGCCTCCGATGGTCATCATCACGACCGCCTTTCCCAGCTACGCGCTGGAAAGCTTCCAGCTGGACGTGATGGATTATCTGCTCAAACCGATCACCTTCGACCGTTTTTTCAAGGCGGCCAACAAAGTGAAAGACTACCATGAGCTCCTTACCAGGCCGGCCTCCCCGGGTATTTCTGCCGGTACTCCCACAAGTACCTACAGAGCCGATAGAGCCAAGGGCTATTTCTTTATAAAATGCGGGAACAAATACGAGAAGATCCATTTTGACGACATCCTCTATATTCAGGGACGACAAAACTATGTCACGATCTGCACGGACAAAGGCAATTACCTGACCCTGCTTTACCTGAAGAATTTAGAAGAGAACCTCGACGCATCCTCCTTTATCCGCGTACACAAATCCTTTATCGTCTCCATTGACAAGATCGAATCCATCGACGGCAGCGAAGTGATCATGCAATCATACCGCATCCCCATCAGCCGGAACTACCGTGAACAGGTTATCGGACGGGTGGTCAATAATAAGTTGTGGGCGAAATAACGATCGTGTCATTGCCTCTTACCATGATCACTTTCATTCATCATCGGTAACTATAAAAGTCCTTTTTGATTTCATAAGGGTCACCGTAGTATCAGGGCTGACCCGCTGTAAGTCGACGCTGATGTTCTTTTGTTTGAATACCCCTTCCAGGCGCCAGTTGTTCTTATTCAATTCTTTATAGGTGAAAGTAAACGAACTGCTGTCAGTAGGACTGAGCGGGCGTAAGGTTAAAAGATGCTTAGCCGTATCCCGTGCGATCCAGTATGTTCTGAAGAAGGCAGGGTTCATGGTAGTTATGGTTACGGTTAGTTTCCCACTCGCAATCCTTTCGCTCCAGATCCGCCAGCAAACGGTATCCTTATCGATCAATTTCAGGGTGTCCATGCCGGCCACATAATTTTTTACCAGGGAATATTGCCTTGAATTGGCGATGCTGCTGGCTATTATATAGTCCTTATAGGAACTCCGGATATTAACAAAAAAAGAGATGCCGAGGAAGGCCAATAGTATTATTTTAAACGAGACTGTTTTAAAATTTTTACCGGGCATATATTCAGGCTGCACCAGCAAAGCAGGCTGGCTGGCAAAAAAGAAGCGTAATACTTGCCTGGAATATGGGGCCAGCAGGAACAAGGTCATCAGCAGCATATAAAGCGAGGTGATCAGGACGCCGATCTGGAATGCGTAATTCAGCATGGTAATATTCAGCATCACGCATGTTATGATCACCAGTCCCGCGGCCCGGGTGCGTTTGAATAAGATCATGACGGCTCCCAGGGCTTCGAGAAAACCGCTGAATATCACATAAGGTGTGCCAAATCCTAAGGCATCGAATAACAATTCATAAGGAACTTGATCGCCAATCGGCTTATATAAGGTAATGAGCGTCGGGGACCGCATTTGCAGCGGAAATATTTTTATGATCCCATAAGAAAACAGCATACAGGACAGGGCGACCGCCAGGCTTTCCGAGAACCAGTATTGGAGCTTGTTGTAATTTGCTCTTTTTTTGTCAAAGATCGTCCATCCCACGCACACGAGACTGGAAAGAACCAGGTAACCAGTATCCCTGATCGTATGCAGCGACCCCGAAAAAGTCGTCCAGGAATCGGGGATATATTTAAAATGAAAAACCTGTTTGTTAAGCCAAAGGGTAGGGGGGAGCCATATCTTTTCTGCAAGCGTCCATATTCCTCGTGTGAAATAAAAAGTGGGCCCCATGAAATTCTCCGTAAGGACCTGGAGAGAAAGAAATACAAAGAAGAACCTGAAGGCAATTTTTTGCCAGGAAGCCCATTGCTGGTTATTGTCCGATCCTATACTGTGGGTTGGTTTCAAGAAATTTTGGGGTATGAGTCTTGAAAATAAGGATCATAACCCTGTCGGGTGAAAGGAAATGAACCATTGGCGGGCGGGAATTGATCTGTTGCGGATTTTGCTCCTTTAACGGTAATTTCCTCTTCCTTCCTTAAATTGCAGCCTTATTCTTCAGTCTGATGCACAGAGGCGGATTCTTAAAAGTTATTTTAATTCTTGTAGCGATCAGCCTGTTGTTGGACTTGTACGTCTTCAACGGGCTGAAGACCCTCACATCCGGCTGGAAATCCAGGCGCTTACGGCAAGGGGTCAGGGGTGGATACCTGGTCATTTCCATCGGCATTATCGTGATCTTCGTTATAGGCCTGGGCAGCTTCAGCACCGCAAAGGGAATGACGCCTTTTCATGAATGGATGTTCAGCCTGGTCCTTACCCTCCTGATCACCAAGATCTTTTTTGTCCTGATCCTGTTCCTGGGTGATATTGGCCGGTTCTTCTATGGGATCATCCATTGGATCGCCAAACCCAAAAAGATCTTCCCGCCCAGAAACATCTTCCCCGCCACCAGTTCCCCCAGCGCCAACCCGAACACCAGCATCTCTTCAAATAGCGGCAGCGAGCCTTTTTTCCCCGCCCGCCGCAGATTCATCAGCGAGGTCGCCATATTGGTCGCCGCAGTTCCTTTTACCGCGTTCTTTTATGCCATGCTCAAAGGCAAATATGACTACCGGGTACACAGGATAAGGCTTCATTTCGACGATCTCCCCGCCGCATTTGACGGCTTTACGATAACTCAGCTATCCGATATCCATTCCGGCAGTTTTGATAATACCGCAGCCATGCAAAGAGGCATCGATCTTGCCAAAGCTCAGAAAAGTGATCTGTTTGTCTTCACCGGTGACCTGGTGAACAATGCGGCCTGGGAGATAGAGCCCTATATCGGCAATTTCAGCCAGCTCAGAGCGCCCTATGGACAGTTCTCCATTCTCGGAAATCACGACTATGGCGATTATATAAAATGGGACAGCGAAGAAGAAAAAGCCGCGAACCTTGAAAAACTCAAAGGTCATCACCGGACACTCGGTTACCGGTTGCTGCTCGATGAAAATGTAGCGGTTGAAAAAGATGGTCAGAAGATCTCGCTGATCGGCGTACAAAACTGGGGCCGTGGCTTTATCCAGATCGGAGATATCGACAAAGCCCTGGAGGGCGTGGACAAAGACGCCTTCAAGATCCTGCTCTCGCATGACCCCACCCATTGGGAAGAAAAGATAAGGTATAATCCCACCACCATTCACCTGACCCTGGCCGGGCATACCCATGGAGCGCAGTTTGGGGTGGAGACGGATAAGCTCAGATGGAGCCCCGTGCAATACCGCTATGTAGACTGGGCAGGTCTGGCCAATGAAAAGAACCGTTACCTGTATGTAAACCGTGGCTTCGGCTTCCTCGCCTTTTCAGGCCGTCTTGGCATCTGGCCGGAAGTCACGGTGATCACGCTGAAGAAAACGAAAACCGTATAGGGCATCGTTGGCACGGCTCCCGGCCGCATCGTTTGCACCGGCTCCCGGCCTGCCTCTGAATAGCTAATTTTTCTCTGCCCCATAATAGGCATACGCGTTATACGCAATCGGAATACCAAAAAGAACGCCGAGGATCACCCAACTGATAAAGGAATTTGCAAGGATAAAAGGCTTCACAGGCAATGGCGTAAGCCGGAGGATCAGTTGCTCCATGACAACATTGACAAAAACGGCATACAACATGCCGACCAGATATTTATTAAAGGATAAAAACCGCACCCGCTTAAACATCCAGAAAAAAAACAGCGTAAAGGCAAAGCAGATAAAGTAGTGAAAGAACAATCCCAGAAAGGCTGCGGCATTCCCACCTTGTATAGCCGTATCAAGCCCCAATGCGCCACCGGCAATATAATTGAACATCTGCGGAGCAAACTTACCGGTCTTTACATAAACGGTCAGGAAGGCGGAAACAATATCGGTCGTCCCCACGAACAGACCCGTTAAAAGCACTGTTTTAAAAAATCTGTTCATGCCGGAATTTTTTTAGCGTGATAAGGCTGGGGATTTGTCCGGGCTAAATGTAAGGGATTATTGTACACGTTCACGCTGCTTATATGCAGGTTTATCGGATTTATGTACAACTTTACCAGCCTGATCATCGGGCTGGGGACAGCAGGGGATGCAGGTCCGTTCAGGACGCCTGTTTCCGGAGCGAAATGGCAGCCAGAACGGTCCAGATCACAAAGCCAGCTATAAAGATGCGGAAGCCGGTGAGGTCCGCAAAGAAAAACCCCGTGTTCATAGGAATGGCTGCGACGACGGCCAGCACAATGCCAAACCATCCCAGCCAGACGGGCAACTTCCGTGTTTTCAGGATCCTGATGGACCAGAGCAGAACAGCAATACAGGATGCGCCGGTGTAGACAAGGTCGAGCGCATGGTTCAGCGTGGTATTGTAGGTGACGACCGGCTTTATGGCGCTGATCTTTTCAGGCGTGGCGCCAAGGTAGTGGTTCACATATAGGGGCAGGGCCAGTCCATTGACCGTCGCGGCAAGCATCACGGCAAACAGGCCGATACACATCGTGATAAAGGCGGTCAGCGCAATAAGGCTGTCATCTTCCAACCTTTTCGTCAGCCCCCAGAAGCCCAGGATCCAGAGCGGAACGGACAGGATGGCCAGGGCATGGGTGGTCATGATCAGCGTACTGATCTTTTGTATATACTCGATGGGGCCGCCCGTCGGGTGAAGCACCATCGTAAATAATGTGAGGACCGAAGCAATGATCAGCGCAGTAGCGTAGCGGGAATCCGTTGAGTTTTTGATGGGGCTTGTTTTTTGTACGCAACAAAACTAACGAGCTTTTTGGCAAACCGGCCTGATCCTGATCAAGAAGTAAAACCGTTTACTGGATGCGCCTGCGGATACGGCTTAATGTTTCGGGGGTTATCCGCAGATAGGAGGCAAGGATCTTCAGTGGAAAAGCTTGCAGGAGCTCAGGTCTTCGTTCGAGCAGATCGCGGTATTTTTCTTCGGGCGAAAGTTGCAGCGTGTTTATATCCGTGTATTGTATCGTCTCCAGCAGCCTGCCGGCCTTGAAGAAGACAGGGGAATACAGGATTAATTCGTGTAATACATGTATCTCCAGAACGGCGAGCTGGCAATCTTCAGATGCCTGTATAAAGGCAACAGCCGGTTTTTGTGAGGTGAAGCTTTGGTAATCGGTCAGCCAGCTATTCTTAGTATACAGGTTGACCACGGTATCCGTCCCATCGGCAGCCGGTAACAGATGGATGCAGCTGCCGTCAAGGATAAAATAGATCGCCTGACAGATAGCTTTTTCCTTCAGAATAAAATCGTTTTTTCGGACCGTCCGGGCAGAAAGTTTGCTTTCAAAAAACGCCAGGTCCTTTTCCGAAAAACTGCCAAAGGATTGTAACGAATCGATAACCGCCTGAAACATGAGTTACTGATTTAGGAAGAATAAAAAATTGGTCGCCGGGTAAGTAAAAGAGCTTTTACGTAACATCTTCTCCATTGGCGTCCGTGGTAAGCACTTCGCTCATATAATTAAAGAAGGGACGCATTTTCTTAAATACGCCATTTGCTTTATTCAGAAAACCAGGACTGTATAGTTCTTCGTCCGTGAACGCATGCTGAAGGAGAAATTGCTTATAACGAAGCAGACCGATAGCCGGATGGTCTTTGGCGTAGCCTCGCGGGGCTGAGCTGATCTTTTCGCCCGTCATCTTCTCAAAAGTTTTTACCAGTGTTTTTTCAGCGAGTAATTTCCGCCAGCTTTTATAATTAAAGTCAATATCCTGTCTGATCCTTTTCAGATCCGGAGGCTCCGGCCCCCAGAAACCACCGACCAGAATGGATTCCCCGGGCTTAAACTTGAAATAGTATCCACCCCGCAATTTTTTGCCGGCCCTTTTAAAAGCCCCGCTCCAATGGGTATTATAAGGCGTCTTCTCTTTGGAGAACCGAACATCTTTATAGATTCGGAACAAGCTTTCCTTTCCGGACATCGTCTCTATTTTATCATGCTTGTTCATTTCCAGCAATAAGGCATCGGCAAACCCGATGATATTGTCACGGGCTAAAAGGTATTTTTCTTTATGGGTATTGAACCACTCACGGTTATTGTTTTTCGAAAGCTTTTTTAAAAAATCGATGGATTCCTTTTGTATGACGACAGATGACATAGATTTCCAATTTTTAGGAAGCGCAATATACGCCATCCGGCGATTTTGCCTGTCGTTCGTCGGTTAGGGCTAAAAAATGAATAATACGAGGCTAACTTATGCTCAATTTGAATTACCCACTTTTACTGCCATAAAATTGACGATATGAAAAAAATCTACGCTGCCCTCGTTTTTATCCTTTTATCGTTTTGCGGCCTTGCCCAGACTACGGTCTACCTCCGCTTTATAAACTATAATAGTCAGTTGCTGAAGACCGATGGCACCTTTGCAGCCGGCAGCCTGGTAACAACCCCTTCGATCGACCCGAACAACCAGGAGTTCTTTAAAACGACCACCTTCTCCCAAAGCGTTCAGCAAACCCTGGACATCGGTTCCCCGTCCAGCGGTTCGGGCACTGCTAAGCTCGAGTTCAACGCATCCGTCTTTACAAGACCGGTGGATGCCGCTTCTCCCATCTTATTCCAGAATCTGGCCTCTGGCACGGCATATAAGACGGCCGAGGTATTTTTTACCGACCCGACCAACCGGATTATCTTCAAGCTATTATATAAGCTGGTTACCGTGAAATACATCGGCTGGGCCGGCGCTTCCTGTTCTTCGGACTGCCCGGGCGCTATTGAGACCGTCACGATCGAATACGGCGGCCAGCTCCAATTTGTCTACAAGTCCGGTAATACCTTCCTTTCCACGCCGATCATCAGGGGCTGGAACAGGGTCAGGAATGTTGCCGATAACGATCCCAATACGGTTATCCAATAGCTGCCTGCCATGAAGACCAGCAATATTTACCGGCGCCTGCTCTATGGCATTCTTTTTTTGTCAACCTTTCATAGCCAGGCTCAGAAAACCGAAGATAACCGGGCACGCGATTGGATCACCTATGAGCGGTTGACCGCGCTGGCCAGGCTCAACTCTTCCTTTTTGTCGGACGCGGACAAAAAGACGCTGGCTTCCCTTCAGGCCGGTCTGTTTCCCGTGGGCCCCTGTAGAAAGGCATCTGCCAGCCCTTGCGGCGCTGCTGCGCCACCGCTGATCACCGGATTAAAATTAGACGGCACAAGGATCAGCGCCCAGTATGCAAAACTCGACTGGGAGACCCTTTCCGAATTCAACAGCAGGGGGTTCGTCCTCGAACGGCGGTCCCCGACAGATCTGCTTCAGTTCGACAGCATTTACTTTACGGCAGGGCAGGGGATCAGCCTGGGCAAGACCAAATACAGCTATACCGATCCGAATTCCAGTTCCGTCACGACCTATTACCGGGTCAGGGAGGCAGGGCTCGACGGAAATTCCATCTATTCGAACGTGGTTTCCATTGCCGGGGTAGAGCCCACGCTGGCCGTGCATGTAGTCCCAAATCCAGGCACCAGCGCCACCACAGGTTTTTATATCATCAGCACTTCCTCGCCAACGGCGGGGTTTACGATCGCTAACGCCGTCGGCTCCGTCCTCATCCGGAAAGAGAAGATCCCCTTATCCGGCAATACCTATGTTTCGCTGGGCAGCTATCATTTATCCACGGGCCTTTATATCGTGTCCGTATTTAATGAGAAGGAACAGACCAGCCGGAAATTTATCATATACTGAAAGTCGGCGGCGGCGTCCCTTGCGCAAGTACCGAGGTCGGAAAGTTTTCCTATGAGATAAAAAACGATCAGCTGCTGATCACAAAGATCGAAGATGCCTGTAAGGTACGGGGTGCGGTGGATATCAGTCAGCCGCTGTCCCGGATAAAATAAGACAGGGGTTTCAGGAGTTATGGTTTTGGATGGCAGGGTTCCCTGGGCTAACCGCAAAAAGTCAATTTTTTGGCAATATTAAAGGTGTCGGGCCCGTTATCTTACCCTACCTCGTAAACATACATCCATGAAAAAATTACTATATATCCCATTAATTGGAATCTTATTCCTGACCGCCTGTAAAAAGAGCAGTTCCGGCAGTAGTGGTAGCAGCACCACCTTCACCGCCACCATTGACGGTAAAGCCACGACCTTTAATGTGATTTCAGCCACCCTGCTCCGGTCGCAGGCGGACAACGAAAAAAGAATGGATATCAGCGGTACCTCTACGGATAACAGTAAAAGGCTGATCATAACCCTTGGAATAGAGACCTCTCTGGGTACGGGAATGACCGTCAAATCTTATGTCCTCAACCCTTTTCCCGACGATAATCCGAATACGCCAAACATCGACGAAAGCGCTACTACCCAAGGCTTCAGCACATACAGCACTACCCTTGGCAGTGGGAATTGGCTGACCAATATATACGATGAGCAAGGTTCATTTGTGATCTCCAGCTGCGACAGCGCCCATACCACCGTGTCCGGAACCTTTCAGACGACGTTGACGGATAATACCACCGCACCGGCTACTTCTATCGTCATAACGAACGGGAAAATCTCAGGTTTGAAATATATGGTGCTGAATTAATAACGGGCCATTTTATAACCGTTTATTCCCTTTGAAACGTCCACCACTTCATCTCCCTGGCTAGTTTCACTCCGGCGACTCAGGTACATATATTGATTATTAATTATTTGTACCAGGCCCTCCCAGTATTCCCATCCTCCAGCCCCGGCATCTGGCAAACCCGTAATTTCAAACTATTGAAATTTGTTAACAAAGAGTAAGGGTAACCCAACGCACAATCGTCTTATTCATACCATCCATAAACAGGTATTGTGGAATTCACCGATAAGGGCTTTTTAGAATTATTACGACAGGGTAATGAGCTGGCATTTGAAAAAGTTTTTACAACTTATTATGAGGCTCTTCATGCCTATGCCTTTATCATATTGGGTGACGGGGCTATCGCGGAAGAATTGGTGCAGGAAGTATTCTTCAGCGTATGGGCGAAAAAGGATAAGCTGGATATCCGGTCTTCATTAAAATCCTATTTGTACAAATCAGTCTTTAATGAATGTATGGATCACCTTAAACATCGGAAACATAAAGCTATTCACACCTCGTATGTCCTGCACCAGGCCAGAATCTCTTCTTCTGGAGAGGACGCCGACAGGAGAGCGGGTCTTAAAGATCTGGAGAAAAAGTTACAAAAGGCATTGAATGACCTGCCTGAACAATGCCGTATCATATTTCAATTAAGCCGGTTCGAGGGAGCAAAGTACCAGGAGATCGCGGCACAGCTTGGTCTTTCGGTTAAGACCGTGGAAGCGCAGATGGGTAAAGCGCTGAGGCGACTTCGGATCTCGTTGGCAGAATTTCTTCCTCTGTTAATTTTTTTCTTATGGCCTTATTAAATAAGAATAGGAGGGACAGTAACATCGATATCCTGCTCGCTAAATATATAGCCGGACAGGCCAATGCGGATGAATCTTCGGAGGCAGATCGGTGGATTGGCGCTGGTGAGACAAACAAAAAATACGCAGAGCACCTGCGGCTGATCTGGGAAGAATGCAGCGGTCTGTCCTTTACAGGTTCGGTAGACACAACCAGCGCCTGGCAGGGTTTTCGCCACCGGATAGCAGAAAGACCGGATACGGTAACGCAGCCGGGACCGCTGCGTCGCAGGATCGGGTGGATGCAGGCTGCTGCCATTCTCGTGGTGACGATCGGGATCGGGATACTAATCTATACAGGACATGGGACCCGGAACAAGGTCCCGGTTATTTTGCACCCTTTTTCGGGCAGTCAGGTGAGCACATACCATTTGCCCGATGGATCGGTCGTACAACTGGACCCGAACTCCAACCTGTCTTACCCTTCAGAATTTATTTCGGACCAAAGAAACATCCATCTTGAAGGAGGCGCTTTCTTTACGGTCGCGCCCGATCCTCATAAACCTTTTCGGGTTGCCGTCAATGGGATCACGGTTACCGTTCTGGGAACATCTTTTCGGATTACCAGCGTTTCCGGCAGGACGGAGATAGCTGTCAAAACCGGTAGTATCGAAGTGGCCGGGAAGCATCGGAGGCTGAAGTTGTATGCAATGGAAAAGTTGATTGCGCCGGATGTGGATTCAGGCTGGACAAAACAACCCGATACATCGGGGAATAGCAAAGCCTACAAGGACGTCTGGAGAAGATCATCCGGTGCCCAATTGACGATTCAAAAGCCGGATATGCGATCCGGGGCGCAGGCCGACTCCCATCCCCTCGTGCCCACAACAATGTCCTTTCCACCAGTGCGTGCAGCAGCGTCCGATCCCCCTCCGGTCCGTCATAATCCCCGGCCCAGAATCGATGAACTTCAAATGAAAGTTCTCGAAGAACAAATGAAAGGCGTTGTCAGCGACCTGCTGAGTGAAAATCTTATAAAAGATTACAACAGCCTTATTTGGTTTTCGCTTACCGACACGGCGCTTTATATAAATGGGATCAGGGAACGGGATGATATTCAAAAAAGGTTTGAAATAAAATATAACGTGACTTCGGATCACGGTTTCTTCTTCGGCGCCTTTGTCGTGCCAAAGATCGCAAGAGGCATGCATGTGAATCGGGATTGGTTGCTCAGGCAGCCGGAATTCAAACAATAAAAGAAAATAAATCTGATATGAAAAAGTTTGCATTATTGATCGCCGCGTCGGTCATACCTGTTCTTTTTGCTCATAACGCATACGCTCAAACCGTTGCCGGACGTTTGGATAGCTTATTTACCGCACCGGGCAACTTTGAAAGCCTCAATGGAGGCGTCCTGGTGGCGGAAAATGGGAAGATCATTTACCAACGATATTTTGGCTTTGCCGATCTTGAGAAAAGAAAGGGTAATAATGAATCCTCCACTTTTGAGATCGCTTCAAATACCAAAACGTTTACCTCGACCGCTATCCTGCAATTGAGAGACAAAGGAAAATTTCGCCTGGATGACCCTTTTGTAAAATACTTTCCTTCCTTTCCATACCCAGCCATAACCATCCGTAACCTGTTGACGCATACTTCCGGGTTGGGTAATGAGGAAATGTATGTCGCTTTGCTGAAGGAGGAGCCGGACAGGATCTTAACCAATGCCGATATTATTCCGTGCATGTTGAAATATGGCAAATCATTGAAATTTCAGCCCGGCGACAATTTTGAATATAATAACATCAATTTTGAGCTGCTTGCTCTGCTGGTTGAAAGAATAAGCGGGTCGTCTTATTCTGAATACCTGAGAAAACACATTTTTATCCCCGCAGGCATGACCCATACCTATGTCCGGACCGAAAGGATGAATACAACTGACGCCAGCCGGATGAATACGGCCGATACCAACCGTGTCAGGACCTATATGCTCCCTCCGGGCAAGCTTTTCTTAGCGGCCCGGATCAACACCGATTCGATCCAGACCCTTCGATTTAAGCAGATGTTCCGCAATTTCAGGGGCCTTGTGGGCGACGGCGGCATTGTCAGCACGTTAGAGGACATGCTGAACTATTCAGAGGCGCTTTATTCCGGCAAGTTATTGAAGGTCTCCACGATGGAAGAAGCCTACACCCCTGCCCGTTTAACAAATGATAAAGAGTATGAACTATCCCCACGAAATGGATTCAGGCCGGGGACAAAATACCTGGGAAGAATGCATTATGGATTGGGATGGGTGATCAATGAAGATGAGTCCATGGGCAAAATAGTTTCACATGGAGGCAAATTCCCGGGCATCTGGTCCGGGTTGCTACGAAATATAAGCAAGCGGCAAACCATTATTACCTATGATAATACAGCCTGGAGCGGGGCGGATCTGTTAAACCGGATGGCGCTGGATATTTTAAATAACAAACCCATTGAAGATCTCTTATCCAAAAAGTCACTGGCACAGGTATATGTACAGTGTATGATGCAAAAAGGCGCCGATGCCGCATTCAGCCAATTAATGGAATTAAAGAGCGACACCACTCATTATTTTCTGGACCAGTATGAGATCAATTCTCTGGGTTACCAGTTCCTTGCCAACGGATACCTTGCGCAGTCGCTGGAAACCTTTAAGGTCAATGTCCTTTTGTTCCCAAACAGCGCAAATGCCTATGACAGTTACGCCGAGGCGCTTGCTCAGCACGGAGACAAAGATCCGGCGATAGCCATGTACAGAAAATCGATCCTGATGGACCCCAAAAATGGAGAGGGGAAGAAACGGTTAAAGAAGCTGCTGGGTGAGAATTAGCCCCAATTCCGCAACAGTGCATATTTGATAATCAATCAATTAAACATAAAAAAATCTCCCTGGAAAATAAAAGCCGCTTCAGGCACCTACTTGCTCATCAGCTTCTTTTGCGGTATTTCTGCGACCCGTCTCCTTCTGCAGTAATTTTTTTAAGGCTATTGAAGCATTAATTTAGGAATTAATCGATAATTAGTAATTTTTTAAGACCCCACGTTTACATTGTACTTTCATATCCCATTTAACGATTATGCTGAGCCTGACGTCTACATTCATAAGCCGTTCGTATGTAAAAATGTTTGCATTGATAGTCTTTGTTGTTCTGGCTTGCATAGCCATGATCCCATCTCACAACAAGGACAATAAGGCGCGCATCGATACGATAAAAGAGACAACGCCTCCCGGTTCCGATCTGCATTCCGCACTTCCCGATTCTGGCCAGCACCGCGCCTGGAAGGATTTTGGAGGAGGGCCGGACCACTCCAAGTTCGTCGAATTTACCCAGATCAATCGTCAGAACGTTACAAAGCTTCAGCCTGCGTTTGTATATCCAACAGCCGATAAGTCCGCATACCGGTTTAATCCGATCATTGTCGATAACGTGATGTATGTCCTCGCAAAGAACAATTCGCTGGTTGCACTGGATGCTGTTACCGGGAACGAAATATGGATTCACGCAAATCTCAGGGGCATCATTCAGCGCGGTATCAACTTTTGGGAAAGTAAGGACCGGCAGCAGAAGAGGCTGCTCATATGCCTGGGTAATTCATTACAGGCCATTGATGCAACTACCGGAAAATCAATTCTTTCGTTTGGCGACAGCGGTTCTGTAGACCTTAAGCGGGGCCTGGACCGTGACCCCGCATTATTCGGACGGGCCGCCTCTACAACACCGGGCCACATTTATAACGACCTGCTCCTGCTCGGTTCCGCACCCGGTGAAAACCTTTTTTCAGGGCCGGGTCACCTCCGCGCATTTAATGTTATTACAGGGCGGCAGGAATGGATCTTTCATACGATCCCGTTCCCGGGCGAACCCGGTTTTGACACCTGGCCAAAAGAGGCGTATAAGTATATCGGTGGAGTAAATACCTGGGGAGAGATCTCGGTGGATGAACAACGGGGAATAGCCTACTTTCCTCTTGGGTCGCCGACTTACGATTATGACGGAGCGGACCGGACGGGCATAGGCTTGTATGGCGATTGTATACTGGCGCTGGACGCGCGCACCGGCAAACACCTGTGGCATTTTCAGACTGTCCATCATGACCTCTGGGATTATGATCTTACGGCCGCTCCTCAGCTGATTACCGTTAACCATCAGGGAAAGAAAATTGACGCGGTTGCGGTAGCCTCGAAGAACGGATTCTTATACGTATTCAACCGGGTTACCGGCAAGCCAATATGGCCCATCGTCGAACGACCTGTTCCAAAAAGTGATATGCCCGGGGAACATGCCTGGCCTACACAGCCTATCCCGACCGTTATTCCTCCGTTTCAACGACACGTGGTTAGTTTAAAAGATCTCAATCCCTACCTGAACCCGGCTGACAAAGCCAAATTAACCGCAAGGGTTGCCGCCGCCAGGTCTGGCCTTTATCAACCTTTATCCGACAAATATGAAGTCCTTTCCGCACCCGGGGCCGTAGGCGGAGCCAATTACGGCAATACGGCAGCCAATCCCGGTAAGGGTCTGGTCTATGTGATGTTCCAGGAATTGCCCGATTTCTACCAGCTTAAAAAAGTCGATCCGTCCTTAGCCGGGATGCCTGGGCAGGCCTTACGTGGATCGCTCACGGCTAAAGGAGAAGTGGCGTATGCGCAATTTTGCGGAGCCTGTCATGGCGCGGACCAACATGGGCTGGCCGGCGCCGGGGTTTCGCTGGCAGATCTGGGTAACCGCCTTGATCTTCCCGCATTTAAAACAATAATGAGCCAGGGTAAAGGACGTATGCCGGCACAGCCGCATATAGATGAAGCCGCCGTTGCCGCTATCTACGCCTTTCTGACCCGTTCCTCGCCAAATTTTGGCGGCAGGTCATCGGGACCCACAACCATGCCCGAAGGTCCGGTAGTAGCGTCAGGCGGAGCGCCGGTAACAATAGCTCCCCGCGGGCCGGGCATGAAGGATTATCCGGCCGGATATAAGGGCCCGAGGGTACAGTATGTAGAAAAGAACAACTGGGGCGACGCGGTCGACAGCCTGCTGTCTCCGCCATGGTCCGGTATTGCTGCTTATGATCTTAATAAAGGCATTCTGAAGTGGAGAATCCCGCTTGGCAAAAGTTTCGGAGGAAAAAAAGGTGGGACGCCCAACGGTACACAAAATAAAGGAATGGTGGTTACCGCAACCGGATTGATCTTCGCCACCTGTAAAGACGGAAAATTAAGAGCTGTCGATGCCGATAACGGAGCTATAATCTGGGAATACGACCTGGGAAGAAGAGATCCGGGCGGAATACCCGCCATGTATGAGGCAAACGGCCGCGAATACCTGGTGGTCTGCTCAACGGGGCCGCTTGCCGACCCGTCAAAAAAAGAAGCGGACGTGCCAAAAGGATACATCGTTTTTGCATTGCCACAGTGATAAACCAACAAGCCGAAAATTAATACAGCAATTATGAACAGAAGAAATTTCATTTTTCATTCGTCGGGGTTGTTGTTAACCGTTGTCAGCGCTCCTTCGTTGGCAGCCCGGCTTGCCTCAAAAGATAAAATGGACAGACTGGCAATGGGCACGCTGTTATGGCGATACCAGTTCAAACAGACCAGACCAAAAGAAACACCGGTTATACCAAACGAGCTTACCCTTTTGGATATCCCGGAACATCACCGGGATAAGTTCGGGATAAAAAAGCTGGAATTTTGGAGCGAACACTTTGAGTCTCTTGATCAGGATTATCTGGTTAAGCTAAAGGAGAAGATCAGATCCGCCCGCTGCCAGTTACTGAACGTTCAGTTCGATGGGGCGCCTTTTGACCATAAAGATTATGATCTTGCTTCCCTGGACGAAGGCCAGCGGCAGGACAGTATAGCCCACGCAAAAAAATGGATGGATGCCGCAGCGTTTATCGGGTCAAAATGTGTGCGGGTAAATCCGGGCCACCCAAAAAGCTCGGTTGAAAAGAGCATCGCTTCTTTCAAAGAACTGGTGCCTTATGCCAGGAGCAGGAACTTGACGATCATCACCGCCAACCATTTTGGTCTGGAGACCGATCCCAATAAACATATCGCCGTAGTCACCGGAGCCGGCCCGGGCTTATTTACCGAACCTGACTTTGGCAACTATAACAGTGCGCCCGATATGTATGATTCCCTGGCCAAAATAATACCCTACGCCTATATCATATCGGCAAAAGTGGTGGATTTTAAAGAAACGGACGGGGGCCTTGAACATATTTCCTACGACTTTGATAAATGTGTGCGCCTGGCGGAAGGCCTGGGATTTAAAGGAACATATATGGTCGCACAATGGAGCGGCAAGTACCAGAACATCACCAACGACAAAATAGCCACCTGGACGATCGATCACCTTAAAGCGAATATGGCCTGAAAAAACCAGCCGATTCATGTCCTAAATTTCTCAATATGAAAAAACTTTTGTTGGCCGCTCTGCTGACTGGCTTTTTTGCATCCGCCTTTGCCCAGGAGTTGCCCTGGGCCGTCAACGGAAGAGGACTGAGCTTTAATCCTGACTATACGTTTAAAGGTTCTTCGCTTGCTGACTGGCATAGTCTGGGCCCAGGCGGCTGGAGGGCTGAAAACGGCGAAATAACCATAAATGCAAATGGTGGCCCTGCATGGTTGGCTTCTGCGCGTTCTTTTCAGGACGTAGGCGTAAACCTGTTGATCAAAGCCGCTCCCGGTACCGAAGCCGGGATCCTGGTCCGTATGCAAAAAACGCAGGAGGGATATAAAGCCATCCTGGTGGCCATAAAAGAAAATGAGGCCGCATCCTATCGGATCGCATTGGATGACCAGGGAAAAGAGATCTCTCGGGAACGGTTAAGGGTGGCCGGAAATATTATCCGGGTAGCCCCCCCGGCGCCGAAGACGCCGCCTGCCGAACCTCCGGCGCGTCGCAATGATGCAGGCCAGCGATCGGGGCCTGCCGATCTGCCCATGAAGCGTCCGTCGACAGCATGGGTACCCAACGACTGGAACCAGCTGGAAGTATTTATCGATTATAACATCATCCGGAAATTTATCAATGACGGCGGCGACGGCACCGGGGGTGCGACGGAAACGACCGATGGAAGTTATGGCCCTATTGCATTGTATGCGTCAGGCACAGGGCAGGTACAATTTAAAGATATACGATATAAAGATGTTGCGGTCAGGTATTCGCCAAAGGAACAAACTTCATCCCGGTTTAAAGTACAGCGGATCAGTGATATGTTTTATTCCTGGAGTGCAACTGCCGCCGACTTCAACCGGGATGGGCATATGGATATCGTTGCCGGACCATACGTTTATTATGGCCCCGACTATACGCATTACCAGGAAGTTTTTTTTGCTCAGACCTATAATCCTTCGAGAGATTTCCCGGAGACCAACTGTCAGTATTCCTTTGATTTCAATCAGGATGGCTGGCCGGATGTGTTGATCGGCGCTGCTGGTCCGCCGAAGGTGCTGATCAATCCGAAAGGAGAATCCCGCCGCTGGGACGAGTTTGATGTAATAAAGGGGGGAGTATCGGAGGTTACCATTTTTAAAGATATCGATCATGATGGCCGGCCGGAGCTTATTTACGGCCAGGACGGCGCAATGTGGTATGCCAGATTTGATCCTGCCGACCCCACGAAGCCATGGACGACCCATCAGATCTCGCCAAAAGGATATTATATGCCACATGGCATCGGCGCCGGAGATATAAACGGAGACGGAAGGATTGACATTATCAATCCCAATGGCTGGTGGGAGCAACCGCCCCTGGGACAAGATACGGGTCTCTGGAATTTTCATCCGCAGGCTTTCGCCCGTTACGGACACCGGAGCATCGGGGTAGGAGGGAGCGTGATGGCGGTATACGATGTCAACGGGGATGGATTGCCCGATGTGGTCACCAGCCTTAACGCCCATGGTTTTGGATTGGGATGGTTTGAGCAAAAACGGGACAGGGACGGCAATATATCGTTTATAAATCACCTAATCGCCGATGACTACTCGACTCTCGACAAGAATCCCGGAAAGGTTACCTTTTCTGAATTGCACGGTTCGGCATTTGCCGACATCGACGGAGACGGGATACCGGATTTTATAGTGGGCAAGCGCTACTGGTCGCATCTGGACAGCTATTTCGATCCGGAAGCATATGGTGCGCCGCTGCTGTATGTGTACCTGACCGTCCGGGATAAAAAAGCCCCTGGAGGAGCTCGCTTTGTGCCGGAGCTGGTTCATAACCGTTCGGGCGCAGGCTCGGACGTGACTACCGCCGATCTGAATAAAGATGGAGCTGTGGATATTATCACCTCCACAGACCGTGGCACTTTTATATTCTGGAATGTGGGTGGCGGGGGCGGAAAGAAAAAGAGTCCTGGGAAAGTTGTGCGGGCGCCTTAAAAAGTATAAACATGGTCAAAGTTTCATTATTGCTATTGGTCGTTTTAATTTCGACAACTTCCATTTCACAAAATCAGAATGGAAAATTTGAAATAATCGGCAATGTATCAGGGTTTAAAGACAGTACCTACATTGGGTTGTATGACTTCTCTACAGAAGAGAATGTCTTTATGGATTCAACCCAGGTCATTAACGGCAAGTTTGTTTTTAAAGGCTCTGTCAATAAAGATTACCAATCAGTCGGGCTGATCTTTCAAAGAAACGTTAAGGTATTTTGGATTGAAAGCGGTGTCATTCATTTCAATGCGGAAAAAGGAAATTTTGACAGGGCGGTGATTACAGGTTCTTCCATGCAGGATGAAAACAATCAATTGGATTCCATTATACGGGCAAACCCAGACAATGCAAAGGGCGCCTATATCGCGTACATAAAAAGTCATCCCAATTCCCTGATCAGTGGATCTATGTTGAAAGTGTTTTGCAGAACATGGGGAAAGGACACATCGGGACTTTTATATAACGGACTTTCTGAAAAAGTAAAACAATCCGAGTTTGGAAAAACCATCTACGAATATCTCTCGCTGAATAAAGACATAAAAGTGGGTGATAAAATGGTAGACTTCACATTGCCGGACATTAATGGAAAAAATGTTTCCTTGTCGGACTATAAAAACAAATATGTTTTATTGGATTTCTGGGGTTCCTGGTGTCAGCCATGCCGGGCAGAAAACCCTGGTCTGGTAAAGACATACAAGGAATTTAAAGACAAAGGTTTTGACATATTGGGCGTTTCCAGTGAAACAGCTAAACATTGGTGGCTCGATGCTGTTCATCACGACAATATAACATGGGAAAATGTGAGCGATTTGAAAGGAAGGTATAACAAGGCTGCGCTGATCTATGGCATAGACCGCTATCCTTCCAATTTTCTTATCGCCCCGGATGGAACGATCATTGGAAAAGATCTGAGAGGAGATGCATTACGAGACAAGCTTTCCGAAATACTGAAGTGAATCAGCCTATATCCGCAGAAAATGAGCCGGATCCCACCCAGGCAATCCCATAGTTGTGCACATTTATACATCTTATCATTCACTCATCTATTTAAATGGTCGTTGGGCGATCAGGCTTTGCCATCCCCGGTGCCTGTCTTAGTTTGCAGGCATTGAACCTTCACGACTAAATTTTCAGCTATGAGACTCAGTACAAGGATTGCAGGCATTTTGATGGCGATTGCATCGTTGGCCGGTTGCAAAAAAACCGGCAAACCCGGCGGATCCGGAAACACAGGATCGGCCTACTTCTTTGCAAATACAGAATGGGTGGGGACCTGCCATACGGTCAGCCAGGAATATGACCTTCCCTGCTATCTGCGATTTAACGGCGATACCACCGTATCGGTTTATGCGACCTTTACCTGGTTGGTCGGTGGTGCGATCGTGTGGGTGGACAGCACGGTCGGACATATTACAAAAATAGACACGGCCAATGGTGGCACGGCGATCAGTGTAACCTTCCCCCAGAGCGGGGATCAGCAGGTATATTCGATATCCAATAAGAATGAACTGGCAGGAGGGTCAATAGCCAGCTCCCCCGCACCCACTAACAGTACCTTCAATCCCCATCTGCAGCTATGTCCCAAGACCATTCCCAATCTTAGCGGGGATACCTGGAGCAGCAAAAAAATGACGGGAGGCGGCCCGACGGATGGTATGTATGCCTATCCGGATGTCCAAACTTTCTCGTTCGGCGATAATAGCAAACTGGTGTTTTACAGGGGCGGCAAGATCGTAACCTATACCCCTACGGATCAGATCCAGATCTTGCTGTTTGGGTACCAGCAGGTAGGGCGGCTGATCTACTTCGCCGGCTTTAATGAGACAACTGACTTACTGATCCCTTATTTCGGGGTATTGGCCGCCGACGGGAAGACGATCCTGGTGGATGCGCGGAGAAAGGACGTGGCCAGGTTGCCCAACTACGTGCAGACTATTTACTGGTACGGCCCTCCCGGGGTTACGCCTGCCATTTACATGCAATAGTTCCCCCGCGTTTTAAACCTCCTCTCGGTTTGTGAGTCTTTGCAGGGCGATACGCTATACTAACCCCGCGTTTCGTTCGCATAACCGGCAAACCATGAAACATTCACCGATCGCGGCTTTTTTAGGACTTATTCTCCTGGCAGGATGCTCGAAAAAATCAGAACCGGTAATGAGCGGGACGTCGACGGACAGCGCCACCGTCACCGTTGTCAACGGCTTTGGCAGTGGCCGCTACAGGGTAGGGGATACCGTTGATGTCTGGTCGAAGGCACTTCCTCCCGACAGTGTCTTCAATACCTGGACCGGCTATACTAACCTCCTGAATAATGCCGGAGAATGGCATAGCAGTTTTATTATGCCCCAATCGGATTTGACCCTGACGGCCACCTGCAATTATCTGGCGCCGTTTACGCTGAAGTACGAAAAGATCAGGGCGGTCAACAACCTCAAAAATGTATACTATTATTTCCCGGCCAACCAGAAAGGCATCGTTTATTTATGTCACGGGACGGGTGGCAGCGCCCAGAACCTTGTAAACAATTTCGAGTGGCAGGAGATGATCGACGATCTGGTCTACGCAGGATACGCCATTGTCGTCACCGAAGCGGAAGAAGTAACGCTGAATCAGGACCTGAACGGTGACGGGAAGATCCACTGGACGCAAGTCCCGGTGGATACGACGGCCAATATCGACTATGCGAACATCCGGGCCTTGACGGATACGTTTTACGCGAGAGGTTATGCACAACGTTCCATTCCCCGATATTCGATCGGGATGAGCAACGGAGGCGGTTTCTCGGCCGCGCTGTCCTTTGTCTATAAATTTGCTGCCGGCGTTTCTTATTGCGCGCCTACGAGTACGGTGGTGACTTCCAATAGTGTTACGCCCCTTCTGTTCTGCATGGCGAAATATGATAATGCCCCGGAAGTCGGGCCGGCAGGAGATGCCCTGGCGCAGACCAATTCAGGGGCCCTCACCGCCCGGGGGATCTGCAGTCCTTTTTATTTACATAACCATAGCCGCGTATATCCGCAACGCTGGGCCCGATGGAGCGGGATCAGCCTGTCTTTATCGCAAGCCATCTATGGTGAGTTGGCATCGAACCATCTGCTGGATACCCAAAACTATTTGTTATTGACGGCGGACAGCATCGGAGCCCGGATCACAGCAACTCCCTCGAAGTATCCCGTGATCTCCTCCCTGAACCTGGTACAGTACACCTTTGTCAGCAATGAGCTCGACGTTATGTATGCGGCTCACCAGTTCTTCAGCGATTACGATAAGACGACGATCCATTTCCTGGAAGCGCCCTGCAAATAGGTTCCATCGGCATGATCCGTGGCATACGGGACGGTGATATATGAAATTAAATTTCAGTAACTTGTGAAATCAATGTTAGCCTATAATTAATCGCAGAAAGCTCTTAACTTAATATTTCTATAAGATGCCGGAAGTGCTGCTTGTAAAAAATATGGTCTGCCGCCGCTGCCTCCTGGCTGTTGAAGATGTCCTGATAAAATCAGGTATTCCTTTTAATAAGGTAATAACGGGTGAGATTCATTTACCTGGAAAAATATCAAAGGGACAAACTGATGTGTTAAGCGCCCGCCTCGTCACAATTGGATTGGAGCTGATCGATAACAGGATGAGCGGGATGATCGAGAAAATAAAACAACTGGTTATTAAGAAGGCCAGAAACGAAGCGGATGAAAACAAAACAAAACTTTCTGTTTATCTCTCACAGCATCTGCATCATGAATATACCTACCTCAGTAGTTTCTTTTCTTCCATAGAAGGGCGTACCATTGAAAACTATTATATCGAGCAGCGGATAGAAAAAGTTAAAGAGCTGCTGGTTTATAACGAAATGTCCTTGTCGGAAATATCCTTTGAGCTGGAATACAGCAGCGTTGCTCATCTTTCCAACCAGTTCAAAAAAATTACCGGGCTGACTCCCACTCATTTTAAAGAAGTAGGCGCTGCAAGGCGCAAAATGCTCGATCAGATCTAACCCAAAATTATGCAATCGTTCCCCAAGAGGATGTAATAATGATCTCCTGGTCTCCTTATACCTTTGTTCTATCAAATAATTAAAACAAAATTTATGAAATCAGGATCAGCATTGAGTCAGACAACTTCGAATGACAAGCAAAAATGTAGTAACCCGGGTTGTACCTGCGAAAATTGTAACTGTGGCGACAATTGTGCCTGTAAAAATTGTCGGAAATAATTCGCGTATTACTTTCACTGAATAAGCCACCCGCCTTCGGGTGGCTTATTTAAATCATTACCGCCGGACACTGACAGTATCAAAACCGAACAACCGGACGCTTAAACCTTAACCCAATCTTCTCGCCTCCAACCGGTTATAATCTTGGCACATCCTTCGCAGCCGCAAATGCATGCTTAAGAACTATATCCTCACGACACTCCGCAGCCTGCGGAACAAACCCACGTATAGTTTATTAAATATAGCCGGCCTGGCCCTCGGCATTGCCTGTGCCATGCTCATCTTTCTCTGGGTCGAGGACGAGCTCACCTGGGACCAAAAGGTGGCCGGTGGTAACCAGATTTACTGGACCCGCCTGAACATGCCCTACAATGGCACCATCACCAGCTTCGACGGCGTCCCCGGCCCCCTGGCGCCGGAAGCCATAAAGACCATCCCCGGCATCCGCTATGCCGTACGCCTCACCAGCCGCGAGCGGCGCCTCTTTACCATCGGCGATAAAGTGATCTATGAGAACGGCACCTTCGCCGACTCCAGCTATTTCGACATGCTGAAGATCCCCTTCCTGAAAGGCAGCCCTGTCGGCTGTCTGCGCCTTAAGCATTCCGTCGTTCTCACGGAATCCACCGCCCGCAAATTCTTCGGCGACACCGAATCCATCGGTAAGGTGCTTGTCATGAATAACAACATCAACTATACCGTCACCGGTATCGTAGCGGATTTTCCGAAGAACGTAACCCTCCAGTTCAACTGGCTTGCAGCGTTCGATGATTACCTTGACGAACAGGGGTGGCTCAAGACCTGGGGCAGTTTTGGCCGGCCGGCCATCCTGGAGCTCGAGCCCGGCGCCAAACCTGACGTCATAGCGCGGCAGCTCACGGCCCTCATCCGGCCCAGGGACATGGCCTATACTAAGGTCGACATGGCCCTCTGGCCGATGAAAGACTGGCATCTTTACAACAACTTCACCAACGGAAAGGAGGATGGCGGTGCGATAAAATTCGTAAAGCTCTTTTCGCTCATCGCCTCGATCATCCTGCTCATCGCATGCATCAACTTCATGAACCTCGCTACGGCCCGCGCAGGACAACGAGCAAGGGAGGTCGGCGTCCGAAAGACCCTTGGCGCGCTGAAGCGGTCACTCATCGGCCGGTTTATCTCCGAATCCCTGATGCTCTCTTTCCTTTCGGTGTTGCTGGCCGTACTTCTCGTTTATATTGCCCTGCCCGGGTTCAGCGACCTCGTGAAAAAGGAACTGTCTTTTGATCCACTGGCCCCGGCTCATTTCATTGGTCTGCTGGCGATCGGTATCGGCTGCGGCCTGCTCTCGGGCAGCTATCCGGCCTTCTATCTCTCCTCCTTTAATCCGGTCACCGTGCTGAAAGGATTGAAGATCCGGGCCAGAGGCAGCGTAGGTTTCATCCGCAAAGGGCTCGTCACCACCCAATTCGTCATTTCTGTTGCCCTTATCATCTGCACCATCATCATCTATCAGCAGGTGCAGCATGTCAAAGACCGGGATCTGGGTTTTGAACAGCAGAACCTGCTCTATCTCGACGTTCAGGGAAAAATGGCCGAGCACTATGAAGCCATCCGCGACCATTTGCAGGCCACCGGCGTCATCGAGCAGGTTGCCCTCAGCTTCAGCCCGCCTCTTTCCTGTTGGAGCGGAACGGACAACCAACATCTCATCTGGGAAGGCGACGACCTCAACAGCAAGGAATTCATCAACCGGGAAATCATTTCACCCGGCTATATCGCAACGATGGGACTGAAGGTAAAGGAAGGCCGTGACTTTTACCCCGACGCAAAAGTAGACAGCGGCTCGATCCTTATAAACGAGAACCTCGCCGCCCTCATGGGCAAGGCCGGCAAACCTGGCAATCGCGTCACCGTCTTCGATGGCCAGAACCACGTCCCCATGACCATCGTGGGCATCGTCAACAATTTTGTCTTTAATGATATGTATGGCAAACCCGCACCTATGTTCATGACCTGTAATCCAACGGATCTTCCATATTGTCATAGCATCGACATGCGGTTGAAATCCGGCGCCAGTCCCTCCGCTGCCATCGCAAAGATCACTGCCGTCATCAAGGCCGACAACCCCGGCTATCCCATCGAGGTCAAATTTGCCGACGATCAATACAACCAGCGCTTCACCGACGAGACCCGCATCGGCAAGCTCGCCGGTCTGTTTGCCGCCCTTGCCATTTTGATCAGCTGTCTCGGTCTCTTTGGCCTTGCCTCCTATACCGCAGAACGTCGCACAAAAGAGCTCGGCATCCGCAAGGTCCTCGGTGCCTCCGTCCATGGCCTCGTCGGTCTTCTCTCCCGCGAATTCCTCCAATTGGTGGTCCTCTCCTGTTTCATCGCCTTCCCCCTCGCGTGGTGGGTGATGAACAACTGGCTGGCTTCCTACGCCTACCGCACCGCCATCCACTGGTGGGTCTTCGCCGGCGCCGGCCTGGGCGCCCTCTTCATCGCGTTGCTCACCGTCTCTTTCCAGGCTCTCAAAACCGCCCTCGCCAACCCAGTTAAAACGTTACGATCAGAGTAACCGCTCACATTGGCTGGCCCTTCTAAGATCAGCCACGTCCTCACGCGTCTTCTGATCAGAGTAACCGCGAGTTCTAAGCTGTTCGGACAGTCCGTGTATCGAATCCGAACAGCCAATGATGGTGTAGAGAATATAAAATATTAACTATCAATCGGATATTGAAGCGGTATCTTATTTGTAGCTTCAGGTAAGACTGACTCTTAAAAGAAATTTATATGTTCAAAAGCTATTGGACCATGGCCTGGCGTACGCTGGCCCGTAATAAGATCTATACCTTTGTCAATGTCCTTGGATTGGCGCTGGGCATTTGTGCCTGTCTGGTCATCTGGGTCATCGTCCGCTACGAGTTCAGCTTTGACCGCAACCATCCGGACGGCAGCAGGATCTACCGGCTCAACTCCTATGAGCAGTTTATGAAGGGTGAACCGGAGCGCCTCTCGCCGTATGTATTTGTCGATCTGCCCGAGGCCGTACGGAATGAATTGCCGGGTGTGGAGACCGTGGCGCCCTTTCATATTTTGGATCATGACACGGCCACGGTGGTCGGCACGGGAAAGGAAAAAACCGATTACCCCGCATCCCCGATCGTCGCCGGCCCCGAGTATTTCAAGATCATGACCTACGACTGGCTCGCCGGGGATAAACAAACGGCGCTCGTCAATCCTTTCAGCGTGGTGCTCACGGAGAGCAGGGCCCGCAAATACTTTGGAACCGGCCCTCTCAACAACCTCATCGGCCGGGAGATCGTCTACCAGGACAGCCTGCATGTCCATGTCAGCGGGATCGTCCGCGACTGGTCGGAACATACGGACTTTCCCTACACCGACTTTATTTCCCTGTCGACAGTGGACCACAGCTTCCTGCTGCAAAGCCTGGGGCTCGATCCGTCGGAGTCTGGTAAAATCACACCCGTGGAGGCGGTGCTCCTGAAACTCGGGCCCAAAGCCGATCCGGAACATGTCGGGACCGTCTTATCGGCGTTGTACGAAAGAAAGGGCTATGTGAGATCCATCCGGCCACGCATCGAGCTGCAACCCCTGAGTGCCGTTCATTTTACTCCCTTGGGAGCTGATAACGGCATCAGTACCACGCAGAAGTCTGTCTTGTACGCGTTGCTCGGCATCACGTTGTTTATCCTGGTCTTAGCCATAATCAATTATGTCAACCTGGCCACGGCCCAGTCGCTGACGAGGGAAAAAGAGATCAGCATCCGTAAGGTGATGGGCAGCGGCAGGACCAACCTGATCGTGCAGCTGCTGACCGAGACTTTCCTGCTGACGGCGCTGGCCGGATTGATAGCCGTGCTGGTGGCTGGTCCGGTGCTGCATGTTTTTCAGCAATTCATCCCTTCGGGTTTGCGGTTCTCGCCGTTTGCTCCGGCCAATCTCCTGTTCCTGCTGGGGATCACGTCCCTGACTACCTTGCTGGCGGGTCTCTATCCGGCAAGGCTGTTGTCCGCTCATTCTCCCATACCGGCGCTGAAAGGCGCGGGCGCGCCGAGGGGCGGAGAGAAATGGTGGTTGCGTCGTGGGCTGATCGTGTTCCAGTTCACCATCTCCCTGCTCTTTATCATCGGCACGATGGTCATTGGCCGGCAGATCGGGTTCATGTTGCACAAGGATCTCGGGTTCCGGTCCGATGCCATTGTCACTTTCGGCACGAATGAGCGTAAGGACAGCGTCAGCAAGGCCCGGCTGCTGGAGGAAACGATCAGAAAGGTGGCCGGTGTTGCAGACGTGGCCCGGGAAAATATGCCGCCGATGGGTTCGGACAGGGGCATTTTTACGATCAGGTTAAGGGCAAAAAGCAAGGAGCGGCTGATCGTCGAGGCCATCATCGCCGACGAGCATTATATCCAGCTCTATGGGATCCGGTTACTGGAGGGAAGGAACCTGTTCCCAAGCGATACGCTTAAGGAAGTGGTGATCAATGAGAGCCTGTCAAAAGCCCTGGGCTTCCGGAGCCCGGAACAGGCCATTGGGAAGCAAATCTATACCTGGAACAAATACGTGCCGATCGTCGGGGTCGTGGCGGATTTTCATAAATACTCCTATCGCGCGCCCATCCAGCCCCTGCTGATCGCGGGCATCGCTTGCACCGACATTGCGGTAAGGCTCGATACCAGGGGAAGGTCGGCGGGAGAAGCCCGGGCCATCCTTGCGCGGATCGGGCGACAGTGGAATACCTTCTATCCACACCGTCCCTTCGAGTTCAGCTTTTTTGACGACGATATCGCGCAGCTCTATCAGCGGGAGCAGACCATGGAGTGGCTGATGGACATTGCGACGGGCATCACCTTATTGATCAGCTGTATCGGGCTCTTCGGGCTGACCCTGTTCACGACCGCAGGACGGACGCGGGAGATAGGCATCCGCAAGGTGATGGGGGCCCGGGTGACGGATATCCTAACGCTGTTGGGTAAGGACTTTGTCGTGCTGATGCTGATCGCGCTGGTGATCGCCTCGGCTGGCGGCTGGTATGGCATGCACTGGTGGTTGCAGGATTATGCTTATCGCGTGAGCATCGGGGCGGATGTGTTCCTGTTGGCAGGCGGCGCCTTACTGCTGGTGACGGTGCTGACGGTCGGGGCGCAGTCGTTAAAGGCGGCGCTGGTCAACCCGATAAAGAGCCTAAGAACAGAATGAGCAGTCCGCATTGCTGGCCCTTCTAAGATCGGTCGCACCCGGGTTCATATACCTTCCCGCGTGGCTGCTCTTCCAGGATCGACCGCTTGCGCGGCCTCTTGCCCTCTTGTACCGAATGACCTCTCCAATTTTTATTCGCTATAAATAATTGATTACGATTGATTTATGAGCTTAAGGTCGTTCATTTCAGATGGGAAGGTCATTTTCCCATCAGATGCCCAATCATTGCTTTGTTCGCGTATTGATTTTTGTGAATAAATTGCAAATACGTGAACAAATCAAACGAAATATACAGAAGCCGCATAAACAAGGTGATTGATTACGTCAATAACAATTTGAACAAATCCATTTCGCTGGAAGAGTTGGCTTCTGTAGCTTTTTTCTCCCCCTTTCACTTTCACCGGATCTTTGTTGCTGTTACAGGAGAAACGGTCAACAATTTTACAAATCGCATTCGTAATGAAAAAGCGGCACGGCTCCTGAAATTCTCAAAAAAATCAGTTTCAGAGATTTCAATGGAGTGTGGCTTTTCGTCCGGTTCAACGCTTTCCCGTTTGTTCAAACAATACTTTGAAATTTCGCCAAGTGAATACAGAAAGGGCGGTAAAATAAAAAATAGCAAGATTCGCAAAGAATTGTTTCCTGTTAGTCAATATCATTGCAGCTTGACGGAGGAAGAATTAAAGCATAAATTCCCGGTTGAAATAAGACAACTCCCGGAAAGAAGAATTGCCTATATAAGAGTGTTGGATTCTTTCAGGGAAGGCGTGGTATTGAATGCATTTGGAGATATGGTTAAATGGGCAAAAAAAATGAACTTGTTCCATTCGGAAACAATTTTTGGTATGTCAATGGACGACCCGGAGGTAACGCCAAAAGAAAAATACCGGTATGAAGTGTGTATTACCATTCCGAAAAAGTTTAATATTGATTCGGGTAATTTTATAGAAACAACGACATTGCCAAAATGTAAATACGCCGTTACGGCTGTATCCGGCGATTTTAACTTGGTTGTGGCCGCTACAAATTACCTCTTCGATAATTGGCTGATCAACAGCTCGTATGAATCCGAGCCTCAGCATGGGTTAGAGGTATTTTTAGACAAAGAGAATATTTGCAATTGGGATCACTTTGATCTGGAATTATGTATTCCGGTTAAAGCGCTAATAAAATATTAAGGAAGGCGAACAATTAATAAGAAATAAAAATGCATAGACAATGAAAAGAATGTCATTGACGGTAACACTGATTACTGCTTCGTTCCTGATGGGTTTCGCTTTTAAGACAATACTATCAAACAAAAAAAATACAAAAATGAAAAAAGTAACAGGAATCGGAGGTATTTTCTTCAAATGTAAAGACCCAAACGCAGTTAACGAATGGTATAAAACACATCTTGGGTTTAACACAACACCATATGGAACAAGCTTTGAATGGCGGGAGATGGACGACAGCACAAAAAAGGGACTTACCCAGTGGAATCCTTTTAAAGAAAGCACAAAATATTTTGAGCCTTCAGCAAAAGACTTTATGATAAATTATAGGGTTGCGGACTTAGAAGGTCTTGTAGAGCAGCTTAAAAATGAAGGCGTAACCATTGTAGATAAAATTGAGGATACCGACTATGGAAAATTTGTTCATATTTTAGACCTTGAAGGGAATAAAATTCAATTGTGGGAGCCTAAAGATTAGAAAACGCCTAAATCACTCCATCCAGAAGCCGCGAGAGCGGCTGATCCTAGAAGCGCCAGCCGTAGTGCGCTGATCATTCACTCCTTAAACTCCTTACCGGGTTGGCCGTCGCTGCGCGGATGGCCTGAAAACTGACTGTGAACAGTGCGATCACCACCGCCACGACCCCGGCCAGCACATAGATCCACCACGGCATCGAAGTACGATAAGCGAAATCCTGCAACCACCGATGCATGCCCAAGCCTGCCAATGGTGCGGCGATGAGGGTCGAGAGCCCTACCAGCAGGATGAATTCCCGCGACAGCAACGACACGAGTTGAGGGACGCCCGCACCCAGCACTTTGCGGATGCCGATCTCGCGGGTCCGCTGGGTGGCCGTGAATGCCGCCAAACCGAAAAGGCCCATACAGGAGATGAAGATGGCGATTCCCATGGCAATGTTCATGACCTGCGCCGTTTGCTGTTCCCGTTTGTAAAGCTGCTCCAGCGATTCGTCAAAGAACCGCGAATGGCAGATCTGATCGGGGTAGATTTTTTTGAAGATGGATTCCATCTTTGCCATCAGCGCTTTTACCTGACCGGCCGAGAAGGCGGCGCTGGATAATTTTACGCTCAGCAGGTGGCCTGCACCTGACTCTGTAGTGAAGAAGAAGGGCTTTATTTTCTCATGCAGATTTTGCGCATGGAAATCCCTGACGACGCCAACCACGGGACCCAATGTCCCGTCTAGGCCGCTCACCTGCTGACCAGCGGCGTCGGCCGGCTTTTTAAAACCCAACTCTCTTGCCGCCGTTTCATTGAGGATGTAAGCCCGGAATCCTGGTTGCACCGGAACGGAGCCAGGGTCACTCCCTTGCCGCGCCGTGTCCGTCCGATAAAAATTGCGGCCGGCAACAAGCATCAGTCCATAAACCGACATATAATTGGTGTCTATCATGTCCATGCCGACATCGATCGTCACGTCCGTTGCGCCTTTGTACTCAAGATTGGTCATGCCATGGCCGGCTGCCTCGGGACCGGCGGTGCTGAGACTTACCTGCCGCACACCCGAGAGTCTTTGGATCTCGCCTGCATATACGGCCTTAAGGTTTTGGGGCGCGCGCCAGGGAAGATCGATCATGACGATCGCATCCTTTTTAAAACCCAGGTCGGTGTTGAGCATATAATGGATCTGCCGGCCCACCATAATGGTGCCGATTATAAACAGCAGACTCACGGTAAACTGGAATACGATGAGGCCCTTGCGGAGCCAGCTTTTGGAATTGAGCTGCCGGACGCCCGACCCGCGGAGACTGATCACCGGCAGGAAGCTGGAAAGGGCCCGCGCGGGATACCAGCCGGCAAGCAGGCACGTGACCCCGATTGTAGCGCCTATAAAAAGCCAGGTATTGGGGTCGCTGTGGTTTAGCCGGACCCCTTGCGGGATAAAACCATGCAGGGCCGCAATGACAGGACCTGCCAGCAGGAGCGCGAGTGTCATGGCCGCCACAACGATGATACCCGTTTCGACGAGGAATTGCGAGACCAGGCCGCCGCGGCTGCTGCCCAGCACCTTCCGGACGCCGACCTCCTTTGCCCGCAGGATCGACTGCGCCGTGGACAGATTGATAAAGTTGATGGCCGCAATGACCAGGATGAACAGCGCGATGCCCACGAGTGCCACCAGGGTGGGTTTGTGTGCCCTTCGGCCATAGGTATCATTATACTCCGAATTAAAATGAATGTCCGCCAACGGCTGTAGCGTGAAGGCGACTTTGATCTCATCCGGGAGGTGTCTATGCCGTTGGTAGAAGTCGGGGAATTCCTTTTCTGCCTGCGCAACGGTGGTGCCCGGTGACAGCTTTACAAAGACGTTTACATCGTATAGCCACATGTTCCAGCCGGGTGTGCCCCGCTGGAGAAAGCTGTGCTCAATGGTATTGTAAGAGATCAGGTCTTTGAAGCCAAAGTCGCTGTTTGACGCCCAGTCTTTGACGATGCCGGTGACCGTAACCGTCAGCGAATCATAATAAACCAGGGATCGTCCGATCCAGTCGGCGGGTTGTCCGTGCTGAAAATAGAGCCTCGCCTCCGATTCGGTGAGCACGACGGAGAAAGGTTTCTGCAAGGCGCTGGCAGGATTGCCCGCCAACCATTGGTAGTGGAAGAAATCCATGTACGCCGAATCGGCATAGGTAATGTGCGCCTGTTCGTCCGGGCCGATACTGGGAATGACGCGGTCCGGCTTGCCGGGCTCCGGTACCAGCACACGGGGGGCGCCGGTAAACAGACCGGTGATGGCGCTGAAGCTTGTGGATTCCCGCCGCAAATCGGCGGCAAAAGGCGGCCACAGCCCCGGCCCGCCATGCTGCATACCGGTGGCTTCGGTGAATTGTACGATAACGCGATAGATGCGACCCGAGTCTTTGTGGAACTTGTCGTAACTGAGTTCGAAGGTGACATACAGGTAGATCACCAGACAGGAAAGGATGCCAAAGGTCAGGCCAAGGACGTTGATGGTTGTCGTCAGCTTATGCCAGCCGAGACGGCGCAGGGCAAAAAGCAGTTGTTGTTTTATCATGTGCAGGAGGATGTGCCGATACGCCGCCAAAAAGGGGCCGCTTTTAAAACAGGCTGATAACCTGTTGATTAATTATGACACTTACAGGCCAGGCTGTCCTTTTTCGATACAAACAGTGTCCGAATCCCTCACGCGAACACTTCAAATCCTTGGAGACTGATATTGTTACTCTTAAGGATGGAAATTCAATGACCGGTATGTGATTTGAAATATAAGTATCTCCAATTCGTATCCATCACAGCGTCTACATAGGTTTCTTGTATATCACCAAATGCCAAAAGATCAGACCTTTCCTTATGAAAACTGGCCAATACGTGAGTATAAGAATCGTTGTACGTATCACATTTCATTTGTGTTGATTCTTTCAGAACGAATTGGATTTCGCCCGATTGCGAGAGATACAGTTGATCTTTCCATTTTCCTTTTAGAGGAGTGAGTAGTGCACTATATTTTGCTGAGTCGAGTTGATAAAGGTAATAGCTATTGGTGCCCAGCCAGAAAGCTCTGCTGCTAGCTGTTGTAAGATTTTCTTGTTGTTTCCGGATCTTAGAAGAGTCCTGCACCATAATATTTGCCAGCCGCTTAAAATTTTGTAGATCCAGGGAATTAAGGATAACCCGTCTATTGGCTTGGGACATGTCAATCGCATCCTCTGGGCATTGGCATCCCGACGAGCAAAGAGCCGCTCCCAGGATGAGAACAAACACCGGTTTAATCATAAGATAAAAATTGGGTTACTCATATTACTTTATCGAAAGTTACACCGTCGACCCGGCAGGCTTTAAAATAATGAGCGTCACATTGATCGCATCGATTATTTTTCTCATTTTAGTTGGTTTAAATCAATGGTCAATTTTCATTTTTTCAAACTTCAGACGTTGTAAAATACAAAATTAAAAACTGAATGCTGGAAGAAGTACAAGGGTATAAACTTCTTTTCTGCCGGGCCCACTGGGGATTAAAATTTGAGGTATAGTCATTTGATTACCGGCAGCTCGATATCCCGCCCAATTCTTTAAACCGTTTAGTTTGACGGTGAATGTAGAGGCAATAAGTGAGGTTATCCAAAAGCCTTGACTTTTTGAAGGGAGAGGATTATCTCGCCCGCTCCCCCGGTGCTCGATGATCCGCAGGGTGGTGGGCTTCAGTAATTGCATTGATATTTCAGGCGGCCTATGGAGCTTCGGCCAGCAACACCGTTGCTGCCCTCGCTCGCAGCCTTGCGGCTGCCTTCGTTTTTTGTTTTCCGCATCTGGTCCGAGCAAGCTCTTCCCATTTGCTCCAAACAAAAAACCCGCAACAAAACTGCGGGTTAGGCGCATTCAAGATGGGGGAAATAGACCTTTTTCTGATCGTCCTCAATTCGCCGTTGAACCTGGCTCAAAGCCTGGATAATTTAATACGCCAAAACTTCTCCCATGACAAAGAGGATTTTTCGGGAAGCTTTTGTTGGCAGGGAAATCCAGTTCCCAAGTGGTTACTTGATATCTGGATCGACAGAACGAGCCTCCAGCCGTTTTATAGTTGCCGCTTTAAAATAATATTTGTTGAACAAATGGGTAGACAGAAAGCCTGATACCCAGATGATCATACCGGTTGAGAAGGAATGAAAGTGCTGTCCAAGAAAAGCGGCGATAAACAAAAAAGCTACTCCAAGCAGGATATAGTATTGGGCCTGCCTGACCTTTAAGACGAAGCCCTTCTTTTTATAATCTCTTATCAGCAGCGCACTCATCAAACGGAATATACCAAGTGAGAAAAGCCCAATTTTTTCCCAAAAAAATATATCCTCACAAATGTCTCCGGTAATGATCCTGGACTTCCGGGCCTGCACTTTTTCTATTTCTTTCACTTCCTGTTTTGAAAGTCCCCGTTTTTTTATTTCCTGGTAGGCTACCCTAACGATTTTTTCAGTATATAACTGCTTATTATTGACTACAAGAAATAGCTGCTCATTTGACAGAGTTTCACATTGCTGTTGAATTTCTTCAATTTTCATGGTATAGGGGAATACCTATTTTAAGGGTTTTCGCAGTTAAATATATAAAAAAAGGAAGTAGCGACAATTCTAAGAAGGAAGCCATGTCTCTCGGGGGACTCCCGAAGCACCTCCGGGGAACCTCTTCTAGAAACTCTTTTAAGAGTGGTTAATATTCCGTCAATTTCGGTCGCGTCATAATAGATTAGTCCACCGATTCCGGTATATGGCAGTTTGCCATTGTTCCGAAGAGACTGTAGTATTCCTCCCGATATATTTAGCATTTTACTTACTTCATAGGCCTTGAGTCGGCGTTTTGCCGGCTTACCTTCAGTGTGAGCATCCTTTTCGATCTGCGGAGGGAGAGGATTATCTCCGCCCGCTCCCGCGGTACTCGATGATCCGCAGGGTGGGGGCTTCAGTTCGAATCGATGTCAGTTCGCGGCGCTCACTCTCATTCTTGTTTTTGCGCTTTACCCGGGCAAGCCCGGTTCCGCTCCAAAACAAGAATGCCCCGCCATAGGCGGGGACATCAATTCGAACTGGCGGAGGGAGAGGGATTCGAACCCCCGGAGGCTTTCACCTCAACAGTTTTCAAGACTGCCGCAATCGACCGCTCTGCCATCCCTCCGGGCGCAAAATTAGGCTCTCTGGCTAAACGACCAAATATTTTTGACCGACCCTTCGTAACTTCGTGGAAATTTGTGGATTGACTCATTTAAAGGCCGTATATAAATACTTCTGGAAATACCGCTGGCGCTTCTGCTTCGGGATCATCTTCGTCATCCTTTCCAACTACTTCCGTATCCTCTCTCCGCAGGTGACCGGCTATGTGATCAACTCCGTCGAGAAAGAGCTCCGGGACAGCATGACCCGACGCACAAATTCCGATGCGACCGGAACTCGCGGGAGCACCACCGACCAGACCACATCTCGCCGGGCCGCCACCGACCTGACTCCTCCCGTAACCAGACAACAAGCTTCTCCTGGCCAAATGACTACAGGTCCTGTGCAGCAAGATTCACTCGCCGCCACCCAGCCGACCATCCCCGGGCATACCGAGCAGTCTGCGGGGCATACCCAACAATCCGCAGCACATAGCGAGCAGTCTGTCGCACATACCGACCAATCCTCAACACATACCGACCAATCCTCAGCACATAACGAGCCATCCGCAGCGCATAACGAGCCATCCTCAGCACATACCGACCAATCCGCCCGCCAATCCCTCCAGGATAAAAAAGACACCGCCAACTACGACATCCTCGTCAGAAAGTTCATCCGCACCATGGACATCGCCCATACCTCCTTTGGCTCCAAAGTCGTCATCTGCGGCATCACCCTGCTCCTGCTGGCCCTCGTCAGCGGCTTCTTCCTGTTCCTCATGCGGCAGACCATCATCGTCATGAGCCGCCATATCGAATTCGACCAGAAGAACGAGATCTACGCCCACTACCAGCAGCTCGATACCAACTTTTACAAGACCCACAGCACCGGCGACCTCATGAGCCGAATGGCCGAAGACGTAAGCCGCGTCCGCATGTTCACCGGCCCGGCCATCATGTACCTCGCCAACCTGCTCGTCACCATCGGTTTCAGCCTGTTCTTCATGCTCCGCAAAGACGCCCTCCTGACCCTCTATGTCCTGACGCCCCTGCCCATCCTCGCGATCACCATCTATTATGTCAACACCATCATCCACAAACGGAGCGAACATATCCAGGCCCTGCTCAGCAACCTCACCACCAACGCCCAGGAATCCTACAGCGGCATCCGCGTGATCAAATCATTCGTCCAGGAACGCGCCATGCTCCGCTTCTTCGAGAACAACAGCGAAGACTACCGCAAGAATGCCGTCAGCCTCGCAAAGGTCGAATCCATCTATTTCCCTTCCATGGGCCTCATGATCGGATTAAGCACCCTGCTCACCATCATGATCGGCGGATTCTACGTGATCTACGGCAAACACAACACCGACATCGGCACCATCACCGAATTCGTGATCTATATTACCATGCTCACCTTCCCGGTCAGCGCCATCGGCTGGGTGGCCAGTATCATCCAGCGCGCCTCCGCCTCGCAGAAAAGGCTCAACGAATTCCTCGACACGGAACCGAAGATCCAGAACCCGCCAAACCCTTCCCGGCAGACCCTTCTGGGAAATATCTCCTTCGAGAACATCGACTTCACCTATCCCAATACGGGAATCCACGCGCTGAAGAACTTCACCCTCGAAATAAAAAAAGGGGAGAAGATCGTCATTATCGGCCGCACCGGCAGCGGCAAGACCACCATCGCCCAACTGCTGCTGCGTATGTACGATCCCGATCAGGGCAGGATCCTCATGGATGGCGCCGATCTCCGCCACCTCGACCTGCACGCGCTTCGCCGCCAGATCAGCTATACGCCTCAGGATGTATTTCTCTTCAGCGACACCGTTTCCGGGAATATCCAGTTCGGTCTCGACCAGCCGGATGAGGATCGCGTCCGGCTTGCCGCCCGCTACGCCAGCGTAGACAAGGAGATCGATGGCTTCCAGGACCGTTATAAGACCATGATCGGGGAGAGAGGCGTCACCCTCAGCGGTGGACAGAAACAGCGGATCTCCATTGCCAGAGGGCTTATCAAAGACCCCGAGATCGTCGTTTTCGACGACTGCCTCAGTGCTGTAGATGCTAAGACTGAGAAGGAAATACTTGCTAATTTATATCAATATCTGCAGCAGAAGACGGCCGTCATCATCACCCACCGCATCTTCTCCCTCCTCGACTTCGACAGGATCGTTGTCCTCGAAGAAGGCCGGATCGTGGAGACCGGCACCCATCCGGAACTGCTTGCGCTCAACGGCTATTATGCCTACCTCTACGAGCAACAGCAGCAGGAAAAGGAAATTAGTTCCAGTTAGTGGCTACAAATCTCCATGCAAATTTTGTCAATTCGAAAACAGTACTATATTTGTAGCGAGTTGAAAATGGTATTTGTTCAAACGTAAAAAACTATAATTGTGGCGTACGAAAACAACGAGAAAAGGATGGAAAGCGTTTACAGTAAGCGCATCAGGGCCGGCAAACGCAGGACCTATTTCTTTGATGTGAGGGCAACGCGTAGTAACGATTACTATCTTACTATCACGGAAAGCCGTAAGAAATTCAATGAGGACGGCTATGACAGACACAAGATCTTCCTCTACAAAGAGGATTTCAACAAGTTCCTCAAGGCGCTGACGGAAGCCGTCGACTACGTAAAGACCGAGCTGATGCCGGATTTCGATTTCGACGCGTACAACCATGACACCCCCGAAGGCGAAGGCAACAACGGTTCCGATGGCCAGTATGCTGCGCCATCCTATTCGGCAGCTCCGGTTGCAACGGCATCCTCATCCATTTCCGATGAGCTGGATGAAGAACCGGCCAGCAGACCCGAACCGTCTCCGGTACACATCCCCGCCGCTACCAGCACGCATACTCCAAGCGCCACCGGCGAAGAAGTAGACAAATGGTAAGCACGGCCCCATCATACTGACAAACCCCGGAATTCCGGGGTTTTTTTATGCGGCATCATTCATCCTTCTGCCTTCTTTGGCGATCTTCTTTGGCGATTATTATCCGATAAATGCCGCCGCCCTTCTTGTCGTATACCCCCAGTAAAAATGTGCGAAGAACGCAGGTGGCACATCGCCGCCGCCCTGCCCCCTCAGCGCAGCCGCACGGACCACCAGCTCCGCAAACCCTTCCCAGGTACTGTCGGCCTGCCTGTCGCCATCGGCGCTGATCAGCAGCTTGCCCCCGCACCAGGCCGGATCGATCCCCATGGCGCCATTCGGCACCGACACCGCTGCCAGGTTGTTCCCCAGCGCCTCTACCAGCTTCGTCTTGATCCCTCCGCCGGTGATCACCGGGTTCAGAAAAACATCCGATCCCCTGAAATACACATCGATATCATCCACATAACCGGCAAAGAATACATTGGGATACCCGCCCCCGCTGATCGCTTCGGGTATATCTCTCCCACAGATCAGGATCTTATATGGAAAACCGGTCTTCTTCCGCAGAATGGGATTGATCCGCTTCAGGATATATTCCAGCGCCTCGAGGTTGGGCTGGTAATTGAAGGCTCCATTAAAGAACAGGATGGTCTCTTCCTTCCCGATCCCATATTTCTCCCGCAGCCACTTCCGGCTGGCCTCCATTTCGGCCGGTGAAGGGATCGTTTCTTTCTCGAACCCATAGGTCATGACGATACAACGCGCCGGATTCAGCCTCCACTTGTCCAGGGCATACTGCATGTCCTCCTCCTGTATGAAAAAGTTATAGTTGGCCCTCCGGTGTACCCAGCGCTCGTACATCCATAAGATCCGCCACCACCACTTGCCAAAGGTCTTCCAGCGCAGCCCTTCCAGGTTATGCGAATGAACGACCAGCTTTACCCCGCAGACCCACTTCAGCAGCACGCCAAGCCAGCCATAATAAGGGTGTTCGAGGATGAGATGGGTAGCTCCGCGCTCCCGGATGATCCGGCGCAGACGGAACAGATAAAAGAAATTGATATACCGCAGGGTCGAGTTGGAAAGGATATTCAGTACCTCATAGCCTTCGGCGAAGGAGGGGTCGTTCTTCTCCGTCGTAACACATACCACAGGCTGCCACCGGGAGAAGTATTTATAGAAAAGGGCTATTCCCCTCTGGCCGCCCACTTTGGCGGGCAGAAAAGGGTAGGAGACGAGGCTGATGACGGTGCCCATATTAAGCGGGCTTGCTTATTTTCGGCTGATCCCTTTTCCTCCATTCCACGATAATCGCCGCAATCAGCGCCAGCCACACGAGGGCCGAAGACCAGACTGTAATGCTGTTGCCCATCTGGTAGGAATGCGGTTCAAACCGGAATTCGATCGTGTGTTCTCCCGCCGGTACCGGCATCCCGCGCAGCAGGTAATCCACCCGCAGATAATCGGTCTTCTGCCCGTCGATAAAGGCATTCCAGCCGTTCTCATAATACACCTCGCTGAAGACGGCGAACTGATTGGTCTTCGAAGAAAATTTATAGGAGATCTTGTCCAGCAGGTTATCGGTCAGATGGATGGATGCGCTGCTGTCCGGCACGGGCCCGGATTTTACCAACGCCTTGTATTTCTCCTGCACGATCACCGTATCTCGGGTATTGATGCTGTCCAGCGCCTTCATCTCGGCGTCACCGTCTTTGACATAATAGATCGACTTCACCAGCCAGCAGGCTCCGTATGCGCCGGGGTTCAGACGCGCCGCGGGTTGCCGGGTCGTGGGGTCCTCCTGGATAAAATATTTTGCGTTCAGCATATCGTACACCCGCAGATTGCCCTTGCTGAGCTGGTTCTGGATAATATCCTGATAAAGGCCAAGCTTGGCCGGGCTGTAACCGCCGATGGAATTGTGGTTGTAAGAGGTGCGGGCCGACTGCTCCGACAGCTGGAACGGATCTCCGGTCTGATCGAATACCCGGAAATTCTTTTCCGGATCGTTCTTGATCTGCAGGTCCACGGCCGTTGGGGCCAGGCGGGCTTCGAAGTCGGCCGGGTCCACAAAATTATCCTCGCTCAGATAGCGCAGACCGACGGATAACAGATCCCAGGTACTGAGTATGATCAGCCCTCCCAGCAACACTTCCCGCTGTCTGAATTTATCTTTCAGGTATAGACCGAGCAACAACACTGCCGCTGCGATCAATAAAATGCTTCTCAGAAGATCCGCCCCTAAAATAGATTGCCGGTCCGCATGCAGGGCCTTGAGCAGCGATTCGCTTATTCCCGACGCCTGCGCCTGCATCTCCGGGGTAGGTTGCTGTCCTTTGGATAAACCCCGCAGGGCTCCCTGCGTAAAACCATCCTTGAATTGCTTGTCCCTGCTTCCTCCGCTGTAGTCCGCCATAAAATAATAGCCCGTCAGCAGGAGCAGCAGTCCACCGGTGATCAACACCGCCGTCTTGAATTTTTTCCAGTTTGCCTCCCGCGTTTCCCCGCCAAAAAACAGCTGCTGCAATCCCAGCGCTCCCAGCAACGGGAATGCGAACTGCGGCATGATCAGCGCAATGGTGGGTGACCGGAATTTATTATAGAAAGGCAGATGATCGAACAGAAAATTATTGAGCGAGGGGAAATTCTTGCCCCAGGCCAGCAGAATGCCCAGCACGGCAACGCTCACCAGCCACCATTTTTGCCATCCTTTCAGATAAACGATCCCCAGGATCCCCAGCAGACAAACGATGGCGCCCAGATACACGGGTCCCGAAGTTCCCTGATCCTGCGCTCCCCAGTAAATACTTTGGTTGGCATATTGCAAGGCCTGGTCCAGTGGCATTCCAAAGGTCTCCGTCAGTTTCTCGGCCACCTTCGAATCGTCTCCGACCTCTTTCCCGGCATTACCGCCGCCCGCAGCCCGTGGCGCCAGCAGCGAAAACGTCTCGGGGATCCCATAGCTCCAGGTAAAGGCATAATCCCTGTTCAGCCCTCCGTTCTCTCCCAGCTTGTTGTCCGGATGGCTCAGCTCGGTCCGGCCTCCGCGCATCGTTTCCTTTGCAAATTCCTGAACAGGTACGATAAGCACGGCCATCGTGGCAAAGCCGACCCCGCCCGCGATAGCGGCTATCCCTATGCCCATCAAAAAACTTTTGATCTGTTGTTGCTTCCAGCTGTAGATCCCATGGCAGATGGTGAGCAGCCCGGCACTCAGCAAAGTGTAATAAACGACCTGGAAATGCTGGGTATTTGCCTGGAAGGAGCAAAAGATAGCCAGCAGCACGGCTCCCCAGAGATAATTGCGGCGGTAGATCAACAGCAGGGCCGCGATCACACCTGGTGCATAGCCGATGGCCAGCATCTTGGTCTCATGGCCAACCATGACGATGATCGGATCGTATGTCGACCAGGCATAGGCCAGGGCCGACAGAACCCCGATCCAGGGATTGACGCCCATCACCATGGCCAGAAAATAAAAGGTTACGCAGGCCAGCAGAAAGAAGCTGATGGGCTTGGGCATGCCAAGGGTGAGGATACGGCTCAGCCAGCCGGGAACGATATTAGGCTTTGCTTCGATGGCGATATTGTAGGTAGGCATCCCCGAGAACGTGCTTTCCGTCCAGAGAGGATAGTGACCATATTTTTCTTTGAATTCGGCGGATTGTTGGAACATGCCTTTATAGCCCAGCATATCGACCTGCGACACGATCTTGTGCTCCAGGGCAGGCTTGCAATACACCACGGCTACGATCCAGAATATCAGTACGGCAATGGCATGCGGCAGCGCTTTTTTTAACAAAGACGGATTCATAGATATTAATGTAATTATTCCCGGCAAAATAATGGTATTTTGCCCAGAAATAAGGATTTTTAGATAAATATGAGCGCATTTCGATTCCTCTCCCGGGTGGCATTTATCTGCAATATTTGCTTCCTGCTTACTTCATTCGCTCAATGGGTGCCGCATCTGCCGGAGGGCCCGCTGATATCCCTCATTATTCTGATGGGATACGTGCTGGGTATCCTGGTGAATATTATCATCAATGCCTGGCTGCTCATCCTGCTGATCGCCCGCAAGCCGCGCGAGAGCCTCGGCCCGAAGTGGGTGCTGATCGTAAATTTCATTTTTTTCCTCTACCAGACAGGGCTCATCTTAACACACATACTGCTATGATACAAGGAATGCTCCGGGACCGGCCGACAAAGTTGTTTATATTTTTTACGGCTTTCTTCGTGGCTAACGCCCTCATTGCGGAATGTATTGGCGGCAAGATCTTTTCACTTGAGAAATTGTTTGGGTTCCATCCGCTTCATTTTTCACTCTTCGGAGAAAAAGGCCTCTCTCTCAGCCTCACCTGCGGGGTCCTGCTCTGGCCGCTGGAATTCGTCATGACGGACATTGTCAATGAATATTACGGCCCCAAAGCCGTACGCCGCATCTCCTATATCGCGGTAGCGCTGATCTCCTATGCTTTTCTGATGTTCTATGCGGCTATCCATATCCCCCCTGCTGATTTCTGGATCGGCACAAAGACAGGCAGCAATATCCCCAACATGCAGGACGCATTCAACGGTATCTTCGGTCAGGGCATGTGGATCATCCTCGGCAGCCTTACGGCCTTCCTCGTCAGCCAGATCGTGGACGTGACGATCTTCCACCGTATCAAGGCGGTCACCGGTGAAAAATGGGTCTGGCTGAGAGCCACCGGCTCGACCGTCGTGTCCCAGCTTGTGGATAGTTTTGTCGTGTTGTATATCGCCTTCCGGCTGGGGAATAACTGGAGCTGGCAACAGGTGATTGCCATCTGCCTCGTCAATTATGCCTATAAGTTTACCATGGCCATCGTGCTCACCCCGCTGATCTATCTGGTGGAGCACCGCATCGAAAAATATCTGGGTCATGAGACCACGCAGAAGATGAAACGCTCCGCCATGGGACTGACAAACGATTAGCCGCATACGGCCGCTTCAACCATCCGCATTCGTCATCCGGCACCCCGACCTCAGCACCGGCTTCCGTCTACAGCGGCAGCTCCATCACATAGTCATTCATGAAATAGTTGTTCCCGATATCGATATCCTCTTCCCGGATAACGGAAAATCCCATTTTCTCGTAGAATTGTTTCGCCTTGTTATACCGGTTGACATTCAGCTGCAACAGCTTCGCACCCTGCGGCACGATATCCCCGGTGATGAATTCCAGCATGGCCTTGCCCAGCCCCTTGCCCTGCCGTCCGGGCAATACATACAGCTTATGCAGCTTGTAGACGGACAGCTCATCGGAGGGAGACCAGGACGCAAAGCCTATGGACTCCTCTTCCTGCTCGAGGATGAGAAATTTGTGCGTACGCATCTGTTGCCGCAGGGAAGGAGGACTGTAGAATCGGTTCAGCATATATCGCAGCTGTTCCGCGGAAATAAAATCGCCATAGGTCAGCGGCCAGATCTGCTGGGCAAGGAAGCCGATGGTATTGATATCGTCCTGGTCGGCAAAACGTATTGAAAGTTCGGGGTCCATAATATTCGTTATGCAAAATTAGTGCTTTGTCATCATTCTTCCTCGTCCTCCTCTTGCCGGTGCATCCGGATTGCGCGCATGGCCAGCCTCACGGCGATATAAAAAGTGGCAAAGGAGCCGAAGGATAACAGTCCCGTCGACACATATCTTGTCGCCTCCCGGCTTTGTTGCAGAAAAAGGAAGAAGTCGAAGCTGCCATGAAAAAGCACCGCGATCAGCAAGCCCTTTGCCATCAGCCACATCCTGCTCCCAGGCCCGGATTTGGCCAGCCCGAGGTTATAGCCCATCAGCACCGCAAAGGAAGCATGCGCCGGCACCGATAAAAAAAACCGCGCCAGCCCCGTTCCATACCCGAACTGCCACACATACTCGATGTTCTCGATGGTCGCAAACCCCATCCCCGTCATCACCCCGTAGACGATGCCATCGAAAGGACCGGCAAAGCTTTTTTTAGGGAAGGCATAGCAGCGCAGCACCAGCCATTTTGAACCTTCTTCGGTCAGCGCCACTACTCCGAAAGCATACCAGGCATATGATAATATAGAGGGAGAATAATGATCGTTCCGGACATCCTCCGACAACATCTGTACCGCGAAGGGCGGCAGCGTGGCTGCCATGCCCAGCAGGAAACAAGCGACAAGTGACCCCATCGGCGCCTTGCCATATTTGTTAAGGGAATAGATGAACAGACAGATGGCGATCCCCGGTGCAATGGCTAACGCGACTGATAACATGCCCTAAAAATAAAGGATTGTTTCCAACAAATCTCCCGCCTTTACGGTTTCCCCGCCACCGGATGCTCGGTGACATAGAGATAGGCTGCGCCATCGCTGAAATACTGTATGCCGGCCAGCTTTTTATACTTGCCGATAACATCCAGGCTCAGCAGGTCGGGATTAATGGCATCGTCAAACCAGATCACATAAAAATGATCTTCGGCCAGGAATTCTCTTACATCGGTGGGGAAATCTTTGTGGGGGATCATATCGGCATGGACGCCAGTAAAGAACCAGATCCCTTCCGTGGCATTGGAGTACAGCGTCGATCCCAGATGCAATTTTGCTTTGTTCTCCTGTACAAAACGGATCGTCTCCGAATTACGCCAGCTGTCTTCCGTATATCCGGGTATGCCGGCCGACCGGATCCCGTCCCAGGCCTCATAATCATCCATCAGCTGCCCCGTCTGGAATACGATCGCGGCAAGCGCTACGGCAAGAATGGCCCCGATACGTTTGACGGAAGGCCAGGCCGCCGTCCAGACCGGGATCCAGCAGGTGCTTCCCCAGAGCCAGGGGATGAACAGGGGAGACAGCAGCCGGCTGTCCAGCGGCTGAAATCTCGAAAAGGTGGCGGAGGAAAGTATAAATACGGCGTAGACGATAAAATAAGTAGTGGCGATATTTTCGTAGGAGAAGAACCGTTCCCTCCTGATAAGCCTCACGACAAACGCGATCATGAACGCAAGGATAAGGAATGATCCCAGCGCCCCGGCCAGTGAATAATGGTTATTGAAGAATGGAAGCCAGTTGCAGAATACTACCCCCAGATCGTGCAGATTGCTGGCAAAGCTGGTCGTCCCCTTTTCGCGGAACCCGGTAAGCGTGCCCGTGACGAGCTGATTCCGGTACAGGTTCACCGCAAGCAGAATTGTGGAGGTCAGCCCGAACAACAGGATATGCTGGATCCTCTTTCGTGGCCTGAGAGCGGGATCGCATAACAGTAACAGGCCTCCCGTGCCGATAAACGTTACACCGGCATAGCGTGTGACGCAGGCCAGCCCGGCGATCAGCCCCATCAGCAGCAAGGCGCTCGTCGAATGGTAAAGGAAATAGCGGCGGGAGAAAAGTACAAACAACAGGAACAGCAGGATAAAGAGCGTCTCCGACCAGATCATCGAATAGACTTCCAGCAGACAGGGGCTGAAGACCAGACAGCTCAGCAGGATCCATTTATACCATTTCGACCGGAAGGAAAAACTTTCCATCAGCCACCCACAGAGCCAGATCACAACGGCAAAAAGCAATCCGTTCAGCACTGCTCCGAAATACATCACGTTACGTCCGGTGAGGAACATCACCGCACTGAGGAAAATGGGGTAGCCGGCAGGGAAATCCATCATCGCCTCCTTATTGAAGTCGGTGATCGATCCATGGTCATGGATATTGGCCGCCACGCTGATATAGGTGACGGAATCGGGAGATACGCCGATCCCGCTATGACGGGTAAACGCATAGATGATCAGAAATCCTGCCAGGGCCGCTATGAGTGAATCATAGTTCCGCAGGGGTAAGAAAGATCGGATGGGTCGCTTCATTGGATAAGTAAAAATAATGCTCTTTCGCCACTTTCGAACTTATCCGTAATTTCAGATTCTATAAAGCGACCGTTCATGATTGTATTTCGCCTGCCTCTATGGATCCCCGCGATACTGCTGACCACCGGCTTGTCTGCCCAGCAATTCGGGGGCAATCCCCCCTCGCTGAAATGGAGACAGATCAATACCGGTATAGCCCGCGTCATTTTCCCCTCCGGTCTGGACTCACAGGCGCAACAGGTCGCGGCGATCGTCCACCGGCTGAATGGCGCCACCCTGCCGACTATCGGACAACAGCACAGAAAGATCGATATCGTATTTCAGAACCAGACGATCATCCCCAACGGCTATGTCGGGCTGGCGCCTTTCCGCAGCGAATTCCAGCTCACACCGGATCAGAACAGCTTTGAGCTGGGCAGCCTGCCCTGGCAGAAGATGCTGGCGATCCATGAATACCGGCACGTCCAGCAATATAATAACTATCGTCTCGGCCTGTCGAAGGCCATGTACTATCTGTTCGGCGAAGGAGGTCAGGCATTGGCCAACAGCCTAGCGATACCCAACTGGTTCTGGGAAGGGGATGCGGTTTATCAGGAGACCCTCGTGAGTGACCAGGGCCGGGGACGGCTTCCGTATTTCTTTAACGGCTACCGCTCTCTCTGGGCCGGTGACAAGAACTACTCCTGGATGAAACTGAGGAATGGCTCCCTCCGGGATTATACCCCCGATCATTACCCGCTGGGCTTTATGATGGTGGCATACGGACGCGAAAAATACGGCGATGAATTCTGGAGAAAGGTGACGCTCGATGCGGCCGCCTTCAAAGGGCCCTTCTATCCCCTTCAGACAGCCGTTGAAAAATATGCCGGGATCCCTTTCCGTCAATTCCGCCGGGATGCCCTGGATTATTTCAGGAACAAGACGCCTGCGGGCGCCGACGAATATGCCCGGGCTCACAAACATTTTGCAGGCAGCGAAGAATTTCCCCAGCTCACGGGCGGGGACAGCCTCCTTTTTATAAGCAGCAGCTACCGGCGCATACCCGCCTTCGTGATAAAAGACGGGCAAGAGCAAAAGGAGACCAGCATCCGGACCCGCGCTATTTCACTGGATAATTATTTCTCTTTCCGGAATGGCAGGCTGGTCTATGCGGCGTATGAGACCGATCCACGCTGGAGCTGGAGGGACTACAGCGTGCTCAGGGTGCTGGATCTCTCCACGGGAAAAGAGCGGCGCATCACCAGCCGGTCCCGTTATTTTTCACCGGATATCTCCGCGGATGGCCTGCACGTCGTGGCCGTGCAGGAGGCCGTGGATGGCTCCTGTGAGCTGCATATCCTCGACAGCCGCAACGGGTCGGTGGAAAAACGAATACCCAATAAGGAGGGGCTTTTCTATACCTACCCCAAATTCTATAATGAGCGGCAGATCGTATCTGCCGTGCGCAACACAAAAGGACAGATGGCGCTGGCCCTGCTGAACGCCAGCGACGGCTCCGCGGATTTCCTGACACCCTTCAGCTATAACGTGATCGGCTTCCCATCCGTAAGCCACGACACGATCTGGTTCACCGCCTCCCGCAATGGCCGCGATGAGGCCTTTGCCGCCGCAGGTGGCCACATCTTCCGTGTCCATGTCCCGCAGACATCGGCTCAGGCTCCATCCATCCAAGCCGCATCGGTTCAAGATTCGTCGGGCACGGGCGCTCTCCATTCTCCGGCAGCCCTCTTCCCCCCGGGCGCCGGCGTCTACGAATTTCAGTCCGCCGCCGGAAAATATACCTGGACTTCCTTCAGCTCGGTAGGCTACCGGATGTCGGTATACGACGCGGGCAATACCCGGCTGGAGCTGATTCCTGACGCCATGTGGGCCGAGCTCCCCGCCACGCAGGGCCTTGGCTCGCTGGAGAAAGGGCCGGCGCACCTGCTCGATACCATCGCTGCGGGGTCCTTTCCCGTAAATAAATACCCTGTATCGTTCCGGCTGCTCAACTTCCACAGCTGGAGGCCTTATATCAACGATCCCGATTACCAGTTCTCCATCGTGAGCGAGAACATTCTGAATACCCTGCAATCCGAAGTGTATGTGGACTACAACCGGAATGAGAAATATAAACAGGTAGGCATCGACGCTACCTATGGCGCCCTGTATCCCTGGATAGATGCAGGATTGGATTATGTTTTCGGCCGCAATTCCCTCACCCGTATCGGGAAGGCTTACTGGAACGAGGTCAACGCCTACGCCGGGGCCAGTATTCCGCTGAACTTTACCAGGGGCCGCAGCCATACCGGCCTGCAGTTCGGTTCCGATGCCGTTTACGAGCGGCGGTATTTTACGGGAGCGCTGAAAGATTCATTCGACAACCGCGCCTTTACCTATCTGCGGAACTACCTCAGCTTTACGCACCAGATCCAGCAGACACAGCAGCAGATCTTTCCCCGTTTCGCACAATCGCTCTATCTGGGCTATAACAGATCGGTGAGTGGACCGCTTGGAGAACAGTTCCTGGCCTCTGGCTATCTCTATCTGCCGGGCCTTGCATTGACCAACAGCCTCGTGCTGGGCGCTGCCTGGCAGCAGCGGGATGCCTTGAATCAGGGCGGCTTCTCCAACGGATTTCCTTTTTCCCGCGGTTATTCGGCGGAGAATTATTACAAAATGTGGCGCCTCACGGCTAATTATCATCTCCCCCTGGCTTATCCGGACTGGGGTATAGGGAATATCGTGTATTTCCTCCGCATCCGCACCGCCCTGTTCTATGATCACATGCATGCGCAGGATTTCGGCCGTCGTGGAAATCTTCTCGATGTACCCTTCCGCAGCTACGGGACAGAGATCTATTTCGACACGAAATGGTGGAACCAACTGCCCATCAGTTTTGGTATCCGCTACAGCCACCTCATGGACCCCGACTCCGAAGGCCGCGGCCCCAACCAATGGGAATTCATTCTGCCGGTCAATCTGCTGGGGAAGTAATGCCAGCCTTACCCTGAGCCGCCCTGCCTGAGTCACGGCCTGGATATTGCTGAACATTAACATCGGGATGGACCCTGGTGTGAGAAAAGCTATCTTCGTTCGGGGTCTCGTACTAATAATGGTATGCAATGAACAAACGATTCAGTCCTTTTGCGCTGCTCTTGTTGCTTTTGCCCTCGCTGGTATATGCGCAACAAAAGGATACGCTTACAAAAAAACTGGATAGCCTCAGCAAGAATACGGATAGCGCAGGCGGTAAGCAAAAAAATGATATAAGGGAGGCGACCTATAATGAAAATACAAAAATAACGGTCCATTCCTATCTTGTATTGACGGTGGATGACATCAAACAGCAGATAACCTCTCCTTTCAAGGCCACCGGAAGTGACTGGCTCAAAGTCGGTGCGTTCGGATTAACGACTGCCGGGTTCGTCCTTTTCCTTGATAAGCCTATAAACCGCTTAGCCGTGCGTATCCGGAATAACAACCCTTCCATTGTCTCTGTCAGTTCCTATGTCACCGGGTTCGGCGGATATTATGAAGCCTATACCCTGGCCGCTTTTGGAGCATACGGGTATCTTTTTAAAAATGAAAAAACAAAGACGACGACGTTTCTCGCAACCCAGGCATACTTAACCGCCGGGCTGATAGAAACCGCCCTTAAATACATGACAGGGAGACAACGCCCTTTATATTATGATCCTGTAACAAACGCGAACAAGTCCACCTTTCATGGGCCCCTCTATCAATTTACAAAGCAAAACGGTGTCAAACCGCCCTCGAACACCTATACATCCTTTCCCTCAGGACATACAACAGTGGCGTTCGCAGCGGCCACCGTTTTTGCCATGGAGTATAAAAACAGCAAATTTGTCCCGGTTATCGCCTACTCGGCCGCTACCCTGATCGGATTAAGCCGATTGACCGAAAATGCGCATTGGGCCTCAGACGTGCTGGTAGGGGCCGTGCTTGGATTTTTATGTGGGAGGCAAGTGGTGAACAACTATCACCGGTACTCAAAAATCAAATCCGAGGCGGCTAAAAAGAAAAATACCATCAGTTTTAACCTGAATTACTCTAACGGCACGCTGATGCCGGGCTTTGTTTATAAGTTCAGGTAACCAGGTCCTCAGTTATAATGGCCTTTACGCTGGGAGTCCTCCAGGTAAAGCATCAGGAATATTCTTTGTTCGGTTTGTGTTTCATGCAGCGTGGGAAAGAACTTCTGATGATGGTCATTCAGGTAAATATTATGTTCCAGGCCAATGCTGAGCGCTTTGAAAAGATGCACCGTAAATCTTGGTTTTACAATATTTATGATATTATTCCCAAGGGTACCATTGGGGGATTCATTCTTGCCGGTATTATTAAACGCATGAATGAAGTAATAGTAATAGAGCATGCTGGCGGTGGCGTACTTGCCGATGTCAATGCTGGTTTCTACCTTTCCTTCGAACCCATAGGCAAACCGGTAATCCCTGAACTGGGATGTGTCGGTGACAGCGCCAACGCTGCTGCCGGCAAAAGGAACTACGGCCAGATGAATATTGGTGTAAAAGTTGGAGGTTTTACTCAGAGGTAATTTGGAAAACACTCCACCGCCAAAGGCGATCGTGGACAGCTCAAAGGCCTTGGTATCAAAATAATCATAGTATTGAAATCCACCGACAAGCACGTCCATTTTTCCAATCTGGGTATTTTTACCGAACAGGATCCCATAGCCTGTTATATTGTCCACGACCTTCCTCCCAACACCGAAATTCAGTTCTGCACGGAATCTGAAAAAATCAAAGGGTTTTCTTTTGCGAAGCTCATAGGGATTGCCATAATCAAGCTGGACATTCAGCATTTCGTCATTATGTCCCGACAAAATGGTATTCGTCTGATTATTTATCGAATGAACTCCCGCATAGAAGGTGATATTGAGCGGTTCTTTCTGATAAACTTCTTTATTGGTCCTTCTGAAACACTTCCCCTGGAACAGCCGGTTTAACCCTCTGATGGGATCGATTATCCCTGCAAAGATCTCCCTTAAGGCTCTTTCCCTTCCGGTGGTCCGGTCATCCAGGATATTTGAGCTAAGACGATAAAGTACCTCGCCAAGCATAATTCCATCGAAAGTCGTATTGATCAGATCCTCACGCTCCGGCGTTCCGTTTTCGCCAAAGATCTTCCACATATAGCTTCCCGCAAATACAATTGGCGCAGATTGCCAGAAATTATAACCGTTTGAACGTGCCGCGCTGTAATAGAAGCTGCCCGTCATCGGGTGAGAAAGGAAGTTGTTGCCAAACCTGTCCTGGTCCCATTCCCAACCCGATCCCCATGGAAAGCCAGCACCCGTGGTTTTTTTCCAGGTATGAAAATTTACTTTTGCAAAATCTAAGTTCATAACGGTCCGGTCTATTACATTTAAGACCAGATTCTCTCCCACAACCTGCAATGCAGGATTCCATAAGGGAGTTTTTTTATTATACTCCGGATCATCATTAAGCAAATCACCGTACCGGTTGTATTTCGTGGTGTCGATCGGTGTCGATTTTCTGGGGAGGTTGCTTGCAGAATCAGAATGCAGGAGCGTTTTTTTTTGCTTGATGTCTTTCAGTTGTTTTTCTATATGGCCACGTGCGGGAACTATCGTATCGGTGTTTTGCGCATGCATTATTGCCGGACACAGGGCCATGTAAAATAGAAAGTAAATTTTTTTCATTTCAGATGGAATATTTGAAGGAGGCAGGGATCCATCCCTTCATTGCGGCGGCAATCCCTTGCAAGAATTGGGATCAAATCACAAGCCACGCTTGAAAACAGGCCATAACCTGGTGAAGCCCAGTTAATAGGAAATTGACGTAGTGCCAGATTGCTGGCCGGAATCCAATAAAAATGATTATTTGCCGATAGTACTTCCGGTTGCAGGTATGTAGAGATTTTTCCACAGTTTGGCGGAATGGCAGGTATCCGGTCTCTTTTTGCAGATGGCCTTATCCCATCTCGGCAAGACTTTGTTCTATTATCCTGATCTTGGTTTCCGCATCATCCCTTTTCCTGATCTCAAAATTGACCACCTCGGGCTTTGCATGCTGGACAAACCGCTCGTTCCCCAGCTTCTTGTTCACCAGCTCGAGAAAGCCCTTCAGATGAGCCAGTTCTTTCAGCAGGTCCTCTTTCTGATTGCCGCTGTCCACCATCTGCTCGGATCCCACATAGAACTTATCCTTTCCACTGACCACCGCAAGGGTGCCGGCGATGGCCTCACTTGTGAATCCGGTAACGGAAGCGTTCACCTGCCGCGACAGGATCGGCAGGATCACCCGGTACACGGGCTCTGCGTCAGATTGAATATGCAGCCTGATGGCTTCCCTGGGTTTGAGCTGGGCTTTATTACGCGCATCGCGCAACGCGGTGATCGCTTCTTTCAGCAGGTTCGCCTGATCCAGCATTCCGGTATTGAAACGGCCCACAGCACTGAATTGTTTCATACAAAGATCGTCGGATCGTTCTGCCAGCAGATGATATATTTCTTCGGTGATAAAAGGCATGAACGGATGCAATAGCTGCAACAGCTGCTCGAAGTAACCGACAGTCTGACGGTAGATGGCGGCATCCATGGGCTGTTCGAATCCGGGCTTGATCCACTCGAGGTACCAGCTGCAGAAATCGTCCCAGATCAGCGAATAAATCGTCTTCAATGCCTCGCTCAGCCGGAATTCCGCGAACAAGGTTTCGAGTTCTGTCCTCACTTCCTCCATCCGGTTGCCAAACCAGCCGACGGCAAAGCTACTGCCCGTCTCATCCGTAGCCGCAACAGCTCCCATGCCACCGGTAATCTCCAGTCTGTCCGCCCAGCTGCTCACCAGCTTCAGCGCATTCCATAACTTATTATTAAAATTCCTTCCCTGCTCCAGCGCCGCTTCATCAAACAGCAGATCGTTCCCGGCAGGGGAGGAGATCATGATGCCAAAACGAACGGCGTCGGCGCCGTATTTGTCGATCAGGGCCAGCAGATCGGGCGAATTCCCAAGGCTCTTGCTCATCTTTCTTCCCTGCTTGTCCCGCACCATTCCCGTAAAATAAACATCTCTGAACGGGATTCTTTTTCCGATGGGCAGATTGGCTTTGAATTCATACAGACCGGCCATGATCATCCGCGCCACCCAGAAGAAAATGATATCCTGTCCCGTCACCAGCACGGCGGTGGGGTAGTAGTAATTGATATCGGGATTGCCGGGATCGGTGATGCCCTTGAATACTTCGATAGGCCAGAGCCAGGAGGAGAACCAGGTGTCCAGCACGTCATCGTCCTGCCGGAGGTCCGCAGCGCCAAACCCGGTTCCGCCGGCTGTACCTCCACTTCCCGCACTACTGGCTTTCACCCCAGCCTCGCTGTCGGCCGCCGCCGCGCCTGCTCCCTCGCTCCCGCGACCCAAAGCCGCCGCTCCAAAGGCCGCATAAGCCTCTTCTCTCGTCGCCGCTACCTGAAAGCTTCCATCCGGTGCATACCAGGCCGGTATCCGCTGTCCCCACCACAACTGACGGGAAATACACCAGTCTTTTACATTTTCAAGCCAGTATTTATAGGTCGCCAGGAATTTGTCACCGGGATGGATCGTGATATGGCCATTGATGACGGCTTCCAGGGCAGGTCCTGCCATCTCTTTCATCCGGACGAACCACTGTGTCGAGATCCTCGGTTCGACAACGGCGTTGGTGCGCTGCGAATAGCCCAGACGGGTATGATAGTCTTCTTCCAGAACCATAAGCCCTTCGGTCCTTAGCTGCTCCACGACTTTTTTGCGTGCGGCAAACCGGTCCAGGCCTACGAATACCTCCGCAGCCTCGCTCAGGGTTCCGTCGGGATTCAGGGTATCGATCACCGGGAGACCATGCTTGAGACCGAGGTTATAGTCATTGATGTCATGCGCTGGCGTTACTTTCAACGCGCCCGTCCCGAATGCGGGGTCGACATATTCATCAAAGATGATCGGCACTTTGCGATTTACCAGCGGTACGATGGCGAATTTTCCCGCCAGGTTCCGGTAGCGTTCGTCAGACGGGTTCACGCAGATGGCCGTGTCCCCCATGATGGTCTCCGGCCGCTGGGTGGCAATGACGATGGCCCCGCCTGCTATTTCACTGCCATCTTCATTGACAAGCCGGTATTTTACATGATAGAGCTTGCCCTGCGTCTCCTTGTATTCTACTTCTTCGTCGCTCAGCGCCGTTTTGGCCACCGGGTCCCAGTTGATCATCCGCGCTCCGCGGTAGATCAGCCCTTTGCGGTACAGATCGGTGAATACCCGGATGACCGCCGCATAATAGTCGCCATCCATCGTGAAGGACACGCGGTCCCAGTCCACGCTGCAACCCAGTTTCTTTATCTGATGGTAAATGATCCCTCCATATTTGTCCTTCCATTCATAGGCATATTCCATGAACTTCTCGCGGGACAGATCGTTCTTGTCGATGCCCCTTTCTTTCAGCATGCCAACGACCTTGGCCTCTGTGGCGATCGACGCATGGTCGCTGCCGGGAACCCAGCAGGCATTGAAGCCGCTCATCCGGGCCCTGCGGACCAGGATATCCTGCACCGTTTCGTTCAGCGTATGTCCCATGTGCAGCACTCCCGTTACATTGGGGGGCGGGATCACCACGGTGAACGCAGGCCGCCCGTCGGGACGACTGGAGAAATACCGCTTGTCCAGCCAATGCGCGTACCATTTATCTTCCACCGATGCGGGGACATAATTCTTACTCAATTCCATACCTTATCAGATTTCTTTTACAGGGAGGGCAAAGGTACGGATTTCCACCGCCCGTTGGGGTGGGGGCAATGCAAAAAAATCCCCGCCAGAGACGGGGATTAAGAATTCGGTTTGCGTGTATAATGTTCTTTAAGAGTAGAGTTTACTCCATCAAATGTGATTTAATTATACAAAAGCTGCCTCTATGCGAACCAGTACAGGTAAGACAAGAACATTACCAGTCCGATAAATCCGATGGCCAATAAAACTGTCTTGGCTGTGTCGCCGAGGTGGAATGAAATAATCTTTTTCATAACAACGTAATTTTTTTTAGGGTGAAACCATGTTGATTAAAAACGCGGAATTCAAAGGGGATCGGAAAATCAACAACTTTTGCGGTTTCTCTACGATTTGGCTGAGGGATGCCGGACTAAAAATTACTAAGGCTAACAGGCATTCCTGTTGAGGTAATTGCTGGTACAAAGCTAATACAATTTTTGAGATCCCAAAACTTTTCAGCAGAAAAAACGATACCATACCGCCCTGCCTCGAAAGCCCTGAAACCCAATTCCATCGCCTTCCCAGCCCTCAAAAGCCCCGTTACCGGCATAAGTCCCTGCTCCCCAAACAGACAAATCCCGCGTCCTGACTAAAAAAACTCCAGTGCAGAGCAGGCTGGAGTTCAAGAAATGCGGTTGATTCACCCTAAGACATGGTGAACAAATACGCAAATGACATGATGGCGGCAAAATACAGAACGGCCGTGATTATGGTCAAAACGGTACTTTCAGTTGCCTGCAATGTGTGCATTTTTTGCATAAAGCATTGGATTTAAGGTGATTAAATACGGAACGGATAACGTACACGTTTTCGCAGAGGTAGGGATGGATGTTATAACCGATCTTTCTTTTACCTTTACTAAAACTAATAGTATTAGTAATTAAAGATGTACGCGATAGTTGATATTGAAACCACCGGTGGTTATGCAACAAATAACGCAATAACTGAATTAGCTATTGTGCTGCACGATGGAAACCGCGAGCTGCGCCGTTATGAGACCCTGGTAAATCCGGGCATGGCCATTCCCCGCTATGTACAGGTCCTTACCGGCATCAGCGATGCGATGGTGGCCGACGCTCCTTACTTCAGCGAGATAGCCGCTTTTGTTCACGAATGGCTGCAGGGCGCCGTGTTCATTGCCCATAATGTCAATTTCGATTATTCTTTTATAAAACACCAGCTCAAAGCCTGCGGCCTCGATCTGGATTGTAAAAAACTCTGCACCGTCCGCCTCAGCCGCAAGACCTTCCCGGGCGCCCCCAGCTATAGTCTTGGCAAGATCTGCGCCCATCTTGGCATCCCTATCCCCAACCGCCACCGGGCCGGTGGTGACGCCGACGCCACCGTGCTGTTATTCGAAAAAATAGTACAGGAGGGCGGGATGGAACATATCCGGATGATGCTCAAAGGCAACAGCAGAGAGCAATACCTGCCCATACACCTCCCTGCGGGCCAGATCGAACGCCTGCCCCAGACGCCCGGCGTCTATTATTTTCATGACGGTAAAGGCAAAGTGATCTATGTCGGCAAGGCGATCAATCTGCGCAAACGGGTCGGCAGCCACTTTTCCAACAACAAGCCGGGACGACAGAAACAGGATTTTCTCCGCAACATCCACAGCATCACCTGCGAACCTACCGGCACCGAGCTCATGGCCTTCCTGCTCGAATGTATCGAGATCCGTCGCCTCTGGCCCCTCTATAACCGCAGCCTCAAAAGGTTCGAGCAGACCTACGGACTCTATGTCTTCGAGGACCGCAACGGGTATCTCCGGCTGGCCATTGAAAAAAGAAGGCGGCATCTGCAGCCTGTTTATACGTTCAATCTGCTGGTCGAAGGCCAGAACCTTTTGTGGAAGCTGATCCGGAACTTCGACCTCTGCCCGAAACTCTGTTATATCCAGACAGGGGAGGGGCCTTGCGAAGGGATCCGTGAACAGTACTGCCACGGCGCATGCGAACAGGATGAGGCCAGCGCCGTTTACAACCTGCGGGTGGAAGAAGCCATACGCTCGCTGATAAAAAGCCTTCCCAGCTTCACGCTGCTGGACGAGGGGCGGCATCCACAGGAGAGGTCCTGCATCCTGATCCAGCAGGGGAAGTTTTACGGTATGGGCTACCTGCCGCTCGATGTTGCCATACTGCATGGTTCCGGCCATCCCGGCCATCTGCAGGTCTCTGCGGACCTGCACCCTCCGGATCATCCGCTGAATCCCGACCCAGGCGATCAGGAAGAATGGAAGACTTACCTGACCCCTTATCCGGAGAACGATTATATACGCGGGCTGGTCTACCAGCATGTGGAAAAATGGCCCGCTAAAAAGATCGACCTGAACTGGGCAAACGAATAATTTTTTGCATCTTTATGCTCTTAAAAATATATCTCGTTCCGATTTTATCCTGGTACAATGAACAACAGATCCTCCTTCTTCCTGCTGATATTTCTCGTTCCGATCTTTTCCTGTCATTCTCCTTCTGCTGAGACGCCGCCATCCGGCGACAGCACCCATAATAAATCGGTGGAGGCCGTGCACAATCCCGAATACCGGCAGGAGGTGAAGAAGGAGGCGGTGGCCGATTACAAGGAGGATATAGAAAGCGACCGGCTCAACCGCTGGTCTTTCTCCGTCCATCTCTATGAGACGCACCGGACCATGGACTATCGTGTCAGGATGCAGTACGAGGAATTACAGGGCGAGGACACTATCCACCTGCCCGATCTGGGGACCCCGCCCCGGCTTGTCCTGAAAAAAGGCAGCGATAAATACTCCTGTATCATCGGCTTTCTCGATAATGACAATGCCTTCCGGGAATACAAGCTGGTCTATTTTTCCAAACAACAGGAGCTGGGCATTCACACCCTCAGACATTACTCCGTCACGCAGGGGTATAAATTAGTGAGTCAATAAGGCGGATGAAATCCTCTCTCGGGATCATTCTGGCCCCGAGGCTTTCCAGGTGCCCGGTGTAGACCTGACAATCGATCAGCTGAACCCCCTCGGACTGCAGTTGTCTTGTGTAGCTGATAAAGGCATACTTGCTGGCATTGCTCATCTTGCTGAACATGCTTTCCCCAAAAAAAACCTTCCCTATCCGGATCCCATAGAGCCCGCCGACCAGCTCGCCGTTCTGCCAGGCCTCCGCACTGTGCGCATACCCCTCCCCGTGCAGCCGGGTATAGGCCAGTCTCACTTCATCGGTGATCCAGGTGCCATCCTGGCCCCTGCGGGAAATGGTCTTGCAATTGGCGATCACATCTCCAAATGCCTTGTTGACCGTAAATTCAAAATGATTTTTTTTGATGAGCTGCTGCATGCTCTTGCTTACGCTCAGCTCGCCGGGGACCAGGACAAAGCGGGGGTCGGGGCACCACCAGAGAATATGCCTGCCCTCATACCAGGGGAAGATCCCGCTGCGGTAAGCCAGCAACAGACGCTCCGTCGAAAGATCGCCGCCAATGGCCAGCAACCCATCCGGCTCGGCAAGTCCGACAGGGGGAAAGATCAGCTCATTATCTAAGACGAATAAAGACATCAGGTGCCGGACAATATTTCGACGGTGGCTCCGATGCCCCGGTCGGTAATGGCGTCACAGAGTGGTTTCAGCACATCGTACTGGCCCCGTTTTACGGCATAGCTGCCCTTGGTATGGATCAGCATCGCGCATTGTTCCGCCTGTTCCTGGGAATGCCCGCATACCTCGATCAGCGTTTCTATCACCCATTCGAATGTATTCACTTCGTCATTCCACACGATAAGATGGTAGGGATCCTCCGCATCGGTCAGAACATCCGTATCCTGGGATTCGATCTCGAAAGGCCGTGGATTATGTAAAGAATAGGGCATTCGATGCTTCTTTTTTACAAAATTACACATTTCATAAGCCTGTACAATGGAGCCCGCGTTTTTATTGCGATTTCTTTTTATTAAAAAGCCCCTTCATCAATCTTTTATGCGCCTCACCCCCTGTCTTTACCACCTGTTTGCTCACCGCCCGGGCCGTGTCGCGGAACGGTTGTTTTGCGCTGTCCACTCTGGCCTGGACCAGGCTCACCGCCTGCTGCCTGAGCCCACCGGTTTCAGCATTCAGCGCTTCCTTCAGATCGGTCCTCAGCAACGGATTGGCGATCGTGCCACCCATTTTTACACTCAGGCTGACCATATCGCTCATTTTCACCGGCACAGCTTTTGAATTGACCTGCGCCACGGAGCTGTTCACCAGACTGTTTGCCTGGTCCCCGAGCATGGCCCGCGGTACTTTCATCGCAATCACATAATCCAGGGACTGATCGAATCCGTGTGAGCCGCCGATCTCCATATCGATATCCTTTGCTTTTACGTTGAACGGGTCGACCACGACTTTTCCGTTCTTAAAGCTGAAATAAGTTTTTATATCTTTTATGGCCATCGATCTCAGCTGGCTGAGGTTAAGCGTCTGCGCCAGTTTGTCGAGGGGCTCGAAATTCTTTACCATCCCATCCGCCACGACGAGGCTGCCATCTCCGGCAAGCGTAGTAAGATCGGGTTGCATATTATCTCCCATCCTCCCGTTCATGCTCATCTGTGAGTTCAGCTTTCCGTCGATGAATTTTCCGGCCGGCATCAGCTTCTGCACCGTATTGAAGGCATAGAACGTTTTCTGGATATCCAGGTTCTTAACGTCATAGCTCATGGCGATCTCCGGCCGCCGCTTGTCGTTCCGGGTGGAGTAGGAGCCATTGATCAGCATGCTTCCATCAAGAGCGTCTGCTTTCACATTGACCAGCTTCACCGTCTCATCCGCTAGCCGCAGACCGCCGGAAACATTCTGCATATCGAGATTGTCATAGTGCAGCTTATCCACGCCGGCATTGATCACAAAATTGATATGGGCCGGCACGGCAAATGGCGCAGATGCCGGTGTACCCGCAGTCCGGGCCGCGGTTGCCGTATCGGAAGGCATTGAGCCCATCCAGTCATTCAGGTTCATCTGATCGGCCTTTACATTCAGCGATCCATCCAGCGGCTGGTTCTTCAGCATATAGGCGAGCAGGTTGTTGATCACGCCATCGGCATTGAAGCTGGTCTTGAGATATTCTCCCACCAGTTCGCTGAGCGTAACATTTCTGGGAGTGAACGCCAGCTTCATGCTGCTGAGACGGATCCCGCCGGGATAGCTGTTCGAAGCATATAAAAAATCACTGAGATCGATATTGCCCGCGGCGTTGAACCGGTCGGCCTGCTGCTTCTGGATGGCGGAAAGATTGCCCCTCGCATTGACATCCGCATTCAGCAGCCCGGTGAGATGGGCGCCATTCTCCAGCTTCACCATTTCCGACACCCTGGCGAGGTCAAGCCTGCCTTTTGCTGCGACATCGATATACGGGTCGCTTACCGGCGTCTTCAGCAGCAGGCGGAAATCGAACGGAGCCTCGTCCATTTCAAGATGCCCGCGCGCTATATTCACCACCGTATGGTCCGTGACCCCATCCGGGTTATCCACGGCCAGCGATACATTTATATTTTTCACCGGCTTTGGCAGATCGGAGTACTGAAAGGAGCCGTTCTTCACATCGAGCTTTATATGGTAGGAAGGGATATGCCGGCTGTCATAGAGTCCTTTTACGGAGCCGCTCAGGGCCGTCTCTCCGCTGGTTCTGATGCTCGCAAAATCTTTCCGGTAAAGGGCCGGGATCATCGACAGGACGCTTTTAAAGTCGGCGGATGGAGCATTGAATTTAATATCCATATTATAGCTGCTGTCGTTCACGATCTGAAAAAACCCTTCTGTATTCAGTTTGAGATCATTCACCGACATTTCATTCACGTTGAAAGAATATTTCCCCGATTTGTTATCGACCTGGAAGCTCGCATTCACCACGGCCTTTGCATTGACGATATAAGGAATCGAGCCATACCGGAAGCTCAGCGTGACGGTATTCGTTTTTGTCTGGAGCGTGAACAGATCGGACGTGAAGTCACCGCTGCCTTCATGGCTGAGCCCGGCGATCTCACAGCTCATGTTGGCGCTCTCGTCGGCATAGCTGATATAAGCGTCGCTGATGGAATATTTCTGCAGCTGCATGCTGAAGGACTTCGGTGCGGTGCTGACGTTATCCTTTGCCCCCGGATCGGGTTTTGTGATCTGCCAGTTGGCATGTCCGTTCTTATGGACGATGGCGTGGATGCGTGGCTGTTCCACATGGATGGAATGGATCTTCATGTTATTGCCGGAAATAACGCTCAGCAAGTCGAGCGACACGTCTATCTGTTTGGCAGAGATCAGGGTGTCCGTGGAAAATTCACCATTTCCGACAACCTGCAGACTGTCCAACCCTACGGCCAGCCTGGGAAAATGCCGGAAAAGAGAAATGTCCACATCGGAGAAATCTACCCGGGCATTCAGGTTCTTATTGATCTGTGTCTTGACGATGGAGACGATCTTGCCCCTGAAAAGGAAGGGAGCGGAAAAGGCAAAGATCAACAGCAATAGCAGGATTATCCCTGCAATTTTCAGTGTTTTTTTAAGCATGTTCATCAGGATATTAGATTGTTAGCAAACGGTGTAAACATACGGTTAAAATGCTGAATATGCAATTCACGCGGGGAATGGACGATTCAGGGGATCTTTGTTTATTTTTGCGGTTAATTCAACAGATTCTGACAGTATGACGCCGGAAAGACAGGAAAGGATACACGGGGTATTGGACAAGCGACAGGATACGATTACCATCGTGCTGGAAAATGTGTTTGATCCGCACAATATCTCCGCCGTGATGCGCACCTGCGATGCAGTGGGCGTCCAGGAACTGTATGTATTGAACACCAGGATCCCGCCGCATAAAAAATGGGGGGCGAAGAGCAGCAGCAGTGCGGCGGACTGGCTGACCATCCACCAGTATACGGATGCTGAAAGGTGCTTTTCCGACCTGAGAAAGAAATACCGGCGGATCCTGACCACCCATCTCAGCGGCGATGCCTCGGATCTGTATGATATCGATCTTACGGATCGTATTGCGCTGGTATTCGGCAACGAACATGCCGGGGTCAGCGATGAGATCAGGGCGATGGCCGATGGTAATTTCATTATCCCCCAGGTGGGTATCATCCGGTCACTGAACATCTCCGTGGCCTGCGCTGTCACGCTCTATGAAGCCTTCCGGCAGAAATCCGCCGCCGGACATTATAAAGAACGCAGCCTCCCCAAGGACCAGGCCACCGAACTGCTGAAGAAATGGGGCAGGGGACACGCGGATCCAAAACCGGAATCATCTGCAGATGGCTCATTTTGACAATATGCGAATGCTGTTCTTTTCCCTTGTCCTCGTCATAACTGGCCTCGCCGCCGCTCCGTGTCCGGCATGGGGTCAGACAAGGGCGCAGGAGATCAGAAAATTCAAAGTGACGGAGCTGGAAGAATATATCCGCCAATGCGACCACCCGCTCATCGTAAATTTCTGGGCTACCTTCTGCACGCCTTGTCTGAAAGAGATCCCCTATCTGCAAAGCACCGTCGCCGGCTATAAGGATAAGGAGGTGGAGCTGCTGCTGGTGAGCCTTGACCTGCCCAGCTATTATCCCGGCCGGATCGCTGCCTTCGCGCAGAAAACAAATATCGTGGCTAAGCTCGCCTGGCTCGATGAAAAGGATGCCGGATATTTTTGTCCCCAGATCGATAAAAAATGGTCGGGTGGTATACCGGCCTCGCTGTTCATCAACAACAGAACCCATTACCGGGAATTCTTCGACCGGCAGCTGACCGACCGGCAAGTGGAGCAGCAGCTGAAATTACTCACTGCGCCCTGAGCTCCACGCTCGCCCGTTCATTCCGCCCACCCACGCCAGAGCCACCACATCCCGATCAACTCCCCCCAAGCGCCCTTAACCCGCCCTGGCGGCACTGCGTTCTCCGGCCATTACCTTGAGGTGGTGGATGCTCACATTCAGCTCATAGCCAATCAATAATACGAGGGAATTAAAGTAGATCAGGAGCATGAGGATCATGATGGTGCCGATCGATCCATACACTTTGTTATAGGTCCCGAAATTATTGACCCAGTACCCGAAAAGCACGGTGATCAGGATGGTAAGAGAGGTAGCCAGCAAGGTGCCGGGAGAAAAAAGGTTCCATCGTTTCTGTACGGCCGGCCCATATTTATAAATGCAGGCGATGGCCATATAGAACAACGGAATGATGACAAGCCAGCGCACGGTCTTGAAAAGCAGTCTGACAGATGCCTTGTTCGTGATATGCATCCATTTCATAAAGGAACGCAGCAGATCGGCCTGGGTGACGAGGATGATGACGGACCCGATCACCATCGCCAGGAACAGGAGCGTGAGCTTGATAGCCATCCAGCGCGTCGCCAGCCCGCTTCTTTTGGAATTATAGATAAGCGATTTGTTGAACGAGCGCATGATCCCGAGCATGGCATTGGAAGAATAGAAAAGAGCAAGGAGGAAGCCAAAGGACAGCAGACCGGCGCGTGGCTTGTCCAGAAAATCCTCAAGGAACTGGCGGACCAGCAGGTAGGTGTTCTGATTGGGAGTGATGTCCTGCGTAATAAAAAGGAGCTGTCTTTTGATCTGCATGGCGATGGGCAGATAGGGGATAAGCGTACAGATAAAGATCATCGCCGCCGGGATCGCGGTGAGAAAGCTGAAGGATATCGAGCGGGCCCGGTCATTCAGCCCGACCTTCTTTACCTGGTTGAAAAAAAAATTCGTCACGTCGAATAAGGGCACTCCCTGGAATCCGGGCAAGATGATCTTCTTGCTTTTTTTCTCCAGCCAGCGGAATACAGGGGTATTATAGATTATCCTTTCAAGCTTGATCATTAGTCGGTATTGGTCGATCCATTTATCACTTTATCTTCTTCAGGCTGTCGGCCTTTGCCCGGATGGCCATCTGTTCATCCAGGGCCTTCTGATAGGATCTGGCGAACTCCATATGGTCCTTGAAATTCGCTGCAAAATTCGAATAGCCCGAAAAATCGGGTTTGGCCACAAAGTACAGATAATCGGTCTTCGGCGCGGACAGTACGGCCTCCAGGGTCTGTTGCGAAGGCGTGCAGATCGGGCCCGGTGGCAGCCCCGGATACAGGTACGTATTATAGGGCGATTCCACTTTTAAATATTTATCATAGATACGCTTTAATTCAAAATTGTGCAAAGCAAATTTCACCGTGGGGTCGGCCCCCAGCTTCATACCCTTTGCCATCCTGTTCAGATAGACGCTGGCGATCTTTGCCTTATCTTCTTCTTTGTTGGTTTCCTCTTCGATGATCGAGGCAAGGATATAGGCTTTTGTGGGATCCAGGCCCAACGCCGCGGCACGTTGCTTTCGTTCCGGCGTCCACCAGGTCTTATACGCATCGAACATCTTCCTGTACACGGCCGAAGGCTCTGTGTTCCAGAAAAAGGTATAGGTATTGGGTAGCACCGCCGTCATAAACGTATTGGAATCCAGCCTGAACACGGCGAGGGAGTCATTGCTCTCAAAAAAGCGCATCGCGCTGGCGGAGTCGCATTCCAGCTTTTTGCCGATCCAGGACGCCAGGGTCTCCCGGGTACGCAGCTTGGTGATGACGAAATGGACAGGCGTCTGCCGGCCGTTACGCAGCATCCGGAGTATGTCCACTAAGCTGGAACCTTCTCTGATCTCATATTTCCCGGCCTTTACATTCTCCCGGTAACCCGTTCTCCCCGCCAGCCAGTTAAACGCTGCGGGGCTCCTCAGCACGGTGTCCTTCTCCAGCAGCTCCAGCGTCTGTTCATAGCTCATTCCCGTCCGGATATACAAGGTATATTTTTCGCCGCTGAAGGCTGTGGCAGGACCGAGTAATCGCCAGCCGGCAAAGATCCCTGCCAGGAGCAGGACAAAAAGGGTCGTCAGCAAAAATCGTCGTTTGTTCAACTTCCGGGTCGTTTTTTCAGCGTGTATGGCGCTCATAGGTTATCCTGATTGGTGACTCAATATAAATAAAAAACCCTGCCAGTTTTATCGGGCAGGGCTGAAAATATGCTGAAATGCGTTATTACTTTGTTGTAGGTAAAGGCGCAGAATTGGGAGGCGTGGCCTGCTGAGAAGACGGGGCGGCGTTAACCTTTTCTATCGTTGTTCTGCCGGTAGTCGTTTTTGGAACGAAAACAGCAGAAAAAAGACATAACAGGCTCACCACAATGGCCAGTACCCATGTTCCTTTTTCCAGTACATCCGTAGTCTGCTTTACACCCATCAGCTGGTTGCTGAAACCTCCGACATTACCTGCCAGTCCGCCCCCTTTAGGGTTCTGGATCAGGATGATCAAACCCAGGAACACACAGGCCAAAATGATCAGGATCACAAAAAGAAAGGTCATAATATCAGATTGTTTTTAATTGTTCGATTCTGGCTGCAAAATAAGCGCTTTTCCCGGGATTCAGCAAACTTAATTTGCGGTAGACCTCGGTCGCTTTTTCCCTCATTCCCTGTTTGGCCAGCACTTCCGCCATGGTTTCCGTAACGACTTCCTTGCCCTCGATGGAATGGGCCGCAATGGCCTGTACCTGGTGCTCCGCGGCAAGATCCGGAATGATCCCGGCTTCCTTTTGTGGAATGCGTTTCATGACCTTCAGCCAGTCCGTAAAGCTCTTCATCTGCTTGCCAAGCCGGTCGTTCGGATTTTCATCCAGCGACAGCTTTATGCCCTGGCTGGCAAAATAATCCACCGTATGAAAGGATTCGAATACCGGCGCTTCAACCACCTGCTCATGTATTGCGTGCGTCTCATTCCCCATCTCCGCAACGGGCTCTTCCTGCCGCTGCTCTTCCCGACGGATATCATCGTGCGGGATCTCTTCCCGGAGAGGCGCTTCTTGTTTGGCGTCTTCCTGTGGGACCCATTCGTTCCGTACTTCCTCCTGCGGGGTCCCTTCATAAGCAGGCTCTTCCTGTTTAGGCTCTTCCTGTTTAGCCTCTTCCGTCCGTGCGTCTTCCGTCAGATACTCTTCTTTCGAAGCCTCCTGCTTGTGGGCTTCTTCCATCGAAGCCTCCTCTTGTGTTGCCTCTTCGGTCTGGACCTCTTCCGTCGGAGCTTCTTCCTGTGTAGCTTTTTCGGTCTGAACCTCTTCTGTCTGAGCCTCATCTTTCGCAGCCTCTTCCTGCGGAGGCTCCGGCGATGGGGTGGGGTCGGCGATCCGCTGATTGATCCGGTGCAGGGACTGCCGGAGGCTCCGGGCTTCCAGTATGTTCCTCAGTAAAATATCGGCTGATGATTCCAGTTTTTCGGATGGCTCTGGCTGGGCCTCTTCATGTACGGACGCTGGCTGCACATTTTCTTCCATTTCCGACGCCTCCGCAGCGACATGCGTTTCTGTTTCCGCGGCCGGCTCCCCGACCTGGACAAAGGCTTCTTCCGTAACTTCCACGCCGGGCTCTTCAACCCCAGCTTCTTCGATCCTTTCCAGCTCTTCGGCATTCACATAACCCTCTTCCGTAGCCGCCCTGATCACCGGCTCCTGTTCCTCCGCCAGCTCCGTCCGCTCCGCCGGCGCCAGCTTTTCAAAGGCCTCTTCGGACCGATCCGTCTCCAATGACTGGTCTGTCGCAGGTGACCGGACCGGCCACCCGCGTGTTAAGCTATCGGTTTTCACGGTATTCTGGAGCAACCATTGCAGCCAGAAGGGATTGGAAAAATATAAATTGGTCTTCTGTGTTTCTTCGGTGAAATTGGCGGCGCCCTCTGCATGAAGCTTTGTAGAGAGGAGGTAATGCCCGATGCTGAAGGAAGGATATTCTTGCACAAACTCTTCGAGACGTTCCCTTGGAACTTCTTCCAGTGAGCTGGCATTGAAAAGATGTCTTATAATGTGCTGCATGTAAAGATCATTATTAGATTTCCTCCGAAAATAATGCTTTTCAACGGACGATCTACCAATTGGAGAATAGCTTGTTAAAAATTTCATCCACCATATTGCTTACAATGGTCGGTAACAGCTGCACTTCCGCATCGGTGATGCTGAGGGTGGCGGAAAAATCAAAATTACGCGTTACATCCGCCTCGAAATCCGCAGGGGCGACGGCCTTGCCCGTAGGGTCGAGATGGTTCTTGAAGATAAGATGGACGGTCACGTTGAGCCGGTTGGTAGCCGCCTGCTGGCTGGAAATACCCGATGTCGTGACGTTATAATCGGAGACATACCCATTGACCTCATAATCGGCATCACTGGACTGTCTCTGCGACAACCTCGACGCCTGCTGATTGATCTTCTGTCTCAGCTTGTCATTCAGCTGCGGGGCCAGTTGCGGGTTCACCAGCCGGGCCCTGTTCTCGATATACCCGATATGAATGCTTTTCACCTGGCTTGGGATCGATACATCCTTGAAGGAATAAATCTTGCAGGACGACAACGAAATACAGACGAATAAGGATGTCGCCAAAAATGCATAACGGCTGATCTTTCCTATTCCGGCAGGGCTTGTCAATATGCTCATTCCCATTATTCTGCTCATTTTTTTAATCGTTGATATCGTATTCCTTCAGCTTGCGGTACAGCGTTCTTTCGCTGATGCCCAGATCGGAGGCAGCATCTTTCCGCTTGCCTTTATGCTTCTTCAATGCCTTGATGATCAACTCTTTTTCCTTGTCCATAATGTTCAGCGACTCTTCCACTTCCTCATGGTGATGGATATCGTCGTTGTTGTTGTTATTATGGATCATCACCGGCTGCGAAGAACTGATCGTGGCAGGCTGATAGACCTCCTGCGATTTCAGCTCTTTAAGCCCGTCGATAAAGGCGGCATGCTGGGTCGGAGCGATAGAAGGGTTCTGAAGGATCTCCACGAACATTTTCTTCAGCTCCGTCACATCTTTCTTCATATCGAAAAAGAGCTTGTACAATATTTCCCGTTCATTCGCAAACTCATGGCCACTGCCCGCCGCGCTGCCATTGGAAGAGACCACCATCGGAAGCCTGTTCCCGCTCGTCTCGGGGATGAACCGCCGCAGCGTGCCGGCGGTAACCTGCTTGTCCTCCGAAAGAACGGAGATCTGTTCTGCAATATTCTTCAATTCCCTTACATTGCCAGGCCAGGGATAGTTAATTAACAGATTTTTCGCCTCATCGTCCAGCTGCACCGGGGCCGTCTTGTAACGTTCGGCGAAGTCTACCGCGAACTTCCGGAACAGCAACGGGATGTCCTCCTTACGGTCGCGCAGAGAAGGCACCCGGATAGGCACCGTGCTCAGCCGGTAATAAAGGTCTTCCCTGAACCTTCCTTTTTCGGTCAGTTCCAGCAGGTCCTTGTTGGTGGCGGCGATCACACGTACATCCGTTTTCTGTACTTTTGAAGAACCGACCCGGATATACTCTCCCGCTTCCAGCACCCGCAGCAACCTCGCCTGGGTACCCAGCGGCAATTCCCCGATCTCGTCGAGGAAAATGGTACCGCCGTTCACCGTTTCAAAATACCCCTTCCGGAAATCGACGGCGCCCGTGAACGATCCTTTCTCATGCCCGAACAATTCCGAATCGATCGTGCCCTCCGGGATGGCGCCGCAGTTCACGGCGATAAAAGGATTATGCTTGCGCGCCGACAAAGCATGTATGATCATGGAAAAGACTTCCTTGCCCACGCCGCTCTCCCCGGAGATCAATACCGACAGGTCCGTGTTCGCCACCTGCATCGCCACCTGCAGCGCAAAATTAAGCGCCGGCGTATTGCCTATTATTCCAAACCGATTTTTGATTGATTGAATTTCCATATCCTCTCCCTGTATACCCGCTAACCAGCGGGATTGATTTATAATTTTTACATTGTCCCGGGCGCTTTCTCCGCTGCTGTCAGCTTTCCCATCAGCGTCGCTCCCGTACATCCTTCTATCCTCACCCATGCATAATCCCCTTTGTCGAGGCCGGTGCCGGCCTTCGGGAATATGACTACTTTATTCTGGCTGTTCCTGCCCCTCCAGTCCCCCGCGCTCTTCTTGGAGTCTCCCTCTATCAGCACCTGGAAGACCTTCCCGATATCCTGTTTATTGCTTTCCAGCGACAGGGCATTCTGGAGCTTTACGATCTCGTCCAGCCTTCTTTTTTTAATGTCCTCCGGCACGTCGTCCTGGTAACGTCTTGCCGCCAGCGTTCCCGGCCTCTCGCTGTAAAAATACATATAGCTCAGATCATACTGCGCCGCACGCATCAGGCTAAGCGTGTCCCGGTGATCTTCCTCCGTCTCCGTACAGAACCCGGCGATGATGTCCGCGCTCAGCCCGCAGCCCGGCAGGATCTCTCTGATCCGGGCCACTTTGGCCAGATACCATTCACGGGTATAGGTCCTGTTCATCAGCTGAAGGACCCTTGTGCTGCCGCTCTGTACCGGCAGATGAACATAGCGGCAGATATTTTCGTGTCTCGCTATCGTATGCAATACTTCATCCGTAATATCCTTTGGATGGGAGGTTGAAAATCTCACCCGCAGCATCGGATCGATCCCGGCGACTTTTTCCAGCAGCCTCGCAAAGGTAACCACGGCCCCATCCTCCACACGGCCGGCATCCCCGGCAAGCGTTTCATCCACCCAATAATAGCTGTCGACGTTCTGCCCCAGCAGCGTAACCTCCCGGTAACCCATGCTGAAAAGATCGGCGCATTCCCTGACGACCGACGCCGCATCCCGGCTTCTTTCCCTTCCCCTCGTAAAAGGCACAACACAGAACGTACACATATTGTTGCAGCCACGCGTGATGCTGACAAAGGCGGTAATCCCATTGCTGTCCAGCCGGACAGGGGAGATATCCGCATAGGTCTCGTCCCGGCTGAGCAGGACATTCACTGCCTTCTGACCTGTTCCAGCCTCTTCGATCAGACCCGGCAGGCCCCGGTATGCATCGGGCCCAATGACCATGTCCACCAGCCGCTCTTCTTCCAGCAGCTTCGCTTTAAGCCGCTCTGCCATGCAACCCAGCACCCCGATCAGCATGCCCGGTCTGCTCCTCTTTGCCTGTCTGAACAAATGCAGGCGCTGCCGGACGTTCTGTTCGGCCTTTTCACGGATCGAACAGGTATTGATCAGCACCAGGTCCGCCTCCAGATAATTCTTTGTGGCGCCATATCCCGTATCGTTCAGGATCGAGGCGACGATCTCGCTGTCTGCGAAATTCATCGCGCAGCCATAGCTTTCTATATAGAATTTCTTCCCGTATTCAACAACCGCCGGGGCTATGGACGCATAGGCCTCTCCCTGGCGATCTTCATCATGTACCCCGTTACGCACTGTTTCAGGCATTATTACCACATTTTTAGGTTGCAAAGATACAGAAAAACGGATTCTTGTGACAAGTTGGCAGAGAGTGCCCCTGATCAGCTCCCAGGACCAGCCAGACAGCCCCATAACAAACAAAAAAAACCGGGCCCAACGGGCCCGGCAGAAAATAGGTATCGATAAGGAGATAATGATCAATTATTAAAGAACCCGCTCTTCTTTTTTTCAGTGAACAGGTTATCCGCCAGCTCCTGGTTGAAATGCTTTACCGGATCTCCGTTGATGTTATGATAGACCGCGCTGATGAAAATGGTCTGCGCCGCGCTGAATATGGCTACTACCGAGAATATGCCCAGCATGAACAAAACTACGCCCGCGATCGGGTGGATCAGATAGCCAATTGCAAACGAAGGCACGGCGATTAAAAGGATGGCGAGCAGTTGCAACAACCCAAAGCTGAAACTCGCCCCAAGGCTTTCTCCCCATTTTTCTTTCATCAGCTGCGCCGAACGCTTGTACGCCGACAAAGGGCCGCGGTTTTCATAGGCGATCACCGGCACGACAAAAAAGGTGGTGATGCTCCAGACAATGCCGATCAGACCGGTTATGATCTTGCCGATCGATCCGAGGTTCTCCTGTAACAACCGCAGGGCAGTGCCCACCGTTGCGGCAAAGACGGCCCAGGAAAAGATCGCCCCGATCCGGCTGACGCTGAAACGCAGTCCAGCGCTCACGGTGACCTCTTCTCCCTGGAAATACAGCCGGGTGCAGTGTACCAATGCCGTGTTGAAGAATACGACGACAAAATAATTCACCACATAATAGATGAACAGGGTGACATAATGCTCGATGTTGCTCTGGTCGCGGATATTTTCTACATCCCATCCTGCGTTTGCAAAAAGGGCTACGACAAAAGAGCCGATGATCAGCAGCATGGATATCCCCGAAAGGATCGGGAATATGATCAGTTTCTTGTTTTCTTTCATCACCTTAAAACTATTCATGGAAATATTCCATCCATTCGAAAGTCGTGTAAAAAAATTCATGAGATTTTTTTTGTTTGTTTAGGAAGGTTAAATGCAATGATACAAAGAAGGTCTGAAATACAAAATAATACAAATAACCCGGATTCCGCAGTTTGCCTGTCCGTGCAGCCCCAAAACAACCGTCCGTCCCGGGGCATACGATTTTTCATTTTCAGGGCGTTTTGGCCTGAAAATTGTTAAGTTTTAGTGGCTTAGCCAGGCTGGCCGAAACTGACCTTTATGAAAAACACCGCGTTGCTGACCAGTATCTTATTATTATGCGCCTGCTTCATTGCCTGTTCCAAGGGCAACGATAAGTTGACGCCGACCCTCCGGTCTTCGGTCACTTTCTCCGCAAAAGATTCATTCATCAATTTTCCGGTCGGTATCGTTTTCATCCAGGATGTCGTCAATGTACATACGACGCTGATCAGCGGCAAGTATGAGGACAGCTCTTCCAGGCGGGGCAATATCAGCATCCGCGTCATCGGGGATACCACCGGCCGCTACCACGGGGACAGCGTCCAGCTTACCTATACCAATGCGGCTGGAACGATCTGGACCAATACAAAAGATACCGGCAATTTTGTGCAGATCAATACGTTTGCAAAGACGGCCGATGGTCTCGTGAACGGAGCGTTCAGATGTAAAGTGTACAATGGAAAGGATAGTATCCTCCTGTCCAATGGTGCGCTTGTAGCTTTTTACCAGGACTGATCATGGGCCCCGCAAGGGCCCGACCTATTATAATGCCAACATACGAAATCCAATAACGAGGCTCATGGTACAACCTATCGGCGCAGGTGTTACACTTGCAGAATATCAGCCCGCTGCTTCACCAATTCCGGGAAGCCCTGCGGGCATCGCTCCCTATACCGGCCCCTGGGACACGCTCCAGGTCGTTCACCTGCTCAAACGGACCCTCTTCGGCGCTTCCGTACCAGACATCCATTATTTCAGGACGCTTACCATGTCACAGGCCGTGGATCAGCTGCTGCAGCCCACCCCGGCGCCGGCTACGGCGCCCCTGAATAATTATGGGGCTGACGCCACCGGCGTTGCCTCCTGGCAGACCTGGATCAATGCGAGCCTGCTCTACCAGGATGACAAGCTGAACGAGGACAGGGTAAATTCCATGCAATGCTGGTGGATCGGGCAATTACTAAACCCCGGCAGATCCATCCACGAGAAAATGACCCTCTTCTGGCACAATCATTTTGCCATGGATGCCACCGCGCATTTCTCCGATATCCCCGCACGGCTGTGGTACGATCAGTATATGGTCCTGCGGCAAAATGCCCTCGGGGATTTCAGGCAAATGGTAAAGTCGATCGCGCTGAACCCCGCCATGCTGATCTATCTCAACGGCAACACCAATACGAAGACGGCCCCGAATGAGAACTTCGCCCGCGAGCTTCAGGAGCTGTACAGCATCGGTAAAGGCAGTGGTTCGGCCTACACCCAGGATGACGTACACACCGCGGCAAGAGTGCTTACGGGACATACGGTCGACAATAATTATAATTACGCATTCCTGCCTGGAGATCATGACGACCTCAATAAGAAATTCTCCGATTTTTACGGCAGCCATATCACCACCGGTTATTCGGGACCCGCCGGGGCAGGGGAGCTGGATGACCTTCTCAGCATGATCTTCTCCACCCAGGAATCGGCTAAGTTTATATGCAGAAAGATCTATAGCTTTTTTGTCTATTATAAGATCGACAGCAGCATCGAGACGAACGTGATAGGACCTCTCGCCGATATTTTCCGGCAGAGCGGATATAATATCACGTCCGTGTTGTCTGCGCTCTTAAAGAGCCAGCATTTCTTCGACCTCGTCAATTCCGGCGCCTGTATCATCAAAAGCCCGCTGGATTTTCTTATCGGTCTTTGCAGGGAATACAATGTCACGCTGCCCGATCCGGCCAGTCCGGCCGCTCAGTATGCCGCATTTGAAATGCTCCACCAGCGTTCGAAGATCCTGCAACAGGAGGTCCTCGCCATTCCACTGGTGGCAGGATGGGACCCTTATCGCCAGGCCCCGCAATTCCATGAGCTGTGGATCAATTCCGTGACCTACACCGGAAGGAATTTCTATACCGATCTCCTCATCAATATCGGGGACATGATGAACGGAACGATCCTGCAGATCGATCCCATCGCGTTTGCCAACCTGCTGCCCCATCCGGAGGACCCGAATATGCTGATCAGCGATTCGCTGGACATCCTGCTCAGGCCGCCGCTGTCGGACGGGTCCAGACAGCTGCTCAAGCAATCCATTCTGCTGGGCAACCTCACCACTGACTTGTACTGGACCAACGCATGGCTGGGCTATGTGGCAAACCCAACCGACATGAATGCTTTTACCACGGTGAGCACAAAGCTGAAGGCACTGTATAAATACATCATGAATTTACCCGAATACCATTTGTCGTAACCCGTATTAATGATATCCTATGCAGAGAAGAGATTTTATCCGAACTGTCGCGCCGGCAGCCTTTCTGGGGGGCTTTAAAATAAATGCTTTCTCCCATCTCCCTTTTTTACAGGGTCTGGATGGTGCGGCCGATAATGACCATGTGCTGGTCCTGGTGCAGCTGGTTGGGGGCAACGACGGGCTGAATACGGTGATCCCCATCGATACCTATGGCGACTACGTCAAGGTCCGTTCCAATATCGCTATACCCGAAGACAAGATCCTGAAGCTGCCTTCCTATCTGAAAAGCGGCCTCCACCCGGCCCTGACCGGTATGCAGGGACTCTATAATAACGATCAGCTTGCTATCTTACAGGCTGTCGGCTATCCTTCACCGGATGGCTCCCATTTCCGTTCTACCGATATATGGCTTACGGGCGCCGACGCCAACCAATACCTCGATACGGGCTGGACAGGTCGTTTCCTCGGACAGACCTATACAAACTTCCCGGTAGGATATCCAAACACCATCATGCCCGATCCGCTGGCTATCCAGATCGGTTCCGTCATATCACCGGTCTTTATGTCGGCCAACGGCAACACGGCCATGGCTGTTCCTACCGACGCTGAATTTTACGATCTTATCAACGGCATCACCGAGCCGGAGCCCGATACGCCGATGGGCGACGAACTCACCTATCTGCGGGCCATCGCCCGGCAGACGGATAAATACGCCGGCGTCATCGAGGCTGCCGCAAAAAAAGTGACCCAGCAATACGGCGGATATCCTGCCAATAACGACCTGGCTGCCCAGTTGAAAACGGTGGCCCGGCTGATCGCGGGCGGACTGAAGACCCGCGTCTATATGGTGACCACCGGCGGCTTCGACACCCATGGCGGGCAGGTGGAAGACGGCGATACGACGACCGGGCACCACAGTGTTCTGCTGGGACAGCTATCAGATGCCATCGCGGCCTTTATGGCGGACTGCAAATTCCTGGGCATCAACAAACAAGTCCTTGGCATGACCTTCTCCGAGTTCGGCAGGCGCATCATCTCCAATGGCAGCCTCGGTACGGACCACGGTACGGCGCAGCCCGTATTCATTTTCGGGGACGGCGCCAAAACAGGGGTGCTTGGCAACAACACCGACCTGACCAAAATTACCGACTCGCAGGCCAACGTGCCCATGCAGTATGATTTCCGTTCGGTGTATTCCACGATACTCCGGGACTGGTTCTGCGTTGCCCCCGCAGATGTGGAGACGGTGCTGCTGAAAGATTATCAGTACCTGCCCTTTATCAAGAGCACGGCCTGTAATAACACGTATGACGACCTGAACAATATCGGCAACAGCCTGATCATAAATGAGCCCAATCCGTTCGGCTCATCCACCAGGATCATTTTCAAAACAAATGGAGGGCATACCCTTGTCCAGGTCTTCGATACCTCGGGCCGCCTGCTCCTGGTGCCGGTAGATCAGGATTATGTGCAGGGGACTTATTCCGTCACCATCGATACGGCGGCCTTTCCGGCGGGTGTGTACTATGCCCGTTTACAGAATCTGTCCGTACAACAGGTAAGGACCATGCTTAAAGTGAAACATTGATGATGCATTTTCAAATCAAGACCGGTCCATTGATAGGGCTGCTGATGCTGGCAGTCCTTCTTAAGCCCGCGGGTAATGCGCAGGCTGCGGGGAAAGACTCTGTCAACTATTCGTCCACCTGCGTCAATTCGACTATTTCTTTTGGTTCCCCCATCTTCGACAGCCTTCCTTTTCCCAGCTATATCAACTGGAATTTCGGCGACCCCGGCTCCGGCATCTTCAATGGCGCGGGTACCCAGAAGCCGCGGCACGTCTATGCTGCTCCCGGCACATATTATATCCTGCTGAAAGTGATCAACAGCGGTTCCACAGATACGGTATATGTCCGTGATTCCATCCATATCGTCAGCCCCATGACCTATGATTTCGGACCGGATATTTTCCTCTGTGAAAAGAAGGACACTTTCCTGACGGCCCCCGTAATACCGGGCGCGGTCTATACCTGGAATGACGACAGCCTTACACACAGCGATACCCTGAGGATCTCCAGATCCGGGGTGTACACGGTGAGCATCGACGGCTGCGGCGTCACCGACAGCGTTGGCGTGTTCGTCAGCACTACGCCCAAAATAGGACTGGGCAAGGACCATATTCTTTGCTCCGGAGAAATCCTGGAGCTCGATGCTACAACCCAGAACGGCCACTATGCATGGACGTTGAATGGCGCTGCGCTGCCTTCGCAGGAAGGCCAGCTGCCGGTGGTGGACCCTGGCGGCACCTATGTGGCGACCGTCACGGTGCCGGGTTGCGGGGTCTATAAAGATACGGTCAGCATTACCTTCTCCATGCCCGATGCACCCGCTTTCAGCCTGGGGCCAGATACCTTATTATGTCCAAAACAGATCTATACCCTCACCGCTACCGCGGCCGGCGCCACCGCCTACGACTGGAGCACGGACGCCACGACCAGCACGATCAATATCAGCAATGAGGGCCTCTACTGGGCCTTCGTGACGATCGGGACCTGCCAGGTGGTGGACACAGTGGAGGTGGATTACCGCGGCGATAAAAAACTGGATTTCAGGGATACGGCGATCTGCTATGGCAGCACGCTGAGCCTGGACGCCGATTTCGGAACGGGTCAGTACAACTGGCAGTCGGTGCCGCCACAGCGGGACGATCAGAACCAGACCGGTCAATCCACTTATTTTGTCTATCGCGCGGGAACCTATTCCATAACGGCCACCGTTGGCCAGTGCGTTTATACGGATACGTTGACCGTAACCTTTAACGATAGCCTGAAGCTGAAAATGAATGGCGATACGATCCTGTGCAACGGAGAAAACTACTGGCTGCAGGTCAAAGGCAATGCAAATAGCTTTATCTGGCAGGACGGTGCATCCGGATCGGCTTATGAAGTGACGAAGACGGGGACCTACACCGTCATGACGGAGAATGGCTGCGGAAAAGATACCCTGACAGCTACCGTACAGTTCGTCAGCTGCGCCTGCAATCTTATACTGCCAAATGCCTTCACCCCCGACGGGAACGGGATCAATGATAATTTCAGGCCCCTGCATGCCTGCCAGATGACGAATTTTGAGATGACTATTTTCGACCGGTATGGGAATATGGTTTTCCGTTCCCTTGACCCCGGCAAAGGCTGGGACGGGACATTCAGAGGGGTCAGGGTCCCCTCCGGCAATTTTGTCTGGATGGTCCATTATTTCAGCACCGAGACCAAATTGCCCGTCTATAAAAAAGGACAGGTCCTCGTCGTCCGTTAGTAGTGTACGCTGTTTTAAAAAATTCGCCCAACAAAAAAGGCCGTTCAACATTTACGTTGTGACGGCCTTCAATTGGTTGATAAAAATTATTTGCTTTTCTTGGACTTACTTTCTTTGGGTAAGCCATATTTGGCTATCAATGCCCGTGCCCTTTCTACCTTTTTAATGATAAAAGGCGACTTACTAAAGTCCGGTATGTTGGGATCAACAGTAATACCAGGTAAATGTTTTTTATCTGCTGTACGCATATAAATTATATTGTTTCAAATTTACGAATTTTTTTCCTTCTGATCAAGAATGCCTCATAATTCATGCCTCGCTGAAAAGGCTCCCAAAGCCCATTTAAAAGGCCATCAATTTCAAAATTTTCATTGATTTCCAGTAGATTATCGGCCATCCCCATCTGATAAAGCCGGGTTCTTGTAGGAGTGCTGCCTTCCGCTACTATCCAGGCATCGGGGTATTTATTAGTAAAGTCGAATGCAGTAAAAGCCACCGTCGCCAGGACCTTATCCCGATCACCATTATTGCTCCTGTTGGAATCATCCAACTCCTGAAACTCTTCATTCCAATCTCCAAAACCAAGATTAAAAAGGTTCCCTTCGATCCGTGAATAAATAACACCTTTTGCAATTCTCCCCCGAAGACCTTCGCTGAAGAATAAGTACGTACAATAGTCATCACTCGCAGTAACCAGATATCTCGGATATTTCATAACGGCAGGCTAAGCAAGCAAAGTTATTAGTAATTGGTTCGATTTTTTTTAAAACATTTTCATGAGAGCGTTGCATCAGAGAAATGACACTTTAGTGTCCTTTGGTTGTGATGGTTGCTTTGTAAAAACCGAAGGTTTATCTTTGAAGTGACATAAAGCTCTTTCCCTTCAATTTTTCGCGCTTTATAGGCAAATAAAAAGGCAAGGATTTTCAGTACTCTCTGAAACCCTTGCCTGCATGGAGCGGAAGACGAGGCTCGAACCCGCGACCTTCAGCTTGGGAAGCTGACGCTCTACCAACTGAGCTACTTCCGCTGGTCACGACGGCAGATCTGAATACCTGCCGTTGCGCAAAAATAGGTTTTAATTCTAATTTCCACCGATCCTTTCCCCAAGGAACTTACCAGCCAGCCAGCTTTCTTTCACCGGAACGATCCATTTTGATTCCAGCTCCGACCTGGTCAGCACCGTATTATTGAAGTAGGGGGTATTTTCATCCAGCAGCCCCGTCTCCAGCGCATGCTTTACCTGGGACAGCGGCAGCAGCTGTATTTTGTCGCCGGTGAAAAAGGCCAGCGACACCCGGTCGAACAGCGTTACATGGAATTTTTTTTCTGTCTCTTTTATCAGCCGCACCGAACTGTCGGTACTGCAACCGCTGACGCCCGTTGCCGACTCATCGGCCATCAGCACAATGAACTGGCCGAAGAACAATCCGCCAAACCCTTTTACAGGCGTTCCATGCGAATGCCATTCCTTCACGAATCCGTCCAGCATTTCCTGTATCTGCCCCGTCTCGGCCTCATCGAAAATGCGGTTGCTCTGATAGATCCACACCCGCGAATCACCGGCAAAACCAGCCGGGATCAATTTTTTATAATCGTTGTTCATAACGTTCAATTTTTATGCTCACGCTGCAAATCCAGGCCGCAGTCTCACCAGCACAGTTTCCGCGCGGAGCGGCCCACAAATTTACGCAATTGACGCCGCAATCAGCTCGGCGACATCCATGACCTTTACCTGGTCCTCTTTTTCACCATGTTTTACCCCATCCGTCAGCATGGTATTGCAGAACGGACAAGCGGAGGCGATGATGCTGGCTCCCGTCCCGATGGCTTCGGCGCTTCTCTCGAAATTTACCCGGGTCGTTCCTTTTTCTTCTTCCTTGAACATCTGGGCGCCCCCGGCCCCGCAACACAATCCCTTGCTGCGGCATCGTTTCATTTCGATCAGCTCCGCATCCAGCACTTCCAGCACTTTCCGCGGTGCCTCATAGATATGATTGGCGCGTCCAAGGTAACAGCTGTCATGATACGTTATCCGTTTGCCCTTAAAGGCGCCGCCTTCCTTCAGGATTATTTTTCCTCCGTCGATCAGCTGCTGCAGCAGCACGGTGTGATGGATCACTTCATAATGACCGCCCAGCTCGGGATATTCGTTTGCCAGCGTGTTGAAACAATGCGGACAGGTCGTGACGATCTTTTTGACGCCATAATTATTCAGCAGCTGAATGTTCTGGTACGCCATCATCTGGAACATGAACTCATTGCCCGCCCTGCGCACCGGATCGCCATTGCACATTTCCTCCTTTCCGAGAATGGCATATTTAATACCCACCTTATCCAGTATCAGGGCAAAGGCCCTCGTGATCTTCTGCGCCCGCTGATCGAAGCTCCCCGCACATCCTACCCAGAATAACAGTTCGGGCGTTTCCCCTTTGGCAGCCATTTCAGCCATTGTTGGTACCTGCATGAAGGATTATTTTACCGTAAACCTACAATAAATGGTAACTTTATTGCAGAAAATTTTTTAAAACTATGCCGACAGAGGACATGCTGCTGATAAAGAATTATGACCTCTGGTGTCAATTGTCCGATGATGAATATAAGGATCTCAAAGTGGAGCACCGGGTGATCGAAGTCCCCAAAGGGGAGTATATCTATTTTGAGGCCTATAATCACAACAAGGTCTATTTTGTAAAGGAAGGAACGATCAAGATCGGCTTCATCGATAACGATGGCAACGAAAAGATCAAGGAGATCATCCAGAAAGGCGAGCTCTTCGGACAGTTCAGCCTTGAAAAGAACAACCTTCACGGCGAATTCGCAAGGGCCTATAAGAATGATGTCAGCATCTGCGCCTTTACGATCGATGATTTTGAAAAACTACTGAAGAACAGGCCTGACCTGGCCCTGCGGTACAGCAAACAGGTCGGCGCAAAGTTGCGGAATATCGAGAACCGTCTCCTCAACCTGCTCAACAAGGATGTAAAAACAAGGCTGATCCATTTTCTCTGGCAGCTCGTGGAGCAGAACCTTGGCGAGACTACGGCCGAGGGCTTCTGTATGCCTAATTTCCTCACGCATGAAGACATCGCCAGCCTTATCGGCAGCAGCCGCCAGACCGTGACGACCATGATCAACGAGCTGGAGACCGAAGGCATCCTGTCGTATAACCGGCAGGAGATCTGTTTCCTTGATGTTAAAAAATTGCAAAAGCTGGTGAATGTCAATTGACCGGAGCTATTTTTTTCCATCTTACAAAACTGGGGATTAAATTTGACGGGGATTCCCGGACTAAACCAGTTATGACCATTATGCGATCAATTCTTTGTTTTGTGCTGATCCAGTTTGCAGGATTCATTTGTTTTGCACAGCAATCGGCTCAGACCACGACGGCGGCTTCCGTTGCGAGCGCGCCGCAATATACTCCGACAGATCAGGGCTCGTCCGTCACCTTCAAGATTAAAAACTTAGGATTTAATGTAGAAGGCTCGTTTACCGGTCTGAAAGGAAAGATCAGCTTTGACCCGGAACATCCCACCGAAGCCAGTTTCGACGTCACGGTGGATGCTGCAAAGATCAATACGGACAACGAAATGCGCGACGAGCATCTGAGGAAGGAAAGTTATTTCGATGTTCAAAACTATCCGGTCATCCGGTTCGTATCTACCGGCATCCAGACATCCGGTAAGAAAGAAAATTTCGTCATGTCCGGGAAGCTGACCATCAGGGACCATACAAAAGATATCTCGTTCCCTTTCATCGCCACCCCACTGGGGAACGACTATATTTTCAGCGGAGCATTTACGATAAACCGTAAAGATTTCGGGATAGGGGGCACCAGTACCATTTCAAGCACGTTGGATCTCTCTTTAACGGTTTTGGCCAAGAAACAATAAAAAATAGGATACCCCGCATCGGATCTAACCCTCGGCCCATTTATCCCGGTCCTCCGGGCTGAATTTCCAGGGGGCGAAATTATTTTCTACATTGCTGAACAGGTTGTTCCATTCCTGCGGGGCATTACTGTCCTCCATGACCAGCGCACGCCGCATTTCCATGATGATCTCCAGGGGACTGATGCTGACGGGACATTCCTCCACGCAGGCATTGCAGGTGGTACAGGCCCTCAGCTCTTCTACGCTTATATAGCTCAGTAAGGATTTGCCATCGTCCCTGAATTCACCGTTGGCACGGATATTCCTGCCCACCTCTTCCGTCCGGTCGCGGGTGGCCATCATGATCTTCCTTGGGGACAGAAGCTTTCCCGTCAGGTTGGCGGGACAGGCCGCGCTGCAACGCCCGCATTCGGTGCAGGAGTAGGCATCCAGCAGATTCCTCCAGCTCAGATCGGATACATCCTTCGCGCCGAATTTAGGAGCAGGAGCGCCGTCTACGGCAGCAGGCGCGGTTTCGGGCTGCATGGCATACAGTACTTCGTTCTGCACGACCGGCATATTGCGCAGCTTCCCTTCGGGCGCCAGCCGCGCGTAGTACGCATTGGGGAAGGCCAGCAGGATGTGCAGATGCTTGGAGTAGGGGAGATAGTTGAGAAAGGCCAGGATACCGAGGATATGCAGCCACCAGCAGCCCCTTTCCAGTCCCGCCAGGGAAGAGCTGCTCAGGCCGTTCAGCAGGGGATGCAGCCATCGGCTGGCGGCAAAATCGCCGGTGATATGCTCCGCATAATGGCCATACCCACGGGATTGCAGGATCGTGTCCGCCGCATTCATGGTGAGGAACAGGGTCATCAGAACGATCTCGGTAAGCAGGATATAATTGGCGTCGCTGCGTGGCCAGCCATCGAGGTCATGGCTGATGAACCGTCTGAGCTTAAGGATATTCCTTCGGCAGAGAAAGAGGACGCAGACGGCAAATACCCCCACGGCAAGGAACTCGAACCCATTGATAAGGACAGGGTAGAGGCCGCCAAGCGGTGCGGCGAACAGACGGTGTGTTCCGAAAATGCCATCCAGGACTATTTCCAGCACTTCGAGGTTGATGATGATAAATCCGGCATAGATCACGAAATGCATAAGCGCCACCAGAGGGTTCCGGAACATCTTCTTCTGTCCGAAAGCCAGCAGCAATACATTCTTCCACCGCCGCGCCGGATCGTCATGATAGGCCTCTTCGCTTCCCAGCAGGATATTCCGGCGGATCTGCCGCAGGTTTTTACCGAACCACCAGATGGCGAAGCCGGCTGCCAGGATGAACAGGATCTGGAAAAGAAGGGGCATATCAACGAATTTATTGAGACAACTAAGTTAAGTGATTTGCAGAGATTGCTTTAATTTGTGTACTGATGAAAAATTATATTCTCACGGAACAGGTTGCCGAAAAGAAACTTAGGCGGATGGCCTACGAAATACTGGAAAACAATTCCGGCGTGCAGCAGCTGATCCTCGCGGGCATACGCGAAAGCGGCAGCGTCATCGCAAGGAATATCCAGCGGCTGCTCCTGGAGATCGCCGGCGACCAGTTGTCGACGGAGCTGATCACGATCACCCTCGACAAAAAATCTCCCCGCGAAGTCACCCTCAGCAAGTCCCTTTCCTTCGATGATAAGGTGATCATCGTCGTGGACGATGTCGCCAACAGCGGCAAGACCCTTCTTTATGCCATGAGACCATTCCTTGATTTTCATCCCCAGAAGATCGAGGCGCTGGTGCTGGTGGAACGCACCCATAAGGCCTTCCCCGTCGAGCCGGATTATAAAGGCCTTTCGCTTGCGACCACCCTGCAGGAGCATATTTATGTCGAGGTGGAGGGCGACCGGGTAATCGGCGCCTGGCTCGAATAATATTCCTATTACTGATCGCTAAGTGTAAATCCCTAAAGACTTGATTCAGATGTAATAAGACTTATTCTCCTCCGTTTGAGGTAGAAGTACCTTAACACACATGATCAAGGCCCCCATACCCAACGACGAGACCATCCGTTTGCAGCATTTACATGAATACGGAATACTCGATACCCCCGAAGAAGAGGATTTTACCGAGATCGTCCGGCTGGCATCGAAAATATGCCATGTCCCCATCTCGCTGATCACGCTGGTGGATGCCGAAAGGCAATGGTTCAAGGCGAAGATCGGACTGGATCTCTCCTGGACCCCGCGCGATGTTTCTTTCTGCGGCCATGCCATACTGAACGGCGAGATCTTTATCGTCCCCGACGCCACGAAGGACAAGCGTTTTGCCGGCAATCCCCTCGTCACGGGTCACCCCGAAATACGTTTCTATGCCGGAGTTCCGCTGATCTCGCCAAAAGGGGGAAGGTTGGGCGCCCTTTGTCTGATGGACCGGGAACCCCATGATCTGCCCGCTGAGCAGCGCGAACTGCTGATCGTCCTGGGCAAACAGGTCGTCCGGCTGATGGAGCTCCGGAAAAATAACCGGGACCTGAAGACGGTTTCCTCGCTGGAAACGGCCCAGCGCAAAGAGCTGGAAAGGATCGCGGAGATGCAGAAAAGGATCATCGCCATCCTCGCCCATGATATCCGCAGCCCGCTCAGCTCCCTGAAGAGCATGCTGCAGCTGATCCCCGAATCCCAGGGACCGCTCTCTGCACAGGGTAGTCTCGTGGAAATGGCCGGTGGCCAGCTAAGCGCCACCCTCGGCCTGCTCGACAACATCGTCGAATGGGGTCAGCTGGAACTGAAGGGAGAAGACCCGGAATACCGGGAATTCGTGCTGCACGAGACGGTGCGGCAGCTGTTCCTCGAACAGGAGGCGCAGGCCTCCCTCAAGGGCCTCTCGCTGAAAAACCGCATTGCAGAGGACCTCAGGCTCGTGTCGGACGACAACAGGGTCCGGTTCATCCTCCGCAACCTCCTGACCAACGCCGTCAAATTCACAAAATCGGGCTCTGTCACCGTAGATGCGGTGCTTTCGTCCAGCACCGTGATCATAAGCGTCGAAGATACCGGCATCGGCATGCCTGCCGCCATTCTGGACCAGCTCTTCCATGGTCGTAAAAGGATCGCCCGCAAAGGCACCAACAACGAGTCCGGCTCCGGACTCGGTCTTTCCCTGGTAAAGGAATTCATCGGAAAAATGAATGGCAAGATCATCGCCGAGAGCGAGCCTGGAAAGGGCTGCTCCATTTCATTTACCCTGCCCCGTTTCCGGTAAATTTCTATCCACATTTGTGGGAAAACTATTCTGTTAAAAAAGACCGGCTGACTCAGGTTTTCACCCTCAAAAAAAGTAGATTTGCAATCCTTCCCAAAAGGGCGGGATCATGCATTTAAATCGTTGCCAAAATTGAGTATGGAAGACAACAGTACGCCATCGGAAACCCAGGACAATAACCGCATTGTTCCGGTGAATATCGAGGAGCAGATGAAGACGGCCTATATCGATTATTCTATGTCCGTGATCGTCGGGCGGGCATTGCCAGATGTCAGGGATGGCCTGAAGCCCGTTCATCGCCGCGTTCTTTACGGGATGAAAGAATTGGGTAACGCCAGCAACAAACCATATAAGAAAGCTGCCCGTATCGTCGGGGAAGTGATGGGCAAGTACCATCCCCACGGCGACAAATCGATCTACGACACCATGGTGCGTATGGCCCAGGACTGGAGCATGCGCTATCTGCTCGTGGACGGCCAGGGTAATTTCGGCAGCCAGGACGGGGATGGCCCCGCCGCCATGCGGTACACCGAAGCAAGACTTCACCGTCTCGCCGAGAGCATGCTGGAAGATATCGAGAAGGACACCGTGGACTTCCAGCCGAACTTCGACGATTCCCTTACCGAGCCTACCGTATTGCCCAGCCGCATCCCGCAGCTGCTGCTCAACGGGTCCAGCGGCATTGCCGTGGGAATGGCCACCAATATGATGCCGCACAACCTCTCCGAGGTCATCGACGGCTGCATAGCCTATATCGAAAAACGCGACATCACCATCGAAGAATTACTGCAATATGTAAAGGCGCCCGATTTCCCGACCGGCGGCATCATCTATGGCATGGAAGGTGTCAAGGCCGCTATGCATTTCGGAAGGGGCAGGGTAGTGCTCCGCGGTAAAGTGCGGATAGACGTCAAGGCCAGCGGGAGAGAGCAGATCGTCATCACGGAAGTGCCTTACCAGGTCAACCGGGACGCGCTCTGCGACCGCATCGGCCAGCTTGTGAACGAAAAAGTCGTGGAAGGCATCGCCCATGTCAACAATGAATCCAACAACAAAGAAGGAACCCGCGTGGTCATCGACCTGAAAAGGGACGCCATGGCCACCGTTGTCGTCAACCAACTGTATAAACACACCGAACTGCAGACCTCCTATGGCATCAACAACGTTGCCCTCGTAAAAGGCAGGCCCCGTACACTCAACATACGGGAAATGATCACTGAATTTGTGGAATTCCGTCATGAAGTGATCGTGCGCCGGACCCGCTTCGAGCTGAAAGAGGCAGAAAAGAAGGCGCATATCCTGCAAGGCTTTCTCATCGCGCTGGACCATCTCGACGAGGTCATCTCCCTGATCCGGGCATCCGCTACGCCAGATGTGGCCAGAGAAAGTCTCGTCAACGCGGGCTGGGGACTGGACGATATCCAGGCCAAGGCCATCCTCGAACTGCGCCTTCAGCGCCTTACGGGAATGGAAAGAGATAAGATCCGTGCCGAATTCGACGAGCTGATGAAACTGATCGCCTTCCTGAAAGATCTGCTGGGAGACGAGGTCAAACGCTATGAGCTGATCAAAAAAGAATTACTTGAAGTAAAAGATAAGTTCGGGGACGCCCGCAAGACCGAGATTACCTACCTCGATGACGAAGTACAGATCAAGGACCTTATCCGGGAAGAGGATGTGGTGATCACCATCTCGCATCTGGGATATATCAAACGCACCTCTGCCACGGAATACCGGCAGCAGCGCCGCGGCGGCAGGGGAGCCATCGGGGGCAGGACCCGGGAAGAGGATTATATAGAGCACCTGTTCGTGGCCTCCACGCACCATACGATGCTGTTCTTTACGGAAAAAGGAAGATGCTACTGGCTCAACGTGTATGAGATCCCGGAAGGGGACAAGGGCAGCAAGGGCCGCGCTATACAGAACCTCATCCAGATCCCGCCCGACGATAAGATCAGGGCCATCGTGGATGTAAAGGACCTGAAAGACGAAGCATTCGTACAGTCTCACCATATCGTCCTGTGCACCATGCAGGGCGTCATCAAAAAAACCTCCCTCCAGGATTTCAGCCGTCCCCGTCTGACCGGCGTGATCGCCATCACGGTTATCGAAGGCGACCGGCTGCTGGAAGCCAGGCTTACGGATGGGAATTCGGAGATCCTGATGGCAGTCCGGAGCGGGCGCGCCATCCGTTTCGAAGAAGAGAAAGTACGCCCCACCGGCCGCGGAGCCATCGGCGTTGGCGGTATCGAAGTGGACGATGCTACCGATGAAGTGATTGGCATGATCTGTGTCAATAAGGATGACAAAACCCGGACCGTGCTGGTGGTCAGCGAAAAAGGCTATGGGAAAAGGACTTCGATCAACGAATACCGTATCACCAACAGAGGTGGCAAAGGAGTCAAGACGATCAGCGTAACGGATAAGACGGGCAGACTGGTGGGCATTCTCGATGTAACGGAACAGGAAGACCTTATGATCACCTGTAAGAGCGGGGTGACCATCCGGATGCCGATCAGCGGCATCAGCAACCAGGGAAGGGCAACTCAGGGCGTGAAGCTCATCCGCCTCGATGAGAACGACGAGATCGCGGCGATCACCAAGCTCGACAAGCTGGAAGAAGAAAATGGCAATGGCGCCCACCTGGCTGGAGCCGGCGGGATCCTTCCGGAAGGCCCCGATGGGATCTTGCTGGAAGGCATCGGTGGAATGGCGCCGGGCACCGGGAGCGCGGATATCGATGACGCCGGACCGGAATTAAATGCTCCGGATGATTTGTCTGATAATCAATAAGTATATTCGTATATCTAAAAAATAAACATTCATATGAACGTGATTACACGATTCTTCCTGATCGGATTGCTTGCTGTCTCGGGAACAGGCTTGCTTGCACAAAACCTGGATAAGGTAAAAGAATATCTGAAAGCGAATAAACTGCCCGAAGCAAAGGCAGAGATCGACAAGTTCCTCGCCATCGATAAGAACCAGAAGAACGGGGAAGCCTGGTACAACAAGCTGAAGGTCTACAATGCCATCGCTGCAAACGATCAGTTGAAGGCGCAATACCCCGATGCACGCCGGGAGGCCTTCGAAGCCCTGAAGAAATATACCGAGGTCGACGATAAGAAATTATTGTTCTTACAGATAGACGCCTACAAACCCGTAAACGAGATCTACCAGGGATTCTTCCAGCAGGGCGCCAACGATTACAATGCCGCAAAATATCCCGACGCACTGGCTAACTTCAGCGGCGCGCTGGAGACCAGCGGCTTTATGAACGCAAAAGGATGGACAACGCTCCGCATCGATACCACCTCCACGTTATATGCCGGTATCTCAGCCGAAAAAGCGGGCAGGAAGGACACTGCGGCCATCTACTATGGCAAGCTCGCGGATTCGGGCATCGTCTTTATCAATGGCTCCAACATGGTGGAGATCTACAAATGGCTCGTAGATCATTACAACCAGAAAAAGGACGAGGCCAATACCAGCAAATACCTGGAGATGGGAAAAAAGAGATTCCCGGATGATCTGTTCTGGTATACGCTCGAACTGGACAACCTCAGGGAAAAGGGCAACAAGACAGTCCTGTTCGCCAAATATGACGAGGTCGTGAACCATTTCAACAAGAACCATCTTTTCTATTTCAACTATGGCCTCGAGCTTTACCAGTATGCTTCCGATACCAGCTCCGGTCATCGCCCGGCCAACTATGATACGCTGATCGCAAAGGCGCAGGAGAACCTGAAGAAATGCCTCGAGCTGCAGCCGGATTATCCGCAGGCGGCGCTCGTGCTCGGACAGATCTCTTATAATGCCGGTGTTGACCTGCAGGGCCAGACCAAGACGGTACCTGGTAAGACGCCCGCAGACATCAAGAAAAGGGCCGATATGCGGATCGCGGCACAAAAGAAATTCGATGAGGCCATCCCTTATTTCGAAAAAGTCGACCAGGACCTCGGCAGCAAAGGCAAGCTGAAAATGGATGAGAAGACAAGCCTCAAAGATGCCTACGACCTGCTGATCACTATTTACGAACAAAAGAAGATCCAGGATAAGATCGATTCCTATACCGCGAAATTCAACAACGTGGACAAGGCGCATTGATCTTTCTTTCATATTGCAAAAGCCCCCCAGGTTTAAATTTGGGGGGCTTTTGCTTTTCACTACATTTATAAAAAGAAGCATACGATGATTGCCTGCAAACTCATTCCCCGGGATCTCCGCCCCGTATCCATTTTCCTGCTACGCATCCTCGTCCTGACCGTTTTGTTGGCCTCCACCGTTTCCAGTGCGGCCCTTGCCCAAAAAAGAATCGATCTGGCTTCTCCCGATGGTAATATCCGGTTCTCCTTCAGACTTACCGACAGCCTTCCCTGTTACAGCGTTGCTTATAAAGGGAAGCAGCTCCTCGACCCTTCGCCGCTCAGCCTTTCATTTGAGGGTGCGGAGCCTTTCGGCAGAGGGCTTGCCGCCCCTTCGCCCCGTTTCAGCGAAGGCGAGGATAAGTATGAACTGGTGGTCGGAAAGACGAGCTCGGTGCATGACCACTACCGGCAGGTGGAAATACCGCTGCTGGAACGTCGTGGCGCCGGCAGGCGGATCGACCTCATCGTAAGGGTATTCAACGACGGCCTTGCATTCCGTTATGAATTTCCCAGCCAGAACGGCTGGAGCTCGTATCTCCTGACGGATGAGAACACCTGCTTTCGTTTCAGCGGTGATCCCATAGCGCTGGCTTCCTTCCTGCCCGGCTTCACTACCTCTCACGAAGGACGTTACACGAGGCTTCCGGTCAGCCGGGTAAAAGAAGATACCCTGATGGATATGCCCGTCCTCTTTGAATTTCCAGATAAGATCTACGTGGCGGTCACCGAGGCGGAACTGGTCGATTATGCCGGTATGTATCTTGTCAAGCATGACGGTATATTTAAAAGCTGTCTGTCCCCTCTGCCCGCAGCCCTGCACCCCTCATCCGGCCCCCAGTCCGCGCTCCCGGCAGATAAGGGACTCAATGCACGCCAGCGCCTTACACCCGGACAGGGCCTCGCAAAAGTAAAGGCCATCCTTCCGCACCGGACACCCTGGCGGGTACTGATGATCAGCGACCGGCCGGGAGCCCTGCTCGAATCGAATATCCTCACCAGCCTGAACGAACCATCCCGGATCGGAGATCATGCCTGGCTCAAGCCCGGCAAGACGGATTTTCACTGGTGGAACGGCGATATCGTTCCCGATACGACCTTCCCGCCAGGCATCAATTTCGAGACGGACAAATACTATATCGATTTCTGCGCGGCCAATAAGCTGGATTATCATACCGTGATCGGGTACGGCGGTGTGGCCTGGTACACAAATGATGGAGACAGTTATAGCCCCGGCCCACATTCGGATGTAACGGTTCCCTTGCCCAGCCTCGACATGCAGCGGATCTGCGATTATGCGGAAACGAAAGGGGTGGGGATCAGGGTATGGGTGAACTGGGAAGTACTGTACCGGCAGCTGGACAAGGCCTTTGACCAGTTCGAAAAATGGGGCGTCAAAGGCATGATGGTGGATTTCATGGACCGCGATGACCAGGAAATGGTGAACATCCAGATAGAAATATTGCAGAAGGCGGCGGCGCATCATCTGCATATCCAGTTTCATGGCGCCTACAAACCCACCGGACTGAGCCGCACTTATCCCAACGAGCTGACCCGGGAAGGCACCCTCAACTACGAGAACGATAAATGGGACAATCCGATCACACCGGACGATGATATGAATATCCTTTTCACCAGGCTGCTGGCGGGCGCGACCGATTACCATCTCGGCGGGTTCAGGGCGGTGCCGGCTTCTCGATACAGACCTCAGTACACCAGACCGCTGGTGCTTGGCACACGTTGCCACATGCTGGCGATGTATGTGATCTTGGAAAACTATCTCGCGATGGTCTGCGATTATCCCGCGGCCTATGAGGGACAGCCAGGATTTGATTTTCTGAAGGAAGTGCCGACCGTATGGGACGAAACGCGCGTGATCGGAGCGGACCCCGGCAACTGGATCACCATCGCCAGGCGAAAAGGCGGGGATTGGTTTGTAGGCAGCATCAGCAATGGCAAGGCACGCGAGATAAAACTTCCGCTGAACTTCCTTCCGGCAGGTACCTATACGGCTGATTCCTGGAGCGATGCACCCGATGCCGCTGAACAACCGGATCACCTTACCCTTGCAACCGGAAGTCCGGTGCGAAGCCAGGACACGCTGACGATCCGGCTTGCTCCCGGAGGCGGACAGGTGATGCGGATAAAGAAATTAAATTTTTAACTTCCCCTTTCTCAGCGCGTACTTATAGAAATCCTCAACCTTGGTCCTTGCCCAGGGTGTCTTCCGTAAAAATTTCAGACTGGACTGTACGGAAGGATTGCTGGTGAAGCAATTGATCCGGATATTTTCTCCCAGCTGCTCCCATCCATAGGAGGCAACGAGCTGGTTGATGATGGTTTCAAGCGTTATCCCGTGAAGAGGATCATTGGAGGGATTCTTACTCTGCATTCAGCTTCATTTTGGGATCAAATGTAAATATTATAATTTATACCTTTAGTGAAAAGGGTGCTGTTTCGTATTGCGCCTACAACAATGAATCCTTCAAAAAAAGCATACTGGATCTGTCAGCTATCGGGCTGGACCCTCTATTCCTGCTTCCATTTTTATATCAACAGCGTCGGGTATATCGACAGCTTCTATAAGGCCTTCCTGTATTGCTTTCTGCTGATCGTTGCTGGTGTCACGCTCACCTTCCTCTACAGGATCGTAGGTCTTCGTCTGGGCTGGCTGAATCTGCCGCTCAAAAACCTCCTGCCGAGGGTGTTGCTGGCCGTGATGATCATGGCTTTTATCATGAGCTGGGTGCATCTTCGTATCGAGCTCCTTACCTTTCCGCAATTTGTACAGGACATCACGGCGATCCTGCTGATCAGGACCATCGGGGCCTGGCTGGAAGTATTTATCATCTATACTTTTATTTATCATCTCTATATCTATTACCGGAGGTCGATAAAGGCCGAAAAGGCCAGAGCCGATGCAGAGCTGAACATCCTGAGATCGCAGATCCATCCGCATTTTTATTTCAACACGCTCAATAATTTATATGGGCTCGCCCTGCAAAGATCGCCCCGGACAGAGGAGGCCATTCTCCTGCTCTCCAATATTATGGAGTATGTGATCTATGATTGCCGTTCCGATAAAGTAGCTTTGCAGAAAGAGATCCATTTTATTGAAAGTTATATCGAACTGGAAAAGCTGCGGATAGAGGCTGAGGAAAGAATAACCATTTCCACCGGGATCTCCGGACAGGACGAGGATCTGCCGATAGCGCCGCTGTTGCTGATCCCTTTTGTGGAGAACGCGTTCAAACATGGCGGGCCGGAAAGACCGGGAGAAGGGGAACGGATCCGGATCAGGGCAGTTGTAAAAGACCGTCATTTTGTTTTCGAGGTCATAAACCAGGTTGGCAAAACGCCAGGCGACCATATCGGTAAAGCATCCGCGGCGGCAGGGGTGGGGCTGGAAAATGTCAGGAAAAGACTGGATCATCTTTATCCGGGGAAATACCGGTTGCAGGCAGGCCCGCAGGCTGGCGAATATGTTGTAAAATTATCCATCGTTTTATAGATGACCCTGAGATGTATGATAGTGGAAGATGAGCCCATCGGAAGAAATATCCTCCAGGGCTATGTTCAGCGGGATTCCCGGCTGGTGCTGGCTGGCTCGTACCGGACGGCGCTGGATGCCTTGCCGCAGATCAGAGAAATGGGGACCGACCTGCTGTTCCTTGACATCCAGATGCCTGAACTTTCAGGCATTGAATTGCTGAAGTCTCTTTCCCCCGCGCCCATGGTGATCTTTACCACCGCCTTCCGCGAATTCGCCCTCGATGCGTTCGAGCTGAATGCGGTCGATTATTTATTGAAGCCATTTCCATTCGAACGGTTTCTCCTCGCCGTGAACAAGGCTGCCGAACTTTCGGGTCATCTGTCCGCCGGGCTACCCCTTGATGAGGACGCACCATTTTTCCTTCGGGATGGGGTAAAGCTGGTCCAGCTTCGTCTGGGGGACATCCTCTATGCAGAGGCCCTGCGCGAATATGTAAAAATAGTTACGGCGACAAAGACCTGGCTGGTGCATCAATCGATGAAGAGCCTCGAAGAAAAGCTGCCCGCCGCCCTTTTTGTACGCATTCATAAATCGTATATCGTTGCCATCCGCAAGATCTCATCCATTGAAGGAGGCACAGTGCTTATCGGAAAAGTTTCGCTGCCGATCAGCCGCCGTGACAAAAGCGAGGTCCTCGACAAGATCACCAAAGGCCGCTTCATCGGATAGGCACAGCCGTCACGCCCCTTCCTGTCCTTGCAACGGTCCGCTCCTCCAATGCCCCGCGGCTCCCTTCCATTTGTGCCCTTTTTCCGGCAGATGGTAGATTAGTTTTGCATCCGGCTGCCCTGCGATCTACCTTGAGGCAAAATAACAGGATATGAAAAATCTGTTTTCCCATTCTGCCCGTACAAGCCTGCGGCTCTTCGTTTCATACAGGAGCCTGCCGCTCGTACTGATCCCCATGATCTTTGCAGCCTGCAATTCCGCCGGGTCCACGGGAACCGCTGTCACGGCCAATCTCCTGCTGAGCCCCAGGGATCCATCATCGGATCCGGCAGGCTCACCTGATAAAAGCGTATCCGGCCGGCGTCTTCTGCAGCTCGAAAATCTCCATGAGCTCAGGGCCTCACACAGCGCTACCTTATTACCGGATGGCAAAGTATTGATCGCTGCCGGGTTCCGAAAGGGTCCGGACACCTATAGTCAGTTGTACAGCCGCACGGCCGAACTCTACGATCCGGCGAAACGGACTTTCACCTATACCGGCAGCATGCAGGTGGCCCGGTGTGGCCAGACCGCTACCTTGCTTGCCGGAGGAAAAGAAGTACTGATCACCGGCGGCAACAACGATCAGCCGGGATTGTCTTCCGCCGAGCTTTATGATATAAAGACAGGGGAGTGGACACAGCTGCCGGATATGCTGGCTGGCCGTGAAGGTCACCAGGCCATGCTGCTGAAGAATGGAAAGGTCCTTATCATGGGAGGTACGCATGATCCCCAGCTCTTCGCGGAACTGTTCGATCCCGTGACCCGGAAGTTTGAAAAAACAGGAATGCCTCCATTTGATCTGGGCAGCGCGAGCGCCGTCTCCCTCGCCGACGGCCGGATCCTGGTGGCCGGAGGATTGCAGAGCCACCAGCCGACACAGTTCGCCATGATCTGCGATCCGCTTGGCAACCGGTTTACGCGCGTAGGCAACATGAGCTCGGTGAGGTATAAATGCGGAGCGGCCCTTTTGTCGGACGGAAGGGTCATGATCATCGGAGGATCGGACAACAGGGACTGGAAAGGGAAATACAGCAGCACGGAAGTATTCGACCCGCATTCCAATACTTTTTCCAGAGGGCCCGAGATGAATTTTCAGCGGTTCAAGCTCGGTCATGCGATCGTTACCCTCAAGAACGGAAAGGTCCTCGTGGCGGGTGGAGACAGACATATCGAGCAGTATGATCCGGTCACGTCAACATTCACGGTCGTCGCCGCCCTCGATCAGCCCTATTATTTTTCTTCTGCTACGCTGCTGACGGATGGAACGGTGCTGATGGCGGGAGGATATGGCAATGATGCCCAGCCTACAAGCAAGAACTGGCTGTATCAGCCGGGGAGATAGGAGGTGGGCCGCGGAATACGTGGCCGCCTGGCTTCGGTGTAGTAAAGGGCTACTGTTTGAGCATCCGGTCCGGGCTAGCGTTTGATCATCCGGTCCTTTAGAATGGCCTTCATGGCTGCGTCATAGGCGTTCTGACTGATCGTGATCTTCGCGGTTCCGAGGTCGATCTCATTTCCCTGGATGCTTCTGACTTTGGACAGGTTCACGATGGAAGATTTATGCACCTTTACAAAACGCTCTGCCGGCAATTGTTCATGGATCCCTTTCAGGGTATGGTAAACGATCATTTTGCCATTGCTGGTATGGAGCACAACATAGTTAAGCATGGCTTCGACATGGATAAGGTCATCATAGAAGATCTTTTCGATCCTGCCTTCTCTCTTTACAAAAAAATAATTGTCCTCGGCCTTTCCGTCGCCTGTCTTTGTATTTTTCAGGTCCTGATAATCTTTTGCCTTGTTGCAGGCTTTCAGGAAACGTTCGAAGGAGAAGGGTTTTACCAGGTAATCGAGGACATCCAGCTCGAATCCGTCCTTGGCATATTCTGCATAGGCCGTTGTCATGATGACCATCGGTAAGGAGGTAGCGGTACGTAAAAGCTCTATGCCGCTTAATTTGGGCATATTGATATCGAGGAACATCAGATCGACGGATTCGCTGTTCAGCAGGCTGTTGGCTTTGAGCGCATTTTCACAGCTGCCAACCAGTTCGAGGAAATCGATGTCGGCGATATATTCCTGCAGCAGCTTACGCGCTACGGGTTCATCGTCTGCCAGAATACACCTGAGTTTCATGAGTTAATTTCGTTTTTTTAGTGGTCGCATGGATCTTGCGGTTCATACCTTGATTTTTAACGTTACCAGGTAAGACCGATCCGCATCGTGTGTATGCAGCTCGTATTTTCCCGGGTATAATAATTCCAGTCTCCGTTTTACATTGGCAATCCCTATGCCGTGGTGTATTCCCGGGCTGCTATGGTTCTTTTCCTTGGTGTTGAAGGTTTCGAACAGCAGCAGATCGTCCTCCTTGTCCATGCAGATCTCGACCTTGTTCTCTTCCGCCTCGTTATTGCTGGCATATTTGAATGCATTTTCAATAAAGGCGATGAACAGCATGGGAGCTATGGTAAATCCTTTGACCCCATCCCGGATGGTCAGTTTGACAATAAGGTCTTCCTCCATCCTTGTTTGCTGAAGGGCGACATAATTCCGGATATAGCTGATCTCTTTATCGATGTTTATACGTTCGGTACTGCATTCATAGAGCTGATAACGCAGCATTTCCGAGAAGGTGAGCAGCATATGCCTCGCCGTTGGGTTGGTCTTATCGATCTGGCCATATATGGAATTGATGGAGTTGAACAGGAAATGAGGGTTGAACTGCGCTTTCAGAAAGTCCAGCTCGTTCTTTGTTTTCTCTTTTTCCAGGGCATCGACATATTTCCGGAACTGCATTTTTTCGATCATCAGCCGGACGGCCAGGATGGAAATTACCCAGGCCGAGATATTAAGGAGTGAATTGGCAAATACTATTCTGAAAACGGGCTGAGGTTTTCCCGGTATAAAAAAGTGAGCGCTCATATACATAGCCAGAAGGGTCCGGAGGATAGCCGCTGCTAAGATCCCGCTCAGCAGACATACGCCAAAGGCGAAATATTTCTTCCGGTGCAACAGCTTAGGGATAGTAAAATATACATTAAAGTAATAGTTGGCTGCAATAAACAGAAGATAGCAAAATTCAACGGTGAGCGTCCTGCTGAGGGTCAGGGCATGGTTCTGGAATATCGTTATCCAGAACAAGTATAATCCAGCCCATATGGCGATATGTATCCACAAGCGATACCTGTTCATGCTCTCGGTTTGATTATTGTTTGAACATAAAAGTAAAATAAAATCCAGTCAGAGGCTGGATTTTTACATGAACGCCCGGAAATCCTTGATTATAGGGGAGGGGGGAGTTAATCAAGGATTTGAACGACTTGATGTAAAACATTTCAGCCGGCGTCACGGATTGTGTTTTTTTGTTCCCGATCAGTTGATCTATTCATTTATTAAATAAAAAATATGAAAAAAGAAGAGTTCCAGTCCAATATCGAAAGTGAGGACGGCATCGACCGCAAAGGATTTATAAACTGTATGGCCTGGGCAGGTACCGGGGTACTGTGGATGATGAGCGGAGGTATCATGAAATCCTTTGGGATGAGCCAGATCATCGACCGGAGTACCGGAGGGATTAAAAAAGGGGTGATCATACCCGCATCGGATTTCAGTTTTGTCCAGATCAGCGATAGCCATATCGGCTTCACCAAGCCTGCGAATCCGGATGTCGTTGGAACGCTTCAGGCTGCCATTTCCAAGATAAATGCGATGCCGGTGGCCCCGTCGTTTGTTTTGCATACCGGAGATCTTTCACATCTGGCCCAGGCCGATGAATTCGATACGCTGGACCAGGCATTGAAATCGGTAAAGACCGAAAAGATCTTCTATGTGCCAGGGGAACATGACGTGTTGGGCGGAGGAAAGCTGTATCTGGACCGGTATGGCAAGGGGACAAAAGGGAATGGCTGGTATAGCTTCGATTCGAAAGGCGTGCATTTTATCGGTCTCGTGAATGTGGTAGATATGGCCGAAGGCGGTCTGGGCGTGTTGGGCGGCGACCAACTGAAATGGCTGGCAGACGATCTTAAGGGGTTATCGGACAGTACACCGATCGTTGTATTTGCGCATATTCCGCTCTGGGCCGTTTACCCACAATGGGGCTGGGGCACCACGGACAGCGAACAGGCGATCAGTTTACTCAGGCGTTTCGGATCGGTATCCGTACTGAACGGACATATTCACCAGACGATGCTGAAGGTCGAAGGAAATATCACCTTCCATACGGCAACATCTACCGCATTCCCACAGCCTCAGCCGGGTACGGCCCCCGCAGCCGGTCCGATGAAGGTACCTGCCGAAAAGCTGCGCAGCCTGCTCGGACTCACCGATGTCCACTATATGGAGCACTCGCATTCACTCGCCATCACCGATACCCCATTGATGGATGCAGCTACCAGCATGAGTTTCACCGAAAAATCGACTGGGATATGAAGCGCGTGATCCTATTCCTGCTGGTTGCGGTGGCCGGCAAATCCGTTTCTGCGCAGTATAAGCCTGTCGACAATGGATCAGCCGTTCAGTTTAAAGTAAAAAACTTCGGATTCAGTGTCGATGGCTCCTTTACCGGTCTGACCGGGACCGTCCTGTTTGATCCTGCACAGCCGGCCAATGCGGCCTTTGATATCAGCATCGATGCAAATTCGGTAAATACGGACAATACTATGCGGGATGAACACCTGCGCAAACCGACCTATTTCGATGTAAAGAACTACCCACGCATCAAACTGGAGTCTGTTAAAATAAACGCAGCCGGAAAAAAGGGTGGTTTTCTTTTCTCGGGAAAGCTGACGATCCGCAATCATACAAAAGATATCTCCTTCCCGTTCACAGCCGAGGCATCGGGAGGCGGCTATCTTTTCAAGGGATCATTTACCATCAACAGAAAGGATTTCGAAGTGGGAGGGACCAGCACGATCTCGGATAACCTGGAGGTATCCCTCAGTGTATTGGCCAGATAATCATTAATCATAAAACTATGCGTCTGAAAAGAAAATTCGGGGTGGTGGCTGGAATGACCGTAACCATAGCTGTTTGCGTTGCGGCGACTTCGCCGGGAAAGGCCGGCCCCCCGGCGCCGGAATTCAAGAACCTTAAAGTATTACCAAAAAATATCAGCTCGAAGATGTTACAGCAGATCATGATCGATGAATTTGAAGACGCCCTGGGCGTGGGGTGTGGATTCTGCCATGCCAAGGAGAAGGGGTCGGAGCGGCTGGATTATGCCAGCGACGCCATGCCCGAAAAAGAGATCGCACGCAATATGATGCGGATGACCATGCAGGTGAACAAGAAATATTTTCAGATCAGGCACCCGGAGATAGGGGGCTCGTCCCTGATCGTCACCTGCACGACCTGTCATCATGGGATACCTCATCCGGATAAGGACGCGGAATAATGAAACCTATCCCGGGTTTGCCGTTAATATTCTTTCCAGCTCTGTTTGCAGAGCATATCCCGCCGGTTGTTAAAAGGCGCATAGCGACAGGGTTCATTCTTATACTTTTGAGGATAAAGATTATATATGAAGAAATGGATCTTAGTTTTGGCTGCTGGCATCGCCGGCTATACGACAAAAGCCCAGAATACAGGTGGCTTATGGCTCTCGGGTACTGGTGTTATCGGTGAGGGCACAGGGATTCACAACGGGGAAACGCCGGTGCTGTCGATGGATGATTCCATACTGGATATACAAGGAGGAGCCGGAGGAGCAGGTGTGGGAAAGATCGTATTCGGGGATTTCAGGTTCAAAAAGGCGGTGAATGCAAATTCAGCTCCTTTTTTTGCCGCCGCCGGCAGGGGCACCCATCTGGCAACCCTGAACTTTCAAATCCAGTTGACGGCTTTTGTCATATAATAGATTGTTTGCATATATCAGGGAAGGCGGCTGCTCCTTGCCGCTTGCTCCAGGTTGACTATATGTAAATAATAAGTTGACTGATCCAACGTTTTATATTGAATGAAACTCAATAAAAGGGCGGATTTGTTATTAAACGTTATCGTACCACTTTTGCTTGGCCTTATAATATACTGGGCTGGAACAGCAATTTTCCTCCCTGCTCCTGTAAGGAACTATTTGCCGGATAGTCTTTGGGCTTATGCCTTTATCTCATCCATACTCATCCTCTGGGACCGGGAGATCAACATGGCCTGGATAACTTTGGTGTTCCTCATTTCCATCAGCTTCGAGCTGCTGCAATATGGCCACATTATCCCCGGCACCGGGGATTTCACGGATATTGTCGCATACCTGTTGTCTTTCACGATCGCATTGAAATTGAATGCCTCTTTCAAGACCTTATTTTTCACTCCAATCCTATAGATCATGACTAAAACCAAAAAGAATTTGCTTTCAGGCTGTGCCCTGGTTATGTTTGCCCTCTTCGCCCTGTCGTCCGCGGTGAACAAAATTCATTACGGGGCTTTTAATTACGGCAACCATGTGGAAGACCCTTCGGAAACAAGAAACTATGCGCTGATGAACGACGGAACAAAGGTCTATGGTGAAAAGATTGCCTGGAAGACGGATGTCCTGATTGGTATCGTGCTTAAGAATCAGATAAAAGTAGATGACCAGAAATTCAAGATAACCGAAGTAAAAGGCTATCAGACAAAAGGCACGTTTTATGGGAGGCTGAAGAATTCCTACATAAAAAGGATTGTGCATGGAAAGTTGAACGTGTATGTTCAGTTCTCGGATGTTACCACTACGTCTACCGACCACAGCGGCTTTACGCATACCAGCTCATATGTTCGGACAGACCAGTATGTCCAGAAAGGGGAAGATGGGCCTTTTATCGTTATCGCCGGCCAGGAAGACATTAAGAAAATGGTCAGTGATTGCCCGCTGGCAGTGGAGATGTGTGATAAAAGCAATTCTCAGCTCCGCAAGGCGATCAGAAAGGATGGTAATTATCTCAACAGCATTTTTGATGTTTATAATAATGGTTGTAAAACAACTAAATAGGCTCCGGGAAGGTTTTACCGACGCCTCATCTGCCGTTTAACTGATCAGGTTCGCCATTAATGATCCGCATGCTACCGCCAGGTAGATGAAGGACCGCGGCTTCGCCTTTTACAGGGATCATTTTGAACCCATCTTCAACGATTATCCAACCTTTTTCAGACACTAAGGCCTTGCAGATATCCGTTTTTTTGACCGAAAAAGGCTCATTTGGGCTCGTCTGTTAATTTGACTTCCGGAACTACTGTTTTTTTTATACTTTTATTCCCAGATAGCTAATATCCAATTATCTAAAACCATCAATAATGAGAATCCTCAGACTAATACCCCTATTTCTTTTACTTCCCTTTTTCTTTACGCTTTCCGGAATTCCCTTCAGCTCCTGTGAAAAAAAGACTGTCGTCCATGATACTACCACTGTTTATGATACCTCCTATGACCTTACCAGTGGGTTGGTCGCCTACTATAATTTTAACAAAGGAAGTTTGAATGACAGCAGCGTTTACCATAACAATATTACTTTTAATAATGCAACCCCTGCAAAAGACCGGCATGGCATCGATGGGAATGCTTATTCATTCAACGGCACTTCTAGTTATATGCGGGTGCCAAACAGTCCCAGCCTGAACCCGGATAATATTACGCTGGACGTCATCATTAAAGTGAATGGGTTTAACAATGGCGCCTGTAAAGGCAATGCGATATTGGATAAAGGAAGCGCTGATGAGATCAATGGCCTTTATGTCATGCGTTATAGCGATTCGATAGGCTGTAGTGTAGCCAACTACGATTCTACGCGCGAGGTTTTTTATGGTTCATATGGGGACAATATTCCATCCGGAACGACAGCAGGAGCGGGCGGTACAACCGTACATGTAACAACAGGGATCTGGTATATGCTCACCTATACCTATGACGGGCTGAACGCAAAATTTTATGTCAATGGAGAACTAAAGGATTCCAGGCCATTTTCCATCCCCTTCACCGATAATGCGAACGATCTTTATATCGGCAGGAAAGGATGGGATCAATATCCATATTGGGTCAACGGCGTGATCGACGAGATCAGGATATATAACAGGGCACTTCCCCCGCAGGCGTTAAAACAATTGTATAACCAAATGAAGTAGTGTTTATTGTGTAATTGAGAATTCGCAAACTTCTGCAAAACAAAAATTAATTTGTAAAATATACTTTCTGACTGACTACTGGAAAGAGAATGGTTCCTCTAAGCTCGTAGATGTTATTCAGCTTAGCTCATCGTGTAGCCCATTTTTTAAATTGACCTCTGAAAAAAACGAGGCGCAGCGGGCTGGGAGTGGGGGCAAAGAAGAAAAGAAACACTAAAGGGGAATCGGAGCCAGAGGCGACGGAATGTATTAATGATTCTCAAGGTGAGAATATTTATAAACTTCCCATACAACAAGACCAATTGCACCCACAGCAGCTCCAAATGCCCCGATCACCAGGAGTATTTGATTTAATTGGTTTTGGGAGTTTTCGATTTCAATCTTTCGACGACGGAGGTTCTGGTCTTGATGACGTTTTAGATAGCCCCCCTTTTCAATTATAAAATATTTTCCCTCAAAGCTAATTTTATATATTGGAGTGGGTTTTTTTCTAATGTTTCTATCCGCATCATCATTGTAGTCATGTGTGGCGAACCTATCTTTCTCTAACTTATCAAGTATAAGTTTTATTTCGCTTAATTCTATTTCCGGCCTTCTTATTAAATCAAAAGTTTCCCTAGCTGATCTAAATCTTGGGTCTACTGATATTGCTGTTAAAACAATATCCAGTTTTTGAATAGGGGATAATGGTTCTGCCATCCCCGAATGTATCAGGTTCTTGCCTTTAAACAGAAGCCCAGCGGGGTTTTCTTTTGTCTCTCTTCTCAGCCCGAAGCACTTACTTAACATAATGTTAATTATAAGACAAGAATGCACCACAAAAAAGTACGCGGCAAACCCGCAACGATTTGATAATTAAGTGTTCAGCGTGACTATTGAATATCAATATTCTAACACAAGCTTGCATGGTTGAGACAGATTGAAAAGGATGCAAGATGTAACCGACAATTGCTGAAGGATGTTGGAGAACTGTAGGAAGATTTTGAAAGATGCTGGACTGACCTGAGATTTTCGACGGATGCTGGAGAATTTATAAGAGCCTTTTTTGAGGATGTTGGAGGCTGTTCTGCTGACCTGCGATTTTCGGAGGATTCTGGACGGAGCGAGGTCTTTTCGGGAGGATTCGGTAATTCAGACTTACTTCATGTTCACAACGGACATGGCTGATGAATTCGGTTGATATTCGGGTATCACGACATTGTTCCTGTCGAACTCTTCGGAATCCTGCAGGTTGATCTTCACCTTTTCATTTTTCCGGGATTTGATAGTGATGATTTTCTCAAAGCGGTCCCGATGAAGGCCCAGTCCCTGGATGGTGACATAATATTTTCCCGCCTGAACACCTTCGATTATGATGCTCTGGTCTTTGTCAGCTGAAAATACTTTGTAAATGACACCAGCCCCGGTGCGGTTGAACTTGTCGAAAATGATCAGCACAGAGTCTTTGTGAGCTTCTGCAGGGGCAAAATTGTTGAATTTGAAATGCACGCTTCCTTCGGTCAGAATATTGGTTGTTTTTGCCCTTGGCACTTTTTCAGCATGGGCCGCTACAAGGAAGAGCGAGAAGATGAGGTAAAAATAAATTTGTTTCATGATGGGGGTTATTTCCCTATTGTATCCAAGTCCTGTGCCCGAATACAACAGATTGAATAACACCACCTTATAAAACAGTATTTTGTAAAATATTCCATTTGCCGGACGACATTTCCCGGAAAGGGAATTTTCCCATGACATTATTGCAATATCCTGAGTTTTAAATCTTAGATGTTGACTATCAATATCTAACTGCGGACAACTCAATCGATAATCGAGCTTTACAAGATATCCTCGATCATATTCAGTTCCTCTGCGCTGAACCAGGTATTATTCAGGCATTGCAGGGAATCGGTGAGCTGTGCAGGCTTACTGACGCCGATCAGCACCGAAGTGATGCGTTTGTCCCGGAGTATCCAGGCCAGGGCCATCTGGGCAAGGGTCTGATCCCTTTTTATGGCCATCTGGTTCAGCCGGCGGATCTTGTCGATCTTTTCGACGGTGACCTGATCTTCCTGAAGGAAACCGGTTGGCTTTGCTGCACGGGAATCTGCGGGTATGCCTTTCAGGTATTTGTCGGTCAGCAGACCCTGGGCCAGCGGGGAGAACGGGATGCACCCCACTCCATCATTTTCGAGCACATCCAGCAGTCCATCCTCGATCCAGCGTTCGAACATAGAATATTTCGGCTGGTGGATGAGACAAGGAGTGCCGAGCTGCCGCAGGATCTGAAGGGCTTTCGCGGCTTCTTCCGCTTGATAATTCGAAATGCCGACATACAGCGCTTTTCCCTGTCTTACGATCAGGTCGAGGGCGGCCATCGTTTCTTCCAGCGGGGTATCGGGATCGGGGCGGTGATGATAAAATATATCCACATAGTCGAGCCCCATCCGCTGAAGGCTCTGATCGAGACTGGAGACCAGATATTTCTTGGATCCCCACTCCCCGTAAGGCCCTTCCCACATATAATAGCCTGCCTTGGTGGAAATGATCATCTGATCGCGGTAGCCCTGAAAGTCCTGCCGCATGATGCGCCCGAAATTTTCTTCCGCCGAACCCGGAGGAGGACCATAATTGTTGGCCAGGTCGAAATGCGTGATGCCGGAATCGAAAGCAAGATGAAGGATCTTACGGGCATTCTCCAAAAGATCCACATGACCGAAATTATGCCAGAGACCAAGAGATACGGCGGGTAACTGAAGACCGCTCCTGCCGCAACGACGATATTGCATGGACTGGTATCGTGCCGGAGAAGCTGTATAGTTCGAACTCATACTGAAATTATTGAAGGCCAAAAATAACTAACTTTATCTCTCCTCCAACATTAGCTTTATGCATTCTCGCAAAATCCTTTTCCGAATCCGGGCCATGCTCGTCTTTTTCATGATAGCATTGCTTCTCAGCGGCATTACCGCATTCCCGGTCTGGTCCGAATTAAGATGGCTGATGGAGTCGGGAGAAGTTTCCGAAAACACGCTGATCGGCGATTGGCTCCACAAGGTCTGGCTTGGGGTAAGCGATGCCCAGCAGCGGGAGCCTTTCATCTTCTACGGTTTCGACTGGCTGGCATTTGCTCACCTGGTCATTGCGCTTATCTTTATCGGACCTTTCCGGGATCCGGTCAGGAACAAATGGGTGATCCAGTGGGGCATGCTGGCCTGTCTGGCCATTATACCCCTGGCCCTTATTGCTGGTCCGGTGCGCGGCATTCCCTGGGTCCATATCCTCATCGATTGCTCATTCGGGATCTTTGGCCTGATCCCGCTGGGCCTCGTCCTCCGCTGGATCGGTCAGCTGGAGGCCATAAAATCTGTATAGCCCATGGATTTGCTGGAATCATTAGCGAAAGAACATTCTAAACGGCAATGCGACCGCATCGTAAACTATATCGGCAGCGATAAAGAACGCTTTGCCGCACTGATGCATCTGTTCTTTAAAGGAGAATATCGTATAACCCAGAGAGCCGCCTGGCCTGTAAGCTATTGTGTGCGGCAACACCCCCATCTGATCCGGCCCTGGTTCAAGCCGCTTCTGGACCAGCTTGCAAAAAGCGACCGCCATATCGCGGTGATCCGGAATACCCTTCGGTTACTGCAGGATGTTCCGATACCCCAGAAATATCATGGCCGGGTAATGAGCATTTGTTTTGACTTTATCCAGTCTCCCGACACCGCCATCGCCGTTAAGGCGTTTTCGCTTACCGTACTGGAGCATCTCGCAGCCGACTATCCGGATATCCTGCCCGAGCTGCGGCTGATCATTGAAGAGCAATGGGACCAGGCCACGCCGGCCTTTCGTTCCCGGGCGAAAAAGATATTGAAAAAACTGGGCGCAGGCTAATAAAGCAACCTGGTCTTGATCGTATTCTTTACTTCCTTCAGTAATTGCAGGGCTTGGTTGGACAGCTTTTTATCGACATCCAGCACCACATAACCGATCTCGTCATTGGTCTTCAGATACTGACCAAGAATGTTGATATGATGCCTGGACAGTGTGGTATTGATCTCCGACAGCACCCCCGGAACATTCTTGTGAACATGCAGGATACGGTGTGTGCCTTCTTGCGGTGGCAGGCTCAGAGGGGGGGTCGTATGAGAGCCTATCGTTGTCCCCGTTTCGAGGAACTGGAACAGCTTATTGCTGACATCTCCGCCGATATTCTCCTGGGCCTCCTCCGTAGAACCGCCGATATGTGGGGTCAGCAGCACATTGGGAAGGTTCTGGAGGGGGGTCTCGAAGCGGTCCCCGTTCTTTTCCGGCTCCCAGGGATAAACGTCGATGGCAGCGCCCGAGATCTGGCCTTCCTGTATACATTTTGCCAGTGCATCCAGGTCAACCACCTCTCCCCTGGCATAATTCAGGAGGATGGAGCCTTTTTTGAACTGTTTCAGGACGGTCTTGCTGATCAGCCCCTTGGTCTGCGCGGTGTCCGGGACGTGCAGGGTGATGATATCTGCCTGGCCGACCACCTCTTTGAGGGTCTTTTTAGCTTCGGCGTTCCCAAGGGGCAGTTTGGTGACCGTATCATAAAAGATCACCTTCATACCCAGGCCTTCCGCTAGGATGCTTACCTGGGTGCCGATATTTCCATATCCTATGATTCCCAATGTTTTACCTCTTAATTCATAACTTCCTTTGGATTCTTTCAGCCAGATCCCGTTATGGGCGGCCTTGCTCTTGTCCGGTATCCTGCGGATCAGCAGGATGGAGGCGCCGATCACCAGTTCCGCCACAGAGCGGGTATTGGAATAAGGCGCATTGAAGACCACTACCCCATGGGCCGTGGCTGCTTTCAGGTCCACCTGGTTCACCCCGATGCAGAAGCAGCCGATCGCCTGTAATTTTTTTGCAGCATCCAGCACCCTGGGGGTGATCTGGGTTTTGGACCGGATTCCTAATAAATGAACGTCTTTTATCTCGTTGATCAATTGTTCCTCGGACAAGGCCCCGCCCAGTTTTCGTACGGAAGCATATCCAGCATCCTTGAAATGCTTTACTGCTGCATCACTGATATTTTCCAGGAAGAGTATATTGATCTTCTCCTTCGGATAACTGGTCGATTTCTTCTCTGCCATAATTTTGTGGGTCTTTTTACGTTCTTTTTCGGAAATGAATGCGCAAATTTCCCATTTAAATGGTAAACGAAAAAAACAAAATAGACCCTGCGCATTTTTAAGACCGGATTATTTTATTTTTGCCGTTTCCAAACTAAAAAATTATACCTGTTGAAAGCCTGTGTTCATCTGATAGTCGCCGTAGCCCTTTTTGTATCCTGTGGTCAGGCAGCCCAGCCGCCCAAAGCCGTTCTAAAGACCGATTCGATCCCTTCTGCCACCACTCCGGCCCTTACCGGAACGGAATTACGCCGTTATTCCGGCATTGCAGGCCATTTTCTGGATTCGATCATTTCCGGACGATTCAACGGCAGTGTGCTGGTGGCCAAGAACGGGGTCATCGTTTATGAACGTTATAAAGGCTTTAAATATCCTGAAAAGAAAAAAGATTCGCTGGACCTCCATACGGCTTTTCACCTGGCCTCGGTCTCAAAGACCTTCACGGCGATGGCCACTTTAAAATTATGGCAGGAAGGCAAGCTGGATATACACGATCCGGTGTCCAAATATCTCGAGGGCTTTCCCACAGCGAATACGACCATCCAGATGCTCCTCAGCCACCGCAGTGGTCTGCGTAACTATGTCCATTTTATGGACCGTTCGGGCTGGGATAAGCGAAAATTCCTCAGCAATAACGATCTGTTGCAATATATTATCGCTCATCCGAAAGAGGCCCAGGGGCCTCCATCCGGAAAACATTTCGAATATTCCAATACCAACTATGCCATGCTTGCCCTGATCATCGAAAAGGTCTCCGGCTTGTCCTATTCCGACTACTTGTCTAAGACCTTTTTCCAGCCCCTGCAGATGGAAGACACCCATGTCTTCAAGGCTGGCGATTCGGCCACCGCTATGGAATCATATTACCAGACCGGCCGTAAGTTCAGGGTGGAGTTCCTGGACGAGGTCTATGGCGATAAGAACGTGTTCAGCACGGTACGGGACTTGTACAAATGGGACCAGGCCCTGCGTTCGGGTCAGTTATTTACCAAGGGCGTCATGGACAGTGCCTATGCACCCTACAGTTTTGAAAAGCCAGGCAAGCGGAATTACGGCCTGGGCTGGCGCATGCTGCTGATCCCGAACGGGAAGAAGCTCATCTACCACAATGGCTGGTGGCATGGCAACCGCACCGTTTTTGTTCGCATGCTGGATGAGAACGCGACCATAATTGCCTTATGCAATAATGATTATATGCGGGTCTATTCCGCCAAGAAGCTCTGTGACCTGTTCGGCGATTACCGGCAGGGGAATGAGAACTTCGAAGAAGGGGAAAATGAAACAGGCGGGCAAGGTGGAAAACTCGAGGTAAAAGACCCTGAAATAGACCCTGCTACGGTCACCCCTGCTGTCCATACCCCGGCTGCTATCACTCCCCCGGTCAAAAGAACCGTTCACCACCGCCGCATTCACCACAAAATTTCGAAACCACGTCCACAGAATTGAGTAAATTCCGGTATGGAAATTTTTTCGGCTGCACAGATACGTGCCTGGGATGAATTTACTATTCGGAATGAGCCTATTTCTTCAGCAGGTCTGATGGAAAGGGCTGCCGCAGCCTGTTTTTCCTGGCTGGAAAGCGGAGGATATCCCGACCGCTCCTTCACGGTCTATTGTGGCAAAGGGAATAATGGAGGGGATGGACTGGCCATTGCCCGGATGCTGTCGGCGCAGGATTGTCCTGTGACAGTCCAGATCCTTGAATTCGGTCATAAGGGGACGGATGATTTCCAGACCAATCTGGCCCGTCTTCATAAGACGCCCGTCGAAATAAGTTTTATACAGGGAGAGGAAAGTCTTCATGCCATTCCTGCCGGAAATATTATTATCGATGCCCTTTTCGGGTCAGGGCTGAACCGGGTTCTGGAAGGAGTGAGCGCACGATTGGTAGAGCATATCAACAGCTCCGGTAATGAGGTCATTGCCATTGATATCCCCAGCGGGCTTTCTGCGGATGCGAGTTCGAAAGGGAATACGATCGTCAGGGCAACCCATACGCTTAGTTTTCAGTGTTTCAAGCCCGCTTTTTTAGTTCCTGAAAATGAGGAATATACCGGCGAGGTGCATATTCTGGATATTGGCCTGCATGAAGGGTATCTTAAACAGACCCGGTCTGAGCTGGAGCTGGTAGACGGGGAAATGATCCATTCCATTTTCAAGCCGAGGAAGATCTTTGCGCATAAAGGAAATTTCGGTCATGCTTTACTGGTAGCAGGCGGCTATGGCAGGATGGGCGCCGCCTCGCTGGCTGCCCGGGCCTGTCTGCGGGCCGGTGTTGGGCTTCTCACCTGTCATATTCCGGTCTGCGGGTATGGAATAATGCAGACCAGTCTTCCCGAGGCTATGATCATTACCGATAAAGACGAAAAGATAAATACCGCTTTGTCGGGTGAACTGACGGCTTATTCCGTTATAGGCATCGGACCAGGTATCGGCACGGATGCCCGGACAAAGTTATTGCTGCAAGATACCATGCAACGGTTCAGAAAGCCGGTGGTGCTCGATGCCGACGCGCTGAATATCCTTTCCGCCAATCCTTCCTTTTTTGCTCACCTTCCCCCCTACTCCATTCTCACACCGCACCCCAAGGAATTCGAGCGTCTTTTCGGCAAGGCTGCCGATGATTTCGCCAGGCTGCAGCTCGCGCGTGAAAAAGCGAAGGAACTGCAATGCGTGATCGTGCTGAAAGGACATTATACATTCATCGCCATGCCCGGCGGAAAAGGCTATTTCAATTCTACAGGCAATCCCGGCATGGCCAAAGGAGGCAGCGGCGATGTGCTGACGGGAATCCTGACCGCGCTGGTCTCACAGGGCTATTCTCCGGGTGAGGCCGCCATCCTGGGCGTTTACCTCCATGGGCTGGCTGGCGATCTGGCTGCACTTTCCGGGTCCCAGGAGAGCATGCTGCCCTCAGATCTTGCGGAACACCTCGGGAAGGCATTCCTTTCCCTTGAAAGGCCCGGCCCCTCCCCTTCTGCGGGACGCTGACTTCTCTCCAGTATACCTTCACGCCGCCCTTGCCGAATAGCGATCTCCTACCCTCTTTTTCAATTTTGTCAGATTCCACAGGCTTACTATTTTTGTTGTCCGACTCCCTTCGGGATGTAGCGCAGCCCGGTAGCGCGCTTCGTTCGGGACGAAGAGGCCGCAGGTTCGAATCCTGTCTTCCCGACAGATTTTTGAAACCCGCTCTGGTAGCGGGTTTCTATTTTATAACTATTTTCGCATCGTTGTAAATGATTCATAAACAAAAGCTATTCGGTTCGAATACTGCGAAGATTATCCCCATCCTATCGAACGATGACGCCAAATCGGGAAAATTCTTTAGACCCGGCAGCTATTCAGCACGTAGCGTATTGACAGGGTTTACCAATGCTGCCTTGATAGATTGAAAACTAATCGTGATAAGGGTGATGAGGCTAATGGATAGAAGTGCAAAAAGAAATATATTTAGCCCGATGGTCACCCGATATGCAAAGTCATTCAGCCAACCGTTCATTATCCACCAGGATAACGGGAAAGAGACAAATACAGCTAAGAGTATCAGCTTTAAAAAATCCTGGGAGAATAGCATAAAGATGTCTGTCGCGGAAGCCCCCAGTACTTTGCGGATGCTCATCTCTTTCTGCTTTTTATAGACAGAAAAGGTAGCTAGACCGAATAGGCCCAAGCAAGAGATGGTGATGGCCAACGCAGTAAACCAACGTAGCAAAATGGATACCTGTTCTTCGGATCTATACATAACCGCGTAATCCTGGTCCATAAAAGTGAAGCCGAACGGTAAACCAAGATTATATTTTTTATAAGTCTTTTCTATTCGTGCAATGGCATCTTTTTCCTGTCCACCCTTTATCTTAATGAGTACGTTCTTCCCACCGGTGGGATTATAAACCAAAAAACAAGGGCTGACTTTTTTATACAGCGATTCAAAGTTGAAGTCCCTTACTACACCGATAATATGATAAGTTCTGTTCCATGCGTAAAATAATTTGCCGATTGGGCCTTGTATATCCATGGCCTTGACTGCTGCCTGGTTAACAATGACGGAAAGGCTGTCGAAGCGGTAATTCTTGGAAAAACTTCGTCCTTCTTCCATTTGCATTCCCAGTAATTCAATCGCTCCATAATCGATATCCAGGCTATTGAATATTACCTTCGATCCCCCCGTATTTCCTTCCCAATCGGCCGTCTCCGTATTGTTGCTGAAACCGCCATACAAGTCTCCGTTAATGCTGGATACCGCCAGTATACCGGGAACATTTTCTGCATCGGCAATGAAGGAATGAAAATGTTCCATCAGGTTTTTTTCATTTTGAAAGCTGATGATATTGTCTTTCTTATACCCGAGATCAATGGTTTGGACTAGCTTCATTTGTTCATTGGTGACCAGGGCTCCTACGATAAATAATACACATAATGAGTATTGAAATACCACCAATCCTTTTCTTAACCAAAATTCTCTCCAGGAATAACTAATTTTTCCTGTTAGTGCTATGGTCGTCTTGAAGCCAGATAGATACAATGCCGGATAAGCTCCTGCCGCCAGGCCCGTAATAAGACCAATGCCGATAAGAATCAGACCAGAAAAGACATTGTTGTGAAGGGAAAGTTGTTTTCCTGTTATAGCATTGAAAGGATGAAGAAGAATACTCGTAAAAAGGATGGCAATCAGTAAAGATGAAAAAGTCGTCAAAATAGATTCGCCGACATATTGAAGAACAAGTGACCTTCTTCCGGCACCCAAAACCCTTCTTATACCAGCTTCCTTCATCCTTCCCGCAGCCTTTGATGTGGAGAGATTGATGAAGTTGATACAGGCCAGCAGCAGGATGAACACTGCGAAGGCAGAAAATAACCGGATATAGCGGATATAGCCTCCGGAGAGCTTTCCATTATCGTATTGACCGTATAGGTATCTGTCGGAGTATTTACGCAGAGATAGCTTAAGCCGGTCATCTTTATTTTTTGTGTGCAGGAATTCAGTAAGCTTGTTATCCAGATGTGCGATGTCCGCTCCTTTTTTTACTAAAATGTAGGTGCTGGGACCGAAATTTTCCCACATATTCTCATTGCTCGTATCCCTTTGGTAAAAAAAGTCGTAAGAAAAGAGTAAGTCGAACTGTTGAGATGAAATGGCAGGCGGGGCTTCAAAGACCCCGGTCACCGTGAATAATTGCTGATCGTCGGCCCATCTAACAGTTCTGCCTATAATGCCGCGCGTAGTATTGAAAAGCTTCATCGCCAATTTGTCAGAAAGGACTACAGAGTATTTTTCGGAAAGCACCTGGTCTTTATTCCCCTCGATAAGGGGAAATGAGAACATCCGGAAGAAATCTTTATCCACAAAATCCCTTCTGGCTCTGATATATTTTTGTCCTGACGATATAGTGCTGTTTATATGTCCCTGTTGCACAGATGCCGCATACTCTACATCAGGTATTTCATTTGCTAAGGCCCTTCCTAGAGCCACAGGCGTATTTTCCTGTGTATGTATGCCATCAGGTAATTTCGAATGCAACATCACCTGATAAAGTCTGGTACCGTTCACATGGAATCTATCTACCCCCCATTCATTCTCAACCCACAGGAATATCAATAAAACGCAAGTCAGCCCAATAGAAAGCCCTATTACATTCAGTATAGTGAACAATCGATCTTTCAACAGGCTACGCCAAATGACTTTATAATAATTTTTCCACATACTTGGTAGTTGGATACTAATGAGATTAAGGATTTTTACATTTCCACAAACCCTCTTCTAACATTTCTTTAACTTCTGGGCCTTGACGTCTGGAAATAAAAAAAGCGATCGAAAATATTCATTTTCAAATCGCTAGGTTCGCTAATCGTCTCAGGTCAGCCACGAATTGGTTCGAGAATCGTCCTGCCAGGGCGACACATAGACTGGCGAAGCCTCCGCAATTGCGGAGGTTTTGCTTCTCACTATTGATCGCGGTTATTCCCGAATATATCTCTTTTTGAATATCGGAGAATGCTGCAGGTAGTCAATCTCGATTTCATTTTCATTGATCATTTTCAGATACCTGTGAAATGTTTGCTCTTGCCAAACAGCAGTAAGTGCTACACTATCCTGGTCAGCCAGTTCTTCAAAATAGTATTTACCAATCGCTACCTGGGTCGTCTGTAATTGTGCAACGTCAGTCCAATCATAGAGAATTTCCCGGTTATTTTCGAGATAGACCTGAATATATTCTTTTAGCTGAATTGTACTGTCGGTATGCTCCTTTTCGATCCAATTACCTTGGAGGCATCTAAAGGTGGGAAAACTACAGTCGCTCCTTTGTTTGGTACATCCAACAACTAAAACCAGGAAAAGTAGTGATGCATAATTTTTCATAATCTGTGCTTTGCTCTAATACTGACAGGATTATTGGCCAAATCGTTGCGCGGGGTTTCACATTTTGCAAATCTTGCGGCTGTTCACGCCTTCTAACATTTCCCTAAAAGTTCTTGTGTCGGTTAATGAATTTAGAAATGGCTTAAATTGCTGGTTTTAAATGCTTAAAATCGCCAATCGTCCCAAGTCAGTAATAAAATAGCGGTTCGAATTCGTCCTGCCAGGTCGACCAAACAAAATCGGCACAGCCTCCGCGAAGCGGAGGTTTTGTTGTTTAGAACGCAGGGCGTCGAGCTTGCTCATAAGCACACAGCGAAAAAATGACAAGCCTGAAGGGGCTTTGGCAGTGGTATGTGACTCCTACTCTTAGAATCGCCGAGGCGAGTCTCGCAATGCAGGCAATCCTTAGATAAGATCAGGTTTCTTCCAAAAAAGCGAGATGATTTCCGTCCGGATCTGCAATGTAGAATTCTTTTCCGTACGGCATTTCCCGTAAGGACTGGACAATTTCAATCGATTTGCTTAGCACCTCTGTGTATAAGCGTTCAATGCCGTCCACAGAAAAAGTAATCTCAAGGTCTTCTTTGTTTTTTGTATTGTTCCCAGGAGAGATGCCGCATTTAAGATGAATGGAATGGCCGTCCTTAACAATGCCCGCATAAAAGTCTTCATACCGAAAATCCAGGCTAAAGCCTAATTTTTTGGTGTAAAATTCAATGGAATGTTCAATATTGGCCACGGGGAGCTGTGGGCTCATTTTTTTAAGTACGGGGGCAGTGGATGGCATGGGGGACGCGGGTCGGCCAAAAAATAACACATAGCCATCAGCATCCGTCACCTCAAATCCGCGTAACCCGTCATCGTCGTCCTGGATGGATTGGCGGAACCTAACGCCTCCCGACCGGTATTCTTCAAACAAGATGTCAGGATCCGATACGTAAATAAATACATCCCAGCGGGCCCATTCATGGCGTGTGTGATTTGGTATCGGTTTTATATCGAAAGCAATTTCTTTAAGCATAATGGAAATTTCATTACGGCCAACGATGGCAAAAAAAGGCGCATCGCCAGGCGCTGCATACCGCACTTCGAAGCCGAGTTTGCCGGTATAAAAAAATACGGCAGCCTTTAAGTCTGTGACGATAAAAAAGGGAGATGCGTAGGCGAGATTGGTCATCGTTTAAATTTTTTGGATTCGATCTACTTTTATAAAGAACAGTCGGCCCAGAATTCACTTTACCTGTACAAAAATAAATAACGCATGGATAAGAAGCACAAAGCCCTTAACATTCTCTTCACTTTTTGCAGCCGAATTTATTAAATGAGCATATCAATTGAAGTCGTTGGGTTTCAAGTCTCTAGGCCGGCTAGTCGCTTCAGATCGCTGACGAATTGGTTCGAGAATTGTCCTGCCAAGTCGACCAAAGGATAACATCTGAGTTTAAAGGCCCGTAAACGTCACTGATTTACGGGTCTTTAATGCCAATAAGTCGCCACCGAATGGTTACCTATCTATAGACTTTCTCTTCTGACGAATCAAAATAATAAACATTACCGCTACAAAAAAAGCATAGGAAAACTGAGTGCGGGATACTCCTACTCCAAATGGGAACCAAATGCCTTGAATATGCAGCGCAGATATCTCCTGTGCAAATAAGCCTGCTGAAACCAGTAATATGGCAAGTAAATCGCTCCATCCTACCCGTTCCTGTTTGCGGATACCTAGATAGACAATGAGTACCATTAATGCTATAAACAATAAGCGTGTATAATTACCGATGTCCTGAAAGACAGTATGTGAGGAGGATGCCCGAAACCACGGAAGTGCCAATAGTTGCGTGCCCATGTAGACCAGCGTAAGTATAGCTATTGCTTTAGGCATCCATGAAAATTGATCCAGTTGATACCATCCGCGCCATGCCATAAGCCAACTGCCTAGTATCAATGGCCTCAGAATAACTCCGGTTACGATGTCAAATTCATGAGTACTCTCTATTTGGAACCAAAAGAAAACAGCTTGGTTAGCTCGTACAAGAGCCAATAAAATTAAGGCTGTAATAAACCATTTGCAAGATTGATCTGGCTTTTTGTTCTTATAAATGAAAAACATGGTTAGTGCCAACAGGATAAACATTAGCGGCTCTATTACCTCTACGATATAACCTTTGATAGTTTGGCCCCATTGGAATCTGTATTTTGACTCTACACTTTTTTTTTCTCCAAGTATAGGGGCGATACGAATTCCCCCTACGTCAGGACCCTGCATTAAGGTAGTGGCATTCATCCATACCCTGAAAGCAATTGTAATCCATTTTTCTTTTTTTACCTTTTCTGGTAGGAGAAACATACGGGGCTGTATACTAAATGCAACCGGCATTGGCTGGGAAAAATCGCCACCCCCAAAGCCCAATAACTGCCCATTTACAAATAATTGATATGCATCATCAACTGCAGGAGGGCCAGTTAAAGCCAGTATATTTCCTTTTAGACTATCTGAGAAGATCTTCAAACGATACCAGGCGTATCCTGAATATAGAGGATACCCTTTGGCGGTCCAGCCCCGGACATACCCTGATAGCCCAACATCACCATCATGAGATCCGGGAGGAGCGGTGAGATCAACAATTCCCCAATCAGAATCATTAAAATCAGGTGACGCCCATTTCATATCGTCTCCCGTTTTAAATTTCCAAGGGCCATTAAGTGTTATTAATTGATTATCATTAGACGGTGTAGCATTCACTGACGAAGAAAAGAAGGATATGGCAATTAATAACAGCAATCTTATTTTTCTTTGGAGGAATCGTTCCCTGAAAAATAGAAACATAATAAAAGAAATTACTTTAAAATAAATACTCAAGGCCATTAAATTGTGTATGTGAGTTCAATATTTTTAAGGTTACTCATTTAGGTAGCTATAGCAGAACGGGATGGGTCGTAGTCAGTTTAGCGGCATTTTTTAATTGACTGATCTGCTGCAGGCTGACCTTAAATAGCGGAGTGAATTGCATACCCCTAAACTAATGAAGAAAGAACCGAAATAAAAATTGCCGGATAATTGAGCAGAAAAGCTACGTGATCGGCGCTTTCAGGGGTAAAACGGGAGATTGTTAGGTGGCTACTTCGCATGAGTTTTGCGATACCTTACGATCCGCGCAAGATCTTCTCCATCTTCCTGCCCTTCGCCAACTCATCCACCAACTTATCCAGATACCGAACCTGCTGCGTCAAAGGATTCTCGATTTCCTCTACACGATACCCACAGATTACCCCGGTGATGAGATTTGCATGGGGATTTAGCGTAGCGTGTTGGAAGAACGTTTCAAAAGTCACTTTTTCCTTTATAAGTTCCTGGAGTTTCTTGTTATCGAAGCCTGTTAACCATTGTATGACCTGATGTAATTCTTCTTTTGTTCTGCCTTTCTTCTCCACCTTCGCGAGATACAACGGATAGACAGAGGCAAAGGTCATTTTGGCGATACGCTGATGGTGTGTGTTTAAATTGTCCATACCGGACATTTTAGCGGTAATAATTCATATTATTCCAACTTTAAACAGCCTTTTGCTGTAGTTGACGAAATTCCAATTTTACCTAAGAGACTTTTCAGTAATTTGTTCTCCAGACTATGGATTAAGGTATAAAAAAATGAATAAAAAAGCACTATGAAGCTTCTTCTCACTTCCGCCGGCATCAGCAACCCGAGCATCCAAAACGCGCTGGTTGACCTCCTGGGCAAACCGATCAGCGAGGCCAGCGCCCTTTTTGTCCCTACTGCAATATACGCCATAGCCGGCGGTACTGATATAATACGGGGAGTGATCTGCGGATCATTAGGTGACCCTTTCTGCGAATTGGGCTGGAAGTCGTTGGGGGTACTGGAACTCACGGCACTGCCCAGCATCAAACGGGAGCTTTGGGTTCCCATGCTCCAGGAAACTGACGCTTTGCTGGTTGGAGGCGGCGACTGCCAGTATCTGTGCTACTGGATGCAGCAGTCCGGGCTGGCAGATCTCCTGCCATCGTTGCTGCGTAAGACGGTCTATGTGGGCTTGAGTGCCGGGAGTATGATAATGACTCGTTTTGGAACGACCTATGGTAATCATACGCTGGCGGCGGAAAGCGAAAAATCGCTGGGACTATTGGATTTTGCGCTGCACCCACATCTGGATCATGAGTCGATGCCGAAGAATTCCCTGGCCAACCAGGAAAAGTTGGCCGCCACCCTGCCGGTGCCGTCATATATGATTGACGATCAGACCGCCATTAAAGTGACCGACGGCGCCGTCGAAGTCGTTTCCGAAGGACACTGGAAGCTGTTTACCCCCTGATATCATTTAACTTTATTTAGTAAAGTTCTTCAAAAAGTTTGCGAATGAAACGGTGAACTACTAAGGCCGTCACTGCAACTAAATGATATGTAACTACATAAAACTTTTGGGTGTCATCTGTCATCCCGACAATGAATCTAAAGTTACAAGTTCTCAAAGCCTCCGCACCGCGGAGGCTTTGTCGTTTTTTTGGGCGAAGAGCCAGTCCCATAAGCCAGGCGTAGTACTGACCTGATACCAAATGTTATGTCCTTCGTTGGGATACTCTGTATATCTTGGCTTTTGACCTGATTTCCTCATAGCTTCGATCATGTTCCGCGAACCGGTGACCGGAGCGTTTTGATCTTTAGCACCATGGAACGCCCATACAGCTACATTAACAATTCTTGAGGCAAGTTTAGGATCTTCACCTCCACAGACCGGAATTGCAGCAGCGAATAGATCCGGCCGGGTACATATAAAATGCCACGAGCCATACCCGCCTTTTGAAATACCCGTAACATAACGCTTTTTCGCGTCTATTGGAAACACTGTATCAAGTGAAGTGATTGCATCATAAACCAATGAATCTGCGGATGGATAATTGGGGATACCTCCCCACCCAGACCCGGCCGGACAGTTCGGCACAAAGAGGAAAGCCGGATATTTTTTTCTGTTGACGTCAGTTGACAGTAGCTCCGCGGCCGCAGCACCTTCAATTTGCCTGATCTTATCGGTACCACCACCATAAGGAAGACTTATTAACAAAGGGTACTTCTTTTTGGGATCGAAATTTAATGGCATTAATAAATGATAAAATAAGGTATCCCCATTCCTATTTACAAATGTCCGGGCTTCAAATAATCGGGCCAGCTTCTTTGCATTTTCAAAATTTTTATTTCCCCAATATATTGACGAATAGCTTTCAGTTGCTACCATTATCCCGGTAACCAATGCAGCTATCAAAGTCAGTGTTTTCACAGTGATCAAGGTGTTTTTTAAAGATTCATTTATTGGGGCGGGGCTTTCTATATCTAATATTTTGGTCTCACTAAAAAAATGAATAATAAACGGAATGGAAATTAAGCTGCCAACGAGTGAGACCCATTGAGCAATTTTTGCTAATATGCTATTAAATTGAACATCTTTGGATATCAGGGGCCACGCAATGGTTAGCATTAACATCAGGTATATGACGAACATATAAGTGCCGGCGATCTTTAACCAAATTTTTTTTCCGGTGCCAGAAAATACGAGCGTTAGAGCGTATACTATACCGATAAACAAGGAAATAAGAAGTACATATATATAATAGTTGTTTGATGCTCTTGATAACAGCATTATAAAAAGAATAACAACATAACAAAAGCTTGCTACCGTGGAGATCATCCCCATATAGTAGGCAGACCAATACTTCCGGTAATAGTAATACTTCAGTAAGAATAGTATTCCAATAAGAGAAACGATATTTGCAACCAAAAACCAGGCAACAAATGAAGCCTCAGTATAAAGTTGAACGCCAACCAGAAATTGAACTGTATTTTGGAGTAGGATGCAAGCGACAGTTAGTCCTAAAAAAAAGATCCCAAAATCATAAAGGCTTTTATTCATAGTTATTCTATTTTTCTTTGTAAGCCCGGTTGTATACTTTACGAAATGTATCCCATGGGTATCCCATAAATGGTAAATGTAGTAAACTATCCATTGAGATTTTGGGCGTTTTCCAGCATTTCTTTAACATTTTCGCCAGATCACCAGGCCATAAAATACCCAGGAAATAGAAATCAAAAGATGATAGACAATGCTACCAAAAAGGCGATGCAGAAAGAGTTAAATAAAGTCTCCACTGAGCGGCCTAAAGTTGGATAAGCCGTCCAAAAGAGGTACATAAAATTGTCCGTCCACATTTCGGACAACTTTTTTATTGTATTTGGTACCAGGTAATGTGGGTATTTTTCTCTCATTGTTTCAAGTACCGAAGCGCAACACACCCCGACTTAAAAACCGTCGACTCGACAAGTTTTAATGGTAATTTCTCTTGCAGGTTGATGCCTTCAAATAACCGTCTCCCTTCTCCTGCAACTATCGGGTGAACCACAAAATGATATTCATCAATCAGACCAAGCTCTACAAGTTGTGAAGGAATGGTTACACCACCGGTTAAAATATTTTTGCCTTGTTCTTGTTTCAATTTAAGTATTTCGTCGTGAAGGCTCGTACGAACAATTCTCGTTTTTATTCCTTCAGGGCTGTCTAACGATTGTGAGAAAACGATAATTTTGTTGATGGCGTCAAATGCCTGGGCAAATTCGTAATCTGCTTTTGTCTGCCCGGAAGGGTTTTTCGCCACATCGGGCCAATAAGGAACCATCAATTGATAAGTCTTACGCCCGTAGACGAATGTGTCAGCATCTCGCGTGAGGTTCGTAAAATATTCAAACGTTTCTTCATCGGGACTGAATTTGGTATGGTCGCAGCAGCCATCTAAAGTCGTGTTGATTGCGAAGATTACATTTCTCATTTGATTGCTTTTTGTTTTTTCCTCAAATTAGCAAATTTTCAAGGTTAATGTTCATTGCCTGTTTAACTACCCAATAGGATCGGCCCTGGTGCTACTTCACATCAGATCTGCGAATATCTTTCGCTTTATCAAAAGTTGCCAGACAACTATCCAGCGGTTGACCTTTCTTATACATGCAGTCGCAGAAAATTTCGCAAGCCGCGGGGTTTTTGCTGGAAGTGCATTGATTTCTGCACTCAGCTTCGGAATTGCCAGGTACGATTTCATATAAATAGAAAGTACCGATGATGATAAAGGCCACGACTGCAAAGGAGCCTCCAAAAAATATGACCCGAAGGCGCATACCCAGGGGCTTCTTTAACATATGAGGATCTGTTTTGGGCTGCTTAAATGGTAAAATGTGTTTTAAACGGTCATAATCCCAAATTAATAAAAACAGGCTTGCCAATACCATCATCGTGACGCCCCGGGTACCGTCAAAGCGGGTAGCATAAGTAAGCACACAAATATTGACGATGATGGGAAAATACATCAATGCACCAAGAAGGGAAGTTCTCGGGATCAGTAATAATATAGCAGTGATGAGTTGAGCAATTCCAATAAAGGTATAGTAATATCCTGTGAGATGTAAGGCTTCGAAGTAATGCCCCAAAGGGTTGTTGGGCGACAGGCCGGCGGCGAACCGTTCACCCATGATTTTTACGAAGCCTGCTGGAATAAAGCTCGCTGCTAAAGCGATGCGGCAAAAAATAGCAAATCGTTTAAGCCACCCGTCAGCCTTTGCCTCATAGTATATTTCTTCAATTCTATTCATAATTGTATATTAAATGACATAAGACCAAACGGAATATGCTGATCCCGCTAAAATTCATGTTTTTTACGAGTGATTATTTTACTGAGGAGATAATAAAGAACTAATGCCATGGCAGCCCAGTATAAAGCAAACGCGAAAACCGGAACTGGGGGTGCCGGATCTGGGTCTTTACATAAAAACGACAAGGGCCCTATCAAAACAAATTTGACAGGGTATAAAATGGTGGCTACGATGCTCTTCCAGGCTATTGGTGATCCAGTCCCCGGGAACCACTCGCCGTTTACAGGAAAGAGCCGAACTTCAGGGCCCAAAATTGAATTAGAGATAAATTGGAAGGCAAACGCCGAAACGAGGAAGAGAATAACAAATTTTGTTCTTGAAATCTTCATATTGTTGAGATTTTGTAATTAGTAAAAGTACTTTGAAATACAAAGTTAAATAAGTCACTTTGTATTTCAAAGCATTTTAAGAAAATTTTAAACTGAGACGCTACCGGAAATTTTCATATCAAATGGGTCTTCGTAAACTTCGCGGAGGTGCAGGCAGCCCCAGCCGATCAGCAGCAGAATAAAGCTAGGCATCAAGCGTCTGGCCGGCGGAGATGGGGAATAAGAGTGACTTAAGGTGGCTTGGAGGCGGCTCAGATCAGCCGGATCCCCAGACCTCTGAAGCCATCGAGCCTGGGATCATCGGCAGGCAGGTCTGTGATCAACCCTTTGATCTCTTTTAATTCACAAACCTTATAATGCTCTGTAGCATTTAATTTCGCATTATTGGCCAAGGCATAGGTTTTAGCAGAGTTTTTCAGCATTTGCTGTTTTACTTCACCATCGGATTGAAAAACGGCGGAAATGCCAAGGTCTTTTTGGAGAGCACAAGTTCCCATCAGGTATAGGTCTGCGATGTATTTAGCGGCTTCGCTACAGGTCTGTCCTCCCGTGTTAGCGGCCGTCTCCCGATCATATATTCCCCCCAACACGATCAGCTCGATATGCCTGAATATTGAAATGACCGGCACCAGGGCCATATTGTTGGTTACCAGCCTGAACTTCGAATTGGCGGGCAGATGTGACGCCACTGCGCAGATAGTCGAGCCGCCGTCCATAAAGATCGTCTGCCCCTCCTTGATCAGTTGCAGCGTTTTTAAGGCAATAATATTCTTTTCTTCTGACTGGTACCGGGTCCGATGCTGGAAGCTGAGCGGATTCTTCGAAAGGGATATAGCGCCGCCACGTACTTTCAGGAGCAAGCCGTTATTATGAAGCGATTCTATATCTCTTCTGATCGTGTCTTCAGAGACGTGCAGTTCACCCGCAAGGGATTCGTAATTGGCTTTACCCTTCTTTTTAATCAGGGTGAGGATATGACTGAACCGGTCTTCTTTTAACATCTCGTTTGTTGTGAATTAGACAATAATATTTCAGTCCAGGGCTAGAGAAGACCCGATACATGAAGCTCGTGTCTCAAATCTGTTTGCTCCGTCACATGGATCGTTGAAAAGCCCATGCCTTTTGCGGTATCGATATTATTCCGATTATCATCAATGAAAAGCGTGCTTTTCGGATCTAAATGATAACGTTCTAAGATCACCCTGAAAATCTTTTCATCCGGCTTGACCAACTTCTCTTCGCCAGAAACAACAATGCCATCGAACAATTTAAAAAAAGAAAATCTTTCCAGCGCTACCGGGAAGGTTTCCGCCGACCAGTTCGTTAATCCGTATAACTTATACTTCTGCTTCAATTTCTGCAAAAGCGCGACATTTTCGGGAATCTCTCCCTTCAGCATCTTGTCCCATTGTTCATAAAACAGCTGGATCTTTGAATGGTAATCCGGGAATTGGCGTTGGAGAAGTTCGGTAGCTTCTGCCAGCGACCGGCCTTTGTCTTGCTGAAGATTCCATTCTTCCCATCCGATATGGGCGAGGAAAGCTTCCATTGCGGCATCATCCCCAAATTCCCGGCGATAAAAGTACCGGGGGTTCCAGTCTACCAGGACGCCTCCGAAATCGAATATTATTGTCGTTATTTCCACCTGTAGTCTTTATGCCGAGATTTCTAAAATATTTCCTTCGGGGTCCAGGATAACGCTTTCATAATATCCATCCCCTGTCGTCCTGGGCTCGCCCAAAATGGTATAGTTGTCCTTTCTTAGCCTTTCTGTCAGCGCATTGACCTGGTCTTTCCCGCCAACTGAAATGGTAAAGTGGGCAAGCCCCATATTAAACCCTCTTTTTCCGTCGATAGAGATAATATCGGGACGGGTCATCAACTCCAGTCGTGTTTTGTCTTCCCCGAAGAGGATAAAATAGGCGGTGAACTGCTTCTCGGGATTTACATATTTTTCTCCCGAGGTCGAATCGAAGTATTTCAGATAAAAATCTCTCATGCCTTCCAGATCGCGGACCCAAAGTGCGAGGTGTTCGATTTGCATAGGGGTTGCTATTTTTTACTCTGTTTTGATTATTCGGCGACTATCTTACCCTGCATGGTTCCCCAATGACCGGGGAAACTACAGATATAATCATATATGCCTGGCTGGTTTATCGTAAAATCCACTTCATCCGAGTCCCCTCCGCTGACTAGTTTTGTATGTGCGATCATTAATGATCCCACCGAGGAAGGAACATACTGTTCGTTTTTTGCGTTATGTACCGCATCTGCAAAGTCGGCGATATCGGTTCCTTTCTTTAGAATGACGACGTTGTGCGACATAGCCGTATTCGAGGGGGCGCCGGTATTTTTGAATATGAGCCTGATCTTTTTTCCTGTTTTGATCTTAAACATCTCTTTGTCGAAGCGCATGTTTTCGTTCGCCTGTAATTCAATGGAATCTGTGAATTCGAGCTTTTCGGCGCCGGGGATTGTTCTTTCGATGTTTTCACTTTCTGCTGGTTGTTGGGCTTTGGACAGTTCTTTTATCTTGATATTCCTGAATGCTACGCCGTTTGTCCAGTCCTGAACAGCAAGGTGTCCGCTGACGGCAACGGCGAATTCAGGGTATTTACTCAGGGAGCTGAGAGCCACCAGGTTTTTCCATTCAGCGCTTTGCAGGTCGACCTGGACAGTTTGTACGTCGTTCAACCAGAATGTCAGCTTTCCGTTTTGCTGAAGAATACGCGATTGGTTCCATTCGCCGGGTTTCGGCATGGAATTGCTGTTGTTCGGAACTACGCCGAAAATGGCAGCCGCCTTATGTGTCGGGTTCTTCAGATAGTCTGGCTCTACGTTTTTATCGTCCAGCAACTGGTATTCCGGGCCGGTAGAGAAGGTAGTTGCGAGTTCCGGCCGTTCCTGGACATTTATGAACAAGCCGCTGTTGCCGGCCCTCGATATCTTCCATTCGAATCGCAGATCAAAGTCCTGATATGCTTTGTCTGTCACCAGGTCCCCGTGTTTTACATCTTTTGCGTGAGGATTGCATATAAGGCGTCCGCTGTCGACGTACCAGGCTGAGGGGATAGTACCTTTGTTAAACAGATGCCAGCCGTTCATTGTCTTTCCATCGAAGAGGAGGGTCCAGCCGTCCTTTTTTTCCTGGTCCGAAAGCATATTTTGCTGTTCCGTGGTAGAACAGCCGTACACCGAAAAAAGGATTACTGTGAAAAGTCCGGCAATCGTTAGGTTATGTTTCATCTTTGGCGATGTGTAAATTTAGATACTATTTGCAATATTATACAAATTTGCACAATATTGCAAATAGTTCTCCCTGAACTAGAATCCTGCTATCATTCCTTATGATTTTCTGCATACTTCATGATATCGTAAGCTTCCCGACCCATGGCCGGTTCTTTAGCTGATAAAATAGCTGTATTTGACAGCATGATTACTGCAACACGCTGCTTAAGATCAATCATTATTGAACTTGTGAAACCACCTACCCTTCCGTCGTGATCAATTATTTCATGTGTAAACCGATGATGTCCCATAGTAGGTACAGGCGTATACTTTGGCCCGTATACTGTAAAAAAGAATGGCTTTTTTTGTATTTCATCAATTAAACGATACCATTTGTCAAATCGATTTTTAAATTTTTTTTCACGCTCATTACTTTGTCAGCGAAAACCTGAATCAGATCAACCTGATAAAGACAATCAACATCAAGTATGTATAAACTAACAATAAACAAAACTAAATTTCTTGCGGTTGTCGCCCTTGTCATTTTTGCTCACCTATCTGGATGGGGGGCGGAGCCGGTCGAAGTGCGTGATTCAATTTATTCCTCTGTCCTTGGTGAGGAAAGGCCGCTTTGGCTGATCTTCCCGAAAGACTATCAGCCGGAAGCGTCCGGCAGGTATGATGTGATATATGTCATCGATGGGGAATGGAACACGACTTTTGCCGGACAGGTCCATAGTTTCCTTTCCGGGCCCGATGGGAAGTTTATGCCGCCCAACGTAATTATTGTAGGGATTCCCAACCTTTATAAGGGGGATCTGAATATGCGCCTCAGGGATTTTACGCCGGTGTACGCGCAAGAGATACCTGTTTCGGGCGGGGGCGTTAAATTTCTTTCCTTTCTGAAAAATGAATTGATACCCCACATCAATAAAACCTATCCGACCAATCCGGACAGGAATACTTTTTTGGGAAGCTCGCTCGGCGGGATGTTTTGCCTGTATAGCATGCTGACAGACCCGAATCTTTTCAAATCCTATGTAGTGGTCGACCCTGGCTGCCTGTTCAATGATTTTTATATCAATAAATTGGCTTTGGAGAAACTGGAAAGCCTCAATGGTTTGGCCATCAACCTGTTTATTGGTGGCCGTGAGAACGCATACCGGATCATGGGGACCGACGGCCTGGCCACCGCCTTGCGGACAAAGGCGCCCGTGACCCTGAACTGGCGCTGCGAAATATACCCTGACGAATCACATTTTACGACAATGTGGAAGACTGTCTTCGACGGGTTCAAATATGCATACGCGGGCTTCGCGCCCGCAGTGCCCGCCTATAACCGGGTGCTTGATTATCCCTATAAAGGGACCGCCTATTTACGGATCACGCCTGATAACGGGATCGTCCTGAAAAATAAACCGTTCACGATCTGGTGTTATGACTGGTTTCCCGAATTGTTGAGATATACGGCCGATGGCAGCGAGCCTTCGACGGGTTCCCCCAGGATGAAGATGGAGAACAGGTTCTCCGGGCCGGTAAGCTTGCGTGTAAGATCATTTTACACGCGGGGAGAGTATGATAAGGGCGGGTTCTCCGGCCGGTTTACGACCGGGGCGATCTTTGCCCCCATCCAAAAACCGGTCGGCATCCGGGCAGGCGGGATGAATTACAGGTATTATGAAGGGGATTGGGATAGCTTGCCGGACTTTTCAAAATTAAGGCCGGTGCGGTCGGGATTCGGGGGCCAGGATTCCGATCTCAATGTGCTCGGCGGCCAGTCCAATTCCGCTTACGTTCTGGACGGTTACGTGGAGATCCCCCGGGTAGGGTATTACATCTTTGAATTGGATGGGGGCGACGGTTTTAAGATAGCTGTGGGGGACCGTTCATTGATCAATAATAAAACAGGGCTCCTGGAAACGTATATGGTGCCTTTGGCAAAAGGGTTTTATCCCATCCATGTGGAATATTTCCATAAAAAAGGTGGCAACGGCCTCCACCGGGTATATGTCAGGCCGGAAGGCCGGACCGATATCCCCATTCCCACACATTGGCTCTATGGCAGCAACCGGTAAGGAGTTCGGCGGAAAAGTAAAATGATCATGAAACCAGGATCAATTGTTATGATTATGAAGCCAAAATCACTTGTTATAATTGCAAGCATTCTTTTTATTGCGGAATTTGGCAATGCGCAGAAAATTATCCCTTTGTATAACAACTTCCCTGCAGGTTCCGAAAGCCGGAACTGGAAGGGAAAGGAGTATTTTACCAATATATGGAATGAAAAAGTGGCGTTTAATGTCATACATCCTACTTTGTCTGTATTCTTACCGGATTCTGCCTCTTCCGATAAAACAGCGGTTATCATATGCCCCGGGGGCGGGTTCCGCATTTTAGCTATCGATGTTGAAGGAGACCAGGTCGCCAGGTGGCTGAATAAAAGGGGCATTGCCTGTTTTGTGCTGCGCTACCGTTTGGTGCAGATGTCAACGGATGACCCCGTTAAAGTGCTTACAGCCGGAATAGAACAAACGAAATTTAATAAAGAGAATGATTCACTGATACCGCTGGCTGTTGCGGATGCAGCCGCAGCTCTCGCTTATGTCCGGGCCCATGCTATGGGATTTGGGATTGACCCCAAAAAGATCGGCATCATTGGATTTTCCGCCGGGGGTATTTTAGCAGGTTCTATGGCATTCAGCCATGATGCCGCCAACCGGCCCGATTTTACTGCTTGTATCTATACGCCGGTACCCCCGCTTTACCAAAATTCAAATGTCCCGGAAGACGCACCCCCATTGTTTTTATCCGCAGCAAGTGATGATGAATTTCATCTTATTCCGGGGATGCTAGCCTTTTACAGCAAGTGGCAGGCCGCTGGTAAATCAGCCGAAATACATCTCTACGAAAAAGGAGGACATGGGTTCGGTATGAACATTCAACGTTTAACTACAGATAACTGGATCGATCGTTTTGGGGAATGGTTAAAGCAGCAACATTTTTAAAAATTTAAAATCCTCTCTCAAATGCATTTCATACATTATTTTCAACAGTGGGTCAATTCCCTCTCCTTTGTGTTTTGTCAATCGGTACATCCAGAAAAGACCGTGAAACGCAGCGTACTTTTTTCGCTCGTACTTGCATGCGTCTCCTTTGGCGCGATCCAGGTAAATGGTCAGGCAAATCAACACGGCACTTTGCTGACTAAAACATTGCATTCGGTGATACTCCGGGACAACCGGGTCGGGCTTAATGCGGAACGAACCGTCAAAGTCTATCTTCCGCCAGGGTATGAAAAATCCGGCAAGCACTACCCGGTTGTTTACTACCTCAATAATTTTTATAGCAATAACGAGCAGGTCTTTGCAGACGGGCGGGCGGTAAAGTTGATTGAACGGGCATTTGCTACAGGCATAATAAAAGATTTCATCTTTGTGGCAGCCGACTACAGCACTGCTCTGATTGGGAGCCTGTATGAAAATTCACCGGTCAGCGGCCGTTGGCTTGACTTTACTACCAATGAAGTTGTGCCTTTTATCGATAGCCAGTTTCGCACAATCTCCAACCGCAACAGCAGGGCGGTTATCGGGGACTTTTTTGGTGGCCGCGGTGCGCTTAAACTGGCCATGACGCGCCCCGACATTTTCAGTGTGGTCTACGCCCTTCACCCCGTGGCGACTGGCCAGGGTAATTTACCCTGGGTTTCCCTGGATGGTCTGGATTTTAAAAAAATGTATGCCGCAAAATCGCCCGATGATCTCAGAGGATCAGGACGCACCCTGATTTTCTTTGCCGTTTGCCAGGGTTTCCTTCCCAATCTTTCCCGGCCCCCTTTATACTGTGACTTTTTATTTGAACCTGATAAAAACGGGGAATTAGAATTAAACAGCACCAACATGCAGAAAGCAAAAACAGGTTTTCAACTGGAAGAAACCTTAGTCGAATCATCAGCCAATCTTAAAACGATGCGTGGCCTCGCTTTTGACTGGGGCAGATTTGATCCTAACCAGGACCATGTTATTGCCAACAGGAATTTTAGCCGGCGCCTCGAAGATCTCGGAGTGGAGCATGAAGCGGAGGAATATAGGGGCGATCCCTTTAGCCGGGTATGGACCGATGATGGCCGCTTTTATACCAGGGTGCTTCCTTTCCTTGCCAGATATCTTGTGTTCGACAAAAATTAACCGTCGATTGATATAAAGAGCTTAACGCATCGACAACAACCCGGTCGAACGATGTACATTTGTTGGGCATAGCTATCTCCAATCTATTCGAAAAAGTAAATACGGCTAATTCAAACATTTCCCTGATTTAAACATATACTTCTCACCGAACCATCTGGCTTCGGTCTTTTTTTATTAACTTATCAAAAATTAAACCGATAAATACTCGCATATTAAAAAGAAAATAGTTGTAATAAAATGAATAATAAATTTTTAAATGCCTTATTCGCCTTATTGACAGGCGTGTTGGTACAGGTAACGGCCAACGCACAGGTAAAAAAGAAGGAATTTAATATTGTTCCCTTTTTGAATGCATTTAATGTGAACTGGGACACGCCCGGACCAACATCGATGCAGTCCATGCCAACCGGCAATGGCGATATTGGCCTCAACGTATGGGTTGAACCTGACGGCGACCTTTGCTTTTTTATAGGGAAAACCGATGCCTGGGGGGCAGCAGCGGCTACAGAAAAGAACAACTGGATAAGCGATGGTGGCGTGTTAATGAAACTGGGAAAAGTGCGGATATCCGTAAGCCCAAATCCGGTCGCACAGCCAGGAAGCCCCTTCCGGCAAGTACTAAAACTGCATAACAGCGAGATCTTGATTAAGGAAGGTACCGGCGCCAATGCTGTTCAACTGAGAGTTTGGGTGGATGCGAACCACCCGGTTATAAGGGTCGAATCAAAAAGTGTAAAGCCGGTTTCAGTCAAAGTCACGCTGGATAACTGGCGGGTTGGCAGGGGGGATACCATTTTACCGAAACAAGCCAATAAAATTATCTGGTATCATCAAAATCCGGATTATGCCGACCAGCACTTGCACGGCATTGTTTTTGGCGGAATGATTAAGGGAAAAGGGCTGGTGACCAGGGATGATACTACCCTGGAAACAAGTAAAGCCGTTAATGATCAGCTGGTCTCGGTGTATCCTTCAACTACAAAGAACCTGACCCCCGACCAATGGTACGCCAAACTGAATGGCGAAATTACCGGAATAGACGCCCAGCCTCTTGAACAGGAACGGCTGGCCCATCAGCAATGGTGGAGTAAATTCTGGCTCCGGAGCTGGATATTTGTCAATGGTGACGATGTTGCTAAAACAACTACACAAGGATATATCCTGCAACGCTATATTACTGCATGCGCCGGCAGAGGAGCTTATCCTGTTAAATTTAACGGCTCCATTTTCGTCGTGGACAATCCGCAATTTAAGGCGAACGAAAGAGCTTCGGCAAAAGCGATAGATGCGGATTACCGCGAATGGGGTGGGCAATATTGGATGCAAAATACCCGCCCGATGTATTGGCCTCGCCTTATGGCAGGTGATTTTGACGAAATGCTGCCCCTGTTTAAAATGTACCTTGCTATGTTACCGGGTAATAAAGCGCAGGTCGAGCGTTATTACCATCACGATGGCTGCTATTTTCAGGAAACGTCGCCTTTTTGGGGAGGCTTGCCTTACATGGGACCGGAAGTTAAGGAGAACTGGACCGGCCACTACTTTACTCCGATACTGGAGTTAAGCATGATGATGCTGGATTACTATGCGTATACCGGCGATAAAAAATTTGCCCGGGAAATCCTTTTGCCAATAGCATCGGCAGGTGTGGAATTTTTTGATAAGCATTTTGGCCGGGATGCCCGGGGGAAATTATTGCTTGATCCCGACAATTCCATTGAGATGTTCTGGAAAGCGCATGATCCGGCGCCCGATATTGCCGGTTTACATGCGGTTGTGGCCCGGATAATGGCCCTGCCGCCCGATCTAGCCGATGAAAAATCGCGAGAAAACTGGAAAAGGTTTTATGGTGAACTTCCCGATCTGCCGGTAGGTGAGAAAGACGGCAAACAGATATTGTTGCCGTATACCGGTCCCCAGACTGTTAAGGGGCATAACCTGGAAAATCCGGAATTATATGCGGTTTATCCGTTCAGATTATACGGACTGGGCAAGCCTGACCTGCAATTAGCGATCAATACGTTTAATGCGCGCACATTTAAAGACAAGGGTTGCTGGGTACAGGACCCGATACAGGCTGCCATGCTTGGTTTGACAGATGTTGCCAAAACTTATGTAACATTCAATTTTGCCCGTAAGGAACCTACTCTTAAGTTCCCGGCATTCTGGGCAACCGGACATGATTATGCGCCGGATGAAGACAATGGCGGTAATGGCGAGAACGGCTTGCAGGAAATGCTGATGCAGACAGACGGTAAAAAAATCATGCTGCTGCCGGCCTGGCCGAAAGAATGGGGCAATACGGAGTTTAAACTGAACGCGCCTTATAATACCACTGTTCAGGGCAGGATAGTGAATGGCAAGCTTACGGATCTGGTAGTTACACCTGCCTCACGAAAGACTGACGTGATCGATTTGTCAAAACAATAACCTAAACAAGTTTTAATCGTTAACCCTGTGATCGGGATAGGCCTTCCAAAACCGTACAATATCTTGTAGTGAAAGCATACACTCTGCGATGAAATTAAATTGTAAGTAGTTGCATGTCAGTTACCAGGAAAGCTGGCACAGGTTCTGTTGCATGCAGGTTGGCCTGTTGCCAAAAATAAAAAATTATGTTTAGAACCTACCTGAAGTCAGCCCTCCGAAACCTCACAAGGAACAGGACTTATAGCTTCTTAAATATATTCGGACTTGCCACCGGCATGGCTGCCTGCATCGTGATCCTGCTGTTTGTATTTTACGAAAAGAGCTTCGATAGCATGCATCACAAAAACGTCTACCGGCTCAATACCGTGCAGAAATTTACCAGCACGGCGACCTCTGAGAAGATAGCAACAACCATGTTCCCAATGGGGCCGACGCTGAAAGACGAATTCCCCGAAGTCCTGAGCTACAGCCGCGTGGACTGGAACAAACAATACGAGATGACGTATGGGGAGAAAAGAGTATTCTTCCCGCAAACCTACTTCGTGGATACCGCCTTTCTCCGGATGTTCGACTTCCCGCTCCTGAAAGGAGACCGGCAAACCGCCCTGCAAAAACCAAACAGCATCGTGCTGACGGAATCGGCGGCCCGGACATTATTCGGCAATGCGGACCCCATCGGCAAGACCCTTTCGCATTTCGGGAAAGACACCCTTCTTTTTACGGTAACGGGCATCCTGAAAGATGTGCCGGCTAACTCCCAACTTCAATTCGACGCCTTGCAATCGTTTAATACTGTCTACAAACCGAACTGGATGAATCGATGGGGTGAGAATTGGGTAAACACCTACGTAGAACTCGCGCCAAATACGGATATAGCTGCACTGGAAAAGAAATTCCCCGCCTACCTGAAAAAACATCCGGTCGGGGACCAACAGATACATTATGAGCTGTTCCTCCTGCTGTTAAGGGACGTCCATGCAAATGCCATCGATATCAGCGAGGACGATATCAATTTCCAGAAATTCGATAAGCGCTACACCCATATTTTCATGGCGCTCGCGCTCCTGGTGCTGCTCATCGGCTGCATTAATTTCATGAACCTGTCCACCGCCCAGTCGGCGGAACGAGGCAAGGAGGTGGGTATCCGCAAATCGATCGGCGCTCTGCGCTCGCAACTGGGCTTTCAGTTCCTTGTCGAGACCGTCCTGTTATGTCTGATCGCGTTGGTCATTGCCCTGGTGCTGGTGAGCCTGGTGCTGCCGTATATCGATAAACTGAGTGGGCGGAATCTGAGCCCGATTTTCTTCATGCATTCCGGACTGCTGGTGGCGGTGTTTATTGGAACGATCCTGCTCGGAGTGTTATCGGGGTTGTACCCGGCCATTTACCTGTCTTCTTTTCAGCCAGTAAAAGTCTTGAAAGGCGGGGGTGATACGGGCAAGAGCAAAGGCACTTTTAGGAATATCCTGGTGGTAGGGCAGTTCGCCAGCGCTATCTTCCTGATGATAGCCACCATTCTCGTCTTTCGTCAACTAAATTATATGCAGAACCAAGACCCAGGGTTTGAGCGGGACCAGGTCGTCACCATACCGCTGCATGGGATCAACTCCCGTAAATATGCTTTGCTGAAGGAAGAATTGTCAGCCAACCCGCTGGTGGCAGGAGTGTCGGGGGCGTTTGAACAGTTGGGGAGCCATGTGGGACAGCTGGGCTTCGGATTCTGGCCGGGCAACGGCCCGATGCGGGTACTGTTCACCCCTGGGTTGTTCGTGGATCCCGATTATCTGAGCCTTTATAAAATCCAATTGGTGGCGGGCAGGAACTTCTCCAGGGAGAAGTCCGCGCTCGCGAGAGAATTCATCATCAACGAGACCATGAGCAAGGAACTGCTCAAAGATCAGCCAGGAATGCCATTGTCTTCGCTGATCGGTAAACATTTCGGGGGTGATACGACGGGGAGCATCGTAGGCATTGCCAAAGACTTCAATTTCAATTCCCTCCACTATAAGATCGAACCCATGTTCCTCGGCAATCAAACGGTAGGAGGATTCAGCACGGTGTCGGTGAAAATAAACGGCCGGCAGGCCGGCCGGGCTATCGCGTTTATTCAGGCCACCTGGAAAAAGGTTTTCCCGGAGTATCCCTTCAACTACCAGTTCCTCGACGATCATTTTAAAGAGCTATACAGGACCGATACCCAGATCTCCCAGATGGTGGCTATCATGGCCGGCCTGGCCATCCTCATCTCCAGCCTGGGTCTGTTCGGGTTGGCCTCCTTTTCCGCGGAGAAGCGGACCAAAGAGATCGGAATCCGCAAGATCCTGGGCGCCTCCGTAAAGGATGTCGTCTTTCTGCTGTCCAAACATTTTATCGGGCTGGTACTGATCGCCAATTTGATCGCCTGGCCGCTGGCCTGGTTGGCACTCCATCGGTGGATGCAGGGTTATGCGTATCGGGTTGCCATCAGCTGGTGGGTGTTCGTCCTGGCCGGTATAGCCGCGCTGCTGATCGCGCTGGTGACGGTGAGCTTCCGCGCGATCAATGCTGCCTTATCGAATCCCGTAAAGACGATGCGTTATGAATAGCCTTCTTAATATTCGTCTGAAGTACTAAAAGGGGACTTCCAAACCCACCGGTCCCTCCGTCGGGCATAAACCATTCATGGTGGCTGGATCTCTCAATCCCCCACCCTAACCCAACCTCGTCACTCTTTTGCCTATAATTCTGTCACGTTTTCCTGCGCTCATCTGTCCTATATCCACAACCATATTTTCAACAAAAAATCAAGAAAATGACAGAAAGGATTTCCTTCAAAGATGTGCCTCAGGAGCTCATGACAGCTATGCTCTCCATGGGCAGCTATTTAAAAACGACCGCATTGGATGAAAAGTTGCTGGAGTTGGTCAAATACCGGGTATCCCAGCTCAACGGCTGCGCCTTTTGCCTGGACATGCATCACAAGGACGCTATACACAATGGGGAAACAGAACAGCGCCTGCACGCACTGCCGGCCTGGCGGGAATGTCCCTGGTATAGCGATGCGGAAAGAGCAGCACTGGCCTATACGGATTCCCTTACGATCCATGCCGACGTGGACGATATTGTTTTTTCCCCACTGGTCTCTTTTTTTAACAATAAAGAAATAGCAGATCTTACCTTTACTATTGCGCTGACCAATACCTGGAACCGCCTTAACAAAGCATTCCGTATCACACCTGGCACTTACCGGGTAGGTCAGTTCGCATAATCTTAAAAACTTAAGCGTTGAAAGACTATCAGTCTATACTTTTTCCCTATGCCTACAACATCCTCGGCTCTGCCGAGGATGCCAGGGATGCCGTGCAGGATGTCCTCTACAAATACCTTTCCGGTCAACAGAAAGAGGTAGACAATGAGAAGGCTTATCTCATCAAGGCCGTCATTAACCAATCCATCAACATTAAAGACAAAAAGAAAAAGATCCGGTACGGCGATGAATGGCTGCCTGAACCCATTGCGACGGAAGAAACCGACAAGGCCATCCGACTCAATGACATCGCTTCATACTCCCTGCTCATCCTCCTGGAAAAGCTCAACCCGAAAGAAAGGGCCGTCTTCATCCTGAAAGAAGGGTTCGACTACGCGCATGAAGAAATAGCAGAGGTGTTGTCTGCAACAGCAGAGAATTCCCGTCAGCTTCTCAGCCGGGCCAGGCGCAAGCTAGACGCCGACAAACAGATCAGCCGGTTGGAAAAGCCCCAGCAGCTCCTTTTACAGCAATTCTTACAGGCAGTCCGGGATAAGGATATCCATGCCCTTGAACATCTGCTGACAGAAGATATACAGTATTCTGCTGACGGCGGCGGCGTCATCAAAGTGGTCGCTAAACACTGCAGCGGTATCAAAGAGGTCATCGATCTCATCATCCTGGTATACACCAGGTTCCTGGCAACCGCCACTATTGTCCCTACCATCATTAATCACCAGCCCGCATTTCTCTATTATCGCAAGGAGGAACTGTGCCTTTGCCAGATATTTGGCTTCTCCGCCGACGGAAAGATCACGCAGATCAATAATGTACTTGATCCGCAGAAGCTGAAAGGTCTGAAGCCCACTCCCGGTCCGGGAACATGAGATGATTTTCAAAATTTTAGTCTGCCCGCAGACGCTGCACCGGGTTGATGTTGAATCTACAGGCCTTGCTCCGGAGTCTCGATCTTCCGCAAATGCACAAACACGCCGCTGACAGGATCGATGATCATCTCATAGGTTGCCGCGTAGCCGCCTGATGCCATCGCCGCACCGATCAACCCAAAAGCCATCGCAGCGCCATTCTTATCTCCTGCGCTGGCGGCCACCTTGACCTTCCCCGTAAAAAAGAGGTTGTTATTCACCTTTTCCACGCGATAATAACCGTATTCCGTCGCGATATAGGGCTTCCCATCATACACCAGCGCGTATAGGTTTTTCGACTTTAGCTTCACCAGCCTGCCTGTACTATCCTGTGCCGCGACCCGGCTGATCACTCCATTCTTATCGGCCTTTATTTGCCCCTGCCGGTCGGGTTGCTGCCGGCTGAAGGAATAGTAATCGTCATATATACCATTTACGTATTGGGTGCTGGTAAAGAGCGGTATCCGGCTTTTTTCGATGCTGTCGTATTGAAGGACTTCCTGTATTTGGAATGCTGCGGAATGCTCCGGCTCGCGTGATAGTTCGTAAACCAGGAAATCCGTCATGATCCGGCTGCCCAGGGTTTGAACCACACCCGTCACATCGGAGCTGGTCACGATCATCACGGTGTCCAGGATGGATAAGCGCCGGTATTGATCCTCCATTTTTACATACAGACCCACCTGTAAATAGCAGTACCGCGTGTCCATTTTTTCCACAAAATGGAAATCACGCAACTGAAAGAGCAATTCTCCATTACCTACGGAACTATCGGTCAGGGAGTCCATCAGCGCTTGCAGCTGCGGCTGGAAGGGCATACGGAGCTTTAATTTCCCCTCATGCCTGAGTACGCCGACATTTACGGTACCGATATAGGTCGTGTCGTCGCGGCAGTCGAGGAAACCGATCTTTTTATACCGGCTGTTGGATACTTTATTGTAGGCCGGCAGGCTCTTTTTGTGGGACGGCGATTTGATGTCGAAATAACGGAGGGGCACATCCTGCGCGTCCGTGTATAAGGCGGACAAGCACAGGAAGAGGGTAACAGCGCAGTATAGGTTCATGATGCCCCAAGATAATCGTTAAATATTGTACTGACAAGCGATGGTGACCTACGTGCCTGGTAAGGATGTTAGTCCTTATTTGCCGATACCCTTTCATTTTCCTTATCCGGAATACGGCATTATTCCGGCATCCCCAGCCGCTGGCAGATCTCCGCATAGCTCATTTGCAGAAAAGTGCCGGCATTTCCATTGACCAGTCCGAGCTTCGTCAATGCCACCGTACTCTTCGTTCCTCCGGGGATAATGACATAGCGGAACTGATGCGCATTGGAGATATTGCTGTATGCGTTCAAACTGCTCACGAGCCTGATCTCCAGATTTCCCAGGGACAATAATGCTGACCAGGTATCGATATTAGCGTCCGTACCGGATAAATAGGTAAGGCTGATAGGCATTTGAGCTATCTGGTCGGTTGGCCAGATAATCGGGTTATACCCATTTAATTTTCCAAAGGTAATAACGGTACCGCTGTCAAGGATTTTTTGAGTGATTTCCGTAATCGCCTTGTCATACTTAAAACCATAAGTACCGAAGATGGTCTCCTTCGTGTAAGTGGCGGGGGTAAACCAGGCTGAATAGATCACATTGGCAGTTCCGGCAGGACCGGCAACTCCGGCAGGGCCGGTATCTCCTTTTTTACAGGATACGATCAGCAAAGAAGCGACGATAATCGTCAATACAGGAAGCCGGTTTTTGGTAGTCAGGATCTTTTTCAGGTAGACAGGGAAGCGTGTTTGCATAAAGTTGATTTTAGATTAGAGTTTTTTCGTTAGCACAAACCTAGGTTTACATTTTGCTTCCCACAATACCGCAAAAGTGTTATTTTTTATACATTGCTATATGATTTATAATGGTTTATGGGTAAAAAATACCCGGTAAGTGGACCAAAGGCTGGAAAGTCAAAAGCCATTTCAATCCATTAAATAATACTCTGGTCCGGCTGCAACATTCAATCGGGGAGCTTGTCCTTAATAATGAAAACCGATCGGCATGCTAAAGAACTACTTCAAAATAGCCCTGCGCAACCTGCGCAAAAGCAAAACTTATTCATTTATAAACATTACCGGCCTGTCGGCAGGCCTTGCGGTGAGTATACTGCTGTTACTTTGGGTAAACGACGAGATGAGTTATGACCGGTTTAATGTACACGCGGCAAGCCTTTACAGGCTGTCGCCAAAGTTTGGCGATGGAGACAACCCTACCATTTGGAATGGTACACCCGCGCCCATTGCCGTGTACGCCAAAAAGGAAGTGCCTGAAGTGGAAGATGCCTGCCGCGTAACAGAAAACTGGAATGCTTCGGTATTTGAATACAAGGGTAAAAAAATTACCGAATGGCATAACTGCCTGGTTGACCCTTCTTTCTTCAGCATGTTTACATACCCGCTTATCAAAGGCAACGCTGAACACCCCTTTACGGATGCACATTCCATCATACTGTCAGAAACAACGGCAAAAAAGTTCTTTGGCGATGAAGACCCGATGGGCAAGCTGTTAAAGGCCGACGATAAAAAACTTTACCGGGTAACGGGTGTGATGAAGGACATGCCCGGCAATTCATCTATAAAGTTCAACATAGTTTTTAATTTTCAGATACTGGAACAGGAAAATGACACAACCGGCTTCTATAAAAGCCTTCCCATCGATGCCATCTGGGGCCAGTACAATTATGAAACGTATGTATTGTTAAAGCCCGGCGCCAACCCTGTCGCTGCAGGCCAAAAGATGGGCGCGATACACCGCCGCAACCAAAATATCAGCTTTAACAAAAACCTTGTTTACCTGCTGAACCCGCTTTCCAAAATACACTTGTATACTTCCGACGGTAAGGAGCAGGGTATGATGATTGTACGGGTGTTTTTTATAGTGGCTGTAATTGTGTTGCTGATAGCCTGCATCAACTATGTTAACCTTATTACTGCACGGGCCATGAAGCGCAGCAAGGAAATAAGCCTGCGCAAAATTGTTGGCGCCGGCAAGGCAGGCCTGTTCCTGCAGTTCTTAAGCGAATCGCTGCTCACATTTCTCATTGCACTTGTACTGGCAACAGGCCTTATTTACCTGGTAATGCCTTTGTACAATAATATTGCGGGCAAAGATATTGTCTTCAAACCCTGGGCGCCCGATGTATTGGCGGTGTACGGCCTTACCATGTTGGCAACCCTCCTGCTGGCGGGTATTTACCCGGCCATAACCCTGTCCTCTTTTAAACCGCTGGAAGCCATGAAGGGCAAACTGAGCGGCATTGGCAGCAAGGGCAACTTCCGCAAAGTGCTGGTGGTGGTACAGTTTAGTTTTTCCATCATGCTTATCTCCAGCACCATCATCATAGGCAAACAATTAAAGTACATACGCGAAAAGAACCTGGGTTACGATAAGGAGAATGTTTTCAGCATCTGGATGCGCAATATTGACCCCCATTATGAGGCGGCAAAAGCCGACCTGCTGGAACAACCGGGCATACTGGGCGTTACAGAATCGGGGGTGGACATCATCAACAGCGGCACAGGCTCCAGCGACGCGGATTGGGAAGGCAAGAGACCGGACCAGCAATCATTTACCATTGGCCAGATGCCGGTGGAAAGAAATTTTCTGGAGGTGATGGGCATACAGTTGGTGCAAGGCAAAGGGTTTACCGGCACGCCTGCCGACAGCAGCAATTTTATACTGAACGAAACTGCCATTAAAGCAACTGGTATAAAGGAACCCGCGGTGGGCAAACGCTTTACATTTCACGGTATAAAAGGAGTGATCGCCGGAGTAGTGAAGGATTTTCATTTTCAGGACATGCACACCCAGATACACCCGTTGCTGATCCAATACGACAAACACTGGCGCGGGAAAATGTATGTAAGGACCACGGGCAAGGATGCGGCCAAAGCGCTGGCCGCTGTAGAAAGCCTATGGAAACAATATAACCGGGACTACGACTTTACCTACACCTTTTTGGACAGTGAGTTTAACGATTTATACAAAAGCGATGTGCACGTCGGGTTGCTGTTTAATTGCTTTGCCGTGGTGGCTATAATAATATCCTGCCTGGGTCTGTTTGGGCTGGTAACTTTTACCGCCGAAAGCAAAGTGAAAGAGATCGGCGTACGCAAAGTGTTAGGCGCAGGGGTGCCGCATATTGTAAGCCTGTTGTCAAAGGATTTCCTGGTGCTGGTGCTGGTTGCCGCTGCCGTCGCCTTCCCGGTGGCCTGGTACGGGCTAACCAGCTTTTTGCAGGGCTATGCCTATCGTACTGACATAAGTTGGTGGGTGTTTGCCGCCGCCGGTGCAATAACACTGGTTATTGCCCTGCTAACCGTCAGCTTTAAGTGTGTACAGGCCGCACTGGCCAACCCGGTGAAGAGCCTGAGAACGGAATAGCCGCATGCATTGGCCGGGAAGCTGATTATTTTCCAGAAACGTTCCGGCTTTTTACCATATTAATATCTTCGATGATCTCAACCCCTTTTAAATTTTTAAGAAGATCATTATAAATGGACCGCAGTCTATGGGGCAAGTCGTCTTGCGGAATATCATTTTCGTCATTTAAATAGGCGTATAATGCTTCCTCCGGGATGTCTATTTTTTGGGCCATCTCTTCTACCGTGATGTTTACCCCCATGCCAAGTCCTCGATTCCTTATTAATACAACGGTATGCTTCAAAGTCTCTCTGTTGTTTTCCATCCGGACACTATTGATAAGGTCTGCATAAGCAGACCGTAACAGAGACGATAGATCATCTGGAATTTTCTCCTCGCCATTTGAATAAGCATTTAGTTGTTTAGTCGAAATGCCTGCTTTCAGTGCTAGTTCTTCATCCGTGATATTCATTCCGTTATTTTTACCGATCTTTTTTATAAAGGAAATAGTAGCCTTAAGGGATTTACTATTGTTTTCCGAACGTGTCGATTCATCTTCTGCCGGCCTGGGTTCACGCACACGATGTACCTGCGTAGATTCTACGACATATCTCCTGATGCCATATGCAGACTTGAGCCTGACCGGTAAATCGGCCGGTGTTGTGTCTTCCCCGTTTAAATAAACATACAATTGCTTCTCAGAGATGTCTAGTTTCCGAGCCATCTCTTCCTCGGTTACGTCCATTCCCTTTTTCACACCACTATTTTTTATCAGGGCAACGGCTCGTTGTAAAGCTTCTTTGCTGTTTTCCATGATCGCCAATGTTTATCCTAATTTATCAATTTATTCAGATCGCGCCAATTCTATCATCATATTAAAAGATTGTTAAAAGTGAATAGTCGCTTTTTTACTGAAATTAACAGCTTTGTTCCCGATATAATTTCAAACCCATTGCCGTATGCTACTTATTCATTACGATTTAATAAAAGCTAAAAGGTCCGCATTTATTGTGGCAGCTTCTGTCGCTGGCATTCCATGAGGAAAACCTGGGTATGAGATAAGCTTTCCATTTTTTAAAAGTTTTACAGCCTTTGCTCCAGAGAGGGGAAATGGAACGATCTGGTCATCTTCGCCATGCATAACAAGTACGGGCACATCCACACTTTTAAGGTCTTCTGTAAAATCTGTTTCTGAAAAAGCCTTGATGCAATCGTAATGTGCTTTTATCCCGCCCATCATTCCCTGGCGCCACCAATTATCCCGGATGCCTTGCGATATTTTTGCCCCTTCCCGGTTATATCCATAAAAAGGCAGGGTAAAATCTATAAAATATTGTGGTCGTTGTGTCGCGGTACCTGCACGTATTTCATCGAATACCGACAGAGGGATGCCGTCTGGGTTATTTTTAGTCTTTGCCATTATTGGAGTAACCGCACTTATAAGTACAGCCTTAGCTACACGGCCTTGTCCATGTTTTGCAACATAACGGATAACTTCACCACCACCAGTTGAGTGGCCAATGTGTATAGCATTTTTCAGATCGAGCGATTGTGTAAGCTCAGCAACATCTGCTGCATAGGTGTCCATATTGTGGCCATTTGCAGTTTGGGTAGATCTTCCATGTCCTCTGCGATCATGGGCAATAACTCTGAATCCATGCTGTAGGAAAAACATCATTTGTCCATCCCAATCATCGCCGGATAAAGGCCAGCCGTGATGAAAAAAAAGCGGTTGCCCGGTCCCCCAGTCTTTGTAATAAATTTCTGTACCGTCTTTTACTGTAATCGTACTCATTTTTTTTGGATTTAATTATTATTGTAAATGGATTTTTACGACGACCCCCACCATGGGTCTTTCCGCTTTTTCGCCGTTATCTTTTCCCGGGTTTCGAAAATTCTCCAAAATGCCAGAGGATCCCTGAAGGGTCGTGCATAAAACATTCTCTACCCCAGTCATTTTCCCGGATGGGGGTCAATTTTACATTTTCATATTTAGCCGCCAGGTCTAAAGCCAAAAGTTCCTTCCAATAACGACCAACATCGTCCACCTCCAAAAAAACCATTGAATTATTTATCCAATCTTCAACATAGGCATCTTGTAAATAAAATCCTATCCCCCCGGTTTTGAAATAAGACATATTATACGACAAAATACTTTCCTCAAAACCAAGATCCCGGTAAAAACTCCTTGACAGTTCAAAGTTTTTAGCTCCGATGAATGGTCGGATCGATTTAGCTTTATGCTCCATTGTTTTTATATTTAATTGCAGCCCACCCTTAAATATACGAAATACGGACGCCTGTATTCTTGATTAAAATCAAGTAATGGTACGTATCATCCTCATGCGGGTACCTAAAGAAATAAACATGGGCAAAATAGAGCCGTGATAAAATGACAAAAGGCTGGCACACGCTTTGTGGCCTTGGAGTGGGTTCCCTGACGATCATAAATGATAAACTTCAATAAGATCTTATATGAAAATAAAAAAAGAAGATATTAAACAAGAAGTATTTGAGCTTTATGACGATTATGCCCATAACAGGCTAGGCAGACGTGATTTTATGGAAAAGCTCTCTGCCTATGCGGTAGGCAGCATTACCGTGCCTGCACTGATGAGTTTTCTGATGCCCGATTATAAAAACACCCTGCAGGTCGGTACGGATGATCCGCGGCTGAAATCTGAATATATCACGTACAAATCCGAAAAAGGCGGCGGTACGATAAAGGCACTCCTCTCCCGCCCTGCTGACCTGACCAGGAAACTGGGCGGCATCGTCGTCGTTCATGAAAATCGCGGATTAAATCCCTACATTGAAGATGTGGCCAGGAGGGCAGCCCTTGCCGGATTTATATCCATAGCTCCTGATGCGTTGACGCCATTGGGCGGCTATCCGGGTAATGATGACAAAGGCCGCGAATTGCAGAGCAAGCGGGATAAAAATGAAATGCTGGAGGATTTTATAGCGGCATATGAATACCTGAAAAAACATCCCGATTGCAACGGGAAAATAGGAGTGGTGGGTTTTTGTTTTGGCGGCGGGATTGCCAATATGATGGCCGTCCGGCTACCGGACCTGTCTGCCGCCGTCCCCTTTTATGGGGCCCAGCCTCCAAAAGAGCTTGTTCCCCAGATAAAAGCACCGCTTCTTTTGCATTATGCGGGATTGGATACCCATGTCAATGAGGGGTGGCCTGCGTATGAAATGGCCTTGAAAGAGAATAAAAAGGAATACACAGCTTACATCTATCCTGACGTAAACCATGGATTCCACAACGATACGACTCCCCGTTATGACAAGGCCGCAGCGGAACTGGCCTGGCAACGGACCATTGATTTTTTTAAGCTGAAGCTTTCATAGTACCCTCTTAATTACAACTTCATGCCCTGGAAGAAATAAACATACTCAGTTTGTTATCGCGTAAATACAGACCGAGCCATACTAAAACAGCGAAAATCACAGGAAAGAGAAAAGAATAACCCGCGCGCAGATTAATGGCGGTTGCACCACCCAGATAAGCAGTCAGCAGAATTGCTCCAAAAAAAGCAGTACGCGGAATGATATAGAGAATAGTGCAGATAAGCAGGAGGACTCCTATTCCTTGTATCGAATGCTCAGGCCATCCTATCTTAACGCTTGCCTCTATAGTATGTGCTTCCCTGATCACTTTCATAATGGCGTCAAAGAGCAGAAAAAGTACACAAAGTGCAATAATGACCCGTCCAGCCCATAACCTGGCCTTCGACGGAGATTTAATTGAATGATGAGCTAATGTTGCTTCCATGTCTGATTGTTTTAAATTTGTTAATGGATAGCACAAACTTAAAGGCTATAATTGTGATAATAGATGTGTAAATACGACAACTTATAGGGGAAATTGCGACATAAGGTCGTGGCGCAGCGGATCGATAAACCGGATAACCGCCCTAACAACGCGGTGTTTACGGGATCAATTCCTTTTCAATCTTAAAAACTGCTAAAAATCCCGGGTGTATAAACAGTATTATCCCCCGGGGTAGCAGGATCCAGCCAACTTTGTAAAGCGACCTGGGCAGTACATGGCCCATAAGTAATGAGCTTAATTTTTCTCAATAATGATTCTTTCCTCAGCATCTCTAAAACCTCACGCAGGATTTCACCTCTGAAAGGGGTAAACATAAAAAATATTGTCCCTCCGGAATAGTCTGCTTTCCTTGCATCGACATTTGTAAATGACACATTGGATAAATTAAGCTCCGCAGCGCAATTCCTCGCATACTCGCAAAAAGCCGGCTCGAAATCTACACCTTTGACGGTGATTCCAGCAAGAAGGTTTACAAGGATGGCTACCTGACCCAAACCAGAGCCCAGATCAAAAAAAACGTCTTCTTTCCGAAAAGAAGATCTCTCGACAAGTTCGAAAACGATTCTTGCCGGCGTTTTTTGATAATATACCATTTCCGGTTCTAAATCCCTGGTCTGCTCCGGCATAGCCTGAAAGAGGGATAATTCATTGATAAAGAGATCAAGGTTATCATAACCAGTTTCTTCCAGTTGTTCGGTATGGTCTGAATTAAAATCTACATATTCCCTGATCAGATTTTTGAATTCATTTCCTCTGTATCCTCCTGCCCGGATAGCACGCAGAAGTCTTTGAAAAAGCTTTATATCAATTTCTTCCAGCTCGGCCTTTATTTTCTCAGCACGATATCTGAGCAGCATCAGCCCCTCCGGCTGAGCCGTTTTTCGCAGGAGTTCTCCGATCTGATCGATAACCTGAAATCCGATGAAGTCTATGACCTCAATACGCTTATCAAAGTTTTTCTCCTCATAGAGGGAAGAATCTTTTTCTGTTGCCTCGATATATGATTGTATTTCAAAAATGGCCATTCTTTGCTGGGAGATCATTTTTGCTAAAATACGAATAATAGAAAAACAATGTGATAGGCGGTTAGGGCAAACCGGGCTTTTTGGTACTTTTAAGCAAATTAAGCAAGTGATGTCAAAACTTATAAAACGGAACCTTTATTTTGTACTGTTGCTGACCTGTTTCACGGACTTGTCGGCCAGGGCTCAAAAGATGGATTTCGAAGAATACGATCCCAGATCCACCCTTGTCGCTCCGGCACATATCCTTACCCGGGCGAAGTATCCATTCATCGACATCCATAATCATCAATGGGATATGCCATCACAGGACCTTAGCGAGCTGATCCGGGAGATGGATAAGCTCAATATGGCTATCATGAATAACCTGAGCGGAAGGGGGTACAAGGAGGCAAACGGCATTTTCGATGTTCAGGATTCTACATATTTTAAAAGAGCGCAATCCAATATCCGGACACATTACCCCAACCGTTTTATACAGTTCAGCAATATTTCCTTTGCACATTTCGGGCAAAAAGGCTGGACCGAACACGCGCTGGCGGACCTGGAAGCCGATGTCCGTAATGGAGCAAGGGGATTAAAGATCTATAAGGACCTCGGCATGGAATTCAAAGATGAGCAGGGGCAGCGGATTGCCGTAGACGACCGCCGGCTGGACGCAATATGGGATAAATGTGGAGCGCTTCACATCCCGGTCCTGATCCATTCGGCCGACCCGCCATCGTTCTGGGATCCGATGGACAAATATAATGAGCGTTGGCTGGAGCTGAAGACCCATCCTGACCGGAAAAAGGAAAATACCAATCCGGCTTCCTGGAAAACGATCATCGGAGAACAGCACCATATCTTCAGAGCTCACCCGAACACCCAATTCATTGCCGCCCATTTCGGCTGGTTGGCTAATGATCTTTCTTCGCTGGGGAAATTACTGGATGAATGTCCGAACGTATCCGTCGAGATAGCTGCGATCATAGCCGAACTGGGAAGACAACCCAGACAGGCAAGGGATTTTTTTATTAAATACCAGGACAGGATCCTTTTCGGTAAGGATTCCTGGGTGCCGTCGGAATATATGACCTATTTCAGGGTGTTGGAAACAGCCGACGAATATTTCCCTTATCATAAAAAGTATCATGCCTTTTGGCGGATGTATGGCCTTGCCTTGCCCGATGAAGTGCTGAAAAAAGTATATTATAAGAATGCCCTGAGGATCATCCCGGGCCTGAACAAATCTTCCTTCCCCCAATAGAATACCCACCGGTTATGCAAATAATTCTTCTCTTTTTCAGGTCAGACATCTACACCGCGTTCCTGCCGGATTTCAAAAATGATTTCTTTTATCTGAAGCCAAATAAGTTAATGAGCCTGAAATACAGCTGAGGGAACCTAAAATACCCTATTTGCAGTTATTATACTCATCGATGATCTTAGTCATCACTTCCTTATGTTTGAAGGTATTAAAAGAGAGTAATGGAACAAAATAGCCATTTTGTTTTTCTTTTATTTTTTGTACGAGGGAAGGACAGTCTGCAACCAGTTCGCTCATCTTCTGATCGAAATTTGGAATAAGCTTATTGCTTTTTGTGTTGATCGTTTCATACTGGCCGGATGCTGGCAATGAAATATAGTAGGAATACTGGGTTTCTCCGGTCACATTGCCGTTCCCCGATTCATAAAGCTCGTACAGCTGGATTTTGGAATCTTCACGGGTAAGCCTTTTTGCAAATAGCAGGTGATCTTTGTTATTGGTGAACAAAAAGAGCTCTTTCAGTGCGTAATAGTTTTTATTTATCGAGTAGCCAATAACCGCTTTGATGTTTATGATTTTTTCTTCGCTTTTCCCTTCCGGAATAAATTTCAGCCCTTGTGCAGCGGCCGGTTCCCTGTTAAAATTGTCTTCGAACGGGACCGTCAGCAGACCTGCAACGGCCGGCTGATCACGCAGGTACAGGACTACCTTTTTTTTGTAAACATCGTTGGGGCTCTTAAAATAGGGCTGCGACGCACAGCTGCAAAGACAAATGACAAGGCAACAGGGAAATAATTTCATATGTTACAGGCGGAGACTTTATGTAAGACATGCAATTTACATGATCCCGGTGTCATACAACTCCCGGAACTTGAATGGTCGGATGAACTGGCCAGGAAGATCGCCCGAATGGTCGAATTTTGCATCCAGGAATGATCCCCGATTTCCATACATTTGCACCCATATGGCAAAGGAAAAAAATAAGCCTGTTCCGGTAAGGTTCGATCTGAAACTGCTGGAAGTGCTGAAAGACGAAGAGAAGATCGATACCCCCCAGCAAGCCCTGAACTTCCTGGCAAAATTCTGGGAGAATAACCGTCCGGCCACGACCGGGTTTGCCAGTGATCTCAAAGAATTCAAGACGCCCGACCCCATCCCGAAAGGAAAGGAGCGGGAGACGGCTACCCACCCTTCCGGCCTGTCGGGGATCGACCTCTCGATCTGGAAGGCCGAGCAAAAAGAGAAAAATAAAAATACCTGACCCGGCCGCTCTACGATGGACCTGACCGAACCGCACAGAACATGGCCGCACCGCACCACATCTGAACCAGCCCACCCCACCCCACCGGCCGGAACCGGATTACCTATTCTTCCCTGCGACGCAGCAAGCTGCGCAATCCCAGATTAAATCGTGGATTTATTTTTGGAGACTGCCTACCGATCCCAAAAAATCAAACAGGGTGATATCGTTAGACAAGTCCAGCTTTTTCCTCAACCGATACCTGCTGCTTTCAACCCCGCGGATAGAAAGGTTCAGCAGATCGGCAATAGCCTTGGTGGAAAGGTTAAGCCGGAGATAGGCGCAAAGCTTAAGGTCCGTGGGCGTAAGCAAGGGGAAATTATCCTTCAGTATCTTTAAGAAATCATTATTGACCTTATCGAAATAGAGGGAAAACCGCTCCCAGTCATCGTTGATCTCAAGCTGCTCGTTTATGATCTTTATGATCCTCCGTATATTTTTTGTCTTTTTATCCGATTCGGGCTCATCCTGAACTTTTATTATTTCCTCTTTTATCTTGTTCAGCAGCTCCCTTTTTTGCAAAAGGCTCATGGTATTGGAGGCCAGTTCGGCGTTATTGTGCTCCACCTCCGTCTCCAGCTTTATATTCTTAAGCCGTATGATCTCTTTTTCATTCTTTTCCATTTCCAACTGATGCAGGTACTGCAGACGCTTCTGTTCTTCTTCAAATTTCTCCTGCTGCTTTTTCAGCCGGTTGGTATGCTGGATGATATATTTCCTTTGTTGTCTTTTATAAAAGAAATAAATAATGGCGATGATCAGGGCCATATAAAGAAAGTAAGCGGTCAGGGTCTTATACCAGGGAGGGGAAATGATAAATATAAATTGGCTCGTAACCGACTGATGCCCGCTGTTATTTCTTGCCCTTACCTCGAATGCATAGTTCCCCCCCGGCAAATTTGTATAGGATCTCTCCGTCCTTTTTGACCATGCGGACCACTCCTTTTCATATCCGGTCAGCCGGCAGCTATACTCTACCGACCCTCCAAAATAAGGCGAAGAAAATTCAAAATGAACGGAGTTCCATTTGTAACGGATAGTATTGGCAAAGCTGTACTCATCGCCGTTTCCTGCCTGATCTTTTCCCGGCAGATACCCCCCGAACAAGATGCTGTCCTTTTTATAAAAAGCGGTTACCGTTCTCAGCAAAACCCTCAGATCATGACCGGCCCCCTTATACTTTTCATAGTTGATATGATAAAACCCGGATTCCCCCGCGATCAGGATATTATTTTTATTGATCGGATATATAAACTCCTCATCATTCCCAAGGACGATGTTATTCAGCTCGGGAAAATAAGTTTTAACGGGATTGTCTGGTTCGGACAGGTCGATGACGCCCGGCTTTTTGTCTTCGATAAACCATATATTGCCCTGGGTATCTTCCCGGAGATAAGAAATATGTGAGGCGCCGAATAATTTCTTGAAAAAGGCGGACTCCGAAAAGTCGCCAAGGATCTTGTCATACTCGAATATCCCCTTCCTGGTGACCAGGACGATCTTGTTATGGATCTTGAAAAGATAATTATGTCCCGAAGACAGGATGTTATGAACGTCCTTATAGGCCTTATTGACCAGCAGACCCGCCTCGTTAAAAAAAATCTTATACAGACCCTGATAGGGGTGCGCAACCCATATATCATTGTCCATGACAACGGTATATTTCGCCGATTCGAAAAAAGTATGGTTCCTCGGATTTACAAACTTACCCGAGTCATAATGGTATACATTGATCCCGTTGTAGGTGCCGGCTATGACGACGGTACTGGGCTGCTGTGCTGAAAGAGGCTGAAAAGACCAGAAACCGGTTGCCGTGTCCAATGGAATGCACCCGTTGTCATTGACGATATATGCGCCGTCACCGCGTCCCATCAACAGCTGGTTGTTCACGACGGACAAGCCCCATACAAAGCCATTGCTGTTCCTGACCATGCTGAAATTCCCCTGCAACCCACTCAGATCGTTGTTGGGCGGTATGGGTATGCTGTACAACCCAAGCCCCGTTCCTATGAACAGCTTGTTATCGTAGATAGTGGCCGAATACCCGGGACTTCTGTTATCGGGGCTCGGATTGATGTGATTGATGGGGTTATTATTGATCACAAGGTCTATCCCGGTATTCAGCCCCAGCCAGACATTCTTCTCCTTATCTACAAAAACGGTATTGATCGTGTTCGATTGAAGCCCTTCCAGCTTGGTCATGTGCTGGACCAGTTCTCCCCGGGTATTGATAACATAATATCCGCCAAGCTTGGTGACGACGGCGATCAGTCCGGTGTCGATTGCGCAGGAAGAATAGATGATCTGCGGAGTTATCGCCGCTAGAGACGGCGTTTCAAATTTGCTGATCTCTTTATCGTTGATAACGTAGACGCCGGATTTGACCGTCGTGATCAGCGTTCTTCTCATACCAAAATCGGTAATGGACCTGATGGTAACCTTATCTTTTGAAAAATCATATCTGGGATCAAGCGGCAGCCATTGTCCGTCCTGGAACCGGATCAGCCCATTTTCATATTGCTGGGCGATGAGCAATCCCCTGCTTACCCCGAGAAACCGCCAGTTTATACTTTTAAATGCCGTTATCTTCCCATCGTGAAACCGGAATATCCTTTTGTTGGACTGGAAGAATATGTCGTTTTCAAAACGCATGACACGCCATACGTCACTGAATTCCGTTTCGCCCGGAGGGATCAGCTGTTTCAGGGATTGATAGGATAGTCCTCCGCGCTGGTCAAAAAAGAAATAGCCTATTTCCTGCTGTCCTCCGATATAGATCCTGTCGCCTTCCACGGCCAGTGACCGGACGATGCTTCCATTGGGCAATGGATAGGTCCTCCAATACGTGCCGTCATACACCAGCAGACCGTCATCGTTTGCAAAATAGAGCAAGCCCCTTCTGTCCTGACCAATATCCCGGTTCTGGTTACCGGATTCGTATGTCTTTTTGGGGAAATTTATGATCTCGGGGATCAGAATACCCTGGGAACGGGCACAGCTGCAGCAAAAGATGCTGAATAATATGGTTAGCAATGGTTGCCTCATGCTGATAAACCGTTATTTATATATGGCGATTTTATGTGTTCTTATAAGATAGGGCATATTTTTCGATTCGGCCCCATTATTAAAGTGTATAGTTTTTGACGTTTGTAATGGCATGTGGCAATCGATGCAATTCGTGCTTACCAGATTGAAATCCCGTTTTATCTGCTCGTTTTCCTTCAGGATCCCTTTTGCATGATCGGAATGCTGGTGGCAAGTCATGCATACCGGGATAAAATCCGCGGTCTTATTTTCTTCCGGTCCATGCGCGCTGTGACAGGTGGCGCAGGTCATGCCGGTCTTCTGAAAGCAAAGACTCGATGCCAGCAATTGCATCTGCTTGCCATGCACATCGGGTTCCGGACTACCCGATCCGAAATCGGGATAAAGGAAATTCGATAAGGTATCGCCGGGAGTAAAGGAAAAAAGGGGCCGCTGAGGCGTCTTATCATTCCCTGAATGACAGACGGCGCAGACATCCAGCTGTTGCTGACGGCTTAAGGAACTGATCGAAGTAATGAACCTGCCTTTCCGGACGGCTGGATTTTCCTGATGAAACCGTACATGCTCCGCTGCTGGTCCGTGACAGCGTTCACAGTCTATTCCATAGATAATGGAATTCCGGTCCAGCTTTTCGCTTACGGCCAGCGAGCCCGACCGTACAAATTCTTTATCGATATACGAAGCGTGACATTCAAAACAACGGCTTTCGATGACCCGGCCGAAGTTGGCATGTCTCCCGGAAAATCCAGGACTGTTTGCCCAGGTATTCATACTCGTAAAGTACGTAAGGGGCAGCTCATATAATTTATTCTCTTTCCAGTAGCCATAGGTCTGCGCTTTTTCCGCGGACCCAAATGAAATATCAAATCTTCCGGACAGCTCTTTCCGGGCATTCAGGACCGAGGACTGGAACAGCGCATTTTCCCTTTCTTCTATCCGGACATAGCTCGAGTCGGAAAAATAAAAATGGTCCCCCGAAGGAGCGATCAGCTTCTTAAGAAGCGCATGATTGGTCTCCGAAGATGTCTTGTAATGATTGCTGTGCGCATACGACCCGGATATATGCTGATGACAGCTAACGCAGGTCTTTGCCCCCGCATACCGGTCGCCTCTGGGGTCCCCGGAAGGAGGGTTCTGAAAACATCTTGAAAAGAAGATCACCAGGACTAGAAGAATACCGGTGAGAAAAAGAATTTTAAGGTACTGCATGTTTGACCTGATTAAAATCAGAAAGCGGTATTAAACCGCTTTCTGATCCATAGGAGCCATTTTTATAATGCTGATGTCTTGAATATCAGAATGGATTATTTAGTACCACCCCATTCCTTATTCTGTTCGATCTTGGTATTGTTCAGTTCGCTCTGGGGGATCGGGAAGATCTCGTGTCTGCCCGCGATAAAACCCTTTGAGGCCAGCACGGTCGCCGCTTTACCCCAGCGGACCAGATCCGGCCAGCGAAGACCCTCACCTGCCAGCTCAAGCCTTCTTTCCGTTTCAATACTGGTCTGGCTTACCGCAACCGCTGACAGCCCTACGCGGGCCCTTACCGCATTCAGCAGCTGATAAGCCCTGCTGCCGGCGCCAACGCCTGCTCCTGCATTCAGCAGCGCTTCGGCCTCCATCAGATAGGTATCGGCCAGACGGATCTCATACTCGTCCTGACCAAAATTGAGCTCGGGAGTGTTCGCCGCTTTATTGGATACACGTCCTATGAATTTACCCAGGAAAAAACCGGTATTGTTATAACCCGCAGTATAGCTGGCGGCGCCGGCATTTTTCAGACTGTCGAGGTCGGCAACGGTCGCGGTATATCTGGGATCGCCATGCATCATGCTGGCAAATGCGGTCGTGAATACCAGAAAGCTGTAACCCGAAAAATAATCCGGCGCAGTCGTTTTGAGCTGTGAGTAACCGCGTGGGCCGGTTGTGATACAGATCAGATTGCCTTCGCTGGCGCCGGCATCGCCCCAGCCGCCGTTTGATTGCGCGCTGTGAACGAATTCCATGACGGACTCGGAATTGTATTTGTTTTTTGTAAGCCACAGATCGGAATAATTGGGCATCAACTGATAGCCGAAGGAGGAGGGCGATACGCCCGGAGCCGTACCGTTCACAGCCGCGAACTGATCGGCGGCCGCCTGCCATTTCTTCTCATACAACAAGACTTTGCCCAGCAACGCCTTTGCGCCGCCCTGTGTTATCCGGCCTCCTTCTGTAGCTATCGGAACAGTCGCGGGCAACGCTCCGATGGCATCGTTAAGGTCCTTTTCTACATAAGCATATATTTTATCGGGAGTGGTCTGCACAACACTGTACAGACTATCTACGGACACAATGCCTTCGATCAGTGGAATGTTCTTGAAAAAGGTAACCAGATCGAAGTAAAATGCACCGCGCATGGCTTTGATCTCTGCGATATATCTGGTCTTGGTAGCGGCATCCAGACCGCAGCCGTCGAGCTTTGACAGCAGAACGTTGGCACGGTAGATCCCGGAATACCCCCTGCTCCAGAGATAACCCTGCGGACCGGTGCTGGCATTCAGGGTATACGTTTGCATGACCTGCAGATCATTGATATCCGTCGGTCCGCCGCCGCCGGCCAGCTGGTCATCACCGGCAACATCCATAATGGAGGCTTTATCATACAAACCACCGGTCTGGAATCCAAACCGGTCATAAACGGCTACCAGGCCCGCAAAGGCGTCTGCCGGTGTTTTATAATATTGATCGAGTGTAATGCGGTTTTGCGGGCTTACATTCAGCTCTTTCTTACAAGCGCCAAGAAACTGCGTGCTCAGGGCAAGCGCTGTTATATATACAAGATTCTTCTTTTTCATATTGCAATTGATTTAAATAATTAATTAAAATCCAACATTCAGACCCACCAGAAATGAACGGGCAGGAACATAGAAGCCGCGATCGATGCCGAATTGTGCGCCGCCGCCAGAATCCGGGCTTACCCCGATCTCCGGATCATAACCGCTGTACTTGGTGATGGTAAACAGGTTTTCGCTGAGTACGTACACCCGCAATCTCTGCATACCCCATTTGTTGATCATGCCTTTCGGGAAGGAATAACCCAGTTGCATCGTCCTCAGCTTAAAGAAATTCCCGCTCTCCAGATAGAGGTCGGTAAACTTGGAGTAGTTGCCGTTGGGATCGCCATTAACTACCCTCGGCAACTTTGATCCGGTATTTGTGGGCGTCCATGCATTCAGATATTTCGTTTGATAGTTTGCCGCAGCAATATCCAGCCGGCGCAGACCCTGGAAGATCTGGTTGCCGCCCGATCCGCCGCCAAACGCAGCAAAATCAAAGTTTTTATACCCAAGATTGATGGTCAGTCCATAACTGACGGTCGGATTTGGATTGCCGATATACGTACGGTCATCTGGGTTGATGATGTTATCATTGGTCAGGTTGGCAAATTTTGTATCACCCGGTTTTGCAGTTGGCTGTAGCTTGGTTACTTTGTCCGCGCCTACATAACCATCGATCTCTGCCTGGCTTTGGAAAATACCAAGGGATTTGTAGCCAAAATAGCGCTGATAGGGTTGGTTTATCGCAGTCCTGGTAATATTACCCATATTCTGGAAGGTGGCGCTGTTATCCTCGAAGAAGGTCTGCCCGGGCAGCATTTTGGTCACCTTGTTCTGATAAAAGGATATATTACCATTCACGCCCAGATTAAAATCACCCAGTTTCTTTTTGTACCCCAGCTCGATTTCCAACCCTCTGTTTTCAATGTCATCGAAGTTCTGGGCAAAACTGCCATAGCCGGCATAACTTGGGATCGTTGGATTTTGAAGGATACCGGTTGTTTTCTTTTTATAGACGTCAACCGTTAAGGTCAGGGCATTCACCAGGATAGCGTCAAAACCGATATCCGTCGTGGCGGTCTGTTCCCATCTCAGATCGGGATTGGCCGGTGCACCGGGGCTGTAACCGATGTATACCTTATCGGTTGTACCAAAGGTATAATTACGCTGCCCGCCTGCATCGACTGTGGGAACAAAGGCAAAGTCCCCGATACCGTCATTACCCGTAACACCATAGCTTGCCCGGATCTTCAGATTGTTAAGCACATTGCTCTGCGGAAAGAAGGATTCACGGGTGGGTACCCATCCAACGGATACGGAAGGGAAATAGCCAAACTTATTGTTGGAGCCAAACCTCGAAGAACCATCCCGTCTGATCAATGCGGTCAGCAGGTATTTTTCATCATAGTTGTATTGCAAACGCGAAAAAAGTGAATTGATCCGGTGATCGGTTCCATCGGAGCCGCTGCTGTTTTGCCGGTCAGCAGGCAACGCACTGTATCTGAAAGAGGCCTGATCAAAGGTCGTTGCGGGAACGTTGTTGTAAGAGATCGTTGCCCCCCTGGCATTACCATCCTTGTATTCTCCCCATCCGCCCAATAATGTAACGTTATGCCTGTCGAAAACCTTGTTATACGAAATTGTATTTTCAATATTCCAGTTGATCACATAGTTTTCAACACGGGTAAGATTCGATTGATTGATGGTGGTTGCCGTATTATAAAAAGCAACGGGCGTAAAACTCTCACTCCCGTAAAAAGCCATTTTCGTGCCTAGAGAGGAATGTAAAACCAATCCTTTTACAGGAGATATATCCGCAAATGCATTACCGACAATATTGTGGTCCCAACCATAGTTGCCAAGCTTATTGTGAATTACGGCCAGCGGATTCTTCATTTCCTGTAATACGTAAGGAGATATACCATATAATTGGCCGGCGCCGTTCCGGGTAGCTGCCGCAAGGTTCGTAGCGCTTGCAGGCACATAAGCAGCCTGAGCTACCGGGTCGGTTATGATGGCCGGAGTTGTCGGATCGAGATTGAGCGCGGAACTGACCACGCCGCCAAATTCGCGGTTGACTTCCCCGACACCACTGTTCGTTCCATGACTATAACCAAGATTCTCACCAAAGCTTATCCATTTGGCGGGTTTAAAATTGGTATTGATCCTGAAGTTGATGCGTTTGAATTTTGAAATGGGCGTCGCTGCAACACCTTTGATGTCGCTGTAGCCAAAGGAAGTAAAATAGGTCGCCTTGTCACTGCCACCACTTACGCTGAACTCATGGTTTTGTTTTGGCGCGCTGTAGTTGAAGATCTCTTTCTGCCAGTCTGTACCCTTGCCAAAGGCGGCAGGGTTTGCAAATGCAGGAGCGCTGCCCGCGGCAACCAATGCCTGGTTTCTCAGGGTGGCATATTGGGTGGCGTCTAACAGGTCTACTTTTTTAGCGGGAGCCTGCGTTCCAAAATAACCGGAATAGTTCACCCGGAGGGTCCCGGCTCTACCTTTTTTTGTCGTGATCAGGATTACACCGGCAGCAGCCCGGGTACCATAAATAGCTGCGGAAGCGCCATCTTTCAGCACTTCGATCGATTCGATGTCGTCCTGATTGAGGAACCCAATACCTCCTGCATCGATGACCACGCCATCAATTACCCACAAAGGCTGGTTTTTGTCATTACCAAACGATGTGAAACCTCTTAGACGGACCGTCGAAGACGAACCCGGCTGTCCGGAATTGGAGGAAATCGTCAAACCCGAGGTACGGCCCTGTAAAGCCTGTTCCACCCTCACTACCGGCTGATTTTCGAGATCGGATGCCCGGACGCTCGATATGGCGCCGGTGACGACGCTCTTCCGCTGAACACCATAGCCTACAACGACTACTTCGTCCAGCCGGGATGCAGCCGTTTGCTCCAGCTGGATGGAAATATTACCCGATGAAATGCCGATGTTCTGGGAAACCATACCTATATAGGAAATGGTCAGCCCCTTTGCGGCGTCGGGAGCATTGAGCTTGAAATTACCGGAGTTGTCCGTAGTGGTTGCGATATTTGTTCCTTTGACCAGGACGGTAGCGCCGGAAAGAGGCTGTCCGGTCGATTTTGAAATAACTGTACCCGTTATGGTGCGGTTCTGGGCAGTGGCAGTTAAGAGAATGAGCTGGAAAAACAAGAGTGCACGCAGTCGTAACAGAAATTTTACTTTCATACAATAAGCATTAGTCGTTGGGTTAAAAATTAGGAATCATTTAACAAAGGCCAAATTATCCCCCTACCCAACTTTTTCCAAAAGAACGCCTACTGCAACACTACGTCAACTCAAAAAAACTTTAGCAGACTACTGCTATTATAATTAATTTATAATTGTAACAGTTTTATTTGTAATAAAATATGTTTTTTATGGCACCTGCACGTAAACTCATGTAAAAAATCATGCTATATATCCTTCTCCATACCACTCTTTATCAAAAGACGGTCAAGCGATAAAGGTCCGGAGCCAATAACGACAAAAAGACACAGCAATACGAGCACAAGAATGGACAGCCAGAGCTCGGAATTTACGAATGGCGAGGTGATGTTCACAAAGAAAACCGCCCCCAGGACGATCGGCAATTCCAGTAAGGCCCAAAGCCGCGTGAAAAGCCCAAGGAAAATAAGCCCCCCTCCCAATATGTGCATATAGGTTACATAATAGACCAGCGCCGACAGGGTTGCCGGGGATTGCCGGATGGCCTTATTTTCGATCAGCAGATACCGGAGATAAGCGACATTGTCTAAGAAGATATATCCCTTTACGACCAGAAAGACCCCAAGCACCATCCGGATTATATCCAGGATCTTGGGATGGTGCAGGTCGCCCCAGTGTCTGACTTTATTGGTGATATTCATATAATATTGCTTTATTAAATATAATACAGTTAAAAAAATATAGCTGATTTTTTTACCATCTCCTGTCGCAGTTCCTGAGGAGAAATAACCCCCTTCTTATCCTAATATTTTCGAGACAAGGTCCGAATGCAGGCTGATCTTCAAAAAAGCCGTCAATCCCAGCACGATCCCGATCAGGCTTACGGCCCCGGCAAAATAAAGCAGCCATCTCTTCTGCGTGAGGGACGTGATGCCAAACATAGCGATGGCAATGGTAAGCAAGGCTTCCGTCATATCGAACTGATCGTCGAAGAGGTTGATCTCATCATATTCCTTTTGAAAACCTTCTGCCTGTACCTTTATCACCTCCTTCTCTTTTTCGTACCGGGCGATCTGAGCCTCATACTTTTTGATGACCTCGGCGTTGCCCGCAGCATTCTGAAGCTTTATTTCCTCCAGCGTATTCTCAACAATGGATTGCTTGGTGCTTTTCGCCTGAAAATATGACCAGGAATCGATGGAATGCGCCTGCGCCTGCGACATGGCCTGAACTATATTCCCATCCTTCACATTGCAAAGGGCCATGAAGGTCGCCGTTATAGCCACAAAAAGGGCCACTCTTGAATTGATAAAGTTTTTGCCGGCCTGTTCCAGCTGTTCCTGTGTGGTTTCGACGATATCGGTCATGATTTATTTGCTTTTGGCAACAATTTAATAAAGCCCGGACACATTTTAAAATATTAATAATCATAAGTTTATAATATCAATTGTATTGAATTTCAACTGAATGCCTTAGATTTCCCAAAATTTATTACTATCTTCAGGTATATATAAACCTTGCCTGGAAATGAAAAAAATGTTTGGGTTTTTCATTTTGTACTGCTTCTTCCAACCCACATTTGGACAGACTATCTCCGTTAATATCGTTTCCCCCCGGGCATTCCCGATATCATCCGTTGACAGCCTATTAAATATTCAGGCCATTGTTGCTTCTACCTATACACTCAGCAGCGTAATCGCAGACGTCAGCGGCAGACAAGCTTCGCTCGTCTACAATCCGGTTACGGGCCACTATGAAGGGAACCTGTCCCTCGCTGGCCTCTCCCAGGGCTCGTTAACCCTTGATGTGACCGCTCATGATATCAACAGCAATCAGCAGACCGCCAGCGAAACATTTATTTATCATATCCGCCCTCTTCTGATCGTTGACTCTCCGATAAGCTGGTCGGTGGCACGGCCTTTAATAAAGATAAAGGCCAGATGCGTTGGCACGGGTGGCTGCTCATTGAAAGTGGGCCCGGAAATGTTTGCAGGATTAAATTTCAGTACGGTCAGCTTCGGCGATACGGCAGATGCCTTTATCGATCTGTCGGCGAGCGAAGGGATGACCGGAAATCTTGTTATTACGGCCACGGATCTGAGTGGGGCAACGACACAGGCGTCAAGACAAATATTGGTCGAGAACAGTCCGTACCTGCAACAGATCTTTGCGGGCAATGACCTGATCCTTGATTTTAATTATAACAAGGCCCTTGTTTCAAATCCCCTCCCTGCCATCACCACCCCCGATCTGAACCCTTATATCTACCGATCGAGGATTATAAACATACCTGCCGGCGACTCCACTCCCATTCTTTATGCCGGCCCCATCGATCCCAATGGTTCTCAGTTAACTCCTTACGGCGCAATATTCCGCGCCGTTGACACCGTTACCTATCTGCCCTCATTGATGGATTGGAATGCCGGCTCCCTGTACACGCTTGGCTCCGCCATATCGACATTGAAAGTATCCGGCAATTATGCCACATGGCTGAAAGACACGCTGCTTTATCTGCGAAACCTTCAGACGGTAACCAATACATTTGTGGGGGGCGCCATTACGGATGATGTAGCATCGAACGGAGTGGTAGCCTATACCGGTAACGACTATAACGTTTACCGGTCCACAGCCAGCGTTTCCACCAGGCTCACCGACAATACCGGTAATAAATGGAACACCGATCCGCTTACCGATGGCAACGGCATTGTATACACGAAGACAGACCCATGCTGCGATCCGTCCGGTTTTTCCCTGCATCTGTTAAAAGGCAATACCGATACGGTATTAAGCAATATCGGCACGCTGTCGTCTACCCGTATCGTCAGCTACCTGCTGAACAATAAATTCGTTGCATACCCCAGCCAGGATGGCTCTGGAAATTTACAGATCTGGCGTAAAGACAGTCTGGGCGCTACTGGTCAGGTAACCTTCTTTGACAATGACAGCAAAGCCGAACTGCTGAACCCGCATGGGGATCTGACCCTTATCCGGAAAGGCACGGCGCCGGTCAGCAGACGGTATTTTGCCAGCAGAAATACAGGACAGATCAGTGAGATCGGCTCCTCGCTGGGTCAGATATTCTACAGGGATTCGACATGGTACCTGGCCCTTGGCAGGATGCTGTATAAGATCGATCTGAAAAGCATCCCCAACACGGGTAGCACTCCCCCACCCCTTCCGGTCATTTCGGCCACCGACAGCTTCTATTGCAGTGGTCAGGGTGCCCGGAAGATAAGGATCCTGAATTTTCCGGATACGACGGCGGGGACTTCGGTAACGGTCAAGCTGGATAATATCAGTTTACCGGTCGCGCCGGATACCAGCTTTTCAATCAGTTTGGGCAGCATAGCCGCTGGAACGCACTACATCCAGGTAACTTATTCGAATACCGTCGGTGCACGGTCACTGACCGACAGCTTTATTTTGGTGACCGCAGTGACCCCGGATGTAAATGTATCGTCCAATATTTCTACGGTGGTGAACCTTACCGATCCGGTTATCCTTACAGCCGTCAATGCAGCGGGTGGAGGTGCGGCTCCCCGGTACAGCTTTGCCAGTGACCGGAATTTCACCACGGTATTGCAGGCTGAAGGCGCTGCCAGTACGCTGACCATCAGTCCGGCAACACTGGCCATCGGCGCTAACTGGATCTTTGTGCGGATGAAGACCAGCGCCACCTGCTATACAACCCAGACCAGCCTTGACAGTGTACAGGTGGTACGCAGCTCAGTGACCGGCATCCAGGACCCTGACTTCCCCGGTCAGCAGATCAATGTCTTCCCAAATCCTTTCAGCCAGTTTATCAGCATCAGCGGATTAAATAATGGCAAGAGCTATATGATTGCGATTTTTAATGCCCTCGGGCAAAAGGTCGGTCAGCAACAGGTCAGCAACAGTGTATCGGTTACGCTCGGCGAAACCGCTCTGCAGCCCGGCAGTTACTGGCTGAGCATTTATGATTACAAAAAGAGAAGATCGATCGGCATGGTACATGTCGTTAAGAAATAGCCAGCACACACACAAACGAAGGGCAGGCCCCGTAAACATTGCCAGACAGGCCCCCTGCTTGGCCCAGCCGGCCAGATCTCCGGAGACGGATTCCGAACGCTTTTTATTGCAGACCATTATTGCGGGGATTTATATATTTGCGCTGTTAAGCTATGGTAGTAGCCAGCGTAAATGTTGATTTGAAGTGACATATAAATAATTTATAATGAATTTATTGAACAGATCAGCAGGAACTCCTGTTTGTTTTGGAAAGGGGTTTGCCTTTATCTTCCTTTTTCTGATGTCCGGATGTTCGGTCAATCCCTATAAGACCACCAATAAGGCCTATAAGAAACAGGCCAGAACCTATGCTCAGGTGCTCGGCCAGGCGCCGCTGGCCACCGGTACCGACTCCGTTCCGGAAGCGCCTTACTGGGTGGGCACCATCAATTTCAACATGCGCAAGCCGAATTTTGTGATCATCCATCATACGGCCCAGAACAGCTGCCCCCAGACCTTGCACACCTTCACCATCGTACCCACGCAGGTAAGCGCGCATTATGTGATCTGCAAGGACGGTACGGTCCACCATATGCTGAATGATTATTTAAGGGCCTGGCAGGCCGGCAAGAGCAAATGGGGGAATATCACGGACGTCAATTCCGTATCTGTCGGGATAGAGCTGGACAACAATGGGGATGAGCCCTTCCCCACCCCACAGATCGGCAGCCTGCTGCATCTGCTGACCACGCTGAAAGCCACCTACGGAATACCCACCGCGAATTTTATCGGGCATGGCGACATAGCGCCCACCCGGAAGAACGATCCCAGCGCATGGTTCCCTTGGAAGGACCTGGCCGATAAGGGATTTGGTCTCTGGCATGGAGATACCACGGGCATATCCGTGCCCGATGGGTTCAGCAGCCTGATGGCGCTGCGGCTGATCGGCTATGATATAAGGGACAGCAGCGCAGCAACGCTGGCTTTCAAACGTCATTTCGAACAGGATACCATCCGTTCATGGGGCGAGCCGGACAAAAAGATCCTCTATTCTTTATACAGAGAATATGAATAACGTCGCGGCATATGGCGCCACTCCGCGGCTATTTTTACCCAGCGACCTGCTGGCGGTAAAAGCATAGCTTTCAGGAGCTAAGACATTCTTTTTATAAAAATACCGGTTAAGCATACCCGGGACATACTTTTATGACCCAAACTCCGTTTTAAGCGGGCAAACGTAAAATAAAACGTACCCTCATGAAAAAGCCTATTTTAGCAATAGCCTTATGTATGGCTATTGTCTCCGCAGATGCCCGTTCGACCGACCGACCCTTGACAGAGGGAGGTTCGCCTTCAAAAAAAAGCACTGCTGTTCAGCGTAACATTCTTTCCGACAAATTGCCGTCCAAGCTGTTGACAACCATAAAAAAAGACTACAGGAGCTACTGGATCACCGGCCTGTACAAAGAAGTCTCCAACGGAAGATCATCCTATCATATCACCATGGAAAATGCGGATCAGGTCATCACGCTGAGCGCTACTCCATCCACCAGATGGTCAGTAATCCGTGTCGTATCCAAAGATCAGCCCGCTTCATAAAAGACATAACCCTCTTATAACCGGCAAGCCCTTTCCCGTTCATTCCGGGATGGGGCTTGTTTCATTATACAGGGAGTTCGAACAGGCTGGATGACCCTCCTCTGTAGTGCGCGGGTAAGTCACCGGTATCCTGTAGCTCGGTGCTGCCAAGATAAGTAAAACCGCAGCTGACATAATACTGATTCAGTTTTTCATTCCCGCTGCCCGTATCCATCCGGATAAAAAATCTGCCCGTGCGTATTGCATATTCTTTTGCCCAGGCGACAATATGCTTTACATAGCCATTGCCCCGGAACCGCGGATGCGTGGCAATCCGGTGGATATAGATCGCCGGGTCCTTATCTCTTTCCTGCCAGATCAGCGGATCGCTGAACGCAATGGCAAAGACACACGCCGTTGCTTCCCCCTCCATGATCTTCCATTGCCGGCCTTCTTCTATTTCTTTTTTGATAAGCGCAGGTTCAAAACCTTGCCAGTGCTTTTTCGCAACGGATTTCTGATAAGCGGTTCCCTCTTCATACATGCTGAAAATGGTCCCGACATCTTCCGGATTGCTGTTTACAATTTTCATGCTGTAAAATTCAGCAAATCCGGACTAATAAAACAGATGCAGTTTTGTTATTTTCGACTAGATCAGTTGCTCGCCTGCCTGGGTCACATGATCGCCTCACCTGTGTTCGCCTGCCTGGGTCAGATGATCGCCTCACCTGTTCTTGAATTCCTCGATCTCATCCAGATACTGGATGGCTTTGATAACGGAATCCCAGTCCTTGCCGCGGAACAGCATCCGGAACCATTTCTTATTGACATTTTTGTAGGAGATGTTCCGGTAGAGCCAGATGGACAGCCAGCAGAAGAACAACGTGGCCGGCGCCGCGGTCAGCCAAAAATTCTTACCGCCCTGCGTGACCCACTGCTGGTTCCAGAACCAGGTCGTATAAAATGGCATCTGCAGCCATAAGATGCGTACGATATGGATCGTCGACGCCTGTAGTTCCGACAGCTTCTCCTGCATCGTTACGATGCTTTCTGAATAATTCATTTGCCGGATGAGGATGATATGCTTTATATAAACCGCATTGGCAATAAGTGTAAAGAGTAGCAGCATGGCAACCGAAACGGTAAAATATAGGTTCCTGAGCTGATTGCCATAGATCAGCATGCCCAGCGCCACAACCCAGAGCATCCCAAAAACAACCATCCAGGTCTTAAAGGAAGCCAGCGAGCTGAGCTTTGTCTTTGCCTTGTGCGCCTGCAGGTATTCAAAGGTCTGAAGGTTCACCGCCCAGGCCTGCAGGTTTAATACTTTCGCCTGCTCGATCTTCTGCTCATATTCCTTCCACATTTCTTTCAGTTCCGTGTCTTCCATATCCTCATTTTTTTGAGTTCATTATGTTTTGTTTCAGCTTCTCCTTTATCCGGCTCACCTTGGTGGCGACATTGGTCTCGGATATGCCGATGATCTCGGCTATCTCCTTATAGCTTTTTTCTTCAAAATATAAGATCATCAGCGCCTTGTCCAGCTCTTTCAGCTCCGTGATATGTTGTTGCAGGAGATTCGAATTTTCCTCGGATTCCGGAGGGCTGAATATTTTATCTTCCATTTCCAGCGGCTTCGCTGAAAATACGATCGTCTGCTTCAGCTTCTTTTCCTTGCGGTATGAGGAAATGGCCACATTCAGGGCAACCCGGTACATCCAGGTAGAGAATTTAAAATCCGGGTTATAGCTCCCCCCGCCTTTCCACAGGTTATAAATAATTTCCTGGGCAAGGTCTTCCCTGTCCGCCTTATCCCTGTGGAAGGAATTACATATTTTGATTATAATGCCTTGATTCTCTGAAAGTAACTTTAGAAAATCATCCTTTTCCCGTTGCGTATGCATCAGCCTTGATCGTTCTTTGAAGTATTATACGCAGAAATATAAAGAAAATCACAGTCTCAGGCAGTTTTTTGCATGGGCTGGGATCCCATATGCCCCGCAAGCTGCAGCTGGAGCCGCACTTCAAAGCTGGCGCTGCTGTTATTTATACTCAGCTCATATTGGCCCGGATAGATCAGATCCAGTCTTCTTTGCACGTTCTTCAGACCGATGCCTCCGTACCGGACCACTTCGGTTGCTGCGCCCGATACCGTATTGGCAATCGAAAGATCCAGCCGCTGCCGGTCGAAATGCAGCTTTATCTTTATCCAGTTTGGTTGGTCTGTGCGCCTGGAGACATGCTTGAAGGCATTCTCGACAAAGGTCATCAATATAAAAGGAGCGATGAGCAGGTCCATTGGCGGCTGCTGGTTCATAAAAAGGCTGACTTCGACATTATCGTTCTGCCGCAGCTTTTCCAGCTCGATGGAATTTTCGAGACAGGTGATCTCCTTGCTCAGCAGGGTCTGCTTGTCGTTGCACTCATACAGCTGATAGCGCAGGAGATCGGAAAATTTCGCCAGCGATGCGGAGGCCATATCGGGGTTCTTATGGATGAGGAAAAATATCGAGTTGATCGTGTTAAAAAGAAAATGCGGGTTGAACTGGTACTTCAGAAAATTCAGCTCGGTCTCCAATTTTTCTTTCTCGAGGACCTGTTGTCTTCTTTTCGTCTGAAGCCAGTTCTTGGTCAGCTTGATGCTCATGGCCAGCGTCATGCTCGCCAGCGTAGACGGTAACGCAGCGCCGAAAAACTGATAGATGCAATTCGATTCCGGCCCATACAACTGTTTCATCGTCTTGCCGGCCACATAAGCGCTTACATAATATCCCGGAACGATCAGTGCGGAGGCGATCAGTATCGTTATGAACAACCGGATGATATAGGCGGTAAGCCTGCCTTTTTCCAGCCATCGCGGGATCAGAAAATATAAATTGAAGCAGACGGACAGGATATGGACAATGACATAAAAAAGAAATTTTATGGCAAACGGGGAAGATACGATCGCGATGGCGGCCTTCAGCGGATTGCCAATTGCCACGGTCCACCAGATATAATTGTAGAAGAACCAGAATGGAATATGGTACAGCTTGTATCTGACCAGCCAGCTCCTGGCCGGTGGGCTATATGACGGTGCGTTCATTGGATAAAAGATACATCGTTTTTCATTGATCCGGTGACTTCGCTGCTTGAATTGGCTCAAATAATTGACAAGATACATTCCCTGCTATATGAGTGGTGATATCCGCCGCCAGACTGCGCTGAAGCAGGCGGACCGCCCTGCTGCAACTCGTCAATCCGTTCCTGCCGGTGGTCATTCCGTTTTCTGAATCGGCTCCCGGACGCATTTCTTTGTGCTGTCCAAATAACACCGGTATGAAAAATATCTTCTTCACGATCTTCTTCTTTTACTTTTTTTCACAGGCATCCGGTCAGTCCTCCGGCAAGCCCTCCGGTCAGTCCTCCGGCAAGCCTGCCGGGCCGGTTGGAACGCAGCCCATAAAGACCGACACCCAGCGGCTGGCCGAAATGGTGGTCCGTGGAAAAAAGCCCTTATTCCAGCAGGCCACCGGCGGCATCGTGGTCAATCTGGAAAGCAGCCTGCTTACAAAAGGGAGCTCAGCCCTTGAGGTCCTTGAGCGGTCGCCGGGCGTCCTTATCGATCACCGGAACAACGGCATCGCATTAAATGGAAAAAGCGGTGTGATGGTCATGCTGAATGGCAAGCTCATACAAATGCCGGAAGATCAGCTGGTGACGCTGCTGAGTGGAATGAGCGCGGATAACATTGAAAAAATAGAATTGCTGACGACGCCTCCTGCGAGATATGATGCGGAGGGCAGCGCCGGCATGATCAATATTGTACTGAAAAAGATCAGGCGGCAGGGTACGAATGGAAATTTTTCGCTGACGGGTGGGTATGGCTGGGCAGAAAAAGGCACCGGCAGCATCAGTCTCGGTCATAACACGGAAAAGCTCGGGGTTTATAGCGCTTACTCATTCTCTCATGACCGGAGCTATGGGCTCCTGATCGGACATGGTTCCGAAAATGTGCCCGTATTGGGTGGGCCGGCTTCCTTTGATTTCCGGGGCGAGACCCGGCCCGCAGCGAATAACCACAATGCCCTGGCCGGGATGGACGCGAAACTGACGCCAAAGATCACGGTCGGCGCCAGCATGAATTACAATAACAGCTACTCCACGGCCACGGCCGATAATTATACAAAGTACACGCTCCCCCCCGACTCACTGCTGCTGTTTGACGGGATCATAAAGGCGAAAAACCGCTGGACAAACTGGATAGCTTCCCTGTACGCGGAAAAGAAGATCGGCGAAGGAGAAAAGATCGATGTGGACCTGGATTGGCTTTATTATAAAAACAATCACCCGTCGGTGGTGCAGAGCTCCTTTCTCGATAAGAATGGCGCCGCAGCGGGGACCGGCAAGGACAGCCTGTTTTCCCCCAGCCAGAAAGGCTTTGCCAACACGACCATAAAGGTAGGTGTGGCCAGGATGGATTATGAAAAGCAACTTAGCAAAAAGGTCAGCCTCGGGGCGGGTGTCAAAGGGACGTACACGGTCAGCTCAAGTCTTTCGGGTATCGAAAGTCTGATAAACGGCGGATGGGTCACCAGTCTCGGAACGACCAATTTCATCGGTATGAAAGAAGGCATCGGCGCCGCTTATGGCTCTGTCGCCACCCAGATCGGCGCCTCTGCCCGCCTGGTCATCGGAGCCCGGTATGAGTATTCCCGTACCCGCATGAAGGATGCAGGTAGCGGAAAAAATATCATCGACCGGAAGCTGGGCGCCCTTTTCCCCGATATATCCTTTTCAAAAAAGCTGGGCGAAAAAGACGAACTGCAATTGTCCTACGGCAAAAGGATCAGCAGGCCTTCGTACAACGACCTCGCCTCTTTCATAACCTACAACGATCCCATTTCTGTTTTTACGGGAAATCCCCTGTTGCGGCCATCGGTCACCAATAACCTGAAACTGGGATACAATTACCGGCGTTATTCGTTTTCGCTGCTGCTGAGCAGGGACGACTACCCCATCGCCCGGTACCAGCTGACGGCTAACCCCTCGGGCAATCTGGTTTTTATTTCACCCCAGAACGTCACCTGGCAGAATAATATAACGGTGCAGGCTGTCCTGCCCCTGAAAATAAACGACTGGTGGGACATGAGCTACAGTCTGGAAGGTGGCTGGCGACGGTTTAAGATCACGTACACACAGCAGCCCGTAGAAAAAACATTCTTCCCCTGGTCGCTGAACTTTTCCGAATCGTTCACACTGCCCCGTAGCTTCTTTGCAGAAATTTCGGGATGGTACAGCGCCGCGGGCTATTATGGCTCGACAAAAGGGCCTGCCAATGGATCTGTGAACATGGGGATCAAAAAAGAGCTGGAAAAAAACAGAGGAAGCCTTCAGCTCTCCGTGACCGATCTTCTGATGACCATCCATTATACCAGCTATATCGGTGCGCTTACCGAAGAGGCGTATTCGACAAGGGCCCATGTTACCTATTCCCCCGAATCCGCCAGATTTCCCATCATCAGACTGACCTACTCAAGGTCCTTTGGCAATAACAAGGCAAAGAAGGAAAGGACGCCGGATGCCGGATCCAAAGAGGAGCGCGACAGGGTCAGAAAAGAATAAACGTCATCAGGTCCGCCGGGCAATCATTTGTTCACGTTCAGGGGTCCACCGGGAAATTATTCTTTCACGTTCCAGAGCCCTGGCGGCGATTATTTTTTCACGCTCCTGATCCTGCTCAGCAACAGAAAGATGACCAGCAGATAAAAGATCATACAATACAGGGTCACCCGGTAGGCAGATGGGAAAGCGCTGCCATTTGCCAGCATGGAAAAAAACAAACCTCCCAGCATGCTGACCCCGGCTGCGGAGGAGAATTGCTGGATCGTCGAATAAACGCCGCTGCTGCTGCCCGCAAAGACAGGCGGCACGTCCCGCAGGGATACGTTCAGGATCGAAGGGAGTACAAGACCGCTCCCCAGTCCGAAGATGGCGAAGCAGGTGACAATGGCCGTCGCGGAGGGGACCGCTCCGCTGAACAAAAAAGCCTGCGAAATAAAGGACAGCGCCATGATCACGCATCCCGCCTGTAGCATACGGATCCCATACCGGCCGGCATTACGGATCGACCACCAGGATGAGAACATATAGGCTCCTCCCAGCGATGTGAAAAAAATGGAAGCGTCGTAGGCGGGAATATGATAACCTTTCTGCAGGAGGATCGCGCAGGAAAGCAGAAAGGCATTGTGCAGACCGAAGTAAAAGAATACGCACAGCACACCGATGTTAAAGCTTTTTATCCGGAACAGACCAGGGTTGATCAACGGTTCGTGTTCCGTGCCATCCGTTTTTTTCAGATGCCGGATAAACGCATACAGCCACAGCGGCGAGCCCAGCAGCATGGCCCAGGACCAGAGCGGCCATCCGTATTCCCTGCCCTGGGTCAGCGGGTAAATGATGGAGATCAGGGTCAGGGTCAGCAGGACCACGCCCCGCAAATCCAGCTTCCGCTGCTTGTTCTGCGTCGACTCTTCGAGGAAGATAGCTGCCATGACGGCGGCAAGCAGACCAAGGGGCAGGTTGACGAGGAAGCTCAGGCGCCATGGCGCTTTTATCCATCCGGCATGAATAAAATACCCGCCGAGGAATTGACCAAGGATGGCCGCCATGCCCTGGACGATGCCATAATAGCCAAAAGCCTTGTTCCGGTCATTTCCTTCCGTAAACGTAAGATGGATAAGCGTCACCGTTTGCGGCACCATAAAGGCCGCAGCCATTCCCTGGAAAAAACGGAAGACGATCAGCTGCCCGATGGAGGCGGCCACACCGCATAGTACGGATGTCACCGTAAAAGCCAGCAGCCCATAGAAAAGGACTTTTTTCCTTCCGAACCTGTCACCGATGCGGCTTCCGGTGATCAGGAAGACGGCATAGCCGATCAGATAAACGGCTATGACCAGCTGCACTTTTGCATCGCTGGCTCCATAATAGCCTTGTATGGTGGGCAGGCTCACGTTTACGATAAAGATATCGACCACCGAGATCATAGGTGCGAACAGGATGATAAGCAGGTTCAGCCACCGCCGTTTGTGCCCTGCGGGTTCTCCTGGTTCTGTGCGAACGGCTACCGAAGGCGTTGTGGCGGCCGGCGCGTCCGGACCAGGGGTATTTATTGCGGCAGTCACGGCCGACTGGCTCACCGACCGCCCAGGGCCCGGAGCGACGGACGCGTCCGGACCCAGCGTGGACTTATCATAAAAACGAACAGACAAGTCTGTTTTCATAGTCGTAAATTTTTTTATCGCAATAATTTTTGGGCTATCTTTTTTGCGGCATCGATCGGGTGCGCCGACCGCTCCAGCGAGGACTGAACACCGCTGCCTTCATAAAGCCACATGATCATTTCCACCAGATCCTCCGTCTCCCGGGCAGAGCGTTTAACCGGGAGCCCGGCGATGTTTTGTTTCACCATTACTTTGATATTCTTTTTGTGACGGCGGATAAGATCAAGGGATTCTTCGCTGAGATCGGGAAGCTCGTAGGCTACCCGTACAAAGGTGCATCCTTTGAAGTGGCCGGTCACTGCCAGATGCTTCCGGTAATCGAAGAGCGCGAGGATCTTTTTTGCCCCTGCCGGCCGGTCTTCGCTGAAAGCTTTGAAATTGGTGATCCATCTCGCGGTGGCTTCTTCCAGATAGACATGCAGGATATCCTCTTTTGAAGGAAAATGTTCATACAAGCTGGCTTTTGCCACCTGAGATTCCTCGATGATCTGGTTAATGCCGGTTGCCTGGAAGCCCTGTTCATAGAACAGGCGGTTCACGGTATCGATGACCCGGGTCCTGACTTTTGAATTTGCTTTCATCCCGCGAAGATAGGACTAAATTTATAAAAACAGACAAACCTGTCTGTCTATATAGAGATCAACGCTAATTCCCTTAAATCCTTCAAAAACCTCCGGTAATCCCAGGAATGGCTCCGTTCGTGAACTGTGGGCAGAATGCCGGCCTCAACTCGTCTACATTTGCCGATTGAAATAATGATCGTCTGAAATATGATTTTCGAAAACTCCCCTGAATACCCTCAAATGACCAGGCAATTCTCCTCCTTCAAATTTTCAATACCTGCATTGCTTTTGCTGACGAGCATAGCTTTCCTCGGATCCTGCAGTAAAAAAACTGATTATAACTATCCCCCACCCCCTACTCAGCCGGTTCCGCCCGTCACGCCTCCTCCGGCCCTGACCATAACATCCTTTACTCCTCCAACCGCTGCAAAAGATTCCACGCTTGTGATCACCGGAACCGGCTTCAGTACCAACATCACCGAAAATACGGTTACGTTCAATGGCGTTAAAGCCGTTGTTTCGGCAGCCACCGCCACCAGCCTGACCGTAAAAGTGCCCCGGGGCGCAGCTAATGGCAAGATCGGGATCCTCATCGGCACGCTGTCGGTTAAATCCGCCGATGATTTTATCTATCAGTACACTACCAGCACATTCGCCGGGAGCGGCGGCTATGGATTTGTCAATGGAGCGAGCAAGGATGCACAGTTCAGGGACCCATATGGCCTGACGACCGATGCGGCCGGGAACATCTACGTAGCCGATGCGGGCAACAACAGGATCCGAAAGATCACTCCACAGGGTGAAGTCAGCAGCATTGCCGGCAGCGGGGCACTGGGATCCGATAATGGCGATGCCGCCACCGCAACTTTCAATTACCCGCATGGCGTCGCAGTAGATACTTTGGGAAATATCTATGTGGCAGATGCCGGTGGCAACAGCATCCGGAAGATCACCGCTGCGGGAGTGGTAAGCACCCTCGCGGGCAACGGCACGCCCGGTTTCAAAGATGGCAGTGGAACTGATGCGGAATTCTGGTTCCCCGCCGATCTGGTACTGGACGGCGCAGGAAATTTATTTGTAACGGATGGCAACAACCACCGCATCCGGAAGATCACACCCGCTGGAGTGGTGAGCACCCTGCCGGGAACTGCCCCCTCCGGGTTTGCCGAATTCAGCTTCCCCGAAGACATAGCGATCGATGCAGTGGGCAATCTGTATATCGCGGATCCGGGTGCGGCAAAGATCTGGAAGATCGCCACGGCAGGGTCTGTCAGCATACTGGCCGGTAGTAGTCCTGGATTTACCGATGGTCCGGGCGCGACCGCAAAATTTGACACTCCCGAAGGCATCGCCACCGATGCCGCCGGAAATCTCTATGTTGGAGATCTTGGCAATTCCGCTATCCGCAAGATCACGCCGGGTGGCGTAGTAAGCACGATCGCCGGGAACGGCCACATGGGATTTGCAGAAGGCGTCGGGCCCGATGCAAGGTTCTCGCAGGTCAGTCCGGTTGCCGTAGATGCGGCGGGTAATATTTATATCGGCGACACCGGCAATTCCCGTGTCCGCAAACTGCAATAGATCGGCAAAATACCGCCGTTGGATAAACGCCGTTCACCCATGCTCTCACCTTGGGTACATTTGCCGGAAACTAACATAAATACTTTTATCATGCGTAGACTTTTAACCTTAACCTTTCTGTTAATGACAGCCGTCTTATTGGGGGTATCCTGTAGGAAAATGGACCTTGCCCCAAAGCCCACTCCAGCCGCGACAAAAGCCGCGGTAATGCCTTCCAGAATGGCATTGAGCGCATCCATCGTTATCCTGGCAAAGTTCAACAGCCCTACGGCTACTGCGGTGGATATCTCCGGGAATGTATATGTCGCGGATTATTTTAACCACCGGATACGCATGATCACGCCGGCGGGTAACGTCACTACCCTCGCCGGTACGGGTACGCCGGGTTTCCAGGATGGTCCGGGCGCCAGTGCACAGTTTAATTACCCCATCGGGGTCGCCGTAGACCGTGCCAAGAATGTATATGTAGCGGATTCCAAAAATAACCGGATCAGAGTGATCACACCGGCAGGAGTGGTCAGTACCCTGGCCGGCACCGGCATTGTGGGGAATACGAATGGAGCGGGTGCGGTTGCCCAGTTCAACGGGCCCTGCGGAGTAGCCCTGGACGGGAACAGGAATATCTACGTCGCCGATACCTATAATAACCTCTTCCGGAGGATCACCCCGGCTGGAGTGGTCAGTACCGTCGCCGGCGATGGCAATTTCGGAAATGTCGACGGACCTGCCGCCACGGCGGAATTCAGTTATCCCGATTATCTCGCGGTTGATGGCCCCGGGAATATCTACCTGACGGACAGAATTACCAACCGGATCCGTAAGATCAACAGGAGTAATGGAGCGGTCAGCACTATTGCCGGTACCGGCGAGGCCGGGATCGTGGATGGAGGTGCCGCCATTGCCAGGTTTCATAGCCCTACAGGTATCACCGTCGATGCCGCCGGAAATGTATATATCACGGACCTTCTTAATAACCGCATCCGTAAGCTTAGCACGGACGGGATCGTCACTACCCTGACAGGCCACGGGGACGGATTTACACCAGGAGGATTTGCAGACGGGCCGCCCGACGTGGCAGTATTTAATCAACCGCAGGGGCTTTCGGTAGACGCTGCTGGAAATCTGTATCTGGCAGATTTTAGTAACCACCGGATCCGTAAGATCAATCCCGCAGGAGATGTGACTACGCTTGCCGGTACCGGCGACCCCGGGTTTGCGGACGGACGAAGCTTTGCAACACAGCTGGCCAGCCCCATGGGCCTGGTCATGGATCTTTCCGGAAATGTGATCGTAGCGGATTATGGCAATCACCGGATCCGTAAGATCACTCCCGCAGGAATAGCCACCACGGTGGCTGGGAGCGACATGGGTCGCGTTGGGAGGGGAGATGGCTCTGCCGCCGACGCACTCTTTGGCTATCCTTCAGGTGTCGCTATAAATCCTTCGGGATATATATATGTCGCAGATGGCTCAAATAATAACATCCGCCAGGTCATCCCGGATGGGATCATCCCGGGTGGGGTCGTCAGTAGCATCGGCACCCTCGGCACCCCGGGATTCATAGACGGGGTTGCCTGGCTTGTACAGTTTAACGGCCCTGCTGGGATAGCGGCGGATGCTTCCGGGAATTTTTATGTAGCGGATACCTATAACAACGTCATCCGCAAGATCGATCCGTTTGCCGTGACGACCACCTTCGCCGGCAATGGCACGTCCGGGTATGTGGATGGCCCCGGCCTGAGCGCCGAATTTAACCGGCCAAGCGCATTGACCGTAGACAATCTTGGCAATATATGGGTAGCGGATACCTGGAACAACCGGATCCGCAAGATCACCCCGGCTGGGGTGGTGAGCACCTTCGCCGGCAACGGCGTCTTTGGATTTCTCAACGGAACGGGCACGGCCGCCGAGTTCAGCTTACCTTATGGCATTACGGTCGACCGGGCAAGGAACCTGTATATAGCCGATTATGGCAACAACGTGATCCGTAAGATCACTCCCGCTGCTGTGGTAACCACCTATGCGGGTGATGGCATTCAGGGCTGGAATGATGGACCTGCCACCTCTGCGGAGTTCGCGCTGCCTATTGGCCTTTGCGTGGATGGCAACGGAAATGTATATGTTGGTGATATGTATAACAACATGGTCCGCAAGATCACTCCTGCAGGCATCGTCAGCACCCTGGCCGGTGACGGAATCAAGGGATTGTAGAGACCGGCCTTTTATACTGAACGTTCAAACGACCCGCTCTCAGAGCGGGTCGTTTATTTTCCGAACCTGCCCGTATACCGGCTGCCCATAAACGCGCCCCAGATCACCGGCCTCTTTATTTCAATATTGGTCTTATACTTCCCGATCAGCAGCCCCAGCGGTTTCTGCAGATCGAACAGCGCATCCTGATATTTTACGGCGCTGTAAACGATCGTGTAGGTATTATCATGGTCGAGGTCGCCGATCCAGGGCGTACAGGCCAGATTGGTAGCCTGTATCGTATCCCCCAGCGGAAAATTCCGCCCATGCTTAAAATCAAAGGCCAGCAGATAGCTGTAATACCGGTTCCCGGACGGCGTCCGCTTCATCTCGCTCTGGTTGGCGATCACTTCATCATAGCCATCCCCGTTGAGATCGGCGCTTACGGCGCTGGCATATTGAAAGGAGGGTATCGTATCCCGGTACGCGATCGTCCCGGTCTTACCATCCACCATGAACCGCACCGAATGCATCAGCTTTGGAAATACACCGATGGCATAGTTGCAGAAAAAATCGGGGATGGAATCCCCGTTGAAAAAGCCAATGGCCGGTATCGTATACGCTTCCGTACCGGGCAGGCTCACCTGCCACAACAGCTTATCGGTCGCGCCATCGATAGCCAGCATCCGTCCATCCACCGCATTCACCACCACGTCCTTTATCCCATCATGGTTGATATCGGCAAGAACAGGAGACGCGACAAATCCTTTTGAAACTCCGGTAGCAAGGACCTTCGCTCCCGAAATATCTCCCCGCATGATCGCCTGCAGACTGGTCCGGTAGAAATGACCGCCAAGCGTCTCGCCACCCGTGCCAAAATATACGGCAAGACTGTCTCCCCGGGGTTCGCATACTACGGACAGATAGGTTTCCTTCCCATCCGGCACCTGGACGTTCGCCAGTATTTTTCCTGTCTTGCTGCTCAACACCAGCAGCCTCCCGCAGGGCCGGTGCGGATCGTAGGGCGCTGCACGGGCATCGCCTCCGTTGGCGATCAGCAGATCGCGGAGACCATCCCCATCCTGATCGGGGACAAACTGGGGCGTCGTAAAATTGTACCATCCCCCATCCTGTCCGTCCTTGCGTTTACGTTCGGGAAAAAAAGTCCAGACCGGCTTTCCGCTTGCGCCATCTATGGCATACAACTGCGCCCAGCGTCCGCCGATAAATACATCAGGGATCTTGTCCCCGTTGATGTCCTCAAATATGGCGGAGCCGACATTCTGATTATCCCCCGGCACAGCCCAGAGCATCCTTCCCGTCGCGCCATCCAGCGCTATGACTGCCGTATCGCAATGTTCCTCTTCCTTGCCTCCCGCGCCGATCACGATGTCCAGGACGCCATCGTTATTCAGGTCCACCGTCCTTGCGGATGAATAGGTCCCGACATTATTCATATACGCATACCAGGTATGCGGACCAGCAGGCGCCTTCGGCTCTCTGTCCGTACAGCCGGCAAAAAGCAGCGGCAAAAAAAGAAAAGGGAATGATTTTGAAAATGACATACGCAATCGGTTTGTTGAGTTATCCGGCCAGGCATCCGGAAACGCGCCGGTTTCCCGGAAAATGTACCGGTACCCGCACCTGCTCATGCTGCCCCACTGACCCGTCCAGCTTCCTCAGCTCTTCAGGCTGTCCCGCTGGAGGTCGAAAAGGAACTGGAAAAGATTGATCTCCGTCGGGATCTGTAATTTCTTTCTCACCCGGTAACGGCTGATCTCGACGCCTCTTACGGAGATGCTCATCAGCTGGGCGATCTCCTTGCTCGAAAGGTTCATCCGAAGATAAGCACAAAGCTTTAACTCATGGGCCTTCAGACCTGGATATTTTTCTTTCAGCGTGATCAGCAGATCGCTGTGTACCTTGTTGAAGTGAACGGAGAACTGTTCCCATTCCTGGTTCAGTTTTTCTTCCTCGGAGAGGAAGCGGAGTATCTTTTTTAATTCGGCCGGATCGGCCTTGTCCTTGCTGGCCTTGTCCATATGCTGCAGTTCTCCCTTGATCTTGGCGAGGAATTCTTCTTTCTGCACAAGATGCATGGCCGTAGAGGCTAGTTCGGTGTTCTTGAACTCGATCTCCGTTTCCAGCTTCTCGTTCCGCAGCTTGACGACCTCCTTTTCAGATTTTTCCAGCTCCAGCTGATGCAGATAGACGACCCGCTTCTGCTCCTCCTGATGCTTCTTCCTTTCCGACTCGAGCCGCCGTTGCTGCTTCCTGTACAGAAGCCAGACCAGCAACAGACCCACGATCAGGTAAATCAGATACGCCCAGAGGGTCTGATGCCAGGGAGGCAGCACGATAAAGGAGTAGATGCCTGCATCCGACTCGTTGCCCAGGTTATTTCTCGCCTTGACCTGGAAAGTATAATTTCCGGCAGGAAGATTGGTGTAATCCCTTTCCGTTTTTTTTGACCATTCGGACCAACTTTTGTCGAACCCTTCAAGGGAATAGCTGTACTCGATATTGGATTGCTGCTCATACAGCGGGGAGGAATATTCGATATGAAAGGAATTCCAGTGATGGCTCACCGATGGGATCATTTCTTTGGTCTGGGACTTGTCTTCATTGACATTCCCGAAATATCCGCCGAACAGCAGGCTGTCCACTTTACCCGTTGCCTTCACCGTCCGGATATATACGCTCAGTGGATGATTGTTCTGTTTATACTTTTCAAAATTGATATGATAAAAACCCTTTTCGCCGCCCACGAAGATATTATTGTCATTCAGCGGGTACACGTGCTCGAAGCCGCTTACGATCTTGCCCTTCAGCTCTGGCAGGTAGATGATCGAAGGCTTGAGCATGGAAAAATCCACCACTCCGATGTCCTTCTCCTGGATGAACCAGATATTGCCATTGGGGTCTTCCTTTAAATACCGGACACTGCGGTTGCCGAAGATCTCCGAGAAATAGCCGGATTTTTCAAATGTATCCGTGCGGCTGTTGTATTCATACACACCTTTTTCAGTGGCGATGACGATCCGGTTCCTTACCTTATAGACATGGTTGTTCAGCGAAGAAGGCAGCCCATTTTTTTCCGTATATAATTTCACCGTGCTATCCCCGGCATCCGAAATTTTGAGCTTATACACCCCGCGATAGGGATGAGACACCCAGATCGTGTTATCGTCATCGACGGCGATATAGCGGGATGATTCGGAAAAATCGGGAATGGCCCCCCTGTCCCGGAACCCGCTGTCTCCCGATTAGAAGAGACGGACGCCATGGTAATTACCTGCCACGATCAGAGAGGGACCGTGATGGGTCTGCAGGGACTGGAAGGTCCAGAACCCACTGCCCTTTGCCACGGCCTCCGCCCTCCCCTCTTTTATCTGATAAAACCCTTCGTCCCGGCCGGCAAGGAGCATATTATTGACAAGGGACAGGCCCCAGGTCTGCCCGTCTGCGATCACCCGGAAATTGTTCTTTGCATAGCTGAGGTCCCGGATATCCGGCAACGGCAGCTCATAGATGCCGTTGGAAAGCCCCAGATACAGGCTGTTATTATAAATGACGGCCGCATACCCAGACCCGGAATTCAAAATGGGTGGATTGATATGCTTGATGGCATTGTTAAAAGCGATGAAGTCGATGCCGCTGTCCAGGCCCAGCCAGATATTATGGTTGCGGTCCCGGAAAACGCTCCGCACGTTGCTGTTCTGTAACCCCTCCAGCTTAGAAAGGTTTTCAATGACCTGCCCCTTTCTGTTGATCAGATAGAAACCATTGTTATAGGTCCCGACGATAAAGTTTTCCTCATCGATCTGCACCGCCCCGGAGAAGTTCTGATAAGGATTGATGTTCATGCCCGATATCCTGAAAGGGACAAGCTGTCCGCCGGTCAGCAGGAAGAGGCCGTTCTTCTGCGTGGTCACCAGGGAACTGTCCTTACCAAAAGGAATGGACGAAGTGATATGCAGGTCCTCGGGCAAAAGGCCCTTCTCTATATAAATGCTCCATCCCCCGTTCTTAAAAGCCAGCAACCCTTTTTTCTCGTCGTGTGCGATCAGCTGCCCGTCGTGCAGCCCGACAAAGAACCAGGTGGAGGCGGGATGGTAGACGACCATCTTATTATTGCCATACTGGAATATTTTACTATCCGACCTGAAAAAGATATTATTCTCATAACAAGCTATATTCCATATATCCGCGAATTTCCGGTCTGCCTCCGGCAGCAGATTTCGCAGGGATGTATATACCAGCCTCCCCATTCCGTCCGGTGAAAAATAGCCGACCTCATCCTGTCCGCCGATATAGATCCGGTTGTCCTTGCCAAATTCAACGGATCTGACGATCGTCTTATTCGGCAAAGGGTAAAGTTTCCAGTAGGTTCCGTCAAAGCTCAGCAGCCCTTCGTTGTTGGCAAAATAGACCCTTCCCTGGCTGTCCTGGGCGATATCCCAGTTCGTGGCGCCCGCATTATAATGTTGTTTCTCGTAATTGATGACTTCCCGCAGACCGATCACCCCCTGCGCCGGAGCAATAAGGGGAAACACCGATATGAGTAGCCAGATGAGCGTCTTGTAAAACATAATGACAGGCAGTTTGTAGGTGACTTTTACACAGATGTAGTCCAGATGTAGTGAAACAAGCTTAAAAGTAGTGTTTTTTAAAACCGAAGTAGTAGGGATGTAGTCGAATAATTTTTAGTCAGCGTACCGGGTTATACTTTTATATTCTTGCATAATGCCAATTCTGCAAGGATTTTTTGTAACTAAAATTGCTGCAATATGAAATGTAATCTCACTGCCCCCCCATGCATTCCCCCTCCCTTTTGCTGCTGACGGTCCTGCTCCTTTTTGCCGGCTGTACACCCGACAAGGGAGGTTCCCTCGGTCAGAAAGCTACAGCCTCCTTTACGATGAGCCCCGTCGCCGGAAGGGCGAATACCTACCTTTTACAAAGCACTTCCCAGCATGCCATTGCTTATCAATGGCTGAAGGGTACGGGTGACTTCGCGATCGGCTCTGCGACTGATACCGCCTATTTCCCCACAAAAGGAGTCTATAAAGTCCAGCTGCGGGCGTTTGGACGGGGCGGATATGACACTGCCGCCCAATCCGTCACCATCGCTGCGGACGATCTCCTGAACATCCCCAGCTTCAAAATGCTGATCGCCAACAGCTGGAAGCTGGATGCCAGCGATGCGGCCCCGATCATCGTCGGAACGGAGGGTAACCCTGCCCAGTATTTCGGGGGCGGCGCACTGGCCGATTGCCAGATAGATGACTATTACACGTTCAAGGCCGATCTGACGCTGACCTATAATGCCGCCGGCGCCACCTTCAACGCCGGTAATCTTGCACCCAATTATACCTGTGGTACGGACCGGAGCTACACCAATTATGCGTTCACCTTCGCCCCCAGCGTACCGTCCGGATCGGCGGGCATTGCCTCCATCACTTTGTCCGGCCCCGTACCCACTCATTTTATCGGAGTTACCGACGTATCCTCCAACAATTACCGGATCATTTCCATATCGCCCGGCGCCCTGGTGCTCCGCTCCGGCACCGCCAGCGAAACCGTTCATCAGTTTAAATTCATTGCCAAGTAAAATCAACCGTTAAAAAACTGCTTATGAAATGTAACATTCGTTTTTTATTCTACATTTTGCCCCTGCTGTTTGTACTGAATGAAGTACAGGCGCAGAATATCCGGGTAACAGGGAAGGTCACGCGGAGGTCGACGGGCGAGGCGCTGAGTGCAGCCACCGTCTCCGTCAAAGGCACAAAAATAATCACCACCACCGACGCTTCCGGCAACTTTGCCCTCTCCATTCCAGGTAACAACGCCACCCTCGTGGTCTCCTACGCGGGGATGACGGTCCGGGAGACGGCCGTTCAGGGCGCGGGAGAAGTAAATATCGATCTTGAAGAGAATACAGCCCTGCTGAACGATGTCGTCGTCGTCGGGTATGGACAGCAACGGCGGACCAGTGTCACGGGCGCCATATCCACCGTTGGCACCAAAGAACTGGTCCAGACCCCTGTAGCCGACCTCAGCAATGCGCTGCAGGGTCGTGTGGCAGGCGTGATCACCAAACAGCCATCAGGAGAGCCGGGCAGCGATGGCGCACAGATCTATATCCGTGGTAATTCCACCTTCGGCGCTACGATGGAACCGCTCTACGTGGTAGATGGCATCGTCCGGACAAACAGGGATTTCTCCCAGCTCGACGCCAATGAAGTAGAATCCATCAGTATCTTGAAAGATGCCTCCTCGGCCGCCATATTCGGGGTGAAAGGCGCCAACGGGGTCATCCTCGTGACCACCCGGAGAGGCAAGGCCGGTAAGACCACGGCCAGCTATTCCTTTAATGCCGGGTTTCAGAAAGTGACCAAATTTAACAACAGCGTGAGTTCTTATGAATATGCCACTCTGCTGAACGAAGCCCTGCTGAATGATGGGCAGGCCATCGCATTTACCAACGATCAGATCCAGGGTTTCAAATCCGGATCCGACCCTGTCCTTTACCCCAATACCAACTGGGAAAAACTGGTATTGGGTGGCACGGCCCCCATGATGCAGCACAACCTTTCCTTCGCCGGAGGTACGGATAAGACACGTTATTTCGCCTCTCTCGGCTATCTCGATCAGGATGGCCTCTACAGCTCGTTGAATTATAAAAGATATAATGTCCGGATCAACCTGGATATGCAGGCTACAAAGACCACCAAAGTCTCCATCGATATCAATGGCCGACTGGAGAAGAAGACGGCGCCGACTACCAGCATCTCCGACATCTTCCAGCATACGCTCCGGGACCCGCCAACGATCCCGGCATACTATGCCGGTGTCGGTTATGCACAGGTCGGCTCTTATGTCAATACGCTCAAGGCCGTCGATCCCGCAGCCGGTTATAATAATACCGAGAACAATACCATACTCACCAATTTCCAGATCGAGCAGCAGATCCCCTGGGTGAAAGGATTGTCGCTGAAAGGCGTATTGGCCTTCGATAAGCGGCTGGACTACCAGAAGGTCTGGAATGACAACGTCTATCTCTATACCAAGAATACCACTACCGGCAATTTTGACAAATCGCCCTATCAGAATCCTTCCCTCTATGAGAATTATTACCAGGATTATCAGACGGAGCTGCAGGGCCATATTAATTACACCAACCGCTTTGGCAAACACGGAATATCCGCTCTCGTACTCTTTCTCCAGCAGGAAAAACCGACCAACCAGTTCGGAGCAGGCCGTTCGGGATATGAATTTTCTCTGTTCGACGTACTCAGCCAGGGACCTTCCACCAACCCCGGCGGTACGATAACGGAGACCATCAATGGCGCCAAGGACAGATTTGCCCTTCGCAGCGGCGCAGCACGCATAAACTACGATTACGACAACAGATACTTTTTCCAGGCCAGCCTGCGCAGGGATGAATCCGAAAATTTTGCGCCCAATGTCAGAGTAGGTTATTTCCCCGCTTTTTCCGCAGGATGGGTCATCTCCAGCGAAAAATTCATGGAAAGCACCAATTCGGTTATGGACTTCTTAAAAGTCAAGGGTTCATGGGGTAAGCTCGGCAGCGACGCACTGGGTGGAGGGGCCCGCTTCCTCTATCTGGCGCGCTATCAGACTGTGGCAAATGATTATGCTTTCGGCGGGGCCGCAGTGCCCGGGTTGAATCCCACCGCAGCTAACCCGCTGGTCACCTGGGAGACCTCCACCAAGACCGATGTAGGTTTTGAAGCCCGCTTCCTGAAAGGCCTCTTTGGCATCGAAGCGGAATATTTCAAAGAAGACCGGAAGAATATCCTCGCAACACGTTCTGCCCAGATCCCTTCCTCTTACGGCGGACCCCTTCCCGCAGAGAACATCGGGATCACGGTGAATAAAGGGATCGAGCTGACCCTTACCCATTACAATACGATCTCGAAGGATTTCTCTTATAATATCAGAGGCAACCTGACCATCGCAAAAAATAAGATCATCTATGCGGCCGAGGCGGAAAATACGCCTGCTCTCTTCAAGGTTGCCGGTCATCCCATCGGTTCCTATTATGGATACAGGGCTACCGGGATCATAAAAGACTCGGCTACCTTCAAGGCCTATAACAAAACCACTGCCTTTCCGATCGGCCTGGGCGATATCATGTACCAGGACGTGAACAAAGATGGCAAGATAGATGATGCGGACCGGCAATTCCTGAGCGGCGGCGCATTACCCGAAATAGTCTTCGGTTTCGGTGCGGGGATCAATTACAAAGGTTTCGAGCTGAACTTCCTTTTCCAGGGCGCGACCAATACCCACCAGCAGCTGACCAATAACGCGGGCTTTGCCTTTTTTAACGGAGGCCGCGTGACCAGCGAATGGCTGGACCGCTGGACTCCCGATAATCCCAACGCCAAATACCCTCGTCTGTCCACCAATGCTTCGGCGACCACCAACAACTACCAGATCCCCGGCGGTCCGGCCAACGGACAGGGTGGCAACAGTTTCTGGATCCAGGATGCTTCCTATCTCCGGCTGAAGAATATGGAGCTGGCCTATTCCATAAAGCCGGCCATCCTTTCGAAGATTGGCGCCTCACAGCTCCGGATCTTCGCTACGGGACAGAACCTGCTGACCTTTACAAAGATCCATAATGTCGATCCCGAGAACCAGGACGGGAATGGCTGGTACTACCCTGCCATGGCCGTTTATAATTTCGGTCTCAATATCCAGTTTTAATACCGGCTGAAAAACAAAATCAAAAAATGAAACATTCATCAAAAAATAAGAACTCATGATTACAAGAAATTTTAAATGGGCAATAGGGTTACTGATCCTTGCCACAATGACGGGTTCTTGTAAAAAGAAATTATTGGATATCTTTCCCAGTGATGCCCTGTCAGATGCCACTGTATTTACGGATATACAGTTTGCGAACCGGTTCCTCAACGATGTATACGGCACCATGCCCAACGGGTTCAACCGCAGGGACCAGAATCCGGCGGACGCCGGCTGGTCAAGAGGCATGAGCGCCTTCGCCATGGCCGAGGACGACGCGGAAGCCAATAACCCCGCTTCCTCCACCCAGGGCCTCAACGCGGGTGTGCTTCCTACTACCTGGGCCTATTGTGACGATATATGGACCCAGAACTATGCGGTCATCCGGAAGGCCAACCTTTTTATGCAAAAGATCGACGCCGTTCCCGGCGATGACGCCACGAAGAAGCGTATGAAGGCCGAAGCGCTGTTCCTCCGGGCATTCAGCCATGCGGAGCTGGTCAAATGCTTTGGCGGTGTTCCGCTGATGCTCAAGGCGGGTACTCCCGAAGAGGCGATCGTTCCCAGGAATACCTATGACGAGTGCGTCACCCAGATCTTAAAAGATTGTGACGATGCGGCCGCCGTCCTGCCTGTCATCTACAGCGCCACGGATCTTGGACGCGCCACGAAAGTAGCCGCCCTCGCGGTAAAGGCCAGAATATTGTTATATTATGCCAGCCCCCTGACAAATACGGGCAATGACGTCAACCGATGGAAGAATGCCGCCGCCGCCGCCAAAGCCGTGATGGCCTTCGGACCCGCCCCCGGCAGCGGTGATTATGGCCTCTACCCGGACTATTACCGGCTGTTTCTCGACAAGCTCGGCAACAAAGAAGTGATCTTCGCCCGCAAATTCCAGAACCCTGACCTTAATCCCAGCGATGGCGCCAGGAATAAATGGTATATGAGCGTTCCCGGCGTAGATGACGGAGCCTGGGGCGGATTCTCACCCACGCAAAATCTGGTAGACGCCTATGAGATGAAGAACGGTAAGCTGATCTCGGACCCGGCTTCGGGATATGATAACCAGCATCCTTATACGAACAGGGATACCCGCCTGGACAAGTCGGTCGTCCATCAGGGGACGCTCTACAAGGCAGGGGTCGTAATCGAAACCTACCGCGGTGGCAATACCAATAATACCAACCGCCTCGACAGCTCGAAGACCGGCTATGGTCTGCTCAAACTCGTAGACACAGCCAAATATGGAGCCAACGGAGGCGCAGACAACGACTGGATCTTCATCCGCTATGCCGAAGTGCTGCTCAACTATGCCGAAGCGCAGAACGAGGCCACAGGCCCGGACGCCTCTGTGTTCGATGCCCTTAACCAGGTCAGGGCCCGGTCGGGTCAGCCGCCATTATCCGGTCTGGCACAGGCCGATCTGCGGGACAGGATCAGGAACGAACGGCGCGTAGAGCTTTCCTTCGAAGAGCATCGTTTCTTCGACGTCCGGCGCTGGAAGCAGGGAACCCTTTATTTCCGTCAGCCGGCTCTGAAGGTGCAGATCACAAAGAACGGCGATGGCACATTCACCTATAATTATCCGGTATGGGAACCCCGCGACTTTAAAGAATTCCAGGATCTTTTACCCATCCCTCAGGGTGAATTGGATAGAAATGCTAAATTGACACCCAACCCGGGATATTAATGGACCGAACGGATCTTTTTAAGAAGCTTTATTTTAATAACCTTGGTCTTCTCAGACCAGGGTTATTAATTTTGTTGGCCCTCTCCTGCCGGCGGCAGGAGAAATTATTCGAGCAGCTGGACCCTGCTTCGACGGGGATCATATTCACCAATACCATCACCGAAACAAAAGAGAACAACGTTTTCACCTATCAATATTATTACAACGGCAACGGCGTGGCTATAGGGGACGTGAATGGCGATGGGCTGCCCGATATTTTCTTCACGGGCAACCAGACCCCGTCCAAACTCTTCCTCAACAAAGGTCATCTGCATTTTGAGGACATTACCGCACAGGCCGGCGTTGCGGGGAAGGATGCCTGGAGGACGGGCGCCAGCATGGTGGATATCAACGGTGACGGGCTGCTGGATATCTATGTCTGCTATTCCGGATTTGGAACGGATTCGGACAGGGCCAAGCAACTCTTTATCAACAAAGGCAACAACAAAGACGGCATACCCGTCTTTTCAGAAGAAGCCGCAGCCTGGGGCATCGACGCCATCGGGACCTACAGCAGCCAGGCTGTTTTTTTCGATTACGACCACGATGGCGACCTGGATATGTTCCTCCTCGATCACGCCAATGAATTCTATTCTCCTTTTTTCAACACTACACGCCTCCGCACCCTGCGCCATCCCCGCTATGGCAACCGTCTCTACCGGAATGACAACGGGCATTTCACCGATGTAAGCGTTTCCGCGGGAATATTCGGTGGCGGCAATAATTTTGGGCTCGGCATCGCCGTCAGCGATATCAACAACGACGGTTGGCCCGATATCCTGGTCAGCAACGACTTTCATGAGCAGGATTATATGTACCTGAACAACCGCGATGGTACGTTCAAAGAGGTCGGCCAGCAGGTCTTCGCCCACATGAGCCGCAATACCATGGGACTCGATATTGCGGACTTTAATAATGACGGGCTGCCGGATGTGATGACCCTTGACATGCTCCCCGAATCGAACTACCGGCAGAAGATCCTCCACGGCCCGGATGAATACGACAAGTTCACGCTGATGGTGGACAGCGGCTACGGCCATCAGTACAACCGCAACATGCTGCAGCTGCACAGAGGCTTCACCGCAGCCGGTATGCCCATATTTTCGGAGATAGGTCAGCTGTCCGGCGTATCGAACACCGACTGGAGCTGGGCCGCCCTTTTCTTCGACGCCGACAACGATGGCCGCAAAGACCTTTTTATCAGCAATGGCTATCTGCGTGAATCCACCAACCTCGACTTCATGCGATACCAGGTCGCCGAAGCGGTGCGTCAGGCTGGCGATAAAGGGCTGGATCTTTCCACGGCACAATCCTATGCGAAGAACATGCCCCTTTACGAACTGGTAAAAAATATGCCTTCGACAAAGATCAGCAACTATATTTTCCGGAATAAAGGCGACCTGACCTTCTCCAATGAAACGGAGAACTGGGGACTGGATGAAAAAGGGGTCAGCAGCGGCGCGGCCTATGTCGATCTCGACAACGACGGCGACATGGACCTCATCGTCTGTCATAACAATGATCCCGTATCGGTATATGAGAACCATGCCGATAAATTGCAATCGAATAATTATATCAAGATCAAGCTCACAGGAGAAGGGAAAAACAGGTTTGGCATTGGCGCCAAAGTGATCGTGGTCACCGACAGCAGTTCGCAGATGCAGGAAATGTATCCCGTAAGAGGCTATCAGTCCTCGGTGGATTACCTGCTCAATTTCGGCCTGGGCCACCAGCAAAAGATCAGGGAAATAAGAGTGCTCTGGCCGGCGGATCATGGCCTCTCCGACGCTGCCAATTCGTCCGACTTCCCCGGTCTTGTCTCCATCATTCCCAACCCCGCTGTCAACAAGACCCTTACGGTGGCAAAAAAGGACGCCTCGCGGATGCCGCTTACCCCCGCTGCGGCCTTTCCCGTCAGCCTGCCGCCTCCCCTATTCACGGATATTACAAAGACCAGCGGCCTCGAATTCCGTCACCGCGAAAATACATATGTGGATTTCAAACGCGAATTCCTCATCCCGTATGAATTGTCGAGACAAGGGCCAAAGATGGCCAAAGGAGATGTCAACAAAGATGGGCTGGAAGACGTATTCATCGGGGGAGCATCGGGACAAGGTGGCCGCCTATGGCTCCAGGTAGCCGATGGTAAATTCATGCCTGCTCCCTCACAACCCTGGCAGGCCGACTCCATTGCCGAAGACATCGGAGCGCTTTTCTTCGACGCCGACAACGATGGAGACCTCGATCTCTATGTCGTCAGCGGTGGCAACGAATGGGACAAGCCCGGGCCTTCCCTGCAGGACCGCCTTTATCTGAACGATGGCAAGGGACATTTTACAAAAGCGGAGCATGTGCTTCCGACAGAGGCCTTCAGCGGCAGCTGCGTGACGGCTGCGGATTTCGATCATGACGGTGATCTCGACCTCTTTATAGGCGCCAGGTGCATACCGGGTTATTATCCCTTCAGCGCAGGCAATATGGTCCTGCGCAACGATTTCGACAAGACCACCGGTAAACTGCATTTCACCGATGTTACAAAGGCCATGGGCGGCGACCCTTTATTCAGAACGGGCATGGTCACCGATGCGGTGTGGAGCGACATCGACAAGGACGGCTGGCCCGATCTGCTCATCGTGGGGGACTGGATGCCCATCAGCATTTTTCATAACGACCATGGAAGATCGTTTACCAACATCACGGCGGCGGCCGGCCTCGGTAAGTCGGACGGGTTCTGGTGCAAGATCGTACCGGCCGACGTCGATAAGGATGGCAATATGGATTTTATCGTCGGCAACCTTGGAACCAATACGCAGTTCAGGACAACGGAACAGCAGCCGCTGGTCACCTATGCCGGGGACTTCAACAACGACGGACGGGTATGGCCGCTCATGACCTGGTACACCCAGAATATAAGCTACCCGTTCAATTCCCGGGATGAGCTGACACAGCAGATGCCCATCCTGAAAAAGAAATTCCTGAGATACTCCGCTTATGGTACGGCGACGATCGGCGATATACTCAGCCCGGAACAGATCGCAAAAGCGAGTAAATATTATGTCTACAACACCCGGACCTCCCTGCTGATCAACAAGGGCGGTAAATTCGAATTAAGGGCATTGCCCATGGAAACACAGTTCAGCATGATGAGCGCCATTTTGTATAAAGATTATGACGGGGACGGGAAAGAAGATATCTTCCTCGCCGGGAATTTTTTCCCCTTCCGGGTGCAGCAAGGCCAGTGCGACGCAGGTCTGGGGACCCTGCTCCGGGGCGATGGGAAAGGAGGATTTACAACGGTCGACCGCCAGATGACAGGGCTCTGCATCTCCGGCGATGTAAGGGATATGGTGGAACTGAAAGGAAGCACCGGCAGCACCATCATCATTTCAAAGAATGACGCGGCCGTGCAGGTGATCAGAAAGAACTAAGACCGCAGACAACGATTTTTTTTTAAAAGGCAGATAAATGGATAAAATGAAACTTGTAAAGCTGATACCCTTGCTTTTCTGGACGATCACGAGTTGTGGCAAAGGAAATAACGATCCGGGCAGCGCTACGTTGCCAAAGCTGACTTTCGCGGACGTATCGGTTGCCGAAGGCAATGGTGGCTCCGGCACGGTTGAGATCGTGCTGACCCTCGACCATGCTTCGTCAAAGGCGGTCAGCGTCAGTTATTCCACGGTAGATGGCACGGCAAAGTCCGGAGCGGATTATACGGCCGTCAACGGACAGACGGTGACCTTCCAGCCCAATGAAACGGAAAAAAAGATCCAGATCACCGTCGTCGCCGATGACATCAAAGAGGCCGATGAAACGTTCTCTGTCCGGTTATCCAATCCCGTTAACGTTACCCTGCAGAGGGAGACCTGTACCGTGACCCTGAAGAATGATGACAGCAAAGTAGGGTTCGCCAATACGGGTTACGATGCGCCTACCTCCTATCCCGGCTATACCCTGGCCTGGAGCGATGAATTCAACGACACCTCTTTGTCCACGACCGACTGGTCCTGGGAATCTGGCGATGGCTGCCCCGGCATCTGCAACTGGGGCAACAACGAGCTGGAATATTATACGGCCCCACCCAATAACCTGTTCTTTCAGGATGGAAAGATGATCATCGAGGCGAGATCGGAAGTTTTTGGCGGCAAGAACTACACCTCCACCAGGATCAAGACCCAGGGGAAAAAAACATTCAAATACGGAAGGATCGATATCAGGGCCATCCTGCCGACAACAAAAGGCCTGTGGCCCGCGCTCTGGTTACTGCCACAGAATAATGTTTATGGCAACTGGCCCACCAGCGGCGAGATCGACATGATGGAAGAAGTGGGCAGCGAACCCGGCAAGGTCCTTGGCACAGCCCATTATGGCCCCGGGCCCAACAGTACCTATATCAGCCGGAACTACTCCCTGACCGGCGCTACGTTCAACGATCAGTTCCATGTATTCTCCCTCGAATGGCAGCAGGACCAGCTGAAATGGTATGTGGATAATATCCTTTATTCGACGGTCACCAAAGCCGATGTGGGCAGTAATATCTATCCGTACAACGAACAATTTTTCCTGATCGTCAATCTTGCCGTCGGAGGCAATCTTCCCGGCGCGCCGGATGCCAGTTCTATATTTCCCCAATGGCTGATCCTCGATTATATAAGAGTCTATCAGCAATAAAACAGATCACAAATAATCGCAACAACACATGAAAAAAACAGCATTGTCTATACCGGTCGTTTTCTTTCTCGCGCTGATAACGGCAAACGCACAGACGTCCACGGCCCTCGCACAGCCCCGTTCCGCAAAAGCCGGCACTACTGCCCCGAAAACCGGCCCCACGGCCCCCGGCCCTGACAAAGGACTCCCGGCCGCAGCCACCCACCCCTTCGTCGCCCCATCCGGCCCTGTAAAGGTCGAGATCCGCAGGACGGACAGTTCCTGGCAACTCATCCGCAACGGCCAGCCCTATTTTGTAAAGGGTGCAGGAGGCAGCGTTTATCCCGACCGGATAGCCGCTTATGGCGGTAATTCCATACGCACCTGGAGCTCCCGGGATTCGAAAAAAGTGCTGGATTCCGCCGCTGCGCATGGGTTGACGGTGCTCGTGGGACTCGAGGTCACCAGCGAACGGCATGGCTTTAAATATGATGATTCGGCTGCCGTCAAAAGACAGCTGGACCGCATACGGGAAGAAGTGCTGAAATATAAGGACCATCCCGCATTGCTGGCCTGGGGCATCGGCAATGAGCTGAACCTGCAATACAGCAACCCCAAAGTATGGGATGCCGTGAACGAAATTTCCCGGATGATCCACCAGGTCGATCCCAATCATCCGACGACTACCGTGCTTGCCGGCGTGAACAAGGGACTGGTCGACAATATTAAGGCGAGAGTGCCCGATATCGATCTGTTGTCAGTGAATACCTATGGAGGTCTGCCCGGTCTTCCGCATGCCCTCCGCCAGGCTGGATGGGAAGGCCCTTATCTGGTTACGGAATGGGGACCTACCGGCCATTGGGAGGGTCCGCAGACGATATGGAAAATGCCTATAGAAGAGACCAGCAGCGAAAAAGCCGCCGTGTACAAGAGCCGCTATGAAAAGTCCATTGAAGTGGATACGCAAAGATGTCTCGGCTCTTATGTATTTCTCTGGGGCCAGAAACAGGAACGTACGCCTACCTGGTATGGATTGTTTACGGATAAAGGAGAGGAATCCGAAGTGGTGGATGTGATGCAGTATCTCTGGTCGGGGACATGGCCCGAGAATAAGGCCCCGCATATCTATTCCCTGAAGATCAATGAGAAGAAGGCGTCAGAGAATGTTTACCTCGTACCGGGTACATCCTATAAAGTGCTGGCTGTTGCTGCCGATCCGGACAAGGATAAATTATCCTGGCGCTGGGAGCTGTTGTCTGAACCCACAAAGGTGGGCAACGGAGGGGATTTCGAATCGAAGCCCCTGCCTGTCGAAGGCCTGGTCATGCCCGGCGCAGATGGCGCGGCGGAGTTGAAGGCCCCTGCACAGGAAGGCGCATACCGCCTCTTTGTCTATATCACGGATGGGCATAATAATATTGCCACCGCCAATATTCCGTTCTATGTAAAAAAATGACAAGATCGGGCGCGCATCACGTCCGGTCCTGCGATGCCAGCGCCGGTCCTGCGGATACCCGCAATCCGGGAAATTATCTTATATTTCCCCGGAATTTTACGTTATGGACCTGAATACGTTTCAAAAGCTTCACGCCGGTGGCCTGATCTCAGACGACTCTTTGCAGAAAGTGACGACAGTCGAGGAACAGCGACTTTTTTCCCTGCACTGGGAGCTGAAGACCCTGCTGTATCTCGGCGTTACCCTGCTGAGCGGAGGGCTGGGCATCCTGGTCTATAAAAATATCGATACGATCGGCCATCAGGCCGTCCTGGCTTTTATTGCCCTGGTCTGCGGCGGATGTTTTTATTACTGTCTGCGTAAATCCTTACCCTTTTCGAGGCTCAAAGTCCTGCCGCCCGATTCCTTCTATGATTATATTCTGCTTCTGGGCTGTCTTACGCTGCTTACGTTTATCGGCTACCTGCAATTCCAATACCGGTTTTTTGGAGAGGCCTGGGGCCTCGCCAGCTTTATTCCCATGGTGATCCTGTTCATCAGCGCATATTATTTCGATCACCTCGGGGTGCTGAGCGTGGCCATCACCAATATGGCCGCCTGGATGGGGATCGCCATAACCCCCATGCACATCCTGAAAGATAATCCCTTCAGCGATACCCAGCTTATCTATACAGGGCTCCTCCTCGGTGCGATCCTGGTGCTGGCAGGGCTGGTCAGCGAAAAGAGGAGTTTTAAAAAACATTTTGAATTCACCTACGCCAATTTCGGCACACATCTCCTGTTCATATCCGGACTGGCCGGGCTGTTTATCGAGGACAACCTGCTCTGGTTTCTGTTGCTGCTGGGAATGGGCCTGCTATTTTACCGGCTGGCGCTCAGACGACGGTCTTTTTACTTTCTCCTGATCACCATTTTATATACCTATATAGCGCTGTGCTATGCCGTCGTGCATCTGATAGCAAAAATGTCTTTCTCCGATTCCGGGCCGCTTTATCTTGGCCTCATCTACTTTATTCTTTCTGCCATTGGCGTGGTGCGGGTGTTGATCATCCTTAACCGAAAAATGCGGGCACATGATAGCGTATAACGAAACCAGCCTGGATAATAAAGCGGTCCGGGACCAGGCAGCCAGCGCCCTTGCCGCAAATTGTATCAGCAAGGAAGAGTATGCGCAGATCGGGACGGCGCACCCTTCTGCATTTTATACGCCAAACTTATATATCCGGATCGGATTATTCTTGCTGACCCTTGTTATCGCGACCTTTTCGCTGGGATTGCTGGCCCTGATGGCCATGAGTAGTGAGTACATCATCGGCGCCCTTCTGATCTTTTCAGGGCTGATCTGTTACGGCGTGCTGGAATATCTGGTCTTTACAAAAAAACATTTCCGTTCGGGGGTAGATGATGCCCTGCTGTGGATGTCTGTGGTTTTACTGTTAGCGGGCATCGGCGTGGCTGTCGATAATATCTCCAATCTTTCCTGGTCGGTTATGATCTTTGCGCTGGCCCTTCTTACCAGCCTTCGTTTTGCCGACAGGATCATGGCGCTGATCGCGTGGGTCGCGCTGCTGGCCGTCTTTTTCTATATCGTCGCGGAATCGGGCAGAACGGGCAAGCTCTTTATTTCTTTCCTGCTTATGGCTGTTTCTGTTGCCGGATATTTCCTGGTCACCTTCCTTCATCAAGATAAACGATACCGGCATTACCGGTCTTCGCTGGAGCTGGTAAGAGCGGCAAGCCTGATCAGTTTTTATCTCGCCGGTAATTACCTCGTGGTCCGGGAAATGAGCGTGCTGCTGTTGCATGCGCCCTTGCGGGATGTACAGGGCATTCCACTGGGCTGGCTGTTCTGGATGCTTACCGTCGCCACTCCCCTGTTCTATATCTATCGCGGGGTCCGGAAAAAAGATGCCATCTTTTTATGGGTGGGTCTGGTCCTGATCGCGGCCACGGTATATACTATCCGGCATTACTATCCTGTCATGCCGCTGGAGCTGGCCATGGTTGCGGGCGGTATCGTTCTCGTGGTGCTGGCCTGGGGTCTTATCCGGTACCTGCGGACGCCCCGGCACGGGTTTACGGGCGAGGCGACGGATGACAGCCATTTTTTGGAAAGCCTCCATCTCGAAACCCTCGTGATCGCAGAGACCTTCCGGCCGGTAGCGCCGCCCCCTGATGATTTCAGGTTTGGGGGTGGTTCGGGCGGCGGCGGTGGCGCCGGAGGACAGTACTGATCATCTGCCATCTTTCCGCTGATTTTTTTTATCTTGGATAACCATAATAAAAATAACATGACGGTAAAAGAGATCATGGCCGAACTGAAGGCATTCGGTAGTGACAGCATCAAAAAAATATTCCTGAAACATGGTATAAAAGAGCCGCTTTTCGGGGTAAAGATCGAGCAGCTGAAGACCATCCAGAAAAAGATAAAAAAGGACACACAGCTCGCAAAAGATCTTTATGCGACCGGGAACGCGGACGCCATGTACCTGGCAGGACTGATAGCGGATGATGAGAAAATGACCAGGAAGGACCTGGAGACCTGGGTCAGACAGGCCGCCTCCAATAGTCTCTGTAACTATATTGTTCCATGGGTCGCCACCGGCAGCAAATATGGGAATGAACTGGGCATGGAATGGATCGATGCCAAAGAGGAATATATCGCAGCGGCAGGCTGGGCGACACTGGGTTGCCTTGTATCCATCCGGCCGGACAATGAACTGGATATCCCCGCATTAAAAGCCTTGCTGGCCAGGGTGGCGAAGACGATCCACACCGCGGACAACCATGTACGATATAATATGAATGGCTTTATCATTTCCGTCGGCGCCTATGTGACCCCTCTGCACGACGATGCCATTGCTACGGCAAAAAAAATCGGCGCAGTTAAAGTCGACATGAACGGGACAGCCTGCAAAGTTCCCGATGCCGTGGAGTATATAAAGAAAATAAAAGACAGGGGATCCCTGGGGAAGAAAAAGAAAACGGTGAAGTGCTGAGATAAAAAAGGGCTGAGCCTGAAAGGCCCGAGCTACCTGCTGGAAAGGCTCTCTTTCACATTCCTTACAAAGTCAGTGGAGACATTTGCCAAAGAAGCTATTCTTTCAAAAGGAAAGTCGGTATCTGACAAAAGATTCTTGACAAAAAGACGGCTACTTTTTTCCCTGCCTTCCTTAAGCCCCTGTTCCCGGCCTTCTTCAGCCCTTATTTCCGCTAATTGTTCAATGATGCCCATAGCATTAACCTTACCGGTTATCTTATTAAGCTCCTCCATAAAGATACGATTTGTTTGCTGGTCTTCAAACAGAACATAGTTATTCAAAAAAGTTAAAATACTTCAGGCCGCAGACCAGTCCCCCAGGCAGCCCGGATCCTCCCGCGGTGGCATGATTTTTTAATCAATCATCCCGACACTAAAAACAAAAAGATGACAACAAAAAATCATGCTGTACCGACAGCCATCAGCGCAAAGGACACCGTATTGTCCTTTATTGAAGCCCTCAATGACGAAGATTTCAAGGGCGCACGAAATTACGTAAAAGATGATTTTGCTTTCTCCGGTGTTATGGGCTCGCGCGACGGGGCAGACGCCTATTTTAAGGATATGGAGAAGATGCGTATGAAATATAAGATAAGAAAGACCTTCGCCACCGGGAATGATGTTTGTCTTCTCTTCGACTTTACCCAGGGCGGTCTGACCATATTCGGATGCGGCTGGTACCAGGTGGAGGACGGGAAAATAAATACTTACCGGGTAGTCTTCGATCCCCGCCCGATCCTTGAAGCCCAGGAGAAGAAACAGGATAAGAAATAAGCGGTGAAATAGTTTTTCAGCATGGTAGTTTAATTGACCCAATCTGAACCCCAAAAAAATGCCGGTTTACTATCTCGTTAGCAGATAATTAGTTATGATGAGTCATGTCGTGCGGACTGCACGATATTGATACATAGACTGTCCGTCATCACCATCACCTACAAAGGCCTTCGCCAATTTTCGGGCTCCCGGAAAATTGCTACCTTTGTCCCCGGTCAGAATCGATCAGGGAGAAAAAATAGCATATGAGCATATACGATATTTGCTGCGTAGGACATATTACATCGGACAAAGTAGTTACCACAAGATCGGTAGTCCATATGGCGGGGGGCACCTCCATCTATTTTTCCAATGCCATCCACAATATGGACCTGAATTATGTGCTGGTCACCGCGCTTGGTCGGCCGGAAATGAAAATTGTGTCGGATCTCCGTGCCAAGGGTATAGAAGTAAAGCTGTTGCCAAGCGAACATACGGTATATTTTGAAAATATCTATTCCGATAACCAGGATTACCGCACCCAGCGGGTATTGCAAAAAGCGGATCCCTTCACCGTTGAACAATTGCTGGATATCGATTCGAAGATCTTCCATCTGGGCCCGCTGCTGGCCGATGATATGCCGGTAGAGTTGATAAAGGCATTGTCCGCGCGGTCGGTCGTATCGCTGGATGTGCAGGGCTATCTCCGCAAGGTGCTGGACAAAAAGGTATGCGCGATCGACTGGCACGCAAAAAAAGAAGCGCTCCGCTATGTGGATATCCTGAAGGCCAGCCGGTCCGAAATGGAAGTGCTGACCGGTTATGAAGATGTCCGCAGGGGCGCCAGGGTGTTGTCTGACTGGGGCGTCAAAGACGTTGTTATTACGCTGGGCAGCATGGGTTCCGTGATCTATAAGGAGGGCATTTTCTACGATATCCCTGCCTACACTCCGGATGGCTCCGTCGTGGACAGCACAGGATGCGGAGATACCTATATGGCCGGGTATTTATACCAGCGGCTGAAAGGAGCAGAGCCGCAGGACGCCGGCGAGTTTGCCGCAGGTATGGCCACCCTGAAGATCGAATCCTCCGGTCCTTTTACCGGTACGGAGGAAGATATCCTCGCATTGCTGAACTCCTGCAAAAAGAAAACCTTCAGCCTCGCTTAGTGCTTCACGACAGACTTCTCGACGAACCCCTTCAGGTTGGTGCCGATCAGCGAAGTCCATCCGGCAACAAAGTTCTCTCTGGCAAAATCCGCATTGTTCGCCGGGAAGGTTCCCAGCCCTTCATGCGTTAATCTGAGCCTTGTCTTATCGCCTTCCCCGGACAATTCAAAGGTCACGACCGAATCGCCCTCGAATCCTTCATACCTCCAGCTGTACGCGAGCCTTTTACCGGGAACTACTTCGGTCACCTTGCATAAATGCTTGAAAGTCCTCCCTTCATTCTTCGCCTCGAAGGTAAATTCAAAGCCCACCTGCGGCTTGAAATCGGTAAGATCGAAATACCATTGTTTCATCTGGTCTCTGTCTGTGATGGCCTTCCAAACGCTGGCGGAGCTTGCGTTGTATATCCGTTCGATTATAAAAGGTTCTTTTTTCATATTTGAGTTTTATGTAACCAATCGGTAGCGAATATAAGGAAACCTTTCGGTTACGCAAATTTCTTTTATCTACAACGCGCAATTTTCATGGTAATTGACCAGCTCGATCGGAACCCTTGGAATTTCGTATCCTTTATAGGCGGTCTGCACCTGGTCCAGCGCTTCCTCCGCCTCCTCCAGTGTTTCAGCCCTCACCAGCCTGCCGCGGAATTCCCTGATGCCCGGCAACCCCTTGAGATAATTGATATAATGCCGGCGCATTTCATAAATGCCGGTTATGCCCTCCTTCCACAGGACAGATCCCTGAAGATGCTTCTTACAGACAGCCACTCTTTCGGCAACGGTCGGCGCGGGCAGCAATTCTCCCGTCTGCATATAATGTTTTATTTCGCGGAAGATCCAGGGATAGCCGATCGCGGCGCGACCGATCATGATACCATCCACCCCGTAACGGTTCCGGTATTCCAGCGCTTTCTGCGGGCTGTCGATATCACCATTCCCAAAGATGGGAATATGCATGCGCGGGTTGTTCTTCACCCTGCCGATCAGTTCCCAGTCAGCCTCACCCTTGTACATCTGGCAACGCGTCCGGCCATGAATGGCCAGCGCGCTAACCCCCACATCCTGCAGCCGCTCCGCCACCTCCTCGATGTTGCGGGTATGCTCATCCCAGCCCAGCCTTGTCTTTACGGTCACCGGAAGATGGGTCGCTCTGATACAGGCTTCCGTCAGCCTGATCATCCTGCCGATATCCTTTAGTACCCCCGCTCCGGCCCCACGCCCCACTATTCCCTTCACCGGGCATCCGAAATTAATATCGAGCAGGTCCGGATTGGTGACTTCCACGATCTTTGCCGCAAGGGCAAGACTGTCCTCATCGCCGCCGAAGATCTGTATGCCGACAGGCCGCTCATAATCGAATATATCCAGCTTCTTCCGGCATTTGATCGCCTCCCTTATCAGCCCTTCGCTGGAAATGAATTCCGTATACAACAAATCGGCCCCGTTATCCTTACACACGGCGCGGAATGGAGGATCGCTCACATCCTCCATGGGAGCAAGCAGCAAAGGGAATTCAGGAAGTGTGATGTTTGCGATCTTTACCATGTTCAATAAATTACCCTGGAAACAAAATTAGGCTAAAATTCACCGGATAAATGGTCCGGCAACTGCTGTCTCCCGCAGAACATGACCTGTAGCTATAATCTGAATTTATTACGGCAGTCTGCATTTGCGTAAATATTTTAATGAGAAATTAACAGCAAAACCGGACAATCCGATAATAAACCTCTCCTTCACACGTTTGTTCCATTGTTCCAACTTATCTGTAAGCTTAAATTCAATTTTCCCATGAAATTAAAAATTCTTTCCCGGCCTGCCATTCTCGCGCTCGCCCTTGGTTCTTTTTTCCTCGTCTCGGCCATCAACGGCTGTAAAAAGAGCAGTGACAGTAGCTCCGGATCGGGACCCAGCGGCATCTCCGCTACACTCGGCGGTACAGCCTATCAATCCACCTCCGTAATCGGTGTAATGCCCAATTCGGACAGCTATGTCTTCATGGCGGGTCTCAAGGTCGTTAACGGGGACACCCTCGTCCTCGAGATAGATATTCCGGATACGGTCAAGGTCAACCATGTGGATGATGTCAGCGCTGGCGGCTTTATGTATACGGACTTCCATACCGGTAAGAGCTATGCAGCTGATGGTTTCTGGGGCCATGGTATCGTCACCGTTACCTCCTGGGATACCGCCGGTCATAAGATTGCAGGGGTATTCAGCGGTGTAATGCAGAACACTTCTGGCGCCAACGATAGCCTGGTGGTCACCAATGGCCATTTTAACAATACTTATCTGATCACCCCATAAAACCTTTCTCTTTCACGAGACTGCACTTTTCGCTGCCGCACGCTTTACAACGGTGGCCGTCTTATGATCGCCGTCATGACTCCAGCCGGGAGGCATGATGATATAAAGGACTTTGTTCTTCAGGCCCGGCGCCCTGCGGAGATCCTTCCAGAGATAATAGAACTCCCCGAAATAAACATCCAGAAAATTGCGCGTGTTCACCTTGCGGGTAATTCCATATTCGATCCGGGTCTCTTTCTCCTCGGGCTGATAAGTTTTAAACAGCTTGTCCCATATATTCAGCAGGTTGCAGAAATTGGTATCCATATATAATGGGTTCTTTGCGTGGTGTACCCGGTGATGCGACGGCGTAAGAATGACCCTGTTCAGAAATCCCATCCGCCCGTCTTTCAGGATATTTTCTCCCACATGGATAAATGCTCCCCAGGTGCCATCCAGCAACATGATAAAGAATAACAATGGCGGACTCACCCCCAGGATGATACAGATAGACGTGCGGATCAGATCGGCATAGGGCGCTTCCAGAAAGAAATGCGCGTAGGTGACGGACAGGTTCATCGTCTGCGGAGCATGATGCGTCGAATGCAGACACCAGAACAACCTTACCTTATGACCGAAATAATGATAGACAAAATGGGAGAGCTCCCAGACGATATATCCATAGATCAGCCAGTACCAGGTAAATGAGGTCTTAAGGACGGCCCATTTTTCCAGATGGCCAATGCAGAAAAGCACAACTGCGATAGAAAGGAACCGGGAGATAAACCGGTTGGCGACAAAAATAAAGAAGGGCATCCGGTAATCTTCGATCCTGAACCGTTTATAGAGCAAGGCCCGGCCGATCTCCAGGAACAACAGGATCGGAATGATGGGCGAGAGCGCGGCAAAAAAACCGTGTGCGGTCAGCAACAGCTTATAATTGCCCGTCCGGTACATCTCCATCCAGGTGCCTATCCCGAAAAATCCGGTCAGTTCGCGGTATAGTTCATGCAGAATGTGCATAGTTGAATATTTTCGGCCCCGTTAAAAATACTTCCATAAAAACTGCCTCAGTTGACAAGGTGCCATGAACACCTGTCCCTCCGCAAAGATAAGCCAAAAAAACCCACTCGTTAAGGAGCGGGCCGGGTCGATGGTCCTGAGTATATTAATACTAAATCTTTTTTTTCAACTATTGATGACGGTAGATTCCGTTAAATATTTTTCCGTTGGATGATAAATAAAAAGACAGCTTCCGTTCCGGACCGACCGGATGATCCGGGGGCTCATAATAGCAGGGATCGCAGGACAGCCAAGGCTTGTTCCGATGATCCCGTTATTCTGCAGGTATTGATCCCCCACATAACCCGATCCATGCAACACGATATTCCGCTTGCTGGCCTGATCATTGAACCCGGTATCAACGCCCTGTATCCGCAGGGAAAGACCATTCCTTCCATAATAGGTTTTCTTCGTCACATAAAACCCAAGGCTGGACTTGAAGGATTCCGGTTCATTGGAAAAAGAGCTGGCATATTCATCTCCTGAATTCTTTCCGTGCGCTACATAGGTCCGGTACAGCAATTTCTTATGTCTTACGTCGATCACATACATCCGCTTGCTGCATGAAGACTGGCTGAAATCACAGATCGACAACACCGACTTTCTTTTTATAAGCCCCTTTTTCAGAAGATTGTGATATCCCCTCCAGGCATATTCAAAAGCCTCCTGGCTCAGGCCCTCCTGCTCAAGGCTCATGCGGTCATAAATATCGTCCGCTTGCAGGACCACCATCTTCAGCTCGGCAGCAGCCGCTTCTGCGGTCATTGCTTTCACTGCTGTTGCCGATACGACCCGGACCCGGGTCCGGTGATGCGATGTTTTTTTTGCTTCGGCCAGCATCGCGGTCAGACTGATGATAATCAGGAGGATGATCTGTTTGATAGAGGGTAACGCTTTCATAAATAGGGACTTTTTGTAATAGGTATACCATCTCCATTGGCGTACCAATTTACAACCAGCTGACGGATAGCTATCTGTATTTTTTATTGGTCTTCGATCTTCCCAATCCGGGAATCCAATTCCATTCCTGGTCTTTTTCCCATAACGATACAGCCAGCCTGCGGACATGGGTCATCACCCACCGGAGGGACCAAAAACAAAAATCCCGTAGCCGGGTCCATGAGAATCCAGTTACGGGATAGAATTGTGATCAGCAGGCATTCCGCTGAAGATGGGTCAGTGGTGAGGCTGGCCTTATTTAGTGAGCAGACCGGCTGAGAAAAGATACGACAGCAGCATGACGACGCTCAAAAAAGTGACGGCCAGCAATATGGTGGTGGCAGTCTGCCCAAGATGGTAGTGATGGGGATGTTGCTGGGTGTGGGTTTGAGTAATCTTTTTCATAAAGGCGAATTTAAAATGAACGGAAAATGGCATTCATCCAATACTAATATATAAAAAAAATGTGGTATTTGCAACCCCTGCAGGACAACCTCAAACGGCGAGAAACGCCATCCGCAGGGCTCCACTATCCAGCGAAAATGGCTATTTCCCCGGCTTTGCGCTCATATAGAATACCAGCTTACCCCCATCCATGATTTCCTGATGGGTAATATAATGCCTGTCCAGCGGTTGGCCGTTCAGCTCTATCTTTCTGGTATACACGTTCTTATCGCTCTGGTCCCTCGCCTCCACCGTAAAGGTCTTCCCATTTTCCAGTTGCAGGACGGCGCTTTTAATGGCCGGGCTGCCAAGGGAATACTGGTCCCCGCCGGGCGCCACCGGGTAGAACCCAAGCGTGCTGAAGATATACCAGGCGCTCATCTGCCCGCAATCATCATTTCCACCCAACCCGTCCGGCGACGGGCGGTATTGCTTCTTTAGGATCATCCGCACCGTCGACTGCGTTTTCCAGGGCTGATCGGTCCAGTTGTACAAATAAGCAACATGATGCGAAGGTTCATTGCCATGCACATAATTACCGATGATCCCATCCCGGGTGATATCCTCCGTCTCGGCAAAAAATTTATCGGGCAGTTCCATCGTGAACAGGGAATCCAGATGGGAGACAAACCGCTTCTTTCCGCCCATCATCGCGATCAGCGCTGCCGGATCGTGTGGCACATAAAGACTATAGTTCCAGGCATTCCCTTCAATAAAACCCTGGTTGTTGGTGCTTAATACATCGAAGTCTTTTTTGAAACTCCCATCCCGTAGTCTGGGGCGCATATAGTCTATAGACGCATCATAAACATTCCTGAAATTACCGGATCGTTTCATATACTCGGCATACAGGTCCATTTTGCCCAGCTTCTTCGCCGCCTGCGCGATACACCAGTCATCATAGGCATACTCCAGGGTGGTGGACACCGAGACCCCGTTGCCTTCCGCAGGGATATATCCCTTGTCTATATATACGCCCAGCCCTTCGAAGCTCCTGTGTCCCGAAGTGGTGATACAGGCGTCAAGGGCCTGGCCCGCATCGAATGGCGTGTTGCCTTTTACAATGGCATCCGCGATCACCGATACGCTGTGATATCCGGACATACACCAGTTCTCATTGGCGGAATTTGACCAGACAGGCAGCATATGCTGTGCGCTCTGGTCATAATGGGCCAGCATCGACCGGATCATATCCGCATTACGGCGTGGTTGAAGGATATTGAATAAAGGATGAAGCGCCCTGTGCGTATCCCACAAAGAGAACGTAGTGTAGTTGGCAAACCCTTCCGCCTTATGGATATTCTGGTCCAGCCCGCGGTAAGATCCGTCCACATCCATATACAGGGTTGGATTGATAAAAGCATGATACATGGAGGTATAGAAATTCTCCTTGTCGTCCTTTCCGGCGTCGATCCGCACCTTGTTCAACTCGGCATTCCACAGGGCCTGCCCATCCTGTTTTACTTTTTCAAAATCCCATCCGGGTATTTCCGTGCGGAGGTTCAGCAGCGCTCCTACCGTGCTGACCGGCGACAAGGCGAATTTTATTTTTATCTTTTCTCCAGCTGTCGTTGCAAAATCGAAATGCATGCGGATCTGCTTGCCCGCGACTTCCGGGAAATTATGGTTCTGATCGAAATTACCCCAGAAGCCTCTGTACACCTGTCTTTTTGAATAGTTCCTGGCCCCGTAGGCCGTAAAAGGCTTCGAAAAGGTCATCGCAAAATAAACGATCCGCGTCCTTGCCCATCCGTTGGTCTGCCGGTAACCCGTCACCAGCGTATCGTTCTCGACATGCACAAAGGTCCATACATTCTTGTCCTCATAATTATAAATGCCGCTCATCAGGTCAAGGATGATATGGGACTGCTCCGAGGCCGGGAAGCTGTACTGATGAAATCCCACACGTGGTGAGGTCGTCAACTCGGCCTCGATATTATAATCCTCCAGCTTCACTTTGTAATAGTCCGCTTCGGCTACTTCGGTTGCATGCGAGAATGCCGACCGGAATCCACTTCCCGGCTTGTCCGCTACACCCGGGTTCATCCTGAGTTCGCCCGTGGATGGCATGACCAGGAAATCTCCCAGATCGGAATGGCCCGTGCCGCTGAAATGCGTATGGCTGAACCCTACGATCGTTTTGTCGTCATATTGATAACCCGCACAATATTTATATACATCCGGATTATATTTTCCGTTCATCTCGTAAGGGATCGTATCGGTGTCGGGACTGAGCTGCACCATGCCAAATGGCGAAGTGGCGCCCGGATAGACATGCCCCATCCGCTGTGTTCCGATGATCGGCCGCACATACTGGATAAGGTTTTCAGCAGGCTGTGTCTGGGCGAAACCGTATACGGGCGCCGCAGCCAGCAGTGCGAGAAATAATTTATTCATCATGTATGATTTTTCAGCGGTTGTTCCACTGTTTATCGAGCAATTTTATAAAATACCCTCCTACCACGCTCCTCGCCTGAAACCCCACCTGGCTGCCATCGGTGGTCTGATGCCAGTCGCTCAGCGGTACGCGGGTCGGCGTCTCCGTTATATACTTCAGCACCGGGTCCGTCAGGGCCTCGAAATCTTCCTGCTTTTCTGCCAGTGTCGATGTCCACAGGATCCAGTCTGATTTTGTATAGCCTTTCCTGCTGTCAAGGGGCAGCCCGAATTTGTTCTGCTTAGTGAGGTACCAGGCTATTTCTTTTGTATAGACTTCGGGTGGAAACAGCTGCAGGTTCAGCAGCTTGTCCCAGACAAGATTGTATTTCTGGCTCCAGGTATTCTTATCATCGAAGGTCAATGCATAATGGTCTCCCGCATCCGCCAGTTTCATCCATTTTCCCGCCAGCTCCTTTGCAAGGGTCTTGTATTTTTCAGCGGTCTCTTTCTTGCCCAGTTTCTCCGCCATCATGCCATAAGCTCCGAGGGCCACAATGGCCTTGATGGAAAGATTGGCATTCCTTGCCAGATGGCCCGCAAAATCATCCGTGCAGAGCTGATTGCTGGGATCGAAGCCGTTTGCTTCAAGATATCCTGCCCAGGTCGTCAGGCTCTCCCAGTGCCTCGCGGCATAGTCGGGTTTGTTCTCCGCCCTTGTTATCGCTGCGGTCAGAATGATCATGTTACCGCATTCTTCCACCGGCATGTCCTCTCCATAGGTCTGCCCGTTTGCAAGCGGATACGTGCCCAGATCATGCGCCGCAAATGGCTTTTTCCAGATGCCGCTCTCGCTGTAATAAAAAATGCCGTTCAGCATGCCCTCCAGCAATGCCGGATTATAGGCCAGATATAATGGCGCCGACGGATAGGTGACATCCACCGTATTGATAGAGCCGTTGCTGAAATTCTCTTTCGAAAGGAAAAGGATCTCTCCAGCCGGTGACCTCGACAGCGAATGGGCGGCGATGCTCTGCCGGTAAGCCGCTACGCAGAGCTGGGCATAATGTTCGCCCCCTGCCCCGACGGCCGCTGAATACAGGGTCTTGTTAAAAATGTCGCAGCGGGCGATCACATTTTCATAATCGCCGTAAGCCCGCTCAAGCATCTTCTCCATGGATGTTTTCCCTCCCACTTCCCTCCACCAGGGCTTCAGGTTCTTATGAAAATACTGCACGGAATACAATTCGTCATAGCCCACCAGCACCAGCTTTTCGACCGCCTGGTCCCCGACCGTTATGGGATAGAAATCTATATTCAGACTGGCGTTTTGCGCAGCGCCTTTTTTCGCCATGGATATTCGTGGCTTTCCCCCCTGGCTCATTGGCGCCGCCACATATAAGTTTCCCCAGTCGATACGCAGATTATCACCTTTTTTTTGCAACACCGGCTGTTCCCTGGTGCCGGCAGTCATAAAGGCCAGGGACGACGTTTTGCCGCGGCCGACCTTCAATTCCTGGGAGGCCGTATTAGCCGCCAGCATTCCCCCAACGCCGAAGTGCAATTGCACCTTATGGGGTTTACCATCATTAGACCTGAGTTTGAAGGAGACATAGGATACAGGACGGGATAAAAGGGAAAGATCATCCAGTAGCAGCGGCGAGGTGAAGCTGAGCGTCAGATCGATGGCACCGCAGGCGAACTGGTAAAGGGTCTGGGTCGGATTGACGCTCACCCATTGCTGCTCCGCGGCGATAATTTTTGGCATTTTGTCATTGTGATCGATCGAGGAGAAAGTATCCTTTTCTGCTTCTGCGCCCAGGAAACGGTAGGTGTCCATATCGTCCACCCTCAACATTCCCATTAAAGGCTGCTTGGCGCCTGTCCAGTGTCGGGTATCGGATACATTCAGCTCATCCGTAAACGACCAGACGCTGAAATAAGGAGTATGCGTGATCAGCGGATACGCAGGCAGCTTACTGACCTGCCCTTGCGCCTGTTGCACAAGGAATAAAAGGAACAGAAATTTTCTCATAGTATCTTTTTTGCCGGTATTTTCCGGTGGTTTGCCGCCTTTACTCCTCAATTAAGCGAATTCCATTTCCCCTTTGGCTTGTACTTTGCTATTTTTACAGGCGCTTCAGATGAAGAACAGCTTATTGTAACGCAAATATATATGGACAAGACCACCGGACAAAAACCAGTTGCTAAACCCAGGCCGCCCAGCATCTTCAGTCTGCTGAAACCTTATAAAGGGCTCATCGTGCTCCTGCTGTTCCTGGCCCTTCTCAGCAATGGGATCAGTCTGTCGATACCCAGGATCATTTCACAGGGCATCGATTACTATTCTGCACATCACAACCTGATGGATGGCCTCATCCTCCGGCTCGTGATCGTTTCCCTCGTTATCCTGACCTTTTCCTATCTGCAGAGCATCGTTCAGACCTATGCTTCGGAAAGGGTTGCCCGGGATCTCCGCACCCGGTTATCCGACAAGATCTCCCGGCAGAGCCATGCCTTTATCCAGCAGGCCAACCCCTCCAGATTGCTCACGAACCTCACCGCCGACGTCGATTCGATAAAGCTCTTTGTCTCCCAGGCCATCGTGTCCATCGCTTCCTCTCTGTTTATCATCATCGGCGGCTCGATCCTCCTGATCATGATGAACTGGAAGCTGGCCCTCATCGTCCTTACGATCATCCCCGTCATCGGGATCACTTTTTACATCGTGCTGCGCAAAGTCCGCGCGCTGTTTATAAAAAGCCGCGAGGTGATCGACTGGCTCAACAAAGTGATCAATGAGAGCATCCTTGGGGCCGCTCTTATCCGTGTCATCAACTCGCAACGGATGGAGAACGACAAATTCGTGAATGCAAACTCCAGGGCACTCGACCTTGGCCTCACGATCGTTCGATTGTTCGCAACCCTGATCCCCGTCATCATCCTGTCCGCCAGCATGGCGTCTCTCGGGATCCTGGTCCTCGGCGGTCACTTTGTCATCGGGGGGACTATGTCGCTGGGGAATTTTGCAGCTTTTTCCAGCTACCTCGCGTTGCTGATCCTTCCCATTCTCGTCATCGGCTTTATGAGCAACGTCATCGCCCAGGCCAGCGCCTCCTATGCAAGGATATATATGATCCTGAACACTCCAGATCCCGTGGATACGGGTTCCATAAAGGAAGAACTGAGCGGCGCCATCGAATTAAAGGAAGTGTCGGTTTCCTACAACGGCAAACCCGCGCTGAAGGATGTTTCCTTTTCGGTCAGTCCCGGCTCGAGAACAGCCGTCATCGGCCCCACGGCGGCTGGCAAGACCCAGCTGCTGTACCTGCTTACCGGGCTGATCAGGCCTGGCTCGGGGTATATCGGGTTCGGGGACAAGGATATCGACAGCTATGAAAAAGAAAGCTTCCACCGTCAGGTCGGGTTCGTATTCCAGGACAGCATCATTTTTAATATGAGCATCCGGGAGAATATCGCCTTCAGCGACACCGTCACCGACGCCTCTCTGGAAAAAGCGATCGCTACCTCGGAACTTACCGACTTTATCGCCTCACTGCCGGAAGGACTGAATACGATCGTCTCCGAAAGGGGCAGCAGCCTTTCCGGAGGGCAGAAACAGCGTATCATGCTCGCCCGCGCCCTGGCCGTCGATCCGGGGATCTTATTACTGGATGATTTCACCGCGCGGGTTGATACCAGCACCGAAGAAAAGATCCTGTCCAACGTACAGAAGAATTACCCGGGCATTACCCTGCTCTCGGTGACGCAGAAGATCTCTGCGATCGAAGACTATGACCAGATCGTTTTGCTGATGGAAGGGGAAATGATCGCCAAAGGCAGACACGAAGAATTGATGAGCACCTGCCCGGAATACGTACAAATCTATAATTCACAACGCAGCACCAGTCATTATGAGCCTACAGAGCATGAACTACAATCTTAACAGCGTCACCACCGGACAACAGCAGAAATCCTCCTCCTGGGCATCCCTGAAGAGCCTGCTGGCCCTCATGTCGGGTGACCGGAACAAACTGATCCTCGCATTTGCCTATATCGTATCGAATTCGGTGCTGAATCTGCTGAGCCCCCTTATCATCGGGCATACCGTCGACAAATACATCCAGAACGGAGACTTCCACGGTGTGCTGATCAACGCCGGCTGGCTGCTGGTCATCTATTTCCTGGCCTTCGCCACCCGCTATCTTCAGACAAGGCTGATGGGTGGATATGGACAACGCATTCTTTTTACCCTGCGTAATGCCATCTTTTCGAAATTACAGGAGCTGCCCGTAGCTTTTTTCAATCAGAACAAGGCGGGCGACCTTATCTCCCGGGTGAACAACGACACGGACAAGCTCAATCAGTTCTTTTCCCAATCCCTGATGCAGTTTATCGGCAGCATCGCCATCATGACCGGCGCTGGTATCTTCCTGCTGTCCATCAACCCCCGCCTCGGCGCAGCGGCCCTTATCCCCGCCCTGCTCCTGTGGATCTTTACCAAATTTATTTCCCCCTGGGTCAGGCGAAAGAATGCCGCCAACCTCAAGAGCGTGGGTGGCATGAGCGCCGAGATCCAGGAAAGCCTTAATAATTTCAAGGTCATCATCGCGTTCAACCGCAGGGATTATTTCCGCAAGCGCTTCGAAGAAGCCAACAGGAATAACTATTCCACCGCCATCCATGCCGGTCTTGCCAATAACATTTTTGCGCCCGTCTATAGTTTCTGCGCCAACCTCGGTCAGATGATCGTGCTGGCTTATGGAATATATCTTGTCGCAGCAGGTCATTTTACCGTCGGTCTGCTGATCAGCTTCCTGTCTTATGCCAATAATTTCTATGGCCCCCTTCAGCAGTTGGCTGCCCTCTGGGCGAATTTCCAGACAGCGCTGGCCGGATGGGACAGAATATCGCGGATCCTCGCCATGGAATCCAATCTTACCACCCTGCCCGCCGTGGTCAGGCAAGATGGGTCCGCCCTCTCCTCTACTGACGGTCAGATGGCCGAACCTGGCGACAGCCCTTCGCCCGTTTCTCCTGCTCAGTCCCCTTTTTCCATGTCAGGCAGCCCTGTCCCCATACTCGAATTCAGGAAACTGTCCTTCAGCTATCCCGACGGCAAGCAGGTCCTGTATCACAACAGCTTCCGTATGCAACGCGGCAAGACGTACGCGCTGGTAGGCCCGACAGGCGGCGGCAAGACGACTACCGCATCCCTGATCGCACGCTTGTATGATCCTACGGAAGGCGTGGTGCTGCTGGATGGTAAGGATATCCGTTCCTACAGCCCGGCGGAACGGGCCAGTAAGATCGGGTTCATTCTGCAGGAACCTTTCCTGTTCACCGGCACGGTAAGAGAGAACATCCTTTATGGCAACGAAAAATATAAGGACTATTCTACGGATGGGCTGACGGAAGTGATCCGGAATGCAAATCTGGAATCCTTGCTGGTGCGTTTTGACGCCGGACTGGATACCCCTGTGACATCGGGCGGCGATGGGATCAGCCTGGGGCAGAAACAGCTGATCGCCTTTATGCGCGCCGTCCTCCGCAATCCGGAGCTGCTTGTCCTCGATGAGGCCACGGCCAATATCGATACGGTCACCGAACAGCTGCTGGAAGAGATCCTGCGGAAGCTGCCCGACACGACCACGCGCGTGATCATCGCTCACCGGCTCAATACGATCGAGAATGCCGACGAGATCTTTTTCGTCAATTCCGGCGAGATCACCGCCGCCGGCTCCCTTGACCAGGCCGTCGACATGCTCCTCCACGGAAAAAGGGTCAGCTGAGGCAGCGACCCTACCTTCAGAATTACTTCAGAATATGGCGTTAAATTGCGCCTTTACCAGCGTAAAGTCAACCCATGAAGCATTTCTGTATCGTTTTAGCTCTTTTTAGCTCCTGTTTCTTCGTTCAGGCCCAGCAATCCGACCATCCTGATCAGCAACCCGGTCCCCCCAAAGAAAAAGGCAGGATCACCGGCAGAATAGTTGACTCGGTCAGTCACAGTGCCATTGAATATGCCACCGTCGCCGTATATGCGCAGAACAATACGCGGCCCGTCAATGGCGCGACCACCAATGAAAAAGGGGTTTTCAGCCTCAGTGGCCTGACGCCCGGTAATTATACCCTCTCCATCGATTTTATCGGATACCAGACCCGGTCCGTAGGACCGCTTGCCTATCCCGGCAAGACACCCGTGATCTCACTCGGCGACCTGCTGCTCTCCAAAAAGACGGATGCCCTGCAGAGCGTCACCGTTACGGCGCCCCGTGGGCTGGTGGAGAACAAGATCGACAAAATGGTGTACAACGCGGAAAAGGACATCACTTCCCAGGGAGGCGTAGCGACGGATATCCTGAAAAAAGTTCCCATGGTATCCGTAGATGTGGATGGGAATGTAGAACTGCAGGGAAATTCAAACATCCTGTTCCTCATCAATGGTAAGCCGTCCAGCATCTTCGGGAACAATCTCGCCGATGCCCTTCAGACCATCCCCGCCAGCCAGATAAAAAGCATCGAGGTCATCACCAGCCCCGGGGCCAGATATGATGCGGAAGGCACCGGCGGCATCATCAACATCATCCTGAAGGAGAATAAGATCAGAGGCATCAACGGAAATATCAGCCTCACGGGCGGCAGCAGGCTCGAAAATGGCTCACTCAACCTGAATGCCCGGAAAGGCAGCTTTGGCATGAATGCATTTTTCTCCGGCAACGCGCAACGGGAAGCCACGACGATCAACAGCTCGGACCGCTCTTCGGAGGACACGGCAGGAGGAACAAAGAGCAGCCTTCTGCAGCAGGGCAGCAGCGCCTTCTACCGGAATGGTTATGAATCGGGATTAGGCTTCGACTGGAACATCAGCCACCGGGATAACCTCTCCGGGTCGCTTGGCTATGATAATTTCGGCAACAACAATAAAGGAGCTTATCAGCAGGAGCAGGCACAGTATGCGGCTCCTTCGGGCAATATGCTCTCGGACCTGTACAGCCTCGTGCATTCCAGCAGCCATTTCCGGGGACAGTCCCTCGACTGGAACCTCAGCTACAAAAGGACCTTTCCCCAGGAAGACCGGGAGCTGAATATTCAGTATGAAGGCAGCAATGGGAAAAACAATTCCTTTTATAGCCAGGAACAGGGCCGCCCTTCCGGTGATTCCATCTTCACAGGATCGTACAGCAACAACGCGGGCAAGGACCATGAAATGAATATCCGCCTCGATTACACCCAGCCCCTGAGCGAAAAAGTCAGGCTGGAGACCGGCGGCAGAATGCAGGTCAGGCATATCACCAGCGTTTCGGATGTATATTCCCTCCAGCCGGCTTCCACTTATGATTATGACAGCTCCCAGTCCAATTCGCTTACTTATACCCGTCATAACTATGCGGGGTATGGCTCCTTAACTTTCCCACTCGGCGCATGGCTGGAAGTCAAAGGGGGCCTGCGTTATGAGCGAACGGAGACGGACGCGGTTTTTTCCAAGGCGGCCAGCGCTCCCATACCCGGCTACAATACCCTGACCCCATCGCTGATCCTCTCCCATAGCTTTGCCGGAGAGCAATCGCTGAAGATCAGCTATGCCAAAAGGATCCAGCGGCCCAATTACCGCAACCTCAATCCCTTTGTAAATGCAGCCGATCCGAAGAACATCAGCACCGGTAACCCTTATCTCGCTCCGGAGGTCGCACATAACATCGACCTCACCTACAGCAAATCCTTTGAGAAAGGCAGCGCCCTGAACATCGTGCTGTTCTATCACCGGTCCGAACACGATATCCAGCCCTATGTGATCTATTACCCGAGCTATCAGATCGGGGATTCGACTTATACCAATGTGTCCGTTACAAGGCCCGTGAACATCGGGGCCGAAAATAATTTCGGACTGAACATCTATGGCTCCGTGCCGCTGACGGCTAAATTGAATGTCCGGGGCAATCTTTCTTTTTTCGACCGCTACATCACCACCGGTACGCTGGCTGGCAATTCCATTACCAGCTTCAATTACCGCATGAATATGAATGCAACCTACCAGCTCAGCAACAGCTTTGTCCTTGAATTTTTTGGCAATTTCAATTCCCCCAGGAATGAAATACAGGGAAAATACCCTTCCTTTACATCCTATAACTTTGCCTTCCGCAAACAGATCTGGAATAAGAAAGGAAGCATCGCCTTTACCACAACAAACCCATTTTCAAAATATCTTGGCCAGGAGACAGCAGTGACGGGATCGAATTTTACCCTGAACAGTAGCCGGAGGATACCTTTCCGCTCGTTTGGGATAAACTTTACCTGGAAGTTCGGGAAACTGGAATTCAGGAAAGACAAAGAAGAAAATAAGGAGACCCCCGGCCCGGCCGAGACGAAGGACAATAACAACGGATAATCTTGTCACCATTCCATCATAAATAAAACATATGCGACTCCTCCTGCTCTCCCTCTTCTCAACGATTGCCCTGATCTTTATTACTACCCATAACGCCGACGCACAGGGTCCAGGCCCTTACCACCTCCAGAAGACCTTTAAGATCGGCAGCCCCGGAGGCTGGGACTATATCGCCGTAGGCCCCGACAAAAAGATCTACGTTTCACATGGCACGCAGGTCAATATCCTCGACTTGCGGACAGGCGACTCCGTGGGTGTCATACCCAATACGACCGGCGTGCATGGCATCGCCTTTGACGAAGCTCTCGGCAAAGGATATACGAGCAATGGCCGGCTCAACAGCGTGACCGTCTTTGACCTGAAGACCAGCCAGGTCCTCCGTCAGATCCCCGTGGGCCAGAACCCGGATGCGATCATGTTCGACCCTTTTTCCAAAAAGATCATCACCTGCAATGGCCGGGGCCGCGATCTTTCCGTGATCGACCCGGTGACGGAACAAGTGATGGCTACCGTCTCTCTGGAAGGCAAGCCGGAAACGGCCGTTTCGGATGAGGCAGGCAGGATTTTTATAAACATCGAGGATAAGAATGAGATCCAGGTAGTGAACAGCAACACATGGAAAGCCGGGGCCGCATGGCCGATCACGGGTGAAAGCCCTACCGGGCTGGCAATCGACACGAAAACAAAAAGGCTGTTCGCCGGCTGCGATAAATTCCTGATCGTCGTGGATGCCGCCGACGGAAAGATCGTCGACAAACTTCCTATCGGGGACGGCTGTGATGGTGTAGGCTTCGATGCCGGCATCGGGTATGTTTTTGCCTCCTGTGGCGAAGGCAAGCTGACGATCATAAAGGAGATCTCCGCTTCTTCCTTCAAGGTTATCGACAATGTGCCGACCAAAAGAAGCGCACGCACGCTGGCCGTCAGCGAAAAGACACATGAGGTCTTTCTTCCCGCGGCCGATACGGACCATGCCGCTGCCGGTGAAAGGCCCAGACCGATCCCCGGAACTTTTCAGGTCCTTGTGGTAAGCAGCAAATAGCCATCTGCACTTCCCGCTCATCATACTGGCTGCGCCCCAGCGTGTCCCGTTATTGACATTACCGGTAATTTCCCGCTCATTTGTTTGTCTTTTTTCGTTAAATTGTAATTGAACACAAAAAAGACAAAAATGAATAACCCGGAGGTGCATGAAAAAGAAGCAATCCTTACTGCGGCAAGGCACGGCCGTCTCAGAAATTTTATAAACGGAGAATTTGTCGACGTTTCATCCGTCCGCAGCCTTCCCGTTATCTCCCCGCTCGATGGTTCCCTTCTGGCGGAAATGCCCTGTTCTTCTTCCGCAGACCTTGACGATGCCGTAAGCTCCGCAAAGGCGGCCTTTCCCGCCTGGAGCCGGACTCCCATCAAGGAACGCGTACAGGTCCTCTTCCGGTACAGACATCTGCTCGAAAAGCATATGCAGGAGCTGGCCACGCTGGTCCGCGAGGAGAATGGCAAGACACACGGAGAGGCCATTGCCGAAATAGAAAAATGTATCGAGCTCACCGAATTTGCCGTCTCGATGCCGCAACTGGTCACCGGAGAAGTGCTGGAAGTGAGCAAAGGGGTGGAATGCAGGACGGAACACATGCCGCTGGGGGTAGTGGCCTCCATCGTTCCCTTTAACTTCCCCGCCATGGTGCCGAACTGGACCATCCCCAATGCCCTGGCTCTGGGGAACTGCATGATCATGAAGCCCTCCGAAAAAGTACCGGTCACCCTTACCCTGATCGCCACTTTGTTGAAGGAGGCGGGACTGCCTCCTGGTGTGTTCAGCATCGTCAACGGGGACAGCGAGACCGTACAGGCCATCTGCGATCATCCCGATATCGAGGCCGTTTCCTTTGTCGGATCTACCCGTGTCGCCAAGCTCGTCTACCGCCGGGCAACGCAGAACCTTAAGCGCTGTCTCGCGCTGGGCGGGGCCAAAAATCACCTGCTCGTGCTGCCGGATGCAAAACCCGATATGACGGCCCAGAATGTGGTGGCATCCATGAGCGGATGCGCCGGTCAGCGTTGTATGGCGGCATCGGCAATGGTGGCCGTCGGCGCCGTGGATGCCATCATTGAGAAGATCTGCGCAGAGGCGAGGAAGGTCATACCGGGTGAAAACCTCGGGGCCGTCATCAGTAAAGAATCCAAAGAAAGGATCGAACGATATATCACCGAGGCCGAAGAGCAGGGCGCTAAAATACTCGTCGACGGCAGGGGCGCCGCCGTAAAAGGTAAAGAGAATGGCTATTATGTCGGACCTACCATCATCGACTATGTCCGGCCGGATATGGCCGTGGCGAAGGAAGAGATCTTCGGGCCCGTCATCAGCATCATGCGTGTCAACACCCTCGATGAGGCGCTGGCCATCGAGAATGCAAGCCCCTATGGCAATGCAGCCTCGGTCTTTACCCAGAATGGCGGCTTCGCAAGATATGTGATCGAAAGGGCAAGCGCCGGCATGGTCGGCGTGAACGTAGGCGTGCCGGTACCGCGTGAGCCTTTTTCCTTTGGCGGATGGAATGACAGTAAATTCGGCGTGGGAGACATCACCGGCAAGAGTTCCATCGAATTCTGGACACAGCTGAAAAAGAGCACCGTCAAATGGAATCCGGAAGCCGGCGTCAACTGGATGAGCTGACCGGTGCCTTCGCAGAGATAATTTCCCGCGGCCATCCCCGGCAAGGCTCCGATCCCTGCTCTGCTGGCCGCAAAAAATAATTCACCAAATAAAAAATTTAGCATGGCTTCACCCGCTACCATATCCGAAGCACAGGAGATCATACAGGACAATCTGGATTATACGCTGTTCTCCTGGAGCAAACAAAAAGGCGTCGCTCCCATTGCCGTCAGAAATGCCGAAGGGGTTTATCTCTATGATTATGACGGCAACCGCTACCTCGATTTCTCCTCCGGCCTCATGAACGTCAATATCGGTCACGGCAATCAGCGGGTCACCGATGCCGTGGTCAGACAGATGCAGGAGGTCAGCTATGTCACACCGGGCTGTGTCACAAAAGCCCGCGGCGAGCTGGGGAAAAAATTGGCGGAGATCACCCCTGGCAATCTGAAGAAGACCCTGTTCACCGTATGCGGCGCCTCCGCTATCGACAACGCCATCAAGCTGGCCAGATTATATACAGGCCGTTATAAGATCATCGCCCGCTACCGGGCTTTTCACGGGGCTTCTTATGGCGCCATGACGGCAGGCGGCGACCCGAGGAAACTGGCGGCCGACTCCCAGCAGGCCCCCAATTTCGTACACGTCGAAGATCCCTATTGCTATCGTTGCCCATGGGATAAGGAGATCAGCTCCTGCCACCGGGAATGTGTCAGCCATATCGAAAGGGTCATCGAATTTGAAGGCCCCGAAAATGTGGCGGCTATATTAATGGAAGGAGAGAGCGGCACCTCCGGCTGTATCAAATACCCGCCGGACTACCTCCAGAAGGTCAGGGCACTCTGCGACAAGCATGGCATCCTGCTCATCATGGACGAAGTGATGAGCGGATTCGGCAGGACAGGCAAATGGTTTGCTTCCGAACTGCATGGCATCGTTCCGGATATGATCGCCACGGCCAAAGGGATCACGGCCGGCTATATACCGCTCGGCGCGCTCATCGTAACGGATACGATAGCCGATCATTTCAATGACAAAGTATTATGGCTGGGCCTCACCTACTCCGCCCACCCCGTGGCCTGCGCGGCCGGGGCCGAAGTGATGAAGATCTATGAGGAGGAGAATCTGATCGAAAACGCGGCGGAAATGGGAAGGTACATCGACCAGCGGATGGAAGAGATGAAGCTTCAGCATCCTTGTATCGGGGACTTCAGGAACACCGGGCTGCTGGGTTGTCTGGAGCTGGTCAAGAACAGGACCACGCGCGAGCCCATGGCCCCCTTCAATGCCCGCCCGGATGAAATGGTCATCATGAACCAGGTAGCCGTCAAACTGAAGCAGCTGGGGATGTACACTTTCGTCCGCTGGAACTATGTATTTATCGCGCCTCCCCTCATCATCACCAAAGAACAGATCGACGAAGGCCTTGCCATTATCGGGGAAGCGCTGAAGATCGCGGACGCGCACGTCAGCGGGTAAAATATAACCGCCTTCAATAAACGATTTTTAGCATGACCACCAATCCAGCGCCCGGCAATACCGCTTCCCCTTCGCTCTACAGCGAAGACCTCGCCCCCGTTCCTCCTTCCGCAAGGACATGGACGACCTGGAATTATGCTGCCCTCTGGATCAGCATGAGCCTCTGCATACCCACCTATATGCTGGCCAGCTCTCTTATACAGGGTGGTATGAACTGGTGGCAGGCTATACTCACCATCTTCCTCGGCAATACGGTGGTCCTGATCCCCATGATCCTGAATGGACGGGCCGGCGCCAGATACGGGATACCCTTTCCTGTTTTTGCCCGTGCCAGCTTCGGCGTGAAAGGGGCCAATATACCGGCCATGCTCAGGGCCATTGTCGCCTGTGGCTGGTTTGGCATACAGACCTGGATCGGCGGGTACGCCCTTTATCAGATGCTGCGGCTCTGGATCCCTCCCCTCGCAACGCTGCCTGCGGTCTTCCCTGTATCATGGGGGCTTGCAACAGGTCCTGCCATCTGCTTCTTCCTGTTCTGGCTGCTCAATATGTATGTGGTCTGGCTGGGCGTGGACAGCATAAAGAAATTACTGGTATTCAAAGCTTTTTTTCTGCCCGCCGCTGCCCTCGCCCTCCTCTTCTGGGCCATCACATCCGTGCATGGCGGTCTGGGGCCCGTGCTGGCGCAGCCATCGCGTTTCCATTCCCCTGCGGCATTCTGGGCCTTCTTTATACCCGGTCTGACGGGCATGGTTGGCTTCTGGGCTACCCTGTCCCTGAATATCCCGGATTTTACCCGTTATGCCATCAGTCAGCGCGCCCAGGTAAAAGGACAGGCTATCGGTCTTCCTGCTTCGATGACCTTATTTGCCTTTATCGGGGTCGTGGTGACTTCCGCCACAACGATCATTTATGGCACTACCATCTGGGATCCCGTAGTGCTGGCAGGAAAGTTCGACAGTAAACTCCTCGTGAGCCTGGCCATGATCGCCGTCACCATTTCAACACTGGCTACCAACATCGCGGCTAACATCGTCAGCCCCGCCAATGATTTTGCCAACCTCTCCCCTTCCCGGATCAATTTCAGGACAGGCGGCTTTATCACCGGTATCATCGGCATCCTGATCTTCCCCTGGAAACTGATCGCCGATCCGGGCGGATATATCTTCACCTGGCTGGTGGGGTACTCCAGCCTGCTGGGTCCGGTGGGCGGCATTCTCATCTTCGACTATTATTTTATACGCCGGCAGCAGCTGACAACGGATCAGCTCTATAAAGAACAAGGCATTTACAGCTATACGGGAGGCTTCAACCGGTTAGCCATCATAGCGCTCCTCCTCGGTATCGCACCGAATATTCCAGGATTCCTGACCACTACGGGTGTGATCGGCCAGGACAGCATACCCCGGTGGATCTCACAACTGTACAATTACGCCTGGTTTGTCGGTTTTTTTGTATCGGGAATAAGTTATTATATGCTGATGCGGTCATACCCGCTTGGCATCATTACGGACAACTATAAAAAAGAGGATAACTATGTCGCTGCTGATTAAGAATGGAAGGGTCATTACCGCCGCCGATGATTATATCGCCGATATCTTCATCGAAGGCGAGACGGTATCGGCTATTGGAAAGGATCTCCCGGTAAAAGCAGATCGCGAGATCGATGCTTCGGGTATGCTGGTCATGCCGGGTGGCGTCGATCCGCATGTCCATCTGGATATGCCTTTTATGGGAACTTTTTCCAGTGACACACATGAGACAGGAACCAGGGCCGCCCTCTTCGGTGGTACGACGACGGTCATCGACTTCGTTTTGCAGCAGCAGGGCCATTCGCTGAAAGAGGCGCTTGGCGAATGGAACGGCAGGGCGGAGGGAACAGCCGTCGGAGACTATAGCTTTCATATGGCCGTCACCGATTTTAACGACAACACCCGGGCCGAGATAAAAGAGATGATCGAAAAAGAAGGGATCACCTCCTTCAAGACCTTTATGGCCTATAAAGGAGCGCTGATGATCGACGACCGGCAGATGACGGCCCTTATGCAGGAAGTAAAATTGCAGGGCGGCCTGGTCACCGTACACGCTACCAACGGGGACATGATCGATTACCTCATTGCCCGGCACCGGGCCGAAGGAAAGCTTTCTCCGCTTTATCACGGGCTCTCCCAGCCGGAAGTCACGGAGGCCGAGGCATCGGGCCGCTTCGCGGATATCGCCGACTACACCGGTTGCCCCGGCTATATCGTTCACCTTACCTGCGAAGGCGCGCTGAATGCCGTCCGCAACGCAACGCGGCGCAACCAGAAACTATTTGTAGAGACCTGCATCCAGTACCTGCTGCTCGACGCGGCTGTCTACGAACAGAATTTCGAAGGGGCGAAATGGGTGATGAGCCCTCCGCTGCGTCAGAAAAAAGACCAGCTTACCCTCTGGGCCGGGATCAATCAGGGTCTGGTGAACGTGGTGGCCACCGATCATTGTCCTTTTATGTGGAAGCAGAAGCTGATGGGCAAGGACGATTTTTCAAAGATCCCAAACGGTCATCCGGCAATAGAGAACAGGATGGAGCTGCTGTACAGCGAAGGCGTGGACAAAGGAAGGATCTCCCTTAATAAATATGTGGAAGTCGCCTGCACCAACCCCGCAAAGATCTTCGGCATGTTCCCCCGCAAGGGCACGATCGCTCCGGGCAGTGATGCCGATATCCTGATCTTCGATCCACGGCAGGAACATACGCTCTCCGCCTCCACGCACCACATGAACGTCGACTACTCGGGGTATGAAGGATGGAAGCTCCGGGGTAAAGTAAAGACCGTTCTGCTGCGGGGTGAGGTGGCCATAGACAACGGGGAATGTCTGCTGAAAAAAGGGTACGGAAAATTTATCCGCAGAAAAAGAGCCAGTTCTTTTATATAATAATTAATCAGACAAACTATGCCAAGAATCGTTAAATCCGGCCTGATACAAATGAGCCTCCCAAAAACGGAAGGGGAAGGCACGATAGAGGAGATCAAAGAGGCGATGCTGCAGAAACATATCCCGCTGATCGAAGAGGCCGGGAAAAAAGGAGTGCAGATCCTCTGTCTGCAGGAAATATTCAACACACCCTATTTCTGTCCCGGACAGGACCGCGCCTGGTATGAATCGGCGGAGACGGTTCCCGGGCCCACCACGGAACGCATGGCCGTCTATGCCAAAAAATATAATATGGTGATGATCGTGCCGGTGTACGAGAAGGAACAGGCTGGCGTACTGTATAACACCGCTGCCGTGATCGATGCCGACGGGACTTATCTGGGTAAATACAGAAAGAACCACATTCCGCATACGTCGGGCTTCTGGGAGAAATTCTTCTTCAAGCCCGGTAACCTGGGCTATCCGGTATTCGAAACCCGTTATGCAAAGATCGGCGTCTACATCTGCTACGACCGTCATTTTCCCGATGGCGCCCGCTGTCTGGGGTTGAACGGTGCGGAGATCGTGTATAATCCTTCTGCCACCGTAGCCGGGTTGTCCCAATATCTGTGGAAGCTGGAGCAGCCCGCCCATGCCGCAGCAAACGGCTATTTCATGGGGTGTATCAACCGGGTGGGTGAAGAGCGGCCCTGGAACCTCGGCCGCTTCTATGGCTCGTCGTATTTCACGGATCCCCGCGGCCAGATCTTCGCACAGGCCTCGGAAGATAAAGACGAGCTGCTGATCGCAGAGTTCGACCTGCACATGATCGAGGAGGTCCGCAGCGTCTGGCAGTTCTTCCGCGACAGGAGACCCGAGACCTATGGCAAGCTGACGGAATTGTAAGGCCAGGCAATCATCGGCCACCGATGCCCGGACTTTCCCGGTCGCCGAACCGGAAATCCAGGCATATAGCAGTAGCGAACAAACGAAAAATGCGAAATAAATGGCCATCACCAACCACAGGCTGAGCTCAGCGGAATACGAACAGAACTTCAGCGACATACATCCCCCTTTCGGGACCCGCGATGCGGCGCTGGTGGAGGCCAACCGCTGTCTGTTCTGTTATGACGCGCCCTGTATCAAAAGCTGCCCTACCAGCATCGATGTCCCGAAATTCATCAAACAGATCGTCACGGATAATATAAAAGGCTCCGCAACCACGATTTTCCTCTCGAATATCATGGGCGGCGGCTGTTCCCGGGTATGCCCCGTAGAAAAGCTCTGTGAAGGCGCCTGCGTCTACAATCTTATGGAGGAAGAGGCGATACCCATCGCCAGATTGCAGCGCTACGCTACGGAAAAGGCGATCCAGGAAAAATGGCCCCTGTTCGGAAGAAAACCCTCCACCGGCAAAAGGGTCGCCATCGTCGGCGCCGGCCCCGCGGGCCTGAGCTGCGCGCATACTCTTGCGCGTGCGGGGATAGATTCCGTCATCTATGAAAAAGAGAAGATGGGTGGCGGCCTGATGACCTATGGCATCGCGGCCTATAAGGTCAGCCCTGAATTCTGCGAAGAAGAAGTGAACTTTATCCTTTCGGTAGGTGGTATTGAAGTAAAATACGAACAAGAGCTTGGCAAAAACATTTCAATCAAGGAATTGCAGAAAAATTACGATGCGGTTTATCTGGGCTTTGGAGTTGGCCTGGCCCGCCATCTGGACATACCCGGAGAGGAACTGGAAGGCGTGGTGGATGCGATAAGCTTTATTTATGATCTCCGCACAAATGGATATCCGGAGATTCCCGTGGGCGACAAGGTTGCGGTGATCGGCATGGGCATGACCGCCATAGATGCGGCTACACAGGCCCGCCGGCTTGGCGCAAAAGAAGTTACCCTGGTGTACAGAAGGACACAGCAGGAAATGCCCTGTACGGAGACGGAACTGGATCTCGCGAAGGCGGATGGCTGCCGCATCGTCTGGCTCGCCGCCCCCAAAGAGCTGAAAGGCACCGATGGCCGGGTGTCACAGCTGGTCTGTCAGGTGATGGAGATGGGTGAACCGGATGCAACTGGCCGCCGCTCTTTTTCCGGTACGGGGGCGACGCTGACGCTGGATACCGATATGGTCATCCGGGCCGTCGGGCAGATCCCTTTTGAGGCGTTGGCCGACAGCAGCAGCATCCGGAATAACAAAGGAAAGATCTCTGCCGGTCCGGACGGCGCTACCAGCCTGTCCGGAGTTTTTGCCGGTGGGGATTGCGTAAACGGAGGTAAGGAAGTGGTGGATGCCGTGCAGGCCGGAAAAGATGGCGCCGCCGCGATTGTGAAATACTTAAAAATTTAATTTTATGGCAGACCTAACCGCCGATTTCCTCGGCATCCGCTCCCCCAACCCATTCTGGCTGGCCAGCGCACCGCCGACCGATAAAAAAATAAACGTGCTCCGCGCATTCGAAGCCGGCTGGGGTGGCGTGGTCTGGAAGACCCTTGGCAGCCAGGTAAAGAATGTTTCTTCCCGCTATTCCTCGGTGGACTTTGCCGGCAGCCGGATGATGGGGTTTAATAATATCGAGCTCATCAGCGACCGACCCCTGGAGATCAACCTGTCCGAGATAAAAGAATGTGTCCGTCTCTTTCCGGACCGCGCCATGATCGTGTCCCTGATGGCGGACAACGACAAAAGGAGCTGGCAAGAACTGATCCGGAAAGTGGAAGACACCGGCGCACATGGCCTCGAACTGAATTTCGGATGCCCGCATGGCATGACGGAAAGAGGCATGGGTGCGGCCGTAGGTCAGGACCCTGCCATCGCAAAAATGGTCGTGGAATGGGTGATGGAGGCGGCTACCATTCCCGTCATCACCAAGCTTACGCCCAATGTACACTCCGTGGTGCCGACGGGCCGGGCGGCCGTCGAAGCTGGCTCCGATGCCTTATCGCTCATCAATACCATCCAGTCCGTTACCGGCGTGGACCTGGATACCTTTGTTCCCAATCCGAATGTCGGCGGCAAGTCTACCTTCGGCGGCTATTGCGGACCGGCAGTCAAACCCATCGCGCTGAAGATGCTGACGACGATTGCCCAGGACCCGCTCACGGCCAAAGTTCCGGTATCGGGCATCGGCGGCATTTCCACCTGGCGCGACGCAGCCGAATTCATGCTGCTGGGCGCGACGACCGTACAGGTATGCACGGCGGCGATGAAACATGGCTTCCGCATCATAGAAGATATGTGCGAAGGATTGAACAACTGGATGGATGAAAAGGGGTTCAAAAACGCCACGGATTTTATCGGCCGGTCGGTCCCGACCCTGACGCACTGGGAAGAGCTGGATATCAATTTTCATATCGTGGCCACGATCGACCAGGATAAATGCATCCACTGCGGCCTCTGCTACATCGCCTGTGAAGACGCCTCCCACCAGTCGATCGCCCTCGCCCACGGCAATCCCTATAACACCTATACCATAAAAGAAGACGAATGCGTCGGTTGCAATCTCTGCAAGCTGGTCTGTCCCGTAGACAGCTGCATCACCATGGTCGAGCACCGCAAAGGAGATGAATACCTCAACTGGAAAGAATTTCAGCGCCGCGGCCTGCCGTTGAATGATCATTAAACCTGCCCCGCCGGACCTGACGAAATGATCTGTTAGGATTGCCCGGTTGACCCAAAGGGAACAGATCAGGTCGTCTTTTTTCTTGCCCTTATTTTGCGAGACAATTGCCTCGTTTTATTTTTAGTCTTTAATTTTTCCATCAGCTGCCTGAATTCTGCCAGTTCTTTTTCAGTCCATGGCTTATCGATGGAATAGAAATCAACATTTTTAGGCTCTCTGATCAGTCCCATATACCTAATTTTTAAAATATTGCTCGATCAATCTTATTGCTGCGGGAGATTCAATATACATCTTTGTTCCTCTGAAATGTGTTGCGAACAGCGTTTCCTTGTAATGCTTTATCAGAACTGATTTTGCATCAAATGCCAAAAATCCTTCATAACCTCTTTCAAAAGATAAATTACAGGCAAAGGCTACTAAATTCCCTGAAACTCCTGCATAAACTTTACTTTTCCCTTTATTGAATTTTGCGCTTTCTATGAGATGCATATAAACATGATCGCGATTATCACTTAAACTCACAAGTCCTTGGATAATATCAGCATTATTTTTTATGATCAGCTTATACGTTTCTCTGTCTTTAGACTTGATCTGCCCCTGCCAATCGAATAACCACTCAGTCTTTTTGATTTGCTTTATATCCTTATTAAAAAGTCGAATTACATCCGTATCAAAAACATCCCCTGAAACTTTGTTTTCAATGGAGTTCGTTAATTTGTCAATCTCAATATCGATATAAGTTAACGCCTTATTTTTCACACTACAATTTACGAAAAAAAGGGACTGCCTTGACTTTTAAAGCAGTCCCTTTACGTATAATCTTGCAGATTATAATGATCTACTCGACCATGTCTATTTCTTAACCGAAAATTTATAAACAGTCTCCGTCTTATAAACCTTCCCCGGCGACAACTCCGTCGAAGGAAAGGACGGCTCGTTTGGTGAATCGGGGTAATGCTGCGTTTCCAGACAAAAGGCCGTCCGGTAATCATCCTTTTTACCAGCCTTAAGCGCGTTTACCCCGGCCATGAAATTACCGCCGTAGAATTGTACCCCAGGCTCCGTTGTATACACTTCCATAAAAATACCGCTCTGGTCGCCCAGTACGGTGGCCGCTTCATTCAGGCCTCCGCCTTTCTTTGGGTTGAGCACGAAATTATGATCGTATCCCTTTCCGTATTTCAGCTGGATATTGTCCGCGGAGATCCTCGATCCGATGGTTGCAGGATGGCGGAAATCCAGGGGAGTTCCGGCCACCGGCTCGATCTTGCCCGTGGGTATCAACGTGGAGTCTACGGGCGTACATTTGTCCGCATTGATCCGCAGCAGATGGTTGTTGATCGTTCCGCTCCCCTGCCCGTTCAGATTGAAATAAGAATGATTGGTCAGGTTCAGTACGGTGGCCTTATCGGTAGTAGCTTCATAATCGATCTTCAGTTCATTGCTGTCGGTCAGCGTATAAACCACCTTTACCTGGAGGTTGCCGGGATACCCTTCTTCTCCGTCTTTCGAAAGATAGGACAGCTCCACCGACTGATCTCCCAGTTGCTTTGCATCCCATACTACGGCGCCAAATCCTTTCTTGCCGCCATGCAGATGGTTGGGTGCGTTGTTGGTCGCCAGGGTATATACCTTTCCACCCAGTCTGAATTTCCCTTTTGCGATCCGGTTGCCATAACGACCGACGATCGCCCCGAAATAGCTCTCGGGCAGGTGTACATACTTGCTGATGCTGTCATAACCTACGACGACATCGGTTGGCTTGCCATTTTTGTCGGGAACGATAAGACTGACGACGCGGGCGCCATAGTTCGTGATAGCCACTTCCGCATTGTTCTTGTTCTTCAGCACAAAGAGGTCCGTCGCTTTCCCATCCACGTTATCATGGAATGCATTGGCATAAGGTGGGACGACGCTGACATCTGCCGTTGTGTCCTTGCTGGCAACCGCCGTGGTCGCAGCCGGCGCATTTCCGCCGCCACAGCCGATGATCAGACAGGAGGACGTCATGGTAAAAAAACAAAGGATCTTGTTCATATGGCAATTGTTGTTTTAAAAGAATTTCCCACGCAAAGGTCAGAATTTTTCAGTCACCGGTCCGGGGTCATCAGAATAATTGGCTGCATCATCGGGATAGCAACAGGCGTGTGGCCCGCCCAGCAAGCCGTTTTATCCGGGTATCAGTCCCGGCCCATCAGCGAAGTACCGTTCTCGATCTTCCCGATATAGGCCTTCAGCTCCTTGTTCATCGCCACCGAATAAGCCGCAGCCGTCCTCGCCACCAGCTCCCCGACCGCCTCCGTCTTTACCAGATTGATGGTACAGCCTCCAAAGCCGCCTCCCATCATCCGGGCGCCCAGCACTCCCGGGTTTCCTTTCACCTGGTCGACAAGGAAATCCAGCTCCACGCAACTTACTTCATACTGGCTGCTCAATCCTTCATGCGTGGAGAACATCTTCTCTCCGAATGAATGGATATCGTCCTGCTGAAGATCATCACAGGCCGCCAACAGTCTTGCATTTTCTTTCACCACGTATCCGCAGCGTTTGTAGATCAGCGCATCCACCGGCGCCACCCATTCATCCAGCATCCCCATGCTCACATCCCGGAGGCTGGTCACCTCCGGATGATGGGGCTGTATCATCTTTACGCCGGCCTCACACTGCTGCCGCCGGGTATTGTATTCCGAAGAAGCAAGCGAATGTTTGACATTGGTATCGAACAGAACGATCGCGATCCCTTCTGTTTTGAAAGGGACATATTCATAATCCAGGGATTGACAATCCAGCCGGATCACATGGTTCTTTTTCCCGAACATGCTGGCGAACTGATCCATGATACCGCATTGCACCCCAACAAATTCATTTTCCGCCTTCTGAGAAAGCTTCACCATGGTCAGGGTATCAAGACCCAGGCCGGACAGTTCGTTGAGAGAATAAGCCGTCGCACATTCAAGGGCCGCGGAAGAAGAAAGCCCGGCGCCAAGGGGGATCTCGCCCCGGAACACACAATTGAAGCCCCCGATGGTATGACCACTCATCTGCAACTGCCGGACAACGCCCAGCATATAATCCGGCCACAGCAAGGGAGAAGCCATTATCCGCGTCGTGTTGCCCCGGTAGGTCTGATCAAGGTCGCCTGACACAATATGCAGTTCATCGTCATCCCTGAGGGAGACGGCCATATAGATGGCTTTGTCGATGGCTGCGGGTAACACAAATCCACAATTATAATCGGTATGCTCTCCGATGAGGTTGACCCTGCCCGGGGACCGTATGATCAGCGGATCTTCCGCGAAAAGTCGTTTGAATTTTTCAGCTACCTGGGAGACAAGGGAAGTCTCTTTATCCGTAATTATCATAGTCGGGCAATCCGTTCATTTGTATGAAATGTCAAAATAACATCTATTTTGCCTGAAAATGAAAAAAATCTGCCTGACCACCCTCACCGCACTACCCCAGCCTCCGGCCTGTAGGCCCTGAGGGAATCCTGATTCATCCCGAACAGCAGGGTGGAATGAACGGAGATGACGGACCGCACATCCCCTCTCAGGTGAAATCCCGACCGCTGCTGGCCGATATAGCCGAAATTACCCCGGCCATCCCCCTTCAGCAAGATCCCATAATTGGCGTCCATTTTACCAAACCGCAATCTCGCCTGGCTGCTGTTGCCGCAGAGCAACAGGTCATCATGACCGTCTTTGTCAAAATCCAGCACCGTGATGCTGTAGACCGGTGAGAACTGCACCTCGGCAGGCAAGTTTTTTTTATGGAACTTTCCGTCCGCGCCTCCCCCAAAATAAGCAGTCTCCAGCATATCCGCCCGCAACCTCCCCGCACCCCGCAATTCCTCCTCCTTAAAGATATTTTTTAGCCCCGCATCCGCATAGCTCTTATAATCCGGGAACCGTTTGCTCATATTGCCTACCTGCTGCAACAGTTCATCCCTGGTCACAAAAGGATAGCTGCTGTCTCCGATATAGAAGCACAGAATAGGATCCAGCGTGCCATTGCCGTCGAAATCCTTGTAGAACAGCTCTGCGGGATGCTTCCCATCTGCCTTGCACTGCGCGTTCAGCCCCAGATTACCGATCACGAGGTCCGGCCTCCCATCCCGGTCAAAATCACCAACCAGCAATTTATTCCACCAACCGCTGTATTCCCGGTCGAAATAATCCCGCGTCTTGTTCACAAGCCTTGGCAAGTCCTCCCCGCTCTTTCGTGCAAGCCCGGCCCGGTCTGCGCCATGCGGCCCCTGCCCACTCCCGTCATTGATAAACACCGTTACCGGCATCCATTCCCCGACCAGGATCAGATCTTTTCGCTTGTCCCCGTTCAGATCCACCCAGGCCGCGTCCGTGACCATGCCGATCTTCGAAAGCCCTGGTGCGATCTCCGCCGTACGGTCGGCAAACCGCCCCTTCCCGTCATTGATCAGTACGAAACTTCGCGGCGTTTCCGGGTAATTGCCAGGGATGACCCTCCCGCCGACGAACAGATCGGGAAAACCATCACCGTTGATATCCGCCGCCCGCACACAGCTCTTGCTGACCGTCATTTCAGGAAGGGCGCCCCTGCTTCGTCTGAACCCGCCTTTACCATCTCCAAGGTACAACCGGTCTCTTAACAAACTATCGCCGGGTACAAAATGATGATACCCGCCGCTGGCCACATAAAGGTCCATCTTCCCATCCCCGTCCGCATCGAAGAACAGAGCATCTGCATCTACGGCCATCTTATCTTCCTCAAAGGCCGGTGTTGGTCTTTTTATAAAATGGCCGTTCTTCTGCTGGATATACAACGCACCGGCCTGTCCATTCCCCGCGCCGGCATAGATATCTTCCAGTCCGTCCCCGTTCACATCCCCTTTCACAAGGCAGGGACCTGCGAACGACATGGGCCCGGGCATCAGGGGCTGTCTCTTGTAATCGTTCACTCCTGCCGCCGCATCATGAAAATCCAGCGGCGGCCTCACTTCCCTGAACAAAGGAGGGGACGCCGCCGGCGCATGATATATGCCGCCGGCATTCTTTTCCTGCAATTCCAGCAGCTGCCCGGCTCTGACATCCGTGAGCACCTGTTCCCTGCCACCTGGCCAGACTACGCGCAAGGTATCGACCGTAACATCCTGTCCCAGCCCGAAATGAAGGATGGGCGTTACGGTCGACTGATAGCCCCGCGTGGGCTGTTGTTCAAGGTATTGCTTTTTGCCTTTGTTCAGAAGGGTCACCTTCGCGCCGATCCCCTGGGTGTTACCCCCGGCTCCGGTGAGCTTTATCTGCAGATAATGGTTATTCGTTTTCTGACTGGCCCTGTTCTCATACACAAAGGCGGGCTGATTGATATTGTTCACGACAAGGTCGAGGTCCCCGTCATTATCGAGATCCACATACGCGGCCCCATTGCTGTTGGACGGCAGCCTTATCCCCCACCGGGCACCCATATCCGAAAATTGAAGCCCCTGCGCCGATCCCCCCGGATCCCGGGCGCTGTCCCCGTTATTCCGGAAAAGATAGCTGGTAACGCCGGAAGAAGGCATATGATCCACGATGCCCAGCACATCTTCTCTTTTCAGCCTTCCCTTGCTTTTGGTATAAGCTTCCATGAATTTGATAAAATCCATATTGGTATAATCCCTCACATACCCGTTGGTCACGAAAAGGTCCTTCCACCCGTCATTATCATAATCCGCCCACAGCGGCGACCAGCTCCAGTCCGTATTGGAGATCCCGGCCAGCTGTCCGATCTCGCTGAATCCTCCGTTGCCATTGTTCAGCTGCAACATATTGCGCATGTACTGGTAGTAGAAGCCGGTGCGGATATTCAGATCGAATTTTTCATAGTTGTCCGGTGCAAACAGTAATTTCTGCCGGTGGTTGTCGCCGGGCAGCATGTCGAGGGTGAAAATATCCGGCAACCCATCGTTATTGATATCGGCGACATCATTTCCCATGGAGAACTGGGAAACATGGCCCATCGCGGTGGAGAGCATATTGACGAAATGGCCTTTATGATCGTTGATATAAAAATAATCCGGTACGGTATAATCGTTGCTGATATAGATATCGGGCCATCCATCCCCGTTCATATCGGCTATTCCCGCGCCCAGCCCGTAGCTCAGGGCCGAGCTGCTGATACCGGTCTGCTCCGTCACATCATGAAAATGGCCTTTGTCATTCCTGAATAACCGCACGCCGTGAAGCGGGTCGGACTGCTTCAGGATGGCCGCCGTGCTCACCTCGTTCAGGACAGGCAGGGAACTGGGATTGTGGTTCAGCAGGAGCATGTCGAGGTCCCCGTCCCTGTCATAATCGAAAAAATAAGCCTGGGTGCTGTATGAGGAGTCCGCCAGCCCATAACGTTCGGCCTGCTCGCTGAAATGCGGGACCCCGGCGGCATCGTTCCCTTCGTTGATGAACAATTGCTTGACCCTTTTGTAGCCGGGCAGCTTGCCGGAATAACAGAGAAAGATATCCAGCCTTCCATCCCCGTTCACATCGGCAATGGATACGCCCGTCTTCCAGGGGCCTGGCCTGCCGGCGACGCCGGTAGCTGCCGTGATATCCTCGAACTGCAGATGACCTTTGTTCAGGTACAGCTTATTATCCGTCATGTTCCCCGAAAAATAAAGATCCTGTAACCCATCTCCGTTCAGGTCGCCGACGGCGACCCCACCCCCGTTATAAAAATATTCATACAACAGTACGTTGGTGTTCAGCCCCTCGGTGAGATTGTTGGAAAAATCAATATGCGTGAACTCCTGTGGCAGCAACCGGAAAAGCGCATTGGTATCGGCTGCTGCATCGCCGTGGCCTGCGGCTGCTATCGCTCCCGGGTTTTCGGTATCCGCGGGCGCGGGAGACGGATGACAGGCAAAAAGCGAAAGGACTGCGGATACCAGCAGCCATAATAAGGGCCCGGTTACCGCCGGGCCCTTTGTTAATTTAGTAACCCGGGTTCTGAACAAGTTTGGAATTTTTATGCATCTCATCCAGGAGGATGGGTCTGAAATACATTTTGTCCAGCCAGGTACGGTTTTCCAATGATATATCTTCAAATGGCGTATAGCTGTAATTATACAAAGCCTCATCGTGCCGGTATGGCGATGGTGCAAGGGCCGCGGGTTTCAGCATACCGACCACATTGATAAAGACCAGCTTCCTTCCAAGGGTCGGGCCGGCGATCATCCATCTGCGTGCATCATGATAGCGATGCTCCTCATAGGCAAGCTCCACCCTCCGTTCATTCCGGTAACGATCCCGCAGGGCGCTGCCGCTCTCCGTTGCCGCAGGCATGCCGGCGCGGAACCGGATCTTGTTCAGCCAGTTCCTGGCTTCGGTCTCCTGACCCAGTTCGATACAGGCTTCCACATAATTGAGCACCGCCTCCGTATAACGGAAAAAAGGCCAGGGGATATATTGCCGGGTATTGTTATCCACGACGTTGGGGTCCGGATCGATAAACTTGCGCATATAATATCCCGTCCAGGTGCCGTTCCAGTTCTCCACGACGCTCTGCCGCGTATCAAGACCGGCCAGCAGCGATGAACCCGCCGTCTGGTATTGTCCGGTCTGGATCTGGTTGACCGGATCGGGGTTCGAGGTGATCTTGTCGCGGGGCTTCCAGTTGGCCCCATCGAACAGGATCGTAGCATAGAGACGGGGATCCCTGTTCTTATATGGTGCCGCAGCCTGGGCAAGATTCGTCCAGGCGAATTTCGTGCCATCCATCATTTCGTAATCATCAACCAGCTGCTGGATCGGCGCATTGCCCGCCCAGTTATGATAGCCGTTCGGCCCGTTATCCAGTCCGACCGAAGTGCCATCCGTTCCCGGACCGCCGCTCACCGTCTGAGAGGAAAAATCCCTTTCGAACAATAATTCCGCGGAGGCGGCCTTGTCTACACCCGGCGCATTGCTCCCACCACCCATGGAGATGGAAACATAATTGGCCTGTGCGTCACTGGCCGTGGCCGGTGCGGAAAGCCCCAGCTTATAACCACTGCCCGCAAGCAGAACGGCGTTGGCTGCATCCCTGGCTGCCTGCCAGCGCGCCGTGCGGTCCGCGCTGCTGGTATAGCCCAGCAATTCAGGATTCGGAAAGCTGCTGATCGTCGCCGAATTGGCCTTGGCCGTCGTCATATCATGCAGATCGCTGGCCGCATAAAGGAGTATCCGGGACTTCAGCGCCAGCGCGGAGATGGGCGTAGCCCGTCCTTTTGCCAGATTCTTGCCCGTCAGCAAACTAACTGCCGAATCACAATCGGAGGAGATGAATTTAACGCAGTCCGAAAATGAGCTCCTGACAATGCTGTAGTCCTGGTTCAGCCCATAGGAATGAGTGACCAGCGGCACACCTCCATAATAGCGCACCAGCTGATGATAATAGTAGGCCCGGAGGAAATGCGCTTCTCCCTGAAGCCGGTGGTTCAGGACCGTGTCGCTGAACGTTGACGTTCTCAGGTTCTCCAGCGCCACATTCGTACCCCTGATCTGGTTGTACATACTGCCCCATTCGTAGGTGCCGCTTACCCAGCCCACATTGGACGGATTTAAGGTGCCTTCATTGATGGTGTTGATGCTGCGGCCGGGATGGACGAATACGGCTTCATCGGACAACGAGGAAAGCTGCTCCTCATCGAAACCTCCGTTGCCAAGGCCATTATAGATATTCGTCACAAAGGCTTCGGAAAGACCGCCATCGGCCCATGTGGCGTCGGCGGAGATCTGGTTCAGTGGTTGTGTATTCAGGAAATCGCGCTTACAAGCCGTAAGGAGCGCAACACCTGAAAAGACCACACAAATACTTTTTAATATGTATGTCATAATTTTCTTTTTAGAAGGTTACCCTGGCTCCTACATTGATGATCCTTGACTGGGGATAATATTGGCCGCTGCCCGATGTCGATTCGGGATCCCAGATCTTCATCTTATCCCAGGTCAGCAGGTTGAGACCGCTGGCATAGATGCGGAAATTGGCGATACCGGCCCTCTTCAGGATCGACTGGGAAAGATTATACCCCAGCTCCACATTCTTCAGGCGCAGATAATCGTTGTTCCGCAAAAAATAAGTATTGAGACCTGCACCCCCTCCTGTGAAATAGGTATTGCCTCTGTTGGCAAGACGGGGATCGGTGCTGCTGGGATGATCGATCGTCCACTGATGATCGTAGGAATATTGCAGATAATTACCGATATCGCCGGACTCGGTGCCGATCCACAACAAACCTCCCGTAGCGCCCTGGAATAATATGGAAATATCGAAAGACTTATAGCCTGCCTTGATATTCAGCCCACCGGTGAAAGTCGGATCGGGTGTTTTGCTCAGCCGGGTCTGGTCGTCGGCGGTGATCTTCCCATCCTTGTTGACATCCTTGAACCGCATGTCCCCGGGTTTGAGCGCAGGGGTCACACCTGAATAATCCACCTTGTTGGCGGCAATATCCTTATCATCCCTGAATACGCCATCATACTCGTAAGCCAGCGGTGTAAATCCTCCGAACGGGCTGCCGGCTGCCGAATACGGATGTCCCGTATACTTCTGCCAGGCCTCGGTGTTGGGAGTTTCGCTTAAGAACAGGATCTTATTTTTTGCATACCCTCCGTTCACGCTGATGGAATAGGTGAGCGGTCCTTCATGCCCGTTATAGCCAAGCGTGAATTCATATCCCTTGTTCTCCGTTCTCCCAATATTCTCGGGTGGCAACAGGTTGGCAATCCCGGACGAGGAAGGCGTCGATCCCGACTTGGGCCAGAGGATATGCGTACGCAGGTTATAAAAATAATCCAGCTCGAAATTGATCTTGCCCTCCAGCAACTGGCCTTCGAGGCCTATATCCGAGTTATTGGCCACCTCCCACGTAAAGTTGGGGTTCGGCACGACGGTTTCGGATAAGGTCGTAGCCGCCTGGTTATTGATGATATAATTTCCAAATCCATAGGTCCCCAGATACTGGTATTCCCTCAGCACGTTGGTGTTATAATAGACCTGGTCATTCCCCATCTGTCCCCAGGAAGCCCGGAGCTTCAGATAATTCACGACCCGGACATTGCTCTTCCAGAAATCTTCTTCGGAGATCCTCCATCCGGCCAGCACACCCGGGAAGAAACCAAACCGGTGCTGCTGGGGGAACAGGTAGGAACCATCATAACGCCAGAGGAACTCCGCCAGATATTTTTCCTTGTAGTTATACGCGACCCTGCCGAAATAGCTCAGTCGGGCGCGTTCATAAGCGGAACCACCCACATTCTGCTGGGGAGCCCCACCGGCAAACAACTGGTCGACAGCCGGAGAAATAAAGTTGGTCCGGTATGCATTGAAATCATCCTCCTTGTCCGTCTCCTTCGTCACCGCAGCCAGCAGATTGATCGTGTGAGGACCAAAGGTTTTATCATAATTGATAAAGCCGGACAGCAGCACATTGAGGTAGTTGTAGTTGGTCTCGCTCAGTTGAGGACTGGTAAACGTTGACCGGACGCTCTTGGTCAGCACTGGTGTTTTACCATCGGGGCCATACGTCGCGTGATCCCAGAAATACAGGGACCATGGGGTTTGCCATACTCTTTCCAGCCTGTTCTCTTTATCGACGGTAGCGGTACCTGTCAGCTTCAGCCCCGGCACCCATGGAATATTCACTTCCACTTTTCCATTGGCCTGGAAATAATCCCTTTTATCCTTGTCATAACCTGTCTGGTTGGTGGTAATGACAATGGGGTTCTGGCCATTCTCGATATCCGGTCCGGGCAGTCCATTCGGCCATACTTCTGGGTCTCCGGGCCGGCCCCGCATCAGCATCCGGAAAATGGAACCAGCGGATTGGGTAGGATAGAACCGGAATTCCTCCCTCGCCGTAAGATTGATCCCGGTATTGATCCATTTATTTACTTTGGCGTCCACGTTCAGGCGCATATCATATTGCTTATAGCCCGTGGCGGAATTTTTATAATAGCCATCCTGGTCCTGATAGCCCAGGGAGGCGATATACCGGATATTCTCCGATCCGCCGTTGACCTGCAAGGTGTGCTGCACCTGCGGGGCCCAGGTCCTCAGGGTAGTCTTGAACCAATCCGTATTGGGGTGACCCCAGGGATCGGAATGGTCTTTATATTTCTGAATATCGGAAGGCTGGAATGGAGCGGTTACCGTTGCTCCCCCGAGCGTTTTATAAGTGCCTGTCTGATTCAGGGCGGTCAGTGCAGCTGACCATTCCGGGACAGGGACGTTATCGTAAATAGTGGTTTCGTTATTGATCGCGGCATATTCCGTAGCGGTCGCCATTTTAGGGATCCGGTCCGGCTGCGCCCAGCCATGGTTAAACGTGTAGGATAGCTGGGGCTTGCCCGATTTACCATGTTTCGTGGTCACCAGGATCACCCCGTTGGCCGCACGCGACCCGTAGATCGCCGCCGATGCGTCTTTCAGCACGGACATGCTCTCGATATCCGCGGGGTTCAGCCGCTCGAGACCACCCGCGATATCCGGTATGCCATCCACCACGATAAGCGCATTGGTATTTCCCGGAGTATTGGTTCCCCTTATACGGATCGTGGAGCCATCGTACCCCGGCTCTCCGCTGGACTGAACGGCATAAACGCCAGGCAGACGGCCGACCAGCGAATTGGAGAGGTTGACGGTAGGTGATTTCTCCAGCTCCGAACCTTTTACCGAAGCCACGGCTCCGGTCACCGTCACTTTTTTCTGGGTGCCATAACCAACCACGATGATATCCTTAAGCGAATTATCGGTGGCCAGCAGCTTTATGCCGATCGCGCCGGGCCTTCCCTTTATGGGGTACTCCATCTGGCTGAAGCCAATGCTGCTGAATACCAGCACGGCATTCAGACTCGTTACTTCAAGGGTGAACGTGCCATCTTCTTTTGTAGAGGTCCCGTTATTGGTGCCCTTTTCAAGGATCGTCACCGCATTCAGCCCCTCCCCTTTTTCGTTGGTCACCTTACCGGTGATCTTAACGGCCATATGGGTCGTTTTTTCATAGGCTGCGACCGCTTCCTGGGTGATAACGATCAGATTATCACTGAGCCGGTAATAGGACAGGCTGGTATTCTCCAGTATTTTTCGCAATACATCCTCCAGATAAGCATGCTTAACCCGGATATTGACCCGCTGACCCTTTGGCAGGATATCATCCTTGTAAACGAAACGGTAGACTCCCTGGTCCTCTATTGCCTTAAAAACATTCTTTAATTGAACTTTCTCCAGTTTGAGCGTGATATTATCCTGGCCATACCCATTTGCAAAGGATTGCATGGATAGGGCAAAAACGAATAAAATGGCAAGTTTCGTCATCAGCAGTCGTTTGATGATTAGACGGCGCATATCTCGCGATAGGCCGCATCCAGTTTTTTTCATAACTTAGTTTTGATTTAATGATGATGATCCGCTCAGTTCTGAGCGATAATTGTCTTTACACGGGCGGGGGATGCTGCAATCATTCTCCGCCTTTTTATGTAAAGAAGTTAATCATGTGGTTCTATGCATATGTAGTGGTTTGGTTAGAAAATCTAGGGCCTTATGATAATCTCCTTTTTATTGATCGAATACCTGAAATTGCCCGTAAGCCGCAGCGCTTCCATCACCTGCCGGAGACTTTCATCCTCGAATACGGCGCTGTACTGGGTGTTTTTCAGATTTTCATCCGTAATGACCACGCGGATATCATACCAGCGTTCTATCTTCAGCGCCACATTCTTAAGGCTTTCCCCGTCGAATGCCAGCTTGTTCTTCACCCAGAGGATATCCGAGGCTACCGTGTCCTTTTTGATAAAATGAACCTTGCCGAGGACCATCATCGGTTCGTTGTCGTCCTCACCCGCTGCGATCCCCGTCTTGCCTGCTATCACGGACGCTTTCCCGTTCTGTACCACCAGCTTCTCATTCGGCCGCAGGATGATCTTTTTATCGGGACTGTTGCGCAGCGTGATCTCGATGGAGCCGCGGATAAGGGCCGCTTCCGTATTTTTTTCGTTCGTATAGGACCGGACATTCAGGGTTGTCCCCAGTACTTTTATGTCGATCGAAGAAGTATGTATGACAAAGGGATGCTCCTTATCCTTGACCACATCGAAATAGGCCTCGCCGGTAAGCTGTACTTCACGGGAGGCGCCCTGGAAACTTTCATCATACGTGATCCTGCTGTCCGCATTCAGCCATACCTGCGAGCCATCCGGCAGCTGAACTTTTGACTTGGAGCCCCGCTTGGTGCTGACGGTATTCTGCGCGCTCAGCCTGTCCTCTTTAATATACCCCCGCTTCACGGGCAGCAGCCACAGCTTCCCCCCAAAAAGGAAAAAAGCGATCACGGCCGCGGCCGCTCCGCTCACGATCCAGAGCCACCTGCGATTTTGTATAGCAACGACGACCGGCTCTTCTGCAGCCGGCTCAGTATCGGAGGACCCATCTGATTCATAGGCCAGCACCGGCTCGGAGAAATGATTGCTCAGCCGTTGCATGTGCTTGTTCAGCGCATCTTCTTTCTTTCCGGGAAAGCCGGCGTGTTTTTCCTGCCAGACATTCCGGAGTATATCCACACGCAATCCCAGCTCGGGATCTTGCCGTAAGAGGACATCCAGTTCTGCCAGCTCCTGTTCCGTCGCCTCACCGGAGAGCTTGAGACTGACGAGTAACCATACTTGATCTTCCTGCATAAATTGGGGGCTATATCCCCTTAGACAAGGATCCAGGGTCGTATGTACCAAAAGGAAAACGGGAATAATTCAGGAATGGGAGAACTTGCTGGAAAAATAGACCGGGGACTGCAGCCAGGCGGGCAAGACCTCACCGATCTTACGGACGGCGATAGCCAGCTGATTCCGGACGGTCAGCGGTGAGATCCCGAGGATGGCCGCCACCTCTTTATATCTCAGCCCCTCCTCTTTCACCAGCTGAAAGATCAGCCTGCATTGCGGAGGCAGCTGCTGTATGGCCTTCCTGAGCTGTCGGACGATATCTGCCGAAATGCACATTTCCGCAGGACCGTTGAATTCCACCACGGCTTCGATATCGAGATGGTCCAGACTTACCGTGAGGTTTTTGTAATTCTTTGTAATATAGTTGAGAGAGAAATTCTTGGCTATCGTGAAAAGATATACCCGGAGATGTTCTATTTCCATCAGCTTGCCGCGTATTTGCCAGACCTTGATAAAGACGTCAGAGACAATCTCTTCTGCGACTTCATTTGATTTAACGATCGAAAGGGCCAGCCGGTGCAGTCCACCATATAAAAAATCATACAGCTGGCCATAGGCCTTCATGTCTTCGTATAAAGCAATGCGCTCCTGTAGTTCCAGTATGGCGTCAATCTCTCTCATGGGTCTGTACAATCGTTTCCTTGTAGTGTTAAAGGAAAGTTAAACCCATTCTGTCAATTAGCAATGCTTTTTTAAAAAACTATTTGCAAAATATATTTGTTTACACTTAATAACCGTCCATCTTACAGTTGTTCTCTTAGTCACGGGCATACAGCCCGGTGTACTCAACACCCAGTCCGGGCGCCGTCGGCAGGGTCACTTTCCCATGCTCCATTCTGATGCCGGTGGCCAGATCTTCCCGCAGCAGCAGCGGTCCGTCCATATCGACATAATCCAGCGCCGGCAGGAGTTGCGCGATAGCCGCGCTTCCCAGTGTGCTCTCGTTCATGCTACCTACCATTACTTTCATACCCATCGCTCTGGCTGTCGCGATCATCCTGCGGGCCGGTGTGATACCACTGCATTTGGTCAGCTTTATATTGATGCCATGGAAATATCCTCCACATTTTTCCACATCCTCTTCCTGCACACAGGATTCATCGGCGATCAGCGGCAAAGAAGATTGCCCGTATAAGGTCTTCATTCCCTCCCAGTCCTCTTTCGCCAGCGGCTGCTCTACAAATTCGACTCCCAGTTCTTTCAGCCTGGGTATTTTATCCAGCGCCTCCCCAGCCGTCCAGCCGGCATTGGCATCCACCCGGAAGACTGCATCCGTATGAGCCCGCAGAGCCTGCATGATCTTTATATCGTCCTCGACGCCCAGCTTGATCTTATAGATGGGCCAGGGCATTTCCTTCATTTTGGCGACCATTTTATCGACCGTGTCGATGCCGATGGTATAGTCGGTCACCGGCCCTTTTCCAGGGTCCATTCCCCAGAGATCGTATAAAGGTTTCTGCTTCAGTTTGCCATACAGATCCCAGGCGGCCATATCCAGCGCGCAGACCAGGAAAGAGTTCTGGGGGAACAGATGATGCAGATAATGCCAGTACCGCTCGGGGCTCATAAAGGCAAATTTCTCGACAAAGGCCTTTTTCTCTTCCAGATCGGCGATCATCTTTTCGACGGGGATATGATAATAGCTGATCGCCGGGGCTTCTCCATATCCTTTCAGCCCCATATATTCCAGTTCGACGATCAGCGTGGGCTGGTGGGTCTTTGTTCCCCGGGAAATAGTAAATGGATGCCGGAAGGCCAGATTATAAGCATGATAAGTGCAATTCATCCGCAAATATAAACGCCGCCTTCCAGTTTTCTGCTCCGCCAGCCCATCTTCTCCGGATTGCCTCCTCTTTAAGAGAGAAATACTCCCATTTTTGGAATAATTCCCTTGGATATTCGACGTAAATATTTAATAATCAAATGGATAAGAATTGGTACGAATTTCCCGTTATAGCCCTTGTCCATTTAATCGTACCCGATGAAAACCATTTATAACCCACGTGTGAAGACAAGTCTTCGTCTGACGCTGTCTGCCGTCCTTCTTTTAACCGCCTCTACCCTTTTGCCAGCCCAGAATCTGGTCGTCAATTCCGATTTTGCGGGAGGATCGTTCGGAGGCTGGAGCACCGGTTGTTCGTATGAAATAAATCCCCAGTCCACCTATGGTGGTCCCAGCAGCTCTTTATATGTTACGGAGATCGATGTGGAACGTTGTATAAACCAGCAGGTATGTGTCATACCCGGTCTTACCTATACGTTCACGTACTCGGGCAGCCGGAGGATCGATCCTGTCACCCCTGCCACTCCGGGCATCCAGATAAAGGTAACCGGCACCAGCTCAGGGACAAATTATGTAAACCAGAACCAGACCTTCAACAATACTTCCTGGGACCTCCATGCTTACAATTATACGGTCACCATTCCTGCCGGCTCTCCGGATAAAAAAGTAAACATTCAATTTACCGACTACAACAACACAAGTACCTATGGGGTCCTGATCTCCAATATCATGCTGTCGGTGTCCTCCTCGAATACCCTTTCCATCCATGCACCGGCCACCACCGCTGTAGGATCGCCGAATAATTTTTTCGTGAACAACGCTCCCTCATCCGGTGTCAGCTACAACTGGAGCTTTCCAGGCGGCGGCACTCCGTCTACCTCCACTTCGAACACGCCCACGGGCATTACGTACAGCAGCATCGGAACAAAGACCGTCAGTGTGAATGTGGGAAATGGTACCTGTACCATGGCATCTTATTCAAAATCGCTGACCGTGTCCGCTCTTCTGCCATTGGAGATGGTAAGCTTCACCGGCGCATTAAAAGAAAATGCCGCCCTGCTCACCTGGATGACTACGGACGAAACGGATAACAAATACTTCGTCGTCGAAAGATCATCCGATGGCAGACCCTTCGATTCAGTCGGTGTAGTAGCCGCAAAGAACGGCTCCTCCAATGAATATAATTTTACAGATTATGGCTTGTTGAGCGGCAGCAACAATTACCGGTTGCGGCAGGTCGATATCGATGGAGGCGCGAGGTATTCGAAAGTGATCAGCATCGGAATGGTGGGTGCAGCTTCCTCCGCTAAAATGCAGGTATTTCCAAATCCGACTCTTTCTGTTCTGAATTATACGGTCACCAGCGCTTCGGCCGACCTTGTGGATGTGCAGATCTTCAGTCTGTCCGGGGCATTGGTCCTGAACAGCCAGCAGCAGTTGTCGGCGGGGCTCAATCAGCATTCGCTGACCGTATCCGATCTGAAGAACGGCAGCTATTTCCTGAAGGTCACCGGCAGACAGGGGACCACGCAACTGGTGCAGCTGTTTACAAAGTTCTAGGCGGTTTCTTCACTGACAAGACCCGGCCCCCTGGTGAAGCTTCAGGGTCGCCTCGCCCGCCGCGTACCCTATCTCCCGCTGCTCTCGACATATCCTTTCAGCTCCTGGATAAATTCCTTTTCTTTGATCAGCTCCTCCAGCCCGATATGCATCCGGTACCGCCAGTAATGATGGGGATCGGCCGGAACATTGATCCGCTCGTCGTGAGGGTTTTCCCGCCTGAACTGCTCGCTCATTCCCATGATATCCTGTAGCTGGAAAATACTCCACATGGCCGGTGAATGCAAATGCTGCAATACGATCGCCTTGTTGATCCAGGGCTCACAAAAATAGGGCGCTTCTCCCCACTGGCCCAGCTCCTGGTTGAAGAATTTCTGGATCATCGGATGATCTTCCTCCCACCAGCCCCGGATCGTGCTCATATCATGCGTCGAAGGCGTAACGACAGACAGGTATGGCGATTCTGCCAGATTGGAAAACTCCCTTGATGGATTTTTCGGCATACGCTGGATCTCGAGGCTGAGGATGCCCAGTTGCTTCATGGTATCCGGTACACAGTCCGGCACCATACCCAGATCTTCGCCGCAGACCAGCATATTGGTAGCCCGTTTGAGGGCGGGTAATTTTTGGAGGGCCTGCTTTTTCCAGAACTCATCCTGACGCCTGAAGAAATAATCGAGATACAGCTCCCGTAGCTGCTGCTGGGTATTCCATTCCAGATAACGGAAGGAAGAGGTGCGTTCCATACAGATACGGAAATGGAATTGCTGGCCGCCCGAACCTTCTACTTCCAGCAGGATCAGGTTGGAGATCAGATCGGATAACCCGGATTGTAGCCTGGCCGTTTGTTCTGTTCGCTCTATCAGACTGAAATGATCCTCCACTTTATGCTGTGTATCGAATGGCTGTTTCAGTTCATAGAAACCATTCCCTGTCGGTTGCAGAAATTCGGTTTTCACACAGTCGGATTCGTTGCCGAATATCTCCCAGATCACCGCTTCGTTGATATAAGGCCTCGTATACCGGTCATGGTCAAACCATATTCCCCGGTCATTGAACTCACCCCGCTTCACAGGAATGGCTGGATCGAAATGCCCCATGATCCCCTGTACGGATTCCCTCGGGATACACCAGATACGGAAAAAACCAAGGATATGATCGATCCGGAAGGCATCGAAATAATTGCTCATCTGCCCGAACCTTTTCTTCCACCATGCGAACCCATCCTTTGCCATCTCTTCCCAGTTATAAGTAGGGAAGCCCCAGTTCTGCCCCTTGATCGCAAAATTATCCGGAGGCGCCCCGGACTGAAGCTCCATATGATACAGACGTGGCTCGATCCAGGCGTCGCAGCTATACCGGTAGATTCCGATGGGGATATCCCCTTTCATGACAATACCATGCTTATGGGCATAGTCGGCGGCATCCCGCAACTGCAGGTGCAGATGGTATTGCATGAAATATTGCAGGGCAATGGAATTATAATGCCGGGTACCCGGTGCGACGTATTTTTCGATGGCCTCTCTGTCGTAACGGCTGTTTGATTTCCAGGCAGAAAAATCAGGTGTCCCATTTTTATCCCTCAGATAACAGAATGCCGAATAGGGAGCCAGCCAATGCTTGTTCAGGGCGAAAAATTCCAACCATTCCTTATCCTTGAGAAATTCCTCTTTCTGTAATTCGAATAATTCCCTGACGGCCAGGAGTTTTATCTTCATCACCTGCTCGTAATCCACTTCCGGCAATTCATTCAGCTCTTTTTGTTTCTTGCGGAGAGGTTTGATGAGATCGGCAAATTTACGGCCGGCTACCTTTTCAAGGTTAAGGTACAGCGGATGCAGGGCAAAGGCCGAAATGGCTGCATACGGGTAGGAATCCTGCCAGCTATGGTTGGCGGTGGTGTCATTCACGGGAAGGATCTGTACAACTTTGAGCCCGCATTTCCTCGACCAGTCCACCAGCCCTTTCAGATCGGAGAACTCCCCGACCCCAAAGGATTTTTTACTCCGCAGACTGAATACGGGAATGGCAACCCCGGCCCCCCGCCAGGTATCATTTGGCAGATGCACAAAGCCATCGTGAAGGATATTGATCTTCTTCTTTCTGGCGTCGCCATGCAGCACCCGGTTGGCGCCATTCTCATACTGAACGAATTGCCTGTCCTTTTCATTCCAGACGCCGTACTTGTATTCGATGGGAAATGATTCCTTGGGAATGTTCAGCCGGAGCGTCCACCAATTCTCTTCCAGTGCCAACACCAGCGGTACATCTTCATTCCAGTCCTTCAGAGCGTTCCCGCTGCCCAGCAGGCAGATCGATTCCTCTTTTTTTAATAAAGGAGCCTTGATTCTGAAAATATGGGTCCACGCCAGGGCAGGCTTGTTTTTAGCAGCAGACTCCGTGTGCTTCAGCAATATCTTGCGGAAGGGAGAGGTAAAAAAAACATTCTCATATTCCCCGGCATAATTCCAGGTGTCGATGACTTCGATCTCTTCGATGGCAGGCTCATTCCAGAGGATCACCCTGTCATCCCCCCACTCCGCGGTTATCGTTCCATCTTCGTTGAGCAGCAGATAATGATAACGCAACGGACCAGCCTGTTCATCCGGCGCCTCCACGCTCCCATGCCAGAACTCACCGTTCATATATTGCATGGGCATTGCTTTAGCGGGATCATCCATCCCGAGAGCCCGGGTATTTCCCGATATGAATAAGGATTGACCGACACGGGTATAGAATCTCAGGTAAAAATCGATTTTCACTTTAGGCTGTATCTCTACCAATGTGTATTTTTTACATTAACTAACCAGCTAATTTATACTAAAAATTCCGAATGTGTCAACCTGTCATTTCTTTTGTATTTCACCGATGGCCTGCAAGATCGAAAAGGATCGTAAAGGTAAGGCTCCTTACTGACAGATACACACTGTTTTCGCTTTGGTTATTGATCCATTTATCCTATTTTCGCACAAAGTTTACAACCCATGGAACAGCAAAAGAAATATACCGGATTATATTGGCTCCTGTTTTTCATCTCCGCCGCGGGACTGATCCTGGCCATCGCTACAAAATTTGAATACCTGACCCTTATTTTACCGTTTGTCTGCACATTCTTTGTGAAGGCGATGGATATCATGTAAATGGATTCCCTTCCATCTGGCACGGGCTCCCGCGCAACCGCCGCTTCAGGGCTTGCATCCGACACGTCCCCACTTCCATTTTATAAGGGAAAGATCGCCCATTATTCCACCCAGCTGAGCACGGTCCAGAAAAGACTGAACCTGATCGCACTGCTGCGGCTGATCTCCTTCTCGGGCCTGATCCTCGCCGGATATTTCCTGATAAAGGCCTTTGCCTGGCCCCTTTTATTTATCGCCCTTATCTCTCTGGCCGCCTTTATCTTTCTGATCCTGCTGACCCTGAGGCTGAGAGATCACCGGGCCCTGCTGGAGCAATTACTTTTTGTCAACAGCAATGAGCTTGGCGTCCTGGCCAATGGGCCAAACGGCTTTCCCGATGGCCAGCCGCATCTCAATGGCGACAGCTATCTCGATGACCTGGATATCTTCGGCAGGAGCTCGCTCTTTCATATGCTGAACAGAACGACCACCAGTCACGGTTCGGAAAAATTGGCGGGCCTGCTCAAACAACCGCTTCAGTCCTGCACGGATATTGAAAACCAGCAGGCGGCCCTGCGCACGCTGGTGCCACAGACGGACAAACGTCAGCTCCTGACAGCCCACGGCCTGCTGACCGGCGAAAAGGAGGGCAATCTCTACGGACTGGCTGGCTGGCTCGCAACCGAACCCAGACTACTCCGCCGCAAAGGACTGCTGGCCTTCCGGTGGATCCTCATCGTCTGGAATATCGGCGGCACCCTCCTTTATCTGGACACGGGTAATTTTGTGCCGCTTGTTGCCGGGGTAGCCGTCAGCTGGATCCTCAACCGTTCTTTCAGCGCTTATATATCGGAACAGCATGCCCTCATCAGCAGGAAGCAGGCGATCCTCAATCAGTATGCGGCGATCCTTGCCGTATTCAACACGACGGACGGCGCAGGCTCCGGTCTGCTGCAACAGCTGCTCCACAGTTCCGGCAAGGCCCATACGGCGATCCGGCGCCTGTCCCAGCTCTCCTCGTTCTTCGATCAGCGTCTCAATCTGCTCGTGAATATCTTCCTGAACAGCTTCCTGCTCTACGATCTTCAGGTGATGATCGCGCTGGAAAACTGGAAGGAGGCCAACAGGAAGGATTTTCCACAGTGGGTAGAGGCCGTTGGCAGCATCGAATGCCTGAATTCCCTTGCGGCTTTCGCATTCAACAACCCGGATAACAACTACCCATTGCCGGTGGATGATACTTCCCTGCTTATCAGGGCGGAGAAAATGGCTCATCCGCTGATCCCCGCTGAAGAGAGGGTGCCCAATGATTTCGTGACCGGCAGCAACGAACGCCTTCTGCTCATAACAGGGTCCAATATGTCGGGAAAGACAACCTTCCTCCGGACGACCGGAGTAAACCTTTTGCTTGCGCAATGCGGAGCCCCCGTCTGCGCCGCTTCTTTTTCCTTTACCCCCATGCAGATATTGTCTTCGCTCCGGGTCAGCGATTCGCTGCAGGAACATACCTCCTATTTCATGGCGGAGCTGAAAAAGCTCCAGCAGATCATCCACCGGTTGCAGAGCGGCCTTCCCTCCCTCGTCCTCATCGACGAGATCCTGCGCGGCACCAACTCCGAGGATAAGACATACGGATCGGAAAAATTCATCCGTAAATTGTTACAGTATAACTGCCTTTCCCTGTTCGCCACGCATGACCTGAGTCTCGGTAAACTGGAAAGCGAGATGCTCGGCATTATCACTAATTACTGCTTCGAGAGCGTCATCGAACAGGGCGAGCTTCATTTCAATTACCTGCTGCAACGCGGCATCGCCAGGAACCGCAACGCCTCTTTCCTGATGGAGAAAATGGAGATCATTTAATGGCATATCCGCAATAAAAAATCCCCGCAGAAATATCCTGCAGGGATTTGTCGTCAAAAGTCTATTTACAGAAATAACGTATATCAGTAGTTGAATCAGCCGTTAAAAGCTGATGCCGGTAACTATACCGCCGCGTTTTGCGCCGCGTCCGCGTCCCGCAGACCTCTTGTTCTTGCGGATATTCCACAGGTCTACGACTCCGAAGGAGTTGTTGTTTTGTTTTGCGAACTCAACATCCATTGCTACTGTTTCTTTTACTTCCGTCACTAATTGTCGGAGAACGTTTGGTTCCATCCGGACAATAGATTGCATGACATCACTTTTCATAATGTATCTGTATTTAAAAATTACGATTTGATTTTGAGCAAACTGAAAGAATAAAAAACACACTGAAGAATCGTCTGAAAAGAAAGTGTAGGATTTAAACTTATTCCGATGGCAAGCAGGTAGACTGCTCAAATGAATCAATGATTCGAGTGCAAAGGTACGATATTTTCCCGGATATGCAAGACCGAAAAGCTAAGAGTTTGTTAATAGAAAGATATGTTATTGATCAGCAAGATATTGCATAACTGCTTGCTTCTTCTGTCCCATATCGCCAACACCCACTTTCTTCAAATTCGGATTTGATCTTTTACTAAATTTGCCTGAGGAATTACCATAGTTTCTGTTAAATGTTATAACGATTTACTATTTTTGTTAAAACATTTGCTCATGGTTACCCATCTGACAAAAATTGGAAACTCTTTTGGAGTTATACTGAATAAAAAATTGCTTCAACTGGCGGGTGTTACTTCATCCAAAGAAGTCACTATCGAAGTTAAAGACGGCACTATTGTAATCGCTCAGGCATCAAGAGACATCCCCTTAAATCTGGATCGTTCCTCCTGGGCAAAGCAATTTAAGAAAACCGCGAAGGCTGGCCTTAAACCAGAAAGATCAGTATGGTCCGACGAAGTTTCTGAAAAGGCAGATGAAGACTGGACCTGGTAGATCAGGAGCAAAGATAAATTTTTCGGGCAATGAAACGATTCGACATATGGCTGATCCAGTTTGATCCATCGAAAGGAGCCGAAATCAAAAAGACACGCCCGGCAGTGATCATTTCGCCTGACGTCCTGAATAATCATTTGCGCACCGTCATTGTAGCGCCGCTTACCTCCACGATAAAAGGTTATCCAAGCAGGGTTTCCACCGATTTTGATAATAAAGGCGGCGAAATCATGCTGGATCAGCTTCGGTCGGTCGACAAGACCAGGCTTAAGAAAAAGATAGGTGTGCTGGATGCCAGAGAGGCAAAGGCAGTCTGTCAGCTATTGACCATACTGTTCGAACAATAATAAAAGAGAAAGCCCGGTACTCGCCGGGCTTTCTCTTTTATAGTATATTCAACTCTTCTTACTTCACTTCTTCAAACTCCGCGTCCGTCACATTCTCACTTCCATTCGCTCCATGTGGCTGACCCGCCCCCGCATGCGCTTCTGCGCCGGGTTGTGCGCCCGCTCCGGTATCCTGGGTTGCCTTGTACATTTCTTCGGAAGCCGCCGTCCAGGCCGTATTCATTTCCGTCATAGCTGCATCGATAGCCGCTACGTCCTGCGACTTGTGCGCATCTCTGAGCTTATTAAGAGCGGCTTCGATCGGGGCTTTCTTTTCGGCCGGGATCTTGTCGCCATATTCCTTCAGCTGTTTTTCCGTCTGGAATACGAGACTATCGGCCTGGTTGATCTTGTCGATCTTTTCCCTGGCAGCCTTGTCGGTGGCTTCATTTGCCCGGGCTTCGGCCTTCATTTTTTCTACTTCTTCTTTATTGAGACCGCTGCCGGCTTCGACGCGGATCTTCTGTTCTTTTCCTGTGCCCTTATCCTTCGCGGCTACATGCAGGATCCCGTTGGCGTCGATATCGAAGGTCACTTCGATCTGGGGCAATCCTCTCGGTGCCGGCGGGATGCCATCGAGATTGAAGGTCCCGAGGCTCTTGTTCTGCGTGGCCAGCGGACGCTCGCCCTGTAAGACATGGATCTGCACGCCTGGCTGGTTATCGCTGGCTGTGGAGAAGGTCTCCGATTTCTTCGTGGGAATGGTCGTGTTGGATTCGATCAGACGGGTCATTACACCACCCATCGTTTCGATACCCAGCGACAGCGGGGTAACATCCAGCAACAGCACATCCTTTACTTCGCCGGATAATACGGCTCCCTGTATGCCTGCTCCGATAGCGACGACCTCATCCGGGTTAACGCTCCTGTTGGCTTTCTTCCCGAAGAACTTTTCGACGATCTCCTGTACCTTGGGGATACGGGTGCTACCTCCTACCAGGATCACTTCGTCGATCTTCGAAACGTCGAGGCCTGCATCTTTCAGCGCCTGTTCGCAGGGCTTAAGACACCTTTCAAAAAGGGTGTCCGACAACTGCTCGAACTTAGCCCGGGTCAGTTTTTTGACCAGATGCTTGGGAACGCCATCCACTGCGGTGATATAAGGCAGGTTGATCTCCGTTTCGCTGGAGGAGGATAATTCCACCTTCGCTTTTTCGGAAGCTTCCTTCAGACGCTGGAGAGCCATAGGGTCCTTCCGCAGGTCCGTATTCTCATCTTTTTTGAATTCATCGGCAAGCCAGTCCATGACCACTTTATCAAAGTCATCCCCACCAAGATGGGTATCGCCATTGGTGGACTTTACTTCAAATACCCCGTCCCCCAATTCAAGGATCGATATATCGAAAGTACCCCCGCCAAGGTCGAATACGGCAATTTTTTCATCTTTACCGGCTTTATCCAGACCATAGGCCAAAGCGGCAGCCGTGGGTTCGTTCACGATACGACGAACGGTCAGTCCGGCGATCTCACCGGCTTCCTTCGTAGCCTGGCGCTGCGCATCGTTAAAATAGGCAGGCACCGTGATGACGGCCTCCGTTACTTCCTGTCCAAGGTAATCTTCAGCCGTTTTCTTCATTTTCTGAAGGATCATGGCGGATATTTCCTGTGGGGTATAAAGACGCCCATCTATGTCAATACGTACGGTATTATTGTCACCTTTGACCACTTTATAGCTCCAGTGGCTGATCTCATTGGTCACTTCATCGAAACGCCGGCCCATGAACCGCTTTACGGACATGATCGTGTTCACCGGGTTGGTGATCGCCTGCCGTTTGGCGGGATCGCCAACCTTTCTTTCGCCATTTTTAAGGAAAGCCACTACCGACGGCGTCGTACGGCGGCCTTCATCATTGGCTATCACGACAGGCTCATTGCCTTCCAGGACGGCCACACAACTGTTGGTTGTTCCAAGGTCGATTCCTATGATTTTTCCCATATAATTTATATGATTTTAAGGTTAGTAGAATCTGTTCAGAGGAGATTGACAATCATTGTGCCATGGAAGAAAAGATGAAAAAATGGCAGTCTCTATCTGATCACCCCAAGGACGGGTTTCAGGGATTGCTCCCGGAATACGTAATCCGCCGCCTCGTCAAGAGATCCTGTCGTGGAATTAAAGGAAATGCCCGTACCCGCCATTTTGACCATACAGACATCGCTTTCGCCGTCCCCGACTGCCACGGCATCGGCCAGACTGATCCCGAACCGGTGCAGGATATACTGGAACATATTTGATTTGCAATGATCGTGCTCGCACTGGCTGAACTTATCCTTCAGGAGCTGGGAGGGGATCTTAACCTCCCCGGTAGCCACGCTTTTCTGGAATTCCAGCTCATTTCCAAGCGTAAAATCAAGGCCCAGCATATTCCGGATATGATTGGCGATGCAATGATAACTCTCGCTGATGATCCCACAGACATAGCCCTTTACCTGCAATTCCCGGACCACCTGCACCGCATCGCCGATCAGGGGAATGGACTCGACCACATGGATGAGTTCGGCAAAAGTCCTGCCCTCCAGTAAACGGGCTATCTTCTGTGTCCGGATAAAATTGCTTTTCTGCTGGGAAAGGATATCCTCCAGCTCTTTTTTAAATCCGAATTTCTCGGCCGCCGCCTGTATAAAGCTACCCTGCAACAGAATATGGTCCATGTCGAACACGATCATTTTCTTCGGATTACGACCGGTCTCCCTCAATGCGAATTCCACCTGCTCCCGCATCATCTGGGCCGGATCTTCCTCATCCTCCCTCCGGTGGCTGTAAAAGATATTCACCCGCTTGAAAATAGCATTGGCCACCTGCTTGGCCATCCTGCCCAGTACATGCAAGGGCTGCATGTCATTCTCGATTTCGCCGATACATACCTCCGCGATCCTGGCCTTTACATTGTGCATATCGATCAGCAGGCCTATATCCACGCCGTAATCATTATCGAATTCCACTTTCTCGAAAAAGGATCTCCGTCCGGCGATCAATCCGCTGAGGGGCTGACGGAACTGGAGTAAATGCGGGAAAAAGAATTCCAGCATCGGCTTCACCATGATCTCGGCGACCCGGCCGGCCTGTCTTTCAAAATAGGATTTTACAAAATCCGCTTCTCCCCGGATCAGTGGTTCCGTCAGCTTCATAACAATATCGCTGGGGTAATCCGGTATATCGGCGTTCATAAAGACGAGCAGCTCATTGGTAGCCATCAGCATCCCTTCCCGCATCGAATCCCCTTTTCCGGATCCGGTGCTGGTGATCACCTTTACGTTTTCCATTCTGGCCTCGGCCACCGTATTGTCCACAGAAAGACTATCGACCACGATGATCTCGGTCACTCCAGTATTCCGTTTGGCCTGCTGGATAACGTTGCGGATGGTCTTCTCTTCATTTAAGGCGGGTATAATTACAGAGATCATAGCATTCGTTTTCCTCGCTGCCATGCCCCTAAAATTATGCCAGGAAGGTTTTTGTAAAACTTTGACAGGCAATGATTAATTTAGCTTTAATGCCAATTACACCCGAGACATACCGGAAGATCATAACGGCCAAGTGGTACATGGATAAGAACTTTCATGAACCCATCGACCTGGACCGCCTTTCCAGAGAAGCCTGCCTGTCACGGTATCATTTTCACCGGCTGTTCACCCGGATCTACCGCCAAACGCCCCATCAGTATCTTACCCAGAAAAGAATCCGGCAGGCGCGGCAATGGCTGACAGAAAAAGAGCTCAGTATTTCCGATATCTGCAATAATGTCGGGTTTGAAAGCATCGGGTCCTTCAGCGCTCTTTTCAAAAAGGTATCCGGCTTCGCGCCACAATTCTATCGCAGGAAAGCACTGATCAGAGAAAAAGAGGTCAGGCAGCAGCCCAGATCCTTCATTCCTCAGTGTTTTTTGTTTGCGCCCAGGGGCTCCAGTGAAATTCAGCCCCCCGCAGTCTTCCCGCCTCCCCAACAATAGCAAGATTCAAGAAGCGCATTCCCGCTCAATCCCCTAGCTTTATTTTCTAAAATCATCTTTTATGATCACAAGACTATCCCATGTGACGCTATTTGTACAAGACCAGCAGAAAGCATACGATTTCTATGTCACACAACTGGGGTTCACCGTCCACACGGATGCCAAAATGGAGAACGGCTTCCGCTGGCTGACCGTCTCGGCCCCGGAGCAGCCCGACCTCGAGATTGCCCTGTTAACCCCGCACGAATCCATGTATCCCGATGCAGAGACCAGAAATGCTTTTAATGTCCTGCTTGCCAAAGGCGCATTGGGCGCTGGCGTATTACAGACGCCTGATTGCCTCGCTACCTATGAAGAGCTGAAAGCAAAGGGAGTGGTATTCAAGTCGGCGCCAAAAGAACAGTTCTATGGTATAGAGGCGGTGATCACCGATGGGCTCGGCAACTGGTTCAGCATGACCCAGCCAAAGCCAATGGGATGATCAGGCAATGACAAACCTGCTCATCCGCAGGGGCCATCCTGGCCGGTAGGTCTCCGCCCCACAGGGATCCGGCTTGCTAGTTCGGCTTCTGCGGCTCGGCCTTGAAGGTATAATTCTTCTGCGTGAGGTAACTGAAGGTCACTACGATGATCGTGGTGAGGATCTTCGCCATGGTAGGATAAATATGCCAGCGCTCCACGAACAGCTTGATGAAGATATAGTTCAGCAGCAGACAGATGATCACCAGCACGAAATAGCGGAACAACTGCACCCGTCCCTGCAGCGTGGATTCCGTGAAGACGATATTCCTCATCAGAAAGAACCCTGTGGGAAAGCTGACGCAGAAAGCCATGATGATGGAGGCGATATAAGGCTTGAAGACCATAAAGCCAAGATTCACATCCTGCTTGTGCAGAATGAAATTATAGCTGATGGAGAAAGCAAGGATGTCGACAAAAACATTGGTCCCGCCGCAGGCCGCATACCGGAAGGTTTGCAGGGGCATGACCCTCCTGAAAATGGGGTAGAAAAAATCAATAAAGGATATGATCCACTTTTTCGCCATCTGATCCTGAATATAGCGCCAAATATACTTAAAACAGGCGTTTTTTTAGCGGCTACTTCACTACTTTTGCAGCCAATCAGCCGAAAAATGGATATAACCAGCCAGATCAGGACAGTGACCGCACAGGCTCTTCTGGATCTTTTTCAATATACGATCGCACCGGAAAATATCCTGGTGAACGAGACAAAGCCCGAATTTAAAGGCGATTATACGGTGGTGTTATTCTCTTTTATCAAAGAGCTGAAGAAATCACCCGAAGCATTGGGTAATGAACTGGGACAATTTCTGGTGAAAGAACATTCCGGTTTTTTATCAGATTTTAATGTGATCAAAGGATTTCTTAACCTTTCGATAACAGACGGCTACTGGGCTCATTTCCTCGGAATGCAATGTGATAACGCTGAATTTGGAAGAAAAGAAAAGAACGGGCAGAAGGTCATGGTGGAATATTCCTCTCCTAATACGAACAAACCCCTTCATCTCGGCCATCTCCGGAATAACTTTTTGGGATGGAGCGTAGCCGAGATCTTCAAGGCCAACGGATACGATATCGTCAAGACCTGCATCGCCAACGACCGCGGCATCCATATCTGTAAAAGCATGATCGCCTGGCAGCTTTTTGCAAACGGCGCCACCCCTGCCAGCACCGGCATCAAGGGAGATCATTTCGTAGGCGATTACTATGTGCTGTTCAACACGGAATACAAAAGTCAGGTGGAAGAACTCGTGGCTGCCGGAATGGACAAAGAGCAAGCGGAGAAACAAGCCCCGATCATGAAAGGCGCGCAGCAGATGCTGGTTGACTGGGAAGCTGGCAAGCCGGAGGTAATTGCCTTATGGAAGACGATGAACAGCTGGGTCTATGCAGGCTTTGACGTGACCTATAAAAGGATCGGCAGCGATTTCGACAAGACCTACTATGAAAGTGAGACCTATCTGCTGGGCAAACAGCTCGTGGAATACGGTCTCGGTAAAGGCGTTTTCCTTAAAAAGGAAGACGGCAGCGTATGGATCGATCTCACCGCCGATGGTCTGGATCAGAAGATCGTGCAGCGAAAGGATGGAACAGCGGTCTATATCACGCAGGATATCGGGCTTGCCGTCAATAAATACGAGGAATATCATGCCGGACTGAGCGTCTACGTGGTCGGCGACGAACAGAACTATCATTTCAAAGTGCTGAAGCTGATCTGTCAGAAGCTGGGACTGCCATCTGCTGATGGCATCTTCCACCTGAGCTATGGGATGGTAGAGCTGCCAAATGGCAGGATGAAGGCCCGTGAAGGCACCGTAGTAGACGCCGATGATATCCTCGACGAAATGATAAAGGAATCGGAAAAGAAAACGATAGAACAGGGAAAGACAGAAGGCTTTAACGCTCCGGAACTTAAGGAACTCTATGAGACCATCGGTCTGGGCGGGCTCAAGTTCTTCCTGCTCCGTGTGGACCCGAAAAAAAGAATGTTGTTCAACCCGGAAGAGTCCATCGACCTGCATGGCTTTACGGCCACGTTCATACAATATGCTCACGCAAGGATAAGATCCATTCTGCGCAAAGAAGCCGCCGCCCCGGACCCATCCGATCCCATCGCGGCCGTCTCCGGCAATCCCACATCGGATCCCGCTCCTGCAACCTCATCCGCAACGGTCTCCGGCCATTCAACATCCGGTGCTGGATCCTCCGCCCCGACCGCAACTCAGTCCTCCGGCCTGTTTCCGCTCGAAAGGGCCCTGATCATCGCCCTTGAAAAATATCCTTCCGTCATCGCACAGGCCGGTGTAGAAATGAACCCGTCCGTGATTGCCGGGTATGCATTCGCGCTGGCCAAAACCTTCAATTCTTTTTACAGTGAACATTCTATTGGAAATGCCGAAACGCCGGAGAAAAAACAACTTCGCCTTCAGTCGGCGAGACTGACGGCTACCGTCCTGCAGTCCGCCATGGCCCTCCTCGGCATCCGTGTGCCGGAAAGGATGTAGTCCTTATTTCAGGATCAGCGAACCCAGCGGCGGCAGCTGAAGATTGATCTCATATTTATCTTCGCTCTTATCCACCAGCCGCACCCCGATCGATGGATTGTAGACATCGCCGGTACCCCAGTATTTTTTGGCGTCGCTGTTATAGATCTCTTTCCATGCGGATTTTCCATGCGTATAGACCTTCCAGTCCTTCCTCACCACCGGGGTAAGGTTCAGCACGATCAGCAGGTCGTCGGCGGGGTTCTTCCCCTTCCTCCGGTAAACGATCACGCTTTCATCCCGGTGGTCCAGGTCCACCCATTCGAAACCATAGACCGAGAACTGATTTTCATACAGCGCGGGCTCTCCGGTGAACAGTTTGTTCAGGTCCCGCACACAATCCTTGAGCAGCCGGTGGCTGTCGTATTTCAGCAGCTCCCACGGCAGCTCGCTCTTATAGTTCCATTCCGTGGTGGAGCCAAACTCATTGCCCATGAACAGGAGCTTGCCTCCAGGATGCGTGAACATATAGGTATAAAGGGAACGCAGGTTGGCGAATTTCTGCCAGTCATCACCCGGCATTTTATAGATCATCGGGGATTTGCCATGAACGACCTCGTCGTGGCTCAGCGGCAGCATGAAATTTTCGTCATAATAATACATCATGCTGAAGCTGAATTTATTCTGGTGATTTCCCCGCCCGATAGGGTCCGTCTTGAAATAATCCAGCGTATCATGCATCCAGCCCATCATCCATTTCATCCCAAAGCCCAGCCCCCCCGCAAAAGTTGGTTTGCTCACACCTGGCCAGTCCGTAGCTTCTTCGGCAATGGTCTGCACATCCGGGAAATCCCGGAAGATCGTCTCATTGAGGTCCTTGATAAAGGCGATCGCCTCCAGGTTGCCATCACCACCGTATTCATTAGGTTCCCATTCCCCCTTCTTCCGGGAATAATTCAGCTTCAGCATAGAGCTTACGGCGTCTACCCGCATGCCATCGGCATGGAAGCGGTCCAGCCAGAATCGCGCATTGCTGATCAGAAAGGATTTCACCTCGCCCCGCTTATAGTTGAAGATATAGCTGTTCCAGTCCGGGTGAAATCCCTTGCGCATATCGGCATACTCATAAGTATTGGCCCCGTCAAAAAGATACAGCCCATGCGCGTCATAGGGAAAATGGGACGGCACCCAGTCGAGTATTACGCCTATACCTTCCCGGTGGAAAGCATCCACCAGCTCCATAAATCCCTGTGGATTGCCAAACCTTGACGTGGGCGCATAATACCCCGTGCCCTGATAGCCCCAACTCCCGTCGAACGGATGTTCCATCACGGGCATCAGCTCCACATGGGTAAACCCCATCTCTTTCACGTAAGGCACCAGTCTTTCCTGGATCTGCGCATAGGTGTTATAGCGCTCTTCATCGTTTTTATCGGGCCGCATCCAGCTTGCCAGATGCACCTCATACACGCTCCAGGGCGCATCCAGCGAATTATGCTTTTTTCTTTCCTTCATCCAGCCGGCGTCCTTCCAGTCATAACCCAGCTCCCAGGTGATGGAGGCCGTATGGGGACGCATCTCCCAGTAATTGGCATAAGGATCGCCCTTATCCAGCGCCTGCCCCTTATCTCCTTTGATATAATATTTATAGGCTTCCCCTTTCGCCACACCGGGAATAAATCCTTCCCAGATGCCCGAACGGTCGAGCCTTACGAACAAGGGATGCGCCTCCGGCTTCCATTCGTTGAAATGCCCGATCACGGAAATATAAGTGGCATTGGGGGCCCAGACCGCGAAATAATAACCGGTTTTCCCCAGCACTTCCTCCCGGTGGGCGCCGAAGTGGTTGTACAGCCGGTAATGGGTACCGTTCTGGAAATTATGGATATCCTCCTCCGTAAATAAAGAATAATTCCAGACCGGCTTTTCCGAATCCACGAAGTGGATCTCTTCATATCTTTTCTGGGAGAGTGGTGTTTCCAATTTTTTTTATTTATTCTTTATGGATTTTTGAAAATTCCTGCTCTTCTGTTCAGCCGAAAATCCAGGGATACGGGAAACAACAGGGGTCTTTAACGTAAATTTAAGGGTTAGGTTTTGCATATCCCTTTTTTCCAGGATATTTTACCGCGCCAATCCGTCCCCGCTGTTTACCGATGAATACCGTGCTGATGAACCCGTGCGTTGATCAACCCATTCCCGAATAAAAACGCAGACCTCGCTGCCCCCATGCAAAAACTAACGGCCTTACTCCTGATCGCTCTCCTGCTGACTGGCACAACCTATGCCCAGTCCGCCCTCGTCCATGGCAAAGTCACGGACAGTATCGAAAAAAAGAATCTTTCCAACAGCCCTGTCCTTCTGCTGCGCAAGTCCGATTCCATCATGGTCCGCTTCACCCGCACCGACAAAGGAGGTAATTTTCTTCTGAAGAATATCCCGCCCGGCCAGTTCCTGATCATGGTCTCCTACCCCTCCTATGCCGATTTTGTGGATGAGGTGAATGTCAGGGATTCACTGCCCGTCACCCTTCCTCCCATCGGGCTCATTCTGAAAAGCAAGCTGCTGGAGGAAGTGGTCGTCAGCGGCAACAAAGGGGCTATCCGTATCAAGGGAGATACGGTCGAATTCAGGGCGGACAGCTTTCATACCCAGGCCGGCGCCACGGTGGAAGACCTGCTGAAAAAATTGCCCGGCATCCAGGTGGACAAGAATGGCAAGATCACGGCCCAGGGTGAGGCCATTAAGAAAGTCCTGGTAGACGGAGAAGAATTCTTCGGGGACGATCCTACGCTGGTAACACAGAACCTCCGCGCCGATATGATCGACAAAGTGCAGGTCTATGACAAAAAAAGCGACCAGGCTGCTTTTACGGGTATCGATGACGGAGAAAAGACGAAGACCATCAACCTGAAACTTAAAGACAGCAAAAAGAACGGCTATTTCGGCAGGGCCAGCGGCGGCGGCGCTACGGATGGCTATTATGATGCGCAGGTCATGTTGAACGCATTCCGGAAAAAACAAAAGCTGGCCCTTTATGGCATCGTATCCAACACGGGAAAGACGGGTCTCAACTGGCAGGAAAGGGACAACTATGGGCAGAGCAATGCCGGCAATGCCGAATACGATGAATCGATGGGATATTATACGATCAACGGCCAGAACGACGAGCTGGAAGGATGGGACGGCAGGTACAACGGGCAGGGCCTCCCCGCTGTCCGCACCGGGGGAGTGCATTATAACACCAAATGGAACGACGACCACCAGTCCATCAACGGAAATTATAAATTCCTTCAGCTGAATATCAAAGACAGCAGCAATGCCAATTCCGAATATATTCTGCCGGATACCCTGTATTACAACCGGCAGACCTCCGTGTCCAACAACCAGATCGTCCGCAACAGGGGCAATGTCAGCTATGAAATGCAGTTCGATTCCAGCTTTTCCATGAAGCTCAGCGCAGACGGTGGCAATGACCACAAGACAACGGATACCCGGTATGCTACGGAGGCGCGGGCCATCGACAGCTCCCTGGTCAATGAAGGCACCCGCTCGGTCTCGACATCCGGGGACAACAGTATGTTCAACGCCAACCTCCTCCTGCGTAAGAAGCTGGCTAAAAAAGGCAGGACGCTTTCCTTTAATATAAAAGAGAATTACACCCACGGCACGACGGATGGCCACCTGTATTCCAGTAACTTTTTTTACAGCAAGGGCGGCCCGGCGGACAACCAGATCTACGATCAGCTCAAAAACTATCATAGTCAGACCTCGGTGCTGGATACAAAACTTACCTATACCGAGCCCTTATCGGCGTCTTCCTCCCTTATCGCCAATTATGGGATCGTAGTGGATAATGCCAGTTCGGACAGGAATTCGTTCAACAGGTCCGCGGGCGGGAAATACGATGTGCTCGACTCGCTTTACAGCAACGACTACCGCTTTAATATCTTCACCGACCGGGGCGGCCTTTCCTATAGCCTGGTAAAGAAAAAGCTCCGGTTCAACGCAGGCAGTAATATCGGCATCACCAGTTTCAACCAGACCGATGTCCACGCGGATACCTCATCCCGCAGGAATTTTGTAAACTGGTATCCCCAGGCAAACCTGTCCTATGCCTTCACCAATCAGCGCAGGCTTGGGTTCCGGTACAACGGCAGCACGGTCCAGCCAACCATTCAGCAGATCCAGCCAACGCTGACCAACGAAGATCCCCTGAACATCACGGTCGGTAACCCCGGTCTGAAACCACAGTTCAGAAATGAGGCCAGCCTGAATTTCTTCGACTATAAGGTACTGACGGAAAGATATATCTGGGCGAGTATCTCCTATAACGCCACCCAGAACTCGATCAGCAACAGGGTCACCGTGGACAGTACCGGGAAAAGGATCTCCCAGGCCATCAATGTCAATGGCAATTATTCCTTTAATGGATGGCTGAACTATTATTTTAAATGGAAGGGGCCGGGCCTGAACATCGGCCTGAACGGTAATCTCAACGAGGACCGGAACATCAGCGTCGTTAACGACGTTCAGAATATTACCAACAGCGGCAGGTATACCATGGGGTTCAATATCGGCAAATCAAAAGAAAAGAAGTATGAGCTGGGCCTGAATGCTTCCGCTACCTACACCCAGAGCGTATCGTCGGTGAATACGGGCATCACCACCAGCTACTGGACCGGCAGCGCCAACCCTTATATGGACATTTTCCTGCCCCTGAAATTCCAGATCCACGGGGACGCCGATATCAGTATCCGGCAAAAAACCAGCGTCTTTGATAACAACACCGATGTTACCCTTCTGAATGCATGGATCGGAAAAAAATTCCTGAAGAACGACGTCCTGCTGGTCAAGGTCTCGGGGAATGACCTGCTCAACCAGAATATCGGTTTTAACCGGACGGTAAACAGTAACTTTATAAGCCAGAATACGTATTTGTCGATCAAAAGATATTTTATGTTTTCGATAGTCTGGAACTTTACCAAGGCAGGGACAGCCGCTCCCGCCGGACGCTGATCCGGACTGACAAAGACAGACCATCATCACAGCAAAAAGCAGTACCATGTTTTCATTTTTACCTTGCCTGCACCGCCCGCTCCCTCATCGTGGATCCGCGTCGGTATCCCGCGCCTTCTGCCTGGCCAGCATCTTTCTGGTCTTCCTGACCCCACGCGCTCATGCGCAGAATACCATCTTTCTCTCGGAAGGGAAAATAGAATTCGAAAGGAAGATCAATCTCTATGCACAGATGGAAGGCGATGATTCCTGGTCGGAACTGCAAAAGAAAACGATGCCCCAGTTCAAGTCCTCTTATTTCAACCTGGTCTTTTCTCACGACAGAACCCTGTACAAGCCAGGAAGGGACAATCCCGATAATAACAAGCTATGGCAGCAACCGGCGGAAGAGAATGTGATCTGGTCAGACCTGGCCGCAGACAAGAGCGCCAGCCAGAAAAAAGTTTTTGAGCAGCTGTTCCTCGTGCAGGACAGCATCCGGAACATCCGCTGGAAGATCACCGATGAGAACCGGGTCATTGCCGGGTTTGCGTGCAGACGAGCCAACGCGATCATCATGGATTCTGTTTATGTGGTTGCTTTTTACACCGATGAGATCATTACCCCTGGAGGTCCGGAATCGTTTACCGGCTTGCCCGGTATGATCCTGGGTGTGGCGTTGCCCCATGAACACCTCACCTGGTTTGCCACCAAAGTGCAGGCAGTCCCCGTCAGCGAGACGGAAATGGCGGCTCCGGTAAAAGGAAAGAAAGTCACCAATGCATCGCTCAAACAAACGATGCTGGAAAGCCTCAAGGACTGGGGCAAATATGGGCGGAGATATATACAGGCGACTATGCTGTAGGATCTATTTCTTCAGCTCCAGCACCCACATCTTCATCGCCGGGATCGTCGCCTGTGCTGAAAGTGAATACAGCGTCCCCGACAAGACATCGGCAGCCTGTACAAAACCACCGGTCCTTTCCGCATACCTCCCAAAATCGATGGTCGCGGCGGTAGCTCTCGTATTCATCACACACATGACCGTCCCCTTGTCGTCATACCGGAAATAAACATACAACCCTTTCACCGGCAGATATTGCATCATCCTGCCCGTCCTGATGGCCGAAGAAGCCTTCCTGAACTGTCCCAATTTTCTGACCAGGTCCTGCACGGCCGCTTCATCCGCGGACAAGCCTTTCCCTGTAAATGCATTTTTTTTGTCTCCCTTCCAGCCACCCGGGAAATCCAGCCGCACCCATCCGTCGGGATTGTCGATCCCGTTCATAAGGATCTCCGTACCATAATACAATTGCGGGATCCCACGCGCAGTCAGCAGCCATTCCAGACCGATCTTCTGTTTGCCGACATCCTCCCCCATCTGCGAAAAGAACCGGCTCATATCGTGGTTATCCAGAAAGATCACATTACGCATGGGGTCCTTATACAGAAAATCGTTGCTCAGCGTCGTGTATAATTTATCCACCCCTTCCGAGCTGTCCGGATTTTCGGTCAGCGCTGGCACGATGCCGTTAAAGTTACACTGGAAGTCCACCACCCCCTGGAGATTGCTCCTGAACGTCCCCTGAATATTATTTTCCACGAAATAAGCCTGATTAGCCGTTCCATGCACCCAGGCCTCACCGAACATCGTGATGCGGGGGTATTCATCCGTCAGCGCCCTGTTGCAGCGGTTCATAAAGGGCAGCGAACAATAAATATAGGTATCGATCCGCCAGCCATCCACTCCAAAGGTCTCCACACACCAGAGGGCATGTTGGATAAGGAAATTGGCGACAAAGGGATTGTCCTGGTTCAGATCGGGCATCTGCGGGGTGAACCATCCGTCGCTGACGATCTTTTTGTCGATGGCTGCCGCATGCGGGTCCATCAGCGGCTGGTCCCGGTAGCTGGTCTGTGTAAAAACCGGCCACTGGTGAAGCCAGTCGGGAGACGGGGGGTCCTGCACCAGAAAATGGTAAGCGCCGATATGGTTGTACACCGCGTCCTGGATCAGCTTCATGCCCCGCTGGTGCAAGGCATCGCTCAGCGCCTTGTAGGCTGCGGCACCGCCCAATCTGCGCTCGATGGTATAATGATCGGTGAACGCATAGCCATGCTCCGTCCGGTCCGGCATATCATTTTCAAGTACGGGTGTCATCCACAGGGTTGTGACGCCCAGTCCCTGCAGATAATCCAGATGATTGAGGATCCCCTGCAGATCGCCGCCATGCCGTAGAAAGATCGAATCCCGGTTCAGCGACTGGTCCCGCATACCGCGTATCCGGTCATTGGAAGGATCGCCATTGCTCCAGCGGTCGGGCATCAGAAAATAAATAAAGTCGGCAGAAGTAACCCCCTGTGCAAACTGCTGGCCCTTGCCTGCCCTGCGTGCCTCCAGCGGATAGCTGATCATGGTGGAGGTTGCCGCGCCTTCCCTCCCCACGCGGATCCTGAGCGTGCCCGGCCTCGCCTCCGGCCCTATATACAGGTCCAGAAAAAGATAGTTGGGATTCTCCGACCGCAGTACCTTCCGCAGGCTCACGCCCGGGTACAAGATGCTCACTGCCGTGTCCTTTGCGATATTCCTTCCGTGGATCATCAGTTGCAGCTCGGTATTCTTCATGCCCACCCACCAGTTGGAAGGATATACTTTGGGTGCGTCCTGGGAGAGGCCCTGTAGCGCAACAAATAAAAGAATGGGAAAAATAAGCAGCGCTTTTTTATTCAGGTTCATGGCCATTTCATTTGAAAGATTAATGCAGGCTCCTGCCCGGTCATGCGGAAAAACAACTGTGTTTATTCTGCAGCCAGCAGACCCTTTTTTTCCTGTCTGAGGCGCATCCCTCCATCATCATATACGAAGAGTACGCTGACGGCCGCACATAACATACAAAACCCGGCCAGCACAATGGCGTAAATCGGCTGATTGCCATAAATATGTTTTACGATCCAGCCGCCGAAGAGACCGTTTATGATCTGCGGTAACGTAATAAAGAAATTGAAGATCCCCATGTAAATACCCATCTTGCCGGCAGGGATGCAGCTGCTGAGCATCACATACGGCATGGCAAGAATACTTGCCCACGCAAGCCCCACTCCTATCATGGAATATTTCAGCATCGCGGGGTCTCTGATAAAAAAGATAGAGATCAGCCCCAGACCACCTGCGATAAGAGAGATCGCATGTGTCGCCTTTCTGCCCAGCCGCATAGCAATAGCAGGAAGGAACAAAGCATAGATCATGGCAACGAAATTATATACACCGAAGGCGCTTCCTACTTTGTTCCCTGCCTCATTATAGGCCACGGTTTTTACATAATCCCCCGACAGGCCATATACATGCGTAGCCACCGCATCGGTGCTGAATACCCACATGCTGAACAAGGCAAACCAACTGAAGAACTGTACAAGCCCAAGCTGTTTCATCGTCCTCGGCATCCTTTTAAAATCTTTCCATATTTCACCGACTCCCGCTTTTTCCGTTGCGGCATCCGGCTTTCCATGATACCTTTCATAATCCGCGGGAGCATATTCTTTTGAGAAGAACACAGTCACCAGGATAGCGGCCACAAATACGGCTGCTCCAATATAGAATGAATACTTGATATTGTTGGCAATGCCATCGGGACCGGCTACTTCGCTTACTCCCAGTCTGGCCATGATATCCGGTAAGGCGGATCCGCCCACCGCTCCAAGCCCGATCAGAAAGGTCTGTACAGAAAAACCCAGGGTCCGCTGGTTATCGGGCAGATTATCGGCTACCAGCGCCCGGAATGGCTCCATGGCGATATTAAAGGAAGCGTCCATCACCATGACGAACCCCGCTCCGATCCACAAGGCGGGAATAATACTGGCCATGCCGCCCGAATTGGGCAGAAGGATCAAAGCCAGCGAAGATAAAAGGGCTCCGGTAAGAAAATAGGGTTTCCTCCTTCCCAGTCTGTTCCATGTGCGATCGCTGTAATGACCGATCAAAGGTTGTACGATCATCCCCACCAATGGCGCAACGATCCAGAACAAAGGCAACTGATCGAGGTCGGCTCCGAAAGAACGCAGGATCCGGCTCGTATTCCCATTCTGCAGGGCAAATCCGAACTGGATCCCCATGAATCCAAAGCTCATGGTAAACACCTGCCATAGTGTTAAGGCAGGTTTTGGGCTCAATCCCTTTGGGGAAGAGATCGGAGCATTTGCTGAAGCCATAGCAATCGTTTATGAATAGATAAGTTACACACGGGTCGGCCCCCGCCCCTAGATGACGAACCCGTTCGGCAGCACGGCGCCCTTCTTGATCACGACGATCCCCTCTTTGACATTGTACAGAGAATGGTCCGTATTTTCCAGATGGTGGCCCCCGTTGATCCGCACATCGTCCCCGATCCGGCAGTTCTTGTCCACGATGGCATTGCGGATATAACAGCGGTGCCCGATCCCTACCGTCGGCAAGCCATGCGAACGGGCCTGCTCGATCTCTTCGATCGTTTCATAAAAATCGATCCCCATCAGATAGCTGCTCACGATCGTGGTGCCCGTGCCGATCCTCGTGCGTATGCCGATGATGCTGTTCTCGATCCGGGACGCATTGATGATACAGCCTTCCGCGATGATCGTTTTCTCCAGTGTAGTGCCGCTTATTTTAGCCGGAGGCAGCATGCGCGCGCGGGTATAGATGGCCTTTTCATTATCGAACAGGTTGAAGTCGGGTATATCCTTGGTCAGGCCGAGATTGGCTTCGAAAAAAGAGGGGATATTACCGATATCCGTCCAGTAGCCATCATACTGATAGCTGACGACCTTGTATTTTTCAAGCGACTGGGGAATAATTTCCTTACCAAAATCCGTCGCTTCCACATATTCATTCTGCAAAAGCTCTGACAGCAATTGCCGGTTGAAGATATAGATCCCCATCGAGGCGAGATAGTTCCTGCCCAGGCCCTGCATGGTCGGACCCGTATCGCTGATCCATTCCTCCAGGCCTTTCTTGGGCTTTTCCGTAAAGGAGGTGATGAACCCATGCTCGTCCATCTTCATAATCCCGAAGTCCGAAGCTTCTTTTGCATTCACCGGGATCGTCGCGATGGAGATGTCCGCGCCTTTCTCCTTGTGATGGTTCAGCATCTCCGTAAAATCCATCTGGTAGAGCTGGTCGCCGGATAGGATCAGGACATAATCGCTGTCGAATGGTCCGAGGTGACGCAGGCACTGCCGCACCGCATCCGCCGTGCCCTGGTACCAGGTGGGATTGTCCGGGGTCTGCTCGGCGGCGAGGATATCGACAAATGCCGAGCTGAATGCGCTGAAATGATAGGTGTTCTTGATATGCCTGTTAAGAGAAGCCGAATTGAACTGAGTCAATACGAACATTCTGGTAATTCCCGAATTCAGACAGTTGGATATGGGGATATCCACCAGCCGGTATTTGCCTGCGATCGGCACGGCGGGCTTGGAACGACTGGCTGTAAGGGGATACAATCGTGTACCGGCGCCTCCTCCCAAAATCACGGATAAAATCTCTTTTGACATACACAAGCGTTTTATTAGCAGCAGTCCCAGGTGCCAGGCATCGGGCTGCAAGCCAGATTATTATTAATTCAAACAGATTCCATACTTAAAAGAGCCACCGGAAACAATTATTTCCCCAGCGTTCCGTACAGCTCCAGATAATACCGCACGCTGGACTCCCAGCTGAAATCGAGCCGCATCATCCGGCTCCGGATCTCCTGCATTTTTTCCTGCTGCTGGAATAATTCCACGGCCCTGAAAATAGAATGGGTAATATCCCCGACCGTCGCCCGGTCGAAACATATGCCATAACCATTCCTCTCCCCATGATCGATCACCGTATCCCTGAGCCCTCCCGTATTCCGCACCATTGGAATGGTGCCATATCGCATCGCATACATCTGGTTCAGCCCGCAGGGCTCTACCCGCGAAGGCATCATGATAAAGTCGGCGCCTGCATAGATCTGATGGCTGAGCTTCTCGTCATACCCGATAAAGACATCATAATCTCCCCGGCCCAATCCTTTCAGCGCGAGTAACCGGCCCTCTACTTCGGGAAAGCCACTGCCCAGGATGAGAAAATTCATTTTGCGACCGATATAATAGAATGAATCCTCGATAGCCTGCGGCAGCAGATCGGCGCCCTTCTCCCCGACCAGCCTTCCGATAAAGGTGATCAGCGGCTTTTTGATGTCGAGGTTGAATCGTTCGCAGAGCAAGGCTTTGTTCTTCCTTTTCCCTTCCCCCGCACTTTCAAGGTTGTAATGATCGTCGATATAACCATCGGTTTCCGGATCCCACACTGCGGAGTCGATCCCGTTCAGGATACCCGAGCATTTCCCTCTCTCATATTCGAGGAGCGCTTCGAGGCCATTTGCGCTCTGCCTGAGTTCGGTCAGATAGGTAGGGCTTACTGTCGTCACCTTCCAGGCGCAGCGGATGCCGCTTGCCAGCGAATTGATGGTCTTATTCCATTCAAGCATGCCACTCTTCCAGTTATCCCAGGCGGGCAGATAATGGCTTTTATCCCAGCCGATCCATCCCTGATACTGTGCGTTATGGATGGTCAGGACGGTAGGTATGTCCTGAAGATGCCGGTACTGGAAGCAATATCTGAACATAAAGGGGATCAGGGCGGCCTGGTGATCGTGTACATGGACGATATCGGGATGATGTTTCCACACCGAGATCCAGTCTACCACGGCTATCTGAAATGCGACGAACCGTTCGATATCGTCGTCATAGCCATAGATCTTCTCCCGGTCCAGCAGGCCATATATATCGACCAGATAAAGATCGAAACCCAGTTTGTTCGTCGCCTCTCTTATAATGTTGTAATTGAACCACCAGTTACCCATGTGGGTATATCCCTTATGCACCGTCTCCCACTGATTGTCATAAAGGAATTTCGTGCGGTACATCGGCATTACTACTTTGGCTACGGCGCCAGACCCTTTCTGGTATTTCGGCAATGCCCCCACCACGTCCCCAAGCCCACCGGCCTTGGCCATCGGGTAACATTCCGCAGAAACATGTAGTATTTCCATTAATTCCTGTTAATAAATAAGATAAGCAGCGTTTTGTGGTAATTGCTATTCAATTTAGGAAGGTTTTTGGTTTAATGACGCTGCGGCGATGAAAAAATTTTTCGCTTCGCAAAATGGTGGTATTTTCAACCCTAAATTCAAAACTAATCTGATTATGTTTCAAAAAACCAACTGGACCCAATTCGGCACCCTCATCAGTGTATTCTTTTTCTGGGGCTTTGTTGCAGCAAGCAATGATATACTGATCCCGGTATTCAAAGAAAAATTCCTGCTGTCACAAGCGCAAAGTCAGTTGGTCTCCTTTGCATTCTATGTAGCATACACGGTCGGCTCGATTATTTATGTGATCATCTCCAAAGCACTGGGCTCCGATCTTCTGAATAAAATAGGGTATAAGAATGGCATCGCGGTAGGATTGATCCTTTCCGCCATCGGCACCCTGCTGTTCTATCCTGCTGCCAACACGTCCTCCTTCGTATTGATGCTGTCCGGCCTCTTCATCGTAGGGCTGGGATTCTCCCTGCAACAGATCGCGGCCAACCCCCTGGCTATCGTCATCGGGGATCCGAAGACAGGCTCACAGCGATTGATAATGGCAGGCGGCGTCAATAATTTCGGGACCACCATCGGCCCATTATTGGTCAGCTTTGCCATCTTCGGCAGCGTGAGCAATGCCCATCCGCACGCCAGCATCGAAAGCGTTAAAACGCCATACCTGATCCTGGGGCTGGCCTTCGTCCTGGTAGCCGTTTTCTTCAAATTTTCCTCCATCCCCAATAAGATCGACCTGGATACCGTCTCCGCCAGCACCTCGGAAAGCGATAGCAAATTACTGCACCGCAAATCCGCGATCCAATACCCGCAATTATGGCTGGGCATGATCGGGATTTTCGTCTATGTCGGCGTGGAAGTTTCCACAGCCAGCAACCTGCCGGGCTACCTGAAGCAGGACCTGCAGATCTCCACGGATAAAGTGGCTCCATTTATCTCCCTGTATTGGGCAAGCCTGATGATCGGAAGATGGACGGGAGCCGTGGGCGCTTTCAATCTGGGCAAGAGCGCGTCGCAAATACTGCGCTTCGTCATGCCTTACCTGGCTTTCAGTGTGTTCCTGATCGTGAACAAGATCGCACAGCATGATATCACTCCATTTTACATATACGCCCTCGTGATCATCGTCATGATCATCGGCGACCTTTTCAGCAAGGGGAACCCGGCGAGAATGCTCCTGATCTTTTCCTCCCTGGGCATTGCCGCCCTTTGTATCGGCATGCTGACCTCCGGTATGGTCAGCGTATTCGCTTTTACCAGCGTCGGCCTGTTCTGCAGCACCCTCTGGCCCTGTATCTTCACCCTGGCCGTTACCGGACTGGGCAAGCATACCAACCAGGGCAGCAGCCTGCTGATCATGATGATCATGGGCGGCGGGATCATCAGCATCCTGCAGGGATTTGTGGCCGATAAGGTGCTGGGCATCCATTTCAGCTATGTCGTGGGAGTAGCCTGTTTCGCCTACCTGGCTTTTTATGCCGTCAAGGCAAAATCGCTTCTGAAGACACAGGGAATTGATTTTGATACACTGGCAACGAGCGGAGGACATTGATTCTTACTATATCTTTGCAGGCCCTGCTCTTTTCGCAGGGCCTTCTCAAAACAGTATTTCATGGCAACATCGGGTTCTACCGCTTCTTTTGAATCATTAGCTATCGGTATCGATATCGGAGGCACGGGTACCAAATTCGGCATCGTGGACAGGATCGGTAACGTCCTTTTCTCCAGTGAGATCTCCACCCGGGGCCATGCCCAGATCGAGACCTTTATCGACGAGCTGCACGCAAACCTTTCGGTGCTGATCGAAAAAGCGGGTGGGTCGGGAAGGATCCGCGGCATCGGTGTTGGCGCGCCCAATGGTAATTATTACAGCGGAACGGTAGAATATGCGCCGAACCTTCCCTGGAGAGGCATCATCCCGCTTGCTAAATTAGTGCAGAACAAATTCCAGCTACCCGCCATCCTCACCAATGACGCCAATGCGGCGGCCATAGGGGAAATGATGTACGGCGCGGCGAAGGGTATGAAGGATTTTATCATGATCACGCTCGGCACGGGCGTAGGCAGCGGTATCGTGGCGAACGGCAAGTTGATCTACGGGCATGATGGCTTTGCGGGCGAGCTCGGACATACCATCATTATCCCGCACGGCCGCCATCATGAAGGCACCGGCAAGAATGGTTCGCTGGAAAGCTATGCATCGGCCACGGGCGTAATGCTCACGGCGAGGGAAATGCTGGAAAAAAGCAAGGAAGACAGTCTGCTCCGGAAAATTCCCATTGACAAGCTGGATTCGAAAAAAGTCTATGATGCAGCCATTGAAGGAGATAAACTCGCCAAAGATATCTTCGATTTTACGGGTGAGATCCTCGGGCTCGCCCTGGCCAATTTCGTCATGTTCTCCAGCCCGGAGGCCATCATCCTCTTCGGCGGACTGACCAAGGCGGGAGACCTCATCCTGAAGCCCACCCGCGAACATATGGAGGCCAATCTCATACAGGTATTCCAGAATAAAGTGAAAATACTGGTCAGTCATCTGAAAGAATCCGATGCCGCCATCCTCGGCGCCAGCGCCCTCGTCTGGGACATGAAGGGGTAAAAGGAAAGTCCTGATCAGCGATGTTAACCTAACACCCGTTGTGTTCGTTGTATTGTACAAAAGGCGCCTTATTTTCGAGCCGATCCCAAAGCCGATATCTCATTAGCTGCAATTAGATATGCAGTCAGGCTATCGAAATGCTGATGAGAAAATACAGCGTCGTTGGACAATACAACGACAAAAGGGAATATTTCACCCCTTCCTTTTAATCATAAACACAGCCGGCACCGCCCGCTGCCCCTCCTTATCCGAAGGCCTGATCGTTTCCTTCCCATTTACCAGCAGACAACTGTTGCCTCCCCCATCCAGGTTCAGCGCCTCATAACAACCAAGATCCAGCAACAGCTTCGCCTCCTGCTCCAGTGTTGCGCCCTCCGCCATACCGGGGAATCTCCCCTGAATGGCCAGGACGATCAGCCGGCCATCCCGGGTATAGCCCATAGCCGTCCTTGGATGTTTGTCATTTTCTCCAAAAGGGAACATCTGCTCTTCCTTGTTGGTGATCTGGATCTTCCCATCATGGATCAGACAAGGACCTCCGCCAACGGCGGTGCGCATCTTCCACCATTTCCACTCGATATCCCGCATATCGAAGATGGTCGGGGATTTTTCGGACCCTTTGGCGACCACCGGCATTTCCTCGAAGGCATAAGGCCAGCGCCGCGACGAATCGGTGAAGATCCAGGCGACATCCGCCCTTCTTTTCCGGTCGATGCCGATCGCGCTGCGGGTGGGATAATAATAGAGCATGCTGTCATCGCCTTTCCCACGCAGAGAGACGATATTGTAGGCCTGCATCCTTCCGTCTTTTACAACGACATTGAGGTTGCGGCTGGTCTCGGGAGAAAAAAAAGTACAGTTTACCACCAGCAAGGGGAATTGCTCCAGCTGGTAATATTCATTGGGAGTAAATCGTTTACCCTGCCCCGTTTGTGTGGTAAATAAAAGTTTTTTTTCCTTCAGAAGGGCCGAGGCATAGTAGGCCATGAAGGGGTGGTCATCCAGAGAGTCGGTTGTTTTGTAAACATGCATCTGATGGGGCAAGGGGCCAAAGGAAGAATCCACGTTCTTCCAGAAATTACTGCCCGGTGCCGTTTGTCCGCAAACCGGGAATGCCTGCCCGGCGAACCATAAAAGGAGTAAGGCCCTGAAGATTTTCCCTGCAAGCCTTGCCGCTGCGATATGCATTCCGTTCCTCATGTTATGCAGACTGATCCTGTTTCTGCCTGAGCCACTCGCTCCTGCCATAACCGGGTATGACATGTCGTTCGCTGTGATAGGAGGAACGCACCAGGGGGCCGCTTTCCATATAATCGAAGCCAAGTCCATACCCGATCTCGCGGAATTCGGCAAATTCATCGGGATGTACGAACCGGACTACCGGAAGATGTTTTTTGGTAGGCTGAAGATACTGGCCCATCGTGATCACATCCACCCCGCTGTTGCGGAGGTCCTTCAGGGTCTGCACCACTTCTTCCTTCTGCTCGCCCAGGCCAAGCATGATCCCGCTCTTTGTGCGCATATTCCCTTTCTTAAGCTGCTGCAGGGTATCCATGCTGCGCCAGTATTTGGCCTGGATGCGTACCTGACGCGTAAGACGTTCTACCGTCTCTATATTATGCGAGACCACTTCGGGGGCCGCCTCCATGATCGGGGCTATATTTTCAGGCTGCGCCTTGAAGTCGGGGATAAGCGTCTCCAGCGTGGTGCCGGGATTCAGCGTCTTTACGGCCCGGATCGTATTATACCAGATCAGGCTGCCGCCGTCTTTAAGTTCATCGCGGTCAACGGAGGTAATGACGGCATGTTTTACTTTCATCAGATGGATGGCTTCCGCAACCCGCTGAGGTTCGTCCCAGTCCACCGGCTCGGGACGACCGGTCGCCACCGCGCAGAATCCACAGCTGCGCGTACATATATTTCCAAGGATCATAAAGGTGGCGGTTCCTTCTCCCCAGCATTCTCCCATATTGGGGCAGTTGCCACTCTCACAGATCGTGTGGAGCTTATGCGTATCTACCAGCCCGCGGACATGCTTATAACTTTCCCCTATTGGAAGTTTCACCCTTAACCAATTGGGTTTCTTGATTTTAGTATCAGTTTCCGGACTTGTTTGCGCTTCCGGTCCGACAATAGGTAATGCTTGCATTATGCAAAAATACGTCACTTTCGGCTACCGAAGAGAATGCTTAGATACGCATTGAAGAAAAACTGTTTCTCGGGAACATATAATACGATGGGGATCTTGCCGGTATAATATTCAGCCGTAAGCCCGACCTCGATGGCGGTGATCGTCTGGTTCAGCCGGCCGTAGTCGAATCGCATCGCCGCTCTGGCGTTTGCGCCGGGTTTTACGCTGAGATGGCCCCAGCCCACCGTAAATCCGGATGCGCCGGTGACCTGCAGATTAGACCCGCTGGTGTCGTTAACCAGTTGCTGGAAGGTCATGCGCGAGGTTGCCTGGGTATTTCTGTCCTGCACCTCCACATAATAAGGCTTTAACATAGCCAGGGACAATCCTCCGGAATAGAGCGCCGTCACGGCAACCCCATTCTTGTTACCCTTGCCCCCTATGAGGTGCTGCTGGCCTATGGATAGCTTGAACTCATAAAAATTATTCAGCTTGTAGGGCACCACCGAACTATACCCGATGCCATCGCTGGCAGAGATCTTATGCTCTTTATTGCTTTTCTTCTCGTTGAGCTCGAAGCCGAACAGAAGGGTCCGGCTGGGCGTCTTGTACTTCCCTTTTTCAAAGGAAATGCCATAGCCATCCGTTGCCAGCTTGATCCCGAATATATTGTGCTTATTGAAAATGAGATCCCCTTCCTCTTCCATTCTTATCAGGTTATTTATGCGCTCTCTTTTTGCATTCTTCTTGTTCCGCGGATCCGTTTGTGGGCGGTAAGTGCTGTCCTGTGCGAACAGGCTTACGATGATCAATGAGGCAAGTGCTGATAAGAAAAGTTTCTTCACTGCTGACGATTTAATTTATCTGCCGTAAATTTAGGTAAAATTACACAATGACTTCCACAGTTATTTACGCAGGAGAACTCCGAACGGTTGCCACACATCTCCAATCGGGGTCAGAAATAGAGATGGATCCGCCAGTGGATAATCAAGGCAAGGGGGAACGTTTTTCACCGACAGACCTGGTCGCCACTGCCCTGGGCGCCTGTATGGCCACGACAATGGGGATAAAGGCCCGCGATATGCCCGTAGACCTCCGGGGGATGAAAATATCCGTCCAGAAGATTATGAAGCCCGATCCACGCAGGATCGCCGGGATAAACCTAAGCGTTGATTTCCCCGACACCCTCCAGGTCGAGGAGAAGTACCGGACGATCCTGGAGAGAACGGCGCATACCTGTCCCGTCATGTATAGCATTCACCCCGATATCGAGGTCAATGTAGTCTTTAACTGGAACGTGCCCGCCACGGCCTGAATTACCCGCAGCGAGTACCCCGTTCCGCCTTTCAGCGCATCAGCGCCGCTGCTGACCTGCTACCCTACCCGCTATTCTGCGGTTTTCCGGAGCAAGGCCCTCCCGACTGCACATCCGAGGCATTTCTTCGGGTCACAGTAACGTGTTTTCAGTTCCAGCAACGCCTGTGAATCGGCGGCATGCCGGTTCCTTATCCCCAGTCTGGCCCAGCCCGCCAGCAAGCTGTTCTTTTCAGCGCGGATCTCTCCCAGCCAGCGCAGCGCCTTTTCCCGGCAGGCCCTTTCTCTCCGCAGGACGCCATACGCATACAGGAGTGGCGCAAGCGTGTTGATAAGGATATTGTCCTTCATCGACTCTCCCAGCATCTTTTTCCGTTTGACCCTGCCCTGCTTCCCGGCCGGTTCCCCTTCCTTTCTCCGTGTATCCCCGTCTTCATACTCCGGACTCTCTTCTGTCCAGATAACCCCTTCCTTTCCGCAGATATCTCCTCCTTTTCCCCACGTATAATGATCATCCCAGTAACTGCCGGCTTCGGCGGTCAGCATTTCCTTCAGTTCACCGACGGACATGGCCTCCTTCGTACGCGCAAACCAGGAACCGGTCCTTTGTACCAGCGACCCGAGCTGAGACAAACGTATCGCAGGGAAATTGGCCGGCCGCATACGCAGGAACAACAGCGGCTCATGTACTGGCCGGAGCCGGTACCTGGTCCGGAGATAACGGAATTCTTTCTGCAATGCCCGAGGGTATGCTTCTGCCAGTTCCTGCTCCAGCAATCCACCCTGCCCGAGCAGAAGAGCTTCCAGCTGATCCTGGTTTGTTCTGTGTCTGGCGAGGATGTTCAGCGGCAGGCTTCTGGCGATCGCCTCAAACGCGCCTGCATTTACCGGGTAGCCGAAATTCCGCGCCATGAGCCACCAGGCCGTCTCCTCCCAGTGCTGCTTGTTCTGTTTCAGGCACTCCCCGATGAATATCGTCTTCCGTTGCAACCTTTCTTCCAGCAGCCGGCGTTTCCAGCCCGTCCAGATCTCTCCTTCCTCTGCCGGCCAACCCGTCCCGGTCACCTGCAGCAACTGCCGCTCACACGCGACAAAGGATCGGCTGTTCATCCATTCCTCGTATTTACCCAGTAATAATTTCGGCACCCGGTGCCCAAGAACGAGAACGGGGATGTCTCTTTCTTTTTCGCTGCCCGCATCCGGCCTGTCCGCCCGCCTTTCACCGGCTCCTTTCCGCAACTCCCCGCCCTCACCGCCCAGGTCATTTTCCCAGACCACATGGAGAATGACATTATTGTAGTTCCCATCCTCCTCATGTCGATGCTTTTTCCACCCGGAGGCCCGCAGATGCAGTTCTATATGTCCAAACCATCCGGTGTCGCCTATACGCACTTCAGCCCATAGAAAATCCGGGCCCTGGTGAGCGTTGAGCTCTCCGGGAGAAACGATCCGTAATATTTCGCCGTTCTCCAGGCTCAGTTCATGATGATTGAAATACTGAGACCGCCAGATGAACTGAAGTAATCGTTCTGTCATGGCTTTTTAGTTGATCCTTGTCCGCGGTCTTATCCATCGGATCACCGGTCATTGCATTTCCTGCCGGGCCCGGCTAATCGCCTGTCTTCCCGCCCAGCATCTTTTCCAGCGCTCTTACCACCCGGCTGACAGGCAGCCCCATCACATTATAGAAGTCTCCTTTGATAGATTGGATGCCCACCACGCCGATCCATTCCTGGATCGCATACGCCCCGGCCTTGTCATAGGGGCGGTAGCTGTCGACGTACCGGACTATCTGCTGTTCGGTCAGCGCATGGAACCACACCTCCGTCGTATCGGCAAATACGATCTCCCGCTCCCCGTTCAGGATCGCAACCCCCGTGACCACCTCATGCCGGTGACCGGACAACCGGCTCAGGATACCGATGGCATCCTCCCTGTCCTTCGGCTTGCCGATTATTTCATGGTCCAGCACGACCACTGTATCCGCGGCAAGTATGGTCCTTTCCACTCCCAGCTCTTGTTTTACCGCCAGCGCCTTGTTACGGGCAATATGAACGGGGACATCTCCCACGGGCATTCCGGCAGGAAATGATTCATCGGTTTCTTTTACGATGACCTCGAAATCTATTTCAGCCCATTCCAATAATTGCCTCCGCCTTGGTGACGCAGAAGCCAATACGATCCTTTCCATAATCTTAAATAATTTCAATAAGGAGCATTGACAAAATCCCCATCAGCATGATCGCCTTGATCAGGTTGCTCAGAAAATGATAGTCCGCCGTAACACGGGCTGTGTACAACCTGCGGAGGACCCAGGCCAGGGGCAATATGAGAAAACAAATGCAGTAAACGACGACGGGCCACCAGCCATATTGCAAGACATAAAATTGAATGACGATCAGCGAGCCGATCAGCACGACCAGCCAGGTTGCGACAAATACTTTGGCGGTATTGACGCCCCAGACGATCGGCATCGTGCGGCACCCATACCGGATATCGCCTTCGATATCTTCGATATCTTTTACCACCTCCCGTACAAGGGAAATGATAAAGGCAAAACCGGCATAAAGGACGTTGAATTTAAAGGCCCGTGCAAACCGCTGATGAAAATCCGGATTATGAAAGATCTGCCAGCTGAAGTCGCTGATGTATAATACGAGGATGACCCATGCCGTGAGCAGGGAAATGATCACGTTCCCGATCAGCAGCTTTCTTTTAAAGGTAGTGCTGTAGAACCACAGCAACACGACACACCCCAGATTGGCCAGCCCCACGACGATATGGTGTACCTTCCAGCTCACATAAAAGCCAAGAACCACGCCGATCCCCGAAAATACCCAGTGCCATACGATCGTCCATCTCCTTTTTATGATCCTGTCCACCACCAGCCTCGATGGCTTGTTGACCCTGTCTATGTCCAGGTCGAAATAATCATTGATGATATAGCCCGCGGCAGCGATCAGCACGGAGGACAGGGACAGCAGCCAGAACCGGTCAGGCAGCAGCGAATCCCCGTCATAATAATCGATATACCGGCTGTTATGAAGGCTCGGCATCAGTATGCAGAAATAAAAAAGGGATTGGGTCAGCGCGATAAAAAAAAGATTCGGCCAGCGGATGAGCTGTAGAAATGCGCCGGGCAGTCTGAACATATTTGAAAATTTACTCATGCCCGGCCTCATAGTATATTAGCAATTAATCACTGCAAGATAAAAGATAGAATTGAAATTTTGGACAAAACTATAACCAGCCACCGCACCGGCCGTTCCTCCCTCATTTCCTTTCATGATCGTCCGGTTCACCGCGAGGCCAGAGAGGTATCCAGTTCCCAGTGCCCGTTCAGTTTCAGTACTTTTTCTATGACATCCCGCACACAGCCCTGCCCTCCGGCAAATGCCGAAATATACTCGGCGATATGTCTGATCTCCGGCACGGCATCCGCCGGCGCACAGGCCAGGCCCACCTGTTTCATGGCCTGATAGTCGGGTATGTCATCCCCCATGAACAGGATATGCCTGCTGTCCAGCCCTTTTTCCTGCGCATATTCCAGCAGCCTTTCTTTTTTATTCTCCACTTTCAGGAATACATCGGTGATGCCTAACTGATGCAGACGCATTTTCACCCCCTCTGAAGCGCCCCCGGAGATCACGACCACATTATACCCTTTCTTTACAGCCAGTTGCAGCGAATAGCCATCCTTGATGCTCATACGACGCACCTGCTCTCCCGTATCAAAGACCTGTACGCTGCCGTCCGTCAGCACCCCGTCTATGTCGAAAACAAAAGTGGTAACCGGCTTGAATTTTTCGAGAACGCTCATTTTATTATTATCTTTTTTAACGGACCGCTGAATGCTGTTTATCGGGCGACATGGTTTGGCAACGCCTCAACCTTTACCTGTTACCCCGGTTCTTTCACATCACCCCGATCCTTTCGCATTACCTCAATCTGATGTGTAAATAATCTATACAAAGCACTGATATCGTTATATTTATCGAGCAGTTTGATATGTTTTTCAATCGTACTGCTGTCCCCTCTGATGGCAGGGCCCGTCTGTACCTCGCCAGGGCGGAACTGTTCAAGACGGCCGGCCGTCTCTTTTATCAGCGGCAGCAGCAGCCTGAAATCGATGCCTTCTTTCCTGCAGAATGTTTCGGCCAGGGAATACAGGTGGTTGGTGAAATTGTTGACCAGCACGCCCGCCAGATGCAGTTTCAGCCGGTCCTCGTCCCCCGCCGGTTCTACCTCCCCCGAGATCGTTCTGGCAAAGGCTGTGATCCGCAGCAATATGTCCGCATCGCTGCCGTCCACGAGTAAGGGGATCGCCGGATAAGGCCAGATCTCCTTGCGCAGGCTCTGCAAAGGATAGAGCACCCCGGTATGCGCACTCACCGGCCGCAACACATCCCTCGCCACGGCTCCTGCGGTGTGGACTACCAGTTTTCCAGGCAGGCTTATCCATTCGCTCAGCCCCGGAAGGGCGCTGTCCGAAACGGCCGCCAGGTAGAGTTCAGCCGCCTGGCTCACCTGGATTCCGTCGCTGCTGTAAGGAAGGTTTCCAAGCTGTCCCGCCAGAAGGGCCGCATGCCCGTTACTCCTGCTGACCACCTGCACAATTTCGTGCCCTGCCTCCAGGATCAGCCTGCCCATAACCGTAGCCACATTCCCCGAACCTATAATTACGACCTTCATAGCTTATTTTTGTAAACACATTATGAATTTAGCACAAAAACTGGCAATCGGTTATATAAAGGCCCGCATAAACATCCTTGCCCTCGTATCCACCCAGCGCGCGGCAAAGAAAGCCTTTGACATTTTCTGCACCCCGATGCGGCGGACCCGGAACAAACCCTCGCGGGTCTTTGATAAGGGCGAACCGCTTTCGTTCAAACTGGAAGGTAACACGCTGCGGGGCCATCGCTGGCTTCCCCATCAGGCTTCCGGCGATTCACTTGAAAAAGTTCTTATCGTCCATGGATTCGAGTCGGCATCTTCCAACTTCGACCAGTATATCGGCGCCTTCCTCAAAAAGGGTTACGAAGTGATCGCATTCGATGCACCGGCCCATGGTGCATCGGATGGAAAGAAGATCACCCTGCCGCTTTATATCCAGACCATCCGCTCCATTTATGAACGCTATGGCCCTATAAAATTCTTTATGGGCCACTCTTTCGGCGGACTGGCCCTCTGTCTGTTCCTCGAATCCCTGCCGGCGGACAAATCTTTCAAGCTGGTCCTCGTGGCCCCGGCCACGGCAGCGGCGAACGCCGTTGATTCTTTTTTCCAGATGCTCCAGATCAATCCGGAGCTGAGACCGGAATTCGACCGGCTCATCCTCGAAATAAGCGGCTTTCCTATCTCGCATTTTTCCATCCGGAGGGCAATGGGCCAGATCGCAGCGGACACCCTGTGGGTCCAGGATGAGGACGACCGCATCACTCCCCTCGCCGATGCCCTGCCCATAAAAGAGGACCGGCATCCAAACCTGCGTTTTATCATTACCAGTGGATTGGGTCACCGCAAGGTCTACCGCGACGCGGATGTGATCCGCCAGATCGCAGATTTTCTGTGAAACGACATCGCCTGCTTGCTGCCGCCCGACACGGCGATACCACATTCCGACCACCGCCGCCCGGCTCAGGCATTCTTCCCTACGATCATCGGTACAAATGAAAAATTGTCGAATATCTCTTCAACGACGGAGCCATCGGTCTGTTTGATCAGCCGAAGCATGCGCTGTACATTTCCTTCTCCCACGGGGATCACCATCTTCCCCCCGGGCTTCAGCTGCTCGGTCAGCCTGGGCGGGATCATCGGGGCCGCAGCCGTTACGATAACTTTATCAAAGGGACCATAGGTAGGCAGCCCTTCATACCCATCTCCATAAAAAAATTTCAGGTTCAGATATTTTTTCAGATAGAGGAACAGCTTGTTCGATTCGAATAATTTCTTCTGCCGCTCGATCGTGTACACCTGCACACCCATCTCCGCCAGCACGCTGGCCTGATAAGCGCTGCCGGTGCCGATCTCCAGCACTTTTTCATAAGGCTTCAACTCCAGCAACTGCGTCTGGTAGGCTACGGTATAAGGTTGTGAGATGGTCTGCCCCTCCCCGATCGGAAAGGCCCGGTCCTCATAAGCTATCTTGTCAAAACCGGCATCCATAAAATAATGACGGGGGATATGCAGGATGGCATCCAGGACACGTTCGTCGGTGATCCCTTTCTTCCGGATGGAATCCACCAATTGCTTGCGAAGCCCCTTATGCCGGTATGTGTCTTCAAATGTTCTCATAAATAGTTTGTCGCGGGTTTGTCGCGGGCGAACGGATGGTCCGCCGGCTGCAAGATAATATGCTTTAAGAAATATTTACGGGATACATTTTTCAGTTGTAAATTTCCAGCCGCAACGAAGCAGATGAGTCCTTTGAACATCCGCGCAAGGCGTCAACTCATTTTTTATGAAATCAACCACCCGCATCCAGCTTTCCTTTATGATGTTCCTCGAATATTTTATCTGGGGCGCATGGTATGTGACGATGGGAACCTATATGGGTGAGCACCTGCATGCTTCAGGCATACAGATCGGCGCGGCATACAGCGCACTGGCCATCGCCACGATGATCTCCCCATTCTTTGTCGGCATGATCGCCGACCGTTACTTTGCCGCACAGCGTATCATGGGCCTGATGCACATTGTGGGAGCAGGCCTGCTTTTTCTCGCGACGATGATCACGCCTGCAACAGCCGGCTCGCCGTATCCCCAGGCATTCTACTGGGTGATCCTTCTCTACTCTTTACTGTACATGCCCACTATTGCCTTGTCCAACAGCATTGCGTTCTACCAGATGAAAGACCCGGGAAAAGAATTTCCCTGGATCAGGGTCTTCGGTACGCTTGGCTGGATCGTGGCCGGGCTCCTCATCGGCTACCTGAAGTTTGAAAAGAACTCCTCCACCTTCTACCTCGCCGCCGGCGCCTCCCTGATCCTGGGCCTTGCCAGCTTCGGCCTGCCGAACACGCCGCCCAAGGGCGCTGCCCCCGGAGACTCAGCCGCAAAAGCGATGGGCACGGAGGCCTTTGTATTGTTCAGGAACCGGCCCTATCTTGTTTTCTTCCTGGCCGCCATCCTCGTATGTATCCCGCTTTCCTTTTACTATGGCTTCGCCAATCCCTTCCTCAATGAGCTGGGCATGACCAATGCCGCGGGGAAAATGATCTTCGGCCAGGTCTCCGAGGCCGTATTCATCCTCGCGATTCCTTTCCTCTTCAACAATATCGGGGTCAAGAACATGCTGCTGCTGGGCATGATGGCCTGGATACTCCGCTATATCTGCTTCGCCTATGGTCACCTGGATAGCAGTGCCTGGATGCTCTATGCAGGTATCATCCTGCATGGCGTCTGCTATGATTTCTTCTTTGTTACCGGCTATATGTACACGGAGAAAAAGGCGGGAGAAAAGATCAAGAATGCCGCACAGGGATTATTTACCTTCGCCACCTATGGCGTCGGCATGTTCATCGGCACCTGGTTCTCCGGCATCGTCGTGGATGCCAATAAAGTCTACAGTCCTTATGTTAAACACGACTGGAAGCACATCTGGCTCGTGCCGGCCTATATCGCGGCGGGCGTGCTGGTCTATTTCATTTTATTTTTCAGAGAGAAAAAATCAACCGTCAAATCCCTTCTATCATGAAAATCGCAATGCTGGGTTCCGGATTCATCGGCCGCTTCTACGCAGAATCCTTGCAGGGACAAAGGAGCAGGGACAGGATCGTAAGCATCTACTCCCGCCGGGAAGAGAGCGCAAAAAAATTCGCGCAGGACTATGGCTGCGACCACTGGACCATCGATATGGAAGAGGCCATAGCCCACCCGGATACAGACATCGTATGCATCTCGCTTCCCAACAACCTGCATGAGATAGCCGTGCTCCTGTGCTGCAAACATAAAAAAGCCGTCATGACGACCAAGCCGCTCGGGCGCAATGCAACGGAAGCAAGGCGTATGCTCGAGGCGGTGGAGGACGCCGGCATCTTTAACGGTTATCTCGAAGACCTTGTATACACACCCAAATTCATAAAGGCCTGGGAGAGCGTAAAGAACGGGGCCCTCGGCAGGATCCTCTGGGCAAAGTCGAGGGAAACACATCCTGGCCCGCACAGCGACTGGTTCTGGGATCTGGAACAGGCCGGCGGTGGCTGCATCCTCGACCTCGGCTGTCATTGCGTGGAGATCGCCCGTAATTTTATCGGCAAGGACATCAGGCCCGTCGAAGTGATGTGCTGGGCCGATACACAGGTCAAGCCCATCGACGCCGAAGACCATTCCATCGGGCTCGTGAAATACGAGAATGGCGCCATCGGCCAATTTGAGGTAAGCTGGACCTTCCGCGGCGGCCTCGACCTCCGCGACGAAGTGATGGGCACCGAAGGCACGATCTGGATAAACAACTTCCTCCGCACAGGCCTCGAAATGTTCACCACCGGCAAAGGGGCCGATTATGTGGCGGAGAAGGCGGAGAGCAACACCGGCTGGCTGTTCCCGGTAGGTGACGAACTGAATGACCTGGGATACAACCACATGTTCACCGACATGTTCAATGCCTTCGAAAAAGGCACCGCTCCCCGGGAAACATTTTATGACGGCTATATCGTCAACGCCGTGCTCGATGCCTGCTACCGCTCCGCCAAAACCAAACTATGGGAACCCGTTCAGCTGGACATCTGGAGAGGCCGCACCGGCGTCTCCAAAGACAGCCATCTGGTAGAGTACGACGCGGATCATTATCTGGTAAAAGAAGAGATCACCCATTACGGCGCCAAAAAACTGATCCTGAAAAATAAAAAGACCGGCAAGATCATCGAGAAATCCACGGGCTGATCGGCTTCCCGGCCTTACGCCGGACCCTGCCGCCTCCTGCGCTCCCGCGGACGGCATTTCGCGTCTACCTGGTCGCCCCAGGAGGCTTTTTCCTGTTCACAAGATGGCCATCTGCCGCCGTTACCGCCACAGGGGCCGTTCTGCTCCCGCGCACCCCCGCAATACCCCTGTTTTCCTCGGGAAATGCATTGATTTTCTATCCAGAATGAACCCTGGCAAGGCTTAAAAAAGCTATTCACAATGTGTGGAGAACCTTGTCCGCACTTTTTCATCGGCTATGCTACATTCGCATTAGTTCTTGCAAATACTTGTCGGGGTTTGAGCCGGGATTTATTTCCGCAGATCAACGGTGCAATTAAAAGGGAACCATGTGTAACTCATGGGCTGACGGGCAACTGTAAGTAACGATACATTTTATCAGATCAGCTATACATCCATTGTCCGCCATGGCGGATGAGAAGGAAAGATAAAATGGTTACAAGCCAGGAGACCTGCCACCGACAATTATTGTTTGGAACCTCCCCGGATGGGGTTCGGCAACATTTCGTTATTTCCAACCTGTCAATATTTTATTGGAGATCTGTCTGTTGTCCTGTATTGTTAACCATGCAACCTATTTGTCGATGCAACAGGAAAATGAAATATTACTAAGGGAGAACAAAGATCGTTTTGTCATTCTCCCGATCAATTATCCCCGCGTATGGGAAATGTATAAAAAGCACGAGGCCAGCTTCTGGACGGCCGAGGAAATAGATCTCAGCGGTGACATGCAACACTGGAACAAGCTCAACGACGGGGAACGTCATTTCATCTCGCATATCCTGGCCTTTTTTGCCGCCAGCGACGGCATCGTGAACGAGAACCTTGCCGTAAACTTCATGAGCGAGGTGCAGCTGCCCGAAGCGCGCTGCTTCTACGGTTTCCAGATCATGATGGAGAATATCCATTCCGAGACCTACGCCCTGCTCATCGATACCTATATAAAAGATCCCCAGGAAAAACACCGCCTTTTTCACGCTATCGATACGGTCCCCGCCGTCCAGAAAAAAGCCGAATGGGCCCTGCGCTGGATCGAAGGCGGCAATTTCGCCGAAAGGCTCGTCGCTTTCGCCGCAGTGGAAGGCATCTTCTTCAGCGGCAGCTTCTGCTCGATCTTCTGGATGAAGAAAAGGGGATTGATGCCCGGCCTGACCTTCAGCAATGAGCTGATCAGCCGGGATGAAGGATTGCATTGCGAATTTGCCTGTCTGCTCTACAGCATGCTCAGCAACAAGCTGACCCAGGATGAGGTCTTCTCCATCATCGGGGATGCCGTCCGCATCGAAAAGGAATTTATCACGGAGGCCCTGCCGGTCGATCTCATCGGCATGAACGCAAGGCTGATGCAGCAGTACATAGAATTCGTGGCCGACCGGTGGCTGGGTGAGCTGGGCTACCCCGCGATGTTCCGCGCTACCAACCCATTTGATTTCATGGAAATGATCTCCCTCCAGGGCAAGACCAATTTCTTCGAGAAAAGGGTTGGCGACTATCAGAAATCCGGGGTGATGGGCACCAAGGAATCCCAGGCCTTCAGCCTCGGTGAAGATTTTTGAGCACAGATCAGATCCGCGCCTCCGAGACCCGGACAAGACCGTGGCGCCTGGCAAATAAAAAAGAATAAATCTATTATATGTTCGTCATCAAGAGAAACCGCAAGAACGAATCCGTAAAATTCGACAAGATCACCGCCCGCATCGAAAAGCTCTGCTATGGCCTGGACCGGCGTTTCGTGAATTCCATCGACGTGGCCAAAAAAGTGATCGAAGGATTATACGACGGAGTGACTACCACCGAGCTGGATAACCTCGCCGCCGAAACGGCCGCCTCCCTTACCGTAAGACATCCGGACTACGCGCTGCTGGCCAGCCGCATCGCGGTCAGCAATCTGCATAAGAACACGATAAAAAGCTTTTCCGGCACGATGGAGCTGCTGTACAACTGCCGCGATAACAAAACCGGCAAGCTGGTGCCCTTGCTCGCGGATGATGTATGGTCGGTCATCAGCCAGCATGCCGAGCTCCTCGATTCCACGATCATCTATGACCGGGATTACGGGTTCGACTATTTTGGTTTCAAGACCCTCGAGAAATCCTATCTGCTGAAGGTGAACGGCCAGGTGGTCGAACGTCCCCAGCACATGTACATGCGCGTTGCCATCGGTATTCACAAAGAAGACATCGCCAACGCCATAAAGACCTATCACCTGATGAGCGAAAGGTGGTTCACACACGCCACCCCGACCCTCTTCAATGCCGGCACCCCGAAGCCCCAGATGAGCAGCTGCTTCCTCCTCACCATGAAGGACGACAGCATCGACGGCATCTACGATACCCTGAAACAAACGGCCAAGATCTCACAGAGCGCCGGAGGCATCGGTCTTTCCATCCACAATATCCGGGCCACCGGTTCCTATATCGGCGGCACCAACGGCACCAGCAATGGCCTCATCCCCATGCTGCGCGTCTTCAACGATACGGCCCGTTACGTCGACCAGGGCGGCGGCAAACGCAAAGGAGCCTTTGCCATCTATCTCGAACCCTGGCATGCGGATATATTCGAATTCCTCGACCTCCGCAAGAATCATGGTAAAGAAGAGCTGA